>VFSW01000012.1_pt1 | contig 190742 bp, 161 predicted proteins | sample 5358111 | NCBI WGS metagenome assembly VFSW01 (sample SAMN11554181, study PRJNA540505) | mine drainage metagenome | isolation source: sediment from site ElyBrook_90M | place: USA: Ely Copper Mine, Vershire, VT | collected 2017 | reverse complement strand
TTAGGCACGCCGCCAGCGTTGATTCTGAGCCAGGATCAAACTCTCGTTTGAAACTTGGCAGCCATACTCCGGTCCGAAAACCGGCCGTACAGCATATCTTTTGGAGCTCTCCTACGACAGCGCCCGCCGTAAGGCTAAGCACTGCACATAGAAGACTTTAAGTTCCGGCCCTTGCCGTCGGACCGGAAACCATCGCTCGGCATTTTTACCCCGCCTTTGCAGGCGGAGTGATTATTGACGTGGCTTGCTCAACTCAGTTGTCAAAGATCTTCTGGATCCGCCGCGAAGGCGGACTCCCACATTTGGAATTTGGGATGGGAAGTAATCCAAGAGCGGAACTTGCTGCCCATCACCCTGCATATTTCCTTGTTGCAGGGCAATTTTTAAGTCTAATGTGGCCTCAGCGTCTTGTCAAGCGTTTCATTTCTTTTTTTTCGAACGCTGTTTCTACGCTGCCCAACTAAATACTAACACGCTTCACCGGAAGGCCGCAATGCCCGTAACGCGCTCGCCGATGATGAGCGTGTGCATGTTGTGCGTTCCTTCGTAGGTGAACACCGATTCCAGGTTGGCCATGTGCCGGAAGATCGGATACTCGTCGGCCACGCCGTTGGCGCCCAGCACATCGCGCGCGGCCCGAGCCACCTCCAGAGCCATCTTCACGTTGTTACGCTTCAGCATGGATACGTGCGCAAAGTCGGCCCGCCCCCTATCCTTCAACCGCCCCACCTGCAGCGCCAGCAACTGCCCCTTGGTAATCTCAGTAATCATGTCGGCAAACCTGGCTTGCACCAATTGGTGCGAGGCGATCGGCTTGTCGTCAAACTGCTTGCGCACTTTCGCGTATTCCAGTGACTCGTTGTAGCAGGCCATGGCCGCCCCAATCACGCCCCAGCCAATGCCATAACGCGCCTGGGTCAGGCAACTGAGCGGCCCCTTCAGGCCTGCCACGCCGGGCAGCATATGGCTTGCCGGCACGCGCACGTCTTGTAAAGACAGGCTGCTGGTTACCGAGGCGCGCAGCGACATCTTCCCTTTGATGTCCTTCGCCGTGAAACCCGGCGTTCCCCGCTCCACCAGAAAGCCCCGCACGCCGTCCTCAGCTTTAGCCCAAACCAGGGCCACGTCGGCAATGGTGCCGGAAGTAATCCAGGCTTTTTCGCCATTCAGAATGTAGCTGTCGCCGTCCTTCACGGCGCGCGAGCGCATGCCTCCCGGGTTTGACCCGAAATCCGGTTCCGTCAGCCCGAAGCAGCCGATGGCTTTGCCCTGTTGCAACGCCGGCAGCCACTTCTTCTTTTGCTCCTCGCTGCCGAAAGCGTGCAGTGGGTACATTACCAGCGCACCCTGCACGGAAACAAAGCTGCGCAGGCCGCTGTCGCCCCGCTCCAGTTCCTGCATGATCAGGCCATACTGCACGTTTGACATGCCGGCGCAGCCATAACCTTCCAGATTGGCGCCGTAAAACCCCAGCTCCGCCATTAAAGGCACCAGGTGCATCGGGAACTTTCCTTCCCGGTTCCAGCGCTCAATTTCAGGCAGAACTTCTTTATCCACAAACTCGCGCACCGCTTGCCGCACCATCTTTTCTTCGTCATTCAGAAGTGAATCAAACTCCAGATAATCAACTCCGCGAAAAGGAAACATAGCTCTTCACCTCGTTCAGGCGCGGGCCGGCGGTCATTCCGGTTGGCGCCAGTCGGTTCTTCTAGTTAAATGGTTTGCCCGGTAGAATGGCGGCGGGCCGCCCTCCGGAATGCCTGCCCTTGCGGCCATCGGGAACGCTATGGATGAATCCTGCCGCGCCCGGTTGATGGCTTGCCCCTTTCGAAATTTATTATAGGCCAAGCCGGCAAACAATTCCCCATGCCGATAGTGGTGCAGTTAGAACCGCGCGCTCGCGCGGCACGGCCATTGTGGCCGTGGTTACGGGCGGGACGCCCGAGCCACAGGCAAACCGCCTTTTGCAGCATTGTTTTGCCCCTGCGGGGATTTATGCGCGGTTGCAAATTAATTTGACTGCCACCCGGAAATCGGCTATACCCAGCACGTCATGCCAGGCCGAAACGCCATTCTGGCCCTCGCCATGCTGTTTGCCACGGCTTACGTTGCGGCGGCCGGGAGCGACACGCCTTTAATTGAGGTTCGCAGCCCGCATTTCCGCGTAGTTAGCAATTGCAAGCCCAAAACCGCGCGGCGCGTGGCCCAAGAAATGGAAGACATCCGCGCCGTCTTCCAGGCCACTTTCACCGCAATGCCCGTTGACCCCGCCACACCGCTGATCGTGATTGCGCTGCGCACTGAAGGCGATTTGAAATCGCTCTCCCCTCGCGAATGGAGCCGTCGCGGCGAGGTCCGCCGATCAGGGTTTTTCCTCACCACACCGCTTGCCAATTACGTGGTGGCATGGATTGACCCAAAGGACCCCAACGCCTACCAGGCGTTTTACCACGAATATACGCATTTGCTGATCTCTTCCACTTCCAAGCGCGTACCCGTTTGGCTGGAAGAGGGCCTGGCAGAATTCTACAGCGGCACCTCCATCCGTCAGAATGAGGTGCGGCTCGGCCTTCCGGATATGAATGCCTTCCGGCTGATGCGCGGCCGGGCGCTGATTCCACTCCCTGTCCTTTTTGCCGTCGATCAACATTCGCCTTACTACAACAACAAAACCTTGGCCGCCCTGTTTTACGCCGAATCGTGGGCTATTACCCACTACTTGATGCTGCATGACTTGAAAGAAAGTACGCACACGCTGACCGAGTACTTTAACCTTGTAAACAACGGCGCGGACCCGGTGCAAACGGGCCGGCAAGTTTTCGGGGACCTGAACGGAGTTCTTGCCCGGATTGGCTCCGGCTTGAATGGGTTGTCCATCGCCTTCAAGCCCAGACACGGAATCGTGCATTCAGACCCTGCCTCCTTTGCTGTCAGCGACCTCGCGGCCGATGAATGGCAGGCCATCCAGGCCGGCATCATGATTTATGACGGCCGCCAGGCGCAGGGCGAACGGTTGCTGCATCAGGCACTGCGAACCAATCCCGGTTTGCCCGCGGCGGTTGAGGCCATGGCCTACCTGCAGTTGAGCAAACACAATAACCAAGCCGCCAAAGCGCTGTTTGCGCAGGCTGCCGCACAAGCGGGCTCGGCTTATATGACCAAGTACTTCGCCGCTGCTCTGGCCCTCAGCAGCCCACCGCCCTACGCCGATGCCGCGGCCATTGAAGCCAACTTGAAAAGCGTCATCCGGAAGAACCCTTCCTACGCGCCGGCTTATGATCTGCTGGCCGTGCTATACCTGTCGCAGGAAAAACAGTTGCCCCAGGCGCGAAGGTTGGAACTGAGGGCAATCTCCCTTGACCCCGCCAACGTGGGCTACCGCCTGAATGAAGCCCGGGCCTGCCTTCTGCAGCGCGACGTTGAGAACGCGCAAAGGGCGGCCGGCCAGGCTCTGGCCATCGCACATTCGCCCGCGGACCAGAAAAAGGTTGCGGATTTCATGGAATATCTCGATCGCTTCAAGGCCAATCTGCCCGCGGCCCAACCCTGATTCATCACTTTTTTTGTGGCCGGGCAGGCGCGGTTTTGTGTGGCCGGATCACAGCATAACGCCTTGGAATCGCGGGTTGCCGGCTAATTTCAAGCCAGCCCCGGCTCCGTTGCGGCGAAAACTCGGGTGGTGGGATGCGCCCCCTGACGGCAGTGGATTTGCTTCGGGCTGATGCTTGCGGCAGGCCTTGCCAGCGGCAAGCCGTTCGAACCGCGGGGTGCAGCTTGCATAAGCGGGATTGCGGGCGAATAATAAACACCGCTTATGTTCTTCACGGCTGCATCGCCAAGCGGCGCTGCGGGCGGATAGAGCAGCAAGGAGTGGACAAATAAAAGGAGGTCCTTATGGGTACGGCGAGTGCTGCTATTGAACCGAAGGTTACCGTTCGCGCCACCAAGCTATTGATCAACAATCGCTGGGTTGACAGTGAATCGGGCAAGACCTTTCCAACCATAAACCCCGCTACCGGTGAAACAATTTGCCACGTTGCCGAGGCGGACGAGGCGGACGTCAATAAGGCCGTGAAGGCCGCTCGGGCAGCGTTTCAAAAGGGCGCATGGCGGAGCATGTCCGCTTCCGAGAGAGGCAAAGTCATGAACCGCCTTGCCGACCTGATTGAGAAAAACGCGGATGAACTGGCGCGCCTTGAGGCGCTGGACAACGGCAAACCCTATAAAGTTGCGGCGGCGGCTGATCTGCCGCTCACGATTGCCTGCTATCGCTATTACGCGGGCTGGGCCGACAAGATCCAGGGCAAGACGATCCCGATCAATGGCAATTATTTCTGCTACACGCGGCATGAGCCGGTTGGCGTGGTGGGGCAGATTATTCCCTGGAATTTTCCGCTGCTGATGCAGGCATGGAAACTGGGGCCGGCGCTGGCGGCGGGAAACACGGTTGTGCTTAAACCCGCTGAGCAGACCCCGCTGAGCGCCCTGCGTGTGGGCGAGTTGATCCTGGAAGCTGGATTCCCGGAAGGCGTGGTGAACATTCTTCCCGGCTACGGGCCCACAGCCGGCGGCGCGATGGCGCGGCATCCGGATATCGACAAGGTAGCCTTTACCGGTTCCACCGAAGTGGGGCACCTGATTATGGAAGCCGCCGCGAAAAGCAATTTGAAACGTGTGACGCTTGAACTGGGCGGCAAGAGCCCCAACGTCGTGTTTGCCGACGCGGACATGAGCGAAGCCATTGAAGGCGTGCATTTCGCCTTATTCTTTAACCAGGGTCAATGTTGCTGCGCCGGCTCGCGGCTGTTCGTTGAGGAGAAATGCTACGACGAGTTCGTTGAGAAGAGCGTGGCGCGCGCCAGGCAGCGCACCGTGGGCGACCCCTTCGATCCAAAGACGGAACAGGGACCTCAGGTTGACAGCGACCAATTCAGCAAGGTGATGAACTATATCGAATCCGGAAAGAAGGAAGGCGCCAAACTGGCAGCCGGCGGCAGCCGTGTGGGCGACCGCGGTTACTTTATCCAGCCGACCGTGTTCGCAGATGTGAAGGACGACATGAAGATCGCCCGCGAGGAAATCTTTGGGCCGGTTATGAGCATTCTGAAATTCAAAGACATTGACGAAGTGGTGGAACGCGCCAACCGGACCGACTACGGCCTGGCAGCCGGGGTGTGGACGCGCGACATTGGCAAAGCCCACGCCATCGCCGACCGCGTGCGCGCCGGCACCGTGTGGGTAAACTGCTTCGACGTGTTTGACGCGGCCGCGCCCTTTGGCGGATTCAAGCAATCCGGCATCGGGCGCGAACTGGGCGAATACGGTCTCTCCCAATACACAGAAGTCAAAACCATCACCGTAAAACTACCCAACTAACCTGCACTTTCCTTAGCTGGAGGCGGCGCGCGCCGCCTCCAGCGTCACCCTTGCCTTATTCCAGCCACGCCCGTTGGCTGGCGCTGCCGCGCTTTTTGCGGTGCAGGCGGTGGTAAAACAAGAGCGGACCTCAAACCCGGAGGTCCGCGCTTGCACCTGCGCGAAGCTGGTCGCCGCAACAAGCCATCCGGGCCCGCTCTGCAGCGGCCGGGGCACGTTAGAACAGGTGAAGCCGAAGGGTAAGGTACTTTTTAGGATTCTTTTGAAACTCCGCCAGGAAGTCGCGCAAGGATTTGGCGCTTTCGCCCAGGTTATTGTAAAGGGTTTTGTCGGTTGAAAGCATGCCCAGAGTGCCCTCGCCATTGGTAATTCGCCCGGTGATTGTATTCAAATTGTCCAGAGTCTGGTTCAGGCGATTATAAAGCGTGGCATCGGTCAGCAATTTAGGCAGCGTCCCCGGGCCATGCTGGGCCTGATCCAGCAACTGGTTGGCCTGAACGGTGGCTTTATTCAGATTGTTGTAGAGCGCAGGGTCGCTGATGAGCCTGCCGATGGTGCCTTTGCCGTTTTGGATGGAATCCATGAGGGTGTTGGCGCGGTCAAGGGTGGTGTTAAGTTTGTTGTAGGCGGCGTCATCAACCAGCAGTTTCCCCATGGTTCCCTGACCCCGTTGCAGGTTGTTGGCGATCGCTTGCAGCGATCCGGTGGCGGCATTCATGCGGTCGTAAAGCCCGGCGTCGTATATCAGCTTCCCGATAGAACCCTGGCCTGTGGTGATTTGAGCTGTAACGGTGTTGAGCTTGGCGCTGAGGTCACGCAGGTTGGAGATGACATCGTTGGTGTTCTGAACCACTTTCTTGATGTCTGTCTGCTCTTGCGTTTTCACTTCGCCGCCGGGCGGAATGACGGGCATCGAGGGCGATCCGCGGGTGATGTTGACGTAGCTTTCGCCCAGCAGGCCCGCGGTTTCGACGCTGGCGATTGAATCAGAGCGAATCTCCTTAAGATAAACGCGGTTGATTTTAAGAATAACTTCAACGGCGCGGTTGGGATCGTGCGAGTTCGAGATTCGAAAGCGGCTGACGTTGCCGGCGGGGATGCCGGCCAATTGAACCAGCGCCCCTTCTCGCAAGCCGCTGGCATCGGCAAAATAAGCGTGCAGCACGTAGCGCCGGCTAAGAAAGCCCACCTGCCCGCTGATAAAGAAAATGCCCACGGCAAAGACAATGAGGCTTATTCCAACGAAAAGTCCCACGCGCAGTTGCGACCACGAAATTTCCTTGCGTTGCGGCATGCGTCACCTCTTTTCAGTCAGTTCTAAGAACGGGTTGCCGAAGCGTGACAAGCGCCTTGCCAGCCGCTGTCCCTGGGTTTTAAGCAATGAACTTGCGAAGATAGGCATCATCGGAGCGCGCCAAATCCGGTGCGGCGCCGGAAAAATAGATACGGCCCTCGCGCAAAATAGTAAAGCGAGTCACCGGCGCTTCGGGGCCCGTCTCGCTGCCGTTGCTCATCACCATGGATTTAGTTTGTGGCGAAAAGCGGGAGTGCGCAATGGTAATGGCGTCTGCAATACGCTGCGTAACCAGGACTGAGGTAACCTGCTGCGTATCGCGCAATTTGGTGATCAGCAGGTTGATCGTATGCGCCGTGACCGGATCAAGGCCTCCGGTGGGCGAGTCATAAAGCATGATGGCGGGCTGGTGAATGATGGAGCGGGCTATGGCCACGCGGCGCCGCATGCCGCCGGAAAGCTCCGAGGGCATTTTCTCGATGGCGTCTTCCATCTCCACAAAGCTGAGCACCTGGCGTACCCGCCGCTCAATCTGAGCCTCATCGCGCTCGCCGGCTTCATAAAGGGAGAAGGCCACGTTTTCATAAACGGAGAGCGAATCAAAAAGCGCTCCTTCCTGAAAAACCACTCCCATGCGCCGGCGAATGGGGTTGCGTTCCTGCTCGCGCATCGGAACGATATCAACACCCTCGATCAACACCTGGCCGGAATCCGGCTGGAGCAGGCCGAGAATCACTTTGAGAAGCACGGATTTGCCGCTGCCTGTAACTCCCAGCAGCACCATCGTTTCGCCTTGACTGAGTTCAAGGCTGATATCGGAGAGCACCTGCTTCTCTCCGAATGAGAGCGAAACGTTGAGCAACTGGATGGCAAACCGGCCCGGAGGCGAGGCGTTGGAATTCGTCTGCAATCGAGATTCACTCCGCTGAACCAAGCGGTAAATTGTTGAGCACTGTCACCATTGTAGCGCCAATCCCAGGCAAGGGATTCGAAAAGGCGCCGGTATATTTGCCGGGCTTTGCAAGCCATGCCCGGGCCGTGCGCACCAACGCCACATCAGAACGGAAAAACTTGCCAGGGCAAAAAAATCGCAATGGGCCGCACCAGCTTCCGAAAACGGCCCGGTCTGCACCATAATGGTTTGAAGCAGTCAGGAGCCTGGCGCATTGAATACAACTCTGCTCAGCAAAGCCGAGACACTTCCCGTCGATCCGGGAGTGTACCTTTTTAAGGATGAGACTGGGAAGCCGATCTACGTGGGCAAGGCCAAATCCCTGCGCCAGCGTGTGCGCAGCTACTTTCAGGAATCGCGTTCAAACGACGAGAAGCGCGACCGGATGCTGGATGCCGCTCACGACCTGGAATGGATCCTGGTTGATAATGAGCGCGAAGCCATAGCGCTGGAAAACAACCTGATCAAGCGCTTTAAGCCACGCTACAATATTCTGCTGCGCGATGACAAAACCTATCCTTACATCAAGCTGACCGCCGGCGACCCATATCCACGCGTTTACGTTACCAGGCGGCTGAAGAAAGATGGGTCGGCGTATTTTGGCCCATACTTCCCCGCCAGTCTTGCCTATCGCATTGTGGACCTGATTCACCGTACCTTCCGCGTGCCTTCCTGCTATGTGGATTTGAACCTGCCGCACCCACGCCCGTGTTTGCAATACTACATTAAACGTTGCCTGGGGCCGTGCGTGGAAGGGATGACCACAGCGGAGGTCTATTCCGGGCAAGTAAAGCACGTTCGGATGCTGCTGGATGGCCGGGTTAGCGACCTGACCCGCGGCCTGCACCAGGCAATGGTGGAAGCTGCTGAAAAGGAAAATTTCGAAGAGGCGGCGCGTTGCCGCGATCAGTTGCAAACGCTGGAACTGTTGCGCGAACGCCAGAAAATGGCAACGGCGGAGGGCCGCGACGCCGATGTGTTTGGTTTTCATCAGGAAGGCTCACGACTGGCCGTAAACCTGTTCCACTTGCGGGGAGGCCGGGCGGTGGACCGGCGGGAATTTTTCTGGGAGGATCTGGAGAGCTTTACGGCGAGCGAATTCTTCAGCACCCTGCTCCAGCAGCTTTATCTGGATCAGCCTTATCTGCCCGCTGAAATTCTGGTTCCCCTGGATTTTGAGGATCGGCCTGCCCTGGAGAGTCTGCTAAGCGAGAAACGGGGCGGGGCGGTACATATTTCTGTTCCCCAGGCGGGCTATAAGCACTCGATGCTGGAACTGGTGGCGCGAAACGCCCGGCACTCGTTTGACCGGCGCTTTCGGGTTCTGAAGCCACAGCAAAAGGAGATGCTTCAGGGCCTGGTTGATGCGCTGGACCTGCCGAAACCGCCCCAGCGGATCGAGGCTTTTGACATTTCCCACATTCAGGGTACCGACGTGGTGGCTTCGATGGTTGTATGGGAAGCCGGCGGCATGAAGAAGGCCGATTATCGCCGGTTTATTGTTAAAACCGTAGCTCAAAACGACGATTTTGCCAGCATGCACGAGGTGGTGGGCAGGCGGTACCGGCGCCTTCTTCTTGAAAAGAAACCGCTTCCAAGTCTGATCCTGATTGACGGAGGTCTGGGGCAACTGCACGCGGCGGCGGCGGCGCTGGAGGAACTGCAGATTATTAATCAACCCATGGCCAGCATTGCCAAGCGAGAGGAAATCCTTTATGTCCTCGGCAAGGAGGGCGAGCCGGTTGCCCTTGACCACCATTCTCCCGCCTTGCACATGATTCAGCAGATTCGGGACGAGGCTCATCGGTTTGCGGTTACCTTCCACCGCAAGCGCCGCTCGAAACGGGAGCTGACCAGCGACTTGCTGGCAATCCCTGGAGTTGGAAAAAAGACCGCCCGGAAATTGCTCAGCCACTTCGGCAGCATTGGTACGCTGCGTAGCCTGTCTTGTGAGGAGATTGGACAGGTAGTACGGCCTTCACTCGCAAAGGTAATCCAAGCTCACTTGACGGGAAAGGATTTAGAGGACGGTATATAAACCGTCGCGCTGGATTATATATAATTATTTTTGGTTTGTGCTGTTTAGCCGCTGTTCTTATGCTATAATAGCTACGATGTCGGAGAGGAGGAAGTTATGGCCTACCGCGGTGACAGTTCCAAATTCTTTTACTTTCTTGCCGGTTTTGGATTGGGAGCAGCCGTAGCGCTTTTGCTGGCTCCGCAGACCGGTGAAGAAATGCGTGAATACCTTAGTACTAAGGCTGAGAAGGGCAAAGATTACCTGGCTGATCAGGCGACTCGTCTGCGCAAATCTGCGGAGGGCTTGGCGGACAAGGGTAAGAAGATGACCGACGAGTGGGCCGATAAGGGCAAAGATTTGGCAGCAAAGGTTGGAATTAGAGCCTAGGACGCTCTGATGGAGGCTCAACTCGCAGGTTACATGCTTTGCTACGACGGAGGGTAATGATATGAGCGATAGCAACAACGGTGGCTCTTCCATTGCAGTCTTTTTGGCCGGCCTGGGCATTGGGGCTGTTTTGGCGTTGTTATTTGCCCCCAGGAGCGGACAGGAAACGCGGGATATGATTGGTCAGAAAGCCAACGAAGGCAAGGATTATCTGAACAACCGGTCGCGCGAGATTCGACAGCAGGCAGAAGATCTGGTAGATAAGGCGAAGGACATTGTAACGCAGCAGAAGGAACAACTCTCCGCCGCTCTCGAGGCGGGCAAGCAGGCTTATCAGGAAGAGAGGACCAAGGCTAAGTAGTCTTTGCCTTTTGTCGAAAACATGAAGGTTAACCCATGAACCACCAGAGCGTTGTTACCCTGTTTGTGGTGGTTGCTGCAATTGCGCTTTGTATTCAGGCGGGCATTCTGCTGGCGCTCTTCCTCATGATCCGGAATGCGGTCAAGCAGATTCAGGACCTGCTGCAAGGGGTGACCAGGGTGATCACCCCTGTGCTTGAAGTCGCAGCAGCCATCCTGGCGGATTCGCGGGAGCCCATCCAACGCGTTACCTCAAACCTGAGTGAGATCAGCCGCCTGGTTGCCAACCGCGCCCAGGGAGTTGATGCCCTGCTGGAAGAGACAACGGAAAAAGTTCGCCGGCAATTGGTCCGGATCGACCAGATGATGGGCGTATTGCTGGAGAAGATTGAAAGCACCGCCGGCGTTATTCAGCGCGGCGTCATGGCGCCCGTCCTGGAGCTTAGCGCCATCGCTAAAGGAGTGCAATCCGGACTGGAGTACTTCATATCGCGGCGGCGCTCCGCGGCCAAAACGCAAAGCAGCCAGGACGAAGAGCTGTTCATTTAAAACCCCGGCACAATGCCCGTGAAGCCGGCGCCCGAGTTGCCAGCCTGGCAACAACAAATGTGGTTCCCCGGCCCAATAACACTCCTCTGGCCATAGATGCCTTCAACCTCACTCTACCCTGAACAGGCCATTGCCCTATTCGCCAGGCGTCCCGCCGCTGGCCGGGTAAAGACACGTTTGATTCCCTTGCTGGGCGCGCAAAGCGCCGCTCTGTTGCAAGCCGCGTTTCTGCAGGATTCAATCCGAAGAGCCTTAAGCTGCACGCCGAAAACAGCCATATGGCTTTATCTCACCGGCGAAGCGGATCAATCGCTCTACAGCATCGGCCAACTGGCCGGGAATGTGCGCTGGCGCGAACAGCCAGCGGGAAACCTGGGTGAGCGGCTGACGGAGGCATTCCGCTTTCTGCTCCAAAGGCACCAGCGGGTGGTGATAACGGGTACGGATTCACCGCAGCTTTTGCCAGCCCTGCTGCGCCAGGCATTACGCGAGTTGCGGGCCAGCGACGCCGCATTGGGACCTTGCCCGGACGGCGGCTATTACCTGATCGGTTTGCGCCGCGGACTGAATGCGGCTGAACTCAAGCGGGTTTTCGAAGGCGTGCGATGGAGCACGCGCTTCGCCTTTCGCGATACGTTGCGGAATCTCGCGGCGCTCAACTTAACGTGCTCCGTTCTCGATTCTGTGCCCGACGTTGACCGCCCCGGGGATTTCCTGGAGCTGCAAAAGCGCGCCCTGCGGGATGCAAGGCTGCGCCGTGCCGCGCCTGCCACCTGGCGCTTTATCAGGAGCCAGCTTGGTGCGCCGAAGCCTGCCGCGACTTGATCTCTTTCAACAGTTGCTCAATTTCGTCTTCGCGCTCCAGCCGCTCCAGCCGGTCATCCATGGCCTCCCCGGCCAGTTGCCCCTGAGCCTGGCTGACGGCCTCGCCCTGCATCACCTTGTGCTTCATGCGCTCAAAGGCGCCCGATTTAGCGGCCCCGCCCATCGCCAGTTGCGCTTCGCTGGCTTTGCCGGCGGCGCGGGCGCGGCGGTGGCGCGCAATCAGCATGTCGCTCTTGGCTCGGGCTTCCACCAGTTTCTGCTCCAGCTTGTTCAGCGCCGATTTCAGGTTTTCCACCTGCACCTTCTGGTCTGCCACCTGCTCCTTAAAGCTCTCCGCCAGTTGGGAGTATTCCTTGTAGCGCTCCAGGGCGGCGCGAGCCAGATCGTCCTGCTGCTTGTTTACGGCCAGTTCCGCCTTGCGCATCCACGCGGCGGTTTTCTCTTCGTTCTCCTGCCGCTTCTTTTCCAGCAGGTGTTCATCGGCCATGGCCACGGCCACCTGCGTCTTTACCTGCAGCAGTTGATTCTCCATATCCAGAATCAACTGCTTGATCATCTTTTCCGGGTCTTCGGCCTTATCGATCATATCGTTCAGGTTTGCCCGAAGCAGTGTGCGCACGCGTTCCAGTAATGACATAACAGACCTCCTGCCATTCGTTGCCCGCCAGGAGAATTGGTGCGCCGGACCACGGCGGGAACACGATCCGGCGCCCGGGCTTTGCTGCCCGCGTTATGCGCCCGGGGCGGCAGGCGGCGCCGGTTTGGACGCCTTGTCGCCAATCTGCCGGATGCGGCCCAGCAGATCGGACATCTGCATGCCCGAGAGAGTTTCAAACAGCGCCGGCACCTGGGCGGCAATCTTCGCCAGGTCGCCGGTCAGCTTGTTCAAGCCCGCGTCGCCGTTGCCGGTGGAGACGATGGTGATCTTATCCACGTTGGAAAGCGGCGCCGCCAGCGCTCCCAGTATCTGCGGGAACGAGCTGATCAGTTTGTCCACAACCGCAACCTGGTTGTATTCCTGATAAGCCTCGGCCTTGATGTTCATGGCCTTGGCTTCCGCCTCGCCCTTCTTGTAAATAATGTCGGCTTCCGCTTCGCCCTGGGCGCGGATGGATGACGCTTTGCCCTCCGCCTCGGTAATCAGGCGCTGGCGCTCGGCGTTGGCCAGGGTCTCAATGCACTGGCGCTCAATTTCCGCCTGCTTCAGCACCGTGGCAATCAGCTCCTTCTCGTGGCGCACGATTTCCGCCTCCTGCACCTTGATCTGCTGCTCGCGCTCCACCACCTGCACCTTGACCGCTTCGGCCGCCACCTGCTGCTGCATCACGTTGGCCTCAATCTCGTAGGCCTTATCCGCCATGGCCTGCTGCTTCTTTACGCTTTCCTGGTAGCTGGCTTTCTTGATCTCCAGATCGCGCTGCGCTTCCGCCTGCTTCGCCAGCGACAGGGTTTCCGCCAGCACGCGCTGCTGATCCGCCTGAGCCTTGCCGATGGCAGCCTCGCGCTGCGCCTCGGCGCGCTTGATGGCGGTGTCGCGTTCCGCCTCCGCGGCCGCCACATCGGCGTCGCGCCGGATGCGCGCCACATCGGGCTTGCCCATGTTGGAAATGTAGTCGTTCTTATCGCGCACTTCCTTGATGGTGAATGAAATCACCTCCAGCCCCATCTTGTTCATGTCATCGGCGCAGGTGGAGCGCATGCGGTCCGCCACCATCTCGGGCTCCTTCACAATCTGCTCCACGGTCAGTTGCCCGATAATGCCGCGCAGATGGCCCTCCATCACCAGCCGGATCAGCCCTTCGCGCTGGTCCGGCGGCTTGGTCAGGAACTGCTCCGCGGCGGTCTGTATGGATTCCGGATCGGACTTCACCTTGATCTGCGCCACGGCCTCAACCGTTACCGCAACGCCCTGCCTGGTGTAAAGATCCTGCTGCGGCGCCACGTCAAACGACATCAGCTCCAGCGAAAGCTCGCGGCAGCTTTCAATCATCGGGAAAATCACTGTGCCCCCGCCTTTCAGGATGCGCGTGCCGCGAAAACCGTAAACAATCAGCGCTTCGTTCGGCCCCGCCTTGCGAAACAGGCGGGCAAGCATCGCCACCAGAACAAACACCACCACGATCATCAATCCCACCATCACCCACAGGTCCATAAAGCAGCCTCCCTCTGTTTGCTGTCCACGGCGGCGCACGCCGGCGCTTTCACCGCGGCGGCCAACCCGCGCCGCGCCGTGTTAAGTGTTGTCCGTCCCCGCCAGGTCTTCCCACCGCCGCACGTAAGCGATGCCGCCTTCGTAGCGCGTGATCACCACCTCCGTGCCGCGCGCGATGGGAGCCGCGTCTTCACTGCGGGCGCCGCAGGTGTGGCGCGTACCACCCATGGAGAAGATAATTTCTCCCGTTCCCCGGGCGCGAATGGAACTGTTTACCCGCCCCAGCGCGCCCACCACGCTGTACTCGCCGGGATCCATCACCGCCTCGTGCGCCAGCAACACCTTCACCAGAAAAAGAAACACCAGGCCCGCACCCGCTATTCCGCTCAGTGAGGCCAGCAGCAGCGCCAGCGCCGCCCACAGGCTGGTGTAGCGCGTCAGCAGATAGCCCGTTCCTCCAAACCAGGAAAGGAACGCCATCAGCGTGGTGAAGTCAAAAAACGAGGCGCGCGTTCCCTGGCCTGCCTTGCCGGCGCCGTGGCCACCCACCGCAGTGTGGCCCGCCGCGCCGTGGTGCGCCAAACCCCGCGGCAAATGCAGGCGGCCCAGATGCAGCTTGCCAAAACCGCTCAGCAGCGAGAGCACGCTGAGCACAAACCCCGCCACAAAGCACACCAGGTAGAACGTTGCCCACGTCATGGCCGCCCCCTTCGCGTGGCCGGCTTGCGCGCTGCCGCCGCCGCGCTGGACGCAGGCGGCTTGAACCGCCCGGCCGCGGCGTGTCCATCCGCCGGGCGCAGCACCTCCAGAAGGCGGTCGGCCAGATTGGGAGTCTCCAGAATTGCGCCCAGCAGCAGCACGTAGCGCCGGGTCTGTTCCGCGTGCGCCAGCTTCAGCAGCGCGGCGCTCAGCGCGGCGTCGCGGCGAAAGCGCTCCGCGCCTTCAATCAGCCATAGGTCCAGCTTGTCGTCGGCGGTCAGCATGTCGCTGGTCAGCTCGTAGTGAAAGCCCTCCGGATCGTCCACCAGATATCCGGGATGCACGTTGAAAAAGCGCGCCAACAGCAGCCGCGTGGAGTTGGTGAGGTGCGGGCGGGCGCCGCTTTCAATCTGCGAAAGGTATGACTGGCTGATGGTTTTGCCTCCGGCCTTGCGAATGGCATGGACCAGCTCCAGTTGCGTCATTTCGCGGTCCAGGCCACGCAGCGTGCCTTCCACGTGGCGCAGGAAGCGGATTTTTTCTCCCAGTTTCATACTCATTGCAAAATGCAATATGAATATTGCAATATGCAATGAGCCTTGTCAAGCGAATTTTTTCAGCGCCAGCGGGGCCGACGCTTCAAGCCGCGGGTAAGCCTAGCGGTCGCGCTGCCTGGGCGTTCCTGTCTTTTCCTCCCCAACCCAACCCTCCGCGGGTGGCTTCCACTCCCTGCCCCAAACGCTCCACTCGCACGGCAAACCTCACCCGTTCCAATCCCTTGGCCTCGCCTATGCGTATATCATTTACAATCAGCAGCCTACGATTTATTAGAACATTCCTCAGCATCTTGTATCCCCTGTACAATCAGTAACTTGATGGGGGTTTTGGAACGGTGATCGGGTTCGTTATTGGGTTCGTTTTTTAAGATGTGGTTTGTTTCCAATAACCTTGGGTTCGTTTTCGATGAGCAATTTACGGTTTTGCCGGCGGATGCAAGGCGTTTTCCCTTTTCTGGCGAGTCCAATTCCAGTACTTCCATCGGCGTTTCGCCACCCATTTATTTATTCCAGTTGGCGATATATATGCGCCGGTCTGATCCCGGCGAAGTGCCGGTCGCTGATCTGCGCACCACGCGCCGATGGCGGCGCGCTGCACCTGCGCATTTTTTCGATGGGAGCAAAATCGGGGTGGAAGCAGCCTGCGCGTCGCCGGGCGCGACGCGCAGATTCAATATGCGCGGCCGGAAAGTCGCAAGTCAACTTACAAATTGTATAAGACGTGCGAGACGTACACGAAGTATACAATTCTTACGCCCATCAGGCCGCAGGCTTGTTGTGTTACGCGGGCAGACAGACGTCTTGACCATGCTCGTGCGAAGTAGTGTATGGCACTCCGGCGGCGCGGCGGACGCACGCTGATTAATGGCCGGCGCGGGCAGGTCGGCGCAAATCGAAGATTCCTTTGAGGAGAATGTTCGTCCAGAGCATAGCCACCATGAAATACATAGTGGCTTGCAGTTCCGGCGACGGAATCTGATGCGCGCGGTCATACCCCAGCCGGGATCCGAACAGCGACCAGGACACGGCGCAAAGCAAAGGCGTCCAAAGAAACAGCCGCTTATTAATTCCTGTCACAAATGGCTCATACCAGTCCCCTACCCGGCGGAGCGCGCGTCGGAAGCGATCACCTGGATTCGCCGCCGCCCCTTGGCGCGTACCGGCCCATGACGTACTCGCTATCCACGCCGCGGCAACCTCTATGATCTCCCAATACCAGACCTCTGCCCTGCCCAGGCGCCCCCGTCGTGCAGAAGTAACGAGCCCAAACAGGACGACAAACCACATAAAGCCTGTGGCGAAGGTTCCGAGCTTGCGGTTTAATTGCCGCATAGGAGGATCGTCCATGTGCTTCGTCGCGCCACGTTGCTTTCAGGACGCGCAGACCTCGTGATATATAAGGTACGCGACGCCGGCGTCGACCAGAAGCGCGTATGCGGCAGCTTCAGCGGCGCCAGCGACCACCACTAGTCCGGACAGGCCCGCCACGTAACCAACGCCGGCAAGAATGCCGGAGATAGCGAAGAGAGCTTCGGTCCAGTTGTAGAGCGTCGTGCACTGGGGGCGTGTAAGGGCCCACGACCCTCCGCCGTTCCTTAGTGCGTTCCTGTAGGCCGTTGCGGCCGCCGATAACACGCTAGCAACCTGGCCAATAGAGTACGACGACGCGCTGGTGCAGAGGGGATAGATATAGTTCGACGAATTCCACGTGCTAATGTTCGGCACATAGCACCACTCCGCGAATTGGCCGTAAGTCGAGTTGTAGCCGTACCCCTGGGCCTTTGAGCACAGGTTATTTAGGGAAGTGGAACCTGGATTGGTGAAAAGCACCTGAGAGGCGCTGCCAGGCGACGGGACGTTTTTCATCACGCAACTCTGGGTACAGGCATCCAGCGTGGGGCTTCCGGTTTGGGCGGAGTAATTCGCCATCAGGTTGCCTTGCCCGGCCATCGAGTCGAGGTCATCCGGGCTGTAAGTGCCGTTGTTGACGTTGTTGAACGGGGAAACCATTGCTTTGTTGCAACTGTCGTAGAACGACCCAGCCCCTGAGTTGGCGCTGAACCAGTTTGTCAGGTCGCTGTAGTCCGCCGATTGCTGAGCAAATAATCGAGTGACGAAAGGAGGGATGCGGTCGGGGCCTGCCGGGACCTGCAAAAGCTCAGCGGCGGCTACCCCCCCCCACGCCAAGCTTTAACGCCTGTCTTCGGTTCATCTCCATTTACCCCCTCTAAACGAGCCTTCGGTTTCCGAGAATGGAAGCCACTTGCAGGCAAACTACACATCCAATGCCCGAATGTCAAGCTCTTTTTTCCTTTTTCTTGCCCCCGGACCCGGTTGGGGATGTAGGCTTTCGTGTTTCCAATCTTTCGTGTTTCTTAAACCGCTCCGCCCCACAGCCAACGGCCCTGGTGCGGATTGATTAGCGGGGGGCAGTTAACCCCGGCGAAGGCGCCTGCCCACTTGCGCCGTGCTGCCGGAAACGCGCTGCCGGGGCGTATGTTAAACTGAGTGGCTATTGTGCCTACAGAGGACCCAGAGGGCTAATGACCGATATTTGCACCCTGTCTGCCGCTGAGCTGGCGGCCAGCATCCGTAAAAAAGCCACGAGCGCGCGCGAAGTGGCGGAAGCGCACCTGGCGCGCATCAGGCGGCTTAACCCTGGCCTGAACGCGCTGATTGCGGTGGATGAGGAGCGGGCGCTCGAGGCAGCACGCCGCTGCGATCAGGCGCTGGCGGCGGGCGCCGAGGCCGGGCCGTTGTGCGGCGTGCCCATCACCATCAAAAGCTCCATTGACGTTGCGGGTCTGCGCTGCGAAGCGGGCACGCGATTGCGGCAGGGATACGTGGCCGCCGCGGACGCGCCGCTGGTCAGGCGCTTGAAATCCGCCGGCGCCATTGTGCTGGGCAACACCAACACGCCCGAATTGCTGATGGCCTACGAAACGGACAATCTGCTTTACGGGCGCACCAACAGCCCGTGGGATGCGCGCCGCACGCCGGGAGGCTCAAGCGGCGGCGAGGCTGCCGCCATTGCCGCCGGACTTTCCGCGGGCGGCGTGGGCAGTGACGGCGGCGGATCGATCCGCATTCCCGCGCACTTCAGCGGCATTTGCGGCCTAAAGCCCACCCCGGGCAGAATTCCCGCCACGGGTCACTTTCCCTCTTCACTGGGCCCTTTTGCGCTGATTGGCGTGGTGGGGCCGATGGCGCGCACGGTGGGCGACCTGCGGCTGATGTTCCAGGCCATGGCTGGTCCTGACGACGGCGACCCTTCGTCGGCGCCGCTGGCCGGGCGCTGGCCCGGCGATGAAGAGCTGCGGGCGATTCGGGTTGGCGTGATGACCAGACACCCCTCCGCGCCGGTCACGCCGGAGACGGAAGCCGCGGTGCGCCGCGCCGCGCAGGCCCTGGCTCACCAGGGCCTGATTGTGGAAGAGTTCACGCCGCCGGACCTGGAGCGGGCGCGCGCGCTGTGGTGGGATATTTTTGGCCGGGCGGGGGCGCTGGTTCTTGGCCCCATGCTGGCAGGCCACGAAGCGGAGTTAAGCCCCATTCTCACGGAATTCCGGGCCATGGTTGAGCGCGATGCGCCGATTACGGCCACCGAATTGATCGAGACCGGCCTGCAGCGCGACCTGCTGCGCGGGCAACTGCTGGGCAGCATGCAACGTTGGCGCGTACTGCTGACGCCGGTGTGCTCGATTCCCGCTTTCCGGCACGGCGAGCGCCAGTGGAGCGTGGATGGACAAACGGTAGAATACTTGCAGGCCATGGCGTACACGCAATGGTTTAATATTTTAGGGAACCCGGCGGTGGTGGTTCCGGTGGGGAGATCGCCGGAAGGCTTGCCCATAGGGGTGCAGATTGTGGGACGTCCTTATGAGGAAGAGACGGTGCTTGCCGTTGCCGAGTCCATAGAAAGCGCGTGCGGAGCAGGCCAGCGGCCGCCGATTACGGATTAGCTGGCAGAGGAAAGTGCGTCCGGAACTCCTGATCGAGAGCCGGGCGAACGCTCCGTGCCCATTTGCACCAATGCAAGAATTGATTCCGGCATTGTAAGGCAGAAGGATTATTTTTGAACCGCCGTCCGCGCCAGCCGCGGCCAGGGCGCCGGCATCCGGAAGGAGAGAAGAATCGATGCGAAACGTTAAAAAGCTGAGGCAGGCGATCAAACCCTATTTGCCGGGCTCCAAGGCTGTGTTGGCGGCGGCATTGCTGGCGTTTGCTTCCCTCGCCGCTTATCGCACACTGGCGCAGAATGCGGCCGATGCCTGGACGGCCTCCGATGTAATCAGCATAAACAAGATGATATCGGCCATTGACCACAAGACGCTGAAAAACAGCAACGTTTACTGCGTAGGGTTTGAGTTTCTGTACCGCGCCGGGCACATACCCGGCTCAGTCTTTGCGGGGCCGGCCAGCGAAGCCGCCGGGCTGGCCAAATTGCAGGCTCAGGTAAAGAATCTGCCGCGCACCAAGCCCATCATCATTTATTGCGGCTGCTGTCCCTTCAACCGCTGTCCCAACGTGCGCCCCGCCTATCACGCCCTTAAAGCGATGGGTTTTCGCAACGTAAAAGTGGTGGAAATTGACGGCGACTTTCAAAAGGATTGGGTGGGTAAAGGGTATCCCTACGATAAGTCGAAGTAGGATTTTCAACCCCGGCTTCGGAGCGGCGCAGGCGTCGCTTGCTGATGGATGCGGCGGCGGCGGGATGGTAGCCACGGCACGTTTAGTGTGCCGTGGGCTTGTGGGCCACCAGCATTACGAATCCGGCGGATGGATGGCATCGGCTTGTATCGCGTTGAATCGTCCCCCGATGAGTCAACCGCTTCGGCGGATACTTCACGCAAAAACCCACGTCACGCAGACCGTGACGTGGCCAATAGCTTCTAGGTGCAGGTGTCGATGCGGGGACTTCCTGTTTCACCACTCCGCGGATAACATGGGGGCGCGGGGTTCAATCAATCACACGTGGCGACCCCGAGGTAGCCGACGCGATGCCCTCGATCAAGGATCTGCCTGGCCCTTACAGGCTTTTCTTTTACAGCTTCGACTGCAACGAACCGATGCACGTTCACGTGCAACGTGAGAAAATGTTATGTAAGTTCTGGCTGGAGCCAGTGGAGTTGGCTCGAAATCAAGGCTTCTCGGCAATGGAGCTGAACAGGATTCGGTTGCTGATTGAATCGAACCTGGCCAGAATCAGGAAGGCATGGAATGAGCACTGCAACCCTGACTGAGCCGCGAATCGTATCCGTGATCGTGACTGACCAGGCCATTGTCGCCCACCTCGCGGATGGACGGGTGGTAAGCGTGCCGCTGGAGTGGTCCTGGCGGTTAAAGGATGCAACGCCGGAGCAGCGGATGCATTGGGAAATCATCGGCGGCGGCCAGGGCGTTCACTGGCCGGATGTCGATGAGGACATCAGCGTCGAGGGCATGCTGAGAGGCGTTCCGGCAAAGCGGCCGTCACGCACGGAGACGCGGATATTGCTCGACGCAAGCTCCTTAATTGACCTTGAGCATGGAAAGCCGGTTTCGTACGACGAGCTCGACAGGTTGCTCCGGGAAAACCATGCTCGGCTGATCCTGACTTACACAAATGTTCTGGAGTTCGCTGCACCCTTTGGGAGGACCGGGGACCGGGTTGCACTACGCGATCGCTTGCAGCAGGTCGAGCGCTTGCCGGTCGGATACCTGCGCGAAGGTGCAATTAAAGTTGCGGAGTTGAAGGAAGCCGTTAAGGCATTCAGCAAAGGCATTGAGTGCGCCCCGATAGATCCCCGCGGGAAGCGGTGGGACGAAACTCTTGTTTTGGAGGGGCCGTCGCCAATGGGATTGCCATTAAACCAGAGCCTATATGATCTTGTCTCAATGGCATTAGCGAAAGGCAATGTCATCCGTCAGGCAAAGGAGCTTTGGGGCCCGAAGTTGGCGAGGGGGTATGCGCAAAAGAGAGTGGACAAGCAAAAAGCTAAGTGGCCCGACAAGGAGGCTTTCCAGGCAGAAGTAAGCGGAGAACTCGCCTGCAACTCGATCCCGGTCGCACAGAAAAGCCTTGCGGCATTCGCTGAGTGGATATATTCAAATCCGACTCGGTGTCCGGGCTTTCGCCTCGCCTACGAGTGGCACCAGGAGTGGATGAAGGATAGCACACAGCCTTTCAAGTGGAATAACATCCCAGACCGAGCCCACGTTCTGGCGCTCCCCTATGTGGATGCAATTACCATGGACCACAATACTGCCGACCTGTGCCGCAGGGTGATCACGCGATGGAAGAAGACATTCCCCGCGATTAACTACGACGAGCGCATTTTCACCAGCCTGAAAGATTTGCTGGCCGCCAAGTTCTAGCAACCGCGCACGGCTGGCGCAAACCATTCCAGCAAGCCTAACTTTTTTTCGGCTTAACCTTTGCCCGCGCCTCGTTCTGGGCGATTCTGGCTTTCACAATTTTCTTAACCAGCGCGGCGGGCAGCGGATGCTCGGGTGAGAAGTGGATGGCGGTGCCGGAGATTTTGAAGGGAGCCAGCTCGCTGCTGAAGGTGGTGAGGATGGAGCGGCTGGCCGGGAAAAGGCTGCAATGGTCCTTGAAGGCGGCAAAGAACACCAGCATGCCGTTCTGTTTGTAGGCGGGAATGCGGTAGCTGATTAGTTCCTCGGCCTTGGGCGCGGCGGATTTTATGGCGGCGCGCAGTTTTTCCAGCGCGGCGCGCCGCGCTTCCGGAAGCGAGGCAAGGTAGGCGTCTACATCGCGCGCCGGAGCGCGCGTCATGGCGCCGCCTGGAGCTGGCCTTTTCATAACGGCTGGACCTCAGCAAACCTCGGGCAAAAGGCAACCACCCAGAACTGCCGAATCACCCAAATCCACCACAACACCTGCCGTGGCGCCATGCCGCCCGTCGCGGGGCCGTGAGAATTTCAGTTTCGTTGTCCGGCACCTATCCCAGCGCTTTCGCGCCGGGCTAAACGATGCCGCACCCCGCCCTCATATATCAAATATATGACCGGCGATTGACAATTCCGCGCGGCTCCTCCGGATGACGGCCTGAAAGGTTATTAAGCTGCCCGCTAGGCGTGGTGGTGGTGAACCTCCCAGCCCTTGTAATTCTGGAGCGCTTCAACAATCGCCGCGCCGGTGCTGCTGCGATTCACGGCCACGTGATGCTCGTAGCCGTTTTTGCAGACATAGTGCATCAGTTGCTGCAGTCCGGGAATGCGCACCACGCCGTAGCCGCCAAAACTCTGCAGAGGATCGGAGGTGAATTCTCCCTCGCCCACGTAGGCGCGCATGCGGCCGTGCAGATCGTCGGTGGAGGCGCGGCAGAAAGTAAGCGGGCCGGCCTTCAGCTTGCCCACCACGGTGCCAAACGTATTTTCCTTCCCGACGGAGCCGGCGATAATTTCCTGATAGTCCATCTTGAAATCTTCAAAGAAGTGCTTGGGCAGGTTGGAGCAGTGGAAAAGGACGCACTTTTCCGGATCCTCGCCGTAGTTGTTGTTCCAGTCGACGATGGCGCTGGGGGCGCCGGAGGCAAGCTGCAGAATGTACATGCCGATCATGCCGATCATATCGGTTTCGCAGGCGCTGGGGATCAGGTTGTTTGACATCAGGCTCATCAGCGTGCAGGGCACCACGCCAAAGAATTCCTCGAGCGCGGTCCAGCACTGGATGGAGCTGCCGGAAAGCTCGTTGGCGGCCATCCAGTCGTCAACCACCACGCCGAATTTGGCCATCTTCATCAGCGCGGCGGGCGGCACGCCCTGCGTGGTCACGTAAGCATGGATACTTTCGGTTTTCGCTTTCACCTTGGCATCGTCATCGGCCAGGCGCTGCACGCGGCCCAGCACTTCGGAAAGGTCCAGTGTTTCAACCGAGATGCCCGCCTGCTCCATCAGCTTTTCGCTGAAGCGCACGGTGTTAAAGGCGGCGGGCCGCGCGCCGATGGCGCCCACGCGGGAGTTCTTTAATCCCTTCACCACGCGGCAGGTGGCGGAAAAAGATTTCAGGTCGGCCTTGAAGGCGTCGCTGGAGGGCGCAACGGTGTGGCGCTGCGTTAAAGTGTAGTGGATGCCGTACTGCCACAGGTTATTGCATACGGAGATTTTGCCGCAGAAGCTGTCACGCCGCCCGCTGATCAGCATGTGGCCGGGAGCGTCGGGATAGGCCTGCACCAGCACGGGAACGTCCAGCCCGGCCAGGCGCAGCGTGTTGGCCACGCTTTTCTCGTCGCCGAAGTTGGGCAGCGTCACCACCACCCCGTCAATGGAATCGCGATGGCGGCGGAACAGGTCCGCGCACTTGCGCGCGTCCTGCAGGGTTTCAACCACGCCGAATTTGGTATCCTCCGGAGTAAGACAGACGGTGGAATAGCCTTCCGCGGCCAGCACGCGCAAAACTTCCTCGCGTCCGTCGCGCGCCAAGGCGGCGGGAAAAAACCCGCGATTGCCAACAATCACGCCAAGCGTTTGTGTGCTCATGATGAATGCCTCCAGATGGATCGATGCGGGCCGTTCGGGCAGGCCGTCGTTAGAGAGGAATCATACCATGAGACCCGGCCGCAACCAACGCGGGCAGACACGACGGCAGCAGTTTGTGGAGCGGCCTGGCCGGGCGCCGGGGGTCTGCGGCTAGGCAGGGCGCCGGAAGCGGTCGAGCAACTGGTACACCCCGAAGGCCAGGGCGGTGTTTAAGAGCACGGCGCTTGCCAGATCCAGGGGTAAAAAGGGCGGCGGGGGATCCATCAGGATGTATTCCAAACCGGCCAGTATCAAGCCGTGCAAGGCCACCAGAAAACCGGTCAGGATGAGGCGGCCGGCAACGTGTTCCAGGTTGAATTTAACGCTGGCCACCGCGGCGAAGTAGCCCACAACGGCCTTGGTCATGCCGAACATGCCGATGCGGCCGTGGGAAAGCGCGTCCTGCGCCAGGCCCAGACCCATGCCCAGAAACGTGCCAAAAATGCGGTTGCGGCGCATGAGGGCAAAATAGATGGTGAGCAGCAGAGGCAAATCGATAAGCCGCGCCACCGGCAGGCGAGGCGGCAATGAGATTTGCAGCAGAAGCGCGACAAAAATGCTGATGCCGTAGGCAAGCGGATGCGGACGGTAAACAGCGATGGGGCGGTCGGCAAAAGTGGGCATCAGCAATTAGAAGCCGGCTGGGATTGATGCGGCTTGATCGTCATGGGCAGCGTTCCCGAGCGCCCGAAGCAGCGGCACGGCGCGGGGTGCAGCGCCGCGTCAGGGCTTGCGAGCGGAAGAGTTCAGGGCTTGTTGCTGCGTGCTGCCGGAACGGAGCACAACCAAAACATCCTCCAGGCGGTCCAGCGCCACCGCGGGCCTGACCAGGATCTTCTTGTACATGGCGCCCTGCCCCACCTGCACCACCGTGCCCACAGCCAGACCCTTGGGGTAAATCTGGTCCATACCCGAGGTCAGCACGCTATCACCCGCCTGAACCTGTTCGTCGTTCATCACGTAGTCAAGCTGGCAAAGGTTCTGGTTGCTGCCTTTCAGCACGCCCTCAACCCGGGTTTTTTCAAGCAACGTGCCCACGCCGCTGGCGGGATCCGAAATCAGCAGCACCTGCGACGTGCGCGAATATACGGAGATAACCTTACCCACCACGCCTTCAGGAGCGATAACGGCCAGGTCAGAAGTCAGGCCGTCAGCCGCGCCCTTATCGATAAAGACGGCGTTGGAGCCCGGTCCGGGGCTGGCGCCAATCACTTCAGCCGCCAAAGTCTGGAATGACTGGCGGTTTTTAAAGTCGAGAATGGAGCGCAGGCGCTGATTTTCCGACGCGGCTTCGGTAAGCTGACGCACGGTGTTCTGCTCCGCGACAACCTGCTGGCGAAGCTGTTGATTTTCCTTCTGGGCGCGCACCACGTCGGCGTAAGTGCGCCACACCCGGCCCACTCCATCCGTAATTCCTCGCATGGAGCGGTCAAACGGGTCGTAGGCGGAAACCGCCCAAACCTGGATCAGGCGGACGTTTTGATTGCGCGTGATCTGGAAGGAGAGCAGCAGCAGTTGCCCCAGCAGAACCGCCACCAGCACAAAGAACGACGAATGCCGGGCCACAAAGGCCTGCATCCTTTCCGGCGTTTCCGGAGAGTGCGGAGCTACCGGCCGTGCGGATTCAAAAGAGTGTAAGTCCATGAGGTTGGCTGACCAGCATCATCCCCGCCTATTCGATCGCCACGCGCCGAAGCAGGCTGAAGTCCGTCAGCATCCTGCCCGTCCCCAGAACCACCGAGGCCAGCGGGTCTTCCGCTATCGAAACCGGAAGACCTGTTTCCTCGCGAATGCGCTTATCCAGATTCTTGAGCAGCGCTCCGCCCCCCGTCAAGACGATTCCGCGGTCAGAGATATCGGCTGATAGTTCGGGGGGGGTGCGCTCAAGGGCCACCCGAATGGCGTTTAAGATGGTGGAAACGCACTCGGAAAGCGCGTCGCGTATTTCGGAGTCGTCAATGGTAACGGTTTTGGGAATGCCTTCCAGCAGGTGGCGGCCCTTGATGTCGAGCGTGAGCGGCTTTTCCAGCGGGTAGGCGGAGCCCAGCTCGATTTTGATCTGCTCCGCGGTGCGCTCGCCAATCAGCAGGTTGTACTTGCGTTTTAGATAGGCCGTGATCGCCTCATCCATCTCATTGCCGGCTACGCGCACGGAGCGGCTGTACACAATGCCGGAAAGCGAGATCACCGCAATATCGGTGGTGCCGCCGCCGATATCTACAATCATGCTGCCGGAAGGCTCCGTGATGGGCAGCCCGGCGCCAATGGCCGCCATCATCGCCTGCTCCACCAGGAACACCTCACTGGCTTTGGCGCGCATGGCGGAATCCTGGACGGCGCGCTTTTCAACCTGGGTAATTTCGGAGGGGACGCCGATCACTATTCGCGGGTGCACAAACATCTTGCGGTTGTGCGCCTTCTGGATGAAGTAATTAAGCATCTTCTCGGTAACTTTGAAGTCGGCAATCACGCCGTCTTTTAAAGGCCGGATCGCCACAATGTTGCCGGGCGTGCGGCCCAGCATTTCCTTGGCTTCGCGGCCAACGGCCTCGATTTCGCCCGTCACTTTGTTGATGGCAACGATGGAAGGTTCATTAACAACAATACCTTTGCCGCGCGCATAAACCAGTGAATTGGCAGTGCCCAGATCAATCGCAAGGTCTGAGGAAAACATGCTGAACAAGGAACGGAAATTAACTCCCAATGCAACTCCCCTTCTTAAAGCATGCTCCTTTGAAAACCGCGGGCCTAAAGCACCTTACCGATTTTTGCATGCGGGATTTCCCGGTTTTCGATTCCGCCGTTTCGCAGGTGGGCGAGATCACGGGTCGCGGTCCGGGCGTCCGAAAGGATTAAACCTTTATTGTATTTTTTACCAACCTTAACGCGCGGTCAAGCAAATTCCCCGGCGGGAGACTTGGCTGGCGTTCGTCTAAAACATTAATAATTCTAATACTTACCTGGAATTGTCCGGTCGAAGACGGAGGCCTCCCGGTTTCCAACCCAAGTATCGGCAGAGTAGTAGCAATTCTTTCGCCAGACTTTCGGCCTAATCAGGACGGAAAGTAGGTTGCACTGGTCAAATCCGTTTCCCAAACCGTTACGGAATGGATGCGCAGGTCAGGGTGGGGAAGGCCTTGCGTGAGCTGGTCGCTGAAATAGCGGGCAATATTTTCCGCTGAAGGATTCAACCGGTCGAAAGGGGCCAAATCGTTCAAAAAGTGATGATCCAGGCGATCGGCCAATTGCCGGATGTGCCCGCGCAAGTCAACAAAATCCAGCAGCAGGCCGGTGGCGTCCAGCTTTTCTCCGCTCACCGTTACGCGGACCTTATAGTTATGCCCGTGAACATTTTCACACTTCCCTTTGTAGCCGCGTAAAGCGTGGCCGGCGGCAAAGGAATAGTCAACCGAAACGTGATACATCCACTCTCCTCACCGAAGAATTGCAATTCCATTGACAGCCAGGGATTCGGGAAACACCGGCCACAGGAAGGCGCGCAAACGTTAAACGGGCTCGCTCTCATATTGTCGCATGAAAACCTTCACCTCATCCAGCCGGTTGGCGCGGGCGTAAGGAGGAAGGCTTTCAAAAAAACGGCGGCCGTAATTCATCCGCACCAGCCTTTTATCCAGCATGACCAGAACGCCGTAATCCGTCTCACTGCGAATCAGCCGGCCAAAGCCCTGCTTTAACGCAATCACGGCTTCCGGTACCTGATATTCGTTGAACGCGTCGCCGCCGTCTTCGTTGATCTGGCGGATGCGCGCCGCCACCACCGGGTCTGAGGGAACGGCAAAGGGGATGCGGTCAATGATCACGGCGCTCAATTGCTGCCCCTGCACGTCCACGCCCTGCCAGAATGAGCTGGTGGCGAACAGCACGGCGTGGGCCGTACGGCGGAACTTTTCCAGCAGCGCGGTGCGTGGAGCGCTGCCCTGCAGCAGCATGGGGTAACGCAGCCGGCCCTTCAGGCGTTCGTGGGTATCGCGCATCTGCTGGATGGATGTGAACAGCACGAAGGCGCGCCCCTGCGTTACTTTGAGCAGTTTCAGAATCTCCTCCGCGGCCGCCGGTCCGAACTCCGCATCACGCGGGTCGGGCAGGTGCAGCGGGGTGTATAGCAACGCCTGCTCCGCAAAGTTGAAGTGCGAGGGGAAGACGCGCTCCCTGGCGTTCTGAAGTCCCAGCCGGGTCTTGAGAAAATCGAAATTGCCGCCTACCGCCAGAGTGGCGGAGGTCAGCACGACCGCATCCACTTTATCAAACAGCCTTTCACGCAACATGGCGGAGACATCGATGGGCGAGGCTTCCAGGAAAAGACCGCGGCCGCGACGCTCCCACCAGAAAACGTAATTGTGGTCCTGGCTTTCCAGAATCATCTCCTGGGTCAGGCGCAGCTCCGCCGCGCGCCGCGCCAGGTTGCGCACCTCCTCGGGAGCGTTCTGCAGCCGCTTCAGCTCCGTTTCCAGGCGGACCAGGGAGTTGCCAAGCGCCGAGCAGGGGCCGCGGTTGACCTCCACAAATTCTTTGCGATGTTTGAAGACAGATCGGCCCTCGGTCCCCGGGAAAAGCGCAAAAAACTGCTCGGCGCGGTTCCGCAGATCACCGAGCGCCTTTGAAACCTCAGGATTTCCAAGCTGCTTCTGCTGCAGCGTGGCCTCCGTGTCGCGCGCCAGTTCGTCCACGCGGTAGTTGCTGAATTGCACGCCAAAATAGCGCGTGGCCACGTCTTCGATTTCGTGCGCTTCATCAAAAACCACGGCCTGATAGTCTGGAAGCAGACTGGCGTATTCCGGCTGCTTCAGCGCCAGGTCCGCAAAAAACAGATGATGGTTAACGATGATCAGGTCGCTTTCCGCCGCGCGCTGGTGCATCAGCGTGATGAAGCAGCGGCTGAATTGAGCGCACTTCTGGCCCGTGCAAGCCTCGCTGCGCGCATCCATGCCGGCCCAGAGCGCGCTTGAATCCGGCAGGCCCTGCAGTTCAGCGCGGTCGCCGGTCTCAGTCGTGGGCTCCCACTCGCGAATCTGGGCCAGATGCTCAAACTCCTCCATGCCTCTCAGCTCCGGCTGGCGATCTAGGTCAAGAAACTTCTGCCGGCAAAGGTAATTCTGCCTCCCCTTCATCAGCGTCACGCGCATGTGCGGAAACATTTTCTTAAGGAAAGGGATGTCTTTGAAGAAGAGCTGCTCCTGCAGGTTTTTGGTGCCGGTGGAAATAACCACGCGCTGGCCGCTGCGCAGGATGGGAACCAGATAGGCCAACGTCTTGCCTGTGCCGGTTCCGGCCTCCGCGATCAGGTGGCGGCGATGCTCCAGTGCGGATTCAACTTCCTCCGCCATTTCAAGCTGAGCGGGGCGGTATTCGTAATTGGAGTGGTTACGCGCCAGCCAGCCGCCCGGCCCAAAAATTCGATCGAGCGTTGCGGGCGAGGCGTCTTTGGAGCGCGATGCACACATTTTCCGGGTACCTGTTCAACTACCGGGGCGGCAAGGCCCGTAGGATGGCCCATGCCCTGGCGCATGCCTGCCGCCGTGCGCCCATCAAACAAACCATTGGCGCAAACTTTCGCTGTAGGGAGCGCGGGCCACACCCCGCTCCGTGATGATGGCCGTCACCAGACGCGACGGTGTTACATCAAACGCAGGATGGCGGGCCTCCACGCCTTCGGGGGCAATGAGCAGGCCGGCTACCCGTTTTACCTCGTCCGGTGAGCGCTCTTCGATCGGAATCTGATCGCCGCTTGAAAGGCTCATATCGATGGTGGAAAGCGGCGCAGCCACGTAAAAAGGGATCTGGTTTTCGCGCGCCAGTACAGCCACCGAATAGGTGCCGATTTTGTTGGCCACGTCACCGTTGGAGGCAATGCGGTCCGCGCCCACGATCACGGCGTGCACCTGGCCAAGCTTCATAAAGTGGCCCGCCATGTTATCCGTAATCAGCGTAACAGGAATGCCATCCTTGGCCAATTCCCACGCCGTCAGCCGCGCCCCCTGCAAAAACGGGCGCGTCTCATCCGCGAAAACCCGAACCTTTTTCCCCGCCGATACGGCAGCGCGAATTACGCCCAGCGCCGTCCCGTAGCCGCCCGTGGCCAGGGCGCCGGCGTTGCAATGGGTAAGGACAGTGGCTGTATCGCCAATTAACGCGGCGCCGTGCCGTCCCATCGCCTGATTGGCGGCAATGTCTTCCGCCAAAACCCGTTGTCCTTCTTCCACCAGTCGCAACTTCGCCGCGGCAATGCGCTCCGCGCCGCTTCCGGGTGATTCCAGCACCTTGTCAAACAGCCGGCGCATGCGCTCCACGGCCCAGAACAGGTTCACCGCGGTGGGGCGCGTTGCGGCAATCACCCGGGAAATCTGATCAAATTGCCGGCGCAGACCCGCAACGTCTGCCGCGTCGCACGCCTTTACCCCCAAAGCCACCCCCATGGCCGCGGCCACGCCAATGGCCGGTGCGCCTCGAATCTTCATGCTGCGGATGGCTTCTGCCACTTCCTGATAATTGCGGCAGGTAACATATTCTTCACGCGAAGGAAGCAGCGTTTGGTCAATCATCCGCACGCCGTCTTCCACCCATTCAATGGTTTTAAACATAATCGGACCTTATGGACCACCGGATCGCTGGCGCTAAACCGGCCAAACCTAGAATTGTAACAAATCCCGGATGCGGTTCGGGGGTGACGTGCGCCTCGCCGGCCGCAACCGTGCCACCGCACTCTTCCTGCGCGCAGGCTGATGGCAGCACCGCTGCTGTCTGCTACCCCGTACTCTTCATGCCGAAGGCGATGCCGCCCACCGTGATCTGCAGGAGATGCAGCAATTCCGGGGGAGCCTGGGCGCCAAGCTGGCGCCACTTCTGAAGGAAGCGAATCTGCAGAAAGTTAAGGGGGTCCACGTAGGGATTGCGCAGCCGGATGGATTCCGCCAGTACAGGCTGGCTTTGCAGCAGTCTGCCACTGCCGCACACCGCAAGCACATGCCGCACGGAACGGTGGTATTCCTCCTCAATCAGGCCAAAGATGCGGTTGCGTATTTCCCTGGAGCGCACCAGCGCGGCATAGCGGGTGGCGATGTAAAGATCGGTCTTCGCCAGCGAGACTTCGGCGTTATCCATCAAAACGGAAAAGAAAGGCCACTCCTGGTACATGGTCTGCAGCTTTTTAAGGCCCAGCGGCGCGTGGCGCGCCATGAACTGATCGAGCGCATAACCCACCCCGTACCACGAAGGCAAAAAGTGGCGCGACTGCGTCCAGGCAAATACCCAGGGAATGGCGCGCAGGTCACGCAGCTCCCGGGATTGAAAGCGGCGCGACGGGCGCGAACCCAGGCGCAACTGGTCAATCAGATCGATGGGCGTGGCCTGAAAGAAATAAGTAGGAAAATCCGGCGTTTCATAAACCAGTTCACGATAGAAAGCACGGCTGGTTTCCGCCAGGTTCTGCGCCATTTCCTGCCATTCAGCCAGGCGCGCCCGCGGGATACGGCCGGCATGGGCCAGGTTCGCATCCAGCACCGACGAAACCAATTGCTCCAGATTGCGCAGGGCGATGGCGGGGTTGGAATACTTAAGCGAGATGACCTCGCCCTGTTCCGTAATGCGCAGCCTGCCGCCCGGGGCGGCGTGTGGCTGGGCTTGCACGCTGCGATAAGACATGCCTCCGCCGCGGTCAATGGTGCCGCCCTTGCCGTGGAAAAGGCCCAGTCTTACGCCGTGCTGGCGCGCCACCCGGTGCAGTTGCTCCTGGGCGCGGAACAGCGCCCAGTTTGCCGCCATGTAACCGCTGTCTTTGACGGAATCGGAATAGCCCAGCATCACTTCCTGGAAGCTGCCGCGCGAGCGGAGCAGGCGCCTGTAAAACGGATCAGCCAGCAGATGATCCAGTATCTCCGGGCAGGCAATCAGGTCATTGTAGGTCTCAAAGAGGGGAATAACGTCAAATGAGGAATGGACCTTCCCGGGCTGGCCGGCCTGCACCAGGCCGGCGTGGCGTCCAAGCAAAAGCGCATCCCAAATGTCGGTTGCGCCTTCGGTCATGCTAAGTATGTAGCGGTGCGCGGCAGGCTCGCCGTGCTTCTGCTGGATCTGGCGCAGGGCTTCAAACTCCGCCGCCACCTTGGCGGCTTTCCGCTCCCCTTCGGCAAACAGAACACCCTCCGGCGAGGAAATCAGGTCCTGGATCGCGCGGATCCGTTCCGCCTGCGGCTGCGTGGGCAGCCCCCGGCTTTCAAGCAGCGCGGTGGCTGCATCACGCACCAGTGAGCTGTGCTGGCGAAAGTCCAGGCTGGCGGCATGAAAGCCGAACACCTGGGCGGCCGTCCTCAGGCGGCCGGGCCCAAGCCGGGCCACGCGGTACGAACCTTGCTCAATCAGCGCTTGCTCAAGGCTTTCCACATCGCGCTCAAACTCCTGCGGCTGTGTGTACCCATCCGGTGCGCGATGAAGCGTCTTTTGAAGACGCCACAGGATGACGCGCAGCTTGCGGCGATAAAGTTCATGAGGCTGATCCTGTTCTTCAAAAGCCCGCGTGGCGGGAAAAGCGCGGAAGTCCTTTTGCAGTTCTTTTTCCAGGTTGCTGCAGGCGCGCCCCTTGCGGCAGGGAAAAGAAAGCAGGGTCAGCAGCCGCCCGCCTGCCGCCAAATAATAGTGCAGGGCTGCGGTCCGCAGTTCCTCGGCCGCTACCAGGCTTGTTTGCGGTGTTACGTTGGGATTGCCGTCGCGGTCGGCGCCTATCCACGAACCAAAGCGTAAGAAAGGCTGCGGAGGCCGCACCTGCGGGTATCGCAAGGCCAGTTCGGTGGAGAGGTGCTGCCAGAATTCGCCCGCCAGGTCGAAGATTACACGCTCAAAATAGACCAGCGTGTTTTCCACCTCCATTTGCGGCGTAACAGCCTTTTCACGCACCTCATCGGTAAGCCACAGAGCCTCAATCCAGGGATCCAGGTAAGGCGCGGCGTGCTCATCCAGTTCGCCCTGCAAACCCTCCAGGGTGTGGCCCAGGCGCAGAATGTGGTTGAATACGCTGCGGCGCTTGGCTTCCGTGGGATGCGCGGTCAGCACTGGTTCCACCTGTATGGAATCGAGCAGCCTGCGCAGCGCCGCGCCGCCAACGTGGTTGCGGTGCAACTGCGAAAAGGTGTGGCGCAGCGACATAGGCGCGCCGGCCTCGTGCCGTTCATAGGCGCTTAGGCGGCGAATCCGCTCGCGCTCCTCGCAAAGGTTAACCAGGTGAAAAAAAAGACTGAAGGCGTGGGCCACATTGGCGGCTTCCGCCAGCGACAGGCGCTGCGCCGCATCCTGGATTTGAGTCAGAAACTCCGGCCGCGGTTCATGGCGAATTGCTTTTGCCAGCTTCCGCAGTTCTTCAATAGACTCAAACGTGCGCTGCCCGCAGTGTTCCTTTGCCAGAGCGCCCAGGCGTGTAGTCAGCAATCGAACTTCGCGACGTAAGGCTTCCTGCATGTTTGCTCGATCGGCGCGGTGCGCGCCCTAAAATACCGGGGGTGAAAGCTCAGGAGGGCCTGGAAATAGTCTCCCGTAAAAAACAACGAAGGGCTAAACCACAGCCCCCAGCGCCTGTTCCAGCGCTTTTCGCAACGCCTTCAGGTCCGGCTCCACGCGCAATCGCTGGCCCTGTTCCTCGGATTCGGACCGGTGCCTCATGATGTAATCCGTATCTTTCAGTTGATTCCCGGTCAGCACGGCCACCACGTCGGCATGCCGCTCAATCTTCCCTGCGCGGCAAAGCTTGCGTACGCCCGCCACCGTGGCCGCGGAAGCAGGCTCGCAGCCCACTCCATCTTCCGCCAGGGCGCGCTTGGCGGCGAAAATCTCCTCATCCGTAACCGACTCAACAAACCCGCCGCTCCATTCCAGTACACGCCTGGCCTTTTTCCAGTTGGCGGGGTGGCCGATGCGTATGGCAGTCGCCTCCGTGCGCGGGTCATCGACGTTTAACAGATCCGGGCTGTTCGCTATCTGCGTGCGGTAGAACGGATTGGCGCCTTCCGCCTGAACCACCACCACACGGGGCACCTTTTCGATAAATCCCATATCTTTCAATTCACGCAAACCCTTGCCGATTGCCGAAGCGTTTCCCAAATTGCCTCCGGGCACAACAATGTAGTCCGGAGGCCGCCAGGCGCGCTGTTCCATCATCTCCGCCACAATCGTCTTTTGGCCCTCAATGCGAAAGGGATTAACGGAATTCACCAGGTAAAGCCCCAGTTCAGGTGCAATTTCGCGAAGCAATTGAAAAGCCTGGTCAAACGTATCGCCCACTTCAACCACCACGGCGCCAAAATCAAGGGCCTGCGCCAGCTTTGCCGCGGAAATCTGGCGATAGGGCACAAACAACAGAGCCTTGATTCCGGCGCGCGCCGCATAAGCCGCCATGGAGGACGAAGTATTGCCGGTGGAGGCGCACGCCACCAAACGCACATCGCGGGAGGCCGCGCGGGTGATGCAGGCGGTCATTCCCAGGTCCTTGAACGATCCGGTGGGGTTATTGCCTTGATGCTTGATCGTCAGGTGCACCGGGCCGGCCCACCATCCGGCGCGCCGCGTGCCCACCAGGGGCGTTGAGCCTTCGGAAAGGGAGACGATCCGCGCGTTCGGCTCCACAAAAGGAATCAGCTCCCGAAAGCGCCAAACGCCGCTGCGGTCAATGGGCTCGCCGCTCAGGCGGCGGCGATGCCACACCTGCCGCATTTCGTCCGGGTCAAAAGGCTCAAAATTGTACGTGACCTCGAGCAGACTGCCGCAGCGCGCGCACGTGTGACCATCTTTGCGAGGGTCCTGGCGCATACGGCATGCATCCTCGATGCACTGCAGGGTGGCCGTTACCATACCGAGCCGGCTTGTTCTGGAATGGTTGGATTGCAGATCATGAAAGGTGAAACTCCTCATGAATGGCGCTGACGGCTTCCTTGACTTCCGCCGCCTTCACCGCGAACGAAATGCTTAGCTCCGAGGACCCCTGCGCAATAGCGATGATATTGATGTTGTTGCGGCCCAGCGCGCCAAAGGCTCTACCGGCGATGCCGGGTGTGCCTTTCATATTCTCTCCGATCGCCACCACAATCGCCACGTGCGGCATAACCTGAATCGACGCCAGGTGGTCGTGCAGCAGCTCCAGCTCAAAAGCTTTTTCCAGACGGGCTTTGATGCGCTTTAAATCGGCGTCGCGCACGGCAAAGGTAAGCACGTTGTCGGCAGAGGATTGCGTTACCATCAGCGTGTCGCTTTGGTCCAGCCCCAGGGCTGAAAAAGCCTTTGAGGCCAGGTGGGCAAAGTGCAGATTCTCCTTGCCGCTGATGGTGATAAGGTCCGCCTTGCTGACCGAAGTAATGGCCTTTACTCCCGGCGGAGCATTGACCGAAGACGGGCCGATTCGAGTTCCCACGCAGGAGGGATTAAAGGTGTTCTTGATCCAGACGGGAATTTTCTTTTTCAAAACCGGCTGAATCGTCTTGGGATGAAGCACTTTGGCCCCGAAGAACGATAACTCCACTGCTTCGCGATAGGAAATCTCCGGCAGAATTTTGGCGGCGGGCACCAGGTTGGGGTCCGCCGTCATCACGCCGTCTACATCGGTCCAAATCCAGATTTCGTCAGCCTCCAGCGCCGCGCCCAGAATGGTGCCGCTGTAATCGGAGCCGCCGCGCCCGAGCGTAGTGCACAGGCCTTCGCGCGTTGCGCCCCGAAAGCCGGTGACCACCGGAATCACACCTTTGCGCCGCAAAGGAGCCAGGCGCTGGCGGGTTTTCTGGTTGGTTTCCTCAAACAGGGGCGAGGCATTGCCAAAAACGTCGTCGGTAACGATCAGCTCGGTTGCGTCCACGGCTTCAGCGGGCAAGCTCTGGGAACGCAGAATGGCCGCCATCAGAGTGGCCGACATGACTTCGCCCAGGCTTGAAAGCGTATCCATGGCGCGCGGAGTCACTTCGCGGACCAGCGAAAAACCGGAGCAGAGGTTCTCAAAGTTGCCCACCTGCTGGGCAAGGCGGGGCAACACCGTTGCCTGTTCCCCGGCGGAGAGAGCATAATCCGCCACTTCCCGGTGGCGCCGCGCCAGTTCCTGCCGCACTCCCTTCCAATGTTCCCTGTCGCCGCTGCTGGCCTCGGTTGCCGCCCGGATTAACATGTCCGTAACGCCGCCCATGGCGGAAACCACAACGGCCACTTCGGCTTGTTTTGCCTGTTCGCCCACCAATTCCGCCACTCTAACCATGCGATCCGGCTTGCCGACCGATGTGCCGCCAAATTTCATTACCAATAATGGCTTTTCAGCTTTCGACATTGCTCTTTCTGCTTCCTTCCCGCAGGTCTGCAAACGGGGCGAGTTGATTCCGGAATCAGCAAGCCGCAGCCAGTGGTGCGCCGCGACTTGCTACTTAATCGAATGCGTCTTGGTAGTAGCCGAGGCGGGAGGGGGCGTTGCGGCCTTCGTTGTTTCGCGTACGGTTTCGATAAAAACCTTGGCCGGCAGTGATAGATACCGGTCGCGACGGTATATCAGCCCAAGCTCACGGTTGATGTGCTGTCCCTCAACCGGAACCAGCTTCAGCAGGCCCGCCGCAACCTCCGGCTGACAGTAGGCGCGGCTTATCAGCGAAATGCCCAGCCCGGCGCCCACGAATTTCTTGATGCTTTCAACACTGGCCAGCTCCATTGAAACCTGCAGGTGCTGGCGGAAGTCCCGCAGCAGGCGGTCAAGCACCACGCGGGTATGACCGGTTTTGGGCAGAATCAGTGGAAAATTGGCAATTTCTTCGATCGTCACACTGCGATTGCGCGCCAGGGGGTGGTCCGCAGGCGTAACAACCTGAAGCTCGTCCTTAAAAACAGGAAGAACTTCAATATTGTTGGCGGTCTGGGGCAGCGTCACCACACCCACTTCCAACACGCCTTCGTTCAGCTTCTGCAGAATCTTGTGGCTGAAGTTGCGATAGATGCTGATCTGAACCAGAGGATGGCGTTGCTTGAAGCGGGCAAAGGTGCGGGGCAGCACGTAAAGGCAGGTAGCCTCGTTGGCGCCGATCATCAATTTGCCGCGCGGAGTCTGGTTCAGCTCCGCGATCGCCTGCAGCGCCTCGCGGTGAAGGTCGATGATCTGCTGGGCATAGCGCTGCAATATCTCGCCCGCCGGAGTCAGCATCACCTTTTTGCCGCTGCGATCAAAAAGGCGTTCTCCCGTTTCCTGCTCCAGCAGGCGTACCTGAGCGCTGATCGCAGGCTGGGTGCGGTAGATTTTCTCCGCTGCCCGCGAAAAACTTTGCAATTTCGCGACTTCCAAAAAACTGCTTAATTGATCGTAATCCATGTTGGTGGAAGGGTGCTAATCAATAAGTCTATCAAAAATAGCGCGAAATGGGTTGTGAATTCTCAGGGCGCAAAGCTTCCCTCTGCTCTGTCCAGGGCTTTGCGGATTTGTGGCAACTCGTTTTGGATGCTCCCGGACGGCGCTCCACAATAATAAGGATGATGACAGCCGGTTGTGCCGTCTCCTCAAAAATGCCCCGTCAAATCCGAGCCCAATGGCCTGGCAACGGCCGGCTTCGCCTGCGGGCTGGGAGTGGCGTGCATGGAGGGGGGTGAAAGCTGGCGGTAGACAGCCTCAATGGACGCGGGCGCCCACTCCGACCCGTGAATATAAAGCTTGCCGCTGCCAAGCAACGCGCTGCGCACCTGGCTAAGGCTTCTGCCCTCCGCGATGCCGGTCTGCACCTGACCCTGCAACCATTCCAGCAGCATGCGGAAGCGAACCAGGTCATCGCGCGTTCCCGGGTTCCCGTGCCCCGGAACGTAAACTTCCACGTCCCACTTTTCAACCTGTCGCAAAGCCGCAATCCATTGCCGGATGTCACGCGATTCAACCTGAGGAACATAGCCGTTTTCAAACAGGTCGCCCATAAACAACACCTTGGAAGCGGGCAGCAAAACGGCAGCGTCGCCTGACGGCTTTCCCTCCGGTCCGATGGCAAAGGCTATCAGGCGCACCTGGTCGCCGCCCAGTTTCATTTCGAGCTGGCGATCAAAGCTTTCCGTGGGCAGCGTCAAGTGAATTCCGCGCATGTGACGCCGCAGGTCAGCATCCGTAACCAGGCGGCTTTGAATTTCCTGCTGATAAGACCGCATATCCGCGGTGGCGGCGCTGGTGGCAATAATGGGAACGCGCAAATCGGCAAAAACTTCGTTGCCCAGGGTCTGGTCTCCCTGGGCGCTGGTATCAATCACTTCGGTCACCGGTGCGGTGCTGCGCTGGCGGATTTCAAAAAGCAATTCCCGCGCGTGAACCGGATTGTTGGTGGTGTTTACTACCAACACGCCCGCTGGCGTCACCAGGAATCCTGCCGTGCCGGCGCGGCTGAAAAATGGGTCGCCATCCTGGTCGATGATGTCCTCTGGAATCCAGACGAACACATTCGGTTTTACCTGCCGCACCTCGTACTGGCCGCCAATCGGCAGCGCGAGTCCTGATCTTACCGCCAGGAGTGCCATCGTCAGGGTGAGGAGCCGCGGAATTACCCGCAACGGCTTCATCCGGCAGCCGAAACTGGGCCTTCCCGCCCATTCGCCGCCACTGAATGGCCGGCCTGCACGCACGTGCAACAAACCGGCCGATAATAAAGAATCCAACTTAATCATCCTCCCCTTGCTTATTGTGCTGCAGGCAGGCATCCTTTCCCATTGTACGCCCCGAAACGCTGTTGGAAAACCGCGCTTTGCTTTTCTGCATCCTTATTACTATTACTGGGAGACAACCCCATGCACTCGCTGCCCTTTCTGGTCTATTCTTAAACCTCAGCCCGCCAGACGGGCCGCTTATCAAACCCGGCGCCGGGCGCCTGGCCCCAGGCCAACGTCCCCACTCGCAGAGGCGCCAATCAATAAAGGAGCCTGACCGTTGGGAATCACCCTTTTGATTGCCGTTTTGGTTTTAGCCGCCGTTGCCGCCATAGCCCTTTTCCTGTGGATGGAACGGAACCGGCTGGTTGTGGCGCGCCATGAAGTGGATAGAGCCTGGAGCAGCCTGCAGCAGGCGCTTAAGGCGAGAAACGATGAAGTTCCCAAGGTGCTGGGCCTGTGCCGTGCTTATTTGCCCGCTGATTTGAAGGAGTTGAAACAGTTAAGCGACGCACGCAATGCCATCCTGCGCAGCAAGTCGCCTCAGGAAAAGTACCAGGCGTCGCAAACGCTGCGCAGCGCGCTGCAAGCAGCGCTGCAAACCGCGCAGTCGAACGCTGAACTGAAAAAAAACACGGCCTTCCAGCAATTGCAGGCCCGCCTGGCAGAGATGGAAGGCAGGGCCGTAGAAAAGCGGGATTATTTCAACCAGTCCGTGGCGGCGCTAAATAAGCGCATGGGCGCGTTTCCCGGCAATCTTCTCGTGCCTTTGCTCAAAATCAAACCGGGCATCCCGGTTTAACCCCGCTCCCATTTCATCGCAAGAACCCGGCTTCGGCGCGCGGTGTTGCGACGGCGAACCTGCCGCTCCGCAGCCTTGCTGCCGCGCAGGCACATTAGCGCCGCATGTGCAAAGGCGAGGCTGGCCACACTTTGCGGCAAAAGCGGATTGCAGGTTGGGAATGGACGAAAAAAAGGCCCGCATGGAGCGGGCCTGGGGAAAGGAGAAATCTGGAAAGGTCAAAAAACTAACGCTTCTTCGCCGTCTTCTTTGCTGCCTTTTTCTTTGTTGCCATGGGTCTAATTATCCTCCTCTCACAGAGAACGTTTGAGTTTTGTTCGCCAGCCAGCGCTTGTGGCCAGCCGCGTAGCTCGTACTATATCTAGTAGTATTCGAGAGGCTTGTCAAGAAAATTCTGCAAAAAACCAACGTTAAGGCGATTTTTTGTTCTGCGTCCATCATTCCGCCTCTCAACACTCCATTCCCCGAGCGTGCGGAGCCTTACCGCCGACGCTATTGAGCGTCAGTGGGAGGCAACAATCCCAAACTATCCGCCGGTGGAAGCGGCTTGCCGGAGTAGTGCAGATAGCGCAGGCTGCGGAATTGCCGCGCCAGGCCAAGCAGCATCTGGCTGTCGCTATCGTAGCGTTGCAGAATATTGGGCAGCCAGCCGGGCAGATTTTCCCTTAGCCAGAGCTGTTTGTAGAGTTCCCTGAGCCGCGTGGTGTAATCGCGCATGTCATCCAGACGGCCATTGGTGCTTTCAATCTCAGCCAGCTCGTTCCCTGCGATCGGGTGCTGGCTGTCCTTCTGATGAATGACGGCGCGGGCATAGAGGTTTGAAATTTCCTGCGCGAACTGGTAGCGCATTCCCAGCGCGTCCATTTTAAGCGCGGCAAATTCAAGGTCATCGAGCGTGTCGGCGTTGCGGCGCGCCTGGCTGCGGTTGTTATCAAACGTGGTGAACGCCGCTTCCGCCTGCGTGCGTACTATTGCAGCCACGGGCAGCACCCTGGCGGCCACCGCCTGGCCTTCGGTTGTAAACGGGTTTATCCAATAGCGGATGTCATCCGCGCCGCCCATGTGTTCGTCGTAGGTTTCGGTTTCGTGTCCGGCGCGCAATACCTCATTCAAGTGGCTAAGGCTGCTGATGGCGTCCGCAAACTGGTGACCCGGGTTGCGGTAGAAGTCCCAATCGTATTTCTGATTGAAGCTGGCCATGTCTACCATGCCGGGCTCCCAGGCGGAGGCTGCGCCGTAAACAATTCCCCACCAGTTCAGGCCGTAAAGTGACTCGCCGTCGTCGTTCCAGACTGTCACGTCCGTCCCGATGGCATTGGCTTTGTGGCCGTCGCGGATAAATCGCGAGATGTTGGCCACGGCTTCCTCGTTATCCGGGATGATGAGGCTGGTGTTGGCCACCCACGGGCAGATCAACACCTTCATTCCGGCCGCCGCGAAAGGCTGCACCCACTTGTCGTAATTGGGGTGCGGACCATATTCCCAGCTTGCCACAATCGCATCCTTGGGAAGGCTGCCGATCATTTCAGGATGCTCGGCGGCAATATCGCCCCAGAACATTACTTCCTTGTGGTACGCCAGCGCCAACTCGTAAGCCTGCTTCAGGCTGGAAACGTAAACCTGGGCATAACTGGATTGCTGCACCAGGGGCGCACTTCGGCCCAGGCCCAGTTCCTCGGTTTCGTCGCAGCCGATGTGGTAGAAGGGAGCCGGGAAAACGGGCACCATCTGCTGGTACATCGAATTGAGGAAAGCGGCAGCTTTGGGATCGCCGGGCGCCAGCACATGGCCGTGGGGACGTTCGGCAATGCCGCTGTATTGTTCAAAACGCAAAACTTTGTGCAAATGGCCGCAGCCTTCCGTGGCTGGAATCAGGTCCACGTGATAAGGGGCGGCATACGCCACCAGCTCGCGCCAATCCCGCTGCGAAAGCGTGTCGCTCAGCACGCCCACCAGCGGCTGTCCTTTGAGGCGGAAGGAGTCTTCCATGTAGAGGTAAAGCTGATTCATCTTGTACTGGGCAATAGTGCGCACAATACGCTTCATGTACTCCAGCTTGGGCACCGGGCCGCGCGCCAGGTCAACCTGCGTGCCGCGGTACCGCAGGGCCGGCCAATCGCGCACTCGCACTCCCGTAATGCTGGCGCCTTTGCCATCGGGAATAACGAGCTGGCGAAGGGTTTGAACGCCGTAGAAAAGGCCGGCTTCATCCTTGCCCGCCACCAGCACGCTGCCGGGCGCCACATCCAGAACGTACCCCTCGTCGCCAATGTCGCCGGTTTGAATGCCACGAGCTTGCAGCAGCTTGGCGATGGCCGGCTGGTCAAAGCGGCCAAGCGTGATGGCTGGCACATGGTCTTCAGCGCCGGGCGGAGGAGAAGCAACCGGAAGCACGAAGCCCGCCGCCTGCTTCAGTTCACGATTCAGTTGTCCCGCCGCAAAAGCATCAGCGGAGTTAACCGGCAAGCCGATGCGAATCTCCGCCGACGGCCCTGAGGCGGAGGGTGGCGCAACAAGGAACGAGCCTGATTGCGTTTGGATTTCACGCGGTTGGGGAATAAGCTGCGGCTGCTGGGCCGCCATCATCGCCGGCAGAAATAACATGCAGAGAGCCGCCAGCAGCGTGGCTGCGCGGCGCTTCCAGGCAAGGGACGATACCGGATGCTTCGGACTGTTTTTCATAAACTCATCCTTCGCTTAAGTAAATTCAGATTGGGAATTCGTAGTGGAAGCGGGTATTGGAACGTTTTAAACAGTTACCCGCCAATTACGAAACTTTGAACCTTATCAACCACCCCGAAGACTGTCAAGCTCGGTGCAAAGCGGAAAGCTGCAAGGGCGGCGGAGAAGATGCTCACTTTTCTGGCTTCCCTCAGTCTAATCAAACGGGAACAAACACCCCTCTGTCTGCGTAATTCCCATTGAATGTATGTTTGCAAGCCAAGGGGGGAGGGATTTATGACTAACCACAGCAGAAGCGGGAGTAAGGCGCGGCGCTGGATCTGGATAGCTGTTGCCGTGGCTGCCCTGGCGGGCGGAGCGCTGGTCCTTACGGCGGCGCTGCGGCCGAATTACCAGATTGACCCCTCCAAACTGGCTGCGATCACGCGAGGCGACCTGGCGCGCTCCGTTGTGGCTACAGGCAAGATCGAACCGCTCACCAAGGTGGAGATCAAGTCAAAAGCCAGCGGAATAGTGAAGCGCATCTTTGTGGATTACGGCGACCCGGTAAAGGTGGGCCAGCCTTTGGTTCAGTTGGACCAGGAACAGTTGCTGGCCCAGGTGAGGCAGGCCAGCGCCAGTCTTCAGGCCGCGCAAGCCGCCATGCAATCAGCCCAGGCCACGTACGAGCGGAACCAGGTTGATGCCGCCGGCCCCGATTTACCGTTTTTGAAAGCCACCCTTGAGCGCGATCGCCAACTGCTTTCAAGCGGGCTGCTTTCTCAATCCGGTCTGGACGCCGCTGAACAGGCTTACCAACTGGCCTTGAACAAGCAGGCCTCTGCCACGCGAACGGTGGCTGTGAGCCGCGCCGACGTGGCTCGCACAAAAGCGGAGGTGGCCAAAGCCCAGGCAGCCCTGGACCAGTCGCAGGAAGACCTTCGCAACTCAACCATTGTCAGCCCGATGGATGGCATTGTTCTTTCGCGGGATGTTGAGGTGGGCGATGCGGTCAGTTCCATTCTGGTGCTTGGATCACAGGCAACTCTGGTGATGACGCTCGGCAATGTCAGCAGCGTCTACGTGCGGGGCAAAGTGGATCAGGCTGATATCGGAAAGGTTTATGTGGGCCAACCGGCACTGATCGTGGTGGAATCCTTCAAAGACAAGAAGTTTACCGGCAAAGTCACCAAGATCTCTCCTTTAGGAGTGGAAAAGGACAACGTCACCACGTTTGAGGTTCGCGTATCCATTCAGAACCCCACCGGCGAGCTGAAGGCGAACATGAGCGCCAATGCGGAAATCCTTCTGGAGCAGAAACACAACGTCCTGCTGATTCCCGAGTCTGCCGTGATCTATGGGAAGGATCATCAGACCTCGCTGGAAGTTCCTGACCCCAAGGCCAGCCACGGCCGTCGCAAAGTTGCGGTGAAGCTGGGAATCTCCAACGGAATTAAGACCGAGCTGATTTCCGGGCTGGGCGAAGGCCAGAAGGTGATTCTGCAATAGCAAGGCTGGCGGCAAAGCGGAGGACCCACGGTGTTCGTGGGTGGTGGCCAGAATGGTTCTTAAGGATCTGCTGTCGGACACAGTTCGCACGCTTTGGGCGCACAAGCTGCGCACCTTCCTGACCATGTTTGGAATTGCCTGGGGGATTGTGGCCATAACGCTGATGGTAGCGGCAGGCGAGGGCTTGCGCGTTGGCCAGGAGCGGCAAATGGCCAACTTCGGCAAAGACATCATGATTGTGTTCGCTGGCCGCACCAGTATGCAGGCCGGTGGGATGCAGGCAGGCCGCCCCATAACGTGGTTCGACGCAGATTACCGGCTTGTGGCGTCGCAGGCGCCGGCCTGCAGCAACGTGGTTCCTGAGCTGGAACGGGATAATACGCCGGTGCGCAGCTTGTATAACAATGGGCGCCTGCTTGTAACCGGATCCTTGCCCCAGTTTGCGGAAATCCGCAGCATTCATATAGCTGAAGGCCGCTTCTATGATTGGGATGATCTGAAGCAGGCGAGGCGCGTGGCCTTTCTGGGAAGCGACGCCAAGGTACAGCTTTTTGCAACCCGGGAGGCTGTTGGCCAAACGATATGGCTTGCGGACCTGCCGTACACCGTGATCGGCGTGATGCGCGCCAAGGACCAGAACAACAGCTATGACGGTTTTGATGTAAATAAGATTTACGTTCCGTTCAGCGACATGCAGCGGGACCTGCCGCGCCAGCCGCCCGCCCCTCCGCATGCCATTGACAACCTGCTGGTGACGCCGGGCTCCCTGGAACTCGACCAGCCCTGCAAATGGCAAGTGCGGCAGGCCTTGGCCGCCATTCACCGGTTTGACCCGCATGACCGCGAGGCCGCCTCCATTTGGGATACGGTCGAAGACGCCCAGGGGATGGCGCTGATTGTGAACGGAATGAAATTGTTCCTGGGAGGGGTGGGCCTGGTAACGCTGCTGCTGGGCGGCATCGGGGTAATGAATGTGATGTTGGTAGCGGTCCGTGAACGCACCCGGGAAATTGGCGTTCGCAAGGCGGTTGGCGCGACACCGCGGGCTATTTTGGGCCAATTCTTCGTGGAAACAATGATCGTAGTCTTTATCAGCGGCGGCGCGGGGCTGGGCATTGGCTACGGGCTGTGCGGGCTGGTGAACCTGCTGCCCATGCCTCCATTCTTTGCCGGATTGCTTCCCACATGGACCTCTGGGCTGCTTTCATTTGGCCTGCTGGGCGTTGTTGCCGTGCTTTCGGCTCTCTATCCGGCGCGGCGGGCGGCGGCAGTAGACCCCATCGAGGCCTTGCGATTTGAAGCGGGCGGCTAGCAGAATACTTCCCGCTCCGGAGGGGAAATTCCATGAGCATGCTGAATGAAATTCTGCGGCAGGCGTGGGCGGCGCTGACGCGGCAGCCGCTGCGCAGCGTCCTGACCATGCTTGGAATTGTGTGGGGCATTGTGGCGGTAACACTGCTGCTGGCCTATGGGAACGATTTCCGCCGCATTTTGCTGACCTCCTTTGAGGCTTTTGGCAAAGGCGCGGTCATCGCCTGGCCCGGTACCACCAGCGAACAGGCGGGCGGCGAACGGGCGGGCAAAAAGGTACGGTTTGAGCAGGCGGATATAGAAATGATTGACGCTCAGGCCACCCTGGTCAAGCGGGCTTGCCTTGAGTCGGTAAGATTCCTGGGAATTTCCTACGGTGATCGGCTGGCGAATACCGCCATTCGCGGCGTTTGTCCGGCCTATGGCGAGATGAGAAACGAGGTTCCCAGCGATGGCAGGTGGATCCTTCCCGAGGATTCCGTGGAGCGCCGGCGCGTGGTTTTTCTGGGCTCGGAGCTGCGCAAGAAACTCTTTAGCGGCCGGCCCGCCGTGGGCGAAACTGTAAAAATAGCCGGTGTGCGTTTTACTGTGATCGGGTCCATGGATCGCAAGATGCAAGACAGCAATTACTTCACCAGCGACGACGACTCGGCTTTTATCCCTTATTCAGCGGCCGGCGATGTTTGGAACACGCGCTATGCCAGCGTGATCGCATTTGAGCCCGTGGCGCCACAATTCGAGGCTCAGGCAATGGTGCAAGTGCGTGCAGCTATTGCCGGAAGGCAGCATTACTCGGCAACCGACAAGCGCGCTATCACCATGTTCGGGCGCGAAGAGTTCCGGCCGATTATTGATGGCATTACCATCGGCTTGCAGGTACTGCTGGGCATCATAGGCACGCTAACCCTAAGCATCGGCGGCGTTGGGGTGATGAACATCATGCTGGTCTCCGTAGACGAACGGGTTCGGGAAATAGGCCTGCGCCGCGCCCTGGGCGCCCGCCGCGTGCACATCCGCATGCAGTTTCTGGCGGAAGCTCTTGCCCTTACCCTGACCGGAGGCGCGGCCGGCGTGGGATTCTCGCTGCTTCTTTCCGCCGCGATTGGCACGTTGCCCCTGCTGGGCGCCGCCTATCAGGATACCAGCGGCAAGGGCGACATCCATTTGACGATTTCCTGGAGCATCCTGCTGGTCTCAGCCGCCATCCTGACCGTGGTTGGCTTGATGAGCGGCCTGGCGCCTGCCATGAGGGCGGCGCGGCTGGACCCGGTGGAAGCGCTTCGATATGAGTAAGCCTGACCGGAATTAAGAGACAGTTCGTACCCGTCAACCCAATTCGAAAATTCAGCGGGCGGCCAAGCCCGCATCACAATGAGGTGAGCGCCATGAATAAACTGCTGTTGCGTTGTTCGCTTTGCCTTACGCTAGCGCTGGTTAGCGTCAGTGTTTATGCAGCCGAGGGGTCATTTGACCGCACCCTGCGCGTAACCGGGCCGGTTAACCTGGAGGTGATCACTGGGGATGGCAACATTACTGTGCGCCAGGGATCTTCTTCCGCGGTTGAGGTCCATGCCCGCATCCGGGCGAAGAATGGCTGGGGGATGGGGGGCAATGCCGAAGAGAAGATCCAGCGGCTGGAATCAAACCCTCCCATTCGCCAGCAGGGCAATATGATCCAGATTGGTAAGATAGACGACCCTGATTTACGGCACAACATTTCTATCAGCTACGAGGTTGTAACACCGCATGAAACCGAGCTGAAAACCGATACCGGCGCCGGGAACATTGAGGTCAGCTCCCTGCAGGGACCGGTACACGCCGGCAGCGGTTCCGGCAATGTTACGGTTCGCGATATTCAGGAAGATGTCAGGGCATCGTCAGGCAGCGGCGAGGTGTCTCTGCAAGGAATCAAGGGGCGCGCGCACGGCTCTACGGGAAGCGGATCGATCCACGCGGAATCAATCGAGGGGTCCTATTCGCTGACTACGGGCAGCGGCAACATTCGGCTTACCCAGATCGGCGCGGGCGACGGCCGCGTTTCAACCGGTTCCGGCAATCTGACTCTGAGCGGCGTCAAGGGCGGGGTGCACGGTTCCTCGGGTAGCGGCAGCATTGCGGTTGACGGCCAACCTTCACGCGACTGGAGCTTGCACACAGGTTCCGGCAACATTCGCCTGAGCGTGCCGTCCTCCGCGGGTTTTGACCTGGACGCCCATACCGACTCCGGCACCGTACGCTCCTCTCACGATGTTGTGGTACACGGTACCCTTCGCCGCGGCGATTTGAAGGGTAAGGTAGGCCAGGGCGGCGCGATTGTAGAGTTGCGGACAGGCTCGGGCGATATTCAAATCGACTGATCCCGCGCCTTCGAATTGGGCTATCCGCGGTTGAGCGCCGGGCTGTTAATTTCCCGCAGTTCCTTGGCGGCGTCCTCCGGGGAAAGGGAGATGTAATAAACCTCTTTCAGGCTGTAAGACCTGGACTTTGAAGCCACCACGGGAAGAATTTCAAAGTGCCAGTGATAATCTTCCCCGATGCTTAGCCAGTTTCCGGCGCGCTCATACTTGGCGCCTGTGTTCGGAGAGGTGTGGAGCACCAGGTGATACGAGGAGGAAACCGATTCCAGGCGCTGCAGAATGGACTTCAGGAAACGGGCGAATTGCAATTGCCGATCCCAGGTGTCCAGGTCCTCTTCGAACGAACAGTGGTGATCGATGGGCAGCACCCAGGTTTCATAGGGAACGCGCGAAGCAAAGGGGCAAAAAGCCAGGAATTCGTCACTCTGTTCAACCGTTCGCAATCCCTGGCCGATCTCCTGCTGCGAAACATCGCAGATCAGGCAGCGTTCCTTCAACTTGAAATAACGCTGAGCCGAGCGCAGTTCGTATCCTACCCGGCGCGGAATAAACGGCGTAGCCGTGATCTGAGAATGAGGATGATCCAGATCCTGCCCCGCCGCCGCGCCTTGGTTGCGGAACACCGTGATGTATCGGAAGCGGCGGTCCTTCTTAAGGTCGGCCACCCGCGAAACATAGGCGCGCAACACCTGCGCCACGTTTTCATCGCTTTGTTGTGAAAGCGTCACATCGTGCTGCGGCGTTTCTACGACGATTTCGTGCGCCCCCAGATTGCGCATCTTGTCATAAATACCCTCGGCTCGTCGATTCGCATCGCCTTCAATCCGGTATAGGGGCCTCAGGTGAGGGATGACCCGCACTTGCCAGTTGACGCTGTTGTAAGGAAAGCTATAGATAGGTTCGCCCGTCATCAGTTCGTGTTGCGGGCAAAGCGGGCATTCTCCATTTTCGAGGTGTTCTGCATCCGATGTGTCTAGAATTACCCACGTTTGAGTGATGGGATCTTTTCGTAACTCCATAATGCCTCTCTCTTCGGTCCGGCCAACCGGCTCGGGCCGGTTGAAAAAAACCCATGGAGGAATATCCCCCTTCCCTCCTCATCTCCCATCTATAATTAGTTTCGTCTGGCGTCAGACTGGGAATGAACCAGGTTTGCCTGAGCAGAGCTTGGTTTTTTTATGTCTCAATTCTCAAAATTAAGTTCTTGGCGGGGCGCTGCCGCCAAGGATGCCTTTATCTTTGTGTAGCGGACTTGCTTTGTCAAGCGCCATGACGGCCAGTTTGGAACAGTTGCCTTTTTGCGCAATTGACTGCGGCCCAGGCCCGGGAAAAACTACTTTGTGCGTGAACCATGGAACCTGCTTATCTGCTTGGGATTGATGGGGGAGGCACTCGCACCACAGCGTGGGTGGCGGATTTGAAGCTGCGGGTGCTGGGCCGCGGCGAGGGGGGACCTTCAAATCCCTTGAAGGCCGGTTTCACGCCTGCTCGGCGTGAGCTGCTGCGCGCGGCTGAAATTGCCCTTCGACAGGCCCATCTTCCGCGCAGGGCGCTGGCTGGGGTTTGCGCGGGCATTGCGGGCGTCGACCGTCCGGATGTTCAGCAGCCGCTTTTGCGCTGGATGCGTGGGGCTCTGCCGGCGCCCTCGCATCTGATCACATCCGACGCTGCGATCACACTTCAGGCGGCGCTTAAAAAGAGCGCGGGAGTAGTCGTGATCGCGGGCACAGGTTCAATCGCCTACGGCCGGACTGCTTCCGGCCAGCCGATGCGGGCGGGCGGTTGGGGTTCGCTCTTCGATGACAGTGGATCAGGCTATCAGATCGTGCGCCAGGCGGTGACGGCCGCGTTGCGCGGCCACGATGGCCGGGGACCGTCAACCCGGCTGAATGCCGCGCTTTGCAAGGCGTTGAAGATCGATGAGGTAACGCGGGTGGTGCTGCAGCCATTCTCTTTTGCGGAACTCGCCGCGCTTTTCCCGGTTGTGCTGAATGTTGCGGCTGGCGGAGACGCCGTGGCGCGCCGCATTCTGCGCGATGCGGCGGAAGAATTGGCGGGCCTGGCGCTGGCCCTTCTGAAAAAAGCGCATTGGCTCGGCGCTCCGGTTCCGGTGGCGTGCACCGGCGGCGTGTTCCGGTCCGCACCGGCGATCCGTCGCAGTTTTAGCCGCTTTGTGCGGTTGACCGCGCCCAAGGCGAAAATCCGGCTGATGCAAAGAGAGCCAGTGGAAGGCGCGCTGGAATTGGCGGGCGAGGCATTCCAACTTAGCGCGCAGCGGCAGCAGCGTAACGCATGAACCTTGCACGCCGGCGACGGACGAAACATCAACTGCGCTATTCCAACAGTCAGAGGATTGAAACCACCGGTCGAGTCTGGCCAGGGTCCCCGCAGACCGTCATCTTGAAGTAGAATGCTGGTGCAGGTTGCAGAACGGCACGTCCTGGCAGGGTGAGCGCTTAGCAGCTTGTTGTAAAACGCTCCGAGGATGTCATCCTGAGCACAAGCGAAGGATCTGCTTTTTGCGGAATCAAGCACGTACGAGATTCCTCGTCGCCTGCAGCTCCTCGGAATGACAGGCGGCACGAGTTTTTCAACAAACTGTTAGGCCGGGCCCGGGCTGGGCTCCGCGAAGCCTCGGTATGTTGAGACTGAACTGGCGGGCCTGGATGCGCGCTGCGCTCCGCAAGGCGCAAGCGGCAAGGTCGATTGTGGCTTGGGGATGATGGGTGGCCGGCTTTCGGCGATGAATGCTCAGAATGAGGGGCGGCGGACCTTCCCTGGCAGCCGTGGCGGTCCGTGACCGCTGATCGTCCGGCCGGCAGCGAATGGAAGACGTGACTAATTAAGACAGGGGTGAACTCACCGTGTCGCGAATGATGAATGAAATCCTGGAGCAGCCGGAGGCCTTGCGCCGCACCCTGGAAGGCGAGCGCCTGCACGCCGTGGATTTTCGGGCTTTTGCTCGTAAACAGCAGTTCCGCCTGATTGTTCTTGTGGCGCGTGGCACCTCCGATAACGCCGCTCTGTTTGGGCGCTATCTTCTGGAGCTTACAACGGGAATTCCGGTTTCGCTTGCCGCACCCTCGGTGCACACTCTTTATCGCGCCAAAATTGACTTGCGCCAGGCTCTTGTTATTGGAATTTCGCAGTCGGGAGAAGCCACGGACATTAATATGGTGCTGGAATCAGCGCGGCGCTCCGGTGCTTACACGCTGGGCGTAACGAATGAGGCCCGGTCCGCCATGGCCCGGCACGTTGACGATCTGTTCTGGGTGCGTGCGGGCAGGCAGCGCTCCGTTGCCGCCACTAAAACCTACACCGGCCAGCTCATGATGCTTTACCTGCTGGCCACGGCCCTGGGAGATGAGATCACAATTGAAAGCGTCAGTGAAATACCAGACCGCGTGCTGGCCACGCTGAAGCTTGAGGAAGAAATCCGCGGGCTTGTGGAACGTTACCGTTATATGCGCCAGTGCGTGGTGGTGGCGCGCGGCATCAATTATGCCAATGCCTTCGAACTTGCATTAAAGCTGATGGAAACCTGCTACGTGGTGGCGGAGCGCTTCTCTTCGGCCGATTTCCTGCACGGGCCCATTGCCATGGTGGAACGGGATTTCCCTGTGCTGCTCCTGATGCCGCCGGGAAAGACCTTTAGTGACATGAAGCGCCTGCTGACCAGGCTTACTCAGCTTCATGCGGATACTCTTGTGGTTTCGGGAAAGGGCGTAAGGCTTCCCTCCAGCACGCGGGCGTTGCTGGTTCCGGGCAATATTCCGGAGATCTACTCACCCATTCCGTACATCGTTCCCGGCCAGATATTTTCCGCGTTGCTGGCCGGGGCCAAAGGGCTGGATCCGGACAAGCCGCGCTCGTTGCAAATTGTTACGCGAACAGTTTAGGTCGCAATCGATTGGCTGCTCAACCGCTGTGATGGCATGCGAACAGGAAGGGTACCGCGAGCTTCGAAGCCCTCGGCCCCCTGCTTTGTTCGGTGTGCCTCATTCCGGCGGTTTGCAGCCTGCTTCCAGTTCAATCTGACCACGTACTTAAAGCCTGCCCATACAAAATCATGGTAGAAGGCGGGCTGACCCAGGAGGGTTGCATGATGACGCTTCAAGGACAGGTAGCCCTGATTACTGGCGCATCCAGCGGCATTGGCCACGCCACCGCCCTTGCCATGGCGCAGGAAGGCGCGCGCATTGCCGTGAATTACCACAAGAACCAGGCGGGAGCGGAAGCGGCCGTCGTGGCCATTCGCAAAGCAGGCGGTGAGGCGATGGCCCTGCAGGCGGACGTAACCCGGGCGGTTGAAGTTGCAGCGCTGGTTCAGGCGGTACGCAAGCTGTGGGGCCGGGTGGATGTTCTGGTGAATAATGCCGGCGACCTGCTGGCCCGCCGCACGTTGGCCGACATGACGGAAGAATATTGGGACCAGATCATGGATCTGAACCTGAAGAGCGCTTTCCTGTGCGTAAAAGAAGTGTGGCAGGAGATGGCAGCGCGCAGGAGTGGTTGCATTATCAACATGACTTCGATTGCCGGCCGCAACGGCGGCGGACCCGGAGCCGCGGCTTACGGCGCCGCCAAAGGAGCCTTGCTAACCTACACCAAAGGCCTGGCTAAGGAGCTGGCGCCTCACGGCGTGCGGGTTAACGGCATTGCGCCCGGCGTGATTGCCACCCCTTACCATGAGCGCCATAGCCCGCCCGACATGTTCCAGAAATACATCAGCGCCATTCCGATGGGCCGCGCCGGAACCTCCGAGGAAGTTGCTGATGTGGCGGTTTTTCTTGCCTCGCCCGCCGCTCGCTATATTACGGGCGAGACGATTGAAGTTAATGGCGGCATGTTAATGGACTAAAGGCTTCAAGCCGCCGGCAGGAGCTCCGCGGAGGTGATCCATGCGAACGTCTCTTGGCATTTACCGGTCCGGATTGCGCCGCCTTGCGGCGTGCCTGCCAGCTCTTCTTGCGGCCGTCGCCGCGTGCCTGGCGCTGGCTCTTGGCTCCTGCGGCAAGCACACCACTGCCGTGCCCGCGGGCGGTCCGGTGGCGGAGTGGCCGTATTACGGAGGAGACCCGGGCGGCAAGCGATACTCCCCGCTTAACCAGATTGACCGCGGGAACGTTGGCGACCTGCGCGTGGCCTGGGTATACCACACTCATGACGTTTCCCACGGCGAAAATGGACGGCAGAAAAGTTCCTTTGAAGGCACGCCCATCGTGGTGGATGGCACGCTCTACCTGAGCACGGCCTTTAATCGAGTTGTAGCCCTGGACCCGGAAACCGGTGTCGAGCGCTGGAGCTTTGACCCCAAAATCGATCAAAAGGCGGATTACGCCGACGGCATTTTAAACCGCGGCGTGGCAACGTGGCTGGATGCCACAGCGCCTGCCGGCGCTGCCTGCAAAAGGCGCATTTATATCGCCACCATCGATGCCCGCCTGATCGCCCTTGACGCCGCCACGGGCAAGCCTTGCGCGGATTTTGGCAACGCCGGGCAGGTAGACCTGACTAACGGCATACATATCGACTACCGCGGCGAATATGAGGAAACCTCGCCGCCTGCCGTGATCGACGATCTGGTGGTTGTGGGCTCCGGAATCTCCGACAACAACCGCGCCCGCATGCCCAGCGGCGTGGTGCGCGCTTTTGACGCCCGCACCGGCGCGCTGCGCTGGAGTTGGAATCCGATTCCGCAGGACCCCAAAGACCCCGCTTTTGCAACCTGGCAGACAGGAGTGGATCAAACCGGCGCCGGCAACGCCTGGTCTATCCTTTCCGCTGATCCGGATCGGCACCTGGTGTTCGTTCCCACAGGCAGCCCCAGCCCTGACTACTACGGCGGCTTGCGCAAGGGAAACAATCTTTACGCGGATTCCGTGGTGGCCCTGCACTCCCGGACCGGCGAGATGGCCTGGGGCTACCAGCTTGTTCATCACAATCTGTGGGACTACGACACCGTTACTCAACCCACGCTGGTGACCCTGCACAGAAACGGAGAGGAAGTCCCGGCGCTGCTCGAAGGCACCAAGATGGGGATGCTCTTCATTCTGAATCGCGAAAACGGAATCCCGCTTTTCCCGGTGCAGGAGCGGCCTGTGCCGCAAACCGACGTGCCCGGCGAGCAAACGTCGCCTACCCAGCCTTTTCCGGTTCTTCCGCCCCCGCTGGTTCCGCAAAGCCTTACCGCGGACGACGCCTGGGGCCTGACGCCCTGGGATCGCAACGCGTGCCGCAAGCGCATTGCCGGCTTGCGCTCCGAAGGCATTTATACTCCGCCCAGCCTGACCGGCTCGTTGCAGGTTCCGGGCAATGCCGGAGGCATGGAGTGGGGCAGCCTGGCCGTTGACCCGGTTCGGCAATTGGCCATTACCAACACCAACCGCGTTCCCTTTGAGGTTCACCTTTACCCGCGCAGCCAGCTTGCCGCCGCACGCAAGGCCCATCCCCATGCGGAAATTGCCCGGATGCTGGGCACGCCTTACATCATGAGCCGCGAACCGCTATTTTCGCCGCTGGGCGTTCCCTGCAATGCGCCGCCCTGGGGCGCGCTGGCTGCCGTGGACTTGCAGGCCGGCACCATTAAATGGCAGGTGCCGCTCGGCGCCACGGTGGAGATCCATTCCCTGCACCTGGCGGTGCACTGGGGCACGCCCAATATGGGCGGACCGCTGGTAACCGCCGGCGGCCTGGTGTTTATCGCCGCGGCCTGGGATCGCGATTTTCGCGCCTTTGACGTGGAGACGGGCAAAGAACTGTGGAACTTCCGCCTGCCCGCCAGCGCCAACGCCACGCCCATGACTTATCGCCTGCGCCCCGACGGCAGGCAGTTTGTGGTGATCGCCGCGGGCGGGCACGGCAAGCTGGGATCAAAACTGGGCGACGCCGTAATGGCCTTTACTTTGCCTTGATAAGCACGCGTGATGTTGAAACAAGATGTCAAAAGGCTGCTGAAACACTCTGGCAAGTGTGCCCTTTGAGGAGCGCAGGCGACGAAGAACCTGCGTAGCTTCCGGCTTGGAGAGCGAGTTTTGTCGCCGCCGCCAGAACGACAGTGCTCGCATATACTATTCAGCGGCCGATGAGCCTGGCTGGCATGAACCGTGGGCAGGTTCCGCTTTAAACGGGGCCGAGCCTTCATCCTATCCCCTCTGGTTTGGATGCCCGCCTTGAGAGCGAGGAGAAGACTTGTCTTGACGCTGGGGATGAGGTGGAAACTCGCGGTCGCGGATGGGACCGGCGGGCCGTCCGGCGCGCAAGTTTGCGCGTTGTTGAGGCTCAAGGGGCCGGCCGGGATGCTCCTGCATCGCCTGGCGGCGCACGGTGAAGGGCAGAGCGCGAGGCGGTGGCTGGGTTCGAGTGATGAAGCGCGGCGTGGAGTTGCTGGGAGTGGCCACGCGGCTCCCGGATGGGGGAGCACTCCGGGTAATCAGCGGCGGACGGGAAGCGTTGCGCTGCACAGCCGGCCTCGAAGACGGCGGCGGAGCGCTCCTCGGTACTGCTTCCGCGCGCGCCGGCGGGGTGGCACGCGTATAGTGAGCGGCGCGAACCGGCGGCGCCCCGACTTGCCTTCCGGGGAGCGTCGCGGCAGTGGTGGGGTTCACAAAAGGGTGGGGGATGACCTGCGCCCGGGCGATTTGTTGGGGCGTCATGCGAACCATTTGACGCGCCACGGGCTGGCCGCTGCGGAAGGCAGCGGCGGAAACGGCCGTTACTGCCGTCCGCTCGTAGGCATAGTGAACGTTGTTAATGTTCCGCACGTTGACGATGTTCGTGATGTTGGTGACGTTCCGAATATTGGTGATGTTCACTTGACGGAGATAGGTTGGGCCGCAGTGATACCACGGGAAAAAGGGATCGCGCGGGCCGAGCGGAAACCAGCCAACCGGGCCTCCAAGGCTGACCCCGATGCCAAACCCGGCGCCCCCAACAAATGCCACCAGAGCGGGAGCGTACATCGGCATCATCATTTCCGGACCCGGTATCCATCCCCACCTTGCGCCAAAAAACGCCCAGCGGCCATAGTGGAACGGCGCCCAGCCCCAGGGCTCGTCACCCACCCAGGTCCAGCCCCAGGGCGAAACCCAAGCCCACCGGCCATAGCGATAGGGCATCCACCCCACCGGCACTCCGCCGGGGTACCAGACGGGACCATATCCCGGGGCCGACTGCCAATTGCCGTAAGCGTCCAGGTCCTCGCTGCCGGGAACATCCCCGCTGAAATATTGGGAATGGTTATAGGACGAAACGCGGCGGTCGCGGCTGGCGCACCAATCGTCAAAAGCGTCTTCCCTCGGGGGTGAGACAAATTGAACCTGGATCGGACCTGTCCCGGTCAGCTTCACTGCTTGGCCGGCTTCGACCATCTGGTTGGCCCCGCCGCCCGTCACTTGCAGGCTACCGCGGTTGACAATCACAAAAGTGGAGCCGTCATTGGGATACGTTTCCATGCGGTAGCTTCCCGGCGAAAGCAAGGTGAGCGCGCCGTTGGGCGTATCCACTTCCACCGTGTTGCCGTTGGGCAGGGCGAAAATGCTGACGCGAATAATACCCTGGCCCAGACCAAGCTGCATGATCTGGTCATTGAGGTCAGCCATGGTGAGGTCGGTGGATTCTGACAAGTGGACCGAGTACGGGCCAGCCTCAACCTCGGCTCGGGCACCTTGATCCGTAAAGAGACGATCGTTGGTTGTCACGGGGTAGTTCAGAGACGCCTGGCTCCATTGACTTTCGCCGGACGGCTGAAACGACACGTTTCCGTGCATGTAGCTGATTCGCGCTACCCGCGCTGGTGGGTCGCCCTCATCGGCGAAGACCGGAACGGCAACCAGTGCCGCGAGGATGATGTACAACAGGCGCAGCAACACGGGCCGACGGTTTGCAGTTTTCATGGGCATTCGTCTCCGGGTCAAAGGGACCGAAACGGGTAAATCTTTGGAATCCAACCAACACTTGGCAACATGCAACAGCTTCTGACATCTATTTTAGCTTACTTCGAGGACGAATTGTTGCCCGCGTATCCGGTCATCTCCAGGTAGCCGGCTCCGCGGACTGGCTTGCCCTCTTTCGTACCGGAGAAATCGACGGAGCCTTCCCAATATGCAGGCATGAAACGGTTCCGGGTGACCAATTCCTGGTCGTCGAGCGGAGTGGTCGCCGTAACGTGAAGGCCGAGCGGCGGCACATCAATGCTCCACTCTACCGGGTAAGGCGCGTGGGTTTCCGGGGTGGTCCATTGAGTACCGGGCTGCATATGAAAGGCGTGGAACGCCAGGTACTGGCTGCGACGTTCGACCGTGTCGCCCGGTCGGTCAAACACTTTCTTGCTGTCGTGGACGAGCTATACGACCTCGGAATCGAGTCTGTCTCGGCATGGGAGAACATCGACACCAGTGGAGCCATGGGGCGGATGTTCGCCGTCATGGTCAGCAGCATCGCCGAACTGGATCGGAGCCTTATCGCGGAGCGCATCAAGGCGAGGATGCGCCCTTGCCGGCTGGAAGGGTATCGACTTGGCCGGACGCCGCTCGGCGCCACGGTTGAAATCCATTCCCTGCGCCTGGCGGTGCACTGGGGCACGCCCAATATGGGCGGACCGCTGGTAACCGCCGGCGGCCTGGTGTTTATCGCCGCGGCCTGGGATCGCGATTTTCGCGCCTTTGACGTGGAGACGGGCAAAGAACTGTGGAACTTCCGCCTGCCCGCCAGCGCCAACGCCACGCCCATGACTTATCGCCTGCGCCCCGACGGCAGGCAGTTTGTGGTGATCGCCGCGGGCGGGCACTGCAAGCTGGGATCAAAACTGGGCGACGCCGTAATAGCCTTTACTTTGCCCTGATGATCAGCGGGGATCTCGAAAGCAGACGTTAAGCGTGGTAGGCCCGAACGGACTCGAACCGTTGACCTCTACCGTGTCAAATTTTTCCTGAATGGTGGCAAGAAGATGCCGTAGCGTGCAGCAAGTGAGCGCCCACCATCAGCATAGCCGCATTTTTACAGGCTCCGCGCCAGTGCCGCATTGTAGTGCGATCTGCCGCTTTCACAGGCCGGTTATGGCACAATTTATGTCACAAAATGAATTGTGACGTGAAGACTCACGGCAAGGGGATTGCCCTACCGCGCCGGAGAAAACGCGCCAGCGGGCAGGCAGGCCTCACGGCAGGGGGTTTTATTCGAGGGTTCGGTTGGTAGGAAACGATGGCGGTAAGAATCGCCAGGGCTGGCATGAAATAGGCCGACCAGGAGAGGGCCCACACACTGCCAGCCGGTTAGCTTGGGCGCGGCAGGGTGATTGCCAGGACTCTCTCTGCCGCCTCAAGTTCCGCCAGGGGTAATTCGCGGGTGAGACCATCGCCCCGGGATCCAAGGGCCGCGAGGATGGCGAGCTTGGCACGCAAAGCGTCTTCCAGGCGCGGTTCTGATTCCACGGGCTTGATTACGGCGCGGGCCAGCAACTCGCCGAGGCTTTCCACACACTCCCGCACTTCGCGCAATGCCACGGTTGCGCCGCGCCAGTCTTGCTCGGCCTCGAATTTGCCAAGCAGCTCCCAAGCCTTCTTTTGGACGCGGCGCATTTCGTCAAGCAGGCTATCTTCGGGCCGCATCTCCGCGCTGTACTTTTCAAGCCACCTCTGAAGATCATCTCTCCGGTAGGGCGCATGGCGCGGGCCGCGCTTGCGCTCCCAGACGGCTGACGCGCCAGCTACGGTGCTTGCCAAATGACGTGGTGATTCTTGTCATTGCCAAACATCACGATTGACGCGGCGGAGGTTTGCCGGGTCTCGCCCGTTTGCGGAATAACCGTGCCGGAGCTTCCCAGGTCCATGCTGAAGCCTTGCGCGTCGGAGAGCGAGATGCGCGGCGAACCGTCTGCGGCAACGGCCATCCCCGCGCGAGGCTTGCCTTGCGCGTCGGCGAGGCCGAAGGCCGGTGAACCGTCTGCGTAAACGTACATCACAGCGCGCGGGTTTCCTTGCGCGTCGGAGAGCGTGATCTCCGGCGAACCGTTTGCGTCAACGCCCATCCCCGCACGAGGCTTCCCTTGCGAATCGAAGAACGCGATATCCGGCGAACCTTCCGCGTCAGTGCGTATCATCGCGCGAGGCTTGCCTTGCACGTCATAGAACGCGATATCCGGCGAACCGTCTGCTCCAACGTACATCACCTCACGAGGGTTGCCTTGCGCGTCGTAGAACGTGATGCCCGGTTCATTCGATTTAGTGTCCAGCATGATCCGCAAGTTCCCGTGGCTGTCCCTGATGTCAAGTTCCCGGGCCGTCAGCGTCTGCGGAACGGGCCGCTCGGCGTATAGGAAGATCAGAGCCGATACCAGGATGAAGGCGGCAAGGGCAAGCCTTTTGATCCGCCGATTGTCACGCTCCAGGCGTTTAATGCGCTCGGCAAGTTCCGCCTCGGTCATAGCAGTTCCCCCCTGAGTAGATTGGTTACGGAGTGACTTGCAGCGAAGTTTAACACAACGCGGGGCATCCCAGGCGATGGTTTAGCCTGGTTGCGGGGCGGCTGGCCGTTGGCATTTCAGCTTCCGACCTGGGGAGTGGCCGGTCGCGCCCAGACCGCGGATGGGACCCGTGCTAAATTTCCCGGACATCGGGAATGCGGGCGAAGCGCCGCCAGCGGTGAAGTAGTTTGCGGCAATTCGCGTGCGCTGGAAGGTCTGCAAGCCCGCCATGTCTTCGCCGCATGCAGCGATTGAGGACTATTAAGCCACGGCAGACTTGATCGGCAGTACTTCACGCTCAATCTTGGCCTGTTCCTTGTCACGCGTCGTCTCCAGATCGTGGCGGGTCTGAAGGTTGAGCCAAAATTCCGGGGTAGTTCCAAATAGCCTGCCAAGACGGAGCGCGGTATCGGTGGTGATGGCCCGGCGCTCATGAACAATCTCAGCAATCCGCGTCACGGGCACGCGTAGATCAAGCGCCAGCCTGTTCATGCTCAGTCCGAGCGGCTCCATAAACTCTTCGCGGAGAACCTCTCCGGGATGAACCGGCTTCAGTTTTGCAGTCATCTTTCCTTGTCCTCTCTAGTGGTAGTCCGTGATTTCAACGCCGTAGGCGTCGCCATCCTGCCAGACGAAACAGACGCGCCACTGGTCGTTGATCCGAATGCTGTGCTGCCCTTCGCGGTCCCCGTGCGGCGGTTCGAGCCGGTTGCCGGGCGGCACCGCCAAGTCCAGCAATTCCTTGGCCGCGTCTAACATCGCCAGCTTCCTCAGCGCCGTCCGTTCTATGGACTGGAAATCTCGTACTTTCTCGCGGTTGAAAAGGCGCTCCGTCTGTTTCGAGCGGAACGATTTAATCATACCGTGAGCGTATAACGCCTCGCGTTAAATGTCAAGCGTTAAGGTATAGGTATTGCTCACCCCGCTCCTATGTGGTAATTATCTGTCTCGAACTCTTGCACTCTTCCCTGAATGGCCGATTGAATGAACGGAACCGGAGTACATCGAAGGCTAATCGAGTTTTAATTCCAATCCGGCATTGCCGCAAACTGGGCGCGGCTGATTTCGTTAAGCATCGGAGCGAATTGAAAATTCGCCAGCCGGCCCAGGGCGGCAGCCAACTCATAGATAGCATTGTCCTCGCGAGGTTGAGCCGCATGGCCACCTCGGTTTGTGGTCCGGATCCGCACTTCGATGTATTTCTTTTCGGCGGAGGGGATGCTGGCTATGTAAGGCTTGCCGGCTATGGAGTGAAAATCGCCTGCGTCGGCATTGATCGCGTACTCAACCTGTAATAGTTCACTGTGATTCTGGACCAACCATCGCATGCCGTTTTCGTCGCCACCGTCCTCATCGGCCGTTAGAGCCAGAAGGAGATCGCGCTCTGGAATCCAGCCTTCCTGCTTCCAGCGAATGAAATTTGTGACGAGAATCGCGGCCACATCCTTGACGTCCTGAGTGCCGCGACCGATGTCACAAAACATGTCACGAAACAGGATGATGTGGAAGGGTTGCTAACGGATGTCATTGAAAAGCGTGGTAGGCCCGAACGGACTCGAACCGTTGACCTCTACCGTGTCAAGGTAGCGCTCTAACCAACTGAGCTACGGGCCTGAGGTGAGCAGGATTGATGATAACCCGCCGTCGCGGTTCAGGCAATCCTTCCAGTGCCAGCGCAAAGGCGCGGCATCTGCTTGCACCAGACGGTAATGTCCTAAACTTGCGTTGATGCCCGACCGAAAACAAAATCCTCTGCATAATCTTGCTGCAACCCGGAGTACTCACCATGACGAACGAACTGCAACGGATAACCGACCTTCTTTTGAAGAACCGCCCCGGTCCAGAGGACTGGGGCGAAATGTCGCACCTTGACAGAAGGAAATGCTCGAAAAAGGTTGCCAACAAATTCCTGATCTGTTGTCTCCTCGACTTTCACCAGCACGCTCACGTAGCGTGGGAAAAAGGCGATTATTTGGTCGAAGAACTCGGAAAACGCGGTGATCCGGAGGATGTCTGGGTGACAATAAGTTCCTTTTCAAAGGACAAGTGGAAGTCGAAGTACAAGGAGCATGGCAGCCCGCACCCGTTTCACTGGGCCTACGAACGTCTATGGGGCATCGCCAATAAGATTTGCGCTCAGTACGCCGGCGACGCTAGGAACATCTGGTCTGGCAAGTCTCCGTCTGAGGCACTTTGTTGCCTCCAGGCTCTAGGAGCAGGCCCTCAAATATCCCGGATGATCGTCGGTGCGTTGCGCGACTGCCACCAGATCGAGGGCAAATCGAGCAACGTGAAGGCGGACCTTCATCTGCGCCGGGTACTCGGTCGCGCAGTTTACGGCGAGGAGATCAGGGCTACCGAAGCGGCCAAGGTCATCCAGCTGACCCAAAAGCTTAACCCGGCAGACCCATGGCAGCTAGATTGGGCCCTGTGGAACATTGGAAAGGCTCACTGCAGGCCGACAAGTCCAAACTGCGCGAGTTGCTACTTGAGCCCCCACTGTATCTACTATCGACGCCTCATGGGCAGCGTGTGACAGCGCGGAGGAGTCCATGTGCTGGATAAACAAGATCAGGAAACGGCTCACACTCGCCGAATGGGAGAAAGAGGTTTGGCTGCGCTGGCGAATCAGCAATCCCGGCTCCTGCTGCCACCAACGCGACGTTAGGAAATTACCCGCCAGACCGCCGCACCTTCTTCAGCGGCCCGCCGTGATAAGATGGAGGGCTAAAAATTCGCTAAGGAGCCAATCAAGTGTCTGAAATAGATTTAGTTATAGGGCGGGAAATATTGGATTCACGCGGCAACCCCACGGTTGAGGCAGAGGTGCACCTGCGCGATGGGGCGCTGGGGCGCGCGGCGGTTCCTTCCGGAGCTTCGACCGGCGAAAATGAGGCCATCGAGTTGCGCGACGGCGATAAGAAGCGCTATCAGGGCAAGGGCGTGCTGAACGCCGTGGAAAACATCCACTCCGTGATTGCGCGCGAGCTGGGCGGCCAGGACGCCGCGCAGCAGGCGGAAATCGATCGGCTGCTCATCGCCCTGGACGGCACTCACAACAAAAGCAAGCTGGGAGCCAACGCCTTGCTGCCAGTTTCCATGGCGGTGTGCCGCGCCGCGGCGCAATCCGCGCGCCTGCCCCTTTACCGCTACCTGGGCGGCATTCGCGCCCGCCGGCTTCCCGTGCCCATGATGAACATTCTGAACGGCGGCGTTCACGCTGACAACACGGTTGACTTTCAGGAGTTCATGATTATGCCGCTGGGTGCGGAAACTTTTGCGGACGCCCTGCGCATGGGTGTGGAGACGTTCCAGACTTTGAAAAAGGTTCTGAAAGACCGCGGCTACAACACCGCCGTGGGCGATGAGGGCGGCTTTGCTCCCAGCCTTAAATCCAACGTGGAAGCCGTGGAGCTGATTCTGGAAGCGATTGAGAAAGCCGGATATTCCGCCGGCCAGGATATCAGTCTGGCCCTCGATCCTGCTTCCAGCGAGATGTTTGAAGACGGCAAGTACGTCTTTTTCAAGTCGGATAAGTCCCGCAAGTCGGCTGACGAAATGATCCGGCTTTACTCCGACTGGGTGCGGCAATATCCCATCGTTTCGCTTGAAGACGGACTGGCGCAAAACGATTGGGAAGGCTGGAAGAATCTCACCAAAGCCCTGGGCGACAAAGTGCAGCTTGTGGGTGACGATATTTTTGTGACCAACGTCGAGTTTCTGCAGCGCGGCATTGAAGAAGGCGCGGGCAATTCCATTCTGATCAAGCTCAACCAGATCGGCACCGTCACCGAGACCATTGAAGCTATTGACCTGGCGCACCGGCACGGCTTTACCGCCGTGGTTTCGCACCGTTCCGGCGAAACTGAAGACGCCTTCATCGCCGACTTTGCGGTGGGCTTAAATACCGGCCAGATCAAAACGGGCTCCGCCAGCCGCACGGACCGGATCGCCAAATACAATCAGTTGCTGCGCATTGAAGAGGAACTGGGCGCGCTGGCCACATTCCCTGGCCGCGAGGCTTTAAATATTCAAACCGCGGCCGTTCGCGCCGCGCGCGGCTAGTTCGCCACCCAAACCGGGCAACGGCGGGAGTGGCGCAGCCACGCCTGCCGTTTGTCCTTTTTTTGTTCCGCGGCCGGCTTGCGCCCCTACAATGGAGCCTTTTCAAGGTACTGCGGTACACGGGCGTCCCACTTCAACTGCTGCGTAATCCTCTGCTGCAGCGCCTGAGCCGCTTTGGGCTCGCCGTGCACCAGAAAAGTGCGCTGCGGCGCGCGATGGAACTGCCCCAGCCAGCGCAAAATCTCGCCGTAATCGGCATGAGCGCTCAGGTTCTCAATCGTTTCAATGCGGGCGCGGATGGGAACCATGGCGCCGTGCATCTTTACCTGCTGAGCTCCGGACTGGATGATTTGCCCGCGCGTGCCCGCGCCCTGAAAGCCCACAAAAAGTATCGTATTGCGATGGTCCGGCAGGCAGCGCGCCAGGTGGTGCAACACACGCCCGCCCGTTGCCATGCCGCTGGCGGAAATAATCACCATCGGAAAGTGGTTATCGTTGAGCGCCTTGGATTCCTCCACGCTGCGCGTAAACTTGACGTAGGGCTGCGAAAACAGGCGCAGGCCGTGCGCTTCCAGATCCTCTGTCGTCACATTATGGTCCTCGTGATGGCGGCGGTAAAGGTCCGTTACGTCAATGGCCATGGGGCTATCCACATAAATGGGCACGGTGGGCAGGCGGCCGGCCTGGATCAGTTCGCGGAGAAGGAATATTAGCTCCTGCGTCCGCCCCACCGCGAACGAGGGAATCAGAACAGACCCGCCTCGCGCCGCGGTGCTTTCCACAATGGAAACCAGCCGGGCGCGAAAGTCGTCATCGGGATGCAGGCGGTCACCGTAGGTGGATTCCATCAGCAGATAATCCGCCCCGTCCGGGTTGGCGGGTTCGCGAATGATCAACTGCTTGTAACGGCCCAGATCGCCGGAAAACAGCACTTTGCGCTCGGATCCGTTTTCGCGTATCGTCACCTCAATCATGCGCGCGCCCAGAATGTGGCCGGCGCGCATAAAACGCAGGCTGAAGCGCGGCGAAAGCGCCAAAGGCGCGGAATCGTCGGCGGCGCGAAAGCGGTTCAGCGCCTCAACCGCCTCCGCGTAGGTGTAGAGCGGCAGGGCGGGCGCGTGTTTGCTGAAGCCTTTCTTGTTGGCGAAGGCGGCGTCTTCTTCCTGCAGATGACCGGAATCCGGCAGCACCAGGTGCGCCAGATCCACCGTGGCGGCGCTGGCGTAAATCAGTCCGCCAAAACCCTGCTTGATCAGGCGCGGCACATAGCCAATGTGGTCCAGATGAGCGTGCGTCAGCACCAGCCAGTTGATGGAGCTCGCGGGCACGGGAAACGCCGCCCAATTGCGCTCCCGCAACTCCTTTTGACCCTGAAACAAGCCACAGTCAATCATCAGCCGTTCGCCGCCCGCTTCCAGCAGGTACTTGGAGCCGGTTACGGTACCGGTAGCGCCAAGAAATTGTAATGTGGCCATCCATACTCCCTTTTGCCATCAGGCTGTTATTGAATTTGCGCTTGAGCTCGCCTTTAAGCCGCGCTTCGATGCGTTGATTTCGCGGCCGCAACGCCGTATGCGCGGCTCCTTCACCGGGTTTCTGTGGCTGCCGCCGCTAGGGTTTTGCCGGCACGGTGAGCACGGCGGCGCTGGCATTGGGCAGCAAAAAAGTATAGCCTCCGCGCGCGTCTGACGGCACGGAAGACGTGCGCGGCGCGGGCAGGTGGCCCGCGGCATCGAACTGCGAGCCGCCATAACGCACCTCCGGCGCGAGCGAGGCCAGCGACGGCGCCGCGAGCAGCAGCAGCGTGGCCTTGTCCTTCCGCCCCTCAACACTTACCTGCACCGGCCCGGCGGCTTTAAGGTCTTTGTTAATCACAAACACGTTTACCGCGCAGGTTGGGCAAGCTGTGGTGGCATAGGCGCGAATGTTGGCGCCGCTCTGGACGCTGGCCGCAAGTAGATGGCTGCCGGAAGCATAGCGGGCGATCAGGTACATGGCGTAATAGAGCGGCTGGGCGACGTTGCGGTATTGCCATTGGCCCGATGCGTTCCGGCTGGCGTAGGTATCCACGGGATTATAGGAGCTGCCGCCGGGCCGGTAGCTGCTGTGGAAGTTGATCAAGCGGAAACCGTCTTCAGCGGTGGCAAACATATAGTCCAGCGCCCAAACCGTGGCGGCAAAACTGTTGCTGACGCCGGGCATTCCGCCGCAGGAGGCGGAGTTGGTTTCCGCCATGGCGATGGGCAAACCGCGCTCGCGCGCCGCCGCCGCCAGCGGTTGCACCTGGCGGTTGTAGCGCTCCATCAGGCTGGGCGCAAGCAACTGGGCCGCAGTCACCGTGCGCCCGTTGCACGTGGTCGCCGAGTAGTTATGAACCGTCACCAGCTTCAGGCTGGGCACGGTGGCGCCGCGCAGGAAAATACCAAGGCCGCTCCCGTTGCGCCAACTGCAACAGGTGGCGGGCCCGGCCACTGCGTAGCGCCTGGCCGCCGCGTTGGCCTGAAAAGCGTTGGCATAGGCCGCAAATTCCTTCAGATGTTCGGCGGGTGAATACGTTTTGGGACGGTAAGGCGTGCGTGAAAACAGGTCCGGCTCATTGCCAATTTCCACCGCCATCAGCTCATCAGGTTTAATTTCGCGGTCAACGCCCTGGGTTAGTTCTTCCAGCGCCCATGCGGCGGAGTTCTGTTTCAGGTTCAAACCCAGAATCAGCTTCCAACCGCTGGCCTCCGCCGCTTTGGAAAACAGGGCAAGGTCAGCGGCCGTCAGCACTCCTTCGCAGGCTTTGGGGTAGGGTGCGTGCGCCGGATCCCAGCAGGAATTATCCTGGCTGTTGCCTCCCAGCCGCAAAACCCCCGGGCCCAGATTGCGCATAAATTGAAAGTATCCGGTATTTGGCGCATCCGGACGGCCCAGTGCGTAAACTTCCTGTTCCGCGGCTGGAGTGGCGGCGCTTGCCTCGCCGTCGGGCTTGAACGCGCCAATCCCCTGGCCCGCCGTTGAAACTTCAAGGCTGAATCCCGCAAAGTCCCTGGGAATCTGGCGCCCTAAGACGCGCGTTTGCACCGTGACCACAGCCACGGGCCTGGCCGCTGGATCGGCTTGAGGCGGGCGCGCCCAAAGCACCGGCGCGCAGGCAAGGATTGCGAGCGCCAGCCCGCCGCCAATCCACCTGCCGCCGCGCGGCGCGAAACGCCTGGGTCCTGGAATGAGGGTTGAAGATTCCGCGACAAAATTAGATCGTAAACCCATATCCAAGCCTCCTCGCGGGCAGCGTTGCTTCAGGCAAGCGAAGTCGCTCATATAGCATAGGTTCCTCGCCAGGCTCGAAAGGCTGATTAGGCTTCAATCGGCAGGGGATGTCAAGCGCTTCCGGAGTTTGACAACTTGAATCTGTCATTTAGAATGTCGCAACCCGGGCGCGAATTCCCGGGAGTGGAGCGCTGGAAAACGCGTCGCATTGGCTTGTGATGCCAGTTACGGAAGCGGGCACAGGGGGGCGCTAGATTGAGTTTAAGGCTGCACGATTGAACCGATGGAAGGAGGACGCCGTTATGGATCATGGAAACGTCTCGGTTGAAATCGCCCAGGGCCTGTTGGCGCTTCGACAACGCATTCAGGCGGCAAAAATACCACCTTCGCAGCTCGACAAGAGTTTGAACGTCGCCACCTGGAACATTCGCGAGTTTGGCAAGGCTGACCGGAGCGACGCCGCCATCCATTACATCGCGGAAATTCTGGGGCAGTTTGACCTGATCGGGATCGTGGAGCTGCAGGAAAATCTGGTCGACCTGGGCCGGGTGATGAAGATTCTGGGTCCGGACTGGCGGGCGACGTTCTCCGATGTGATTCCCGATGCCGCGGGCAATTGGGAGCGGCTTGCCTTTGTCTACAACACCCGCGCCCTCCGGTTCAGCGGCCTTGCAGCGGAGGCCAACCCGCCCCGTTCGCACTCCGGGCAACAGTGGGAAACCAGGTTGAGCTGGTGGCGTTCGCCCTATTTTTGCTCCTTTCAAACGGGCCATTACGACTTTGTGGCTCTGATGGCGCACATCCGCTGGGGCAACAGCCTGGAGGCCCGCCGCCAGGAACTGCAATTGCTGGCCGATTGGGTGGCCGCCAAGCAGAAATCCAAATTCGTGGAGGATTGCGACCTGATCGTGATGGGGGACTTCAATATTCCCGCCATCGACGACGATCTGTTTAAGGCGATTACCAGCCAGGGCCTGCAAATTCCCAAAGCCCTGCGCGGCCTGGATCATGGAAGCAACCTGGAGAAGAACAAGCGCTACGACCAGATTCTGCAATCCGCGCAATACGACCAAAGCTTTACGGACGTTGGCGGCGTTATGGACTTCTACCTGGACGAGTCGCGGATTGCGGAACTTTTCCCGGGCGGCATGAGCAAAACCAAATTCACTTTTCAAATATCGGATCACCTGCCGCTTTGGATGCAGGTAAACACCGACGTTGCCGGAGAACAACTGCATCAGATTATCAGGGGCAGGATAGCCTGAGCATGCCGTGGTCCGCCGCGATTCGCATTTTTGATGCGGCTGATCTGGTGAATTCCAGCCCATCGGCCGCGCGCGCAGATTTTCAAGTTGCCGCTTTCAGTTTCAGGACCGCGCATGACATTGGCTGATCGGCGCTTTATGCATCGCAAGGCCCCAAAAATCCCGGTTGTCCAAATCGATTGCGCCCCGGCACCCCTTGGCTCATAGTTGGGACCGTTCTCCACTAAGCGGAGCCGGAACTCCCCGCGGCCCCATTAACCTACCGAAGGCTCCGTAATCGTGGCAAAATAGGCTCCGTACCAAAAATCCGGGAGGAGCGCTATGGCTGAAGTAAAGCCGATTCCTGACGGTTACCACAGTCTGCAGCCGTATTTGATTTTTAAAGACTGCGCGCGCGCGCTGGAGTTTTACCAGCAGGCCTTTGGCGCCAGGGAACGCCTGTGCATGAAGCAGGCGGACGGAAAAATAGGCCATGCGGAATTGGAGTTAGGCGACGCTTGCCTGATGATGGCCGACGAGCACCCGGAAATTGCCGCCTATAGCGCGGAGCATTACGGCGGCTCGCCGGTAAGCCTGCACATTTACGTTGAAGACTGCGACCTGGTCTATCGCAGGGCGCTGGCCGCCGGGGCCAGAAGCCTGCGCGAACCGGCGGACCAGTTTTACGGCGACCGCATGTCGGGCGTAATGGATCCGTTCGGCTACAGTTGGTGGATTGCGACACACATCAAGGACGTACCGGTTGGCCAACTGCCGGCCACACCATAACAAGCCGTGCTGAAGCCGGCACGGGGCTTGCTGCGAACGCGCTCGCACGCTTTGCCCGGCAGGCCGCAAGGGCAAGGCCAAAGCTTGCAGAGGCGGGTGCTTGGGAAAGGCGAACGCTAACGGTCCAGGCCGTTGGCGCCGATTTTAAGAGTATGCGAGACACCGCTTTGATAGCTTTAGACGAAGACGACCGCCCACGGCTGAGCACGCACCAGAAGGCGCTGAAGATCAATCTGGATGCCATGCGTTACGGCACGTTTGCGGAAATTGGCGCCGGGCAGGAAGTGGCGCGCTGGTTTTTTAAGGTGGGGGCGGCGGCGGGAACCATCTCCAAATCCATATCGGCATACGATATGGCGGTTAGCGACGCCATCTACGGGCGCTCCAAGCGCTACGTTTCGCGCGAGCGATTGCAAAGCATGCTGGACCACGAGCACGGATTGAACCTGGAGCGTTTGAAGCCCCTGCGAGGCGACAGCACGGCCTTTTTCACCTTTGCGGATACGGTGGCGGCGCGCAACTATCAGGGCACCAACGAGTGCCACGGCTGGATGGGCGTCAAATTCCAGGCGCATCCGCGCGACGACGACAGCCAGATTATTCTCCACGTGCGCATGCTGGATCATGAAAACGACTTGCAGCAGGAAGCCCTGGGCATTGTCGGCGTGAATCTGCTCTATGCCGCATTTTGCCTGCACCACAAGCCCCCGGCCATGCTGGAATCGCTGCTGGACAACCTGACCACCGAGCGCATTGAAATCGACATGATCGAATTTTCAGGCATCGAGTTTCGCCATGTGGATAACCGCGTGATGAGCCTGAAGCTGGTGCAACTGGGACTGAGCGGCGCCGCCATGTTCGGCCCTACGGGCGAGGTGTTGCAGCCCTCGGAAGTGCTGCGCAAGCGGCCGGTGCTGGTTGAACGCGGCAGCTTTCGCCCCGTGACCAAAGTGAACATGGACATGATCCATTGCGCGCGTGATTACTTTACCGCCGAGCTGGAGACGAAAAAAGACCAGGTTGTGGAGTTGATGGAAATCACCATGCGCAACCTGCTGGTGGGCGGCAAAGTGGACCTCGGCGACTTTATTGCGCGGGCCGAATTGCTGGGTGCCGCGGGAAAAACCGTGCTGGTCTCCGACTACTTTGAATATTACCGCCTGGCCGCCTACCTGACGCGCTACACCCAGGATCCGATCGCCGTGACCATGGGCGTGGCCAGCCTTGAAGAGATCTTCCTGGAGTCGTATTACTCCAACCTGGAGGGCGGCATTCTGGAAGCTTTCGGGAAACTCTTCACCAAAAATCTGCGCATCTACGTTTACCCGCTGCGCGATCCGGCCACGGGGCGATTACGCACGGTGGAGACGGCGAACATTCCGGAAAACCTGTGCAACCTGTACAAGCATCTGAAGGAACACGGCAGAATCCGGCAAATGGATAATTTTGATGAAAGCGTGCTGCACATCTTTTCGCGCGATGTGCTGCGGCGGATCAAAGAGGAAGACGCCTGCTGGGAGAGCATGGTGCCACAGGAAATTGCGGAAATGATCAAGCGCCGGCGCTTTTTCGGCTATACCGAACCCGTCACGCCCGATGCGCTGGCCCACTAACCGGGCGCACCAAGAAACATCCAGCGCACACCCAACGCGAATCACGCCCAAATATTCTTGCCCGCCATGGCCGAGGTGCATTGTTGCACGGGCTGATCAATCTTAGAAATAGAAACAATCGGGTGTTGCCCTATAGCTGACGCGTGAAGTTCTACACAGACTATGAGCCGGGTTTGGGCTTGGGCGGCTTCAGGTGCCGGTCAAGCTGGTTGGCGCGGTCAAATTCGGCGGCGGCCTGGGCGGAATCGCCCTGCTTGAGCAACGCCAGACCCAGTTGGTAGTGGGCGGGAGCGTAATTGGGATCGAGTTTGAGCGCCTCGCGGAATTTCTGTATGGCGCCCGCAACGTCGCCCTTATCCATCTGCTCCGTGCCGGTATGGGTGGAAAGGGTTGCGGCCTGGGTGTTGGCCAGCGCCTGGTTTAGCGCGATGGCCTGCTGGAATTCGGCTTGCGCGCTGGTCAAATCCTTTTGCTGGCGGTATACCATTCCCAGTGCCTGATGAGCGCCGGCATCGCGGGGGTTAAGGCGCAGCGCGGTCTTCAATTCGGCAGCGGCCGCCGCCAAATCGCCCTTCTGGCGCAGCACCGCGCCCAGAATGTAGTGCGCGCGCTCGTAATCCGGCCGGGCTGCGACGGCGGCGCGGAACTGGGTTGCGGCCTCATCCAGCTGGCCCTGCTGCCAAAGGATTACTCCCAGCGTGTAGTGGGCCTCGGCCAGATCAGGATTCAATTGTATGGCGTGCTGCAGCGCCGCGATGGCGGCGGGGTACTCCTGCTTCTGCTTCAGCGCCACGCCCAGGTTATCGTAGGCTTCGGCATCGTCGGGCTGCTGCGCGATCACGGCCTTGAACTGGGTGATGGCGTCATCCCATTGCGCTTTTTGCAGCAGCACCAGGCCCAGATTGTTACGCGCCGCCACCAAAGCGGGGTTCAGGCGGATGGCAGCCTGGAACTCCGGAATAGCGCTCGAGCCGTTACCCTTGGAAAGGTAAATCAGGCCCAGGTTATTGTGGTATTCCGCCAGGTTGGGATTATCGGATATCGCTTTCTGGAATTGCTCGATCGCCGCGGCGGCATCGCCATCTTCCTGCAACGCCAAACCGTAACTGTTGTGGATGAGCGCGTCGTGCGGGCTTAGCTTTTCCGCGGCGGCAAACTGCTCGAGCGCCTGCGCCAAATTGCCCTGCTGCTCGAGGGCCAGGGCCAGGTAGTAGTGCGCCTGAGGCTGCGCGGGCGCCAGGCGCGCGGCCTGCTGCAATTCAGGCAACGCTTGCGCGGGTTGCTGCAACAGCATCAGGTCCGCGCCCAGGTGCAGACGAATAATGCCGTTGGCAGGCTCGGCCTTGGCCGCTTTTTCAAACTCGTCCCGCGCCCCCAGCAGGTTTCCGCGGTGGCCCAGAATAACGCCCAGCGCATCGTGAGCGGCGGCCCAGCCCGGCCGCAGCGCGGCGGCTTGCTGATAAGCGTGGATGGCGCCGTCCAGATCGGCGGTGGTTTGCAGCGCGCTGCCCAGGCCAAACCAGGCCTGCGCGCTCCTGGGATCGGCGGCAATGGCGCTGTGGAATTCCCGGATGGCGCCAGCGCTGTTTTTTTGGGCCAGCGCGGCCAGCCCGGCTTTTATGTGCTGCGGCGCGGAGGCCGGTGAAGGCGTTGCCGGGCGCTGTTGTGCAGCCAGGCCGGGTGCAAGGCTCCACAGGCAGAGCGCGATAAAGGCGAGGCCCCGGCTAAAGCTGCCGGGCATGGCGGCGCCGGAGCTGCTTCGCCGTGGCGCGCCTGCCGCCGCGCCGCTAGGCCGGCCCGGCAACAATGCCCTTGCCCTCCTGCACATAAATCACCCGGTTGGCGGCAACGTTCTTCAGCGTGTCCACAACGCCGCTGGGCCAGCGGATTTCAATCAGGTCCGCCTGCGGCGCGCTGCCCAGGCCAAAGTGGACGCGCAAGTCGCCTTGCGAGGCATAGCTGCCGCCGCTGCGAACTTCGTCAATCTGCTGATGCGCGCCGGTAACGCAGCGAATGCGCGCGCCGATGCCGCTACGATTGGATTTTACGCCCAGCGTGCGCACCTTGATCCAGGAATTTCCGCTCTTCGAATCGTTGCGCAAAAGCTGGGGAAAGTCATTGACCGTATTCACGGCGATATCCAGGTTGCCATCGTTGTTAAAATCGCCTATGGCGCACCCGCGCGCGGAGACCGGCTTTACCAGCGGCCCGCCAAGCTGCGCCGTTACATCCAGAAATCGCCCATTCCGAAGGTTGCGGTAAACAATCTTAGGCTCTTCGTAGTGAATGTCGATCGCCAGCTTGCGGATTTCCGGATAAATGTGGCCGTTGCAAAGAATCAGGTCGAGCCAGCCGCTGTTATCCATGTCAATAAAACCGCAGCCCCAGCCCAGCGTCCTTGTGTTCAGCCCGATTCCAGCCGCAAAGGTAACGTCATCAAACACGGCGTTGCCGGTATTGTGATAGAGGGTTGAGGTGTCTTCGGAAAAATTGGTTTTAAAAATATCCAGCCAGCCGTCGCAATCATAGTCGCCGGCGGTGGCGCCCATGCCCGCTTGCGGCTTGCCGTCCTGGCTGTAGGCGCAGCCTGACATGATGCCGACGTCGGTATACGTGCCGTCGTGATTGTTGTGGTAAAGCACGCTGGGCTGGGAATCGTTGGCCACATAAATATCAGGCCAGCCGTCGTTATCAAAATCGCCGGTCAGCACGCCCAGGCCGTAAGTTCCACCCTCCCTGGTGATGCCTGACTTTTCTGAAACGTCGGTAAAGGTGCCGTCGCCGTTGTTGTGGTAGAGAATGTTTTTGGCCCCGGGCAGCCCGGGCGGCCCGCATGCCACCACAATGCTTTTGAACATGCACGGGCCGGATTCCGGCAGGGGCCAGGTCTTCAGTTCCGCAAGGTCCACGTAGTTGGCCACCATCAGGTCCAGGCGGCCGTCGCGGTCATAATCCAAAAAGGCGCAGCCGGTGCTCCAGCGCGTGTGCCGGCCCGCCACCCCGGCCTTTTCCGAAACGTCGGTGAAAGTGCCGTCGCCGTTGTTGTGATACAGCACATTCCTGCCCCAATAAGTCACAAACAGGTCTTCAAACCCGTCGTTGTCGTAGTCGCCCACGCAAACGCCCTGCCCCCAGCCGGTATGGAGCAGACCGGCGCGCCCGGTTACATCCGTAAAGGTGCCGTCGCGATTGTTCTTGTATAAACGGTTGGAAGGCTCCTGGCCTTTGGGAAAGCCTTCAAGACGCGTGCCGTTAACCACGAAGAGGTCCGGCCAGCCGTCGCGGTCGTAATCAAAAAAGGCAATGCCGCAGCCGGTGGTTTCCAGCAGATAGATGTTGCGCTGCTCGCCGCCAAAAATGGTTTTCTGGTTCAGGCCGGCTGCCATGGCCACATCCGTGAAGGCAACGTTAAAAGGAGGCAGCGCGGCGGCGGGCGAGGCAGGCGGAGCCTGCGCGCCGCGCACAAGGCCGGCGCGCGCAATAAGGGGCAAACCCGCCAGAGCTCCGGTTGCCTTCAGGATTTGGCGGCGCGTGAATCTTGGTTGGGTCATGAATCCCAAAGGGGTACGGGTACCAAAGCTAAACAAACCTCTTGCCCCGAGACGTGGCGCCCCGCGGCAAACCGCCTTCGCCACAGCCGGAAGCTCGCGCGGCGGCTATGCCGCCTGATGTGCGGAAAGGCTTCGCCTTTCCCTGAGCCACACCGGTATTTTCCCTTGCCGCCAGCCGACCCGGTTACGGTCCTTTTTGAGCGCGTAACGTGCGCGTCAGCTCAAATTCGTGGTTGGCCTGATCCGCAAGGCCCATCTGCTTATAAATGGTTCCAAGCTGGTAGTGAGCCAGATAATTGTTGGGGTCCATTTGCAGCGCGTGCTTCAGGTAGCTGGCGGCCAGCGGCAGATCGCCCTTCTTCATCTCCACCTTGCCCATCAGGATGAATGGCCCGGTAAAACTTTCGTCCAGTTCAATGGCCTGCTTCAGCGAGCGCTCCGCCGCATCCCAGTTCTGCACGCGGGTGTAGGCATCGCCCATGCGCCAGTAGGCCAGCCACATCATCGGGTTCAGGTTCAGCTCCTGCTGGAACTCATTGAGCGCTTCCTGAATGTTGGACTTGAAGAGCGCAATCTCGCCCAGAATGAAATGCGCCATGGGAAGACGCGGGTCCAACTGCAGCGCCTTGCGCAGCTCGGGGCCGGCCTGATCCTCGAATTGCTGGCGCATCATCATTTTGGCCAGAAAAAGATGCGCGGCGGCGCTATCGGGCGGCACGGAAAACATGCGCGCAAACTCAACCCGGGCGTTGTCAAAATCCCGCGTCTGCATGTAAGAAACGCCCAGAATGTAAAACCCGGTTACGTCCGGATGGGGCAGCGCGGTCTGCACCTTTTGCAAAAGCGGAATAGCCTGCTGCAGGTGGCCCAGCAAATAATAGGAAATCCCCAGAATCTGCATGGATTCGGCGTCGCCGGGGTTGGCCTTTAGCGCCGCCTGCAGGTGGCTAACGGCGGGCATGTACGCCTGCTTTTCGTAATAGGCTTTGCCCAGCAGCGCTTCCAACCCGGGAGTCTGTGGGTGAGCGGCGGAGATGCCGTTCAAGGTGAGAATGGCTTTGTCCAGGTCGCCCTTTTGCATTAATTCACGCGCGGCTGCAAGCGGCTCATCAGCCGCTGCCGCCGCGGTTGCCGGCGCGGGAGTTTGGGCGGGGGTTTGCTGCGCCCTGATGGCGGCGGGTATGCAGACCGGCATGAACACAGCGGCAAGCCAAACGGCACGCTGGAAGTGTGATTGCTTCATTACCTTCACCTTAAAACAAGTTTATCAGGAGTCGGCAGAAAGCGTCTTGTCTCCACGCCTTGTATCAGGGCCCGTTAGTGCGGGGCTCCGTCCAAACATTTTCCACGCCTTGTATCAGGGCCCGGTAGTGTGGGCTTCATCCAAACATTTTTCCACGCTTTGTATCAGGGCCCGGTAGTGCGGGGCTTCGTCCAAACATTTTTCCACGCCTTGTATCAGGGCCCGGCTTTAGCCGGGCCGGATCAGCGCCAAACAGAATTTCTTTTTTTGCGGCATGCGACGGCACGGCTCAAGCCGTGCCCTGATACGCCTGCGCCGGTAGTGCGGGCTTCGTCCAAACATTTTTTCGCGCTTTGTATCAGGGCCCGGCTTTAGCCGGGCCGAATCAGCGCCAGATAGAATTTCCTTTTTTGTGGCATGCAACGGCACGGCTCAAGCCGTGCCCTGATACGCCTGCGCCGGTCGTGGGGCTTCGTCCAAACATTTTTTCGCGCTTTGTATCAGGGCCTGGTAGTGTGGGGCTTCGTCCATACATTTTTTCGCGGTTTGTATCAGGGCCCGGCTTTAGCCGGGCCGAATCAGCCCCAGATAGAATTTCCTTTTTTTGCGGCATGCGACGGCACGGCTCTAGCCGTGCCCTGACACGCCTGCGCCGGTAGTGCGGGGCTCCGTCCAAACATTTTTTCGCGCTTTGTATCAGGGCCCGACTTTAGTCGGGCCGAATCAGCGCCAGATAGAATTTCCTTTTTTTTGCCGCATGCAACGGCACGGCTCAAGCCGTGCCCTGATACAACTGCGCCAGTAGTGCGGGCTCCGTCCAAACATTTTCCCACGCCTTGTATCAGGGCCCGGCTTTAGCCGGCGCCGCCGCGCCTGCGGAAAGCCGCTTGTTTAATTTGCGCAGGGCATCATTTTCCGGAAAGAGCTTTGCCCCTTCCTGCGCGGTTTCCAGCGCTTTGGAGTTCTCTCCCACCGCCTGATAACAAATGGCAAGCGCTCCGTACAACGACGGAGTGTAGGGGGCCAGCGCCAGGCCGTGTTCCAATACCTGCGCCGCCGCGGCGGGCTTGCCGGCGCGCTCCAACAGCTCACCCAGCAGCAGGTAATCCGGCGGCCACGTGGATCCCGCCTCAATCGCCCGCCACAGCAGCCCGGTGGCTTTTACCCGCCCTGCCACTCCCTCCGCCATCGCCTCGCGCGCCAGAATGCCGAGAATGGCCGGGTCGTTGGGCAATTCGGTTGCGGCCTGCGCCAGCGCCTCCTCAAAATCCTGGCTGAAGCTGGGCCGAACGCGCATCAACTCCTGATAGGCCAGCACGCGGGTGCGCAGCGGAAGAGGGGTAAGGCCGGGAACTGGCGCTGCGGTTAGCTCCAATGCGCCGGGCAACCTTGATGTTGTGGTGCGCAGGGCGGCCTCAGGATAAGGCTGGTCGGGCCGGCGGACAATGCGATGCGAGGTGAGAGCCGAATGCGAAATGGTCTGCAGCGCCTGGCGCGGCATGTGACAGCCCACGCAGTTATCCGCCGGTTTCTGCTTAAGGCGTTTTCTCAGGGCTATGGAGCAGCTTTCCTCCGAATGGCACTTGAGGCATTGGGCGCGAAAGTCGGCCGGCACGCCTTCCGGTTTGGGCTGAATGTGGGGATCGTGGCAGGTGATGCAATGCAGGCCGCCGTTGCTTTGGATGTAGCACTCACTGGCGATCATCAGCGAATAATGGTCAAGCAACGGCGATTCCGGCGCGTCAACCCGGCTGAGCGGAAGCTTGAAAATGGCCTCGGTCAGGCCCAGCGGCAGGCCGGGGCGAAAATCGAGATGGCTTTTTCCCGGCTGGAAGACTACCGCCTCGCCGCTCTGGTGGCAGCTCATGCAGATGTTATCCGCCAGCCAGCCCGGCAGCCTGGCCGGGTTCACAATGCTCAAATCGCGCTCCAGGGAAACCGGCTTGCCAGCTATTCTTTGCTGCACGTGAAGCTGGCCCGGCCCGTGGCAATTTTCGCAGCCGATGCTCATCTCCGCGAAAGCGGGCCGATGGTAGAGCCCATCGCGGTCGCTGATAGGCCGCGCCCGGCCGCTGTGGCAGGCGATGCAATCGGCCAGGATGGCACGGTTAAAGCCGAATTCATGACCCGGCGATAGGTCCCACGCCCGGCGGCGAGTGTAATACGAAAGCGGAGCCTGGAAGAGATAGTTCCCGCGCCAAACCAGATAGCTGTAACCATTAATGCCACCTCCAACGGCGTAGGCGATTTGTTCGGTGTGGTTAAAAAGCAGCTTCTTGCCCGATCTCAGCGCAAACTCCGATTGATAAATGGCGCCGCCTTTCCGCCAAACCTGGAAATAGCGCCCCAGTTTCGGATCAAAGACCTTGGCGCCATCAGCCACCATGGCCAATTGCCTGGGGTCCGAGGGGCGTGAGATGGACTGCCCCATGGTGGTGGACTGGAAAGCCTTCGCAATTTCCGCGTGGCAGTTGGCGCACACCGCGGAACCCACATAGGCCACGTTGCCCTGCGTATTTTGAAAGGCAGGAACCGCCTGCCCCTCCGGTGATGCCTGAATTGGCTTGCTGTTTTGGCCCATCGCCGCATTCAACGCGGTCAGGCTTACAAAGGCCATCGGGAAGAAGTGCACTAGATATTTTGATATCGAGGCTGAAGAATTTCTGGTCAACTTAGCCAGTCCTGCTCGTCCAAACATTTTTCCACGCCTTGTCTCAGGGCCCGGTAGTGCGGGGCTTCGTCCAAACATTTTCCCACGCCTTGTATCAGGGCCCGGCTTTAGTCGGGCCGGATCAGCGCCAAACAGAATTTCTTTTTTTGTGGCATGCGACGGCACGGCTCAAGCCGTGCCCTGATACGCCTGCCCCGGTAGCGCGGGCTCCGTCCAAACGTTTTTCCACGCCTTGTATCAGGGCCCGGTAGTGCGGGGCTCCGTCCAAACATTTTTCCATGCCTTGTATCAGGGCCCGGCTTTAGCCGGGCCGAATCAGCTCCAAACAGAATTTCTTTTTTTGCGGCATGCAACGGCACGGCTCAAGCCGTGCCCTGATACGCCTGTCCCGGTAGTGCGGGCTTCGTCCAAACATTTTTCCACGCCTTGGATCAGGGCCCGGCTTTAGCCGGGCCGGATCAGCACCGAGCAAAATGTCCTTTTTTGCGGCATGCGACGGCACGGCTCAAGCCGTGCCCTGATACGCCTGCGCCGGTCTTATAACGCCTCTATAAACAAAAAGGGGGAGCAGGCTCGCACCTGCTCCCCCGGGATTTGCCTTGATTAACCAACACTAAAAATCAAGCCGCAGACCGAACTGCATGGTGCGCATCATTGTTCCGGCGGCAATGCTGGTGATAACTCCGGCGTTGTTGCTGACGCCGCAATCCACGCAGCTATTGGGAAGGCCCAGGTTGGCGATGTTGAAAGCATTGAACACATCCCACTCGACTGTCGCTTTCACCCTTTCGGTCACCTGAACCGTCTTGAACAATGACATGTCGGCATTGAACAATTGCGGGCCAGTCAGGGAATCGAAGCCGGCATTCCCCAGCACCCCAGCTTGGGGCCGCGACCAAGGACCATACGATTGGCCGTTTTTCAAAGCTGAACTGGGGACGCCATTGACCGTATTCAGATTTGGCGGAGTTACAACGAACCACTGATTCTGACTCTGATTAGAGGGGTAAGGGTTACCCGTGCGGTTAGGCAGGCAAACGCCCACGTCCTGATCTGAACCGCAGTTCTGATAGCTGGGCGAGAAAGGCATGCCGCTCTCCCAGGTAGTGACGCCGCTGAATTGCCAGCCGCCAATAAAGTAGTTGGCAACTTTGGAAGCGTTGGAAGCAAACCTCATGCCCTTGCCGAAGGGCAGGCCGTAAATGTGCTGAAGGATAAACGCATTGGTGCGGTTAAAGTCTGTAGGCATGTAAGCGATCGCCGGACTGTAGATGACGTAGTTGTTGCCATAGTAAAAGTCGCGCGACCACACGTAAGAGGCGTGCAGTTGGTAGCCGCTCGAGAACCTCTTGTCATAGGTCGTTTGCCAGGATTCATAATTGTTCGAGTGGTCGTTGCCATACCATTGCACGCCCTGCGACCAACCATAAAGGTTGAAGAACGGTTCGCGCGCGTTGGTGCAAGGTGCGGGGCAACCCGGCAGGCTGGCGGTTAGAAATCCCTGAATCGTGGGGTTGTTGATGTTGTAGTTCGGGCCGTCGCCTACGAACACGTGCGTGCCCTTGTTGCCCAGCCACATGGTTGAAAACGTGCTGGTGGGGGTTAACTCGCGCTGCAGAGTTACGTTCCACTCATCCACGGTTGGCCAACGCATGGTGGTGGGCAAGGCGTGAGGTGAAACGCCATTGGGATAAATGGGGTAGCCGTGCGGCCCCTTTGGCTGCGTAGCCAAAATAGTAGATGGATTCAGCGCCGGCGGGCCGGTGGCGAGGTTGAACACGTCGCCATAAGGCTGCGCCGGATTCAACGATTGCTGCGCCAGCACCGGCAGGTTTTGGGTAACGGTGTGGCCAAAGGTTGAACCGAACAAGCCCGTATCAAAGAAGCGCCCATAACCCATGCGCAGAACCGTCTTATTGTTCAACTGATAGGCAAGGCCCGCGCGCGGCGCAAATCCTGTAAGGCTGTTTTGAATGTTTCCATTCAGCCCCACGCCCTGGGCGCCGGCGATGTAGTCTTCGCCGGTGTTCAGGTAGACCCAGCCGCCGTTGCCCGCCGCGTTCACGTATTGCGGATTGTAAATTTCCCAGCGCATACCATAATTGAAGCTCAGCTTGGGAGTAATGCGCCACGTATCCTGACCAAAGAAGAAGTCACGATTCTGCCGCTCCGCGGCGTCCGTAACGTTGCTGACGTAGCGCTGGAAGAATGTGCTGTCACCCAGCAGGAATGATGCCAGGCCCAACCCGCCGCCGTTGGGACCTTCGGTGAGATTGTTGCCGAAGGTGAGCTCGCCGGAACGGTGCGAGTCGCTCGGTACGCGCAGGTTCCAGGCGTGGCGGATGTCGGCGCCAAACTCGATGGTGTGGTTGTTCTTGATGTAGGTCCAGTTGTTCACAAACTGTGCCTGCATCTCCTGCTCATTCAGCGGGCAGTTGCACTGGTTCACACCCAGCGCGTAACCAAAATTGAATCCGCCCGTCCCGTTGATGAAGAAGGCTGGCATGTTGTCCGTAATTGAGCTTACGTTCAGGCCCGGAATCCCTGCCGCAGTGGCCGGCGTAGTGCCCTGGCCGTTCGGGGTCACGAATACACGATAGCGGAAGAATCCGAAGCGAAAGTCCGTAAGCAGATTCGGCGAGACCGTGTAGTCAAAGCCCGAAGCCAGACTCTGGGTACGAACGCTGGAAATACCGGCAAAGTGGATATTCTGGAAGTTGGGGCCGCCCACTTCACTTCCGTACGCCCCGGGTGACTGCTGGTAATAGCCCTGGTAGCTGTAGCGCCCGAAGATGTGGAGCTTGTCGGTTTGGAACTGGTCGAGGCGCACATCAAAATTGTTGATGTTGAACACCTGATTGCCCAGCGCCGAATAATTTGGCTGGCCGCCGGTTGCCGAAGGGAGATTCGGCTGCGGTAGCAGGTTCATCAGCGCCGTCGCCTGGGACGAAATCATGTTGGCCGGAATCACGTTATTCGCAAACTGCGTGCGATTGGCCGGGGCCAGAAGATTGCCGTTGGCGTCAAAGGGATTGAAAATAGGCGTGCCCAGAGTGCTCAAATCGCCCGCGCGCATGGCTGCCGTGGGGACAAAGGTAAGAATCGAGCCACCGTTGCTTTCCCTTGCTCCCTGGTAATCACCAAAGATAAAGGTCTTGTCTTTCTTGATCGGCCCGCCCAGCGAACCCCCAAACTGGTTATACAACGTGGTGGGCAGAAACTTACCGGTAATGGAATTGGGCGTCGATTCCGCAAACGGATCGCGGGATTCGCCGAAAGCGCTGCGGTGGTACTCAAAGGCGCTGCCGTGGATTTCATTTGAGCCGGATTTTGTAGTTGCCGTTACCACTCCGGCATCCGCCTGGCCGTATTCCGCGCTGTAGTTGGAAGTGATCACCTTGCTTTCCGCAAGCGAATCGATATTGGGATTGACCACCATGATGCCCAGGATCACGTCATGATTGTCAGTTCCATCCAGCAGCCAGGATGTGCCGCTGAAGTTTTGCCCGTTCACCATCATTTGAATGGATCCCTGGGGATTTTCGCTGGAGGCGTGCTGCCAGCCCAATTCCTGCGCTCCGGGGGAGAACAGCTCAAAGTAGGCAAAGTTGCGGTTGAAAGTGGGCAAGGATTCCAGCGCACGGGAGGTATAAAGAGTGTGCGCGTCCGTGGAATGCGTCTGCAGCGGCGCTGGGGCAGCCGTCACTTCAATCTTCTGGCTTACCTGGCCGAGCTGCAACTTAGCGTCTACCTGGGGAACGGAATCAACGTTTACGGTGACGTTCTGCTGAATGAACGTCTCAAAACCCGCCGATTCAACGGTAACGGTGTAAGTGCCCGCAATCAGGTGCAGAACCTCATAGTTGCCGGACTCATTCGAGTTGGTAACGGTGCTGACACCTGTTGAGACGTTGGTCACAGTCACCTTGGCGTTAGGAACCGCCGCGCCCGACGAGTCTGTGACCGTTCCAACAACACTACCGTACACAAGCTGGGCATAAATTCTGTGGGCACTCATAAGACTTAGTCCGAGTGCTAAACAGGCAACCAAGGTATGCTTGAATGACATGATGTTCTGTGCCTCCGGCTTGCGATCGGCAAACGATATTGGAAGTTAGTAATGCACTTATATTACCAATCCTGAGAAAAATCTAATAGCAAACATGATATAAAGTAATGAGTTGGAATTATTAGATTTAGTATTGCTTGTCTTTCCCATCGTTGACATGATTTGGACGAAAATTGGCCGCGAATTCTATTATTTATGGTATTTGGAAGTATATTTCTATGATTATGTGTATAAACAAGGGTAAGGAAGGAGAAAGTCGAATCAGTTTGGAAGATGGTTATAGCAGGTTCGTGATTGCGTAATCGGTCGCAACGGTCTTCCCGGTTGATGGTGAGAAGAAACCCGCGCTTGGAGAAAGAGTCTGGGGCGGCTTCGGCGCCATGGTTAAAAAAGTAGAACTACATCCGTCAACTGCGGGAATGGAGTCTCTGGGTATTTGTAATGCCGCGCCCCTCCTGAATATACAGTACCTGATCCGCATCAACGTTCCGAAAGGTTTCAACCAGGCTGCTTGGCCAGCGAACTTCTATCAGGTCGACCCTTGGGCTTTTTTCAAGGCCGAAGTGCAAACGTAACTCATTCTGGGAGATATAGCTCCCCCCGCTTCGGACCTCGTCGATCTGGACGTGGCTGCCCGTGACAATCCGGACCCGCGCCCCAATGGCGGAGCGGTTGGATCGCACTCCCGTGAGCTTTACTTTAATCCAGTGATTGCCTGTGCTGCAGTCGTTGCGGAGCAACGTCGGGAATTCGCCCATATTGTTGACAACCATATCCACGTCGCCGTCATTATCAAAGTCAGCGAAGGCAACTCCCCTGGAAGGGCGCCTTATTTGAACTGCCGGCCCAACTTGCATGGATACATCCGCAAAGCGGCCATCGCGTAAGTTTCGATAGATAATCTTGGGCTCTCGGTACGGTGTTGCGGATCCCGCCTTTTCAACTTCGGGGTAGATGTGCCCGTTGGCCAGGAAAAGATCGAGCCAGCCGTCGTTGTCCAGATCAACAAAACCGCATCCCCAGCCCAAATAACGGGTGTTTAAGCCCAAACCGGCGTCAAAGGTGGCGTCGGTAAAGGAACCGTGTCCGTCATTGAGATAGAGGCTTGAGGTGTCATCCGAGAAATTGGTCTTAAAGACGTCCAGCCAACCATCACAATTGTAGTCGCCAGCCGTGGCGCCCATGCCCGCCTGCGTGTCACCGTCTCCATTCAGGGCGCAGCCGGCGGGAATAGCAATGTCCGTGAAGGTGCCGTCGTGATTATTGTGATACAAAATGCTGGGCGTTGAGTCGCAGGCAACGTAAATGTCTGGCCATCCGTCGTTATCGAAATCGCCACTCAGGGCGGTAAAGGCATAGTGACCAGGCGTCTTTAAGATTCCGGCTTTTTCGGTCACGTCGGTAAACGTTCCATCACCATTATTGTGGTAAAGAAGGTTAGAAGCCGGTGGGAGACCTCGCGGCCCGCACATGACCGGCACGCCTTTCCAATAGCAATACTGGCCCGATCCCATAGCAGGGGTTTGCTTGAGGTCTAATGCGACATAATTAGTAATAAAGAGGTCCAAATGGCCATCACGGTCGTAGTCAATGAAGCAGCAACCCGTATTCCAACGCGGCAGGGCGCCCGGCTGGATCAGGCCTGATTCGCGGGTCACATCGGTGAAGGTGCCGTCTCCGTTGTTGCGATATAGCGAGTTTTGCCCCCAATAAGTTACAAGCAAGTCGTCCAGCCCGTCATTGTTGTAGTCTCCCACACAAACGCCCTGCCCCCAGCCGGAACGAAGCAGGCCGGCCCTGGCGGTTACGTCGGTGAAGGTTCCATTACGATTATTGTGGTAGAGATGGCAGGTGGATGGCGGATCCGCAGCCCTGGGCTCGAGGGCTGTGCCGTTAACCATGAAGATGTCGGGCCAGCCGTCATGATCGTAGTCAAAAAAGGCGATACCACACCCGGTGGTCTCTATGATCCAGCGCTTCTCGACCGGATCGCCAAAGAGGCAGGGAGCGTTAAGTCCTGCCCGGGCAGCCACATCGGTGAGGACAACGCGAAAATCGCCCAGGGGATTGGCTATGGATGTACCTGATTCAGGTTCAGGCCAGGATGGGCCTATCGAAAACGACCTCTGGGAGGTGAATCCGAGCAGTAGGCTGGTGGAGCGGAGTCTGGAGAGAAAGGCTCGGCGTGTGATGCTGGAAAATGGCTTCACAATTCAATCGACTCAAGGTTTTAGCCCGTCACAGGTTGCGACGGGAAGCCTGGCTATTTGCTTTCCTGGCTTCGGGTTTCAGAAGAGGTGGCCGTGTTGGTGGCGGCAGGCATGTGGCACTCTCCGTCGAAGTAGCCACCCGGTTCTACTATTAAAATAGGAGTGTAGATGTTTCCCAGAACCATTCCCCTTTCCCGGATTTCAAGTCGATCCTGAACATGAACATTGCCCTTAAGCTTTCCGGTAACGCTAACGGCCTTAACGTTGACATCTGCCTCAACCTCGCCTTGCTCCGCAACAATGACCTCGCCATCGCCGCTGACCTCGCCCTTAAAGTGCGAGTTAAACCGCACCAATCCTTCGTTTATTCTAATTTTTCCTTCAATTTCCACACCAGGCTCTAACCAGGCTACAAGGTGGCGCTTAAGGAGGTCTGTCAGTTCCTGTTTGTGTTTGCTCGCGTTTAGATTCAGCATGATCTCTCTCCCAGCCGGCTTCGGTAAGATGGGCTTCACCATCGCCTCGGCCTCCGATGCCGCAATGCTCGCGGGTTATCACATTTAATCTTTGCAGCCCCGGGCTACTAATCGCTGCGCGTTATCCAACTGTAAATCCGGTTCAGGTCTTCCAGCGAATAGTATTGTATCTCAATCTTTCCCCGGCCGTTACCGCCAGTGATTTTGACCTTGGTTCCCAGCGTGCGCTCAAGTTCCAGGATGGCGCTTTGCAGGTTGGGATCCGGCTCGGCTTGGGTTGTGGCCTCGGATTTGGCTTTTTTGGGGCGAACATCCTCAATGGCCGCCAGGTTCTCAACTTCGCGAACGGAAAGACCAAGCTCGGCGATGGCGTTGGCCAATCGGGCCTGGGCCTCGGGATCGTACATGGTGAGCAAAGCGCGGGCATGGCCGGAGGTGATTTTTGCCTCCCTGATCAATTGCTGTATTTCCGGCGACAGTTTCAGAAGTCTTAAGGTGTTGGTGACAGCCACGCGGCTGATTCCGACGCGCTGGGCGATCTCCTCCTGGCTAAGGCCAAATTCAGTCTGCAGGGCCTGATAGGCGGAGGCAACTTCCATTGGGTTCAGGTCCTCACGGAGAAGATTTTCGGTCAACGCCAGCTCAAGCGCGAGCCGGTCATCCAGTTCACGAACGATGGCGGGAACGGTTTCGAGGCCGGCCAGTTTGGATGCCCTCCAACGGCGCTCGCCGGCGACTAACTGATAGACCCCCTGGGCTGGCCTGACCACAAGTGGCTGGACAATGCCGCTTGTCCGGATCGATTCCGCCAGTTCCCGCAGACCCTCCTCGGCAAAGTTCCGCCGCGGTTGGAAGGGGTTAGGCTTGATCTGGTCGATGGGGAGTTGTTCCAGCCCCTGAGCGGGGATCTCAGGCTCACGCAGCAGGGCGCTAAGCCCTCGCCCCAACGCCTTTCGCGTCATGTTCCATTACCTCCTTCGCCAGTTCTAAGTAGCTTTGGGCGCCGCGGCAATCCGCATCATATTGAAAAATGGACTTGCCATAGCTGGGCGCCTCCGCCAGGCGGACATTGCGAGGAATTGAGGTTTTAAAGACCTGCTCGCCAAAAAAGTCCCTAAGGTCACTGCGAACCTGGTTTGAGAGATTGGTTCGCTCATCAAACATAGTGAGCAGGATTCCCTCCAGCGCTAAACCGGGGTTTAGGGAGCGGCGAACCCGGATAAGAGTGTCGAGAAGCTCGGAAACACCCTCCAGGGCGAAGTACTCGCACTGGACTGGAACAAGAACTGAGTCAGCAGCCACTAAAGCGTTTAAAGTGAGCAGGTCAAGGGCTGGAGGGCAATCGAGTATGATGTAGTTGTAATCTTTTCGAACGGGCTCAATAAAGGCGCGCAGGCGCCTTTCCCTGTCCGGTTGTTCAGTCAGTTCAACTGGCGCGCCCACCAGATTCTTCTCCGAGGGAATCAGGGACAGGGACTCAATCGAAGACTTCAGGATTAATCCTTCGGCCGGAACGTCCATAAGCAGTCCGTGATAGAGCGATCTGCGGGAGGAATCTCTGGGAAAGCCCAACCCGCCCGTGGTGTTGGCTTGCGGGTCGCAATCGACCACAAGAGTCAGCATGTCGTTCATGGCCAATGCGGAGGAGAGATTAATGGCGGTGGTGGTTTTGCCGACCCCACCTTTTTGATTGGCAATTGCAATAGTTCGAGCCAAGGATCACTCCCGGAGGGCGGAACCGAAGGCACAGTTTACACCGAGGTCGGGGAAGTAAACAATAAACTTTGTGCGGGACGGGATTTTTGTGAATGTTTCACGTGAAACATGCGGTCAGGATAAACGGGCGTTACTCGAATGTTTCACGTGAAACATATTGCCGCGGACAGTCCCTATCAAGATCAGCGTTTCATCACCGGTTGGCAGCTTAAGCCTCTTTTCAACCAGGAGATAGTTGAACTCCTCTTGCATCCGGACCACCTGCTGAGAACTAACCCAAAGACAAATTCTGCCTCCCTTTGCCAAAAGCCGGCCAGATCCTTCGATCAGGCTGGGTAGATTTCCCACCGCCCTTGCCGTTACAAAGTCGTAGTTCGAGAATCCGGACTTAAGGTCCTCCAGCCTCATCCCCATGATACCTACTGACCCAATCCCGCATCCTACGCTGACCTCGGCCAGGAAGGCCCTTTTTTTCGCCACCGGCTCCAACAACGTAACCTGCAGCTCCGGCACAGCCGCTTTCAGCACCAGCCCTGGAAATCCGGCTCCGCTCCCTACGTCAAGCAGCTTGCCCTTCAGTTCCAAACCTTTTAACAGCCACAAACTCTCCACGAAATTGCGCTTGAAGCTCGCTTCCACGTCCCGAATCGCGGTCAGGTTAACCTTGGCGTTCCACTTCTGCAGCAGGCGCAGATAGCAGGCTAGCCGTCCGCTGACCTCCGCGGGCAGAGGAATCCCATGCCGCTCCAGCCGCTCGTTAACCCAATCGCTCGAAATTGGCTGTTCCATGTCACGCTTTGCGGAAAACTGCGCCCGGCCAGCCGGCCGGAAGGCCGTTAAGCGCCGCGGGGGGCTGGCAATCAGGCTCTCTGGCGGGCGGCGAAAAGCGCAGGCCCTCCACGTAATAGGCTAGCCAGCGAGGCTATCGCTAAGCGGCGGTACGCCGCCGCCCGTCCCCCCGCCCCCCCGCCAAGCCTTATTTTTAGCGCGCCGCCAGCGCCACTTGGCCCGCCTCGGTAATAACTGCGCCCGTCACCTTGCCCGCCGCGGCCGTTTTGAATTCGATGCTGTACTGCGTTCGGCCCAGCATATCAAAACGAAGCCCGCGCCGAGGAACCAGTACGATCACCGGTTCTCCAGGTTTGGAGGCGACAAGCGTGTGATCGCCCTGCAGACTGACGGTCAACACCGCGCCCGGCAACTGATACTTGCCAGTCAGCGGCCGCAAAAAGCCGGTTTCCCGCATTTCCGCCGGCGCCAGGCGGGCAAAAACAATTTCCGGCACCCTGGGCTCCAGCGGCATGGTAAGGCTGTCGATGTCGCCTTCCGCGCCTGTCTGAAACGTGACCTTGGTTTTCTCCAGCGGATCGAGGGCGTTATCCGGAACCACAAAAACGTCGTAGTGAAAGTGCTGGAGCGGCGAGCGCAGCTTGTTCAGGCGCATGGCGAACACGGCCTTTTCCCCCTGCGCCGCCCGCTGAATGCTCACCCTGCCATAACCCGGGTTTTCATACTCGCCCACGTAGTCCTCCAGCCCGTGCGAAGGATGCGTGCCCGGCACCGGCGCGGCATAGCCCCTGGCCTTGGCGGCCTTCTCAGACTGCCTCTGTTGCTGGTCAATATGCAGGTAGCGGGCGCTCCAGTCCAGCCGCTCCAGCCCCAGAAGGCGGTCAAACACGTTGTAGGCCACCACGTTGGGCAACGGCGTCTCATCCAGGTTCGTCACCACCACCACGCCGGTGTGGTCATCGGGAAGAAAGGCCAGCTCGGCGCTGAAGCCGTCAATGTTGCCTCCGTGCGCCACCATCTTGTGGCCGCGATAAGTTGAAACATAGAATCCCATGCCATAGCTGTTCGGCCCCAGCTCCTTAAAGGTTCGCTCGCCCTGAATCACCATTTGCGGGGATTGCATCTGCTGCGCGCTGTTGGCGGAAAGCACATGCCTGCCGTCGATTTCGCCCTGATTCATCTGGAAAAGCAGATACCGCGCCATATCGCTGGCGCAGGAATTGACCGCGCCCGCCGGGGCAATTGAATCCACGCCATGAAACGCGATCGGCTTTACCTCTTCCTGGTCGTCCTTTTCGTAGGGCAGGGAAAAGTCCGGGCTCTTCTGCGAATCCTCAACCGAGAAGTTGGTGTGGCCCATGTCCAGCGGCGCCAAAATCCGCTGCCGCACGGCGTCCTCCCAGGTGGCGTGCAACAATTCTCCCGCCATGTAGCCCGCCGTCATGAACATCAGGTTGTTGTATTGAAAGGCTTGCCGCAGCTCTTTGTTGGGCTGCAGGAAGCGCAGACGGTACACCAGATCGGCGCGGGGAAAATCCGAGCTGTACCACACCATGTCATGGCGCGGCAGCCCGGAGCGGTGCGTGATCATATCCCGCACCGTCAAATGATCGCTGGCGTAAGGATCGTACAGCCGGAAGCCGGGAATGTAATCACGCACCGGCTTATCCCAACCGATCTGCCCGGAATCCACCAGCGTGCCCAGCAAAGTAACGGTAAATGATTTTGAGATGGAGCCGAGCGCGAAGAGCGTTTGCGGCGTGACCGGCAGGCGCTGTTTCACGTTGCGCCAGCCGTAGCCCTTCACCAGGATGATCCTGCCGTCGCGCACCACGGCCAGCCCCAGCCCCGGCACCTTCCAGTCCTTCAATTCCTGGTTGATCTCGGCGTCAAGCCCGTCGAGCGCGGCCGGCGAGCCTTGTCCCGCCTGACCGCCAGCCGGCGCGACGTGGGCGGCCAGAGCCACAGGCCCGGGCGAGGCCGCGCGAGGTTGCGATTTCAGGCGGATTCCACCGCCCGCAGCCGCCGCGGCCCTGCAGGGGGAGCCAAACAGAGCGAAAAACGTTCCCACCACCGCCAGCCACGCAAGACGGCGCAGTTCACCATGACGACGCGCAGGCATCAAGTCTTCTCCGGGTTGTTGAGGTTGAAAACACGCGCCCGAGGCTATCACGCGCGTGGATTAGGCGTCAAAGACCATTTTGGCGGAGTCGAGCCGGTAGCGTGGACCGCCGATTTTGCGGTCCGCGTCTTTTGGCGGTGATGGTTGACCTATCCGATTCGGGCTCGCCGATCGGCGGTGGTTGACGGCGTTTGTGGTACTTTGCTTCGCTTCACCGGCTTGATGGGCGACGAAATCGCGACCGGAGGACCCGCCGCGCAGATGCCATGCCAGTGATCGGGAAGAAATACCCAGCGAAAAGACGCGGACCGCAAAATCGGCGGTCCGCGCTACCTTGCTCCTCTTGAAATTGAAGAGAGAATCTACCCGCTTCTCAAAATGAGCATTACTTCGGAACAATAATCATCGCCACGCCCTCGATCTGGGTGAGATAGAACTCTATGAAGGAAATCGGCGGTGTCGACGTGGGCTTCGTCGTCATGAGGAAATTTCCCACGGTCGTTCCGGGTGGCAGCGCACCCAGTTCGTTGCGGACCAGTGCTTCGAATTTCGCCTTCGCCTCGGACGATTCGTGCGCGATCGCATTGCGGATGGCCACGAATTGGTCAAGGTGATACTGGCGCGCTTGCAGGATCGGGGTGAACGGTTTGCCGTCCTTGAACCACTGGTTGGCTCTCCGCCGAACGTCGGCCGCGTTCCACTTCGCGTATTGCCTGCCCTCCAGGCACCATTCCACCGCCGCGGCGGGGGTAGGAGGGAATCCATATCGGCGCGGCGCGGCCCCTTTCGGCGGCCGGTGGCCGAGGAGATACAGCAAGAACGTCTGTTCGAGAAAGACCTCCCAGCTCGTGAAGGCGCGGAGGAACGCCATTTCGGTCAGGGTGTCGCGACGTTGCGGCGTTATCTGGGTCCGCGCACCGGGAGTCGGGGGGAGCGACCATTTGTGCGCGTCGTTCGCCAGTTCGCGCGCGTCCTTGATCGATCGGGAAAAAGCGGTGAGCGCCGTGCGCAAGCGGGGTGCTGGCATAGGCTCATCCGTTCACCGCTCTCTTGAGTTTGCGGTAGATGTATTCGGTGAGAATCACGCGCCTGTCGGCATGGACCCAATGGACCGTATAGGCGTCGAGGAACTTGGTCTCGTCGGCAGGGAGGTTGGGGGTTCCCGGCTTAGTTTTTTCCACGAGGTCGTCGATCACCTCGAGGGCGGCCTTGAATTTCGGGTAATCGGCGACTTTCATCGCGGCCCGGTCGCCCTTGAGTTTGGGAAGGCCGAATTTCATGTGCGCGACGGCGCAGAACAGCGGATAGAGCAGGCGGATCGCGCGAAACTCCGATTGTGCTAGGTCGGGGCCGAATATGCCCTTGATCGTATCGATGATTTCGCGGAAGTGCTTTTCGTGCGTCCTGCGGTTGGGGAAAACGTTGTCGTATGTCTTGTAGACCTTGTCGCGCACGCTCCGCGAGCCATCTTTGATGCCGTCCTGCAGGGCTTGCAAAAGGTCGGTGATGAATTCGGCTTCCGCCATGCGCAGGACGGCTTTCTCACTGAATATGCTGTTGGTGATGAAAAAGGTCGTGAACTCCTCGGCGAGCTGGTAGACGGACGACTTGAAGTCCCCATACCACATCGAATTCCTGAGCTCCTGCGGCTTGAGCTTCTCGGAATACATGTTAATCCGGGCAAAAATGTTGAACACCTCGCCATCCGGCATGTCCTGCAACAGATCGACGGAGAACTCGTATTTGAGGATGTCGCGTTGGGTGTCGGCGTCGAGCTGGCTAAACGTCTTGCCGCCGAGCGTTTCATGGTGGGACTTGCTGATCTTGAAGGCATCAGCCAGAAAGCTCAGCACGGTCTTGAGGCGCTGCTGGCCGTCCACGATCTCGCGGACGGTGCGCCTGCTCTTCGGGTTCGTGTCCTGCCGCATGTACAGCTTCGGGATCGGCTTCCCGCGGATGATGGTGTCGATGAGGTATGAGCGAGCCTTGTCGCTCCACACATCGCGGCGCTGGAATTTAGGCTGAAGCACCAACTCGTCGCGCTGGTTCCATTCCTCGAAATCGCGGACGCTGTAATTCCTCGTGTGAAAGACTTGCTGCATGAGTGCTCCAGATTCCGGCTAAGCCCCCGAGCTCGTCACGGGCCAATTGTTGCGAAGAACGACGATTGTTTCCGAGGTGCTTCCTGTGAGGCCGCGGCGCACGCGGCGCTCGTTCGGAATCGCCTCAGTATGGTCATACACGTGAACGTAGCCTCCCACTTTATCGGTCGCGATGAAGGTGATGATTTCGGGGAGTCTGGTTTTCCGGCCTTCCCTGCTAGCGTCGCCGACGACCAGTATGCAGTATTTCTGCGGTTTCAGTACGGTCTTCCAGGTCTGGAAACATTCCTCCATCAGCTTGAGGAACACGTCCTTGCTCGGCGAAATCCTACAATCGAGCGCGTCGGGATCCTCGACGCCAAGAAACCAGAGCCGGAGGCGGTTGTCGCGGGCATAGTCGAGCTGCCGCATGTAGGGTGGGCTCGTGATGATGGCATCGACCTGCTGCTTCGGTTTCAGACAGGCAGCCGATCGCGCATAACAGATCCGGCTTAACGCATAGTCGAGCTGCGGGACCCGGCGGAATGCCCGCCTGACCTTGGCTTCGAGCCGATCGCGCAGTGCGCGGTATTCGTACATCTCGGGGAATTTCTCGGGCGGAAAGGCCTTGAGGCGGAGATAGGGAACGGTATGGCTGCTCGGGAAAGACAGGAATCCGGGCCGCTGGTGATGGAGAATTCCCATCAGCGACGCGAGCAAGAACCATCGCCGCCGGCGGCGGAGAACAAAGGTCCAGGCGAGGGCCTCGCGGAGCGTTTCGGGGTGAAAGAATCCTCGGACCCAGGCCGGGACGGTCCTGAGATGGATCTCCTCATATGCTTCACCGGCCTCGGCGCGGAGCATCTCGATGTCGGCAAGCGCGGCATCGAGGGAAGAATAGGGAAACAGCTTCGCGCGCGTGAGCAGCGCAGCGTAGGGACTGAGATCGTTGGCAATGATTTTACGGCCCGCGACCCAGGCCTCAAGCGGCACGGTCCCGGACCCCGAGAACGGGTCGTATATCAAGTCGCCCGGCGCCGTGAATTGGCCCACAAGCGAGCCAGCGATGGACGACTTCAGCTTGCCGATGTAGGGCGAAAGCTGGTGCAGCGTGCTCTCGGCTTTCAGCGCGCTGCCCGCCCAGCTCGAATTCAGGATGGCGGGCGGGGCCTGCAGAGGTTGCAGGACTGTCGGACTTGAGCCCGTTGCCATTTATTGGTGTTTGAACAACATCCTTCCTTACCGCCGCGACGTTGGGACCGGGCGGCAGCCGGTTGAGGCCGAACTACTTTAAACTGCCTCATTCTAACGCATTTCTGTGCTGGCGAGGAGATAGTTGATACTGTGGGTACCGTTTTTTTGTCCATTTTTCGGACGCCCGGAGCCGCGCATGGCGTTTTCCAAGCCGAATTTGGCCACCGTCCCGGACACCCATTTCCCCGAGCCATACGGTCTGCTCCCCTGGAGGGCTTTCCGGATCTCCATCTTTCCGACCTGCTAAGAACCAGAAGAGGCTCCCACTTGCGGAGGTTGCAGGTTACGCTGAGCGCAGCTAAATTAGGTGCGAGAGCAAGCGCGGACCGCCGATTTTGCGGTCCGCGGCTTTTCGCTTCGAGTAGCCGACGAGCGGCATTGCTAAACTGGCGTCGTCGGATCGGAGGGTATTCTGACGCGGTCGATGATTAAACCGCAGCGTTGCTTTTGCTCATCGGCGCTCATACCGGAGTATTCGTGCACGCGTCAAAAACTACAACCCTGTTCTAGCTGTTGAACACGGCTGGCAGCGTTCTGCCGAGATTGTTGCTGTAGTTGTATATCCGACTCCAACGTTTCAGCCAATGAGTTGTGCTCGTCAACCTTGGCCTGAATACCCTGTTGCCGCGCCATATCAGACGCGTTCTTTTCTAGTGTCAACTCCCCCTGCAGTTTCGTGATGTGCTCATCGTACAGATGCAAGGCATTTAGGGCGTCATCGTGCTCGCTTCGCCTCTTCTCGCAGTCTGCATCGTGAGCTTTCTTTGCGTCTTGCGCCTGTTTCGCGGCGTTATCCACCTGCCCCTGCAAGATCTGATTCTGTTTTGCTGCCGCACCAAGTTCGCTCTGGTTTTTGTGAAGCTGTTGCAGGTAAACAAGAATCGAAACGATCAGTCCACCTACGGCGACGATGGTAGCTATTCGACCTTTGCTACTAGTAGTGGCCACGTTTCACCCCCCATTGTGAGATTCGCAAGTCTTTCGGCGAAGTGGTTCTTCACCGGGATTTCCATTTTCGACTCCGGTAACGCTCGGCGCTGTACATCTGACTGCCAGCGAATGCAACTGTCCTGTCGGGTTAGTGTCTCCACTGACTGCACAGTGGGGGAGCCGTTTTGGGCTCCCCGGAGCAGGCAAGCAAGCGCGGACCGCCGGTGTTGCGGTCCACGTCTCTTCACGATGTGCGATGCGCCGTGCTGATCAACGTCATATTCTCGTACGGAGATCGGCTGGCATCCTGACGCGGTCAATGATTAATCCACAGCGATGCTTTTGTTCATCGGCGTGCATTCCCGCATATTCATTATAGCTCGACCATTTCCAATCCTGCGGGATGCGCACCAGACCGGCCTTGACGGGATTCATGTGAATGTATTCGACCTTCTCATTATACTCTTTTACGGTGCGGAGCGCGCGATCGAAAAATCGAGGCTGCCAGAGTTCACCTTCTGCGCCCCGACGCCGATTGATACCGCTCATCGAACTCTGCTTCACGGATTTCATGGACAGAGAAATGGTACCTGGATGGACAGGCGCACAGATGGCGTGCCAGTGGTCCTGAAGAAAAACCCAGGCCGTCAGATAAAAACTGTGCAATGCTCGCGCCCGGTTAAACGCACGCGCAAGTAAAATGAAATCGGCCTCCACCAATTTGGCGCGCCGCTTCAGCAACCGCACCGAGATGAAGAAATATCGATCCGAAAGAAAAGGACGACGGAGCTTCGACACGACAGTAGAATACGTGGGCGTTGGATGGATTGCCAATCAAAAGACGCGGACCACAAAAGCGGTGGTCCGCGCTACCTTGCTACCCCGCTGGCGGCCGATGAGCAGACACGGATTTGATGTCATGCGCAGAGATGAAAAGCCGCAGAGGAACGCAAACTACGCGTACCTCTGCGCTACCCCGCTCTGCGCTACTCCGCTTTTTGTGATATGGTTCACTGATCATGAGCCCTAACAACAATATCTCACGCCGGTCATTTCTTTCGTTCGCGGCTGCCGCGCCGCTTGCCGCAGCGGGACGCAATCTGCAAGCCTCTAGCGGTTCAATTCCCGTCGGCCTCGAGCTCTATTCGGTGCGGCACGAGTTGCAAAAGAACCTGATGGGAACGGTCACCGGTGTCGCCAGGATGGGTTACCAGTGCGTGGAATTTTTTGCGCCCTACTACTCCTGGACGCCAGACTACGCCAGGCAGGTCCGCAAGGAGCTGGATTCACTTCACATCCGCTGCTACTCCACGCATAACGATACGACTTCCTTCAGCGCCGCGGGCATTGGCAAAGCCATCCAGTTGAACCAGATTCTGGGCGCGCGGTTCGTGGTTCTGGCCTCCGCGGGCACGATCACCACGCAGGATGGATGGAAGAGGGTCGCGGAGATGCTGAACCAGGCGAACCGCGAGTTTGCCCGTTCCGGCATGCACGCCGGATATCACAACCACGACGCGGAGTGGAAGCCGATTGGCGGCCAGCAGCCGATGGAAATCCTTGCGCAAAACACCGACAAGAGCATTATGTTGCAGCTTGACGTGGGTACGTGCGTTGAGGCGGGGAGCGACCCGGTAGCCTGGATCAACAGCAATCCGGGCCGCATCCGGTCGCTGCACTTGAAGGATTGGTCGCCTCAGCAAGGTTATGCCGTGTTGTTTGGCGAAGGCGTGGCCCCGTGGAAGAAGATTTTTGCGGCGGCTGAGAGCCGGGGCGGAGCTGAGTACTATCTAATCGAGCAGGAAGGCAGCCGCTACCCGGAAATGGAAACCGCTGAGCTTTGCCTGAAGGCCTACCGCAAGCTGCGCGCCTGAGAAGCCCGGCCCGAATCACCGGGTTCTGTAAAAACGCCCAAAAACGTCGCGGCCTCTCCAAATTAAGACCGAGCCGATGGCCGAGCCTTAACACCAGGGAAAGTTTTCCCACGTCATCTCCCTCAACCCGCTTTATGACGCCCTATTGCCAAGCCGGTTCAAGCTGAGCCGTGAAGTGGCGCAGGAAGGGCGCCTGATAGGTGAGCCGCAAGCCACGCAATTCCCGGCGGCGCGCAAACACCTGCAGGATCACTTCCACCACATAATCGATGTGACTTTGCGTGTAAACCCGGCGCGGGATAGCCAGCCGCACCAGATCCATTTTGGCGGCGTCGGCAAACATCAGCGTGCCGATTTCAACCGAGCGGATGCCGCCTTCCAGATACAGCTCATTGGCCAGCGCCACGCCGGGGAATTGGGCTGGAGGAATATGGGGCAGGAAGGCCCGGGCATCGATATAAATGGCGTGGCCGCCCGGCGGTTGGACGATGGGTACGCCTGCGCTGCTGATGTGCTCGCCCAGATAGGCGGTGGAGACGATGCGATAGCGCAGATAGTCCTCATCCAGCGCTTCCTCCAGGCCCACGGCAACGGCTTCCAGGTCGCGTCCGGCCAACCCGCCATAGGTGGGGTAGCCTTCGGTCAGGATCAACAAGTCCTTTTCCTGCTGAGCCAGCAGGTCATCATTGGTGCACAGGAATCCGCCAATGTTGGCCATGCCGTCTTTCTTGGCCGACATGGTGCAGCCGTCGCCCAGCGCAAACATTTCCCGGGCAATGGCGCGCGGCGATTTTTCCGCGTAGCCGGGCTCCCGCTGCTTGATCAGGTAGGCGTTTTCCGCAAAGCGGCAGGCGTCAAAATAGAGCGGGATGCCGTGGCGGCGGCAAATCTGGCTGACGGCACGCGCGTTTTGCATGCTGACGGGCTGGCCGCCTCCGGAATTATTGGTGACCGTCAGCATGACCAATGGAACGCGTTCGCGCCCTTCGTGTTCAATCAGGTTCTCGAGCCCCGCAACATCCATGTTGCCCTTAAAAGGGAACGAGGCCGCCGGATCCAATCCTTGCGGCGAGGGAAGGTCGACAGCCTGGGCGCCGGTGAACTCCACGTTGGCGCGGGTGGTATCAAAATGCGTGTTGTTGGGCACGATGTGACCTTTGCGGCACATCACGCTGAACAGAATGCGCTCCGCCGCTCGCCCCTGGTGGGTGGGGATGACGTGTTTATAGCCAAAAATATCCTGCACCACGCGGCGCAGGTGATCAAAACTGCGGCTGCCGGCGTAACTCTCGTCGCCCTCCATAACGGCAGCCCACTGGTGGGTGCTCATGGCGCCCGTGCCGGAATCGGTAAGCAGATCGATCAATACGTCATCGGCGGAGAGCAGAAACAGATTGTAGTGGGCCGCCATCAGGCGCTGCTCGCGCACAGGGCGGGTGGTCCAGCGGATGGGCTCAACACTCTTGATTCGGAACGGCTCAATAATGGTTCGGATCGGCATAGCTGGCATTAAACCACGCTCCGCCGCAGCCTGGGATTAATCGGCACGCAGGCGGGGCGGCCCTTTAAGGCAACCCCGCCCGCTGCGTCAACGGCTGCGCAGGATTATCAACGCGGCATCACATCCACAACCAGTGCGGAAGGATGCTGCGAGTCATGATAAATGGTGTTCGTTGCTTTAACGTAGTGCGTTGTGTTTTCCGGATCATCCCCGTTATTGGGATTGCGGTCGAAGCGCGGAAAGTTGCTGCTTGAAACTTCAAGCCTCAGGCGATGGCCACGCAGGAAAACGTTGCTGGTGGCCCACATATCCACGGTTAGCTTGTACACCTGCCCGGGATTCAGGAAGTCCGCCTTGGAGGTGGAGTTTCGATAGCGCGCCCGAAGAATGCCCTCCGTCAAATTCCGCGCGAAGCCGTCCGGCGAAACGTCAACCAGTTTTGCGGTGAAGTCCGTATCCACCGCCGAGGAACTGGCATAAAGTTCCAGGGAAACCGGTCCTGTAACTTCATAGTTGTGGCCGAAGGGCTGGGAAGAATAAACCAGTACATCCTCGCGCGCCTCATTGGGTCGCTGGTCACGCGCCCCCGGCTTCAGGCGGGAGTCGCAACACAAGTTGCCCCCCAAGGTCGGCACAGGATTGGCTGGATCAAACACAAACTTGTCGGGCATATCACCGGCGGGCTGGTTCGGCAGCAGCGATCCGTCCCCAGCCAGGCCGTTGCCATGGCTGGAAGAGTGCAGAAACCAGCGGGTCTGGCGGACTCCTGACGGCGGCCAGGCGTCTTCATCGCGCCATTGGTTGACTCCCATAACAAAGATGCGAACCGGTTTTTCGTTTTCAGTTCCGTTGGCCTCGCCCTTCAGCCTGTAGTCGTACCAGCGGAGCATCACGGCATCCAGATCAACGGTTGAATTGGGTCCAAAATCAACGTCGCCCACGACGGGACCCGGGCCGGCATGGCCGCCCACTCCAATCATCAGCCGCTGGCCCTGGCGCGCCTCCGGGGTTCCCGCCTGGCTCTTCAGCCCCAGGTAATTTCGCAGCGTTCCGCCCAGAAAAATGTCGTACCAGGCGCCGGCGTTGTATACCGGCACCTTGATGCGGGAATAGTCCTCTTCAATCGCCCAGCGCTTCCAGTAATCGTCATACGCGGGATGGGCAAGCCAATCCAGGAAGTAGGGCGCCAGGTTTTCAAGGCTGGCATCCAGCGCGCGATAGGGCGAGCTGAAAAGCTGGTACTCGCTCAGGGGCAGCGATTGGACTCCCTGCCGGGCGTCGGTGTAGCGGCTCACGTTGCGATCCAGAGTGTTCTGCGCCAGGCCTGACGTCCACGATTCGTTAAACCATTGTTCAAACGCGCCGCCCTGGTAGGTCCAGTTCTCATGGTAGTTGGAGGCGGTGACAAAGGGGAATATAGCGACAAGATGCGGCGGGTGCGCAATCGCCGCAAGCATTTGCGTGGCCCCTACGTATGACCCGCCAAACATACCCACCTTGCCGTTGGAGTAAGGTAATGCGGCAGCCCATTCAACCGTGTCATAACCATCGTTGGATTCGTGGCGGAAGGGCTCCCAATTGCCTTCGGACGTATACCGTCCGCGAACGTCCTGGATCACCACCACATACCCTTGTGCCGCGGCGCGTAAGCCAAACTCAAAACCGCCATCTTTGTTGTAAGGCGTCCGTTGCAGCAGAACTGGGAATTTCCCGTCCGCGTCCGGCCTGTAGACATCCGCCCGCAGAACTACACCGTCGCGCATCGCGGCGCTTACTCCACGCTCCATTTTTACGGCGTAGCTTTGCGCGCAAGTACCGCTGACAGGCAAGAAAAACAGGGCGGCAATCAATATAACCATCCGGCGCACCTGAACCATACTTCCCTCCGTTACACAGATCCTTTGCGAAACCGTATCGCCCGCGGAAATTCGCTTTTCCATGCGAAGCCCGGATGCCGATTGTATGATGCAACGCTTTAGCAGTCGAGCATTACTATTAAACTTTTCAAGGCCCACGGAAATCGGTGGCTCAGCAGAGCGCTTCTACAAAAGCCGCCTCCGGCACCGCATACCAAGCCATTCGAGACGGGGTAAGGGTACAGTTTGAACCGCGCGCCCGCGTGGCACGGCCATCCTGGCCGTGGTCACAGGAGGAACGCCCGCGCCACACGTGGAACGGCGCCACTACCCCAAACGGCAATGAATTGACACCCAGACAGGGCGCTCCCTATGCTTTAAGCATGAGGCTGACGAAGATTGGATCAGGATTAATCCGGCGCTCCCGCCTTCTTGTTTTTTGCCTGACCGCAGTCATTGTTTCAAGCCCGGCGGAAGGAGCGCGCGTGCTTCGCATAACGGGCAGACCAGAGAATCAGATTGCCGATACGGTGTTGAGGCAATTGCTCTCCTCTCCATTGGCTGCCGCGGCGCCGCGACTCCATTACCGGGTTGAACTGGTAAAAAGTAATATTGCGAACGCTTATTCGTTTCCGTCGGGAGAAATACTGATTACGAGCGGCCTGTTCTGGGTCCTGAAGGACCAGCAAGGGGTGTGGGCTGCAGCCATTGGACACGAACTTGGCCATATGATCGAGGACAACCCTGCGTCCCTGGCCCAATTTCAAGCCGCGCTTCGCCGTGATTATGAGCAAGCGGCAAGCCGGCAAGAGACATTGCCGGAAAAGGAGAATAATGAAACCTTGGAGAGCATCAACAAGTTGACCGCGGCGAGAGACCGGCACGGGCAGGAGAGCGCCGCCGACTTTATTGGCTTGGTTCTAATGGCGGAAGCCGGGTATGAGCCCGGATTTGCCGTGGTGTTAGACCAGCGCATGCGCGCCGGCCTGGGAGACGCTTCCGGCCTGGTTGCAGCCATGCGACATCACCCACGCTGGTCTGACCGGGTGCAGAGTGCCGGCGAATCCAACCGCGTGGCCATGGCCCTTTTTGCCAGCCGTTGGCCCGATGCCTCGCATTCGCCAGGCGGCGATCCGCCACCCTATGGCGTGATCCGCCACGTCACAGCAAGCGACTCCGGCCCGCGCCAGGCGCATGGCGGGGTTGATATTTCAACCTCAATCGACGTCCATAACACCCAACGCGGAGCTATCCGAGTTGCCGCGGAATTCTCCGACGCCAGGCTTCACATTCTGCACGCTGCTTCATCGGGCAAGGCGTCCGGCACGCCTTTAGTCCTGACCGGCTTCCTGACGCCCCCGCGCGACGGCATGGCAACCATTACGCTGACTCTGCCGCCTCACGCGCTGGCAACGGCGGAAGACCGAGTGACGGGAATTATTTTCCTCATGTCAGGCAGAGAAGTGCTGGATATCGCGAATGTGCCTGTGAAACTTCCACCAGATTAGAGGCCGATGGCAAGCCGGGCCATCCGGTACGCCTCGCTGGGCCATCAAGGCCTACTGGATAAGGGTCCCTTGCTCGGGCCCGCCTTCCGAACCGCCGTTGGCCTCGGCCTCAATCTTTACCAGGCACGCTGCCGCCACCAGGTCGCCCTCTTCCAGATTGATCAGCCGGACGCCCTGGGTTGACCGGCCGCACTCGCGAATTCCACTGGAATCCAGCCGCGTGATCTTCCCTTGCTGCGAAATCAGCATCACTTCGGAATCCTCCGTGACACTCAATGCTCCCACAACCTTGCCGTTGCGTTCCGTGGTCTTGACGTTGATCACACCCTTGCCGGCGCGCGACTGGAGCCGGTATTCAGTTATCGGCGTCCGCTTACCATACCCGTGCTCGGTGACAGACAGGATCAATTCCTTTTCACCCACGATCTCCATCTGCACGATGAAGTCGTCTTTATCCAGATCCATGGAATACACGCCGTAGGCGGCGCGGCCCATATCACGCACATCGGTCTCCGGAAAGCGAATCGCCATACCTTCGCGCGTGGCCAGGAAGATGTTATCGTGCCCGGAGGTGAGGCTGGCCGCGATCAATTCATCACCTTCCTCAATTTTCATCGCCACTATGCCGCGCGCACTGGGGTTTGAAAATTCCGCCAGCCGGGTCTTCTTGATCAGGCCCCGCCGCGTGGCAAGCACCACGTATCCTTCCGCCGCGTAACTTTCCCCTTCAAATTCCACTTCCCGCTTTTCTTCGGGCAGCTCGCGCACCGAGAGAACCGCCGCCACCTTCTCCCCCTGGGCCAGATTGACCAGGTTCAGGATGTGTTTGCCCTTGCCTGCCGCGCCCACATCGGGAATTTCATAGACTTTCAACCAGTAGAGTTTTCCGCTGTGGGTAAAAACCAGAATGTAGCTGTGGGTTGACGCTGTGAAAAGATGCTCCACAAAGTCTTCATCGCGCGTCTTCATGCCAAGCCGGCCTTTGCCGCCGCGTCCCTGCTGGCGATACGTGGTAAGCGGGGTTCGCTTCAAATAGCCGGAGTGAGAAACCGTGATGACAACATCCTCATCCGCTATCAGATCTTCGAGCTTGATCTCGGCCTGCTCCTCGATAATCTGGGTGCGGCGGTCGTCTCCAAAATCCTTTTGCACCTGTCGCAGTTCATCGCCAATCACTTTTTTCAGCTTCTTTTCACTGGCCAGGATTTCCCGATATTCGCCAATCTTGCGCTGCAGTTCGTTATATTCTTCCTGAATCTTGTCGCGTTCCAATGCCGTAAGCCGCTGCAACTGCAATTCCAGAATGGCTTGCGCCTGCCGTTCCGTGAATTCGAATTGCGCGATCAGTCCGTCGCGCGCCTCGCGCGGCGTTTTTGCGGCGCGGATCAGCTTGATGATGGCGTCAAGCTGGCTAAGGGCCTTGAGAAACCCTTCCAGCAAGTGCGCGCGCTCCTCGGCCTTGCGCAGGTCGTAGGCTGTTCGCCGGCGCACCACGTTGACACGATGGTCGATGAAAAGCTGAATGGCCTCCAGCAGAGACAGAGTGCGCGGTTGCCCGTTGACAATGGCCAGCAGGATCATGCCAAAGTTTTCCTGAAGCTGCGTGTGCTTGTAGAGGTTGTTCAGAATTACTTCCGGCTGCTCGCCGCGCTTCAATTCGATGACAATCCGCATGCCTTCACGGTCGCTTTCGTCCCGCACGTCGGAAATGCCTTCAATCTTCTTGTCCTGCACCAGCTCCGCGATACGCTCGATTACCTTGGACTTGTTGACCTGGAAAGGAATCTCGGTGATGACAATCTGTTGTTTTTCCTTGGCGGGGCGCTCAATGGCGGCCTTGGCGCGCATGGTAAACTGGCCACGCCCCGTAGCGTATGCCGACTTGATGCCCGACTTGCCGTAAATGAATCCTCCGGTTGGAAAATCCGGCCCGGGCACCAGCCTTAGGACTTCATCCAGGCCTGCCTGCGGCTTGTTGATCAGTAAGATCGCCGCATCCAGAATCTCTCGCAAATTGTGAGGCGGAATCTTTGTCGCCATGCCGACCGCAATTCCGTCAGAGCCGTTCACAAGCAGGTTGGGAACGCGTGTGGGAAGCACGACGGGTTCCTGTGTGGATTCGTCAAAATTCGGGATAAAGTCGACGGTCTCTTTTTCAATATCCGCGAGCAACTGCTCGGCAAGACGTTCCAGCCGGCACTCGGTATACCGGTAGGCCGCGGCGCGATCGCCATCCACCGATCCAAAGTTTCCCTGCCCGTCTATCAGCGGGTACCGCATGTTAAAATCCTGCGCCATGCGAACCAGGGTGTCGTAAACGGCAATATCACCGTGCGGATGGTATTTCTTAATGACCTCTCCCACCACGCCGGCGCACTTGGTGTAGCGCTTGTCGCTGGCCATACCCTCCCTGTACATGGCGTAAAGGATGCGGCGGTGAACCGGCTTTAAGCCGTCACGAATATCCGGCAGGGCGCGACCAATAATCACGCTCATCGCGTAATCAAGGTACGAACTGCGCATTTCGTCTTCAATGTTTACCGGCACCTGATGCGACGGTGGCAAAAGTTGTTCCTGGTCGGCCATACAAGCTATTCCTTTCTAATTTCTTCAAGAACGAGGGCAGGTTTATTGAGGGGGAATTTGGACGATCAGATATCCAGGTTCTTGACTTCCAGGGCGTTGCCTTCGATAAACTGGCGGCGGGGCTCAACGGCGTCGCCCATCAATACGGTAAATATCGAATCGGCTTCGACCTGATCTTCCACCCTCACTTGAAGCAATACGCGTTTTTCCGCGTCCATGGTGGTTTCCCAAAGCTGGTTGGGGTTCATTTCTCCCAACCCTTTAAACCGCTGAACGGTGAAGGCCTTCTTGCCCAGCGTCATAACGTGTTCCAGCAATTCTTCGCGATTGGCAATGGTCAGGCGGTCGCCGTTGGAAGCCACCACGAAGGGCGGCTGATCGTAAGCGCGAACCCGCCGGTACAAGTCCAAGGCGCGCCGGTAATCCGCGCTGCCGATTAATTCCCAGTCAATCGTCCGTTCCCCCAGCGTTTCGCTGGAATAGGCCAGTGTGTAAAGATTGTGTTCCTCGTCCAGTTTCACGTTGGTCTTAAAGCCTTGTTTGGCCAGCTCCACTGCCAGCTTATCCAGCCGCTCGCTCTGTTCCAGCTCTACTTTCCTGGCCAGCTCGGAAAGCAGCAGCGCCTTCAGCGGCCGTGCGTCACCCATGCGCTTCTCCAGCTTTTCGAGCAACTCCACATACTCCGCCAGCGCCATCAGAAAGTTGGTCAACTCCCCGCCCTGCAATTGGGTCTTTGCGGCGCCGCTGCCCGTCTCCACCAGGTGATCCTCAGTGGCGCGCCGCATCAGTTCACGGCGAAACTCCTTCTCATCGCGGATATAACGCGCACTCTTTCCCTTCTTAATCAAGTAAAGCGGCGGCTGGGCAATAAAAACGTGGCCGCGCTCTATCAACTCGTGCATTTGGCGGTAAAAGAAGGTGAGCAGCAGCGTGCGGATATGTGATCCGTCAACGTCGGCGTCGGTCATGATGATCACTTTGCCGTAGCGGAGCTTGGAAATGTCAAAATCGTCTTTGCCGATCCCTGTGCCGAGGGCGGTAATCAAGGCGCGGATTTCTTCATGCCCCAGCATTTTGTCAAACCGCGCTTTTTCCACATTTAGAATCTTGCCGCGCAGGGGCAGAATAGCCTGGTAACGGCGGTCGCGGCCCTGCTTGGCGGAGCCCCCTGCCGAATCGCCCTCAACCAGGAAAATTTCGCAGCGTTCCGGGTCGCGCTCCTGGCAATCCGCAAGCTTGCCCGGCAGTCCACCGGAATCCAGCGCTCCCTTGCGCCTGGTCAGTTCCTTGGCCTTGCGGGCGGCTTCCCGCGCCCTGGCCGCGTCAACTGCCTTGGCGCAAATCTTGCGTCCCACGGCAGGATTCTTTTCGAAATGCTCCATCAGCTTCTCATACACAAAGCTCGCCACGGAGCTCTGTATATCACTATTCAACTTGCCCTTGGTCTGCCCTTCAAACTGCGGCTGGGGCAGTTTTACACTGATCACCGCCACCAGGCCTTCGCGCACATCCTCACCCTGAAGGTTGTCTTTCATATCCTTGAAAAGGCCCTGGTTCTGACCAAACTGGTTGATGGCGCGGGTTAGCGCGGAGCGGAAGCCTGAGAGGTGAGTACCTCCATCGACGGTATTAATGTTGTTGGCGAATGAAAAAACCGTCTCCGCGTAGGCATCGTTATACTGCAAAGCAAATTCCATATTCACGTCGTCGCGTTCCGCTTCACCGTAAATCGGGTTGGTATGCAGCACTTCTTTGTTCTTGTTTAAATGCTTCACAAATTCAGCTATTCCGCCGGTGTAGTAAAAGTCCGCCTGCTTATTACTGCGCTCGTCCTTCAGCCGGATCGTCAATCCCTTATTCAGGAATGATAATTCGCGCAATCGTTGCGCCAGGGTGTCGTAATTGAACTCAATGGTGTCAAAAATCTGTGAGTCGGGAAGAAAGGTGATCTTGGTTCCTCGCTTCTCGGTTTTGCCGGCTTTTTTCAGCGGATGCTGGGGCTCACCCCGTTCGTAACGCTGCTCCCAGGTATAACCATCGCGCCATATTTCCAGATCCAGCGATTCCGAAAGTGCATTGACCACCGAAACGCCCACCCCATGCAGCCCGCCGGAGACCTTATAGCTCTTGGTATCGAACTTGCCGCCCGCGTGCAACACCGTCATGACCACTTCGGCGGCGGAGCGGCCCTCCTCCTTGTGAAAATCCACTGGAATTCCGCGTCCATTATCAATGACCGTAACTGAATTATCGGAATGTACGGTTACCTCAACTTTGTCGCAGTGTCCAGCCAGGGCTTCATCCACGGAGTTGTCCACCACCTCCCACACGAGATGGTGCAATCCCATTTGACCTGTGGACCCGATATACATGGCGGGTCTCTTACGCACAGCTTCAAGACCTCCCAGCACTTTAATGCTGTTGGCGTCGTACGTTTGACCGGCGCCGGCTTCCGCTGCTTTAGCTTTTAAATCCACGAGTTTTTACAACTCCTTCGTTAAGGGCTTACGTAAAAAAACCGGCAGCAAATCGTTCCACTGCCGGTCAGAATTTTTCTCATGCTGCCAATATGTATCCGTATTTTCCTGATACCACCGGGCATAAACTCCTGGCGGCCAGCCGCAGTTACACTTTGCATGTCAAACGCGCATCGGCATCACCACATAGCGGTAGCGAAAACGCTCCTCATCCACAGGCCGCAATTGACCGGCGCTCTGTTCGTCCTTAAGCTCCAGCCGAACCTTTGTCTCGCCCTCAAGCGCTCCCAGAAAGTCGAGCAGGTACTGGTAATTAAAACCAATCTGCATCTTCTCACCCTCATACTCCGCATCCAGCGCCTGATGCGCCTCTCCCTGCTCGCTGCTTACCGAAAATATCTCCATCTTCCCGCTTTCGATCTGCAGCCTTATCGCCCGGGTTCGAGGGTCTGCCATTAAGGCGACGCGCTTGATGGCGTTGGTGAAATCGGCGCGGTCAAGGATAATAATGCGATTGTTGTCGCGAGGCAGAACCGCATCGTAGTTGGGAAATTGACCGGTCAACACACGCGACGTCAAGAGTCGGCTGCCAACGTTGAAAAATAGATGGTTTTCGTCTTTGGCAAACTTCAACTTCTCTTCCGCGTCACTGTGTTCCAGAACTTTATAGATCTCTCCCATGGCCTTCTTGGGAATCAAAACTCTTAATTCGTTGTTCAATCCCTCAACTGGAGTCTCTCTTTCAACCTGGGCCAACCGGTGACCGTCCGTGGCCACCATCATGATCTTGTCCGGCTTTAAAACCATCAGAGCGCCGTTCAAGGTGTAACGGGATTCCTCATTGGCAATAGCAAACGATGTGCGCGTAATCAGGCTGGAAAGCGCCGCCGCCGGAAATTCAGCCTGTGCCTTTGGAGCCTCAGGCAGTGCGGGAAAATTCTCTTTCGACATGCCGGCCAACTTAAAAAATGAGCGCTCACAGGTTATTTCAACCCAATGGTTTTCCAGCACCTTGATCCTGATTTGAGCATCTGCCAGAGAGCGCACTATTTCCACAAGGCGCTTTCCAGGAACCGTTGTGGCCCCTGCCGTAAGCGGCTGAAATTCACACTCACTCCGTAAAGCCAGCTCCAAATCAGTCGCGCTCAGAAGAAGTTTTCCACCTTGATCATCCAGTAGGATATTGGCGAGTATGGGTATGGTGGTCTTTTTCTCCACCACACTCTCTGCCAACTCCAGTTCCTTCAGTAACCCTGCCTTTGAGACTGTGAATTCCATATTATAGGTATCCTATCAACCTCATAGTAGTAGTATAGCCTGTGGATATCTGCAAAAACTGGCAAATCCTTTTACGGTAGATGCTTGCCTCGGGAATCGTAGTGAAAAACTATTGGAAGCCTGTGAAGATCGGTGAAAAGTAACACACTCTATTTTATCCGCAAATCGTTCCAATTGCACGCTGTCGAAAACCTGCCTAAGTCTAATTTAATGCGTCACTCAGCTTGTTAATAAGCCTGTTTAATTCGCGGTCCGTCTTGCGCAGTTCCTCAATCTTGTTAACGGAGTGCAACACGGTGGTGTGGTGTTTGCCCCCAAACTCCCTGCCGATCTGGGGCAGGGATGTGGGAGTTAAATGTTTGGCAAGATACATGGCGATTTGGCGTGGGTAACTGACAGCGCGGCTGTTATTTTTGGATTTTAACTGGTTAAGGCTTAGGTTAAACTCCCGGCCCACCAAACGCTGAATATTTTCAATGGATACCCGGTGTTCGTCCTGATCCATGACATTCTTTAGCACCTGCTGCGCCATCGTCATGGAAATTTCCTCTCCGGTCAGAGAAGAGTAGGCAATCAAGCGAGTCAGGGCGCCCTCCAAATCACGAACGCTTGACTTGATCCGAGATGCCATAAAGTCTGCCACCGCGCCTGGCACCACCACACCCTGAGACTCACTCTTTTTGGCGATTATCGCCATTTTTGTCTCCAGGTCAGGGGGTTGCAAATCTGCCGTCAGACCCCAGGCAAAGCGTGAGCGCAGGCGCTCCTCCAAGGCCGGTATGTCCTTAGGTGAGCAATCGCTCGAAATCACCACCTGCTTCTGGGCTTCGTACAAGGCGTTAAAGGTATGGAAAAACTCTTCCTGAGTACGCTCCTTACCGGCAATAAATTCAATATCATCCATTAACAGAACGTCAACTCCGCGGTACTTTTCGCGGAACGAAACCATCCGGTCGTAGCGGAGTGAATTGATAACTTCGTTGGTGAAAGTCTCTGAAGATACACAAGCCAGCCGCATTTCCTTCCAGTAGCTTTTGATCATGTGCCCCACGGCGTGCATCAGGTGGGTCTTTCCAAGTCCAACTCCACCATAAAGGAAAAGAGGGTTGTAGGCTTTTGAGGGGGATTCCGCCACCGCCCGCGCGGCCGCATGGGCAAACTGATTACACGAGCCAACCACAAAGCTATCAAAGGTATAGCGTGGATTCAGTTGGTATTGAACGGATTCAAAATCCAACTTGGCCTGCACAGCTTTAACCTCACCGCCATTTGTGGCCTTCTTCACCGCGGCAGCCTGGCAGATGTAGGTAACCCCTTTATATCCAAGGTTTAGCTGAGTCAGGGCTTCGCCAACCAATCCTGAAAAATTCTCCTGCAGCCAGTCCTGGAATTCCCGGTTTGGCACCTGGACCACAATGGAATCAACGGTCGTTTGCAGTAAGCGGGTGGGGCGCAGCCATGTTTGATAGGTTTGTGGATTAACCTTTACTTTTAAGTAACCCAGTACTTCATTCCATGCATTCATGGTATCGCAGCAGCTTTCAAATATTTGACAGGATGGCGGCTTCGAGGCGACGCTCAAGAGAAAACAACGCCTGGAAAACGCGAAGTCACAACCTCGGCCTGAATCGTCCTCAGGTTGAGCTCACTGCGTTTCCAGTCCAGTCAAACTTCTTGAATTTAAAAAAAGGAAGAAGACAGCCTGACGGCAATCCTGATCTTATTTTTCCCCTCGCCGAATATACCACAGGCACGCCGTAATTCCAACCGCAAAACACTCGGAACTCCCTTATTTTTTGACCACTTTGGAGGTTTTGCACGCCTGTGGATAAATTGTTCAAAAGCGATGAAAATCCTGTTACCAAAATGGCGGACGAAATCATCCACAACGACTTACACGCTTTGGTATCAGGCTGTGGAAAACCGGCAGATTAGGCGCTATCGCCTAGCCCAAAGGAGCATTAAAAAAAAATCTGCCCGTGAGCCGGATCTAAAGTGGCCGTAAAGGCGAACTGGCGGCGGGGGCTGGATTTAACACTTTGTTGATTACGACTTAGAGGTTAAGTCCTATGTTACAGGTGCGGTCGAGCGGTTTTTCTAAACGCGTTGGCACTAAACGCTTTGTTAATCGCGCAATATGTAGGTTAAAATAAGCTTGGAGTTACAAAGCTCGTTTTGGGTCCCCTATCACGCCTGATGTCGGGTGGGGATTGGCCGGAGGAGGGTCAAGTCGTGGGCGGGCGGAAGCCAGGTTGGCAGTACAAATACGGTTTGCTTGAGCCACCTCGGTCGGGATGCGGTGCATCTGATTTAAAGAGGCCGTCGGTTCTCGAGACCATCGAAATACTAAAAACAGTTTAAGACTTTAACATCAAAAGGAATCTTGCCGCAATGACGCTTATAAGGCGCACAATCACCATTCTTATCTTGTTTCTCTCGGTGCCCGCAATTCTGGCCGCTGCCGAAAACTTACGGCTGAGCCCTGGCCTGAACTATCATCGCAACAACCACCAGGGGCCGCTCCTGATCGGCGACAATATGCTTGAAGGCGCCAAACCCGGCGTGGTTAATTACGTAATCTTCTATACCGAGTTTTGCTACAACGCCAAACGCATGGCCAAGCGCACAGTGGATTTGTACAACAAGTACCACAATCAGGTCCACTTCGTGGTGATTGACTTCGAAGCGGGTTGGTCCGACGATCAAAACAAGCTGGTTCGGCAGTACTTCCAGAAGGATGTCCCGCAAATCACGATTCTGGACAAATCCGGCCATGCCGTGTTCAATTACACCGGAGAAACCCCCAAATGGGTTCTGGCTGGATGGCTGGACGCTGCCCTGCGATCGGGCAGACCGGGAGAAACGCTTCACGCCGAGGCGGCCAAACAGCCCCGGGCGGCTGGCAACTGAACAGGGCTTCCCAAAGGCGGTGGGGCTTGGCGGTTGCGTGGTTCGGCTTTAAGCGATCGCAGCACCCGGCTCCATGGTAAACACCTACAACCAGATTGCAGGCCAAAGCGCGGAGCGCCTGGCGGCATTGAGCGACGGCATTTTCGCCGTTGCTATGACGCTACTGGTGCTCGATCTGCACGCCCCAGTCGCCCGCGTGATCCACAATGAGCATGACTTTCTTCGCGCTCTGGCTGCTCTTACCCCGCGCCTGCTGCTTTATATGATGAGCTTCCTGACGCTGGGCATTTTCTGGGTCGGGCAGCAAACGCAACTCAATCACTTGGCGCGTTCCGACCGCACGCTTTCCTGGATCCATCTCGCCTTCCTGTTTGCCGTTACCTTAACGCCATTTTCCACCTCGTTGCTGGCGGCATTTACCGCTTACCGTACTGCGCTGATTGAGTATTGGGCAAACATTCTTCTGCTTGGTGCGGTGCTTTACTTTAGTTGGCGATATGCCACCGGCAAGGCCCTGGTTAAACCGGATCTTTCCCCTACCGTGGCCGCGGCCATTTGCCGGCGCATACTTATAGCCCAGTCGCTGTATGCGCTTGGCGCCGCGCTTTGTATTGTAAATACCTACTGGAGCATTGCGGTGATCGTCTTAGTGCAGATCAACTACGTTATCGCTCCCAGATGGCCCTGGCGCTCTCACCGGAGCTGACTGTCATCCTCCTCACCAGCGCCCGGGCGGTGGCATCAGGATTGAAAGACTTTTGATTTTGCCGATCCCGGCCGATGTCGAAACAGACCCTGCGACGATTGTGACAACTATTCCAAATGGAACCGCACCGAAGACACTCGCAAATCGGCCATTTGTTGGAACAATCGCGCGCCCGCTCAGCTTCCCATAAGTTCTACTCTCTGCTAACCTGAGGAATTAAGCGTTACTTGCGGAACGATCAGGAGGAGCGATGAAAGCAATCCGTTTTCACAACATTGGCGGGCCGGAGGTGCTGCGCCTGGATGAAGTAGAAAAGCCGATTCCTGCCGAGGGAGAAGCGTTGGTACGTATCGAGGTGGCCGGCGTCAACTTTGCGGATACCTTATTGCGACGGGGTTCCTATCTGGCGCAGCCGAGGCTGCCGGAAACACCGGGGTTTGAAGCATCTGGCGTAGTTGAAGACGTGGCTGGCGGGGCTGGCGCGGAGTGGAAAGGCCGGCGCGTGGCCGTGATGGGAGAGCATTGCTACGCGCAATATACCAAAGTGCCGCTGGGGTCGTTAATTCCTCTGCCCGATGGCGTTTCATTGGAAGCGGGTGCAGCCTTTCCCGTGCAGGCGCTTACTGCTTACCATCTGCTTTTCACCGCGGGAGGATTGAAGGCGGGACAATCCGTGTTGGTACACGCCGCCGCAGGCGGTACGGGGCTGCTGGCCATACAGATGGCCAAGCAGGCTGGCGCCAGGGTTTTCGGGACTGTTTCAACAGAGGATAAGGGCGCCATCGCACGCGAAGCGGGCGCCGACGAGATTATCCTTTATACCCAGGAGGATTTTGCCAAGCGCGTGCTGGCTGCAACCGGAAACCAGGGTGTGGACTTGATTCTTGATTCGGTGGGGAAGGCCACTTATACCGGCAGCGTGCGAAGCCTTGCGCCGTTTGGGCATTTGATTTCCTTTGGAGGGGCGAGCGGCGCGCCTGACCCGGTGCAACTGAGCACGCTATACCCGAAATCGATCAAGGTAAGCGCCTTCTGGCTGTTTACCGCAATGCGCCAGCCGCAACTGGCGGCAGCGGGCATAGAGCGCGTACTGGGCTGGCTGGCCGAAGGCAAGCTCCATCTGAAAATTGGCTTGACGCTGCCCCTGGAGCAAGCTGCTGAAGCGCACCGCGGCATGGAAAACCGGGAGACCGTCGGCAAGATCCTGCTCACCGTCAAATAGTGTCATCATCACCCATCACTGTGGCGAAGAATGAGGGCTCTGAAAAATTAATGCCACTTGCTTCCCAATCCCGCCAAATCGTCAAGCGCGCCGTGCGCTTGGCCGGCGCATTAAGCATGCCCGGGGACAAATCTATTTCCCACCGCTACGCAATGCTGGCCGCGCTGGCCGAAGGCACATCGGAAATATCCGGTTTTGCCTCCAGCGCCGATTGCGCCAGCACCCTGGGCTGCCTGCGCGAGCTCGGCGTGGGGGTTGAGCGCAAAGACGCGGCGGTTACCATCCATGGTGTGGGAATGGCAGGATTGCGCGCGCCCGTCCGCGTTCTTGATGCAGGCAACTCCGGTTCGACGATTCGCATGCTGACGGGGATTCTTGCCGCGCAGCCGTTCCGCTCCAGCATCGCGGGCGACGCTTCGCTTTCCAGGCGTCCCATGCAACGCGTGATTACACCACTCACCCGGATGGGCGCGCGCATTCAGGCGCAGCCCGGCGGGTTACCTCCGCTCGAGATTGAAGGCGGTTCTTTGCACCCTATCCGCTATGAACTGCCAGTGGCCAGCGCCCAGGTAAAAACCGCCGTACTGCTGGCCGGCCTGTTTGCCGAAGGCGAGACAGAAGTGGTTGAACCGGTGGCCACGCGCGACCATACGGAAATCGCTTTGGAACAGATGGGCGCGGAGGTCGGTCGCCACCACCTTACGATTGCGGTTCGCGGGCCGGCGCGTCTCGAGGCTCGTCCCCTTCGCGTGCCGGGCGACATTTCCTCAGCAGCGTTTTTCCTGGCCGCGGCGCTGGTTGTGCCGGAAGCCAACCTCTACCTTCAAAATGTGGGGCTGAACCCCACTCGCACGGCCATTCTTGACCTGCTGGTCTCCATGGGCGGACGGATTCGCGTGGTGAATGTTGAAGTCATTAACGGAGAATTGATGGGCGACCTGCACGCGGAGGCGGGGCCTCTGGAGGGAGGCGAGATTCCCGTGGAAATGGTTCCTGGATTGATTGATGAATTGCCGGTGCTCAGCGTGCTGGGCTCACAGACGGAGAAGGGAATCTGGTTCCATGGTGCGGCGGAACTGCGGGTGAAGGAAAGCGACCGGCTGAAGACCGTGGCAGAAAATCTGCGCCGGATGGGAACGGAAGTGGAAGAGTTCCCGGATGGTTTGCGTATTGCAGGAAGGCAGCGCCTGCGGGGCGCCAGGATCGATAGCTTTGGCGACCATCGTATCGCCATGGCATTTGCCGTGGCCGGACTGGCGGCTGATGGCAATACTACTATTTGCGGCAGTGATTGCGCAGCCGTCTCATTTCCGGAATTTTTTGACTCGCTGCGGGCGGTTTGCGACAGTTAGCTTCCCGTTGGCGGCTCAGTCCCCCGAGGTCACCCTTAGTTCCGCCTCTCAAAACTGCGATTGCAGGCGAGTACGCCCCGCCTTCCACCCTCCTGCGGACGTCGTCGGTTTAATTCCGGCTGCTAAATGACCCCTTCCGCTCCACGCGCCGGAGGCCTGTGCGGCGCTTTGGGGGCCAAGGGTGCGTGCGGCGGATGGGGCGCTGCCTGGCGTAGGCGCATAGCCTCGGCGCCCCCTGCTTTTTTAGGCTTTGCTGAACCACCCTCTTCGCGCGCCACATGAATTGTTCCGTAGGCCGTTGAAAGCCGTATGGTGGGTCCATTGGACCCCACGCTGCCGCGGATTGAAGGCTCATCCCCTTCGGCATTGACCTTCAATGTGGGCGCGCTGAAGTCGGACTCTACGTCGCCGTGGCGAGACATAGCGTCAATCTGGAAGGCGCTGTTGGGCGGCAGTCCCAGCTCGATTTGGCCTTTGCGCAAATCGACCTCGATGGGATGATGCGGCGGAGCGCCCGCATGCAAGTCCACGTCTCCGTTATTGTCGGAAATCTTGACGCTGTGCGTGAAGCCGCTTAGGCTGATGTCCTTTTGCCGCGTGGTGATCTCAAAGGGGCCATCGATGCCGTTCACTTCAACTGAGCCCATTTCCATATCCAGCCGGCCGGTCAATTTTTGAGCCGTCATATCCGTGCGTGAAGAAGTAAACCGCGCGGATTGGGTTACATTGCGGAACTGTACGGAACCCGTGAACTCGCCATTCACATTCACCGTGCCGGTTACGTTTGAAATCTCCACGTCGCCGCCCCGGCCTTCCAATTCGACGCTGCCCTTTACATCGCGGATCACCGTTGAGCCGGCCGATTTATGGACGCGAATCAGTCCATTCAAATTGGTGAGCCGCACATCGCCATGTCCCCCGGAAAATGACTGGTCGCCTGTCAGTCCGTCAACCAGAATGTCGCCGCGTTCCGTAGTGATCTCCGTCGTGGCATTGGCGGGAACGTGCAGCGTCCAATCCATCTGCACATTGCTGCCGCCTCTGGGCAGCGAGTCCAGATTCGATTGCAGCACGGTGTGGCCGGCCTCCTGAACCGCTTCAATCTTGATTTGATCCGCAAGCTTGCGGGCGTCCTCTTCGCTATCGGCGCGGATAGTCTCTTTGACCACGGCGTCCAATTGGTTGTTGGTGGAAGCGCGCAGTTCCACGTCGCCGCGATGAACTGTGACCACAAGATGAGGCGTTTTTCCAAGCGGCTGGGAGAGCGTGCGGGAGTAATCGAACGAGCTGAGCAACGGATTGGCCCAGTCTTCTTCATTCAGGTCGATGCCCAGGGCGGAAGTCCACTGGTGCCAGGGGCGCAGAACAATATGGGTTACCAGGCTGCCCAGGGCAAGAATAAGCAGCAATAAGATAACCTCGCTGCCTGAAAAGAGAGACGGGGAAGGCTGATCAGGATGAGCCATGGCTTGCACGTAATCGATCAGCTTGGAGAGCCCCCAGAAGATGATCAGCACCGGCCAGAACTTGGCGATAATCACCCAGGCATGGATGGAGGGGTTGAAGTTCTGGTATAGAAACAGCCCGCCCAGTGCAATGAGCGTTAGGGCCCAGAAAATCGATCCACGGCGGTATGTATATGCGCTCATAGCCTCTTCCTTCTTCGTGTCCCGGTGTTCCGCGTAAGCCAGTCTCCGGGCCAGATTCCAGCGCGATTAAATCCGCGGACCTTGCGGCGGGCGCGGCGGATTGCCGGATTCAATCAAGCGGACCAAACCCACTTCAACCAGCAATACCGGCCAGGTCTTCTCAATGCCCAGGCCGGGCACAAATTCGCTCAACAGGAACAGAACTCCAACAGAAACGAGCAAAACCGGTCCCATCAATCCTGTCTGCCTTGTGCGAAATGTAAAATCGCTCAACACGGTCAACTTCCTGTCTTATCTCAGGACACGACGCAAGGCCTGTCCCTTAACTCCGCCTTATTTGCTCTGCAACAGCCGATCCAGATCCGCCTGCAATTCAGCCATCTTTCGCCGATGCTCCAATTCCGCTTCACCCAGGTGTTGATGGACATCCAATTCCTTTTCCCGGATTTTGGTGACTGAAAGCAGGCCCACAATAATTACCACCAGGGCAAACCCCGCGAGCGGAATCAAAAAGGGGGAAATCATGGTAACCTCCGATGCTTCCATTCCTTCCGGCTGGGACGGGCGGCATTGCCCGCAACGGACACCCCGGCACAGCCAGAATTGACAACACGGCTAAACCGGTTGATGAGCGGCATTCGCTGAGCGCGTTTTCTCTATCTCCAGGTCCAGTTGCTTCATATTGCGCTCGTGCTCCATTTCGCGAATGCGCATGGCCTGGTGAGCCTCCAGTTCCCTGGCCCGGGTGCGATAGGCCATGACAATGCCTATGACCGCCACGATGGTGGTGAACATGGCCACAATTCCCACCAGGGGGATTAAGTCAGGATTACCTAATAGCGTGCTCATCATCCCGTCTCCTTGTTATGGCTTTCTACGGTCCTCCCATTGCGGGCCGACCAGCGATGAGCGCCTAAGCCTTCGGAGTAATTCTGGCTTTTTCCAGGTCCAGGCGCGCCTTCTCAATCTCCAATTCCTTCATGCGGCGCTCGTGCTCCATTTCGCGCAGTCTCAGCTCCTGGTGCGCAACCAGCTCTTTTTCCCGCATTTTCCTCATGGTCAAAAGGCCCACAATCAGCACCACCATCACAAACGATCCCAGGGGCACGATGAAGGGATTATTCAAGAACATGGACTTTTCCTCCACTTAAGACAAAGGCGCTGCGCAAGGCGCGCGGCCTCCAGTCCCGGTTTATTTCGCCGCAGGCGGCTTATTGCCGCCTCCAATGCGCCGCTGCAGTAATACCAAGCCGATCACAATCAGCACCACAGGCCAGAACCTGCCAATGTAATTGAAAATATGCAGGCCCAGATTATCCAGCAGAAAAATACCCCCCAGTCCAATCAGGAGGGCGGCGCCAACTGGGGCGTCCATCTTAAAGTCACCCAGCCCAAGCCATTCCTCCAAAGGCTGGCCCAACTGCCGCCGCTTTGCGGTCTGGTAGGAATCAATCACCATGTAAAAGTAAAAGGCAGCGGCGCCAAGCCCGAAGATGGTGCCAAACGGATCGCCCACGCGGTCGCTGAGCGCGATCATCGATCCGAATATCAGCACCTGCACCATGGCCTTTACAACTTGTCCGTTGTAAATGGCTCCCACTCCCGGGATAAAACCGAGGAACAACGCCAGTCCGGGGTTGGCCGTCATGTCGCCTGAAAGTACGGAGCTCAGTGTGGGGGATTGCAGGCGCGTGGCCAGGCAATTCTCACAGTAGATCGCTCCCTTGACGTCACGCCGGCACTCGGTACAAACAGCGCGGCCGCACTGGCTGCAAAAGGCGACGGAATCGCGATCAGGATGGTTTGCGCATTTCATTGGTTCAGGCTCCTTCCAGGTTCCCTGTTGCCGTCCTCGGTGTTGTTTCCGGAGATTGCCGGCGGCGGTCCGGGCGTCGCTGGATTCGTGCTGTCGCGGTATGCCAATTGCGGTTCCTGCGAAGAGTTATGGTTGGTGGTGCCGGGGTTGACCGGCGCCTCATCCTTGGCAGGTTGTTGATTGCCCTGCTGGCGTAGCTGATGCAACCGCGATTGAATTTCATAAACTACACGCAAGTCGTAGTAGAACTTTTCGGCGCGGGCCACCAGCAGATGCCCTTGACTGTTGGCGTGGCTGGCCCAAACCCTGGGATTCAGATCGCGAAACTTGAAGGACCGCAGATCTATGTGCGCCGTGTAAAGGATAAAGGAGAGCGAAAACACCGCCATGGCAGCCGTCTGGATAACCCGCGGCTGCAAAGCCGGGCGCACAAAAGCCGCCAGGCGCTCCCAGGCGGAAAGCCTGCGCTCGCCCACCGTGGCGCGCATAATCCGCGGAACCAGCCAGGGAGGAGCCTCCAAATCTTGCGCGCTGCGACACAATGCAAGAGCCTGGCGCAGGTCCTCAACCATTGCCTTGCACTCCGGGCAGCCGGTCAGGTGAGCTTCAACCTCGGTCCGCTGGGAGCCCTCCAGCCTGCCTTCCAGGTAGTCGCTCGAGAGATGGGCTAATTCCAAGTGCGTCATCTCAATCACCCTTTCATTCCAGACATACGTTTTAAAACCTTTGCAAGTTCCAATCTTCCACGGTTGATGCGTGACTTGACCGTGCCTTCCGGCACCCCCAGAACCTGAGAAATCTCCTGGTATTCCAGGTCCTGCAGGTCGCGCAGTATCACTGCTTCACGCATATCGGGCGAGAGCCGGTCAAGGGCCGCTTGCAGCAGTTCCTTCCTCTCCCGCTGTTCCACGGCCACGGCCGGGCTGGAGTCGCCGGCCGGCATCTGCGTGAACCCCTCCTCGTTCTCGTCTACCGAAGAGGTTACGCGATCCATTTTGGTGCGCCGGTAATGATCCACCAAATGGTTGCGCGCTATGCGGTTTAACCAGGTGGCAAAGCTGCCTTGGGCGTAGTCAAAGGATCGCAGGTTCTGAAACGTTTTAATAAAGACTTCCTGCGTCAAATCCTCCGCTTCGGAGGTGTTGCCGGTAAATCGATAGCACAGGTTGTAGACCCGGCGGGTATGCAGCCGCAAAAGGCCTTCCCAGGCCGCGTCTTCGCCTGAAAGACAGCGCCTTACCAACTCTTGCTCTTGTTCCACGAAGGCTCTCCGGCCTTTGAAAGTGCATGGGGGTTAGCGAAACGCAAGCCGAGGCCGTTCCACTCGCAACATCCGTCCGGCATTGTACCAGAAAGACCCGGCATTAAGCGTTAAGCGTCGCAGGGCTATCACTGTATACCCGGTGGAACCATGGCCCCCGCCGGAGCCGGCGCCGTTCGTGGATGCCCGCGACGTTAAGCCAGAAGAAGGAATTATTATGGCGATTAAAATACATAGTTATTACACTGTCAGTAAAATACCCCAGTTACGACACCGTACTCGGCGGTCCTATCGTTTTCCACGCCGAGGTTCAGCAAAACGAGCAGGCAGCAGCGCCTTTCGGGCGCAGCGCCGATCTGCCGGGGAGGGTGGGACTATGATCTTCGGACAAGGTTTCGCCCCGCTTGGCCGGATCGCTGTCCCCGCTACTTAAACATCACATTTTCAATCATCAAGAAAACTTGCCTTACCCGCCGGGGCTATGGCTTTGCATCCTGCGGGCCAGGCGCTGCCGTGCAGCTCCCCGGCAGCATGATAAGCGAACTGCACTGTAACTTGCGCTGAGAATATGCTATCAAATCATTATGGATATAACCCACGGTTCCACCCACGATCGGCACGGGGCGCGGCAAAAGGAACACTTTGATCCGGCTCGCGCCAGTTTATTGGACGACCCTGCGCGCTTCAAATACCTTCAACCCAAAGACGTTCTGGAGATGTTAAACGCGCCGCAAGGAGCGAGGGTGGTGGATTTTGGCGCCGGTACCGGTACATATGCCATTGAGTTGGCCAAACTGCGACCGGATTTGGAGATTCTGGCGCTGGATGAACAGCCTGCGATGCTGGACCATATGCGCGCCAAGGTATCCGCTGCGGAATTGCCCAATTTAAAGCTGTATCTGCCGGACCAGATGGCGGGCCTGGAAGGGAAAATCGATCGCGTCATGGCGCTCAACGTGCTCCATGAGGCCAGCGACAAGGCGTTGGCCAACCTGCGCGCCCTTCTGAGTCCGGAGGGCAGCGCTTTAATAGTGGATTGGAGCTCGGAAGTAAATCGGCCTGTGGGCCCTCCCCGCGATCATGTTTACTCCGCGGCTGAGGCGCGCGAGCGGCTGGAGAAAGCGGGTTTTCGCATCGAACTGGAGCGGCGCCTCCGTTTTCATTACGCCTTCCGGGTGCGGCCGCAATAGCCGGCCGATAATCACTCGTCAGTGTAGATGAAAACCCCGCCCATGTGCACACTGACGAAGACGTCCTGATCGCCGTTTCCGTTCACGAAGCTGATGGTCCGTTCAAGTCCGGCGCTATCCTGTTCCACGCCGCGCAGATCGCTTTCCACGTAGCCCAGAGCCGTGTGCGCCTTCAGGCTGCGCAACCGGTAAACGTCCGGCAGTTCAACCTCCACATCGCCGTAGTTCACGCGGAGGAAGATCTGTTTGGTCAAGCCGTGCACCGTAACATCGCCATCCACACAGCGCACAATCAGGTTGGCGTCATAGGGCATGCGAATCGTGTAGTTAACCGTCAGCTTGGATTCGCCCCTGAATGGCCTCCACACGCGGCGTGCCGGCAGCAGGGTTGTCAGTGTAATTTTCTTATCCTGGCCACGCAGGCGAATTCCTATCTTGTCGTAAAGCACGTCGGCTCTTCGCTTGCTCCCGGCTCGCACCAGCTTTTCCGCATCCACTTCAAGGCGGGGATAATCCCAGCCCTCAACCGTCACGTCTCCAATCCGGGTATCGATGGTCAGGGTTCCGAACGAAAACATGCGGATGGAATAGTGCGTAGTGCGGGTAAACTCGTCGGCGCGGGCAGGCGGCGCGGCCACGGCGGCAAGCGCCAGTACCAGCCAACCTATCGCGATGGGCAGAGGGCGCCGGGCCGGGCGTCCGTTTACCTGGGCTTGCATGTGCTTTCACCACCCTTTTACGCGCGCCCGGTTGCCAGGCGCCTGAAAGGGAGCCCGGCCCGAACTAATGCTGAACTGATCGCGCGGCCTCGCTGCCGGCCCTTTGGGTCCTGGCAGCAGCCGGCGGCGCAGGCTTGAACCGTACTGCCCGGATCACTCCTCGACCCTCTTCAATCACCAGCAGGCGGTTCACTGGCTGGTTTAATAGCGTTTCGGTTGCGCCATCCGGCCAGTGCAATTCCAGGCGGTCAATCGTTGTTGCCCCGCCCAAACCGAAGTGCAAGCGCAGATCGCTGGAGGAAAGATAGCTTCCTCCACTCCTTACGTCATCGTACTGCGTGAGGCGGCCGGAAACAACCTTGAGGCGAGCGCCGATGCCGTCGCGATTGCTGCGAGTGCCGACCGTCTGGATGAGGACGGAGGAGTTAGGGTTCTTGCGCTCGTGGCGCAGCAGCAAAGGAGCGCCGTTCATGGTGCTCACGGCCATTTCCAGGTCGCCATCCTGGTCGTAATCGGCGATCGCCAGGCCGCGGCTTACCCGCCGTGCCGCTAGCCCGGGGCCTGAACGCAACCCCACTTCCTGAAACTTTCCGTTGTGCAGGTTGTGGAACAGCAGGCTGCGCTCCGCTTAGGTGATGCCGGTGGCGCCGCTCTGGGCGGCCTGGTTAAGGCGTGCCGCGATGGCAAACTCCTTCTTCGCAGCGGCGGAATCGCCCATGCGCTGGTAGGCTCGCGCCAGGGCGTAGTGGGTCGGAATATTTTCCGGGGAAATCGCCAGCGCCAGCAGCAGTTCTCGAATGGCCTCGGCCGGTTTTTGCGTCATGGCGTAAGTTCGGCCCAGGCCATAGTGCGCGGCAAAGGATTGCGGATTCAATTGTTCAGCCTTCAAGTATAGCCGTTCGGCCTCGGCCGGATGGCCTTGCTTCAATTCAATATCACCGGCCAGCCAGTAGGCGCGATCGAAAGCAGGGTTGTCGGCCATTTCAAGCTGGTATTGGCGCAGCGCCTCTTTCAGCCTGCCCTGGCTCTGATAAGCGAAACCCAGATGATAGTGACCCAGGGGCAGGTTGGGCGCCAGGCGCAAAGCGGATTGGAATTGCGCAATGGCGGCATCAGTGTGGTTCAAATTGTGCTCTGCGCGGCCCAGCAGCAGATGAGCCTCCGCATTATCGGGAGAACGGCGGACGCACTGCTGGAGCTGGAGAGCCGCATCGGCGTAATTGGCCTCGCTCAGGTCAACCAGGGCCAGGTTGAAATAGGCCCGGGGGTCCGATGGGCGAAGGCGGATGGCCCGTGTAAAGGCCTGACGGGCTTCCGCGTTCAATCCCTGCTTAAAGGCCGCAGCCCCCAGCAATTCCTGAAGCGTTGCGGATTGCGGGTAGCGCGCCGTTGCCAGCCGGGCCTCACCAAGCGCCTGCCGCGTGTCATTCTGCTGTAAAAGGCCGTTGATGCGCTCAACCAGAGCGGCATTCTCTTCCCGCGGCGTGGCGGGCAGCAGGCGCAAGCCTGCGCCGGCCGCAAGGCCCAGCGCAAAAAACGCTTTAAGAATGCGATTCACGCCTTGATGTTAAAGGGCCGCGGGTGCGGAGTCAAACTCCTCGCCGGGCAATCGCTAAACACCGGCAACGGTATGTGCGGCAAGCGCCAGAAGGCCTTCAAGGTGTTTGAAGTGCTGGGTGGCGATAAAGATGCCAACGATCAAACTGGCGTTATAGGCCCCATGCAGCAGTACGCTTGGCGCCAGGGAGCCGGTTACGCCCCGCGCCAGAGAAAACACCATCCCAACCAGAAAAATCAGCATCACGTGGTTCCACGCGCCCCAGTATTCCGGCACGTGTAAAGCGGCAAACAACAATGCCGTCATGAAAATGGCAAAGCCGCGGCTCACGCGGGTTTCCAGCACGTTAAAAAAGACGCAGCGGAAGATCAGCTCCTCCATGAAGGGCGCAATCAGAATGGCGAATGCTCCCACGGCATAGGAAGACGCGGCAGAGCTGAAGAGCTGTTGCAGAGGGAACTGATCCTTGTCTGGAAGTACTGTGGGCGCAAACTGCACGGCAATCGCCAGCGCCACCCCGGCGGCCAGGTATCCCAGCGCAGAGCCCGGAGCAGGCACACGCCATCGAATCCCCTGCAAAAAGGGAAGGTGATAGTGCGTAACTACCAGCAGAAAAACGTAGCCGAGCAACAGCAGATAAAAGAGAGCTTGGAATGCCAGCAAAAAGAATGGGTTTTGCGCCAGAGAGGCCACCGAGGCGTGCCAGCCAGCCAGAGGCTTAAGCGCAAAATACACGGCCAGGGTTACAAATTGGGCGATCAGAAGGGCTGCAAGGCTGAACGCAAGAAAGAAAAACAGGTCGCGCAGAGTCCATGGAGCGGGTGGTGGCTCCGCCGCAAAGGCGGGCGCCGGGCCCAACGCGGTGGCCGGGGGAGTGGAATCAAAATGGGGAGACTCGAAGTTGTCCATGGTCAAGCCCGGGTCTCGCCACCGATACCCGGGTCAGCCCCTAAGTGGTTTTGTCCCTTTCAACGCCCCGGCGAGCAAAGGCACCATGATTTCATGATGTCCGGTGAGGGCGATTCCGCGGCTTGGCAACTTGCCTCCCGCCGCCTTGGAAGCCAGCACCGGGCGCGTCACCACATTTTGAGACGGCCGGTAGTGCTGGATAAAATCCATGTTAATCGTCGTGATGCCACGCGGCGCATGAGCCAGATTAGCCACCAGGCTGATGCACTTTAAGAAGACTTCAGGCAGAATCACCGCCGATCCCACGTTCAAATAGACCCCGCCTCCATCAAGCTGCCTGACGATCGAGGCTAACAGCAGAAAATCACGATGTGCGGCGCCTCCTGTCGCCGGCGCATCTACAGCCGGGTGATTGTGGATGATGTCGGTGCCAATCGCCGGATGTACCGTGACGGGAATCCGGCGCGCATAAGAGGAGGCCAGCACGCTGTGAGTCCGAAAGCGGGCCGCTCGGGGGCGGCAAAGCATTTTGCCTACCGCCTCGCCAATGCCAAGGCTCTGCCGATAGCCCATGGAAATAGCCTGATTGATCAGGCTGCCGGTCTCTTCCGCCATGCCGAACTGCCCCTGGCCCAGGGCGGCGGGAACATCTTCAGAAGTTGCGCCGGCCAGTGCAATTTCAAAGTCGTGGATCATCGCCGCGCCGTTCATGGCCACGGCTGAAACGTAACCACGCTTCATTAAATCGATGAGTATGGGGCCCAGGCCGCACTTGATCACGTGCCCGCCCAGGCCCCAAATGATCGGCTTACGGCGGGCGTGGGCTTTTTCAAGCGCGCCTACGGCCGCGCGGAACTCATTCCCGGCCAGAATGTGCGGCAGGCCTTCCATCCACCGGGCAAGGGTGGCGTTGCGGCCGGCGGGCCTGGCAAAATCACGCACCGAAACCTTGCTGGAGCGCCGGGCCAGGGGATATGTATGAACGCCGCGCAATTCCAGCGGCTTCTCGCGGTATTGGCTCATGGGAAAATCTTTGCAGCGCCCGCGGCTTAACGCGTGCCAACCTCAAGCAGGGGCGCCAGCGCCAGGCCTGTGTAAGACTGCGGGCAGCGGGCTACCTCCTCCGGAGTTCCCTGCGCCACAATCCGGCCACCCGCATCGCCGCCTTCCGGGCCCAGGTCAATCAGCCAGTCGGCTTGCTTGATCACATCCAGGTGATGCTCGATCATGATGACGGTGTTCCCAAGGTCTGTCAAACGATTGAGCACGTCGAGCAATTGTTTGACGTCGTCAAAGTGCAGGCCCGTGGTCGGCTCGTCAAGCACGTAAAGAGTGCGGCCTGTCTGGCGGCGGCTTAGCTCGCGGGCCAGCTTGATGCGTTGTGCTTCGCCGCCGGAAAGCGTTGTGGCGGATTGGCCCAGGTGGATATAGCCCAGGCCTACGTCGGCCAGGGTTTGCAGGCGCGGGCGCACGTTGGGAATATTTTCCAGCAGGGGCAGCGCCTCGCTCACCGACATTTCCAGAACGTCGGCGATGGATTTGCCTTTGTATCGCACCGCCAGGGTTTCGTTGTTGTAGCGCCTTCCGTGGCAAACCTCGCAAGTCACAAAAACGTCGGGCAGAAAGTTCATCTCAATGCGCCGCAAGCCGTCGCCCTGGCAGGCCTCGCAGCGCCCGCCTTTAACGTTAAAGCTGAAGCGTCCAGCCCTGTAACCGCGCTCGCGAGCTTCCGGCAGCATGGCAAAAAGCTCGCGAATGGGCGTGAACAGACCCGTATAGGTGGCGGGGTTGGAGCGGGGAGTACGTCCGATTGGCGCCTGATCAATCACGATCACCTTGTCGAGGTGCTCCGTGCCTTGAATACTGCGGTGAGCGCCGGGCTCCTGCAGCGCGCGGTAAAGCTTCCTGGCCATGGCGTGATAGAGAATATCGTTCACCAGGGTTGACTTTCCAGAGCCGGAAACGCCGGTGACCACGGTGAGCAGGCCCAGCGGAAAGCGAACATCGATGTTCTTCAGATTGTTGGCACTGGCGCCTAGAATCGTGATGGCCTTGGAATTGGGCTTGCGGCGCGAAGGCGGCACGCTGATGCGCAATCGGCCGGAAAGGTATTGGCCGGTCAGCGAGGCCGGGGATTCCGCCAGCGCCGAGGGTAATCCGCTGGCCACCAGATAACCTCCCTGCCGGCCGGCGCCCGGGCCCAGGTCCAGCACGTGGTCGGCGCGGCGGATGGTTTCCTCGTCGTGCTCAACCACCAGCACGGTGTTGCCCAAATCGCGCAGCCGTTCCAAAGTAGCCAGCAGACGCTGATTATCGCGCGGGTGCAGGCCAATGCTCGGTTCATCCAGCACGTAAAGCACGCCCCGCAGTTTGGAGCCGATCTGAGTGGCCAGCCGGATGCGCTGGCTTTCGCCGTTGGAAAGGGATGCCGCGGAGCGGTCCAGGCTGAGGTACCCCAGCCCCACAGCCAGCAAAAATTCCAGGCGCTCGGTAATTTCGCTCAGAATGCGGCGCGCCAACAGTTCATCGCGCTGTGATAAGCGAAGCTCGCACAAGGCTTCTTTTTCTTCCCGCACGGAAAGCGCGGTAAAATCGGCGATAGAGCGCTTATTTATCTTCACCGCCAGGCTTTCGGGCCGCAGCCGCTTGCCGTGGCAGGCGTGGCATGCCGAGGCCGACATGTATTGCTCGTACCACTCGCGATAATTTTCCGAGTCGGTTTCCGAATACCAGCGCTCCAGCAGCGGAATGATGCCGGCAAAACCCGTTCGCGTGGCGCGTTTGGAACCCGGCCCGTAAAGCAGAAGGTTCTGGATGCGGCTGGGAAAGTCGCGAAAAGGGGTGTTCAGATCAAAGCCAAGCTGCTCCGCGGCGCGGCTCAGGCCATGCTGCATGACCGTGGATGAGGCGCCCGGTCCCAAGCCGCCATTGAGCAGCGGGCGCGACCAATCCGCAACTACCTTGGCGGGATCAAACGAAAACTGGCTGCCCAGTCCGTGGCACGCCGGGCAGGCGCCGTAAATGCTATTGAAGGAAAAGGAGCGCGGTTCAAGAATGGGCACGCTGATTCCGCAGTTGGCACAGGCCCATTCCTGCGAATAAAGGCGCTCTTCGCCATTGACCACGGCCACCGTTACAATTCCGTTGGTCAACTTCATGGCCGCGCCAATGGATGCGGCCAGTCGCGATTCAATGCCCGGCTTCAACAGCAGCCGGTCCACAACCACTTCAATGGTGTGGTTGCGGCGTCGGCCGGGCGCCTGCGCCTCATCAATCTGGTGCAATTGGCCGTCAACCCGCACGCGTAAAAACCCGGATTGCTGCAGCTTTTCAAAAAGCTTCTTGAATTCTCCTTTGCGCCCGCGTACCACCGGGGCCAGTATCATAACGCGCTCGCCGTTGACCGCGCCCTCGCGCTCCATCTCCATGATGGTGGAAACAATTTGGTCAATGGTCTGGCGGGAAATGGGCAGGCCGCACCGGTGGCAATGCGGAGAGCCAATCGAGGAGTACAACAGCCGCAAATAATCATAAATCTCGGTTATGGTTCCGACCGTGGAGCGGGGACTGCGGCTGGTGGTCTTTTGTTCGATGGAAATCGCCGGGCTCAGGCCTTCAACCGAATCCACGTCCGGGCGCTCCATCTGGTCGAGGAACTGGCGCGCGTAGGCGGAAAGCGTTTGAACATAGCGGCGCTGGCCTTCGGCGTAAATAATGTCGAACGCCAGGCTGGATTTGCCCGAACCGCTCAGACCGGTGACAACGGTCAGGCTGTTGCGCGGTATTTCCACATTGATGTTCTTCAGGTTGTGCTGGCGCGCACCGCGCACCGTAATCTGCTTGATCATGAAGCCTTGGTTCCACAGGGGGGCATTTCAACAATTCCCCAACCTTCCATGCTAGGAGAGCTTTGCGAAGGCAGTCAAGAAGAAAGCAGAGTGCTCCATCGGATGTTGGCGGGTGGCCATCTGGCGCAGAGCGGCGCGGCGGCGAAGAAGCATTACCTCCGCCGAAGGCACAGCCGGTCTCAACCACTTGCCTGGCGGGTAAGCGGAATGCCGCACGGATCGTCTGGGAGGAAAGGCTCACGCGCTTTCCCCCCTGGCAATTCGCGGCCACGCAGGGTCAAACTACTGAGTGGGCAGCAAAGCTTGCTGGAATCCGAGAGCGTTTACGTCCGTAAAGCGCGGGGTCCCGGGTGGCAGCTTGGCAATGGTTGAAAAATCCGTATCAAAGCTGTAACCGCGGCTGGGCGGCCCGTAGACCGTAGTGCAGCATTTGTAGACTCCGGTCGCCTGCTGGGAAAAATAGAAGCTGATAAGCGATCCCTTATAATTCAGCGTTTGGCCGCCCCAGTTTTCAAGCATTCGCAGAAAATTGTGCGCACCGCCATCGGTGCCAAAATCCTGCGCTGCGCCCCATGTGGGCCGCGTGAAGGAGATGTTCTTGCCGCTGATGACACCGGCGCGGTAGGAAGTGGTGCGGCCGCAGCGATCCACGCCGAGCGCGCCGGAGCATCCGCCCGAGTCAAAATTGGTGGCAAATTTAAAGCTTGCCGCGTCCGTCCAGTTGCTGGAGAGCAATGTGACGGCGTCACCCATAACGGCGGCGGCTACGTGGCAGCGGCCGCTGCTGGTTTCGTCGTTAAATATATTCGTGCCCCCCAGGCTGGAATCGGCATTGTAATCACCCACGATGTAGATGGGATTTTCCGCCGCTACGGAAAAACCTCCCGCCGTTGAAGAGCTGCAATTGGCGCTGGCAAGAGGCGGCAGGTTGCCGATTTTCCCATTCAACAGCCGCAGACCATGGCGGAAAAATATGACGGCGTTCTTCTGCGCGGGAAACGGACTGATAGAGGTTTCCGGCGTGGCTGAGGCGTTAAGCGGCGCGCTGCCCGCGCAGGGGTACAGCGGCGAGGTCGTGCTGGCGCAGGATGGCGTGGCGCCGTAGGTATCCAGCACGCCATCACCATCCACATCTTCCGGCGAGTCGAGCTGGCCGTTGGGCATGCCGTTCAGCACGGTTGGATTCACAATGTCCTCATTGCCGTAGCGCCCCGTTTCCCCATAGGCATTGGTTTCTATCTCGCCAGAGTTGGGGTCGTAGTTGCCGCGCCGGTCGGAAAAGTAGACGATGTAGCCCGAATTGGTCATGGCTTGAGTTCCGCTGGCGCCAATATTCCCCGCAAACCATTGCTGAAGGTTATGCGCGTCGAGTTCAACAATATTCATCACACCGTTCAAAGTGATCAACCCGGAATTGCTGTCGCGCAGATTGCCTTCCCGAACGTCGTACATGTTGATAGAAATGTAGTCCGTGGGCGATGTGCTTCCGGCAACCGGCAAAGGCGAGTGATTCACCGTATCCAGTTGTTCCAGACGAATGACAGGCGCGTAGCTGGTGCACCCGGAAGGGCCGGAAGTTGAAATCCCCAGGTTCAAGATCTCCATGGTCACGGGCGTCCAATTACCCGGAGAAGTCTGCATGTCAATTTCAATATAGCCGCCCAACAGAGGCGTGTTGGAGGGCGTTAGAAAATCCGGGTCCGAGGCTGGCCCGGGCGAGACCGCCATGGGCGGGTGACAGCTATCCACGGTGTAGTTGTAGGCATTGGCGCTGCTGGTACCGTAAGGCGCGGCCAGCGTGGAATTGAGCGTTGCGTCCAGAGGCACAATGGCATGGGAACCCGTATTGGGCAGGTCGTTGATATTGTCGGAGAGCAGAATGCGCAGGCTGGCCTGGTTATAGAAGCGTTCCTGGCCGGTGACGGAAGTAGAACTTTCGCCCGCGGGCGGCCGGCGAATGGTTTCAATGGGGCTGGCGCCGTCAAGGGCCAGAGCCAGATTCAGTTGCTTGGCACCGGTCGTGGAGGTGAGCACGTTGCCGTTGTAGTCCGTCAGGGAGATGGTTTTCCAATTCGGGTTTGCCGCGCTGCCCGTGGTACCCACCAGGCTTCCCTCGGTTTGCGCCATGGCGCGATAAGTGCCCGGCGTGGTCACAATATTCACCGTTCCGTTATAGTTGTTGGAGGTGCTCCATCCGTTGGAAAGGTTGGTGCGAATCACGGATTGATAGCCGGTCACTTTTTGCGAAAGGGTGAGCGTGGCGCCGTTGCCCTCGGCCACAAACAGGTTGCCGTTGGTGGCGACTCGGCCGCCAAAGTTGAAGTTGGGACCGGCAAAGAACGAGAGGTCGTTCTGGGAGAAAATGCCGAACTCGAACACCGGCACCGCCACCTCCTGCACTTCGCGCACCAGCTTTACTTCCGTGTTGTTGGGCCCTTGCGCAATCGCGGTCAAGGTGAAGGGGGTAATAACGCCCTGCAGTCCGGCGAGCGGCCCGGTGCCGCCAATAGTCTCCGCAGTGGAAACCAATTGCCCCTGCGAGTTCTCGGTGTAGCCGATATAGTATCCTCCGTCCGGATAAGAACCCCCCGCGGGCGGGTAAGTCACGCCGGCGATAACCGGCTGCTGGCTGTCTAAAGCGGAGACCTGAGCGGGCGAGGGCGAAGCGGTAGTTGTAAAAAGGCCCGCCAGCCCGGAGCTTTGATTCTCCAGCGCAGCCTCCGCCCCGTAAAAGGCCAGGGTGTTGTCGTGGTCGCTGCCGGCAATGCTCTGCTCGCCGGTCACAAGGTAGAAAAATCCCACCATGATCAGCGCAAACAAGGTGAGCGCCAGCAGGGTCACGATAAGAGCCACTCCCGATTGATTTCGGTCTTCCATCTGCTTCCCCTTCACCCTCGGCGATATCCCTAAGCGCCAGGGCGCTGCTGCCTGCGGCCCGGTAAAGGTTGTCCCAAACGGCCATCCGCTACGGAAACTGATTGACATACTCCAGATTGCGGATGGTCACCGTGGTAGTCATCGTGTTGCTGAAAAACTGGCCCGATCTGCGCAGCTTTTGCGCGGAAATCGCAGAAAGCATCATGTTCACGCTGCGAATCTGGTTGGGCGTTACAGGGTCGGGGTTGCGAACGTTGGAAGTGCCGGTGGAAAGGTCGTAACTGAATTGAAGCGAATTAATGCCGTAGGCCACGGCATTGGGCGCGGCAGCGTTGATCTGCCGCATCAGCGTGTAGGGATGGGCTGGATTGGAGTTGTCCAGATAATAGGTGATCATATCCACCTTGGTCAGCGTCATGCCCGAGGGATAAACTCCCGGTTGGCCGATGGGGTCGGTCTGCAGGCTGTCAATGCTTCCCGCGCAACCCTGCGCCGCGCAAACCTGGTCAAGGTTCAAAGCATCCCCGGCAAGGGTAATGTTATTTCCCGTGGTGTCCACTCCGGTAACCAGCCCCAGGGCGCTCAGGCCTCCCGTGGTGCTGAACATCAGAAGGTCGCCGGCGTTCACGTTGTAGCTTGACCCTGAAGCCAGGTTATAGCTGGCAGGCACATTCACGATGTAGCCGGTGAGAGGCGATGAGGCGCTGGTAATGGAGTTGATGGCCATGGACGATTGCGCTGTCCAATTGTTGTCAACCATCACCACCGTCACCTCGTCGGAAGTGTTGCCGTCGATATTCCCGCTAAGGCCGTAGCCGGGCGTAATCACGGAGAGGACGCCGTTGTTGGGCGGAAAATACTGTCCCGCGGGTCCGGGCCGGTTCACATACGAAGCGCCTGTTCCATTGGGCAGGGGAACGCCGCCAATGGGGATGGATGCGCCGGCTTGATACAGGTCACGCCCAATCAGATCGATGGAGCCGCGCAGGCTTTGATTCACATCGGCCATCACCGCCACGCTTTGCGTCATGCTTTCCATGTCGTCAAAGAAATGAAAGGCCGCCCCCAGCAGAATCAGCGATATGGTCGCGGCCACCATCATCTCAACGATGGTGAAGCCGGCTTGCCGCCGGTGCGCTATCGTGCGCGGCGCGACTAAGGTCATTTCCAGCCGGGCGCCCGGCATAGGAACAGCGCCGCTCGCCCGCCATCCCGGCCGCCGCTTAGATATAGGGCGAAACATAGGTCACCAATTGAAAGCTGCGCTGCGTTCCCGGGGGAATGGTATAGGTGACGGTCACCGTCACCTGCTTCAGGTTGGCGTTGATCGGGGTTATCAGAATGGTTCGCGTGTAGCCGTTCAGCGATACGGTGATGTCGTCCGCGGTTCCCAGAATGCCATCCGGCCCAGGCATCGTCATGGTTTCTACCGGCCCGTCGTCCGCGGTGTTTACAAAGCCATCCGGGCCTGGAGTGGTGAGCGATTGCGGCCCGTCAAGGAAGATGCCGCCGTTGCTCACGTTATTGATCTGCGACCAGCTCAGGGTGTCGGTATTGCGGCCGTCGAGCACATCTTCCATCGCCTCGCGGGCTTTTTGCCGCGCAATGCTATCCTGCTGGCTGGCCATTACCACTGCCATGCCCTGGCCGTAGCAATAGGCGAGCGCCAGTAACCCAATGCTCATGATCGAGCCGGCCACCATCACCTCGATCAGGGTAAAACCGCTGTCGCCCCGGCCGTTTGCCGTGCTCATGTGCCACTCCTAGAACCAGCTTGTGCCGTTGTAGCTGTATCCCTTGATGCGTCCCGTTGCGCCCATAATTGTAACGGCTCGTGCGGAAGTCGGCGTATTGGTTATGCCCATAAATGCGCTGCCGTTCACCAACAGCCCGCTGGGGTTGGTCACCGTGCCGTCACTCACAAAGATGACCTCGTTGCCGCCCGCAAAATTTAAGGCTTGAGTATTGCCAAATCCATCCGGAGTATCTGGAGCGCCAGGAGTCAGCATGTACGTCACTCCCGATGAGAGGAACAAGTCGGAGATGGGCGTTTGGGTTCCGCCCAACTCCTGGCGCATAACCACAAGCTCGCGAGTCCCCTGAAAAGTCACAATAAAATTGCGGCGCTGGTCGATCGCCATTTCGCGCGCCTGGCGCAATTGCGCCACCACCAGATCCAGTGATGAGTCCGCATGCACGCCCGGAATCACGTTATCCATAATGGTTGCTGCAATGCCGGTCATGATCCCCATGATCGCGACCACAGTCATCAACTCGATCAGGCTGTAGCCGGCATTCGCAAGGCCGCGCGCCCGGCGCCCAGATGCGTGCCCCACCGGCTGCCGCTTTGTCGCGCTCAATCCCGCCTCCTCGCCCGATCCACAGCTTCCCAAAATTATCGTCACGCCCGTTGCTGAGGATTAGAAGTGCATCACCCGGGTGCAATCCATGATGTGACGCAAGCTTCGCGCATCCTGGAGATTCCTGCAATGGTACAAAAGTACTCTCTGTCCAATAATCATTTATAACCGCATTGCGACGTGCGAGACGGGGGCCGCCGTCCCGGGATTTGAGACAGTGGCTGCGCATGCGGTTTCCGCAGCAGGCAGGCTGATTCAATACTGTTCAGTTAAGCCCTAAGCGCGCCTTGGGCGGCCGCTTTGTATCAGTTACTCATGTGGCTTTGCGACACCCACAAAGTATGAAAGCAGCAGCGTCATTCCCGCGCAGTGCCTGCCCCCGCGAAGGCGTGGGGCGGGAATCCAGTCCTGGACCCTGCCTTCGCGGGGGTGACGGCGAATGGGTTCCGCGACACGATTCTACTTTCGGAGCACGGCACGGCTTTAGCCGTACCCTGCTCCAACGCCCTGGGCAGCGGACCTGGTCTAAGTGAACAGCATTGGGGCTGAATCAAATCCACAGCAAACTGCGGCTATTCATGCGGAGCAAAGAAGGGAAAAGCAGGAGCGCTTCGCAACCTTCAGAACATCAGGCTGCACTCAAGCATGTTGATCTTCTCAAGAATCTTTATGCCAAAATCGGAGCAAGCTTCCGTGAACGCGCTGTGCGCCGAGGGCGGCAGCATGTCTACAATTTCATCCGGGTTCCATTCACGCGGTGTGCCTGCCACCTGGAATCCCAGCATGTCTGCCATAATGCACGCAGCGTGTACTATCTCAAGAATCCCGAAGCGGCCGGGGTCTGGGGTTTGATGGTGATTTCCGGCAATTTCCGACATCTCGGGAGGGAATTTCCACTCGCGCATCAGTTTCACCCCCACCTGGCAATGGTCAAAGTCAAACTGTTCACGCTCGAGCTCCATCAAATCCAGATTGTTTTCGCGGGCCCTCACAACGGTTTGTGAATAGACCTCAGGAAAGGCGGTTAGCAAGGCGATGCGGCCTATGTCGTGCATCAAAGCCGCGGTGTAGGCGTCGTCCTTGTTCTTGGAGCAGGCCACAGCCAACTCCTCTGCGGCAAAAGCGCAAGCTAAACTGTGCCGCCAGCAATCCTTAAAGATCTCCGAGTTCGCAACCGACGATGCAAAGTTGCGCAGCGCCACGGTCATGGCCAGTGTTTCCACCCGCTTCAGCCCCAGCACCGAGATGGCGTGAAGCACGCTTCTCACTTCGTGGCGGCATGCCAGCAGCGGAGAATTGGCAATGCGCAGCACATCCGCGGTAAATCCGGCGTCCGCGCCGATCAAATTCGCCACTTCACGGAACGAGCAATCCTCTCTTGAAACTGTCGACACCAGCTTGGCGGCCACAGCAGGGAACAACGGCAGCTTTTGCAGTGCCCAGGCCTTCGAAGTAGGGTTGCGCTGAGCGTGCTTCAAAACGCCTGCGGGATGCGTTAAGTTCGTTTGCATAGTCTCTGGCCTTCTTAATCCACCGCCTGCTGGTTCCCCCCGCCCGTTGCAGGATGGCTGCGCCTCAATCGTGCTGCACGTGTTCAGCCCCGGTTCTCATTACTGTTCTCCCGCTGCTAAAAGCCAGCGGACTGTGAATGATTGGTCACGAAAATCTATATTGAATGCAAGGCCAATAATCCCCGGGCTGTGCCAATCTGCCCCGGCTCCTTTTTTTACCCTATCAATAATAAGTTACTAGCGCGATTCACTTCTGCACAAGGCCTCGCAATGTAATATCGTCATTCGAGGGCGGAGCTTTAGCCTTCCGACTGGCCGGTCCGTTCAACCCCCTGGCCTCACCCCTTCGTCGCATCGACGATGACTCCGCAATCAAAACGGAAACATGTCCTTTTCCACGCTGCTTCTGGTGTTATCCATTCTTTTTTCATGCCGCGGTGCGTAGTGCCGATAGATGTTCAAACGGGTGGGGTGCGCCGTGCATCGCGGGAACAGGTGGCAAAGTTGGGTCTGGTGCGGGCTGGCTGCCGCACTTGTAGCTTGGAATGTAAAGTGCTTGCCGTCGGCCGGGTTGGTGGAGGCCATTCGCGGTGTGCAGGCGCGTTGGCTGTGGGCGTCCCTGGGCGTTGCCTTGCTGGCCGTGAGCCTGCGCTGGCTGAAGTGGCACCTGATGCAAGGCTGTCTTGGTGTAAAGCAAAGCCTGCTTGGAACCTGCCGGTCGCTGCTGGGCTCATACGCCCTCGGATCTCTTACCCCCGGCCGCGCTGGCGACCTGGGCCGCTTCCTTTTTGTCACTCCCGCCCTGTGCAAGCCAACGCTGCTGCTGACGCTTGTGGATAAGTGCCTGGACGCCTGGTCGGTCCTGGCCATGGGCGGTATTGCGGCGCTTGTAGCCGGGCCAATCTGGCTAAAAGCAACCGGCGGGGCGCTATTGGTATTATTGGCATGGGCCATACTCAGCGCGCCTCGCATTCATCGGCGCTTTTGCGATTCGAGATACGCCACCGGAAAATTTGCGGCCTATTTTCCTGATCTCCACCGGTTTTGCCCCGACCGGCTTGGCACTCTGGGTTCGGTGGCCCTATTGGCCGCGCTGGCGGAAACGGGTACGCTGCTGTTGCTTCTTCAGGCCTTCAATTGCCCTCATCAAATCGTGGCGCTGGTGGCCTATCCGTGCATGATTCTGGCCGGCGCCCTGCCGCTTTCGCTGGGCGGCCTGGGACCGCGGGAAAGCGCGGCCACGTTGTTGCTGCCGCATTTTGCCGTTTCTGCCGCGGTGGCGGTCAATATTTCTTTGTTGTTCTTCGCTTTTACCCTGCTGCTGCCCGGTGCGCTGGGAGTCGTTCTGGTGGCTCTGCTGCCGCCCCAGCGCGGATTGGGCTGGCTGCGCTCACTTCGCCTGCACGGTCTTTCCGCCGCCGCTCACCAGCCTGCCTCACAGCACATCAGCCTGTAGAGCCGCTGCCCGCCGCAACCGCCCGCCAGTCCATAAACCCATCCGTCCATCAACCCATCAATAGAGCTTGCTCTCGCGTTTCCGGCGGCTGTAATCCACATAGACCACTTTCAGTTCGGTATAAAAATCTACTCCGGTTGAGCCGGTTTCGCGCTCGCCGTAGCCGGTGCCTTTGATGCCGCCAAAGGGCACGTGAGCCTCGCCGCCCACGGTGGGCGAATTGATGTGCACCATGCCGCATTCCAGTTGTTCCGCCGCCAGAAACACGCGGCTGGCATCGCTGGTGAAAATGGAAGCGGCCAGGCCGTAGCGTATGGAGTTGGCCGCGGCAATAGCGGCCTCAAAATTCTTTACCCGAACCACAGACAGCACGGGTCCAAAGATCTCTTCCTGGGCGATGCGAGCCTCCGGCGCCACGTGGTCAAAAAGCGTGGGCGCAATAAAATAGCCGTCCTCGCACTCCGCGGTTTTTTCCACATTGCCGCCGCACACCAGCCTGGCCTCGGTCTTTCCAATTTCCAGATACTCCCGCACTTTGTTGAACTGAGCCTCATCCACGCAAGGGCCCACGCTAACGCCTGCCTGCGCGCCGCTGCCCGTGCGCAGCCTGCGAATGCGTTCCTCCAGCATCTCCACAAAACGATCGGCAACGTTTTCCTCAACAATTACGCGGCTGGTGGCCGTGCAGCGCTGTCCGGTTGAGCCGAACGCGCCGCTCACCGTGTTATCCGCCGCCAGCTCCAGGTCCGCGTCGGCCAGTACCACCACCGGATTCTTGCCGCCCATCTCCAGTTGCACTTTCTTCATCTGCGCCGCCGCCTTGGCCAGGATCAGGCAGCCCACCGGGTTTGAGCCGGTAAACGAAATGGCTTTTACGGCGGGGTGCGACACGATCTCGTCGCCGGCTACTTCACCGCGCCCATGCACCATATTCAGAACCCCAGCCGGGACGCCCGCGGCAACAAACAACTCCACCAGACGGCGGGAGGTGAACGGCGTCAGCTCCGACGGCTTCCACACCACCGTATTGCCCGTTACCAGCGCCGGCGCCAGCTTCCACACCGGCACGGCAATCGGAAAATTCCACGGCGTTATCAGGCCCGCCACGCCGATCGGCTGGCGCAGGGTGTAGGCAAAGTTGTTGGGCAGTTCGGAAGGCAGCGTCTCGCCCGTCAGCCGCCTTGCCTCGCCCGCCGTGTATTCCAGAATGTTGATGCCGCGTGTCAGCTCGCCCTTCGATTCCGCCAGGGTTTTGCCTTCTTCCCGGGTCAGCAGGGCGGCAATTTCCTCCTGCTGTTCTTCCATCCGGCGCGCCACTTTAAGCAGCATTTTGCCGCGCGCCGGCGCCGGAGTGGAGCGCCAGGCGGCAAAAGCTTCTCCAGCGGCGTGGATGGCGGCCCGCGCGTCTTCGCGGCTGCTGAGCGGGGTATAGCCGATCAAATCACGGCGATCCGCCGGATTGCGCCGTTCCAGCCTCTCCGCCCCGCGCGGCACACTCCATTCGCCGTTGATGTAGTTGGCGCAGGTTTCCGCTTCATTCACCCTTGTGACCGTGCTCATGGTTGCTCCACTCCCGCCTTGAGGTCTCAGCGGCGTCATGGCGCTCAGGCGCGCATTTCCGCCAGCGCCTTGCCCATTTTATCCAGAGCCTCTTCCACGTCGCTCTTCCCTATGTTCAATGGCGGCGAAATGCGCAGCACATTTCCATACAAGCCGCCCTTGCCCACCAGCAGTCCGTGATTGCGGCAGCGCTCCATGAACTGCGTTGTCAGCTCGGGCGCGGGTTCTTTGGTTTGGGGGTCCTTCACCATTTCCACGCCCAGCATCAGGCCCATGCCGCGCACATCTCCCATAATGGGATAGCTCTGCTGCAAAGTCTCCAGGCCCTTGCGCAGCAGCGCGCCCATGGTGTGGCAATTCTCCAGCAGGTTATCTTCTTCAATCACCTCAATGGTGGCGCGCGCCGCGGCGGCGGTTACCGGGTTGCCGCCAAAGGTTGAAATGGTGCTGCCCTGGAAGGCGTCCGCCAGCTCAGGGCGGGCAATCGTGGCCCCGATCGGAACGCCATTCCCCATGCCCTTGGCCGTGGTGATGATGTCGGGCTCCACTTCCCAGTGCTCAATGCCAAACCACTTCTTGCCGGTGCGGCCAAAGCCGGTTTGCACCTCGTCGGAAATAAACACCCCGCCGTATTTCTTTACGATGGTGAAGACCATCTTAAAGTATTCGGGCGGCGGCGTTATAAACCCGCCCACGCCCTGAATCGGCTCCGCCAGAAAGGCCGCAATGTGGCCGGAAGTTGCGGTGCGGATCGCCTCTTCCACGTCGCCGGCGCAGGCCACGCCGCAACTGGGGTAAGTAAGGTGCAGAGGGCAGCGGTAACAATAAGGATTCAGCGCGTGGGTTACGCCCACGCTGATCACTCCGGCGCGGCGGTAGGGCGAGTGCGCGGTCAGCGACCTGGTCAGCAGCGAATGGCCGCTGTAGCCGTGCCGCAGCGCCACCACCTCAAAGCTGCCGGTGGCCATGCGCGCCAGCAGCACGGCGGTTTCGTTGGCTTCCGTGCCGCTATTGGTAAAAAAGCTTTTTTGCAGCTTGCCCGGAGTTATCTGCGCCAGCTTTTCCGCCAGCGCCACAATCTGTTCATTGGGATACACCGTGGAGGTGTGCTGCAACCGGTCCACCTGAGCTTTGATTTTGCCCGTCACGCGCGGATTCGTGTGCCCCACGCTGATGGTAAGAATGCCGCCAAAAAAATCGAGGTAGCGATTGCCCTCAATATCCCAAAGGTATTGAGCCTGTCCGCGGTCAGCCACCAGCGGCTTGGCGTAGTAATTGACAACGCACGGGAAAAGGTATTGCGCGTGCTTTTTTATAACTTCGTCGTGAGTCATTTTCACCTCGGGGTGTGGAGAGTGTGACGGCGCATTCAATGAACGCGGCCCGGTTCGGGAACGTCAATATTATCCTCAATCCGCCGCCGCTTCAAATTGCCGAATTCAATGGCCAGTTCGAGGATTATTGGGAGGCGCGGCGCGCTGGAGTCTCACTTCCATGTCGCGCCCCGCCCCTTGCTCCCGGTTCTTGACAGGATGGATGCTGGATGTCAACATAATCCAATGGGTTGGGGTGCGGGCGCGGACCACGGGTCTCGACGCCGGGCTTACTCCTCCTTACTTGCCGAAGTGGCGGAATTGGCAGACGCGCTACATTCAGGGTGTAGTACCCGTCAGGGTGTGGAGGTTCGAGTCCTCTCTTCGGCACCAGATCGACATAAACACATAACCAAAACAAAACACGCTACTTAGTCCGTTGGAAACCCCTGCAAAACGACGTCCAGGCGTCCAGCTCTGGACGGAAAACAGACGAACGAAAGGCGAATGCCCACACCCGGCGAAACCCGGACAAAGCCCTTTTCCGCCCGATCCGGCCCGTCTGATCCGTCCGGATCAGCGCGCCGTCGACAACCGGCTGCCGCGCGAAGCCGAGCTTGAGGCCGAACGCAAAGCCGCAGCCGCCAGAGCGGCGGAGAATGCTCCACTCAACTATCGACAGAAGCGCACGCGGTGCACGCCCGCAACCGCCTGGTGGATGATCAGTGGTCGTGCCACCATGCGACACCGACAACGAAAGCATGAAGGTAGCAGCGTCATTCCCGCGGAGGCGGGAATCCAGTGCCTTCTATGGTACCCGGGACCTCTTTGAAGCCGTCATTCCCGCGAAGGCGGGAATCCAGTGCCTTCTATGGTACCCGGGGCCTCTCTGAAGCCGTCATTCCCGCGGAGGCGGGAATCCAGTGCCTTCTATAGCGCCCGGGGCCTCTCTGCAGCCGTCATTCCCGCGGAGGCGGGAATCCAGTGCCTTCTATAGCGCCCGGGACCTCTCTGGAGCCGTCATTCCCGCGGAGGCGGGAATCCAGTGCCTTCTATGGCACCCGGGGCCTCTTTGAAGCCGTCATTCCCGCGGAGGCGGGAATCCAGTCTTGAGCCCCGCTTTCGCAGGGGTGACAGCGCGTGGGTTCCGTGACGCGATCCCGCTTTCGGAGCAGGTATATTGGCCGCAAACTCTGCCCGCAGGGCGTCGCGCCTTAATGAAAATTTCCCAATGCGAGAAGCGGCCGCACGGCAGGAATGTTTCACGTGAAACATTATCCATATTGACAATATGCCCTGCGTATGTGACAATGCCCCATGGAGCGTAGTTGCCATGACCCGTGTTTTGCCCTGGAGCGGTCCGATCTGTGGCGCCAGCGCAGTTCGCAGACGGCGATTTCACCATCTGCAGAGCGGCGCGGCGGGGAAAATCAAAAATACCCGGAATTTTCCATTTTTTTACACTGCGATTTTAATGAGTATTGAAAACAAATGACTTATTCGCTCTAATCCCAATAACGAACCCAATCGAACCCATTTAATTATTCGTAATTTCCTCGCATCGGCCCGCGCCCCTTTTCCATTTCAGATCGCGAATCCCATGTTCACCCCGGGTGGCGTATTTTGAGTGAACACTGGGGCGCGAAGCCAGAAGCCGGTTCAATCTCCGCAAGGGCGGGATTTCCTGCTTGCGGAATGCTGGCGCTTGTTCGTATACTAAATTGGTTTTGACCATGGCCTTGGAGTCGCAACCGCGTTCCCAATGCGTCCTCATGTTGGGCCTGTAGCTCAGGTGGCTAGAGCGCACCCCTGATAAGGGTGAGGTCGGTAGTTCAACTCTACCCAGGCCCACCAGCGTCAAACCGAAAGCCATCCCGCCTCTCTGTTGGCGCTGGACCAAAGCTTTTACCATTTCCTTTCTCTCTCTACCCTTCCCATCGTGTGATGACCTGTACTCCGCAAGATTCAATGCGGTTACTTCAACCCCCGTCTGACGGGCGCGGAAGCCGGCGTTGCGGCGCCCGTCTTCGATCGGCGTCTTGCGAACTGTAAAATAGTGGCGCGCAAAGGTAGAATACATCCCTCTGAACCCGGCGGGGGCGGGCTGGTGAACAAAGCGGAAGAATCGGCAGGGTTGAGCACAGGGGACTATTTGGCAGGCTGGCAGCGGGGCAAGGCAGAGTGGTGTGTTGATGCCAACCGGTGGAAAAGCACGCTTATGAAAGAAATGGCAAGCCGGAGTGTTTCTGAGCAGAAAAACTCGGCGCTATCAGCTTCGGCAGGGACCACTTCCCTGGCCGCCGAAGGAGAAATGACGCGCACAGTACGCGTTATAGGGCTGGTCATGGCCGGTCTGGTGGCGGGCGCCCTACTCGCCGGCCTTTGGAAGGCGAGCACCGGCGTGCAACCGGGCACAGCGGCGCTGGTAGGCGGCCTGTTTCTGACCGAGGTGATCCTGGCCGGTGTCCTGATTCTTCTTGGCAGCATTGTCGAGGGATATGGTTACGGGCTCTCCCTGGGGACCCGCTGGCCCTACACGCGCAACATCGTGGTGTTGATGGTGCGGGGGGATCCCGAAGCAGCGCATCGGGTGGTGGCCACCTTGGTGGGGCTCATCGCGCTGGCCCTGGCCATTCTTGCGCCGGGTTCAGCGACCCTCAGTGGTTTGGCGCTGGTGGTGATCACCGCCCTTTTCGGTATAGGGACCCTCCATGTCCTGGCCGGCCGGGTTCCGGCCTTTGTGCATGGTACCCACGGGCTCCTCGCCTATGGGGTCTTTCTAAGTTATCTCACCGGCCTTGCCTTCCCCGGCATCCCCTTTTGGTCTTATCTCGGCGCCATGGCCGCACTGCACCCGCTTTTGCTGGCGGTGTTTCTGGGAGGCATGACTACCGGGCAACGCGGCTTCGGCCAGCCCATCGGGGCATTTTATAGACCCCAGCGGCTTGCCCATTGGACCGTGGCAGCTCACGTCCTGGCCGCTCTCTCCGTGGTGGCTACCTTGGGCTGGCTCATGCCAGCGTACCCACTGGCCTTTTATCTGGCGGTCGCGCAGGTTGCGGTGGGATTCCTCCTTTTCCATGCGGTGAATCTGAAGCCGAAAAATCCGGGGATTATCGTGGCCTTTCACCAATGCATGGCGCTGCTTATCACTACGGCCATCATCCTCTCGCTCCCGCGATGATGGCCTGCCGGGTTCGCTGCCCTGGTCCCCCCTACCAAGGCGGCCATCTCTTCTCTTCTCGGGGAACTGAGGCACTTCAGCCTTGCAGGGGGATACGATGAGAGCAGGCTCTACGACTGCCCAATCTTGACTTGCCCTCTTCTAAAAGCATAGATTGAAATGTCGGTCTGTAAACCTGAAAAAAGACAGCGATGATGTTCCTGGACCAGATTTTAGCATCGCGGCGCGCCCGTCTAGTTGAGGAGCAGGCGGCGCGGCCGCTGGCACGGTTGCAAAAGGCAGCGGAGGCCCGCGCGAACATGCGCGATTTTGCGGGCCGTCTGGCCGCGCCCGGCTTGCAGGTGATTGCGGAGCTGAAGCAGGCGTCGCCCTCGCGCGGCGTGCTGCGCTCTGCTTACGCTCCGCGCGAAATTGCGCGCGGCTACGAAGCGGCGGGCGCGGCGGCGCTCTCCGTGCTGACGGAAGCAGATTTTTTTAGGGGATCGCTCGAAGATTTGGGCGCGGCGCGCGAGGCGGTAAAGCTGCCGGTGCTGCGCAAGGACTTTATTATTGATCCTTACCAGGTTTACGAGGCCGCGGCGGCGGGCGCCGACGCTGTGCTGCTGATTGTGGCGGCGCTCGGGCGGCAGGATCTGATCCGCCTGCGCGCGCTGGCGGCAAGCCTGGGCCTTGCGGCGCTGGTGGAAGTGCACACGGCGGAGGAGCTGGCGCGCGCCGTGGACGCGGGCGCCGGGCTGATTGGCGTCAACAACCGCAACCTGCACACGTTTGAGGTGGCGCTGGAAACATCATTAAAGCTGCGGAGCCGCATTCCCGCCGGCGCGCTCAGCGTTAGCGAAAGCGGCATTCGCACGGCGCAGGACCTGGAACAGTTGCAGCAGGCGGGCTATAACGCGGCGCTGATTGGCGAGCGGTTTATGTCCGCGGCCGATCCGGGGAAGGCGCTGGGCGAATTGCTGGCCGGCCTGCACCGCGCTCCCGCCTCGGCCGGGGAGAAGCTGCGCGCATGACGCACATCAAGATCTGCGGCGTCACTCGCGCTCAGGATGCGCGCCTGGCGGTGGAGCTGGGCGCCACCGCGCTGGGCTTTAACTTTTTTCCGCCTTCACCGCGTTACATTGTTCCGGAGGCGGCCAGCGAACTGGTGCTGAGCCTGCCGCCCATGGTGACCGCGGTGGGGATTTTTGCCGAGGAAAATGACGCCCAGCGCGTGCTGGCAACGGCCCGGCGCGCCGGTGTGCAGGCGGTGCAGTTGCACGGCGGGCGAGAGGAAGTGGCGCGGCGCGTGGCGGAACACTTTCCGCTGCTGCGCGCTGTTTCCGTGGGGCCGCGGTTTGATCCGGCGATGCTGGCGGGTCTGGGCGCGCGCGCATTTTTGCTGGATGGCTTCCATCCGGTGCTGCGCGGCGGAACGGGCAAAACGTTTGACTGGCATATCGCGCGCGAAGCGGGAAAATACGGCGTGGTGGTTCTGGCGGGCGGCCTGAACGCGCAAAACGTGGAGCAGGCCATTGATGTGGCGGCGCCCTTTGCCGTGGATGTGGCGAGCGGCGTGGAATCCGCCCCCGGAATCAAAGACGAGGAAAAGATGCGGGCCTTTTTTCAGGCGGTGTGGCGGGCAGATTGCCGCCGGGGCGGCGAGGAAGCGAGAAACTGATGGCAACCTTATCGGCGCAAACCTTCACCGGGCCGGATGCGCGCGGGCGCTTTGGCGAGTTTGGGGGGCGCTACGTGCCGGAAACGCTGATGCATCCGGTGGAGGAACTGGAGCGGGCTTACGAAGAGGCGCGGCAGGATGCGGGCTTTCAGCGCGAGCTGGCCCGCCTGCTGCGCGAATTTGCCGGACGACCCACCCCCGTGTTTCACGCCCGGCGGCTTACCCGGCGCCTGGGCGGAGCGCAAATCTACTTGAAGCGCGAAGACCTGCTGCACACCGGGGCGCACAAGATCAACAACTGCCTGGGGCAGGGCTTGCTGGCGCAGCGCATGGGCAAGAAGCGCCTGGTGGCGGAAACCGGCGCGGGCCAGCACGGCGTGGCCACGGCGGTGGTGGCGGCGCTGCTGGGGCTGGAGTGCGTGGTCTACATGGGCGAAGAGGATATGGCGCGCCAGCAGCCCAACGTGTTTCGCATGCGGATGGCGGGCGCGAAAGTAGTGGGAGTGAACAGCGGCAGCCGCACGCTGAAAGACGCCATTAATGAGGCGATGCGCGACTGGGTTACCAACGTGGAGAGCACGCATTACCTGCTGGGGTCGGCTTTGGGGCCGCACCCTTATCCCATGATGGTGCGTGATTTTCACCGCGTGATTGGCCAGGAGGCGCGCGCCCAGATTGTGGAGGCCGCGGGGCGGCTGCCCGATGTTCTTTTTGCCTGTGTGGGCGGAGGAAGCAATTCCATTGGCCTGTTCTACGATTTTATTGGCGATGCGGCGGTGAAAATGGTGGGCGTGGAGGCGGGCGGACGCGGCGCCGGCCTGGGCGAGCACGCGGCGCGCTTCAGCGGCGGCCAGCCCGGCGTGCTGCACGGCGCTTACACCTACGTGCTGCAGGATGCGGACGGATTGATTGCTGCAACGCACTCGGTTTCCGCCGGTCTGGATTACCCCGCCGTGGGCCCGGAGCACGCGGCGCTGTATCGCGCCGGGCGCGTGGAATACACGGCGGTGCGCGACGGCGAAGCGCTGGAAGCGGCGGGGCTGCTTTCGCGGCTGGAGGGCATTATTCCGGCGCTGGAATCCGCGCACGCTGTGGCGGAAGTGGTCAAGCGCGCCCCCCGCATGAGCGCGGAGAGCGTGATTCTGGTGAATCTATCGGGGCGCGGCGATAAGGACCTGGGGATTTTTCAATCTGCCGGAGCGCTTTGAATCGTGAGCGGCCATTCAGGCCGCGGCCACAAAGGGAAAAATGAACACGGCAACGAGCAGCCGAATTGAAGCCCGGTTCCGGGAGAATCGTGAGCATAACCGGAAGGGGCTGGTGGTTTATCTGACCGCGGGCGATCCCTCGCTGGACGCGACCGGGGAGCTGCTGGCGGCGATTGACCGGGCGGGAGCGGACGTGATCGAGCTGGGCATTCCGTTTTCCGATCCGCTCGCGGACGGCCCCGTCATCCAGCGCGCCTCGGAGCGCGCCCTGCGCCAGGGCGCCACGCTGGGCCGCGTGCTGCAGCGGCTGGCGGGGTGGCGGCACGGCTTGCGCGCGCCGGTGATTCTGTTTGGCTATTACAATCCCATTCTGCGTTACGGCCTGGAGCGCTTTGCCAGCGATGCGGCGCAGGCGGGAGCGGACGGATCGCTGGTGGTGGACCTTTCCGCGGAGGAAGCGGCGGGCTACGCGGCCGCCATGCGGGCGGCGCGCCTGGATACGATTTTTCTGGCCTCGCCCACCTCAACCGATGAGCGGCTAAGGCGCGTTGCGGCGCTTTGCAGCGGGTTTGTGTATCTGGTGTCGCGCACCGGCGTAACGGGCGAGCGCGCGGAGCTTTCTGCCGCCGTAGGGCCGCTGATTGAGCGCATTCGCCGCCTGAGCGCCCTGCCGGTAGCCGTGGGCTTTGGCGTTTCAAACCCCGGCCAGGTGCGCGCCGTGCAGCAAATGGCCGATGCCGCGGTGGTGGGCAGCGCCGTGGTGCGCCGCATTGAGGAACTGGACCGGGCCGGGCTGGCGCAGGGCATTGAACAGTTCATCCGCTGGCTGCGGGAAGGCAACGGGAGCGCTGCGCAATGAAGGATGTTGCCGATTGGCGAAAACGAATCGATGAGATTGACCTGCGGCTGCTGGAACTGCTGAACGAGCGGGCTCAGTGCGCGGTGGAGATCGGCCACCACAAGAAAAAGCTGAGCCTGCCGGCCTGGTCGCCGGAGCGCGAGGCGGAAATCCTGCGCAACGTGGTGGGCGCCAACCCGGGCCCGCTGGATGACTCCGCCGTGCGCAGACTTTTTGAGAGAATTATTGACGAAGCGCGCTCGCTGGAGCGGCGCTCGATGGAAGATGGCGGGGTAACGGGCGAAGGAGCGGTGAAGAAATGATTGTGGTGATGCAGGAGGGCGCAAGCGAAGAGCAGATCCAGAGCGTGATCAGCCGCCTGATGGGCATGGGTTTTGATATTCATCGCTCCACCGGCGTGCTGCAAACCGTGCTGGGCGGGGTGGGCGCCAAGCCGGATTTTGACACGCGTGAAATTGAGCTTATGGAAGGCGTGCAGGAAGTGCACCGCATTGTCGCCCCCTATAAGCTGGCCAGCCGCCACTTCAGACCCGAAGGCACGCGCGTGGCGCTGGGCAAGGGCGTGGTGGTGGGCGGCGAAGAGGTGGTGATGATGGCCGGCCCGTGCAGCGCCGAATCCGCCGAGCAGGTGAACGCGATTGCGGATTTTGTGGCCGGGCAGGGCGTGCGCGTTCTGCGCGGAGGCGCCTTTAAGCCGCGCACCTCGCCCTACAGCTTTCAGGGGCTGGGCGAGCCGGGCCTGCGCCTGCTGCGCCAGGCGGCTGACCGCAACAACATGCTGCTGGTGTCGGAGGTAATGGACCACACCCAGATCGCCATGATGATGGAGTACGTGGACCTGCTGCAGGTGGGCGCGCGCAACATGCAGAACTACAATCTGCTGAAGGAACTGGGCCGGACGGCAAAGCCGGTGCTGCTGAAGCGCGGCATTTCCGCCACCATCGAGGAATGGCTGCTTTCCGCGGAGTATCTGATGTCGGGCGGGAACTACAATATTATTCTGTGCGAGCGCGGCATTCGAACTTTTGAAAACTATACGCGCAATACGCTGGACGTTTCCGCCATTCCGGTGGTGCACAAGCTATCGCACCTGCCCATTATCGCCGACCCGTCGCACGCCACCGGCCGGCGCGACAAGGTGAATCCCATGGCGCGCGCCGCGGTTGCGGCGGGCGCGGATGGCCTGCTGATTGAGGTGCACAACAACCCGGAGGGGGCGCTGAGCGACGGCGCGCAGGCGTTGTTCTTCAGCCAGTTTGAAGAGTTGCAAAGGGAGCTGCGGCTGATCGCTCCCGCGGTGGGCCGCACGATGCCGGCCGCGCCCGTCACCGCCGGCACGCCGCCGGCGGCCTGAGACTTTTGAAAGCCTTCGATAACAACTTGCAGGAATCCTTCTTCAAGCACATTACGATTGTGGGACTGGGCCTGATTGGCGGCTCATGGGCGCTTGCCTTGCGCAGCGGCGGGTTTGGCGGCGTGATTGAAGGCTGCGACCGGCCATCGGTGCTGGAAGCGGCGCTGGCCGCCGGCGCGATTGACCGTGGATTTGAGGACTTGTCTCAGGCGATTGCCGCCGCTGACCTGATCATTCTGGCCGCGCCGGTGGGGGCCATCGTCAAGATGCTGCCGCGGTTGACTGCCGCTCCCCGAACGGCGCTGGTTACGGATACGGGCAGCACCAAGGCCCTGGTCTGCCGCCAGGCGGCGGCGATGTTTGGCGACGGGCCGCTCTTTCTGGGCGGCCATCCGCTGGCGGGCAAGGAGTTTTCCGGCCTTGCTCACGCTTCCGCAACCCTTTTCCAGGGCGCGCGGTATGTGATAACGCCGCTCTCGTCCGAACATCTTGCCGACCCCCGCGTGATGGCCTTTGAGCATCTGGTGGCCTTGGTGGGAGGGCGCGTGCTGCGCTCGACACCGCCGGAACACGACCACGCGGTGGCCTACCTTAGCCACCTGCCACAGCTTGTTTCCACCGCGCTGGCCAGTTCATTGTTTGAAAGCGTTGAGAACCACGAACTGGAATTTGGCGCGAGCGGCTTTCGGGATATGACCCGGCTGGCCGAAAGCAGCTACGAGTTGTGGCGGGATATCTGCGCATCCAATGCGGAAAATATCGGCGCGGCGCTGGAGCGCATGATTGAGAAATTGAAGGGTATCAGGGCCAGCCTGGCGGAGCCCGCGCTGGAGCGCGAATTCCGGCAGGCCTCGGCCTTGCGGCATAAACGGCCGCCGGACGAGCCCTGAAGCCCGGTGAGACGCTAAGGCAATGAAGCCGTGCCGCCCGAGGCTGGCGCTTTCACGGCCAGGGTGTGCTGGTGGCTGAGCCAGGCCGTCAGATTGGGCGTTTGCTCCGCCTTGCGATCGATGCAAAGGTTCATTCCCTCCAGCGTTTGCTTCAGGGCGCGGTCGGAGGCGGGCAACGGGTGCTGGCTGAAGAACTGCTGGAAGCTGTCGCGGCCGCTGACGCTGCAAAAGGCGGCGGTGGCGTAGATGATCCCCGCGCCGCCAAATACACTGAGCTTGGATTTGACCTGCGGCCAGTGCGATTTTACAAATTCCCACCCCAGTTGCCGCCCCGCCGAGTTGTACACCACTCCGCCAATCATGCGGGTAAAATCCTGGTCGCGAACCTCCGGCGTTAAGGCAAGATCCAGCGTGCGCTGGAGCAGTTGCGGATTATGAAAGTCGGTGAGCGCGAAGAGATAGCGGTAATGTTCCTCCGGAGTTTTGCTGGAACGAGCGCGCGCCAGATACTGATCGTAGAGCGAGGCGTCGCCGTTGAGCGCGGCCAAAGAGATGACCGTGCCCACCAGGGTGGGGTCAACCGAAGAGGCGTCCTTCATATAGGCTTCGGCCTGCCTGCGGGCCTCCGCCAGCACTTCGGGATCGCGTCCGGTAAAGCCCAGCGTGCCCAGAACGCTGGCGCGCAGGCCGCGCGTTTCGTCGTCTTCGCCCGGCGCCGGCTTCCAGCCCAGGCGCTCGGCCGCGGGCCGCAGCAACTGCCGCACCCAGGCGCGGTACTGGCCTCGATCCTGCGCTGTAACCCAGTGCTGCCCAATGTCTGCCAGGCTGCCGTCGAGCATATCCATGACCGGGCGCTCGCGATCGTTGCGCAGCGCTTCAGCCAGTTGCAGGTATTCGCCTACCTGAATCCGGCCAATATTCAACAGCGAGAGCTCCGTGTTCAGGAACGATATCCTTTCGGGCGGGGTAAGGGCGGTTTCCGCGCTGGCGGCAATGGCATTCAGGGCGCGGGGGCTGTAGGCGGTGCGATAGTAGCCGCGCGCGCCCGCATTGGCAAAAACCCACTTGCCGCAGCCCTGCAGCGTAAAGGATTGGCGCTTTTGCTTCAGCACCACGCATTGCGCGCTGGCGCTGCCGTCATTACGAAGACAAACCGGGATGTCCCAAAGTTCATCGCTGCCGGCCTCAAACAGCTTGCGGTCGGCAAAATAGCGCTGCTGGCTTAGCGTTACCTGCGTGGAGCCGCCCTGGCAGGCGGCTTGCACGTTAACCAGGGGCTCGCCCGGTTGATTGACAAAAGTGGGCATAATCGTGCTGATGGGCCGGCCCGTTACGCGAGTGATGGCATTCCAAAAATCGGTTGCGGAGGCGTTGGCGTACTCATGCGCTCTCAGATATGCCTGCACGCCGCGCCGCCAGTTGGAGGGGCCGGTGTAGGCTTCCAGCATGCGCAGCACAGCCGCCGTTTTGCCGTAGGTAATGCCGTCAAAAAGCTGATTGATCTCGCCGGAGGTTTCCGCGTGCGGGGCGCGGATGGAACGCGTGGTGGCGAGGGCGTCATCGCCCAGCGCGCCGGTGGTATCCAGCGCTTCGTCGGTGGGCAGGTTCCATTCCGGCTTCCAGGCTTCCATGGGCTTGTTTTCCATCCAACTGGCAAAACCCTCATTCAGCCAGATGTCGTTCCACCAGGCCATGGTCACCAGATCGCCGAACCATTGGTGGGCCATTTCGTGAGCGACCACCAGAAAAACTCCCTTGCGCTCGCCTACGGAAGCAGTCTTTTCATCCAGCAGCAGCGCGGTTTCGCGGAAGGTGATGGCGCCGGCGTTTTCCATGGCGCCCGCCTCAAAGTCAGGGATGGCGATCAAATCCAGCTTGCCAAACGGATATTTGATTCCGAAATACTGGTTGTAATAGTGCAGGATGTACTCAGCGGAATGCAACGCGTAGGGCGCCAGGTTCAGCTTGCCCGGCGTGGAGCAGACGCGAATCGGCGTGCCGTCGGAGCTGCCGGAGATACATTGGAAATCGCCCATCAGCATGGCGACCAGATAGGAAGATAGCCTGGGCGTGGCGGCAAATTTCAGGGTGTGCTTCTCCGCGCCCGGACCGGGAGTATCCGAAACTATCTTGCCGTTGGAGATTGCGGTGTCGCCCTTATCGACCACCAGCGAAATATCAAAAGTGGCTTTAAGCGCCGGCTCGTCAAAGCAGGGGAAGGCGCGGCGGGCGTCGGTGGGCTCAAACTGCGTTACCGCGTATTCCCTATGGTTGGCATGGGCCAGGTAGAGGCCGCGCAGCGAATCCGTAAGCTTGCCGCTGAAAACCAGGCGCAGGGTGGCCTCGCCGGGCTGCAGAGGCTGTGCCACGCGTAGCGCCACCATTTCGCGCCTGGGTTCGAACTGTGCTTTGGCCGTCTGGGTGTTTCCGCCGGCGCTGATCCCGGCCTTTGCAATGGCCAGGCCGACCGCATTCAGGGTGATCACGGTGGTGGGCTGCTTCACCTGCACGCGGATAGTTTCCTCGCCGCTGAAGGTGTTTCGCTTTAAGTCAGGCGCGATACGAATGTGGTAGTCCTGGGGAACCGCCTGCTGCGGCAGGCGCTGGGCGATCGCCGCTGTGGCCATCATCGCGATCAGGCAGCCAGCGCGGAGGATTCGAGTCATTACATTGCTCCTATGAGTAAAATAAGCCTTTAGCCTATGCTAAAACCCGGCCCAAGGGGAGTGCTCGACTGTATTGTAATTCTGTGGTAACCGAATCGCCCAATCCGGGGGAGCGGCTTCCGTGGAGTATACTAGCGGCGGAGGAGAGAAATGAGAGATATGGTATTTGCCATTCTTGCTTCCACACCGGCCAAGCTGCGGCAGGAGGTTCGCGAAATGCCGCCCGGCGCCATCAAGACGCGCCCCGCACCGGACAAATGGTCCGTCCAGGAGATTCTGGCCCATATCGAGGACGTTGAAATCCCCGGCTTTCGCGAGCGGGTGGAGATGATCCTGAAGGAGAAGAATCCGGCCCTTGCGGCGTTCGATCAGGAAGCCCGCGCCATTGAGAAGGGTTACCAGCGCCTGGATGCGCGGAAATCGCTCGATTCCTTCACCCGCAAGCGGCGCGAGAGCCTGAAGTGGCTGCGGCAAATAAAACCCGCGCAATGGCGCAGGACGGGAACGCACCATACGGTGGGCAGGATGTCCGCAGGCGAATACCTTTACGAATGGGCCTTCCATGACCTGGGCCACCTTCGCCAGATCATGGAAGCCAAGCGCTATCTGCTGTACCCGCTGATGGGAAACATGCGGCACTATTACAAGTTGAGCTAGGCCGGCGCCAGGCCAAATTTTTACCACCACGAGGCAGCTTTGAACAAAATCTTTCGTAGCGCGGATGAAGCTTTGCAGGACCTGACCGACGGCGCCACACTGATGGTGGGAGGCTTCGGCTTGTGCGGCATCCCGGAGAATCTGATTGAGGCAGTGCGCCGAAAAGGCGTGCGCGAGCTCACGATCATCAGCAACAACGCGGGATTGAATTCTTACGGCCTGGGGTGCCTGCTGGAGTCCCGTCAGGTAAAGCGCGTTATCGGCAGCTACGTGGGCGAGAACAAAATTCTGGAACAGTTGGCGCTTAGCCAGGAAGTTGATCTGCATCTGACTCCGCAGGGGACACTGGCGGAGCGCATCCGCGCCGGCGGCGCGGGCATTCCCGCCTTTTACACGCCCACGGGCGCCGGTACCGTGGTGGCTGAGGGTAAGGAAGTTCGGGAGTTCCACGGACGCAAGTATCTTCTGGAGCAGGCCCTGACCGCCGATTTTGCTCTGATTAAAGGCTGGAAAGGCGACCGCTGGGGCAACCTGATCTACCGGCGCACGGCTCGCAACTTTAACCCCGTGATGGCCACGGCGGCTCGCGTTACTGTGGCTGAAGTGGAGGAAATTGTCGAGTTAGGCGATCTGGATCCGAACTCGGTGGTGACGCCCGGCATTTATGTAAAGCGCATCTTCCAGGGCGCAAAATACGAAAAGAGAATTGAAAAACGCACAGTGCGGCCGAAAGCCTGAAATCAGTTCAGGCTGAGATTTTTAGAAGACAGCAGGCAGCCATGGATAAAAGGGAAATTATCGCCCGGCGCGTCGCGCAGGAACTGCGGGACGGCTTCTACGTTAATCTTGGCATCGGCATTCCGACCCTGGTCTCCAACTACGTTCCGGCCGGGCTGGAGGTGATTCTGCAGTCTGAGAACGGCATGCTGGGCGTGGGGCCTTACCCCTACGAAGGCGAAGAAGACGCGGACCTGATCAACGCCGGCAAGGAAACGGTCACCGAGGTCCCGGGGACCTCCTATTTTTCAAGCGCGGATTCGTTTGCCATGATCCGCGGCGGCCACGTGAACCTGACCGTGCTGGGGGCGATGGAAGTGGACGAAAAAGGCAACCTGGCCAGTTGGATGATACCCGGCAAAATGGTGAAGGGTATGGGCGGCAGCATGGATCTGGTGGCGAGCGCAAAGCGCGTGATTGTGGCCATGGAACACCGCACCCGGGAGGGCAAGCCCAAGGTGCTGCGCCGCTGCACCTTGCCGCTGACGGGCGAAGGCGTAGTGCATCGTGTGGTTACGGAATTGGCCGTGCTCGACGTAACCCCGGCTGGATTGCTGGTGCAGGAGCTGGCCCCCGGCGTTGCGTTTAAGGAGGTGCAGAACGCTACGGAGGCTGAGCTCCACGCTGCGCCCCAATTGAAGGAGTTCTCGCTCTGATCACGTGCCCCGCCGCCACCCGTGAGCAGGGCGTGCCTGCGGCGCTTAGAGTTTTTTCAGCGCCTTTTCCGCGCCCGCCAGATCGGAAACGGAGAGGATCAGTTCTGCGCTTTTGCAGCCGCGCGCCGTGGCCGCATAAGCGTACTCCAAAGCGATGTGCGCATCTTCCAGCCGGCTGCTCACTTTGGCGAGCTGGCCGGCGCGGTCGGGAAGGGTTATGCGCAGCACTTCCTCCTCACTGATCCGCATGCCGATCTGCAGCAAAGCTTCCTTGGCCTTTTCGTGCTGGTTAACGACCAGGTGCATGCCCATCAGCGATCCTTCGCGGGCGGTGGAGAAAGCCGAAACATTCACCCTGGCCGCCCGCAGCGCTTCAGCAATGGCGGCAAAGCTGCCGGGCAGTTGATCACTCCACGCTGTTAATTGGCGTACCCGCACTGGCGCAGTCGGCATGTTGGTGTTCCTTCTCCGGGCGCTTATCGAAACAGGGAACAAGGCCGGCTCAGCGCAATACCGCGTTTCCCAGGTACCCCACGTTATCGCCCGCACCATCGCGCACAAAAACGCTGACGCGGAAAGCCTCGGCAGGCAGCGGAACGCTCTTATCCAGGCTTACCACCTGGCGTGGGTCAACCGCCTGCAGCGTCTCACTGCCCAGATCCTCGCCCAGCTTGCTGTAAAAGGCCGCCACGAGACTTCCTGGAGTGAAAACGCCAAAAACGCCCTTCAGGCGAACCTGTTCGCCTGCAACCGCGGCGGAAAGCGGCTGACTGATTGCTCCCGCCCACACGGCGTTCTGGACAGGATTGGGAACCCGGGTGGGTGACCAGTGCACGGTGAATTCGTATTGCTGGCCTGGCTCAAGCTCCGCAAAGGGGCTGATCAGTTCCGCCTCCAGAAAGTATGGCGTCTGGCTGGGGTCGTCGGGCAGAACCTGGTCAAACGCCACGCGCGAAATGGTGCCCGGGCCGTCGTTCCAGGACTCAACGGTGGCGTTATCCGGATACGCCTGGCCGGGGAAATACTTGAAGTTTTCCACGTAGGCGATCTGCTTTTGGCCATTCACCACCGCGTACCAACCGGCATTGGAGTCGGCCACGACTTTGCCCACGCGATAGAGGTAATGGACGCGCAGCAGCCGCCCATCATCAATCGCTTCGTAGCTCGGGTGGTGCACGTCGCCGTAGGCAACGGCGTAGCCATTGGGGTGAACGCTGTGCGGGTTGATGGGGATATACATGTAGAGGTCAGGGTTCGGCTTGGAGGGGTCGTGAAGGTCCGCGCCGTTGTTCTGCAGCACGTGCCAAACTCCCCAGCGGATGCGCCGCTTGCTGATGTTGCGCATCACCTGTTCAACGGTAATGCGCGTCGTTCCGGCATATACATGAAAAGTGCGCTCAAACTGCACACCGGTGCGCGGGTCCTTGGGGCTGGTTACACGCACCGCAACCTCTTCCGGGCTATCCTTAACCACCTCGCTGGCAAAGTGGCTTCCGTCCAGGGTGTAATAAGGAATGCTTGGCCATTGGGCATCGTTCATCCAGCCTTCTGGAGCGGGCCAGACTTTATCGCCGCCGTAGTTGGCCCATCCGGCCCTGGGATTATTCTGCGCCTCGGGCAGCACTTTGCCCGCCAGGCTGTGATTCACAAAGAAAAATTCCTGGTCGCCCAACTGCATCTGTATGGCCCGCCCGCCAATATCAGGAGCAATGTAGAGACTCACAATTCCGTTAGTCAGGCGGAAGGCGTTCCAGCCGTTGTACTGCGTTTTTTCAATCTTCGCGTTGAAATCCATAGTGGGTGTAGCCATCAGAATCCTCGCTCCGGTAGGGTGCCGCTGGAATGAAAGCCGGCGGGTAAAATTGAACTGCAACGCGGCCAACATAAAAAGGCACGGCAATGCCAGCCGCAAAACAATTCCAGGCTTGACTCTGGCGATGAACCGGGTCAAGCCGCGTACGGCGGCGCGCGGCTTGTCTGCCGCGCCCATCTCCGCCAGGTGATGCTTCATGTTATCTGCCTTTTCGGGGGCGTTTGGGGCAAGTAGCACCCGGCGCTCCGCGCCGCCCGGTATGATCGCCACCGTCATGCTCTAATAGCCGGTGGGCACTATCCAAAAGCTGGCTTCAAACGTCTTGCCCGCGCCCAGCACAATCAATCCTGGAAACTTGCCTTCGTGATTCAGATTAAAGGCGTCGGTGGGGCCGGTTTGCGGCTCCATGCAGATCAGGTCGGCGGGGCGGGGCGCGTAGACCACGGCATAGGTGTAAGGTTTGCCGTAAACCACTTCAATCCGGCCTTTTTGTCCCTGAACGGCGAGATGGGCCAGCCCCTGCGCGTCGCGTTTAAGGCCCGTAAACACCTCATCCAGTTCCATGGATCCCAGCTTCGCGTTTTCCGGGTCCGGCAGCACTCGAGTGGCAGGTTCGGTTTGTCCGGTTGGAATCAACTTGCTGTTCAGCAGCAAATGCTCGGATACACCCAGGTGGACCACCCAGTCTGCCCTCGGCCCCAGAGGAAGAAAGTAAGGGTGGTATCCGATCAGCACCGGCATGGGCGAAGCGCCCAGATTATGAATTACCGTGCTGTTCTGAAGTTTGCCATCCTTCAGCCGGTAGGTCACTTCGATGGTGTTGGCAAAGGGGAATTGGGCAATCAAATCGGGATACTTGTAAAAATCCAGACGCGAAGTCACAAAAGCGCCCTGGTCATCGGTAGCGCCGGTTTTTACCACTTTCCATCGCTTTTCAAAGACTACCAGCCCGTGCATGGGCTGGCCAAAGTTGTCGCGAAAGACGTTGCCCAGCGCCGGGTTCAAAATATATTTCTGGTTCTGAAAATAGTAGGCGTCCTGATCAATGCGGTTGGCATAGGGGGCCAGGAATGGAATGCCACAACAAAACGTGTGCTTGGCCAGATAGCCCTTAAAAGAATCGGGAGGGATCAGCACATTCTGGCCGTTCACCTTGAACTGATAGGCAAAGTTGCCCATATCCGGCGCCAGGCCAAAGTCCATATGGCGCTTGTTATCCAGCAGGTGGTAAGTCGCATGCCCCTCCACCTGTTTTTGAGCCACGGCGTAATTGCCCGCGGCATAGGCGGAGGGCGCAGCCGCACTGAGCGCTATCGCGAAAAGCAGGCAAACGGTTACGCGCCACTGTCGAATTTTCATAATGGATCCATTCCTTCCGCCTTTACGCCCCGCTGTTCAGGTCCGCCAGTTTGTGTGACGTTTCGCGCAGGGCGGGGTAAAGCTGGCGATAAACGTCATACAACTCATCGTAGATTTTCGCATTGCCGGAGTGGGGCGTTAGCGTTTCGCGCGCCTGAATCGCCTGCCGCGCCGATTCCTCTACCGACGGGTAGATGCCGGCGCCCACGCCCGCCAGCAGCGCGGCGCCAAAAGCGGAGCCTTCCGACTCCCGCAACAGAACCACACTCTTGCGGTAAATATCCGATTGAATCTGCCGCCATAAGAAACTTCGCGAACCGCCGCCGGAAACGCGCACCTGCTCCACAGGTATTTGCAGTTCAGCGAAGATTTCGAGAGTATCGCGCAAACTGAAAGCCACGCCCTCCAGAATGGAGCGGATCAGATGGCTGCGCTGGTGAGCGGCGGTAAGTCCAAACCACAGCCCACGCGCCTTGGGATCAAGGTGCGGAGTGCGCTCGCCCATCAGGTAAGGAAGAAACAGCAGACCGGCGCTGCCGGCGGGGGCAAGCTCCGCTTCACGGATCATCAGGTCATAAGGATCGCTGCCCATTTCGCGCGCCATCCAGGTTTCGCCCTGGCCCAACTGGTCGCGGAACCAGCGCAGGGAAAGCCCCGCCCCCTGGGTTACGCCCATCACGTGCCATTTTCCCGGCACGGCGTGGCAAAAGGTGTGGATGCGGCCGCGCGGGTCGAGCGTGGGCGTATCCGTGTAGGCAAAAATCACTCCGGAAGTGCCCAGCGTGGCGGAGGTGAGACCGTGGCAAACAATGCCGTTGCCCACCGCGCTGGCCGCCTGGTCTCCAGCGCCGCCCACCACCGGCGTTCCCGTGCGCAAGCCGGTCACCAGAGCGGTTTCGCTGGAAACTTCTCCAGTCACCTGCGGCGATTCGTACAGACGGGGAAGCAGCCTGGGATCGATCTGCAGGGCATCCAGCATTTCCGATGACCAGCGGCGGTTCCTGACATCCAGCAGCAGAGTGCCGGAAGCGTCTGATACCTCGGTGGCAAACTCCGAAGTCAGGCGAAAGCGGACGTAATCCTTGGGAAGCAGAAAATGGGCGGCGCGCGCGTAGTTCTGGGGCTCGTGGTCGCGAACCCAAAGGAGTTTGGGGGCGCTGAAGCCGGTGAGCGCGGGATTTGAAACCAGTTGGATTAAGCGGTCAGCGCCCAGGCGCTGGGTAATCCAATCGCACTGTTCCTGGCTGCGCTGGTCGCACCAGATCAGGGCGGGACGGATCACGGTGTTGCTCCCATCCAGCAAGGCCACACCGTGCATTTGGCCGGAGAGTCCGATGGCGTCAATATCGGCGCCTTTCAAGGACGCCATCTGCAGGGCGCCCCGAATGGACCCGATGGACGCCCGCCACCAGTCTTCCGGATTCTGCTCCGCCCAGCCCGGGCGCGGCATGCGCATGGGCTCGTGATCTGCCGTGGCTGCCGCCACCACGTGGCCATCCGGGCGCACCACCACGGTGCGCGTGCCGGACGTGCCGACGTCAATCCCCATCATGTAGCCCATAGGCTGATACCCGATGCAGTTCGCCGCCGCGCCCCCAGGCGATTACACCTTAACGCGCACCCACTTGCGGGCGCTGGCGGAGCGCTCAATGGCGTCCATCACGGCGTTGTTCTTTACGCCATCATAAAAGTTAGGCTCCGGAAGCCGGTCCTTTTCCAGCGCCGTCAAAAAGTCATGGATGGCGTGCACAAAGGTGTGCTCGTATCCGATAATATGGCCGGGCGGCCACCACGCGCCCACGTACGGATGCACGCTTTCGGTAACCATGATGGTCTTATAGGCTTGCTGGGCTTGCTTCTCCGTGCCATCGTAGAATTCCAGTTCGTTCATACGCTCTAGGTTAAACGCCAGGCTGCCCTTGCTGCCGTAAACCTGAAAAGTATTGTAATTGCGGCGGCCGCCGCAGAATCTGGAGCTTTCAAACACTCCCACGCTGCCGTTCTTGAAGCTGGCAAGAAAGTTGGCGTCGTCATCTACGGTAACCCGTCCCATGGTCTTGCCAGCCTTGGCTTTTAACCCGCCCGATGCGCCGCCGGGGATGGGCCGCTCCTTGATGAATGTGGTCAACTGGCCGGCCACGGAGTCAATGTCGCTGTTCAGGAACTGGGCCAGATCCAGCGCGTGGGAGCCAATATCCCCCAACGCGCCGCTGCCCGCGTGCTTTTTTTCCAGCCGCCAGATCAGCGGGAACTGAGGATCCAGAATCCAATCCTGCAAATAAGCGCCGTGGTAATGATAGATGGTCCCCAGGCGTCCTTCCTGAATCAACTGCCTGGCAAAAGCCACGGCGGGAATCTTGCGGTAGTTGTGCATCAGCATGTGCTTGACGCCGGCCTTTTCCACGGCGCGCAGCATCTGCCTGGCTTGCACCAGAGTGTTGGCCAGCGGCTTTTCGCAAATTATATGCTTGCCCGCGGCCGCCGCGCCCAGGGCCATAACCTGATGCATGTCGCCGGGGGTGGAAATATCCACCACATCCACGTCCTTGCGCTCCACCACTTTGCGCCAGTCCGTTTCCACTTCCTCCCAGCCCAGTTGGCGGGCCGCGGCTTCCGTGGCCTTGCGGTCGCGGCCACAAATCACTTTCAAGCGCGGCTCCAGCTTGCCAGGGAAAAATCGGCTCACCTGGCGATAAGCGTTGGAGTGGGCCTTGCCCATGAATTTGTAGCCAATCAACGCGATATTGACCTCAGTCATATTCAGGTTCCTCGCGGTATTCATTTCGCAGCCCGGCAGCCCGCCGGGGCATCCCGCCAGCCGGTCACAATCGGTTGGCGGCTGCTTTATTTTAAGCCCACCACATCTCCTTCAGCTTTTCGCGTATCACAATCTGGTTCAGGAAGGCCGCGGCTTTGGTCAGCCCTTCGTCAATGGACATCAAACTGTCTTCGTGCTCAATCGAAAGCACGTCGTCGTAGCCCACCATTTCCAGTGTGGAAACGAAATCGCTCCAGAAATCGGCATCGTGGCCGTAGCCCACGGTGCGGAAGATCCAGGAGCGGTTCTTCTCATCCTTGTAGGGCTTCACATCCAGCACGCCGTTCACCTTGTAATTCATGTCGTACATGCGGGTATCCTTGGCGTGAACGTGGAACACCGCTTCGCCCAGGGCGCGCACGGCCGCGCACGGGTCAATCCCCTGCCAGAACATGTGGCTGGGATCAAAGTTGCAACCCACCGCTTTGCCGGCTTCAGCGCGCAGGTGCAGCATGCTCTCCGGCGAATACACTACAAAGCCCGGATGCATTTCGATGGCGATTCTTACCCCGTGGTCCTCCGCGAACTTGGCGTGCTTCTTCCAGTAGGGAATCACCTTCTTTTCCCATTGCCATTTGAGCAGGTCCGGATAATCCGGCGGCCACGGTGTGGTAACCCAGTTGGGGAACCTGGCGCTGTCGCTATCGCCCGGGCAGCCGGAAAAATCGATCACGCGCGAAACACCCAGCTTTTCCGCCAGCAAAATCGTCTTGCGGCTGGTTTCAACGGCGCTTTGGGCTATTTTCTTGTTCGGGTGCAACGGATTGCCGTGGCAACTGAGCGCGCTGATGGTGATGCCCTCGTCACTCATCTTCTGTTTGAACTCTTTCAGCTTTGCGGGTGCGCCAAGCCATTCCAGCTTCAGGTGCGGGTCGCCCGGATAATTGCCGGTGCCCAGCTCCACAGTCTGGATGCCGAGGGGTTTAATCTTGGCCAGAACTTCGTCAAGAGTCAGGTTTGCAAACAGCGCGGTGAATATTCCAACCTTCATGGCAATAGCTCCTTTCGTTGACGCACGCCTGGGCGCCGGGGCGCCCTGGCCAGCGCCGTCCCTGATCTGCCGGTGGGAACCCTGCAGCAAGGCAGAGGGTAAATCTATAAGCCTCAGAAGATGTCGTCAACAGAAAAAATAGGGTGGAAGATACGGGGGCAGGGTGCGGCTGGACAGCGGCGAAAACAGGCTAACCATATTGCTCAAAGCTGATTGCCGATTGGGCAAGGCCTATTTCGCGCAGATGTCGACGCACGGAATCCACCGTTCGCGGCGCACCGCAAACATACGCATGCACTCCGGGCTTGTTGGCCAGATAGTGGCGCAGGTGCTGCTGCACGTATCCGGTCAGGCCGGTCCAGCCGGCGGGGGGCTGGCTGAGGGTGGGCACAAACTGGAATCCGGAGTAGCGGCGGGTCATATTTTCAAATTCGTTGCGGTAAAGAATCTCCTCTTCATGGCGCGCCCCGTAAAACAACACCGCGAGGGAGTCAGGCTGTTCATGGAAAAGCTGCTGCAACATCGCGCGCAGCGGCGCTATGCCCGTGCCCGTGGCTATAAATGCAGAAAGGGGGTCAGGCGGCTGACGCAGCTTAAAGGAGCCGAAGGGGCCGCTGAACTCGATTCTGGTTCCCGGGCCCAGGGCGGAAAACCAGGCGTACTTTTCGTCCTTGGGATCTATTTGAATGCACAGGTCAAACCGGCCATTGGTTTGGGGGCGGGAGGCAATGGAAAACGCCGCTGTGCCGGTCCTTGGCTCCGGCGCAACCCGCAGCAGAATGTGCTGCCCGGCCTGAAAGTGCAGGTTGTGCCCGTCGGCGCTTTCCAGTTCGAGCTGCCTGGTGGTTTCGCCCGTGGTAGTCACCCTGCGCACGACCGCGTGGTAGGAGGGTCTGGTCACCGGTTTAGTTGCCGTCCCCCAAAGCATTTTGTATTCGCTCGAGCACCATCTGGGCCATCCGTGGATGGGCCTCCAGAGATTCGCCTACCTCAATGCGCAAACCCGGGAACCGCGCCTGCTCCGCCGCAACCAGCCTGGGCAAGTCACGTTGCAAATGCACCCCCATGGTCAGGAAAAAGGGGATCACAATCAGGCGCCGAAGGCCTCGCTCCGCGGCCTGCTCGATGGCCGCTTTCAGGTCCGGCTGCGCGATATCCAGAAAGCAGGCCTCGACGTAGGCGTAGTCGCCGGCTTGCGCCACCTGGCGCGCCAGTTCGTGCACGCCTCGATTGGCCGTCTCTACCCGGCTGCCATGGGCAAAAAGCAGTATACCGGTTGATGTGGAGCTTGAGTCCATAACCGATTCAATTCTAGCCTGAGCTTTCTAAAGTTGCCTAGTCAAGGCGTGGCCCGGTAGTTGCACGGTTTCACCTGTGGCAAGGGCGCCTCGCCCGAGTCCACGGCCAAGATGGCCGTGCCACCGGCGTGCGGCTTGACCTGCCCGCAAACCTAACCTACCATGGGCTTACGACCGGTAGTCAATTCCAGGCAGTACGAACCTCAGAAGGAGGGCACGATGCGTTCCTCTAGACCCATTTGGGGAGTTTTTCTGATTTTACTTTCCTGCCAGTTGGCACGGGCAGATTTCAAATATACCGAAACCACCAAAATATCCGGCGGCATGATGGCAGGCATGGCCAAAATGATGGGCGCGTTCAGCAAGCAGATGCGCCAGGCCGAACAGCCGGTGACCAGCACCATTTATGTTAAGGGAAATCGCATGCGACGGGATGATGCCAACGGGGAGGTGCAGATCATCGACCTGCCCAACCGCCAGTTCATCTACATCAACCCCGCGCAGCACTCCTACTACATTATGACGTTTGACCAGATGCGCGAAGCCATGCAAAACATGCAGCAGGCGATGCAGCAGGGAATGCATCAACAAAACGCCAAGCCGGGTCAGCCTCAGGTCACCATGACTCCTCATATCGAGGTAAAGAACACCGGGCAAACGCGCCAGATCCTGGGGCAGAACACGCAGGAAGTGAATATTAATATGGGCCTGGATATGCAAAGCCAGAATGCCCAGAACCCTGCGCAGAGCGGCTCCATGACCATGACGACCACTGTGGACGAATGGGTGGCGCCCAATATTTCCGGCTACGATGAGGTTCGCAATTTCTATCAGCAGATGGCGAAGGAAATCAACTGGGTGCCGAGCGCGGGCATGTCCAGCGATCCGCGCATGCACCAGAGCATGGTGGAACTGGCAAAGAGCGGAAAGATCCCGAACGGCCTGCCGCTGCTTTCCACAACATCCATGGGCATGGCGTTGCCGCCTGGAGCGGCGGGCGCGCAGGGCGCCAATGCCCAGGCCAATAATCAAGGGCAGCAATCATCAAGCAATTCGCAACAGAATACGCAGGCTGCTTCCAACCCCGAGCAGGCGGCCGCAAAGGCGCTGGGCGGGCTGATGGGTGGCTTTGGCGGGTTTGGGCGGCACAAGAAGAAGCAACAGCAGGACCAGTCGAGCCAGCAGAATACCTCCGCATCAACAAATCCCAACGGAGGGGCCGCGCCAGCAGCCGGCGGCGGATCGCTGATGCAGATAACCATGGAGGTTACTTCGTTTTCGACGGACTCCATTGATTCGGGAATTTTTAATATTCCGGCCGGCTTTACCAAGGCGGAGCCGCCAGCCAACCAATATCCGCATTAGGTTGGCGGGCCGCGCTCGCGGATAAGCCCTCATAGCGCGCGTCAGGTGCGTCTGGCGCGCGCTCCGCTTGCTATCGATGCGTGGTTGAGCGCTGCGCCGCCTTCCGCAGCCTCGCCCACCGGCATAAACAGGCTGGCCGCTCCATAAACGCCCACATTTTGTTCCAGTTTGGCCGGCAACAGTGGAGTCTTTTTCGCCAGGTCCGGATTGAGCGTGTATTGCAATATCGTCTCGCGGATCTTGTCGAACAACGGCTTGCCAATACGCGAAACCCCGCCACCCAGCACGATGGCCTCCGGGTCAAGCAGCGTGATCATTCCTCCCAGCCACACGCCCAGATAAAACCCGGTCTCCTCAATAATTGATTTGGCCACGGCGTCGCCTTTGGTCGCAGCGTCAGCGATCATTTGCGGCGTGACCAGGTCCAGGCGGCCGCGCGTCAGCTTGCGCAATAGGCTGGGCGTGGTAAATTCCTGCTCCAGGCGCACGCGCGCACGCCGGCACATACCCGGGCCAGCGGCCAACGCTTCAATGCAGCCCAGCGCTCCGCAGCCGCAGCGGTAATGGCTGTGGAAATCGATCGACATGTGCCCGCCTTCGCCGGCCACGCCGTTCTTGCCGTGATAAACCTTGCGGCCAATAATAATTCCGGTGCCGATTCCCGTCGAAACCGTCACGTAGAACACGTACTGAAACCCGGCTGCGGCGCCAAAAAGGACCTCCGCCAGCCCGGCGGCGTTGGCGTCGTTTTCCACTCGGGCCGGCAGGCCAAAATTCCTTTCCACCTGCTCCACCAGCCGTACATTGCTCCAGCCCGGCAGGTTGGGCGCGTTCAGCACCAGGCCGGTCTCCGGGTGAAGAGGGCCCGGAGCGCACAACCCGATGCCCTCAATAGCCTTTTCGCCGCCCCCCAGCCGGATCAGCTTCTGAATCACTTTTCTTACCTGGCCGAAGCTGACCTCAAAACCCTCTTTGGCGCGTGTCGGCAGCACCAGCGCCTTTGTCAGCCGCCCCTTCATGGTCAACAGTCCGCCTGCCACCTTTGTTCCGCCTACATCGATTCCGATGATCCGTTTTTCCATGACTGTTTCTCTCCCTCTGACTCAGGTGCGGAAGTCCGACCGCCGATTGTAGCAAGAGATGACGCTGCCTACAAAGAGAGTGGATGCGAAAGACCAGAGGGCGGCAGGGCAGGCCAAAACCACGGGCCAACCGGCTTGACAAGCGGCTGGAATCCGGCAAGGCTTTAAGAATGCACCATTTTTTGCCGCCCTTTTCATTACGCCGCGTCATTATGCTGGTGATGCTGGCGCTGATTGTCTCCAGCCAGGTGTTCTGGCTGCGCAGATTGATCGGTTGGGCCGCGCGCCTGGGTAAAGGACTTGCCCCGCGCCGCGTCTGGGCATGGGCTATTTGCCTAGCCTATACCGCCTTCCTGGGCATGAACCTGCTTTGGGGACCCCGCGGGCACAGTCCAACCCGTTTGACTGCCGGTTCGGCTCTGGTTGAAGCCCCGTATCTATGGTGGATATTCGGCTCGACCGCCGGTTTTCTTCTCTACCTTGCCGTCAAGCCCCTGCTGTATGCGGGAAGCGGTCTGGCAGGCTTAATGAACAAGGCCGCGGCACCGCAGGCGGCGGACCCCGATCCGCCCGGCGACCCGAAAGCGGAAGGCGGCCTGCTGTCACCTTCCCGCCGCCAGTTTCTCGATCGATCGGCAACGGCTATCGGCCTGGCGCCCTTCGTGGCCGGCGCTTACGGGCTTTTCTATGGGCGCCTCGACCTGCAGATTACCCATTACCGCACGCCTTTGGCGCGGCTGCCGCGGGCTTTTGACGGATTTCGGATCGTTCAGCTTTCCGACTTCCACATTGGACCGTTCATGTCCGCCAGGGAGATCCGGAAATACGCGGAAATTGCCAACGGATTACGCGGCGACCTGATTGCCATCACCGGCGACTTTGTAACCTGGGATGCCTCAACGCAGGGCGCGGCTGTGGACGCGCTATCCATTCTGAAGGCGCCCTACGGCGTGGTAGGATGCCTGGGCAATCACGAAATCTGGACCCACACCCAGCGCAGCATTACCCGCCTGTTCGCGGCTTTGCAATTCAAGATTCTGCGCCAGCAGAACCACACCCTGACGGCGCAGGGAGATTCGCTCAATGTGATTGGAGTGGATTTTCAAAGCCATCGGGTTTTTGGCCGCCGGGTTGAGGGGTTTGTGCACGAATACCTTGCCGGCATCGAGCCGCTGATAGCCCCGCACACCGCCAACATTCTGTTAAGCCACAACCCGAACACTTTTGACCGCGCCGCCGAACTGGGAATAGGGCTGAGCCTGGCCGGCCACACCCACGGCGGCCAGGTAACGCTGGAATTTATCAATCCCAATCTTTCACCGGCGCGCCTGATGACGCCCTACGTGCGCGGCTGGTTCCACAAACCCGGCGGCGCGCTCTATGTGAACAGCGGGATTGGAACTATTGGTGTTCCCATGCGCATTGACGCCCCGCCGGAAATTACCGTCTACGAATTGACCACGCAGCCGGGTTAGACCCAGCCAGAGGCGCAACGGAACGTCACGCAATGGACCAGTGATGAACCCGCTTTCTGGTTTGGGGGTAGCCGGGTGCCACCGGCGCCGGCCAGCTTGCCACGCCGCCATTCCGGCTTGGCCTGCGGCCGGAACTTCCTCTTGGGTGATTAAAACTTGCCAGCCTGCACCTGGCGAGGGCGCAGGTCCCCTACTATAAACCAGTAGGCGAGCAGCCCGCTGACCAGGAGAATGGCGGCCAGGGCAAAGCCGGCGAAATATGACCTGGTATAGGCGATCAGCAAACCGGTAACCAGCGGCGCCAACACCCCGCCCACATTGCCCGCAAAGTTTTCCGCGCCGGTCCAAATGCCCACCTCGCCCGGCGGCGCGCAGCATTGCAGCACCACCAGCAGATTTCCCGTGGAGATGCCCACCATGCAGGCGCCGATAATTTCGAGCAACGCCACTTGAGAGCTGGCCGCGCGGGCAGCGGGAATGAGCATCAGGCCGCACAAAAAGCCGATCGTAATGATTCCTTTACGGGTCAAGGTTTCGCTCCAGCCGCGGCGGATCAGGTGATCGGCCAGCCATCCCCCGATGGGTTCACTTACCCCAAACACCAGAAAAGGCAGGGCGGAATAAATGCCGGCGCGCAGAATGGTGAGGTGCCGCACGGTTACAAGATAATCCGGAAGCCAGGTGACCAGCAGGTACCAGTAGTAATCGAAGCAGAAAAAGCCCAGGCAAATACCTAACAGATCACGGTTCCAGGTCATCGAGCCGCGGCGAAACGTGCCTGGCGCGCTTTGGGCGGAGGATAGCGCGGAGGGTTCAGGCTTCTTTCCCGCCTGCAGCCAGGGAGGGCAAACCAGCACCCAGGGCAAAAGCCACAGCAGCGCCGGAAAGCCCACCAGCATAAATGTGTGCCGCCAGCCGTAATGCACCAGCAGCCAGGGCACGGTAAGTCCGCCCACCGCCATGCCAATCCGGGTGCCAAAATCAAAGAACCCGCTGGGAAGGCCCCGCTCCTCGGCTTTAAAAAGCAGGCTCACTACCTTGGTGCCTCCGGGCAGGTAAATGGATTCTCCAACCCCAAGAACAAAGCGCGTAAAAATGAGAGAAAGCAGATTCCAGGACATGCCCGCCATGCCTTGCGCCATTGACCACAGCGCAAAGGCGCCGGTGTAAACCCATTTCAGATTAAAGCGGTCCGCGCACCATCCAATAGGGAGTTGCATCAGGGCGTAGGACCAGAAAAAGGTGGAAAGCAGCAACCCTTTTTCCACCGGGCCAAGGTGCATCTCCTTGCCGATCAGGGGTACCGCAATGGAGAGCGTGGCGCGATCCAGATAATTGATAAGTGACGCGATAAACAGCAGGAACACCACTCCCCAGCGCCGCCGGTTGGTAACCGACAAACTGAGACCGGCGACAGAGGGCTGCCGGGTTGCAGGCACGGCCTGAGGACTGACCACGTTTTCTCCTGTTCGAACGCCATGGAAGCATACATTAATTCCTGGCGTGATGGTAAGCCCAACCGGAAGAGATAACGTAAGTGTCTGCAAGGCATGGAAACGACGGTCACGATTGACGTTCAACGGCCGAGGTGCGACGATGATAAGCTTAAATGAAATCAAAACGCCGCAACTGCACCGTGTAAGACTCAAATAATGCGCCGATTAGTGATGGGTATCACCGCAGGCATGTTTGAGCACGGCTAAGCTGAATGACTGAAGTGAGGTGGGCCAATGCCAACTGATTCCTCACCCCCGGCCGCGCCCGTTCGGTTGGAGCGGGCAGCATTAGACCGCCTTTTTGAGTGTTTGAGCAGGCGTGGCTATGGCTTGCTGGGCCCCACCGTGCGGGACGGCGCCGTTGATTATGCCCCGATTACAAGCAGCAAGGACCTTCCGGCTGGCTTTAAAGACGAACAGGAGCCTGGCAGCTATCGCCTCATAAGAACAGAATCACCTCTGCTTTTCGGTTATACCCTCAGCCCGCAATCCTGGAAGCGCTTTCTTCATCCCCCCCGGGAGCGATTGTGGAGTGCTCAGCGCGGGGAAAAAGGGTTCACGATAATTCCTGAAAATGTGTCAGCGCCGCGCCTGGCGTTTATAGGAGTCAGGGCCTGCGAATTGCACGCCATTGCGATTCAGGATCGGGTGCTGACGGGCGGAGCGTATGTTGATGAGGGATATCGCGCCCGCCGGGCCACCGCCTTCATTGTGGCTGTGAATTGCGGCGTTGCCGGGCACACTTGTTTTTGCGAATCGATGGGCACTGGCCCTCAGGCGCAATCGGGGTTTGACCTGGCCATGACGGAAGTGCTGGAGGGTGACGGTGCGGAGGTGCAGCACTACTTTGTGATAGAGGCCGGCAGCGATACGGGCCGCCGGGTGTTGGAGGAACTAAGTCTGCCGCCCGCCCGGGAAAGCGAACTCGCTTCCCAAGCCGGCATCATCGAGCAAGTGCGGAATACGATGGGTCGCCATTTAAAGACCGAGGGCATCAAGGAATTGCTTTACAACAACTCCGAGCATCCACGCTGGAATCAGGTGGCCTCGCGATGCCTTTCGTGTACCAACTGCACCATGGTTTGCCCAACCTGCTTTTGCACTCAAATTGAAGACGTGACCAGCCTGGATGGCAATTGTGCCGAGCGTGTGCAGCGCTGGGACAGTTGTTTCACCACGGAATTTTCGTATGTGCATGGAGGCGCCGTGCGCAGTTCCGCAAGCTCGCGCTATCGCCAGTGGCTTACCCATAAGCTTGCCACCTGGATTGACCAGTTTGGAAGTTCAGGGTGCGTGGGCTGCGGAAGGTGCATTACCTGGTGCCCGGTTGGAATTGATCTGACGGAAGAAGTAAACGCTATTCGCGGCGACGGGCAGCCGCCCGCACAAACCGCCGGGGAGGTTTCGCATGGAGACACTTGAACCGTTGCTGGCCGAACATCCATTTTTCAGCGGCCTGACGCAGGCCCAGCTTGATCTGCTGACCGGGTGCGCATCCAACACCCGCTTTGAGGCCGGACAGTTTATTTTTCGTGAGGGCGAACAAGCTACCAGGTTTTTTGTGATTCGTCATGGCAAAGTTTCGCTGGAGATCTATGCGCCCAGCCGGGGAGCTATTATCATTGCCACGCTGGGTGAGGGCGACATTCTGGGCTGGTCGTGGCTTTTTCCGCCCTTCCAGTGGAAATTTGACGCTCGGGCGCTGGAGCTTACCCGGGCGCTGGCCATGGACGGTGAATGCCTGCGCCGCAAAGCTGAAGAAGATCACCACTTGGGCTTTGAGCTGCTCAAGCGCTTTGCCGCCATCATGGAGGAGAGGCTGCAGGCCACTCGACTGCAGTTGCTGAATTTGTATGAGCCACACGCCTGAGGCTTTGGAAAAAACCGCCGGCCTTTCGCCGCTGATGCCGGAAGTGTACCGCCTGCAGCGCATGCGGCAGGAAACGCTGGACACCTTCACGGTTGAACTGGCGCACGCCAGCCACGCGACCGCGGCTTCCTTCCGTCCCGGGCAATTCAACATGCTTTATGTCTTTGGCGTAGGTGAAATACCCATTTCCATCAGCGGTGACCCCGCCAATCCGAATGCTCTGGTGCACACAACGCGCGCCGTGGGAGTAGTGACGCGGGCCATGCGATTGCTGAAGCGCGGCGACTCGATTGGCGTGCGCGGCCCGTTTGGCGCCGGTTGGCCTGTGGAAGAGTCGGAAGGAAACGACGTGGTGATTGTGGCGGGCGGGATCGGACTGGCGCCGTTGCGGCCCGCGCTCTATCAGATACTGGCTCACCGCATGAAATATGGCCGCGTGGTGCTGTTATATGGCACGCGCAGCCCGGATGACATTTTGTTCCAGCGGGACCTGGAACGGTGGCGCACGCGCTTTGATCTGGAAGTAATTGTAACCGTTGACCGCGCCGCGGGCTCCTGGCGGGGCAACGTGGGTGTGGTCACCACGTTGATTTCACGCGCTCCTTTTGATCCGCGCAACGCGGTGGCTTTAATCTGCGGGCCCGAAATCATGATGCGCTTCACCGCCCAGGAATTGCGGCGGCGCGGCGTCGATAGCGGCAGGATCTATGTCTCCATGGAGCGCAATATGAAGTGCGCCACCGGGTTCTGCGGCCACTGCCAGTTTGGCCCGCAGTTCATTTGCAAAGATGGCCCGGTTTTCCCCTACAACCGCCTGGAAAAATGGCTGAACATTCGGGAGGTTTAAGATGGCCAAGTCCGGCAAACCCAAACTCGCGGTTTGGAAGTTCGCTTCCTGCGATGGCTGCCAGCTTAGTCTGCTGGATTGCGAGGACGAGTTGCTGGCGGTTGCCGGCCGGGTGGAAATCGCCAACTTTCCGGAAGCTTCACGGGCTTTTGTCAAGGGGCCCTATGACCTTTCGCTGGTGGAAGGCTCCATCACCACACCGCACGACGCCGAGCGCATCCACCAGGTGCGGCGCGCTTCGCGCTTTCTGGTTACGATCGGAGCCTGCGCCACCGCGGGGGGCATTCAGGCGCTGCGCAACTTCAAGGATGTCCGCCAATTCACCTCCATTGTTTACGCCCGGCCCGATTACATTGACACGCTGGGAAAATCCACGCCGATCGCTGAGCACGTCAGGGTGGATTTTGAACTGCGCGGCTGCCCGATCAACAAGAAGCAACTGGTGGAAGTGTTGAGCGCTTTTCTGAATGGCCGCAAGCCGGTTACTCCCACCCACAGCGTTTGCCTGGAGTGCAAGCTGCGGGGCACGGTGTGCGTGATGGTGGCGCACGGCACGCCCTGCCTGGGGCCGGTCACGCAGGCCGGCTGCGGCGCCCTATGCCCGGCCTATCAGCGCGGCTGCTATGGTTGCTTTGGTCCCATGGAAACCCCCAATACCGCGTCGCTGAGCGCCGGGTGGGTGCGCCTGGGCGCCGAGCAGCCGGAGCTCGTGCGCGCCTTCCGAGGCTTCAATGCCTACGCTGAGGCCTTCCGGCGCGAGAGTGAATCCCATGAGCATTAAGACAATCAAGGTTGACTTCCTGGCGCGCGTGGAAGGCGAAGGCGGCCTGCTGGTTAAGGTAAAAGGGCAGGCGGTGACGGATGTGCAGTTGAAAATCTTTGAACCGCCCCGCTTTTTTGAGGCTTTTATGCGCGGCCGCCATTTCGCCGAGGCGCCCGATATCACCGCGCGCATCTGTGGCATTTGCCCCGTGGCCTACCAGATGAGCTCCGTGCACGCCATGGAGAACGCCTGCGGCGCGAGCGTAACCGGACCGCTGCGCGACCTGCGCCGGCTCCTCTATTGCGGCGAATGGATTGAAAGCCACGCGCTGCATATCTACCTGCTGCACGCGCCGGATTTTTTGGGCTACCAGGACGCCATTCAAATGGCGCGCGACCATGGCGGCGTGGTGGAGCAGGGGCTGCAATTAAAGAAAGCCGGCAACGAGATTGTCACGTTGATCGGGGGGCGCGAAATCCATCCTATCAACGTGCGCCCGGGCGGATTTTATCGTGTGCCTTCCCGGGCCGAACTGGCTCCGCTGGCGGAAACGCTGAAGCGGGCGCGCGATCTTGCCTTGCAAACCGTGCGCTGGACGGCAAAGCTGAGTTTTCCCGATTTTGAACATGACTATGAGTTTGTGGCGCTGCGCCATCCTGCCGAGTATCCCATGAACGAAGGCCGTCTCGCCTCAAGCCGCGGCCTGGATGCTCCGGTGCAGGAATACGAAAACCATTTCACGGAGGAACACGTCGCTTACTCCACGGCGCTCCATTCCACCCTCCATAAAGGCGGGGCCTATCTGGTTGGGCCGCTGGCCCGTTACAACCTCAATTTCCAGCGCCTTTCGCCACTCGCCCGGCAGGCGGCTCGCGAGGCGGGTTTGGGCGAGACGTGCCGCAATCCTTTCCAAAGCATCATGGTCCGTAGCGTGGAAACGCTCTACGCCTGCGACGAAGCTCTGCGAATCATCAGCGAGTATCAGCCGCCTCCGCAGCCCGCCGTTCCTGTTGAACCCAGGGCGGCCACCGGATGCGCCGCGACAGAGGCGCCGCGCGGCCTGCTTTATCACCGCTACCGTTTGGACGAAAACGGCCTGATTCTTGACGCGAAAATTGTTCCGCCCACCTCGCAGAACCAGAAGACAATTGAACAGGACCTCTGGCGCTATATTCCACCACGCCTCAGCCTGCCTCAGGATCAACTGCAATGGCAGTGCGAGCAGGCCATTCGGAATTACGACCCCTGCATCTCCTGTTCCACGCATTTCGTCAGGCTGGATTTGGTGCGGGAGGAGGATGAGCCCACGGCTTCCGGCAACAAAGCTTGAGCTTTACCTGCAGGCAACACGGAGAATTTAACCGCATGGGTATCGGCCAGCCCCGCATGAATCCTCCAACGGAGTCTAATATTCTGGTTGTGGGCGTGGGAAACCCAAGCCGGTCTGACGACGGGGCGGGCTGGGCCGTGGTGCAAAGGCTGCGGAATCTCGCAGGGAAAGGCTTCGATCTGATCACTCTTTCCGGCGACATGACGGCGGTGCTGGAAGCGTGGAAATGCCGCGCGGCCGTGGTGATTGTAGATGCGGTTCGCTCCGGCGCTTTGCCGGGAACGCTGCACCGCATTGATACGCGGCGCCAGCCGCTGCCGCCCGGCGGTCTCTTTGTCTCAAGTCACGGGTTCAACCTTGCCGATTGCCTGGAAATTGGCCGCCTCATGGGCACGCTGCCGCCTCAAGTTGTTGTGTTGGGGATTGAAGGCGCCAACTTTGAATACGGAACCGGCCTGTCGCCGGCGGTGGAGCAAGCGGTGGAAATCGCGACCAGGATGGTGCTCGATGAAGTGGAAAGTCTTCGGCAGTCGCGCTAGACGGCGCACGATTTGATGTTGAGATAGGATTGTCATCCGCCGTGCGGCAGGCGCTTAAGCCTGGGACTTGAGATGCGCTTCCGTCGCCGGATCAACCGGCAGTCTGAGCCATGGTGCGCGCTTCGCTCAGCATGGCCTGAACCTCAGCCGTTGAAGGCGCTTCCGCATAAAGCCGCAGCAGATTTTCGGTGCCGGAAGCGCGAATCAGCAGCCACGCCGCGTCGCCCATCAGCAGCTTGACGCCATCCAGCGTATCAATGCCGGTCACTCGGCGGCCGGCGACAGACTTGATGTTTCCATCGCGAGCATCATGCATCAGGCTGTCGATCGCGGCGCGAGGCGCTTCAAGATCAATGCGTCCGTACTCGTGCGGCCCAAATTCCTGATTCAGGCCGGCCACCAGTTCGCCCAGCGTCTTCCCCTTTTCCGCCATCACTTCAGCCAAAAGCAGAGAATTAAGAATTCCGTCGCGCTCCGGCAGATGCCCCTTTACGCCGATCCCGCCGCTCTCCTCGCCGCCAATCAAAACGTCGCGCTCGAGCATCAGCTCGCAGATGTATTTGAATCCGATGGGGGTCACATGAAGCGGCAGATGAAATTTCCTGGCCAGTTTATCAATCATCATGGTAGTGGAGAAGGTCTTGACCACTTCTCCGGATTGTCCCCGGTCGCCGGCCAGGTGCTGCAGCAGAATGGAAAAGATTTTGTGCGAGTCGATGAAGGCGCCGCTGCGGTCGATCGCGCCCAGACGGTCGGCGTCGCCGTCGGTGGCGAATCCTGCGCTGAAGCCATCTTCCATCACAGCGCGCCGCAGCTCCTCAACGTGTGGTTCAATAGGTTCCGGGTTTAAGCCGGGAAACAACGGGTTGTGCTCGGCATGAATCTCCTTGTAGGCGATGCCTGCTTCCCGGAAGAGCCGGGCAATGCAGCCCTGGCCGGCGCCGTACATGGGGTCCAGCACGTAACGCTGGCCGGCGCGGGCGATGCGCTCCAGACTCACCAATTGCCGGATGCGATCAAGATAAGGCGCAACCAGATCGATGGGTTCAATGCGCGCAGGCTTTGCGGCAGCCCGCGGGCCGGCGCCGGAATCTACCTCTTGCAGGTGTTCCTCCAGGCTCTTCATGATGGCGGGCGAGGCGGAGCCGCCGTATGAGGCCTTGAACTTGATCCCGTTCCAGCGCGCCGGATTGTGACTGGCGGTGATCATTACTCCGCCCGCCGCCCCGCGCGCAACTACCGCGTAGCTAAGCGCTGGCGTGGGGGTTGGGGCGGCCGCCAGCGCAACCGGAACTCCCGCCGCGGCCAGTTCCTCTGCCACCAGCGCCGCGCTTTCCGGCGAAAGAAAGCGCATGTCGTAGCCCACAACCATTCCTTTGACCGATCCGTTGGCCTGCAGCGCATAGGAGGCGATCGCCTTGGCCACGCGCCGCACGTTGGCAAAGATAAAGCTATCGCCGATAATCGCGCGCCAGCCGTCGGTTCCAAACTGAATGGTCTGCATAAATCGCCTTCCGCAACAGGGCAAAAGTTTCAACGCTAAAGCAGGTCTTTGCGGCCCAGCTTTTCGAGTTCCTGCACCGCCTTGCCCACATCCTGGCATTTTTCCAGCGTGCCAACCAGCAGGGCGTCCGGCGTATCCACAATCACCAGATTCTGCACGCCAACTGTGACCACAAACTTTTTCTTGGAGACAATCATGTTGCCGCGCGAGTCCAGCGCCAGGCTGTTGGGCGGCGCAACGTTTCCTTCGGAGTTTTTGGCGTTCAGTTCGTAGGCCACGGCCCAACTGCCCACATCGCTCCAGCCGATATCGGCGGCCACGGCATAAACGTTGCTGACCTTTTCCATCAAGGCAAAATCGATGGAAATTTTCTCCAGCTCCGGGTATAAGCGCTTGAAGGCCGCCGACCTGACACCGCCCGCAGCCGCAATGGACGCCAACTGTTTGGCCATGGCGGGCTGAAAGCGCTCCAGGTTGCGGATTAACGTCGCCGCCTTCCAGATGAACATGCCGCCGTTCCAAAGATAGTTGCCGGAAAGCACGTACCGGCGGGCGACGGTGAAGGGCGGCTTCTCCTTGAATTCGCGCACGAGGTATATCTGCTGACGGTGCAATTCCTCGGCGTGCGCGCCCAGACGAACGTATCCAAAACCGGTGTCGGGCCGGGAGGGACGCAACCCCACGGTTATGGAGCGCCCTTCTTCCTGCGCCCATTCGCACCCGGCGCGTATTACCTTCTCGAATTCCCGCTGCTTGGTAATCACATGATCTGAAGGCAGCACGATCATCAGGCCTTGCGGATCGCGGCGCAGAATTTCGTGCGCCGCCATGCCGATGGTGGGCGCAGTGTTGCGGGCGGCGGGTTCCGCAACAACCTGGCGAGCCGGAATGTGCGGCAGCATCTTAACGATTTGGCGGCGCAGCAGCGTATTGGTGAAAATAAAAGTGCGCTCGGGCGGAACAAGGCCCGATACGCGCGCTACGGTCTGCTGCAACATACTGCTCCCGCCAAATATCCGCAGCAGTTGCTTGGGCTGTTTGCGGCGGCTCAACGGCCAAAAGCGTGTGCCGCTGCCGCCCGCCATCAATACTGCGTAGGCGTGTTCAATGGGACCATGACTAAGGGAACCTTGAGAATCAGTATGTTCTTTGGGCATAAGGTCGGGGTCAGGCAAATAGAATCGAATCGATCGATTCGGCGCTCAGGCCCTGGGCCAGAAGCGGCTGTCGGAAGTCCTGATCCAGGTCGGGCATATAGAATTTTAGTAGTTGCGTTGCATCATCTTCAGGCGCCAGGCGATATCCGGGTGTTGCCGGCGGGATGATGTAGGTGTCACCGGGGCGATATCCCATCCATCCGTCGGCGGTTTCAATGCGTCCTTCGCCCTCCAGCACAACCAGCCCCAGGGCTTTCCCCTTTGCCGGACCAAAGTTCGCAATGCGTTCCACGCTCAGTTCCTCCACCGCGAAATAGCGCGAGGCGACCACAAAACGCCGCTGGCCATAAGCCGTGCGGAACACAACGCGGGGCAGATCGCGAAGCGCCGGCGCGTCTGCCCGGGTCACGGCCAGCCCTTTGTCGCGGTGCAGGGATCGTGGCTTGCCATCCGCGCCCAGGCGGCCAAAGTCATCCAGGCGGTAGGTCAGGTCGGAGCTCTGCTCAGCCTCAAACAACACCAGGCCCGGCCCCAGAGCGTGTACCGTGCCGGGCGGCACAAAAATGGCCTCACCCGCTTCAGGGTGGAATTCCTTAAGCAGGCTGCGGCATCGCCCTGCGTCAAAGGCGGCGGCAAAATCCTGATTTGTGGCGCCATCCTTCAATCCCAGCAGAAATGCCGCATCCGGGTTGGCGTCCAGCACGTACCACATCTCGCATTTGCCGGGCGAACCCGGGTCATGCTGGCGGGCAAACTCGTCATCGGGATGCACCTGGATGGAAAGCCAGTCGCTGGTAAAAAGAAATTTGGTCAGGATGGGAAAGCGCCCGTCTTCCACTCCCTCGCCGCAAATCTCAGGCCCGAATTTTCCGCCGGCTTCGCCCAGCGTCATCCCCGAGGCAGGGCCGTTCAATATGCGCGAATTCTCATCCGTCAGCCAGGCCTCGCCGATTAATTCGCCCGCCGCCGGCACAGGGTACGGGTAATGGATAGGGATGGTTCTGCCCGTGCGCGTCTTCCACGACGTTGGATAGAGGGGGGCGAGGTCGCTGCGCCCCCATATCTTGTTTTTGAAGATGGGTGAAAGTTGGAGCGGACGATCAAGCTTTGGCATAAGCGGTGAGAAGCTTTGAGAAAAATTCGTTCATGCGGCGCAATCCCTTGTCAATATTCTGCTGCGAGGTTGCGTACGAAATGCGCACGTGGTGGTTGGTGCCAAAGGCCGGCCCGGGCACCAGGGCTACCTGAGCCTCATCCAGCAAGCGGTTGGCCAGGGCCGTGGCATCGGTAATACCGTGCCTGCCCAGGTAGGTAGCGATGTTGGGATAGGCATAAAACGCGCCTTGCGGCATCACGCACTTTACGCCGGGAATGGCATTCAACCCTTTCACTACGCGATCCCGGCGCACGCTGTATTCCGCGCGCATGGACTCCACCGAGTTCTGGGGACCCCGCACCGCCTCAATCGCCGCCATTTGGGCAATGGAATTCGAGTTGGAGGTGGAATGGCTCTGCAGCTTCACCATGGCGTTCATCAGCCTGGCATCGCCCAGGGCAAACCCCACGCGCCAGCCGGTCATGGCATAAGTCTTGGAAAGAGATCCGACAACAATCAGATTTTCGCGATTTCCCGAAGCGCCCAGAGAGAAAGGCTTATGCCCGTCGTACAGAAAATGGCAGTAACACTCGTCTGACATCAGCAGCAGTTTGTGGTTCTGCGCCAGCGCCAGAAGTTTTTCCATCTCCGCGGTTGGCACAACGGCGCCGGTGGGATTGGAAGGCGAGTTGATGATCACCATTCGGGTTTTTGGTGTGATCAGCCGCTCCACGTCAGCGGCGCGAATGGCAAAATTCTCATCCTCGCGCGTTTCAAGCAGTACCGGCTTGCCGCCGGCGTAGTTGATGATGTCGAGGAACGAAACCCAATAAGGCACCGGCAAAATCACTTCGTCGCCATGGTTAATGGTGGCCGCTACAGCCTGAAAAATGGCCTGTTTTCCGCCTACCGTTACCAGGCATTCGTCGGCCGAGTAGCGGGACCCAAAATCCTGCGCATGCCTCTCGGCAATGGCCTGCTTCAAATCTCGAACCCCGCCCGTGGGGGTATAGCGGGTGAAGTCGGCATCCAGAGCGCGGACCGCTGCCTGCTTGATATTCGCGGGGGTAGGAAAATCCGGTTCGCCCGCCCCGAAGTCCACCACATCTATTCCGTTGGCCTTCAGTTTGTCGGCCTTCGCCACCACCGCCGCCGTGCTGGAGACGGAAATTCTGGAGATACGTTCGGAAAATTGCATGTTCTTTGCCTTTCTAACCGCCGGGAATATCTATGTTCGATGTCCGCCGCCTGCAAGCCTATAGGGCTTGTTCACTCAGCTTCAGCCGCAGCCGCTCCTCAACCGTCTCAGGCACCAGCCCCTTCAATGAGCCCTGGCAAGCCGCAATCTCCTTCACCAACCGGGAGCTGACGTAGGCCAGCGACTCCGCGGGCATCAGGAACACCGTTTCCACCTCAGGCGCCAGCTTGCGATTCATCAGCGCCATCTGCAGCTCGTACTCGTAATCCGAAAAGGCTCTCACGCCCCGCAGAATGGCGCGTGCGTCTTTTCGCCTGGCATAATCAACCAGCAGCCCGCTAAAAGTGTCCACGGTCACGTTGGGCAGGTCGCGCGTCACCTCGGTTACCATTTTCACCCGCTCTTCAATCGAGAAAAGCGGGCTCTTTTCATAATTCGTCAGCACTGCAACCACCAGGTGGCTGAACAAAAGCCGGCCTCTCCGGATTAAATCCAGATGGCCCTGAGTGATCGGGTCAAAGGAGCCTGGGTAAATCGCCGTCAGTTGCGACATATCAGGGCCGTTTTAGTGCGCGGGCCGCCAGCCTTTCAGCCTGTGCAGTGCCACCGTCCCGCAGGTTCGGATTCGCGCCGCCATCAGCATTGGCCGTCAGCCGACGTCAATAGGGTTATTCTATCTTTGGCTTTTGACGCTTGTAAACGATAATCTCCCCGCCTGCCATGCCCACACGCGCCGGAGGCAGCGCCGGGCCCGGAGCCGCGCGAAACCAGCGGCGGCGCGTTCCCTCCGGGCGTGCGGAAAGGCTCAAGCCCAGTAGTTGCGGTCCAGGGAGCGATACTGAATGGCTTCGGAAATATGGCCGGTGGCAATGGCCTCGACCCCTTCCAGGTCGGCAATGGTGCGGGATACTTTCAGGATGCGGTCATGGGCGCGCGCGCTAAGTCCCAGGCGCATTACGGCGTTTTCCAGCAGCGTTTCGCAATCGGGAGAAAGGCCGCAATACTTGCGGATTTGGCGCGAGCTCATCTGGGCGTTGCAGTAAATCTTTTCTCCCTGATATCGCTTCAACTGCCGCTGCCTTGCCGCCATTACCCGTTGGCGAATCTGCTCGGAGGTTTCGCCGCCCGCGTTATCGCGCAGCTCGCGGTACTTGACCGCCGGCATGTCAATATGGATATCGATGCGGTCAAGCAACGGACCGGAAATTTTGGAGACGTAGCGCTGGATCATGGGCGGCGTGCAGGTGCATTCGCGCGAGGGGTCGTTAAAAAAGCCGCAGGGGCAGGGATTCATGGCCGCGGCCAGCATAAAGCGCGCCGGAAAGGTGAGGGACATGGAAGCCCGCGCAATGGTTACAACCCCGTCTTCCAGCGGCTGGCGCATCACTTCCAGCACGTTGCGCTGGAACTCCGGCAGCTCATCCAGAAAAAGCACTCCGTTGTGGGCCAGGCTCACCTCGCCCGGTCGCGGCACGGCGCCGCCGCCAATCAGCCCCGCGTCGGAAATGGTGTGGTGCGGCGAGCGAAACGGGCGCACGCCGATCAACCCCGCGCCCGGTTCCAGCGTTCCCGCCACGCTGTGGATTTTGGTGGTTTGGATGGCCTCTTCAAAAGTCAAAGGCGGCAGAATGGTGGGCATGCGCTTGGCCAGCATGGTTTTACCCGCGCCGGGCGGCCCAATCATCAGAATGTTGTGTCCGCCCGCGCTGGCAACCTCCAGCGCCCGCTTGGCGTGCAACTGCCCCTTTACGTCGTGAAAATCCACTCCGCACTGGCTGGCCTGCTCCAGCATCTCATGTATGTTGACGTGCGCGGGCGTAAACTGCCGCGTTTCATTGACCAGATCCAGCGCCTCCACCAGCGAGCGAACGCCGTAAACCTCCACCTCCTGCACCACAGCCGCCTCGCGCACATTTTCCACAGGCACCACCAGCTTCTGGATTTTCTTGTGGCGGGCCATGCCGGCAATGGGCAGCGTCCCTTTCACGGGCCTCAATCCGCCGTCCAGCGAAAGCTCACCCAGAAACAGATAGGAACGTAAATCTTGCTTCAACAACGCTCCGGTTGCGCCCAGAATGCCCAGCGCCACGGCAAGGTCAAATCCAGAGCCTTCCTTCTTCAAATCCGCGGGCGCCAGATTAACGGTGATGGCCTGGAAGGGATAATCCAGTCCGCTGTTGCGTATGGCGGATTTGATGCGCTCGCGGCTTTCGCGCACCGCGGCATCGGGCAAGCCCACGGTAATAAAATTGGGCTGCCCGGCGGAGATATCCACTTCGGCCTCCACCAGGAAGGCGTCAATGCCAAATACCGCCGCGCTGTGAGTCTTAAAGAGCATCCGGTTTCTTCAAGCCGAGATTCCGCCTGCGCACACAAAGCGCAGACCGCACCTGCAAAAGGCGGATTATACACCTGAACCCAAACCACCCGGCTAAGCGCGGGCCTCGCGGCGGGTGGGCCGTTCGCCGCCCCACTCGCTTACGCACACGCCCAGCAGGATCATCACCCCGCCCTCGATTACCCTCCAGGACAGGTGTTCCCCCAATATCAACACCCCCAGCGCTATCGCCACCACCGGCTGCAAGTAGGCGTAGGTAGCCACCTGCGTGGCGCTAAGCCCGGTTAAGGCGTGCGCATAGGCCAGGTAGGCCAGCGAAGTGCCAAACAGGATCATGAACCCCGCGCCCAGCCATGCCGGGCCGGGAACGCTGCTCCACTCCATAGCCTGAACGCTGCGAAAGCTGAAGGGGATCATGAATACCCCTCCCAGCAAAAAGGTGGCCAGATTAAGGGTAACGGCGTCGTGGCGATTGGCCACCTTCTTCAGCAAAATCGTGTAATAGGCAAAAACCGTGGTGCCGCAAAACTGGATCAGGTCGCCGCGCCAAGTAGCTTCGGAGCCGGGCGCAGCCTTATCCAGGCCAAGCACCGCCATGCCGGCGAAAGCCAGCGCAATGCCGGCGCTCTTCAACGCCGTCAAGCTTTCAAGCCGCATGAAAAGCGACAAGATCAGCACCATCACAGGCCCCAGTCCCACAATCAAGGCTGTGTGCGCGGCCGAGGTGCGCGAAAGTCCGCCTATAAAGAAGACCTGGTTCAGGGTGATGCCGTTGAACGCCACCAGCGCCAGAAAAAGCCACTCTTTTCGCGGCATGCGCAGCGCCGCCAGGGGACGCCGGGCCAGAAAAGCCACGGAAAAAAGGATGGTCGCGCCGATGATTCGCAGGTGCGCCAGCGTCATGGCGTTGATGCCGCGCAGGGCAAACTTGCCCGCAATAATGTTGGCGCCCCAACAAAAAGTGGCCAGAAACATCAGCAGGTTCATCAGCAGCAGGCTGCCGGACTTTTGCTTGAAGAGGGCTGCCGGGCTAGGCAAATGACTCCTTCCGCACACTCAGCCGTTCAATGCGATCCACTTGCGGAACAAAGCCCAGCCCCGCGGCGGTTGGAACCTGAATGGTTCCGTGCGGCGTTATGGTGACTTCAGGCTCGATAATATCCTGCGTCCAGTAGCGCTTGCTGGCGGAAACATCGCCCGGCAGCGTAAAGTTGGGCAGCGTTGATAGAGCGATGTTGTGGGCGCGGCCTATGCCGGATTCCAGCATGCCGCCGCACCACACCGGAATTTTGCGCGTCTGGCACTCGTGGTGGGTTTCGCGGGCCGCGGTGTGGCCGCCCACGCGCCCCAGTTTAATGTTAATGATTTTGCACGCGCCCGCCTCAATGGCCTTGCGGGCATCCGCGGCGCTGTGGATGGATTCATCCAGGCACACCGGCGTGGCCAGGACGCGCTGCAGCCTGACGTGGTCCAGAATGTCGTCCCAGCCCAGCGGCTGCTCCACCATCATCAGATAAAAACGGTCAAAGGTTTTCAGGTGCTCAATATCGGCCAGCGAGTAAGCGGAGTTGGCGTCCGCCATCAGGCTCACCTGGGGAAATTTTTCGCGAATGCGCTCCAACACGTTGACGTCCCAGCCGGGTTTGATTTTTACCTTGATGCGCTGGTAGCCCGCCGCCAGCTCGGTCTCAATTTTCTCCAGCAGGTCCTCCACGCGGTTCTGGATGCCCAGCGAAACGCCGCAGGGAATCTCCGCCAATGTTCCGCCCAGCAGCCGGGCCAGCGGCACGCTCTGGCGCTGCGCTTCAATATCCCATAGCGCGTTTTCCAGCGCCGCCTTCGCCATGTTATGGCCTCGGATCATGCGAAATTCGCGCCCGAATTCCGCGGGCGACTCCCAGGCGCGCTTCAAACTGCCCGGTATCAGAAAATCGCGCAGAATGTGCCAGGCGGTCTCCGGAGTTTCATAGCTGTACAGCGGCGATTCTCCGCAGGTTACTTCTCCCCAACCTGTCAAACCCTCGCTGTAGACGCGCACCAGCACGACTCGCCGCAGGGTAGTGCGGCCAAAACTGGTTTCAAAAAAGTGCACCAGGGGCATGCGAATTTCGTGCAATTCAATTCGATCGATTTTCATTCAGTCCACTCCATCCAAGGCGGGGCAGAGCGCGCGACTGCGCCCGCACCGGGCGTTTGTTTGTCCGGCTCATTCTTATTCCCGGCCGCCTAAAGCGCCTCCGCGATGGGCTGCAGGCCTTCCACCCCGGCAGCGGGATCCAGCACGTAGCGCGCTGTCGCTCCGTCAATGGAAATTCCGGTAACGGCCAGGCCGGCGGCAAAATGGCCGCGCAACTGTTTCCGCACGCGCAGCAGCGCGGCACGCGCCTGCGCCGGGCTGCGCAGCGCCCAGTCGCCCATTTCCGAAGGTATGGGCACCGTGGCGCTGGCCGGCTCCGCAGTAGCGCGGGGCGGCTTGCCTGCCGCGGCGCGGCAAACCCGCGGCGAGTTCAGCCACCATTCGCAAATCAGGCGGTCGCTTGGCAGTCCCTGCTGCAGCTTGCTCTGCACCGGGCCGTAACAATCCGGAATGTAGCGCCGCGCCACCGCCCCCAGCCGCACCAGATTCAGGAATGCGTTCTTGGCGCGCATCGGGTCAAAAGTCCACTCGATCAATTCCAGCCCGTTGCGCAGGGCCAAACGCCGCTGCCGCCACTTCAAAGCCCTGCCCAGTCCCCGATTCTGGTGCTCCGCGGCAACGCCCAGCGCCAGGGAGTGCCAATAACGCAGCGGCCCGTGCCAGGCCGGCATCGCTATCGCAAATCCCGCCAGTGTGCCGCCCGGAGCAAACGCGCCCAGCACCACGCCGCCAATGCGCACCAGGTTGATCAGCATCCGCAACGGGTACGCGTCGCCGTTCACATATCCCCAGATCTGCTTCTGCAGTTCCACGCACGCCGCCAGCTCGCGCCGGTTGCGGCAGGCCCGCACGTCGTACTTTATCCGGCCTTTGTCTCTTTGATTTTTTGCCAAATGGATTCCAGCTCCTCCAGCTTGCATTCACGCACCGATCTGCCGCTGGCTGCCACGGCGTTTTCCAGAGCGCGAAAGCGGGCTTTGAACTTCTGGTTGGCGCGCCGCCAGCAGCTTTCCGGATCCGTCTTCAAGTGGCGGGCCAGGTTTCCGGCGGCAAACAGCAGGTCGCCCAATTCCTCTTCCGCTTGCCGGGTGTCGGAGCCGCCTTCCGCCAAAGCCTGCCGCAGCTCGCGAACTTCCTCCTCAATCTTGTCCAGCACATCGACGGGCTTTTCCCAATCAAAGCCGTTGTCGGAGGCGCGCTGGCCAATTTCGTGGCATTCAAGCGTGGCGGGCAGGCTGCGCGCCATGCCATCCAGCAGGGAAGGCCGCGTGGCGCCGATCACTTCTGTTTTGCGCTCGCCCTGCTTGGCGGCCATCCAGCTTGCCAGCGCCTCGCCGGCGGTACGCGCCTTCTGCTCGCCAAACACGTGCGGATGCCGCCGCACCAGCTTGGCGTGCAAATGCCGCAGCACGCCGTTGATGTCAAAATGCCGGTCTTCTTCCGCCAGGCGGGAATAAAAAATCACCTGGAACAGCAGATCGCCCAGCTCCTCCTCAAGCCCGCCAAAGTCGCCGCGCTCCACGGCGTCAATCACTTCGTAGGCCTCTTCAAGCAGCAGACCTTTCATGGTGTCATAAGTCTGCTCGCGGTCCCACGGGCAGCCCTCCGGGCCGCGCAAATGAGCGGTTAAATCCACCAGCTTTTGAAAATGGTTTTCGCTCAATGGCTCTCCGCGCGGCCGGAAGCCGCTTGAAATCTGTTACTCTACCAATTTGGCGGCCGCTTTGCCACCTGGCAGCCCAATTACCGAAGCTTATGAAACGGCATCTGCGCCTTTTACTTCTCTATTTCGCCCAATACGCCAAAGTGCGTCTGGCTTATAAAGCCGACTTTTTTATTGCCTTTTTTTCCTCCATGGCGGCCACGGTTCTGGGCTTCGGGTTTGTCATCGTGTTGTTTTCCAAGATTCCCCGCCTGCAGGGCTGGTCGTTCTACGAAATCCTTTTTCTATATGCGTTTTCTCTGATCCCGCTTGGGTTATTCAACGTGCTTAGCTGGAATCTGTACCAATTCGGCGATCTTTACGTCATCCAGGGGAATTTTGATCGCATTCTGCTGCGCCCGGTGCACTCCCTGTTCCAGGTGCTGTTTGAAAAATTCCGCCTTGAATCCCTGCAGGAGGTGGTGACCGGCCTGGTGATGGTGGCGGTGTGCATCCGCAAGCTTCAACTGCCCTGGACCCCCGCCGATTCGCTGTGGTTTGTGCTGATGGTGGTTTGCGGCACGCTGATTTATCTTTCCGTCTTCCTCATTCTTACCACCGTGTCGTTCTGGTTTGAAGATCGCGTGGGCATTGTGCCGCCGGTCTTCAACATGCTCACTTTCGGGCGGTATCCGCTCACCATCTACAACGTATTTATCCAGTTTATGCTGAGTTGGGTGGTGCCTTTCGGGTTTGCCTCGTTTTATCCCACCACGCACTTTCTGGGACGCACGGCCTTTACGTCTTACTTTTACCTTACGCCCGTAGTGGCCGCGGCCTTTTCGTCGCTGGCGCTGCTGGTTTGGAATCGCGGCGCGCGTAACTACAGCAGCACCGGCTCCTGAGCCCGGGCGCTGGCTGCCGTTCCCGCCGTTTCAGTTCACTCCCGGGGCGCCCACAAGTTCCCGGTACACTTTCAGCGTCTCCTCCGCGGCCCGGCGCCAGGTAAACTGTCGCGCCCTTTCCAGCCCCCGGCGGATCATTTCCTGGCGCAGCATGTCGTCTTCCACGGCCCGCCTCACCTTATCTGCAATGTCGGTGGTATCAAAAGGGTCGGCGTACAGCGCGGCGTCGCCACCCACCTCCGGCAGGCACGACGTTTGCGACGTTACCACCGGTGTGCCGGCGGCCATCGCCTCCAGCACCGGCAGTCCAAAGCCTTCTTCCAGCGAAGGGAACAGCAGCACGTTGGCGGCCTGGTACAAGGTTGGCAGCCACGCCGTGGAAACGTAGCCCAGCCTGATCACGCGCGAATCCAGTTTTTCGCGCCGGATGAATTCGATCACGCTCTCGCCGCCGTGCCCCTCGCTGCCCGCCAGCACCAGTTTGTAGCTGGCCGGCAGTTGGGCAAGAGCGCGCACCGCGTTCAAAGTGTTCTTGCGGGTTTGGATCGCCCCCACGCACAGCGCCAGATACCGCCCCAGCCCTACCAGGCGTTCGCGTTCAGCCTGCCTCTCCGCTTCGCTCAAAACCCGCCGCGGCAGGTCAACCCCGCCCGGAATTACCCGGATGCGCTCCGGCGGCGTGCCGCAGTGGCGCACCAGCAGGTCCGCCGTAGCCCGCGAAAGCGTAATAACACGGTCGGAGCGTTCCGCGGCCTGGCGCAGCAGTTTGGCGAACTTCTTCTGGAATTCCGGAGTTGAATAGTCGCGGCTGGTAATGGGAAACAGGTCAAAGATGGTGGCCACTTCGCGTGCAAAACGGTGAGCGGGCGGGCGCTGCGCCAGGCTGTGAAACAGCCGGGCCTGCCGTGGCAGCCATAAGGTTAATCCAGCCTGGACGTAGCGATTTTCAAACCGCGGCCCGGCGCCGGCCGCGCCCTCCAGCTTCAAAAACTGGTTGCGCTTCCGCCAGCGCGATAAACGGTAGCACAGCAGGAAGCGGTAGGGGCTATTCAGCTCCGCCAGCGACTCAATCAGGCGGCGTGAATAAACCGCCACACCCGAGGGGTTGGGATCAATGGCGTAGGTGGCGTCAATGGCGATGGTTGGCATGCGTTAGGGTGTTTGCGGGCGGCGTGGGGCGCGGCAATCGCCATGCCGCCGGCGCGTTCTTTGCCCCTGCGTCGTGCGGCAAACCGCACCGGTTCAACGCCTGATTATTCAATGAATTTTATCCGCGCGCAATGACGGCAGGCCGGGTTTGCGGTCACATCAGGGGGCTGACTGATCCGTGCGGGCCAATCGCGCGGCGGGCATTATCCCGCCGTCGCGCCACAGAACAGCGCCCGGCGCTGGCTTAAGCTTCTCTCGGAGCTGCCGGTCACACGGACAGAGTTCATTTTCGACAGGTGTCTTTTGCCGATAGGCGGCGAGCGCCATCGAACGGGATTACAATTTATGGGGACTTTCGGAGAATCTGGCAAGAACTTTAGAGAAATAGGCAAAGGCCAGAAGTGTAACCGGACTATACTTCAGCTTTGGAGCCAGCCTGGATTTCGCGCCCCACCGGCGGCGCCCGAAGGCGCGGCAGCGACGCGATTTTTTAGGCTGACCCAAACCGTTGGTTCATCAACAGCGAAATTGCCTTGAAGGAGAAACAATGCAAAAGCGCAAACTTGGAAAAAGCAATCTGGAAGTCTCGGCCCTCGGGCTCGGCTGCATGGGAATGAGCTTTTCTTACGGCCCGGCCAAAGACAAGCGGGAGATGATTCCGATTCTTCAGGCAGCCGTCGAACGCGGCGTCACCTTCTTTGACACGGCCGAAGCCTATGGCCCGTACATCAACGAAGAACTCGTGGGCGAAGCCCTGGCTCCGTTCCGCGGGCAAGTGGTGATCGCCACCAAGTTCGGATGGAAGATTGACCCCAAGGTGGAGCGGGGTTTGGCAGGGCTGGATAGCCGGCCGGAGCACATCAAGCAGGTCGCCGAGGCCTCGCTCAAGCGGCTCAGGGTCGAGGCCATCGATCTGTTCTATCAGCACCGTGTTGACCCGGACGTGCCCATTGAAGACGTGGCGGGAGCGGTGAAGGACTTGATTCAGGAAGGTAAGGTTAGGCACTTCGGCCTTTCTGAAGCGGCGGCAAAGACGATTCGTCGCGCCCACGCCGTCCAGCCGGTCACTGCGGTCCAGAGTGAATACTCGCTTTGGTGGAGACGCCCTGAAGCGGAAGTGCTGCCAACGCTCGAGGAACTCGGAATCGGCTTTGTTCCCTACAGCCCCCTGGGCAAGGGCTTCCTCACGGGCAAGATTGACGAGAATACGACGTTCGGCAGTTCCGACTTCCGCAGTCAACTCCCGCGCTTTACGCCGCAGGCTCTGAAAGCGAATCAGGCCATGGTTGATTTGCTTGGCAAAATCGGAGAACGGAAAAAGGCGACGCCCGCTCAGATCGCGCTCGCCTGGCTGCTTGCCCAGAAGCCGTGGATCGTCCCGATCCCAGGCACCACGAAACTCGCGCGCCTTGAGGAGAACATCGGAGCGGCTGCCGTCGAGCTTACTTCCAACGATCTCCGTGATATCGAAAGCGCCGCCGCGAAGATCACGGTGCAAGGGGATCGGTATCCGGAAGCGATCGAGCGAATGACCGGCCGCTAAGGACGGAAATGAAGGCGCTCGCAACTTCCTGGCGGCGCGCACGACGAAAGATAAGGAGATAAACGATGCAGGGAGCCGTACTGTATGGCCCGCGCGACGTGCGCTTTGAGGAGCGCGAGTTCCCGACGATCATCAAGCCGACCGATGCCATCATCAGGATTTCGGCCACGTGCGTTTGCGGGTCTGATCTATGGCCCTATCGCGGCATTCAACCGATCGCCCAGCCGACGCCGATGGGGCACGAGTACTGCGGCGTCGTCGAGGAGGTGGGGAGCGCAGTCACCTCCATCAAGCCCGGCCAGTTCGTCATCGGTTCGTTCTTCGCGTCTGACAACACCTGCCCCAACTGTCAGGCCGGATACCAGTCGTCTTGCCAGCACTTTGAATTCGTCAGCACCGCTCAGGCTCCAGTGCTGCGCGTCCCGCTCGCGGACGGCACTCTGGTGGCCACCCCGGATATTCCACCGCAGGACATGATCCCGAGCCTGCTGTCGCTTTCCGACGTCATGGGTACCGGATGGTTCGCCGCCGACGCTGCGAATGTGAAGCCGGGCTCGACGGTTGCGGTCGTCGGTGACGGCGCGGTCGGCCTGCTCGGTGTGCTCTCCGCCAGGCAGATGGGGGCCGGGCGAATCATCGCCATGAGCCGTCACCAGCGGCGGCAGAAGCTTGCCCGCGAATTTGGCGCCACCGACATCGTGACCCAGCGCGGGGACGAGGGCGTGGCCCGCATCAAGGAGCTGACGAGCGGAATCGGCGCTGACTCTGTACTGGAGTGCGTCGGCACCCAGGAGTCGATGATGCAGGCGATCCGTTCCACGCGCCCCGGCGGGTACGTGGGCTACGTGGGCGTGCCGCACGGGGTCGAGCTCAATGGCGAGCAACTGTTCTTCGCCCACGTCCACCTCCATGGCGGCCCTGCCCCGGTGCGCCGCTACCTGCCCGAACTGATCGACCAGGTGTGGAACGGAAAGATCAACCCCGGCAAGGTCTTCGACCTGAGGCTGCCTCTCGACCAGGTAGCGGAGGGATACCGCGCGATGGACGAGCGCCGTGCAATCAAGGCGCTGCTGCGCCCGTGAGGGCGCACGGAGAGAAGGCGCTTTTTTCGGGAGGCCCCACGATGACCCCATGGCCGGAGGACGTACTTCGCAAGATCGCCGATGCCGATGACCTGCACATCTCACCGTTCCGTGAGGATGGGAAGACGTATGGCACCCCGACGTGGATCTGGTCCGTGGTGGTCGGCGACGCCCTTTATGTGCGTGCCTACAGCGGGAAGAACTCTCGTTGGTACAAGGCCGCGCTACGGCAGAAGGCGGGGCGAATCACTAGCGCCGGCATGACAAAGGAAGTCACGTTTGAGCCGGTCGAAGGGCCGATCAACGCCCGCATCGACGACGCCTATCGGGTGAAGTACAAGGGAAGCCCGTATCTCAAACCGATGATCGGCGCCAGCGCCCGCTCCGCGACAGTCAAGGTCATGCCCCGCGACACCAATGCATGATCGCGGAGACAAAAAGTGAGGAATAAGAAAAATGGAGATCAAAAGAATTGGCTCACAACCTTCCGCGAAGGGGCCGTCCGAGTGGTTCACCGGCACGGTACGCATCGATCCACTATTCCAGGCGCACGATCCGGCACGCGCGGTGGGCGCCAGCGTTACCTTCGAGCCGGGTGCGCGGACCGCATGGCATACGCATCCGCTGGGTCAGACCCTTATCGTCACGGCTGGCTGCGGCCGCGTACAACGCTGGGGCGGCCCTATTGAGGAAATCCGGCCCGGCGATGTGGTCTGGTTTTCGCCCGGCGAGAAGCACTGGCACGGCGCCGCGCCGACCACGGCCATGACGCACATCGCCATTCAGGAACAACTGGACGGCAAGACCGTTGACTGGATGGAAAAGGTTGATGACGAACAATACCGGGGCTAACCAGCGCCAGATTAAATCATAGGTCATATGACTGCCGCGCACGTAATCAGCCTCTATACCGAACTGGAAAACCTGAAGATCGAAATTTGGGTTGATGGTGGGTGGGGTGTTGCCGCCCTCCTTGGCGAGCAGACCCGCCCTCACCAGGACCTGGACATTGCGGTTCAGGAGCGAGATGTTCCAAGGCTGCGTCAGCGGCTGCGGGAGCGAGGATGCAGAGATATAAAGCTGGAGGAAGCCCGGCCTTGGAATTTTGTTTTGGGTGATGAAAACGGTAGGGAAATCGACATCCATGTCATCGTGCTTGATGATAACGGAAACGGACTCTACGGGCCGGCAGAAAAGGGAGAGATGTACCCGGCGGATTCACTGACCGGGACTGGTTCGATAAGCGGCCGCTTTGTCAGATGCATCTCGCCCGAATGGATGGTGAAATTTCATAGCGGCTACACACTCAAGGAGAAAGACTTTCACGATGTCTCGGCTTTGTGCAGAAAGTTCGGCATCGATTTACCGGAATCGTTCGCTCACTTCAAGCAGTAGAATCAACCTTGCCGGCAACTGACCCGCATGGCAACAGCGTATGTCAAGGAGTAATGAGCATGAGTAAAGAGCCTTCAGCCATCGAAAAGATGATCGGCGACTTCGCGCCCAAGCTGGTTGATTTAACTGACCGCGTGCTTTTTGGTGATGTCTGGGAACGCCCGGAGCTTTCCAGGCGTGACCGCAGTCTTGTAACCGTGGCGGCGCTGATTGCCTTGAATCGCCCGGATCAGTTGCGGTTCCATCTGAGCAGGGCTTTGGAAAATGGGCTTAAGCAGGAGGAATTGATCGAGGTCATCACGCACCTGGCGTTTTATTCAGGCTGGCCCAACGCCATGAGCGCTATCCTGATTGCCAGGGAGGTGTTCACGAAGGCTTGAAGATGAACGGCAAAACTGTATCTTCGCGGCAGGCAGGCAACGGAGCCGGCTCAGGCAGGCCGGATGCGCCCGGATTGGCACGCTTGATTGCCGCCTATGCGCCTCACGACGGCAGTTTTGAGCTGCGCATTTCGGGGTTGCACGCCAGCCGCTTTTCACGAGTAAACAGGGAGTGTGTGCACGCCCTGCGGCTGCCCTCGTTGTGCATTGTGGCGCAAGGGGCGAAGACCGTCATCGTCGGTCAGGAGGTCTACGAGTACGACACCTCGCGCATGATCGTGTTCTCCGTGGCGCTTCCGGTTGCCGCCCACGTCACGCAAGCGAGCTTCGCCAAACCCTACCTGGCACTAAAGCTGGACCTTGACCCGCAAAAGATTACCGAGCTGGTCCTGAAGGTGTATCCGCACGGTCTGCCTCCGGTTCAAGAGAGGAGAGCCGTTTACGTCACTCCGATGGACGCGAGCATTGTGAACGCCGCGGCGAGGTTAATGGAGTGTCTGGCGCAGCCCGGGGATGTTGAACTGCTCGCCCCGCTGGTGATGGATGAGATTTTGATCGGGCTGTTACGCAGCCCCATTGGTGTTCGTGTCGCTCAAATGGGCCTGGCAGAATCCAATGTGCACCGGATTGCGAAGGCAATTTCCTGGCTGCACACCAACTTCTCCCAACCCATCAAGGTGGAAGAGCTGGCCGGGTTGGTGCACATGAGTGTTTCTTCTTTCCACCAGCACTTTAAGTCCATCACCTCAATGAGCCCCCTGCGCTATCAAAAGGTGCTGCGGCTGCAGGAGGCGAGGCGTCTGATGCTATCCACGATGATGGGCGCGGGTACTGCCTGCCAGCGCGTGGGGTATGTAAGCGCTTCGCAGTTCAGCAGAGATTACGGCCGCTTCTTCGGGAGCGCGCCAATCCGGGATATCGCCAGATTGCGGCAGGAAACCCGGCTCTTGATTTGACCCCGTCCCCTTGCTTTGCGCAAAGGCGGCGGAAGACGAGGTGGAGGCATGACAGCGCTCGCCGGATGGGAGAACTTTTACGTAATCGCCGGGTCGTCTGCCGGCGCCCTGATCGGTTTGCAGTTTGTTGTTATAACCCTCCTTGCCGATATGCCGGTCACCCAAGGTCAGGCGCAGGCCGGCGACGCATTTGCCACGCCGACCATAGTTCATTTCGGAGCCGTGCTGCTGCTCTCGGCGGTTCTAAGCGCTCCGTGGCAGGGGTTCGCCGCCGCCGCAGTTCTTTGGGGCTTGGTGGGTCTGGGTGGAATCGTGTACGAGATCATCGTGGCGCGCCGTATGCGAATGCAAACCGTATACACGCCCGAGTTTGAGGACTGGTTGTTCCATGTTCTGCTACCCTTCGCTGCCTATGCCACGCTGGCGATTTCGGCCTTCGCGGCTCGCCTCCATTTGCGCCACGCCCTGTTTGGCGTTGCGGCGGCGGCGCTGCTGCTGCTCTTCGTCGGCATTCATAACGCCTGGGATGCCGTTACGTACCACGTCTTTGTCGTGAAGCGGCGACATCAGGAGACCAGGCGCCGCCCCGGTGAGTAGGTCATCGGCAATCGCAGGCGGTAGCCTCGCCGCACGCCCGTGATCAACGGGATCAACGCATTCCCGCCCAGGCGCGGCAACACGTCCGCCGCCAGGCCCTTCCACTTGCGCAACAACGCGCCGGCAGTTGGCAGTAGTCCCGGACCGGGCTACTTTTGAGCCTGTCGATGAAGAAGGGCTAAAGAAAAGTATGCGGATAGCGGGTGAGTGGGGCCCATCAGAAGTTACCGGGTCTCGTGAAGAGCAGAGCTGATTTGGTTGAGCGAAAATACCCGAACCGGCCAACGTCCCTCTTTCCCGCCAACCTCACGCTCGACTACCTCGCGCTCCTTGTCGCTCGTTACGAGGAGCCAGATCTCCAAGTTTGCAAGAAGCCAGTCCAGGGCCGCTTGCGTCTGCGGGTCAGATTTCGCGATGCCCAATTGGAGGCGGAGCGCGTAGGCACGGTCAGCGCTTTTCTGCACGTGGGCTTTTCCCCTAATCACGAACCCACAGTTAATTCAAAACGGGAATTAGCGGTGGCTACCAGCTTAAGAATCGTGGCCGGGGGCGGCAGGCAACCCGCGCTGTTTCCACAGCCTTTCCCAATTCCAGATCCCGCTCGCCACCTTACTCGGCAGCGGGAATCCAAGCTGATGCGCGAGCATGCACACCTGCCCACGATGGTGGGCTTCGTGAGAAAGCATGTAGCACAGCATTTCCGGTCCAACCGGCCAGGTCTGAGCCCAGCCATCTCTGCGAAACTTACCGACACGGCCCCCGCAACCGCCCAGCGCTTCGGCAAGCATCTCCGCGCAGCGAGCGCCGCTCTCCGCCAATCCCGCACGGGCCTGCTGCGGCGTGCAGTGGGCGCGGTTGAGCTGTGGGGGCGCCTTCAGGTGCGGAGCGGTAAGCCTTACCCACTTGGTGCGCACATTGTGCATGTGCGTGAAGATCGCCGCAATGGTGCGGGACTTGCCGGGCGGTTTGGCTCTCCAGGCGGCAGGGTCAAGATGTTCGATCAGCATCTGGTTTATGCGGTCATTGGCGGCAAAGATCCGCACGGCGGCCCGGCCGAGTTCAGTGTGAACCTTGTGTTGATGCGTGGTCACGGTCCCCTGCTCCCTGACCTATAGTACGTCCGGGTGTTCGCCATTGGGAAGCTATCCGCTTGGACGCGTCGTGGGCATGCCGGATTTTGGCCGGCGGCGGGTGCTGGCGGTAATAAATTGCAGAGGGTTCAATCCATAGTGGCGCAACAGGCGAGGCCTGGCGCCATGCAGCAACCTGAAATCGCACACATCACAAACACCGCGAGGCATGCGCCACCCGGCGCGGCACGGTGAAGAAGCAGGCTAGGGCTTCAGCGGTTCCAGCGACGGGCCTTCTTCAATGCCATATTCTTTCAGCTTGCGGTAGATGGTGGTTTTGCCGATGCCCAGCAGCCTGGCGGCCTGCGCGCGGTCGCCGTTGGCGGTTTCCAGCGCGTTCAAAATTGCGCGCCGCTCCATATTCTGCAGCGTGCCGCCTGCTTCCATCTGCGGCACGGCGCCGCGCGAGCCTTCCAATGCGGGAGGCAGATCGGCGGGTGTAATCAGCGGACCGTTGCCCAGCGCCAGGGCGCGCTGCACGCAGTTTTCCAGCTCGCGTACGTTGCCCGGCCAGGCGTAATTCAGCAGGCGCTCGAGGGCCTGGGGAGAAAATCCCGTAATCCCTTCTTCCAGCCCGCCGTGCCGCTCCACAAAAAACTGCGCCAAAGCCGGAATATCGCGGCTGCGTTCGCGCAGGGGCGGCACCACAATGGATACCACATTCAGGCGAAAGTACAGGTCCTCGCGGAACGTGCCACGCTGAATGCCTTCTTCCAGATTGCGGTTGGTGGCGGCAATAATGCGCGCCTGCAGCGGCATGGTTTCGTTGCTGCCCAGCGGCCGGATTTCGCGCTCCTGAATGGCGCGCAGCAACTTGGCCTGCAGCTCCACGGGCAGCTCGCCGATCTCATCCAGAAACACCGTGCCGCCGCCCGCCGCCGCCAGCAAGCCCACGCGCGCCTGCGTGGCGCCGGTAAAAGCTCCGCGCACGTGCCCGAACAACTCGCTTTCAATCAGGGTTGGAGTCAGCGCGCCGCAATCCACCGGAACAAACGCGCGATCGCGCAGCGGGCTGAAGTGATGGATGGCGCGCGCCACCAACTCCTTGCCGGTGCCGCTTTCGCCCAGAATCAGCACCGGATGGCGCTTGCTGCAGACTTTGAGGATGGTCTGGTAAACGCGCTGCATGGCGGCCGAAGTGCCCACCAGGCTGCCAAAACCGCGCTGCGTGCGAAGCTGCTCGCGCAGCAGGTGGTTATGCCGCTCGGTGCGGTAATTTTCAATCAGTTGCTCCACCTGCTGCCGAAAGTCCTGCGCCGTAAATGGCTTGGTAATGTAGTTAAACGCGCCCAGCTTCACGGACTCAACCGCTTCCGGAATGTTTCCGAAGCCCGTCATGATCAGCACTTCAACGCCCGGATGGTTCTGCCGGATGGCGCGCAGCAGCTCAATGCCGCTGCCTTCGGGCATGTGCACGTCGGCAATCACAATGTCGAATTGGCCGCTCTCCAGCAGCGCCAGCGCGCGCCCCGGCGTCTCGGCAGTGTGCACCTCGATGCCCAGGTCCTCCACCAATGCCGCGCACACGCCGCGCACCGAAGGATCGTCATCAACCACTAATACGGTGGGGTCGATTTGCGATTCCATCCTGGTTATTATTTAATCAGAGGACAATCGCGCCGTCAATGCGCGCCCAACCGCGGCAATGACCGCTATGGGATGATCCCCTCCCAGTTCACACGACCCTTTGCCCCCACCCCGGCCCACGCCGTGTCATCTCTGAAAGCGCGCCGTGTCATCCTGAGTCGCGGTTTGTGCGGCGAAGGATCCCGCCCTGGCGT
>VFSW01000011.1_pt1 | contig 206408 bp, 167 predicted proteins | sample 5358111 | NCBI WGS metagenome assembly VFSW01 (sample SAMN11554181, study PRJNA540505) | mine drainage metagenome | isolation source: sediment from site ElyBrook_90M | place: USA: Ely Copper Mine, Vershire, VT | collected 2017 | reverse complement strand
GGGGTAGGCTGTGAAACTGTGCTGCACAGTTCTCCGTTCTCAGACTCCAGAATGAGTGCTTGAATCCATTGTGCAGGAATTGCGGGAAATTATCTGCATTACCAGATGTGGGTCAGACGCTAGTACGCTGCCAGATGGGTGAAAGAGCGGCAGGACTTTCACCCTTCACAAAAAAAGAATGATTGGGCGCCCGGCAGCAAATCCTGAGTTTCAAATCCTTCAATCACTTCAGAAAAGCGAAATCGGCTGAATGAAATTCATTCAGCCGATAGAGTCACATTTGTCGCGAAAAAAATTAAGCTGTTGCCGCTGACTTCTCGTCCGGATTCACAAGGTCGCGCAAATCCTTTGACGGTTTGAAGTAGGGAACTCGCTTGGCTGGCACATCCACGCGCTCGCCGGTCTTTGGGTTGCGGCCAATGCGGGGATTGCGCTGACGAATGCGGAAGGAACCGAATCCGCGAATCTCAATCTTGTCGCCAGCCTGCAGCGCGCCAATCACTGAATCAAAAATCGTCTCGACGATGACTTCGCCATCGCGCCGCGTCAGGTCGCCCAATTTGGTTACCTTTTCTACCAGGTCTGCCTTGGTCATTCGCGCTCTCCTCTAACGACAAGAATAAGCATACCGCTTTCTGTCCGCCGATGCCACCAAACTATTGAGAATTCTGCCCTTTAAGGGAGCCTTTCGTCAAGCATAAAGCTTCAGTGCCAGGGAGTGTGCCTCGAGATAGCCCACTGATGTAGGATTGCCAGAGAGCCTCGTGAGTGCAGCATTTTGCTGAGTAGCACATAGCCGGGCTCCCCGGATTGAAAGGCCGTAAAGCGCGAGCGCTGTGACTGAATCAAAGTACGACTACAGCATTATTATCCCCGCCTACAATGAGGCCTTGCGGTTGCCGGCCACTTTGCGAGCAGTTCTGGATTGCGTGCGTGAGAAGGGTTGGAAAGCCGAGGTCATTGTCGTCAATGACGGCTCAACCGATAGAACCGCAGATTTTGTTCGCGAGACAGCCAAAACCGCCCCAGAACTCAGATTGCTCGAAAATCCGGGAAATCACGGCAAAGGTTACAGCGTCCGCCACGGAATCCTCGACTCAACCGGTGCAATCGTCCTCTTTACCGATTCCGACCTCTCCTCGCCCATTGAAGAAGCCGTCCGTCTCTTTGACGCAATTCATGCCGGCGCCGATGTCGCCATTGGCTCGCGCTGGCTCGGCGGCCGCAGCAGCCAGACACAGCCCCAGCCACTCTACCGGCAGTTCTTTGGCCGCTGCTTCAACTTTGTCACCCGTCTCATCATGCGACTCCCCTTCGCCGACACGCAATGCGGCTTCAAGGCTTTCACCCGCGAGGCTGCGCAAACAATTTTTCCGCGCCAAACGATCGAACGCTGGGGCTTTGATCCGGAGATTTTGCTGATTGCCCTCAAGCAGGGCTACAGCGTCAAAGAAGTCTCCGTCAGTTGGGGCCATGATGAGCGCACCCGCATGAGCTACCTGCGCGATGGCCTGCAAATGCTGCGCGAGCTTGTCAGCATCCGCTGGAATTCTTTACTCGGTCGCTACAACCTGCCCAGGTAATCTGAATAATCCTCAACAAAAAAGGATCCATCATGAAATTCATTCCTGAAAAATCTCCATTTATTTCAAGAGTCGCCCTAGCGCGCTCATTCATTCTTGTAATTTTATTTGGTTGCATGGCTGTGCTTCTCACCGCACAAAACAATACAGAGCCCTACAAGCGGTCGCCACTCACATTATCTTCCGATGATGTTCTCGCCACCGGCAATGAGTGGATGTCGCTGCCCGAGATTCGCGCTGTCGATGGCGCTCTGATGGATTTCAATCTCCTCTCTATGAGCCACCGCGGACTCCTTCAAGTCAACGGCGCAGCCGCAGAGCCTGTCATCGCACCTTATTTCACCGTTGATGGCAAGCCTCTCATCCTCAAAAATCCTCAGTGGCAACTCATCGAGTACTGGACCCCCATTGCAACGCAGACAACTGACGGCATCGAAGCTACGCTCACCTGGTGCGCGCCTCCGGGTTCGCACGGAGCTTTTCTGCGTCTGACTGTAACCAACCACCGTACGAAGGCCGCAGACGCCGCACTCGGTATTCACGCCAGCTTCGGCTCTCTGATGCGCGTCACCTACGTCCCCGTTGAACTCTCAGGCACGCGATCGATTGCTGCCGCCGCGTGGGTCAGTCCCGGCTCTACCTTCAGCTACTCAACCAACGACACGGAATTCGCCTGGTCCATCATTCACCCTGGCTCAACCTCCGAGATGATCAGCCCGCCCATTACCCCATCCCCATCACTTATCACCACGCGCAAAGCCACAATCGCACCCGGTGAAACTCTCGAAGCCAACTTCATTCTGGGTGCAGGCATTGAAGAGTTCAGTTCCTCACACGCGGCACGTGCTCTGATGGAACTCCTCGACCGCGACGGCGCCACCGCTCTCATCAATCAGACCGCTGAGTGGTGCCGCAGACGCACGCGCAAAGTCAACGATCCAGCCGTCGACCTGCTGATGAACCGCAACTACCTCTTCACACGGCTCTACGCCTGGGGACGCACTATCGATACCGAACAACTCGTCGGCATTACTTCGCGGTCTCCTCGTTACTATGTCTCTGCTGCCTACTGGGATCGCGACGCCATGCTCTGGAGCTTTCCTGCGCTTCTCGACACAGATCCCGATTTCGCCCGCGAGGCTCTTGATTATGCGTTGACGATTCAACTGCGCAATACCGGCACGCACAGCCGCTTCATCGATGGCATCGTCCTCGAAGACGGCTTCCAACTCGATGAGGCCGCAGCTCCGGTTCTGGCTCTTGGCAGCTATCTGCGCCGCACAAACGATGTGGAGTTTTTGCGCGAACACAAGAAGGCGATTGAGTTTCTGCGCAAGCGTTTGATGGGAAGGTTCGACGCAACCTCGGGGCTTTTCTCGTCCATGCAGGATCCGCAAGACGAATTCCAGCGGCTCTCATTCATCACCGTGGACAATGCCCTTGTCTGGCACGCTCTGAACGATTTTTCAGAAATCGACGCGAAACTCGGGGATGTGGGCACATCTGCGGAGATGAAGCGCAGAGCGACGGATCTGCATGCAGCGATACTGGCGCATGCCGTTGCTGTGCCACCAGGCGGTAAAGAGAAGATTCTCTCATCGGCGACAAGTGGGCGCTCGGATACGGGTGCAGTGAATTCAATGCTCGGCGGCAATGGCCACGACGAGGAATCCGGCGAAGCTGCAGGACAGAATTACGTCTTCACCGAGATGCCTCCGGATGGATTGATGAAGCTCCCCTCGCTCGGATTTATTTCTGAGGATGACCCGCTCTTCATTCACACTTACGAGTGGCTTCACTCGCCCGCTTACAAATACTCCTTCTCGAATGAGCCATACGGCCTCCCCGGCAGCTACCGTCTGCTATTCACCGCCAGCTGGCCCATCGCCGACCATCTCACTCTCAAACTCGGCCGCGAGCAGGCGCTCAAAATTCTGCGCACGGCGAAGTGGGATGCGGGCATCATTACCGAGGGCGTACACGCCTCTGACGCCGAAATCGACCAGCAGGGAAGAGGCTTTGCCACCGCAGCCGGTTACATGGCCCACGCTATCTGCGCGATGGCCTGCACGGATAAGCCACAGTGAGATTTGAAAAGTGAAAACAAAAAGGCCGCTCCATTACGGAGCGGCCTTGATATTTTTCGTTGGCTCTCAATGCTGCCAACAAACTGAGAACTCTCTTTTATACGCCGACAACCGAAGGACGCGTGTCGAGTGTTCCGTCAGCATATCCCTTGATCATTGCGGTGATTGGCAACGGCTTGTAATCCTGTGCATGTCCGGCCTGGCCGAACTGTTGCATGCGCAGGGCTACAACCTTCTGCATCGCCTCGCGCGCCGGCTTCAGGTAATCGCGCGGGTCAAACTTCTCCGGAGTTTCGGCAAAGACCTTGCGGATGGCGCCCGTAATTGCCAGACGATTATCCGTGTCCACGTTGATCTTGCGCACGCCGTTGCGGATGCCGAGCTGAATCTCCTCGACCGGCACGCCCCATGTCTCCTTGAGCTTTCCGCCGTACTGGTTGATGATGTCCTGCAGATCTTTCGGTACAGACGAACTGCCATGCATCACAAGGTGTGTCTTCGGCAGACGTTTGTGAATCGCAATCAGCACATCCATCTTGAGCACTGAGCCATCCGGCTTCTTGGTAAATTTGTAAGCTCCGTGGCTGGTTCCGATTGCGATCGCCAGCGCGTCAACGCCCGTGCGCTCGGCAAATTCAACGGCCTGGTCGGGATCGGTAATGTGATCGAGCCCCGAACCGCCGGCACCGTGACCATCTTCAACGCCGCCGAGGACTCCAATCTCGCCCTCAACCGTCACACCACGCTCGTGCGCGAAATCAACAACCTTGCGTGTGACTTCGACATTCTCTTCAAAGCTCGCTGGCGTCTTGCCGTCTGCCTTGAGAGAGCCGTCCATCATCACTGAGGTAAAGCCCAACTCGATTGCGCTCTTGCAGGTCTCAAAGCTGTTGCCGTGATCCTGGTGCATCGCGATCGGAATCTCGGGATAAAGTTCGTTGGCTGCAAGGATAAGGTGAAAGAGATAACGATCCTGTGCAAACTGGCGCGCGCCACGGCTCGCCTGGACGATGACCGGGGACTGTGTCTCCTTGGCCGCTTCCATAATCGCCTGAATCTGCTCCATGTCGTTCACGTTGAAGGCGCCGACGCCATAACCGCCCTTGGCGGCCTCGTCGAGTAGTTGGCGCATCGATACTAATGCCATCTGAGTCTCTCCTTTGTGTGTTCTAGGACTAGGTTTGTGGCTAAGAGAAACTCTGCTTCGTCTGGAAGCCGCAATGTGGCTGCCGCTCCATTACAGTTCTGCTGAATCTCTCAAGAGAATGAGAACTATCGCATTCATCACTATCGTACCAGAATCTGGCAAGCAGAATTTCGCCCTGTTTTGTATCGAGGGACGCGGATTCCGATTGGGCTCTAAAGAAGTTCCAAAGAATATGAGCAGTTCAAATTCCCAATACCGCTCTCTGCGCCGCAAAAATCTCCTTCATTCCAACTTCGGCCAGATCGATCAACCCATTCAACTGGGCCCGTGAATAATTCCCCTTCTCTGCCGTCGCTTGCGTCTCAATCAATCCGCCATCAGCGGTCATCACAAGATTCATATCTACCTCGGCCTGTGAATCCTCTTCATAGCAGAGGTCCAGAAGAGGATGTCCATCGACAACTCCTACCGAGGTCGCAGCGACAAGTTGCTTCATCGGCGAAGTCTTCAACGTTCCCGCTTCAACCAGTGCATTGAGCGCCAGTGCCAGCGCGACCGCTGCCCCCGTAATCGCCGCCGTCCGTGTTCCGCCATCAGCCTGAATCACGTCACAATCCAGAATCACCGTTCGCTCGCCCAGCGCCTGCATATCGACGACCGAGCGCAAACTCCGCCCAATCAACCGCTGAATCTCATGCGTGCGTCCGCCGATTTTCCCCCGCTCGCTCTCTCGTGGCGTCCGCGTCACCGTCGAACGGGGCAGCATCGAGTATTCCGCCGTCACCCAACCGCGCCCGGAGTTGCGCAGCCACCCCGGAACCCCGGGATCAATCGTGGCATTGGTTAGAACCCGTGTGTTCCCAAAGGCAACCAGGACTGAGCCCTCTGCCGTTGAAACAAATCCGGGTGTCAATGTCAGTTGGCGGAGTTGATTCGGCGCGCGGCCATCAGGACGAAAGAAGGGTTGTTCGGTCTGCATAAAGTGATTGTACGGGAGTGGGTTGAGTGCGAAGGTCAACATCTGATGCCTACACCCAGGGGCATCTACCAGCTTGAAGTACAAGGAAGGGAAATCCTCTCACTGAGTCTTCCCATTTTGGTTCCGTTTCGGGAATGTATGCCGTTTAAGGAATTCAACTGGGAAGGCTATCTATCCGATTGTAAGTAAACGAGATAGGAGGCAACTTACGATCTCGCCATTCCCAGAGTGGGACAAATGGGGCAGAGCAATTCCAGAGTTCATCCATTGAATTCTCCACTGAGTCTGTTCCTTATCAGGAACTTAGCCTCCCCGTTCAACTTTGGCACAGCTCTTGCTCTATTTAAGCCTGAAAAGAGAATCAAAATTTCTAGTTGATCTGGTTCGGGAAACTGAAGGGAGCAACAAATGCCGCACACTCAAACTATTCAGGACAAGGGCGCGGGCTTAACAACCAGTATTGAACCAATGAAGTATCTCAAGTACTCCACTCAAGAGTCGAGCTCAATGATTGATGCGCATCCAAAGTCACTGAACTTCGACGAGCAACGTTTTCATGCCGTAGTGAAGACTCTGGCCGTAGCTCAATCTAGCGGTGAGGGGCTCTCAGCTCTGGCCCATGATGCGCGCAATCTGGTTACCGCGCTCGGCCTCTACTGTGAACTCCTGGAAAAGCCCGGCGTACTGACTCCCACCAGTCTTCATTATGCGAGTGAACTCCGATTGCTAGCCGATGCTAGCCGCAAACTTGTCGAGAAGATGGTGGCTCTTGATTCTGGATCTGCACAAAATCTCTGCCTTGAAGTTGAAAAAGTAGACAGTCAGTTATCAGCTTCATTGCAAGCTTCCCGATTTCATTACACGGCTTCAGAACCAATTGCGGATCTGTCACTTGAACTCAGAGAGAATCGCAATTTACTCGCAGCTATCGCTGGCCCGTCGATCAAGTTGCAACTTGAGGTGTCAGGCGGTGCAGAGCCGGTTCGTCTGACGGGTGAAGATCTAACCAGAATCCTGGTCAATCTGGTCAAAAACTCCGCTGAAGCCATGCCTGAGGGCGGCGAGATTACGATCGCTCTCACAGAAGAGATCTCGATTCAGCAAACGGGGGCAAACCCCAAAACTCTCCTGCTCACTGTTTCGGACAATGGGCCCGGAATCCCTGAGAATGCGCTCGAAGAAGTCTTTGTAGCAGGATTTACAACGCGCTCGGAAGGCGACCCGGACTTTAACCGGTCTGGCCTGCATCGCGGGCTTGGACTCTCGATCACCCGCTCCATCCTTGAATCCAACGGCGGCGCTATCCAGGCCGGTAACCATCCCGAGGGCGGTGCACGCATCACAATCAAGCTCCCCGTTCATCAACTCGAATGGGCATTATTGACCCCAGAGAGCCAACAATCAACTTTCAATGGCATTCAACGCGCACAGAAGCATGCGAAATGAGCAATGGCCAATATCTGATTACCAAAGAACTTTCTGAATAGGAATCATGCGGATGCGACTGGTGTTTTCACTCACTCCAGTCAAGACACAGACTTCGGTACCGCAACTGAAAGGTGCCAAACAATGCGAGAGGCGACTACAATGCTCGAGACTGATCTGAACACTTCAACGATGGAGTTTCTTCCCAACAACCCGGAGCCGGCCGCACGACTTCACCTCGTCGTCATCGACGCGGATGCAGCCATTCGCTCGGCCTGTGCTGAAATTGCCAACAGTCTTGGCTTCAGAGTCCAGACGATCGCCGAGATTGCCCAGGCCCGTTCAATTCTGCGCGGCAACGCAGCGGATATAGTTCTCGTCAATCTTCCGCCAACCGGCAACCAGGGTCTTGAACTCGTCTCCGAGGTCAAGCTTCTCTATCCGGCGACAACCCTGATCGCAATGACCACCTCCGGCTCAGTCAATGCCGCTGTCGAAGCCATGCGCTGCGGTGCCTCCGACTATCTGACCAAGCCCTTTGCTGTCGATGAACTTTCAACTGTCCTCGAACGCGCAAGCGAAAATCACACCATAGACATTCACAGCCGCCAGTTACGAGAGCAACTCCGCATGAGTCAGGGACTCGGCTCCATGATCGGCCGTTCAACTGAGATGGAGAAGCTCTACCGCATTCTCTCTAAAGTTGCTCAAAGCACGCACCCTGTCCTGATCCTTGGCGAGAGCGGCACGGGCAAGGAACTCGTTGCTCACACCATTCACGCCTTCGGACCCAACGCGCAAAAGCCCTTTCTCCCTGTCGATTGCGGCTCGATCGTGCCCACACTGATCGAAAGCGAGCTCTTCGGCTATGTCAAAGGCGCCTTCACCGGAGCCACCCGTTCCAAGGACGGCTTGCTGGTCTCAGCCGAAGGCGGGACTGTCTTTCTTGATGAGATCGGCGAGCTCTCGCTCGACCTTCAGGCCAAGCTCCTTCGCGCGCTCCAGGAGAAGGAAATCCGCCCCGTCGGTGCTACTCACCGTGTGCCGATCAAGGCCCGCATCGTCGCCGCCACCAATCGCGATCTCGCCTCCATGGTCGAGAAGGGAACCTTCCGCAAAGATCTCTTCTACCGTCTCAATGTCGTCAATTTACGGCTGCCCGCCCTGCGCGAACGTCGTGAAGACATTCCACTGCTCGCCGCGCATTTTCTTGACCGTATGAGCCGTGATACCGGTCGCAAGTTCAATCTCTCCGACGAAGCCCTGCGCACCATGATGCTCCACGACTGGCCGGGCAATGTCCGTGAGCTTGAAAACTCCATCGAGCGCGCCTGCGCACTCTCTTCCGGGCCCGTCCTCCATCTCGGCGATCTGCCCACTCAACTGCAGAATCAGGGTCTGGAGGCCTGGCGTGCAGCCAATGCGGCTCCAGTCGAAGAGGCAGAGGCCAAGGCCGGCATTGAAGTCACGCCGCTTGTTGACATCGAGAAGAAGGCCATTCTCTCCGCGATTCGCACCTTGAACGGCGACAAACTCCTCGCCGCAAAACTTCTCGGCATCGGCAAGACGACCCTCTACCGAAAGCTCAAAGAGTACGGCATCGCGGACCCTATGCAGGAGGAGTAGCACTCAGCCACTCGCTCGACACCTACCGGACAACTATGAAACCCGCAACTGCCTTGAAGAAAGGTCTGCGGCCAACATACAAAGGAGGATATGAGATGAGCATTTTGATGGTGACAGGAATGGAAGGCGCACGGAACTGCGCTACAGCCATCGCTACACAACTGGGCCGCGAGATTGAGGTCGCTGATAGCCGTAAGCACGCTCTCTCTGCGATGCGCCGCAACGAGTATGCAGTTGTCGTCGTAGATGAGGCCGTCGTCGAGTGCGATCCCTCCGGTGCTGAAGCCATCTGGGAGCACGCAGGCCTTGCGATTCCATTACAACTCAACTTCGCCCTCTCCGGCGCCACGCGTGTAGTGCGTGAGATTCGCGCTGCACTCCACCGCCGCGAGCGCGAACAGGCTCTCTCTCAACGTGCCGCCGCTGCTGCCTTTGAGTCGGAATTGAAGACGACAATTGCAGGATTGTTGTTGCATACAGAGTTAGCCGCCAGCGGAAAAGAAATTCCCGCGCCTATCGCCGAACGACTGCGCACGGTTGCCGATCTCGCCGGCACTCTGCGCCAGCAGCTCGCCGCTACACCGGCAGCAACAAGCACGCAGCTTGCGCTCTAATTTTCAATGGCCGCGAAAATACCTCAACTTGGTTCGTTTTCCGACCCATTCACAAAGTCAACAAAATTACTAAGCTGAATTGCACATGCCTCCTGCCGGAGCGGTCTCCGCTCCGGCTTTTTTTGAGCCCCAAATCTTGAACACAAGGGAATGGCAATCAGAACCAATCCCGTAAAAACTTTCACACGCGCAATCAATTAAACTAATCAGAACCATGAAAGACTCAGCCGTTCTCCTGATCGATTGCCCGGACCAAAAAGGCCTCGTCGCGCGCGTCTCCACGCTTCTCTACAATCAGGGAGCCAACATCCTGCACGCCGACCAGCACCAGGACCACGAGCTCGGCCTCTTCTTCATGCGTGTCGAGTGGGCGCTTGCAAATGGCGACGGCCACAGCTTCGATCTGGTCTCATTTAAGAGCGCCTTCACCGCTCTCGCCGCCGATCTTCACATGAACTGGCAACTCCGCACCCGCTCGCCGAAACCACGCGTCGCTCTCTTCTGTTCGCAATACCTGCACTGCATCGCCGATCTCCTCGAGCGCCACCGCATGGGCGAACTCGACGCCGAGATCCCCCTCATCGTTTCCAATCACCGCGCCGTCGAGCCCATGGCCGCTTTTTACGGCATTCCATTTGTCCACACAGCGGTTGCTGCTGCCACAACCGATGCCGTGCGCACCGTCAATCGAATTGCCACTGAGCAGGAGCAACTCAAACTCCTCCGCGAAAAGGGAATTGACCTCGTCGTTCTCGCGCGTTACATGCAAATTCTTACCCCGGCCTTCGTCGCAGAATACCCATCAGCCATCATCAACGTCCACCACTCCTTTCTTCCCGCCTTCATCGGCGCACGCCCCTACCACGCCGCCCACGCACGCGGCGTCAAGCTCATCGGGGCAACAAGCCATTATGTGACTGAAGTTCTCGACGACGGCCCCATCATCGAGCAGGACGTCGCCCGCATCTCGCACCGCGATCAGGTAGACGACCTCGTCGCCCGTGGCCGCGATCTCGAGCGCGTCGTTCTCTCCCGCGCTGTCCGCTGGCACATCGAGAACCGCATCCTCTGTTATGGGAATAAAACCGTTGTCTTTGATTAGTTGAATTTCTCGAAGAATTCTCTTCAATGAAAGGCATCGGCGAGTCAATTCGATCACACACTGGCAACTGTCATGTGTGCATGGCCATCGGCTTCTTGCCCTTCAATTTCCTCAGTACAATCTATATTTGACCGTCGATTAACTTGCGTTCTTCAGCAGCCAGTAATTGAAACCATCCACGATGCCCATCAATGCAGCCTGGTTCAAATCGCTGCTGACGCCGGCCGTAACCCACGGCTCGTAGCCATCGGCGTGGAAGCTGACCGTAACGCGGACATGCGCCGCAGAATCATGCGCGCTCACATCCAGTGCCGCAACGGTGAAAGTCCCGAGGCGCATTTCAGCCAGCACCGGATAGGCGCGTTCAAGCTCTTTGCGCATCGCCTTGGTCAGTGCGTCAACAGGGCCATCCCCCTCGGCTCTGCTGGTGGCGAGTTCGTTTTCGCCGATGGAGAGCGTAATGAAAGATTGCACAAAGCGGTTGCCGAGTTCGTCGGACTCGTCAAAGATGCGCCAACTGCGAATCTTGAACCAGTTGGGAAGAATGCCGCGCACCTTCATCGCCGCGAGGCGGAAGCTGGTTTCGCTCGAAGTGAAGCCGCCGCCTTCAATCATGGCCAGGTTGGCTTCCAGAAAACTCTGCGCTTCAGCCGAGGTAAGCGGCACACCAAGCTGCTCGGCGAGGAGCATGACGTTGGCGCGGCCGGATTGCGCATTGACGCCGATGATGGGGTTGGCGCCGACTTCTGCCGGGTTGCACCAGAGATAGGCGCCGGGATTTTTGCGCTCGCTGCTGCCATGCATTCCTGCCCAGGTTCCGAATGCGCCAGGCCCGACAATCGATGCTCCGTGGGGAATTTCCAAACTAAAAGCAGCGTAGCCGGTGTGCGCCAGACTGGTGAGTCCGGTGAGTGCGGCGGAGGGGACGAATTCGGCTTCATTGCGGAGCTGCATTCCGCCGATGACGGTGGTGAGGTTGACGTTGCCGCAACGTTCGCCGGTGCCGAGAAGTGTGCCCTGGACTTGATAGGCTCCGGCTAGGATGGCGGCGCGGGTGTTGGCAACGCCGAGTCCGCGGTCGGTGTGACCGTGGAAGCCGAAGCGGAAGTTTGGATGGCGCGCGGTGAGTTCCGTGAAGATTGAGGTGACTTCTTCCGGGCCAGCGCCGCCTGTTGTGTCACAAACAATCACGCGTGCAACTTTTTGCTCGACGCATTGCGCGGTGAGAGTGAAGAGATATTCGCGCGCGCGTTTAGCTTCATCAGGCGTGTAGGGAATTCCGAACTCGCGACGCCCGGCAAAGGCGTCCATGGCGTGTTCGAGATCGACAAAAACCTCAAGGCCGTTCTCCTGAAGATAAGCAATGGTTTCGGAGGCCATGAGCAGATTTTCTTCCGGCGTCGTCTCGAGGGAGCGCTCAATATCGAGCAGCCGCGATTTGACGACAATGACGGCGGTGCGGACGCGCTCTTTGTGCTCAAGAATGATGCGCACATCAGGCCAATCTTCAACGCGGATGCCACGGCCACGGGTGCGGCCGAAGAAGGCGAGGTTGGTTTGCCCGGTGTCGACGGTGCGGAGTGCGCGGGCGAGTTCCAGAGCAAAGGTGTTGGCTCCGGCGAAACCGATCTCGGCATAGTGAACGCCGAATGCGCCCATGCGCTCAAGAAGGCCGACAGCGTTGGGAATGGAAATTTCGAGATTGGGCTGCTGCAGCCCGTCGCGCAGACTGGTGTCGAAGATTTCAACCTTGCGGGGAGATGAGGAGAATGCCGTCAATGAATTGCTCCTGATGGAAATATTGCGATGAGTAATGTTGGGTGAGTGATGAATCCATCATAACTTGCTTTGAATTAATGGCGAAATTTTAAGCAGCAACTTCCTGATCTTTGTATTGCAACTGGTAGAGCTTCCAGTAGAGGCCGCGCTGGGCGAGGAGTTGCTGGTGGGTGCCTTGCTCGCGGAGCTGGCCCTTGTGCATGACGAGGATGGTGTCGGCGCGTTGCACGGTGGAGAGGCGATGGGCAATCAGAACGCTTGTACGTCCCTGAACCATGCGCTCCAGAGCGGAACGGATGCGGAGTTCGGTCTCTGTATCGACGCTCGAAGTGGCTTCATCAAGGATCAAAATGCGCGGATTGTAGGCGAGGGCGCGGGCGAAGTTGATGAGCTGCTTTTGTCCGGTGGAGAGTGAAGAGCCGCGTTCGCGGACAGGCTCGTCAAAACGCTGCTGGAGGCTGTTAATGAACTCGATGACGTTGACGTTTTCGGCGGCTTGGCGCAGGTGCTCGTCTGAGATGGATTCATTGCCGAGGCGGATGTTTTCACCGATCGTTCCGGTGAAGAGGAATGGATCCTGCAGGACAACGGCGAAGTGGCGGCGGAGCTGGTTGAGATCATGCTCGCGCAGGTCGATGCCGTCGATCAAAATCGATCCACGGGTGACGTCGTAGAAGCGCATCATCAAACTGGTCAGCGTGGTCTTGCCCGCGCCCGTGTGGCCGACGATGGCGATGGTTTCACCGGGCTCGATGGTGAAGGAGACGTCTTTGAGAATCCATTCAATGCCATCAAGAGCAGCGGAGTTAGCGATGCTAGCGGAATTAGCTGTGTTAGCAAGTGCGGCGATGGCGAGCTGTTGCTCTTCGGTGAGTTTCTGGTAGGTGAACCAGACATTTTTAAATTCGATGCGGTTGCTGCCGTCGCCGGGTTGCGGATTCTCCGGCGAAACAATTTGGGGTGCGGTGTCGAGCAATTTAAAGATGCGCTCGCAGGCGGTCATGGCCGATTGCAGGATGTTGTATTTGTCGCTGAGATCCTGAATGGGGCGCCAGAAACGCATGGAGTATTGAATAAACATGGCGAGGATGCCGACAGTGACGGAGCCGGAGAGAACGCCGAAGCCTCCGCGCCAGATGACAATGGCGATGGCTAGCATGGAGAGAAAATCAACTGCGGGGTAATAAAGCGCATAAGCGAAAATTGTGTCTTTGAAGGCGATCATGTGATCGCGATTGACTTTTTCAAAGTCGACCTGGGCGCGGCGCTCACGGTTGAAGAGTTGAACCACGCTCATGCCCGTGATGTACTCCTGTGTGAAGGTGTTGATGCGCGCAATGGCGGTACGAACGCGGCGATAGCTCTCGCGCACGCTGTCGCGGAAGAGGCGCGTGACTACGAGAATGAGGGGGACGACGGAGAAACTCAGAAGCGCAAGCCACCAGCTGATGCGGAGCATGATGACGGCCATAATCAGCAAGGTAAAGAAATCGTCGACGATGGCAAGGACGCCGGCTGTGAACATTTCATTGATGGCATCGACATCGGAGGTGATGCGCGTGACGAGGCGGCCGACGGCGTTGGTGTCGTAAAAACCGATGTGCATGCGCTGCATATGGCGGAAAATTTCTTTTCTCAGATCGAACATCAGCTTTTGTCCGGTCCATTGCATCAGGTAAGTCTGCACAAACTCGAAAAAATAAACCAGCATCAGCGCGCCGAGGTAAAGCGCTGCGAGTTGCGTGATCCCCACGAATGGATTGGGATTGAGCTTTGAGGCGAGCCAATGCGTGATGGGCTGGGTGAGGCTTTTGTTCGTCCCCGGTGCTATGTAAGTGTCGAGCGCGACCATGGTGAAAAAAGGGCCAAGCGCTGCGAAAGATGATGCACAGATGACGGCGAGAGTGGAGACGGTGGCTTGTATCCAATATGGGCGCAGATAATGGCCCAGCCTGCGGATCAACCGCGAGTCGTAAACTTTGCCGGAGAGTTCGTCGTCAGATTTATTTTCGTTGGCCATTGAGAATTTGGGGAATACAAAACCATTGTACGATTTTCAGTTAGCTCAGGTGAATCATCAGAATCTCTGAACGGGTGCCGATGCGCATCGGTGGCCCCCAACTGCCAACGCCAAGCGAGGTTAGCGTTTGCAGCGAGCCGAATCTACTGTGACCCTTGGTGAAGCTCCCGAAGATGCGGCGTGTGAACCAGGTGAAGGGGAAAATTTGACCGCCGTGGGTGTGCCCGCTAACCATGAGTGAAAAACCTGCGCGCTCAACGATGGCGAGTTGATTGGGCACGTGATTGAGAAGAATGCTTGGCAAGTTGGGATCAAGTTGGATGCCGTCGAGTGTGGCGCGGAGACGAGTGGGGTGGGTGGAATCGTGAAAGCCGATACCGGCAATTTGCAAACCATCCAGGTTGACCAGGGCTGAGCTGATGAACTCGGAGTCGGTTGTGCGTTGCAGGTAAGGCACATTGTTGGGATCGAGGATGCGGATTCCGGCGGCGTGCAGCGCGGAAAGAAAAGGCGTGCGGTCGCCAAACTCCTCGTGATTTCCCGTGGCAAAGCAGATGCCGAATGGTGGATGAAGCTGCTTCCATGGCTCCATTGCGCGCATCGGGTCAATGCCGTTGCCATCAAAAAGATCGCCGGCGATGAGGATGAGATCAGGATGAAGGCGGGTGAGCATTTTCACAACGCGGCGGCTGAAGTTGACTCCGTTGAGCGCGCCAAGATGCGCGTCGGTAACGAGTGCGATGCGGCGCCCATGCCAGCTTGCAGGAAGATTGGGCAGCTTGATGGTATGGCGCCGAATTCGAATCACGCGTGCGTTGATGATGCCTGAAATCGTGATGAGAAACGCAAAGGCAAGCAGCGTCTTCGCCATGAGGGAATCGTATTGAGTGAGGTGCGCCAATAAAAACGCATAATGCAGAATCCACGCAACGACTGCAGCCCAGAAAATAAAGTTGAGCAATCCGAGCCACAAGGTCGCGAAAAGGTAGAGTATGCGAATGAGCGTCGAATGATAACGAAAGCTCAGTGCTGCGACTGAGAAGAATGAGAAGGCAAGGATGACAAGCGTAAGTTTAACGCCCAACGATGTGGGCGCTACGAGTCGATCCCAGGTATGCCAAAGGAACCAGTGTGCCAACAGCAGCGCGGATTGAACGATGGGAGCGCCGAAGAGAAATTTAGTGCGCAATCTTGTTTGCCTCTGGATTTCATTTTCTCAGAGTAGGGGCAGGGAAGTCTGTGACTTATGCCCCGGGTTTGCATGAAAGAATAATGGAAGTGAAGAAAATCGTGAAAAATTCGCTGGGAATTTACATATCCGTACCATTTTGCCGGTCCAAATGCACGTATTGCAATTTTGCCTCAGGGGTTTATCCGGCAAGCGAGCATGCGCATTATGTGGAGCGTGTGATTGGAGATTTGCGCGGCGCGGGTGAATTTGCGGCAGTGCGTGGACTGAATTTACCGCGCGACGTGGATTCAATTTATCTCGGCGGCGGAACACCGACATTGCTTGCGGCTGAGCTCATCGATGAGCTGTTTCATTCGATTCGTTCTGAATTCAACGTAACCGCAGATGCGGAGATAACCGTTGAATGCGCGCCGGGGCAGTTGAGCGACGAGACGCTTGGTGCGATGGTCGCAGCAGGCGTGAATCGCGTCAGCTTCGGAGTGCAATCGTTCATAGATCAGGAAGCCGCGCTGAGTGGACGGTTGCATACGCGCGCGAAAGTTTTTGAGGAAATTGAGAGGCTTCGCAACTCCGGAATTCAAAATCTGAATGTGGATTTGATTGCAGGGCTTGCGGCGCAAACATGCGCTTCGTGGGATGAGTCGCTTGCGGCGCTGATTGAGACTCAAGTGAATCACGCCAGCATTTACATGCTTGAGGTTGATGAGGACTCACGGCTGGGCCGTGAATTATTGAGCGGCGGCGTGCGTTACAGGACAGAGTTGGTGCCGAAGGAAGAGACGATTGCCAAAATGTATGAGAGCGCAATTGAAACGCTCAACAGCGCGGGGTTGCGGCAGTACGAGATTTCAAACTTCGCGCGCCCGGGTGCGGAGTCGCGACACAATTTACGTTACTGGCATCGTGAGCCTTATCTCGGAGTTGGCGTGGATGCCTCCTCATTTCTTTACGCGATGGAGCCTGCGAGTGATTCAAAAAAAGCATTGCGATGGACGCAGACAGGTGAACTGGCAGAGTACCTGAAACATGCGGTCATCAGCGAAGAGACGGCAATCTCTGCGCGCCAGGAGTTTGAAGAAGAGATGTTTTTGGGATTGCGATTGAATGACGGCGTGAAGATGAATTTATTGCAGGAAATATATCCTGCAGATCTGGTTAGAGCTGCCGAGTTAGTGGTCCAGCGCATGGTTCAAAAAGGTTGGTTGCAAGTGGAAGCTGAGCAAATACAACTCACCTGCGAAGGAAGACTATTTTCGAATGATGTCTTCGCAGAGTTTATAGAGATCGATGCATGATTATTGAAGCAACTCATAACTGTGCTGCAAGCGTGCTGAAAAATCAGCATAGAATGCCAGCGTTCAACTAGAGTGGTTTCACTTCAATAAAAAGTCCCTTGGCGGTGGCGAGGGTTTCTCCATCTGTACTCAGAATATGTGCCTGAACATACTGCTTCTTGCCTTCGTAGTGCGTGCGCCGCGCTTCTATGCGAAGGGGTTTCATGGTTGGAACAGGGCGTAGATAATTAATTTCCATATGCCGCGTCATCGCGAGCAAGCCGTGAGTGCGCAGTGACTTGCTCATGGCTTCATCGAGCAACGTCGCGATAATGCCTCCGTGCAGGTGCCCCGGCGGGCCTTCAAAAGAATCAGGTAAAGTTGGCATCGAGACGACTGTGCCGTCCGTAGAAAGATAAAACTCCAGATGCAGTCCATGAGGGTTGGCAGGGCCGCAGCCAAAGCAGCGGTTCTCTGCGGTGCGGGGTAATGGAGTCAGATTGGCGTCAGATGAGTTCATGTTGGGTATGAGTTCCGGTAAGAAATTGAAGTGCGTGAGGATAATAGAACAGACGGTTCACAGTTGTCAGTTCAGGTTCAATCTCAATCTGAACACGCTGCTTCTATGCGCTTCAGAAGTCTTTGTTGAGTACTGTTGTCAGCAGCGATTGGTCGATGTTGCCGCCGGTCAGAATCATTCCAATGCGTTTGCCCGCGACTTCAGATTTTTGTTTGAGCGCGCCGCCCAATGACGCTGCCCCTGCGCCCTCAGACAGGTTGTGAGTGTCTTCCAGATAGGCGCGAATGGCCGTCGCAATCTCTGCATCTGTGACTTCGATAATCTCTGCCACCTGTGCGCGAATAATTTCGAGCGCTTCTTCATTAGGTCTGCGGCAGGAGAGGCCATCGGCAATCTGGCTCACTGCCGGCGCTTCAACAACGGTGCCCGCCTGGTAGCTCAGCAAGTAGGATGGCGAGGCAGACGCAACAACTCCGACGATGCGCGTCTTCAGGCCAAGCGCATTGCGTGCTGCAACAACGCCGGAGATGGATGAGCCAAGACCAATGGGAACAAAGACCGTATCCAATTCCGGCGTGGCATTGAAGAGTTCCATCGCAAAGGTAGAAGTGCCGAGAACCAACTGCGGGTGAAATGAATCCACGAGCGGGAAGCTTCGTTCCACGGCGAGCTTGCGCGCAAATTCCAGCGACTCCTGAAAATCCGCACCGTGTTCGATGAGTTCAGCGCCTTGGGCGCGCATGGCCTTGTTCTTTTCCACACTGTTGCCGTGAGGAACAACGATAACGGCGGTGAGGTTATGCTTGCGCGCTGCAAAAGCAACGCCCTGGCCATGATTGCCGCGTGTAGCCGCGACAACTCCCTTGGTCTCGGGGTGATTCTTCTTCAGCCATTCAACATAGAGCAGAGCGCCGCGAATCTTGAACGCGCCAACGGGGGAGTGGTTCTCGTGCTTAACCCAGGCTTCACAACCGAGGCGCTGGTTCAGCAGCGGCCAACTCAATTGAGGTGTAGCCGGGATGGTGCGGTAGATCGCGGATTGAGCCGCCTGAATCTCGGAAAGTGTGGGGAGAATCATACTTTGAGAATAAACGAGAGGCTTGACTGCCGGGAAAAAGACTAGAATGTCTCTCAGGAGGACTTCCCTTATGGATAGAAGAACTGCAATGAAATTAGGCGGCGCTGCAACGGCTCTGCTACTGAGTGATGCTTTGAAGGCTGAGAGCTGGGCGGGAATTGAAGCGCAAGCGCAACTGAGTGCAACTCAGACGGGCGCCTTCACGCTCGCTCCTCTGCCTTATGCGTACGATGCGCTTGAACCGTATTTCGATGCAGAGACGATGCATCTGCACCATGACAAGCACCAACAGGCCTACGTGAACAATCTCAATGCCGCCGTTGCGGCGCACTCGGAACTGGCAGGGAAGACCGTTGAGCAGTTGCTGCTGGATTTGAATGCGTTGCCTGAGTCGGCGCGCACAGCTGTTCGCAATAACGGAGGCGGCCAGTTTAACCACTCCTTCTGGTGGCCGACACTCGGTAAAGGCAGCTCCGCTCCCAAAGGGGAATTGGCCAAAGCAATCAGTGCCAAGTACGGCACACAGTCTGCATTTGAAGAGCAGCTCACAAAAGCCTCGCTCAGCGTCTTCGGCAGCGGGTGGGCGTGGCTGGTACGCGCGCCTGATCGTAGCATCTCAATTGTCACTACGCCGAACCAGGACAGCACGATTGCGCAGGGGTTGCGCCCGGTATTGGGCGTGGATGTTTGGGAACATGCTTACTATTTGAAGTATCAGAACAGACGCGCGGATTACGTGAAAGCGTTTTTCCAGGTCGTGAACTGGGATTATGTCAGCTCGAGTTATGCCGCGATGAATGCGATGGCCTAGCATTCTGTGAATTCTTGAATATTGTGGGCCCGCTTTTTGAAGAGTGGGCTCACATTCAACTTGAATGACTCCGCGTTAAACTAAATTGGCATGAAAATATTTCCGCCGGTATCATTCAATTTCATTTTTTTGCTCTCGATTGTGGTGATTGTTGCAACTGGTTGCCAATCTGCGCCTAAACTGACTGAGCCTGAGTTGGCAGGGAAGAAGCTCTACCAATCGCGCTGCCAACATTGTCACGAAGAGAACGATCTCGCTCTCAATCCGCCGCCGCCGAGTTTGCACCATATTGGAGAGCAGGGAATTCTGCCCAATGGCGGAGCAGCAACCGATGCGGCGATTATCAAGGTTGTGAATTTCGGCAAGAACAAGATGCCGGGCTTCAATGGGCGGTTCACGGATGAGCAGATGGCGGATTTGATTGCTTATCTCAGGACGGGATTGAAATAAAGCGCGTAACGGCGGCGAATAATTTTGTCTCTTATGATGCAGAAACGAGAAAACAATGGAAGTGTTTGAAAGAGCTTTCGATTCAATGGAGCGTGAGGAATTGCTGCGCACGCTTGAGATGTTTGCCAAAAATTGGCTGGCACATGATGGCTGCTGGTTTCTTGCTGCGGAAGAGCAATATGGAATGGAAACGGCAATAGCTCTGGACACAAAATCCTGGGAGCGATTCGCTGCCGTCGAAGCGCGACGCATCTTAACCACATTCAATATTCCAGAAAATGGCGGCCTCGTGGCGCTTGAAAGAGCCCTTAATCTGCGCATGTATAGCGTCATCAACAAGCAGCACATCGAGTGGTCGGAGGACGGCACGCGGCTGCGCTTTTTTATGGACATCTGTCGCGTGCAGGAGACACGGCGCAGAAAAGGCCTTGAGGATTTCCCCTGCAAGAGCGTGGGCATGGTGGAGTATGAAGTCTTTGCCCGCACCGTAGACCCAAGAATCCGCACCCAATGTTTGCATTGCCCGCCGGATGCGCCGCCGGGATTGTATTGCGGATGGGAGTTCACTCTGGCGGAATCATAAATGATTATTAAAAATAAACACCCAGGTCATTACGCTATGGCCTGGGTGTTCTTATATCGAATTCTTATTTTGCCGGTGCGTTTTTCACGTACTTATCGAACCACGTCACCATCTCGTAAATTTCCTGCTCGTTTGATTCCAGCGCCGTGTACCAATGGGGTTCGTGGGGCAGAATCACAAGACGCGTCGTCCCGCCATTGCCCCTGATAGCCTCAAAGAGTTTGTGAGATTGAAGCGGAGTGGTCCCGGGGTTGGCGTCCTCTTCACCGTGAATCAGCAGCAGCGGTGTTTTGATTTTGTCGGCGACAAAAAAGGGCGAGACCTTCATGTATACGTCAGGCGCCTCCCAGACCGACCGCTGCTCATTCTGGAAACCAAAAGGCGTCAGTGTTTTGTTGTATGAGCCGCTCGTGGCGACACCGGCACGGAAGAGATCCGAGTGGGCGACGAGGTTGGCGGTCATGAGCGCGCCGTGGCTGTGGCCGGTGACGCCGATGCGGTTGGGATCAGCAACGCCGAGTCTGACAGCCTCGTTCACAGCGGCAGTCGCATCGGCAACAAGCTGCTCCAAGTATGTGTCGTAAGCTTTTTGCGGATCGCCAACAATAGGAAAAGATGCGTTGTCGATGATCGCGTATCCAGCCAGCAGTAGCAGCCGGTATTGACGCAGACGCGTGAATGTCTCCTGCGAACCCGTGACCTGGCCGGCCTTGGAAGCATCGGCATAATCCAGCGGGTAAGCATACAAAATCGCAGGAACGCGCGTGCCTTCCTTGTATCCCGGCGGCGTGTAAAGCGTGAAAGAGAGATCAACGCCATCAGCGCGCTTGTATTTGTAGAGCTTTTTGTGGATGGCGCGGACTTCCGGCGTGGGGTCAGGAATGTGCGTGATGGCGACGCTGGTCGAGTCGAATCTGGCCTCGCCGGCTGGCGCATAGATCGATTTTCCCAGTGTTCTCAGGTAAGCATTGGGCGGATCCATCGGCGTCTGATGCCAGGTAAGAAAGCTGCGCGAGTCATTGCCGGCGAAGGAGAGAAACTGCTCATACGCGTTTTTATCACTGCGGAAAAGTCGCTCTGTTTTAAAAGTTGTGAGGTTGAGGCGGTCGAGGAAGGGACGGTCGCCTTCAGTTGATGAACCGACTCCGGAGAGGTAGATGGAATCGCCTTCCTGGCGCAGAACATTGAAGCCATTCGCAAGTCGGCGCATAACCGGGTTGCCGGGGTTCAGGTACCTTTCATCAGTTGATAGATCCCACAGCAAACGCGGTTTTTGCGCTGGGTCATCGAAGTTGATGATGGAGGTCTGCAACCAGTGACGATTGTGATCATAATCAATGATGAGTGCGGTGGTGGGTTGATCGCTCCAATAAATGCCTTCAAATCGCTGCTTGGTGCGCGTGACTTCAACGGCGGGCGCAGTGAACGGAGCTTTCTGGAGCATAATCTTGTCGCGGTTGGGAACAGTCGTGTGCCAGTCGCCGCCATCAAGAGCTTCAGCCCAGAGGAGTGTTGCCGGCTCAGTCACGCGCCATTCAAAATCGCGCGGCCCAAGAGGAACGCCGTTAATAGGGACACGGTCGGCAAGCGGCAGTGAAGCAATGGTTTTCTTCTCAATCTCAGCGGGCTTCGAAAGATCCCAAACTTCAACCTCGTGCGGGAAGTGATCGTAAGTATTCACATAGGAGTAGGGCTTGTGAATTGAAGTGACGAGAAGGTGAACGCCATCGGGTGCAGGCGCCAGTTCAAAGTAGATGCCGGGCGCGCCGATCTTGGTAACAACAGAAGATTCAGTGTTCACGATTGCCAACTGCGATGCGCCGTAGTAATCGAATAGGTCTACGTCGTGCTTGTTATTGAGGGTGTCGCGATTTTCGTAAGTGCTGCTCTGCCCCTTGCCTCCGATAGACTCCTGAATGCTGGGCCCACTGAGAGTGATGGGTGCAACAGGTGGTTCGCCCAGGTCTGCCGGGACAAGCTTGACGAGAAGATTTTTCTGATCGGGCATCCACTGAAACTCATCGCCGAAGATGGGGTTCAGGCGCACTCCGGACAACTGATGAACCTCTCCGGTCTTTGCGTCGCCGACCCAGAGCTCGACGGAGTCGGCTGCAAGATTGACGAAAGCGAATCGCTTGCCATCGGCGGACCAACGCGGCGTGCCGGCACAGGCGTTAGTGGGGAGTGTGATTTTTGTTTCCGCGCCGTTGGCGACTTGCACGAGCGAGATGCTCGTAGCGCAGGGAGTGATTCCGTATCCGCCCGGAGTGTCATGCTTGCTATGGTTCCTGGGTTCCACGCGCACACCGGCCAGCCGCAGGAACGGCGTAGCCACGCGCGCAATCGACGGGTAATCCTGCCACGTGATCAGGAGAATGGCATCGTGTGTCGGGCTCACTGAGGGCGTGGGCGGCGCAGGAGCCTGCATCACATCCAAAATATTCTTGGGCGGCAGATTGTAGCCGGATTGAGCTGAAGCGAAGAGGGAACTGGCGCAAATGGCGAGCGCCGCAAGCAAGAGTGATTTGAATGTCTTCTGGAGTGGCATAATTTCCTCCGCTCCAATTTATCAGTTATCCGTGACATCAGCGCTTCAAAGTGATGAAGCAGGAACAAAATCGAATGAACTCATGATCCGAAGCCATCTAATCCACGCCCGTTATACTGTAGAGTATGGCAACCGAGAAAAAATTCTATCTTGAGACCTTTGGCTGCCAGATGAATGCCCATGACAGCGAGAAGGTCGTCGGCACATTGCTGAGCGAAGGTTACGCGCAAGTCGAAACCGAAGACGAGGCCACTCTCATCCTCTACAACACCTGCTCCATCCGCGATAAGGCCGAGCAAAAAGTCTTCAATCGCCTCAACGATTACAAAAAACTCTACAAATCCGGCAAGCGATTCGCCGTTCTCGGCTGCGTCGCCCAGCAGGAGGGCGAGAAGATATTTGAGCGCGCCCCTTACGTCTCGCTCGTCTCCGGCTCAGCCTCTTACCGCAAACTTCCTGAGATGCTCGCCCGTGTTGAAGCCGGCGAAAACCGCGTCACCGGCCTCGATGATCGCCAGACCGAAGAGACCTTCGAGACTGACCTCACCGCCCGCACCAATCCCTATCGCGCCTACATCACCATCATCGAGGGCTGCGACAAATTCTGCGCCTACTGCGTCGTCCCCTACACGCGCGGCAAGGAGCGCAGCCGTGGCTTCCAATCCGTCCTCGACGAAGCCAAACGCATCGTCGATCAGGGTTACACCGAGATCCAACTCCTCGGCCAGAACGTCAACAGCTACAAGGATCCTGAAGGGAAGCGCACCTTCGCTGAACTCCTCGTCGCCGTCGGTGAGATTCCCGGCATTCGTCGCGTTCGTTTCATGACCAGCCATCCCCGCCACTTCACCCGCGAAATCGTCGAGGCAATCGACGCTTATCCGACCCTCTGCGACCACGTGCATCTGCCCGTCCAATCTGGTTCCTCGCGCATCCTCAACCAGATGAACCGCGAGTACACACGCGACTGGTACCTCGAGCGCATCAGTTGGATCAAATCTGCAAAGCGCCAGATCGCCCTCACCACTGACATCATTGTTGGCTTCCCAGGCGAAACCCCTGAGGAGTTCATCGAAACCATGGACCTCCTCCACGAAGTCCAGTACGACATGGTCTTCGGCTTCAAGTACTCGCCGCGCCCCAACACCCCAGCTCTGGTCATGATTGATTCCATCCCGGATGAGGAAAAAATTCGCAGACTTCAAGTATTGAATGACCGTCAGCGCGAGATTCAAAGAGCTCTTCATTTGAATTACTTAGGGCAGGAACTTGAAGTCATGGTAGAGGGAATGAATCCAGCCCGTGGGCAGGTTATCGGACGTTCTACGCAACTGAAAACCGTGAACTTCACAACCAATTCACCGATTTCTCCGGCTCCCGGAAGTTACGCCAAGGTCAAAATAACCGGCACCTTGCCCAATAGTTTGGTAGGCGAAGCAGTCTAATACGCAGCAATATGTGTAGGATGTTTTGACCGGCATTCGGTTGGCATGTTCAGGGTTTTGTTTTTCGTGCGGTAAGCCGGGGAATCAGCCCCGGAGAAGCATTGCAGCAAAAAGGAGGACGCAATGGACATTGAAGTCAGAATCCGCGGATTAGTTTTGGACCCTGCCACAAACATGCCAATTGTCGTCCTCAAAGACGCGAACTCGGAAACCGTCATGCCCATCTGGGTCGGCATCTTCGAGGCCAATGCAATTGCCGTCGAAATTGAAAAACTAGCCGCACCTCGTCCCATGTCGCACGACCTGACCCAAAACCTCATCCGCTCGCTCAACGGAACCCTGGAGCGCGTCGTCATCACCGAGCTCAAGGACGACACTTTCTACTCCGTCCTCTGGCTCCGGCAGGGCACGGAACAAGTCGCCGTCGACGCACGTCCATCCGATGCGCTGGCTCTCGCTTTGCGTGCCGATTGTCCAATCTTTGTCAGCGAGCAAGTTCTTGAGTCGGCGCGGCTGAACACCACTGCCAACCACACAACCTCCGATGGCCCCTCAGCAGAGCAATTGAAAAACTGGCTTGAAGGGCTCAACGACGAGGACCTCGGCAAGTACAAGATGTAGTCAGGGAAGAGCGCAGACTCACCCATTAAGCTAAATCATTCAATTATTTACAGCCCAGAGTTCGACTGTACAGAATATACGTTATCGGACATATAGATAATATCCTGTGATATCAAGACTTGTCGCTTCAGCATTTTTCCAAGATCGTTAACCAGACGGTAATCACCCTTCGGTATCACCCCATAAAGCCGCTATCTTAATGTCGAATTTTCTGACTATGGTTTTGTGGCGGCAACCTTCTTTTTGCTATGGCCGCGTCTGCGTCCGCGATGAGGAACATAGGTCCAGTGCCGCACCGGCCCAACGTCAACGTGCAGAAATTGCCCCCGTGGATAATACCCAACTCCGCCGGCCTTCATCGTGAGCGCAGCGTTTTTCAGACGCGCTGCAGAAACACCGGGGATGCGGATATCAATTGCCCTTCCATAGAGATGCTGCGAGAACTCTGCCGCATTCGTCCGGTGGCTCGCCCGCAGCATGTCGTTCGTCTCCTGCGTCCGGTACCCGGAGAGAATAATGATCTCCCCATCCGGCTTCCCTACCCGCGCCAGCAATGTGTACAGCAGGTCCATCAGCCGCGGATCACACTCACTAACCACCTCGTTGTGATTGTCGCGCAAGAAGTAGTCGATATTGGCCAGTGACTCCGGCAGATAAAAATCTCCATCCCTATAAACCACATCGATACTTTCGCCCGACCAGGCGCGGATAAACCGGAGCGAATACTTTTCGCGTGCAGGAAACAGATAGTCAAGCTCATCGAGCATCGGATCGTCTGGTGCTAGCAGAAATCCCTCTTCAGGCATGGGCGCATCGATGATTGCACTCTCACTGACGTGTGATTTGGCGCGCTTTTTGTGTTTTGCCTGTTGCACGGCAAAGGCTGACGACGTCGCCCCTAGAATGAAAAATGCAATGAGGAGAAGCGTGAAAATTCGCGCCAATGAAGCTGGATAATCGATATTAGAGAAATTTGGCTCTGAAGATAAACCCGTTGCGATCTTCGCCGGTGATGCAATAAGAGAAAAAAAGAGCATTCCTATAAAGTACCCCAATCAACTTTCCAAATTGTGCGGCTGTCTCAACGATAAGTGCGGCTGATGCAGGATCTGAGCATTCAGGAATCACTGCGTGAAGTTCAGCGTAATTAGCTGATATGCAATTATATCCGGCACTTGAGGTTCTTCCCAAGTTCGGCGCAGTTGAGCCTGCGATGATTTGCAATCACAGTTAGATAATCGATAGTGATTTGAACAAAAATAAGGCGACCAGTGGGGACCGCCAATCCCTGGTCGCCTTAGCAAATACAACAACTTATCTCTTATCCAAGCGGCTCGAAGCGGGCTTGAAAAAAACGCAAATATTTGGGTTCGTGAATCATTTTCAGACCGCGGATGGTGTCGCGGTGTGAGTAGACGATTTGGACGGATTCGGCGACGACATCCATGTGGGCTTGTGTATAGACACGTCGAGGAATGGTGAGGCGGACGAGCTCAAGTTTGGGCTTGTTCTCTTCGCCATTCTTGTTGCGTCCGGCGGAGACGATGCCGCGCTCCATCGACCTGACTCCGGAATCGAGGTAGAGTGCGGCGGCCAGTGCCTGAGCCGGGTACTGTTCTTGTGGGATGTGAGGGAGGAAGGCGCGGGCATCGAGGAAGACGCCGTGGCCGCCGATGGGCTGAACGATTGGGATGCCGGCGTCGATAAGCTTTTTGCCGAGGTATAGAATCTGGCCGACGCGGGCGCGAATGTGGTCCTCGTGGAGGGATTCTTCAATTCCGGTTGCGAGTGCTTCCATATCGCGTCCGGCCATTCCGCCGTAGGTGTGCAGGCCTTCATAAATAACCGCTAGATTGGCGGCCTCTTCGTAGATGGCGTGGTCGTTGACGGCGAGAAAACCGCCGATGTTGACGAGCGGATCCTTCTTGGCGCTCATGGTGCAGCCATCGGTGTAGGAGCACATTTCCTTGACAATGGATGCGATGGTGCGGGATTGGCAGCCGGGTTCGCGCTGCTGAATGAAGTATGCATTTTCAACGATGCGGGCAGCGTCGAGGATGACTTTGATCCCGTATTTGTTGGTGAGTTCGCGTACGGCGCGGACATTTTCAAGCGAGATGGGCTGGCCGCCTGCTAGGTTGACCGTGGCGGCGAGGCTGACGTACGGAATTTTATCGGGACCAAATTCCAAAATGACGGATTCAAGCTTGGCTAGATCGACATTGCCCTTGAAAGGATGAAGGCTGGCGGGATCGTGAGCTTCGGGGATGATGATGTCGGTGAAGGTGCCGCCGGCCAGTTCCTGATGTAGGCGCGTCGTAGTGAAGTACATGTTGCCGGGGACAATGTCGCCTGGCTTAATCATTGTTTTGGAAAGTAGATTCTCCGCACCGCGGCCCTGGTGTGTGGGGACAACGTACTTATAGCCATACCACTCCTGCACGGCGGCCTCGAGGCGGTAGAAGCTGCGGCTTCCGGCGTAGGCTTCGTCGCCGATCATCATTGCGGCCCACTGGCGGTCGCTCATTGCGGTGGTTCCGGAGTCGGTAAGCAGGTCGATGTAGACTTCATCGGAGCGAAGGAGGAAGGTGTTGTAGCCGGCTTCTCGAATGGCGGCTTCCCTTTCCTGTTGCGATGGAATGCGAACGTGCTCAATGACTTTGATTTTGAAAGGCTCGGCCCAGGTGCGTGATTGTGACGGTGTGCTCATATTGCAGGGTTCTCCTAAAGAATGTATGGAAATGAATGCATGATGAGCATAGGCCAGAAATGGAATGAGTTAACAGCCGGATTGAATGGTTGTTTTGCTTATTCTCTGCTTGCATTGCGTATTTTTTGAGCTTAGAGTTAACGAACATAAAGTTGTGGGTTTGGAGCAGGATTATGACAGAAGGTACGGGGCAAGACCGCTTGCTGGATGAGATTGGGTGGAAGATTCTAATGGAGTTACAGGAGAACGCGCGGCTCAGCTTTGCAGAACTGGGCAGGCGGGTTGGGCTTTCAACTCCGGCAGTGGCGCAGAGAGTGAGGCGGCTGGAGGATGAGGGCATCATCAAGGCCTACCGTGCGGAGGTTGACCCGGTGAAGGTGGGGTTGCCGATTCTGGCCTTTATACGGATGAATATTGTAGGCAATGTGCTGGTGAAACTGACGGCGCAGGTGCAAGAGATGCCGGAGATTGTGGAGTGCCACCGGTCGACGGGCGAGGATAGTTTTATTTTGAAGGTGCACGTGGTGACGGTGGAGCAACTGAGGGATGTGATCGACAAGCTGACCCCGTATGGAACGACGTCGACTTCGCTGGTGCTGTCGTCAATTAAGGAGAATAAGGCGATTGGGAAAATCGACGCCTGAGCCACCTCCGGCGGGAGCTTTGCAGCGTGGTGCGTGTGGAGAGCACAGGAAAACGCTCAACGTGTACGTCGAGTCTTTTGAAGCAAATTGATTCGTCGCGCGAGGGACGGTTTCTTGAGGAATTTATTTAACGTGTTTATAGATCAGTTAGCCATCCTGAAAAAGTAGTTCTCAGTTTTGTAAATATTTTACATTGCAAAAGATTTAGATCTCCCCTGACTCAAAATCGAGACCGGGGGCAGCCATTTTGAATTTTGAGGCAGGCCACTTCTCTACTCGAGTGTGAGTTGGAAAGTGGCTGCATGGCTGAGCGAGCCGGAAGTTGCCGTGACGGTGACGGTGGAAGTGTTGGATTTGAGGAGGCTGCCGCAACTGGTGAATGAGAGGGCGCCGGCGAGGGTGAGTACGGCAAGGAGCAGGAATCGTGTGAGCCGCTTATGGGTGCGGCGGAAGATGGATGCGAACGGGAGGAGCAGGAGGGAGAGAAGAAGCGGCGCGGCGGTGCGGACAAAGCCACTGTTGTGAAGTGAGTCCGGAATTGAAGCCTGTATGGGCGAATTGATGAAGAGGGAGAGAGCTGTAGTGGATTGGCCGCCGGGGATGATCGTGGGATTGAAGGAATATTGGACGCCGGAGGGGATGCCCGTGACGGTAGCTGTGACGTTCTGCGGGAGGGTGAAAGAAGGGCCGAGTGGTGTGACGGTGAAGGTCATCGAAGCGGAGCTGACGGGGGGAATGATGATGGAAGGTGCATTGCTGATGGTGAAGTCGTCAACGTACTCGGAGACGTAGCCGCTGGTGGAACCGGCGAAGGAGGAGTTGGCGACGAAGCGGGCGACGATAGTGTGTGCGCCGACGATGAGCGAACTGGTAGTGAAGCTGGCTTGGCCGTTGGAGAGCGTGCCCGAGCCGATGATGGTGTTGGAATCGTAGAAGTTGACGGTTCCGCTGGGTGTGCCTGAAGTGGATGTGACGGAGGCTGTGAAGGTGATGGGATTGCTGACGAAGACGGGATTTTGGCTGGATGTGATGGAGGTGGTGGTGGGCGCGGGGCCGGTATTGGAGATGACTTGAACGTTGGCGCAGCCGGATACGGAGTTATAGGTGGAGCTGTACTTGGAAGATGGAGTCCATTGCACGCAGAGTTGGTCAGTGCCGACGGGAAGTATGGTGTTGGTGTTAGCGATGACGCCGTTGACGACCGGACCGACATAGTAGACAAATGTGCCGTCGGTGTTGATGTTTGTTGAGCCGCTGAGGACGTTGGCGTTGAATTGTGCTGCGCTCAGTGGTGCGGGGTATGTGATGGGTGATGCGGGAGTCCAACTGAGTGTTGGCGTAGCGCCACTTCCTTGCACAACGATATTGGTACAGAGAGAGGCAGTGTTGAATGTAGTGGAACAAGTGTTTGGTGTCCAAAGTGCGCAGAGCTTATTAGTGCCAAATGGGAGGATAGTCGAGGTTGTGGCGAGGATGCCGTTGGTGATGGGTCCGACGTAGTAAGTGAAGGTGCCGTCTGATGTGACATCCTGACCGGAATAATTTGCCGTGGCATTAAATTGTGCTGAAGAAAGCGGGGTCCCGGATTGAATGGGAGTGGTTGGAGACCAGAGTATGGTGGCGTCGTTCAGGTTGAGCTGAACGTTATATTGGAAGGTCCATAGGTCGTTGAGGTTTGCACCCAGGCCTCTGGAGTCTACACCATTTCCACCCAATAGCCAGAAAGTCCCGTTCAGTGTTGGCCAGTTCATGCCATAGAAGCGTGCGCCAGGCATGTTGCATGCATTGATGATGCCTTTAGTGCCGTAGATGCCGGCTTGAGAAACTATTTGGCTGCCACCCATCCATGCCCAAACACCGGTGGATGGTGTGTATTGCCAGAGGTCATTGATCACGCCTTCGTTACTTTGATTTCCGTCATAAACAAAACCTGCAAAGAGCCAAACATTTTGGCTGTTGTCAACCCATGCGTTTCCGGAGGAACGAGCACCTGGAATATATGAAGTGGACCCAGCACCGCGAGCGCCGTAGACGCCTGGCTGATTTGCTAAATCACTGCCCCCTTCCCAAGTCCACTCGGCAGTGGTGGAGTCAAACATCCAGATATCGTTCAGCACAGAGCCATGATTGAGAGAATCCCAACCGCTTCCTCCAAATAGCCAGAACTTCCCATTGATGTCTTGCCAAGTGGTCATGTAATAGCGCGTGCCGGGGAGATTGGTTTTAGCGGGGACGCCAAGTACGCCGTAAACGCCAGGTGCGGTGTTGCCGGGGATGAGATCGGCACCGCCCATCCATGTCCACTCATTGGAAGAGATGGAGTACATCCACATGTCATTTAGATACACGAGGTCAGTTTGCGAATCGTCACCGGCTCCAGCAAAGAGCCAGAGATTTCCACTTTTATCAATCCAAGTGGCACTTCCCCATCGTCCACCAGGGGTGTTAGTGGAAGCAGGTACGCCAAGAGTGCCGTAAATTCCAGGTTGGCCGAAATGGGTGGGACCACCTCCGAAAGGTACTGAAGAGACAACGTCACTCCCTGTCATCCATGTCCATTGATGAGTGGTGGTGTTATACATCCAAAGATCATTCAGCCAGCCATTCGTTCCATTCTTGTCAAAACCAGAGCCACCGAAGAGCCAGAAATTTCCTGATACATCAACCCAGGAAGCAGCACTGGTTCTTGAGCCGGGGATATTAGTGTCAGCTGGCGTTCCCCTCGTTCCATAGATACCGGGGTTTCCACCCTGAGCAAGACTGTTATAAGGAACGGTGTCCGAGCCGCCCATCCATGCCCATTCAAGATTAAAAGTGTCATACATCCATAGGTCATTGAGAATGCCAGCGGTGCCATTTATATCAGTACCAAAACCGCCAAATAGCCAGAGGCTACCATTATGGTCAGTCCATGTAACAGCGGAGCCGCGACCACCGGGAGTGTTTGCCGGTGCAGGAACGCCAGGCGTTCCATAGACGCCGGGCTGCGAGGGTCCAATGATTGGATTATTTGGTTCGCTGTCACTGCCGCCTACCCAAGTCCAAGCGTAGTTTTGCGCCTGAGAAATGTGAGGATCAAGGAGTGTGAAGAGGGCGAGAGCGAGAGCTGGGAATGAGAGGCGCTTCAATGAATTGCTCCTAAGAGATAAAGGAAAGATGAACTAGCTCAGGCAGAGACAAGATATCGTTACTTAGGGGTGAGAGTCAACGATTGGAAGCTTGTTGTCAGTTTTAAAGACTGTATAAATATATAAAAGCAACCGCAGCTCCTTCGACTGCGCTCAGAAAAACAAAATTTAAAAACTATAGATAGATATCCCAGGTCTCAAAATCGAGACCTGGGGCACCCGCATTATGGGAGAACGAAGAGGAGTGATTCAGTTGCGAACCTTTTGAAGCAGTGCTTCGACTTCGGCTTTTTGCTCGGAGGTGAGTGGGAGCATGGGCGAGCGGGGATTGCCGCCGAAGTAGCCGTTGAAGTCGCAGGCGTATTTGATGCCCGGGATGCCGAGTTGGTGGACGATGCGCTTGCTGATGGGCGAGGCGATCTCCTGCTTGACGCGCGCAAGTGCCGGGTCGTTGCCCTTCCACGCGTTGTAGATGTCGGTGGCAAGCTGGGGCATAAAATCGGAGATGGCCATGATGGCTCCGCAGGCGCCGGATTCGAGGGCGTCGAGGAGGATGGCGGCGGCTCCGGTCATGACCTGGAAGCCGACTTCTTTGGTGCGGGTTTTGAGGCCACTACCCAGTGAAGCTTCTTCGGGTGTCGAGTTCCCTGCCGGGCTTGCATTGGGGCTAGCTCCGCCTTCGATGCTCACAAGTGATTGCGCAGGTTTTTGATTGGCGGCGGCAGTCACCATGCGCGCGGTGACCGCTTCAAAAATTGGCGTGACAGTGACATTGCGGCGAGGTGCGTTGGCGGTGAGCGCGATAGTTTCGCGGAGTCGGGCTAGATCACCGGCGGAGTCTTTGATGCCGATGATGTTGGGATGATGGGCGAGTTCGGCGACAACATCAACGGGGAGATCGAAGTGAACGGATTGGGGGATGTTGTAGAGGACGACAGGTAGAGCGCTGCGATCAGCAATCGTCCGGTAGTAGTTGAGGATGTGGAGCTTGGTGAGGCCGCGGTGATAGTAGCTGGGCATGCGGACCATAATGGCATCGTAGTTGGCGCGGGCGGCAACTTCAGCAAGTTCGAGTGTGGCGCGGACGCTGTCGCGGGTGACTCCGGCGATCAGAACTTTATTGGGCGCGGCGGCGCTGGCTGCGGCGATAAGGGCCTCAGCGGATTCGGCATCGTTGAGGTGCGCTGACTCGCCGGTGGAACCGAGAACGAGGATTCCGGCGAGTGGTGAGCGGCTGTAATGCTCGACGTTGGATTCGAGCTTGCGCAGGTAGAGGGATTCGTCGGTGTAAAAGGGCGTGGTGATGGCAGCAAAGATTCCGTCAAGGAGCATGGATATATTGTACTTGGTCGAGATTTGATGAGTGGTGAGTAGAAAATTATGAGATGCGGTTGATAGTTTGGTTTTTGCGGGTGCGCAAAACCAGTGCTTGCGTGGGCGTGGGTGAGGGCGTTAGTTTTTTTGTTTGTGAGAAGTTGGAGGGCGAAATGTATTTGCCGGGAACGTTTTTGGCGGCGCTGGCGCTGATGCTGGTGAGCATGATGTGTTGGGGATCGTGGGCGAACACGATGAAGTTCTGCCCGAAGTTCAGATTTCAGCTTTTTTATTGGAATTATGCGCTGGGATTGCTGGTGGGTGCGCTTGTTTGGGGATTTTCATTTGGAAGCATGGGAAATTCGGGAACAGGGTTTGCCGCGGATGTGATGAGGACTCCTGCGGGTGCAATTTTGCTGGCAGGGTTGGGCGGCGTGGTTTTCAATGTGGCGAATCTGCTGCTGGTGGCAGCGATTGATGTGGCGGGATTGGCTGTGGCCTTCCCGGTCGGGATTGGGTTGGCGCTGGTGGTAGGCGCGGTGTCTAGTTATTTGGTGGCGCCGGCCGGCAATCCCCTCTTGCTGTTTGGCGGAGTGGCGCTGGTGATGGTGGCGATTGTGCTCGATGCGGCGGCGTACAAGAAACGCGAGCGCGAGGCGAAGGCTGCAAGTACACGCGGGATTCTGCTGAGCTTGATTGCCGGCCTGCTGATGGGGAGTTTTTATCCGCTGGTGGCGAAGTCGATGGAAGCGGCTCCGGGTGGGCAATCTGCGCCGGGACCGTATGCGATTGCGTTTTTCTTTGTTCTGGGCGTGTTGATTTCGACTGTGCCCGCGAATTTGATTTTGATGCGCTGGCCGCTGGATGGGAAACCGCCGGTGGATGGTGGCGCATATTGGAAAGCGCCGATCGGCTGGCATTTGGCAGGGTTGCTCGGTGGAATGATTTGGTCCACGGGAACGATTGCGAACTTTGTGGCTTCACGCGCGCACATGGTGGGACCGGCAGTGAGCTATTCAATTGGACAAGGCGCGACTATGGTTTCAGCCTTCTGGGGAGTTTTTGTTTGGAAGGAGTTTGCCGGGTCGCCGAAGGTTGCAAAGGTGCTGCTGGGATTAATGTTTGTATTTTTTCTCTTGGGGCTCGGTGCGGTGGCTATGGCGGCGTTCTATTGAAAACAATTTCTATGAGCCGGTATGAATAATTAATTTGTACCCCTGAACAACACGATTCAAAGCTCTCTTTCACACCGACGAATTAAATGCACCCTTCAAGTACCTGTGCATTCGTGACATGGTTGCCATCGACATGCTCGAATCCAGGAACGTATGATTGGGTAAAGCGATTCAGCGTGAATACCTGTGCCGCTGGAATTAATTGAGAGAGTACTGCCGCATCGCGATGACGACGCGCGGAATAAAATTCATTTAGAGCTTTTTCTTGAGGTCCAAAGCGATGATTCAGCAACCCGGGAAAGAGTCGCCAGGATCCAATAGCCCGCTCGAACCCATCGCAGTTCGCAATCAGCTCAATCGGTTGCTGGCTCATCCGCTCTTCACACATAGCAAGCGATATCCGGTACTGTTGGAATACATCGTTGAACAGACGCTTCTGGGGCATGGCGCTGATCTGAAAGAGCGAACAATTGGAATCGAGGCTTTCGGGCGCGAACCGGAATATGATGTCAACTTCGACCCAATTGTAAGGATTTCAGCCGCCGAAGTGCGCAAGCGGCTGATTCAGTATTATTATGATCCGGCACATTCGGGTGAGTTGGTTATTGAGCTTTTCGCCGGCTCGTATATGCCAACATTTCGTATTCCTGAGCCGGCAAGACCTGACACAGCTGAAGTCGATGCTGTATCCATCCAGCTGGAGCCTCCACAAGCCGATAACGGCTCCTCTCCAATCACTGGCTCCGAAGTTCGCGAACCTCGCCAAAACCGTTCAGGAAGCTGGGCTCTCCTTACGCTCTCCATCCTGCTTGCATTGGTTGCGGGGGTTGGAATTGGCCGGTACAAGCCGGCTCAAGAGCCATCGAAGATTGACCGATTCTGGAAGCCATTCACTTCAACTCTGAACCCGATTACCTATTGCATGGGTGAGCCTGCCGACTCACCTGAATATCAAAGCGTCTTTCACGACGCCGATTCAACTGTTCGCAAATCAGCATCCGCTCAATTGAATGTTTCAGACGTGCTCACCCTCGCCCGTACTATTGTTCCGCTTGTGCCGCGCCACGGCGCCTTCCGTGTCCTCCCTGCCTCGGAGACCAGCTTTGAGCAGTTGCGCGAGGGCCCCGTTGTGCTGATTGGCGGATTCGATAATTCCTGGACTATGCGACTCACCCAGAATCTGCGCTTTGGATTTGCAACAAAAGACGGTGTACAGAGAATCGTAGACAGAAAAAGCCCTGCTCAGATCTATTGGTCATCTCAGTGGGATTCAACCCATCAGAAGATCATCAGTGACTATGCCATCGTCGCCCGTATCCACGACACGACTACTGGGCAACCGCTCATTGTCATTGCAGGTATTTTAAGCGGCGGCACTGAAGCGGCAAGTGAGGTTCTTTATAACCCTGATTACCTCAATTCCCTCCTCGACAAAGCTCCAAAGGACTGGGATCGCCTAAATATTGAGGCTGTGATCCGGACGCAATTGACCGATGGACACCCCGGCCCCCCGGAAATAATGAAGGTTGAAACCTGGTAATAAGGAATTGATCCTGTTTTGTGCAAAAAAATGTATGATACATGGTCGGAATAACCGGCCAGTTGAGGTCGTAAAATGAACTATGTAAAAGACTTATTTGATATTTTACCCTTTCAATACCCGTTGCAGCTTTTTCTTCTTGATGAATCGCTCTAAGGTCGAGTTATTCCGGGCGAATTCAGAGCAAGCGTCGCTCTGCGACGTAGCGACTCCGCACCGGCTCATTCAAGGAGATTACTTATGAAACGTTCATTTGCCATAGCGTTCTTGCTTGTCCTCTTTACGCTTCCTTCATTTGCGGCGAACAAGTCGCAAGTAGTGACCTTCACTGGGACGGTGCAGGTCGGAGCAACTCAACTCCCAGCGGGTGACTACAAAGTGACCTGGACTGGGACTGGAAAAGATGTTCAAGTCACGATTGCAGCAAAAGGCAAGCCCTCAGTAACCGCCAAGGCTCAGCTCGTCAACGAAAAGCATGACTATACCGGCGTTTCCATCACCAAGGTCAATGGCACGCAGGTTCTTGATGGAATCGTCTTCCCCAACGTGACTCTGTCAATCCAAAACGGTGCCTCCATTACTGGAAACTGATCACAAGAGTCAGTCAATTGAGTCGGATCCCTTTCGACTTCAATGAATACCTATGCAAGTTGTATGAATTCCCCGCCCCTTTGTCTTCGGATGAAGGGGTTTCCTTTTGGGCGAATCTACCACTGAAAATACCCAGATGGTAAGATTTCAAATTGCTGCACTCTACCGCCCGTATTGACGTTGAATAAATGAATCAGGACAATCGACAATTTGGATAGTGTCAAACATTGTCTTTCGGCTGTGAGAATGAGCACAGCGGGATTTGGCGGAGTCTGTAAGGATTTGAAAGAGGAGAGATCGTGATGAGTGCAACTCGGAAGCCGATTGTGGTGGTGGGCAGCATCAATATGGATTTGGTTGCGCGGAGCCCTCGGATTCCTGAGCCTGGGGAGACGTTGATTGGCACGGATTTTTCACAGACCCCCGGAGGCAAGGGTGCGAATCAAGCAGTGGCAGTCGGGCGGCTTGGATACCCGGTGGAGATGGTGGGGCTGGTTGGCGAGCAGGGTTATGCGGATCTTCTGCTGGAATACTTGAAGGCTGCAGGAGTTGGGATTGAAGGCATGGGCCGCGTGCAGGGGCCCTCAGGAATCGGCTTCATTGTGCTGGCGGCGGATGCGACGAATGCGATTGTGGTGATTCCGGGATCGAATGGGAAGGTGACACCCGCCGTGGTGGATGCGCAGGCTGAAAGAATTCGCAACGCGGGGATGGTGCTCTGCCAACTGGAGCTGCCGCTGGAGACGGTGGTGAGAGTGAGCGAGATTGCGAAGGAGGCCGGAGTTCCTCTGATGCTGGATCCAGCGCCTGCAGCAAAAATGCCTGATCTGCTGTGGAAGAACACGAACTGGGTGACGCCGAATGAAACAGAGGCGGCGTTTTATTTGTCGGGAGAAGATCTGGAGCCGGAGCAGGCGGCTAAGCAATTGCTGGCGAAGGGCGTTGATGGTGTAATTTTGAAGCGCGGCGCAGAAGGTTCCTATTTGTTGAAGGCTGGCGGTGGTGCGGAGTGGATTCCTCCTTATCAAGTGAAGGCCGTGGACACAGTTGGCGCTGGGGATTCTTTCAACGGCGCATTTGCCGTGGCGCTGATGGAAGGAAAAGATCCAGTGACGGCGGCCAAATTTGCTTCAGCGGCTGCAGCCGTCTCAGTAACGCGGCCCGGCGCAGCGGATGCGATGCCCACACGCGATGAAGTTGAGGCACTGTTCAGTGCAGGCACAAATCAACCCAAAAAGTAAAGGTCGCTTTTGGGGGATCCAGACAAAATGAGAGTGAGATTTATCGAGTTGCCGTTCCGAAATAAATGAGATTTTTCAATTGGATCGGAGTGTTCCTGAATCGAGCTTGTAACACTTCAGTAACGTGGATGCTGCTTTAACGCCTCTTCTGTGGTGCAAGGTGGAATTTATACTAGTTTTTCACCACAGATTTTGAAAAATCCAATTACTTTGAATGTGTGTCCTTTAGCATCAGCATCAGAGCAGCGTTTTTTTCAGCTTTTTTTAAACGAACTAATCAGGAAATGGGTGGGGCATGGCGAAGAGTTTTTTGAAGTGGGAATACTTCATGCTGGGTGTGGTTTTGTCAGCAGCAAGTCTCTTTATGCGTAACGCAGCTAATGCGCAGGATTCGCAGTATTGGCCTCGTGGTCAGCAGATTCCGGCACCTGCATGTATGACTCTGCATCCGATTTACGAGGGCCCGCCTCCGATTTGCCCGCCTGCTGTTCACACACATTGGTTGATGGATCTGGAGCGTTGGAGAAATGAGCGGCGCATCCGCATTGGCTACAGCGGCTCTCGGTATGACGCGCCGGAAACGAAGTGGTCAGAATCCAGCTTCATGCAGCCGCAGACGATGGTGCAGGACCGTTTTTTATACGACCCCGTGGTAGGCAAATATACCGTAGACAAATATCTGGACGATTTGGATCGTCGTTACGGTGGCGTTGACGCCGTGCTGATTTGGTCAACGTATCCAAATATGGGTGTGGACGACCGGAACCAACTGCAAATGGTGGAGTCAATGCCCGGTGGCGTAACCGGTGTGAAGCAAATGGTGGACGACTTCCACAAGCGCGGCGTGAAGGTGCTTTTCCCGATGATGATGTGGGACCAGGGAACGCAGACGCCGGACAAGAATTGGCCGGATGCGATTGCTGATTTGATGAAGGAAATTAACGCAGATGGCGTTAATGGGGATACGCAGGACGGCGTGCCGCTGGCGTTTGTATCGGCTGCGGAACGAACCGGTCACCCGCTGGTCTGGGAGCCGGAGGGCAGCCCGAGTGATGAGGCTGTCAGTTGGAATCTGATGACGTGGGGCCAGTATGAGTTCCCTTTCATTCCCTCAGTGGATCGTTACAAATGGCTTGAGCCACGGCACATGGTGAACATCAGCGATCGCTGGGCCGAGGACAAGACGAATGATCTGCAGTTTGCCTTCTTCAACGGCGTGGGTTGGGAGAGCTGGGAAAATATCTGGGGCATTTGGAATGGAATTAGTCCACGCGATGCTGAGGCGACACGTCGTGTGAGAACAATTGAACACGAATTTGCGAAGTTTCTGGTGAGCCCGGATTGGGAGCCACTCTCGCCGATGCACAGCTACGGCGTCTATGCCAGCAAGTGGCCGCTGGGCGATGAGACGGTTTGGACGATTGTGAACCGCAACAGCTACACGAGCGATGGCCGGCAGATGGATATTCCGAGTGTGGCGGGGATGCGCTACTTTGACCTGTATCACGGGGTTGAGCTGAAGGCGGAGAAGCAGGACGATCATGATGAGCTAAGCTTCCCGATTGAGCCGAATGGATTCATGGCGGTGTTGGCGACGAAAGGCGCGCCAGATGCGAAGCTGCAGGATTTCCTGGCTAAAATGCGAATCATGACACGCAAGCCATTGCAGAGTTTCACCCATGAGTGGAAGGCGATTCCGCAGCGGATGATTGAATCTGGCCCAAGCCCGGCGGTGAAGGATGTGCCGGAAGGAATGGTGGCGATTCCTGGCGGTGAATTTCTTTTCAAAGTGCGCGGCGAAGAGATTGAAGGCGGAAATATGCCCGGCCTCGATGTTCAATACAGCTGGGAAGATGTGCCGCACCGTTTCCATGAAAGAAATCTTCTTGTGAAGCCGTTCTTCATTGATAAGTATCCGGTGACCAACGCTGATTTCAAAAAATTTCTCGATGCGACGAAATATGCGCCGAGGGATCGCGGAAATTTCCTGAAGGATTGGAAGGATGGAAAGATTCCTGCCGGATGGGAGAATAAGCCGGTGACGTGGGTCTCGATTGAAGATGCGCGAGCCTATGCGCGCTGGGCGGGCAAGCGGCTGCCTCACGATTGGGAGTGGCAGTTGGCGGCGCAAGGTTCGGATGGAAGAGTCTATCCGTGGGGCAATGATTTGGAGCCAATCGGTACGCCGACAATGACGGATACAGGCGAGCTGATTGATCCAATGAAACTGGGGCATTACTTCCCGGTTGAAGATTATGGCCACACCATGCGCGGGCCGGATGCAGTCGATGCGCACCCAGCCGGCGCCAGTCCTTATGGCGTGATGGATATGGTGGGCAATGTCTGGCAGTGGACGGATGAGTTCTACGACGAGCACACGCGCGCAGCTCTGGTGCGTGGCGGCGAGTACTATCATCCGCAGGGTTCAGTCTGGTACTTCCCTAACCTGCTGCGCAATGACACGCATGGCAAGTTGCTGCTGATGGCGCCGAGCATGGATCGCTCGGGCGGCATTGGTTTCCGCTGCGTGAAGGATTCTACCAACACGGCAGTCAGCGCGAAAGCCCCTGTGAAGTCCGGCGGAAATTGATTGTGGTTGCGTGATTGAAAGTTGATGGGGCAAACAATTTTATTGTTTGCCCCATTTATTTTTAAAATTTATTTGCCGTAGTTTGGATCGGCGAGGCGGAAATAAGTATCTGCCTTTTCCTGCTCGCCGGTCTGCTGATAGTAGCGGCCCATGTTGTAATTCACGTTGACTGAGAGAGGCTGCGCTTGAATCAACTGCTGTAGAAGCGGGTAGGCTTCTTGCGGGCGGTTGGCGTTGAGATAGGCATAGGCGAGATTGTTTTTGGCAGAGAGATTGTCAGGCGCCACTTCAACCGCGCGGCTGAAAAGTGCGATGTCGTTTTGCCAGATGCGCAGATTGTTATACGTTGTCAGGCATAAGAGCAGCACGATGAGTGCGCTGACTGCGATTGAAATTCGGTTCCAGTGAATGTGCTTCAGGCCCTCGGCCGCGATGAATGCGAGACCCACCGCGGCGAGGTAGAGATAGCGGTCGTGAACGGAATCCTTCGGGGTAATGTAGCGTATGGCAAGCGCGGGAGCGAGTGTTATGGCGAACCACGCGGCGCCGAATTTAATGTTGGGGCTCGCGTTGCGGAGGAACCAGACGAGCGCGGCGAGAACGATGATGAGCAGCAACAGTGGCCAGATGGATTCTTCAATCGGCAATGCGTAGATGGCGCTGAGATGAACGGGCCAAAGTAGATGGCCGAGGTATGCGGCGATCAAACGCGGCCAGGTCAGTATCATCTCCGTGACTGTCATGTTTGTGTAGGCGGGACCGACGGTTGTGCCGAGTGCATTGAAGCGAAATGCGAAATACAAAAGTACAGGTAGCGCGTAGGGTGCGGCATTGACGAGGGCATTCTTGAAGCGGGAGTGAATCCACTCGTAGATAAAAATGAGCACGGGTGCAACGATGCCGGCTTCTTTGGTGAAGATGGCGAGTGATGCAAAAAGAATGGAGAGCCAACTGATGGGTGCTTTGCGCTCAATATAAAAGTAAACGCTGAGAACGGTGAAGCAAGTCAGGAGCAGATCGCCGCTTGATGAGACCCAGGCGACAGTTTCAGTTTGTGTGGGGTATATGGCGAAGAGAAGCGTGGCAAGTGCAGCGGCTTGAAAATTGCCAATCAGGCGGCGTATGAGGAGAAAGACGCAGGTGGTTGCGGCGAGGTGCGCGAGTATCGAAGCGAGATGCCAGAGGTCTGCGGGCGGACCGAAGATTGCATCAACGATGCGAAACCAGAGAAGGAAGAGTGGGCGGTAGTAGATGTGGCTGGTCCACGAAAGATGAGCCCAGAGATGCGTGGTGAAGTAGCCGGGGACATAGCTCCACGCTGTGAGGCGGGTGTTGCCGACAAGCTGAATGAGGTCGTCGTAAACGAGCGAGTAGCGAATTTCCGGAAGATAAATGAAGAAGGTGAGAACGAGGATGGCAGCGAGATAGAGCTTGTTGCGCATTTTATATAGGGTGTTGATTGGAGCGGAAGGAGTCATGGTTGCCCCTCAGGGATTCGAACCCCGATATGCTGCTCCAGAGGCAGCTGTCCTACCATTGAACGAAGGGGCAAAATACTTTGCCGGGACGGAAAATGCGGCTTAAAAACAAGCTCGAATTTGCATCGGCCAACTGTTTAATCATACGGATAGCGGGCTGGATGGTCAAGGGATTGGCGGCTCTGAAAGCTTGAGGCGAGTGTGTCTTTGAATTGAAATTCCTTAAGGCTCGCGTGGAATTGAGCGGCACACCGTAGGCATTTATGAGTTATTTAGTAATTCTTTAGCTCTTATTGATTGCGTTATATCGAGAATCATAAGGGTGGTTTTTTATATGTCAGCAGTGCATCCTGGTATAAAATTGGTGCAGACGATGGAACTGGTACTCAATTTCGCGTGGCTGCTGCTGTGCCTGACGCTTATGGCGCTGTGGATGCAATATGCCCGAAAAGACCATCGGTGCTGTGACTCCAACCGCGGAATGCAGTTGATGGCGCTTGCCATTGTTCTGCTGCTGCTCTTCCCTGTGATCTCGGTGAGCGACGATTTGCTCATGGCGCAGAATCCGGCCGAGACGGATACTTGCGTGCAGAAGAGTTGCAACTGCGGTCATCATCAGCAACACATGCCGGCGATGGCTTCTCTTCCCGCGCAGCCGCTGGTTGTTCATCATTCAGAGTACGCCGTTGTAAGCCAGACGAGTGAGTTGCTGGATCGTTCGACGCAGAATCCTGCATTGCGCCGTGTTGAGAACCGGCCTCCTCCCGCAACACTCTAATTCCATCCTTCCCCCTACGACAAAAATCAATTGACGATGAACCTGTGAGCGCCGTGTGAATACTGGCGCAATGGTGATGATGATGCGAACTCAAGGAAAAATGACCTTGGCGATTGCTGCGGCGGCGTTGTTATTGCTGCCTGCGCATATCCTTGGCGCCCAGGCGTTAAGTTGGGATGATGTGAAGGCTAAATTTGAAGCCAATAATCCTGCGCTCAGGGCCGATGAACTCAGTGTGGAAGAGATGAAGGCCGCAGAGATAACAGCGTTTCTGCGGCCGAATCCCGGAATTGGACTTTCAAGCGATGGATTTCAGATTGTGCCCCATACCGCTCCGGGCGGGACAGTTGCCCACTGGCAGCCATTGACTGCAACCCAGCTTGTGCCCAGTATCAATTATCTGCATGAACGGCAGAAGAAGCGTGAGTTGCGGCTGGAGAGCGCAAAAGAAGGCACTCAGATTGCTGGTTCCGATCATGAGGATTTGGAGCGCAACCTCCTATTTAATCTGCGTGCACTTTTTATTCAAACTCTGCAGGCCAAGACCGTGCTTCAACTGGCGAAGGCAGACCTTGAGTACTACGACAAGATCATCGAGATCAGCCGTGAGCGGTTCAAGGCGGGCGACCTGGCGCAGATTGATCTGGATCGAATCGAGTTGCTGCGAGTTCAGTACGAATCAGAGATTGAATCGGCGACGGTGAATCTGCGGACAGCGAAGATTCAGTTGCTGCAAATGCTTAACGAACGTACGCCGGTAGAACAGTTTGATGTGACGGGCATCTTTGATTGGAATGACGCGTTGAAGCCGCTCGATGATTTTCGCCAGATTGCGCTTGAGAACCGGCCTGATTTGCGGGCTGCAATGGAGACGATTCAACAATCGGATACAAATCACAAGTTGGCGATTGCGAATGGTTCCACTGACCCGACCTTCAGTGTGTGGTACAGCTACAATCCATCCTTCAACAACCCCTATGGCCGCGATACGATCGGCGCAAGCGTGAGTATTCCTTGGCGCATATTCGACAAAAATCAGGGTGAAAAGAAGCGGACGCTGATTGATATTGACCGCAGCAAGAGTACGGCGGAGGCCACCAAGGCACAGGTATTTGCTGATGTGGACTCCTCTTATGAGCAGGTGCGCAGCAACATCGTGCTGCTGAAGCCGTACAAGGAAAAGTACAACGACCAGGCGCTCAGGGTTCGGGATACGGTGACCTACTCCTACCAGCATGGTGGCGCCTCGTTGATGGATTTTCTGAATGCGCAGAGCGATTACCGCATTGTGCAGTTGGCATACGTGCAATTGATCGGTGCGTATCTGACTGCAGCGGGACAACTGAACCTGGCCGTGGGGCATGAGGTGATTCAATGAAGAATTTGATTCGAGCGAATAAAAGGATTGCCGCGTGGCTGGTTTTTGGATTGGCGTTGACTGCGACACTTGCAGGTTGCAAGGGCAAGGATGATGGCAGTACTGCTCCACCGCCAGCGAAGGTTGTTGAAGTGCCGGATATGAACGTAGTGAAAGTGGATAATCCGGGACAGTTCCATTTGATTGCAGCGGAAAAGAACGAGAGTGCGCCCGTTTTTGAAGCTACTGGCGCTGTCTTCCCGGATATTTCACGCGAGGTGCCGGTGATCTCGCTGGCCAATGGCCGCGTGGTAGAGATCAAGGCGCGGCTTGATGACAACGTGAAAAAAGGCCAGTTGCTCCTCAAGGTGCAAAGCCCGGATATCACGAACGCATTTGATCTTTATCTGAAGGCGAAGAACGACGAGCAGTTGGCGAAGAAAGCATACGCGCGCGCCGATGATTTGTTTCAGCATGGAGCAATCTCGCAGGCGATGCTGGAGCAGGCCGAGGATTCAGAGAAAGACGCGCAGGCGGATTTGACAGCCGCTGAGGAGCAACTGACGACACTCGGTGTGGACAAAAATCATCCCAGCAGTCTGGTGGAAGTGCGTGCGCCGATTTCGGGCGTGATCGTTGCGCAGAATGTGACGAATTCTTCAGCGGCGGGTGTGAGCTTGTCCGGCTCAGCAACGACATTCACCATTGCCGATATTTCAACCGTGTGGATTGTCTGCGATGTTTACGAGAACGATATTCCGAAGTTGCAGTTGGGGCAGCAGGCGAAGATTCGTTTCAATGCCTATCCTGACAAACCGATCACGGGACGCATCAGCGACATTGGCCCGATTCTTGATCCGTCGCTGCGCACGGCCAAGGTGCGGCTTGAAGTGCAGAACCCCGGCTATCTGAAGCTGGGCATGTTTGCCACGGCGACTTTTGAAGGACGCACCAAGGAGACCCACACGATTGTTCCCGCAAATGCCGTTCTGCATTTGCATGATCGTGACTGGGTCTTTCTGCCGGCTAGCGACAGCGCCTTCCGGCGCACAGAAGTGAAGGCGGGAAAAATGGTTGAGGGGAACCGTCAGGAGATTCTTTCAGGCCTGAATCCAGGACAACAGGTTGTGGCCGACGCATTGTCACTGGAAGCCGCGGGGAGCCAGTAAATGATTCGAGCTCTGGTTGATTTTGCGCTGAAGAGTCGGTGGCTGGTGCTGGGCGGGGCCTTTGTGCTCCTGCTTTGGGGTATTGTCAGCTTCAGAAATCTGCCCGTCGAAGCGTACCCCGACGTAGCCAACAATTACGTGCAGGTGATTACGCAGTGGCCAGGGCGCAGCGCGGAAGAGATTGAGCGCCAGGTGACGGTTCCGGTGGAGATTCAGATGGCTGGCATTCCGCATCTGACACATCTGCGCTCGACGACACTCGCTGGCTTATCAAGTTTGATGTTGATCTTCGATGATGATTCAACAAGTGACGTAAACCGCGAGCATGTGCTTGAACGGTTGAGCATGGTGAGTTTGCCGGCCAATCTGGTTCCGCAGATGGGCACGGATTGGAGCCCGGTCGGTCAGATTTACTGGTACACGCTGGAGAGCAAGAACCCTGCCTACGACGTGATGGAGAAGAAGGCGCTTGAAGACTGGTTTCTGGAGAAATCATTCAAGGGCGTTAAAGGTGTGGTTGATGTTTCGAGTTTCGGCGGGCCGACGAAGGAATACCAGATCAAGCTTGATCCGGAGAAGCTTGTCTCCTACGGGCTGAGCATCTCGCAGGTTGAGCAGCAGATCACCAACAACAACACGAATGGCGGCGGCAGCTTTATTGAAGAAGGCGCGCAGCAGATCAACGTGCAGTCGATAGGTCTGTATACCAGCGTTCAGGATATTGAGAACACGGTCATCAAGACGTCGAATGGCGCATCAATCAAGGTGAAGCAGATTGCCACGGTTGAGCAGGGGCCGAAGATTCGCCTCGGTCAGATTGGCCGCGCAACACACCGCGCAGACGGAACGATCCTCGACAATGCAGATACGGTTGAAGGCATTGTGCTGCTGCAGAAGGGCGATGATTCCGACCCCGTGCTCGAAGGGATTCATGCGAAGGTTGATGAGCTGAACAAAACGATTCTGCCAAAGGGCGTGCAGATTGTTCCCTTCCTCGATCGCTCGAAGCTGGTCTCTTATACGGTTGAGACGGTTGAACACAATTTGACCGAGGGCGTGATTCTTGTTTCAATCATTCTCTTTCTCTTTCTCGGCAATGTTCGCGGAGCAATCATCGTCGCGCTGACGATTCCCTTCGCCCTGCTCTTCGCATCCATTTGTCTCGACATCAGCCACATTCCGGCGAACCTGCTTTCACTCGGCGCGCTGGATTTTGGAATGGTGGTCGACGGCACGGTGGTGATGATTGAAAATATTGTGCGGCATCTTTCTCATCCGGATGATACGCGCACGCCTGCGCAAAAAATCCGCGAAGCCACGCACGAAGTCCAACGCCCGGTTTTCTTCGCCATCGGAATCATCATCACGGCTTACCTGCCCATCTTTACCTTGCAGGCTGTTGAGGGGCGACTCTTCAAGCCAATGGCATGGACGGTGGCCTTTGCACTGCTGGGTGCGCTGACATTCTCCATCATCATTGCTCCGGTACTGGCGAGTATTCTTTTTCGCAATGGCGCCAAAGAATGGGAAAACCCGGTGCTGCACTGGGTTATCCGGCGTTATCGGGTGGCCGTCCGCGCTGCGGTTGAGAACCGCAAATGGACCGTGGGTATTGCAGCAGCGCTGTTTTTGGGCGCTGTTTATCTTACTGTCGGTGGCGCAATCGGCTCGGAGTTTCTGCCCCATCTCGACGAAGGCGCAATCTGGGTGAGAGGCACGTTGGCGCCGAGCGAGGGGCCGACCGCTAGTATTGATTTCACCAACAAGGCTCGCCTGGTAATGGCATCGTTTCCTGAAGTGACGCAGGTGGTCAGCCAGACAGGCCGTCCCGATGATGGAACGGATACGACCGGTTTCTTCAACACGGAATACTTTGTCGACCTGAAGCGCAAGGAAGAGTGGCGTCCCGCGTTTCATCAGGATAAGGATCAGTTGATTGCCGCAATCAACAAGGAGTTGCAGAAATTTCCAGGCGTGATCTGGAATTTTTCACAGCCCATCTCCGACAACATGGAAGAAGCTGTCTCCGGCGTGAAGGGCGAGCTTGCAGTGAAGCTCTATGGCGACGATCTGCGCACGCTCGAAAAGAAGGCCGAAGAGATTCAGGCGCAGATGGAGACGGTGCGCGGAATTGAGGATTTGGGAATTTTCCGCATCATCGGACAGCCGAATCTGAATTACACTGTTGATCGCAATGCGGCCGCGCGCTGGGGAATTAACGTAGCAGACGTGCAGGATGCGCTGCAAACTGCCGTGGGCGCCAATGCACTGACGCAGCTTCAAAAAGGCGAGGCGCGCTTTGATGTGACGTTGCGGTACCAGAAGGATTATCGCGATACGCGCGATGCGATCAACGAGGTTCGTCTGCTCTCGCCTTCCGGTGAGCGGGTCTCTCTGAGCCAGCTTACAAAAGTCTCGACCGATGATGGAGCCGAAGAAATCTATCGCGAGGCGGGTCAGCGTTACATTGCGATCAAGTACTCGGTGCGCGGACGCGATCTTGGATCGACGGTGGAAGAGGCAATCGGCAAAGTAAGCAAGAATGTGCAGTTGCCTGCGGGTTATCACACGGAGTGGGCTGGCGAATACGAGAGCCAGAAGCGCGCCGATAAGCGCATGGCGATTGTGATTCCGATTACCGTGATGGTGATCTTCCTGATTCTCTACACAATGTTCAGGTCCTTCAAGTGGGCGGTGCTGATTTTGATCAGCGTGATCATGGCTTCAATCGGCGGGCCGCTGGCGCTGTTCATCACGCATACGAATTTTTCTGTTTCATCGGCGGTTGGTTTCCTGGCATTGTTTGGCGTTTCAGTGCAGACGGGCGTGATCATGCTCGAATACATCAACCAGTTGCGCGCGCGACGCAAGGGCATGGAAGAGTCCACGCACGAGCACATTGTTGAAGCGGCTGTTGAAGGCGCGGTTCTGCGCTTGCGCCCGATCATGATGACGATGCTGGTGGCGACGCTGGGCTTGCTGCCGGCGGCGCTTTCACATGCGATTGGTTCGGATTCGCAGCGGCCATTTGCGATTGTGATTGTGGGCGGGCTGCTCGCGAACCTGGTGATTGGCGTCTTTCTCTTGCCGACGCTTTACGTCTGGTTCGCGCGTGAGAATGATGTGCTGCCGGTTGTGGATGTGAGCGATGATTTTTAACTTCTAAATGTGAGCAAGCATTTACGCCGGATTGATTGATTTCAATCCGGCGATTTTTTTGAGAGTCGTGCGTGATTTTATTCGTCGCGCAGTATCTCCAACGGGCGCAGACCAAGAATGCGATGGCTGGTAATCCAGCCGGTGGTCGTTGCAAGCAGCGCGGTGCCAATCAACGCAGTGAGTGAGGCCGTGGCGTTGAAATGAAATTCAAGGGTCATCCGATGCAGCAAAAACATGATAAAAAGATTGGCGAAGAGTACTCCGACGGCTCCGGCGAGAATGCCGAGTACAGTGAACTCGACAGAGAAGACGCGGATGATGTGCAGGCGTGATGCGCCGAGGGTTTTGAGGATCACAGCTTCTCTCATGCGGCGGAAGCGTGTGCTGCTGATGCTGGAGGCGAGAATCATGAGCCCTGCAAAGATGGAAAAGCCGGCGAGGAAACGAATGACGAAGGTGATCTGGTCGATGATCTCTTCAATGCGCACGAGAACATCGGCAAGGTTGATGAGAGTGATGGTGGGGTAAGCGGTGAAGAGCGCGCGCTCCATGGTCGGGATGCGCGCGGGGTCGATGTGAAGACCGCCATACCAGATGGCGCGGGGATTTGTAAGTTCGCCCGATGAGAGCACGAAAGGCGTGCGTGAGCCGAGATGCTGGCCGTCGGCTTTAAAGATTGCTGCCACGCGGAGCCAGTGAGTTTCACCGTTAATTTCCAATTCAACAGAGGAGCCGATGCCGAGGTGAATACGCTCGGCAACTCCGGCGCTGACGGCAATCTCGTGCGCGGTGGATGAGGACCACCATTTGCCCGCGGTAATTTTGTCGCCGGGCGGTGGCGTGTCAGCCCAGGTGACTTCGGCGGATTGAAGCATGCGGCGGGGGTAGTGCTGAGCTTTATCGGGATTGGATTGTTGCTCTGCGTAAAGCTGCTCCACTGTTTTGCCATTGAGCGAAATAAATTTGCCGACCGTGATGGGAATCAATTCGAGAGGCTGCTGAATTCCCTGTTGATCGTGGAAAAACTTTTGCACTCCGGCAACTTCGTCGCTGGCAATGTCAACCAGAAAGATGTTAGGTAGATTCGGTGCGGCGGTCTCGCGAATCTGGCGCACAATCGAGGATTGGAAAAGGTAGACGCTGAGGATGAGCAGCACACCGGTGCCAAGTGCGGCAAGAACAGGCGCGGATTGATTGCCGGGGCGGTAGAGATTGGAGAGCCCCTGGCGCATCGAAGAGGGCAGATGGAGACGGACTCGATTGAGCGTGAAGCGCAGGACGAGAAGCGTGAGTGCGGCAACCACCAGCAGAACAGCCAGGGTGGTGATCAGCGCGATCAGAAATCCGATGGCAACTTCGTTTGAATCGGAAAGTGCGCGGGCGATGAGAGCGAGTGCGAGCAGAACAACGCCGGAAAGAAGAAGCTGCGGCCAGCGATTGAGCCAGCGCCGGAAAAAGCCATCGGTAGCCGTATCGACGAGGCGGCGCAGAACAAGAATGGGGCGGATGTTGCGAACCTCAAGTAGTGGCGGAAGGCAGAAGAGGATAGTGGTGAGTAAGCCGGTTGCAACTCCCGCAAAGATGGCCTGCCAGGGAAAACTCATCGTGGTGTGGACGGGAATTAGATGCCCGAAGATGGCGGGGAGCAGGTACATAAAACCGAGGCCGACGCCCACACCGAGCAATGCTCCTGCAAGACCGAGGCCGATGGTTTGCAAAAGAAAAATGCGCAGGAGATCGGTGGAGGTTGCGCCGATGGCTTTGAGAATAGCGAGGATGTCCATGCGTTCCTCAAGGTGCGCGTGCATGGCCATCGCAACGCCGATCGCTCCCAGAACCATCGCCACCAAACAAATCAAGCTCAGAATTGAAGTCGCGCGGTCGAGGCCTTCAGTGAGCCCGGGATTCCCTTCGCGGTAATCCATCACTTGCGCGTCGGGGAGGATGGTTTCAATTTGCTTGCGCATTTGAACGGGGTTGGCGGTGGCAGGGAGTTTGATGAGAAGACGCTCCGTGGCGCGTGAGCCGTAGCCAATGAGTTGAGTTTTGTCGAGCGAGGCGCGCGAGATGAGAACGCGTGGTCCAAGACCTGCGCCAGAGGTGATGCGGTCAGGTTCCTGATGGAGGACAGCGGTGATCTTGAATTCGTGACCGCCAACGCGGAGGCTTCCGCCGACGTGTGCGTTCATGCGCACGAGAAATTCATCGGCTACAACGACGGAGTCTCCGGCGAGAGCTTGAGAAAGTGGCTGGTCAGGGAGAAGCTGTGCGTGGCCGTAGAAGGGGTATACAGTTGGATCGACGGCTTTCAGCGCGACGAGGATCGGCATGGGATCGGGTGGCGCACTGGCCATGCTGATCGTTTCGAGGGTCCAGGTTGTTTGAATTCCTGATGTGGCAATTCCCTTTCCATTGAGTGCGGCAATCTTGGCGGATTCATCAGCGGTGGGCTGGCGGAAGATGCGCGCGCTGAGGTCGCCGGCCATCAGTGAGCGTGCTTCGGTTGAGAGCGTCTGACGGAAGCTGATGCTGAAGCCGCGCAGACCGACGAGTGCGCCGACACCGACAGCGACGGAGAGAACGACGAAGAGAAATTTTGCCGGCGAAGATTTGAGATCGCGCAAGGCGATAGTGGCTGCGCGTTTCCAACTCAAGGAGCGCTTAGCCATTTTTTTCCTGCTTAACTGTTGCCAGCTCCAGTTGATTGGCGCTGACCGGGGCGGAATCTTCGATAATGCGTCCGTCGCTCAGAACGATACGGCGATCGGCGCGTTCCGCCAGCGTTACGTCGTGGGTGACAAGTACGAGTGTGGTTTTGGCTTCGCGGTTGCGCTCAAGGAGCAGGTCAAGAACCAGGTGCCCGTTGGTGGAGTCGAGGTTGCCTGTGGGCTCGTCGGCCATGATGATGGGCGGTTGCACAACAAAAGCGCGGGCGAGTGCGACCCGTTGCTGCTCGCCGCCGGAGAGTTGGATGGGGTAATGATCCATGCGGTCAGCGAGGCCAACTTGAGTGAGCAGTGTGCGCGCGCGTTCAACCGCGTTACCGGTGGAGTTGAGTTCGTACGGGAGGAGAACATTTTCGAGGGCTGTCAACGTTGGGATCAGTTGGTAGGACTGAAAGACAAAACCGATTTTGCTTCCGCGGACTTCGGCGAGCGCGGATTCAGGCAGGTTGTGGATGGGTGTGCCGTCGAGATAAATTTCGCCGCTGGAGGGGCTGTCGAGTCCGGCCATCAGACCGAGGAGGGTGCTTTTACCGCTGCCGCTGGCGCCGACGATGGCGACAAATTGCCCGGAGGGAATGGCAAGGTCGATTCCGCGCAGAATCTCTATGCGCCGCTGACCGTTCTGTATGGTTTTGGTGAGGTTCTTCAGTACGATCATTCGCGGGCGGGCCTTTTCTTCTCAATTTTTGCTGCTGTCTATCTTGATTTTTTGTTTCTGCTAATCTCGATTTTGCTTCTGCTATTTAAATACGCGGCGGAGTGAGAGGGAGTTTCATCGCACAGCTGATTCAACCAGGCGGCGGTTTCAAGTAAACTCGGAAATTATGAAGTGTTGGCGCTGGAAATTTGGAGTTGTCGTCGGGTTGTTGCTGATTACCCTCGGTCGCGCGGAGGCTGCTCAGCATCCTCCGCAGCCGCTCATCGTCTGCTTCGGCGACAGTATTACCGCAGGGTATGGGCTCTCGACCGGCGAGGCTTATCCGGATGCGCTCGGGAACCTACTTCGTAAACACGGCTTCAACTGTCGCGTTAACAACCAAGGCGTAAGTGGTGCAACAACTAAAGATGCGCTTAATGACGTGCAGCGGATTATTGGTTTACACCCTGATGTTGTCATAGTAGAGTTCGGCGGCAACGACGGATTGCGCGGTTTGCGAATCGAGAACACTACAAGCAATCTGGATGGTGTGCTCACCGCGCTTGATGCCGCGCATATTAAGGTTGTGTTGGCGGGAATGACGCTGCCGCCGGATTATGGCAAGGATTATATTGCGGCTTTTGAGAAGATCTTTCGCGACCTGGCGGCCAAACATCACACAGCTTTTATTCCCATGCTCTACCGCGATTTGATTCACAAGCCGGGAATGATTCAGCAGGATGGGATTCATCCCACCGCCGATGGTTCAATTGTGATTGCAAAAACCGTGGCAGTCGTTCTGGAACCGATGCTGAAAAAGACGGCAAAGACGAAGTAGATAAGCCTAGTTACACCAGTAAGTGAAACCGCTTTCAGTTTTCATTTCAAGTTCAGGCATACTTTTAGGCCGGATGAAGCAAGCGCCAAAACTTGGGATATTGATGGTGATTAATTTTCCCCGCATGCTGCTGGCTATAGAAGATGCGTGTGCTGTAAATTCAATAAATGCTGATAGCGGCACCATGCCACCATTGAAAGTAGTGACCAAAGTCTGGCCCGCGCCAGCTTTTACTCCAACCGGACTCTCAGAGAGCAGAATACCTTTTCCAAGGATGCAATTATTCAGTTCCATCGTTCCGGATTTTCCGGTGATTTTTACATCCCTTCCATGGCTGACAGAAGTATCCTCATAGTTGGGTCTGATGCTGATCACTTGACCTTGGATATCGATGGCATTGACGCCGAAGTTGGTGAGGAAGTGTGTATCATTACTCGGCGCTGTATTCGATGAGCAGTTGGGCGTTTGGTCCATCGCCAATTGTAAGTAGACCTTGATTTCTGATTTTTTGAGCTCCAGTTCGCTTGGCGCTTGTCCCGTGTAAAAGCCTTTGCTTGATATCTTTGGAAGCTTGGGTGATGAAAAATAAACACGATCGCGCCAGATGAGACTGAAGGCAATTTGCCCGACTGCTAACGGGGAAGGAGGATTGCCAATGGCATTGAGTGTGGCAGAGAAAGAGATCTGGCCATTGTGAGCATCATACTGATATTCAGCTCTTTCAATTCCGGCCGTCGTGGTTTTCTCCGATTTTCCATGCCCTTGCAGTGACATCTTGCCGGGCTCGCACTGTTCTTCTTGATAGGGTGTCCCGCTGACGACAATCGCACGAGCCTGGGGAATGTAAACTCCTGCGTGAGCATCAATACCAAGAGTTGCCGCGCAGCCTTGTGCATTGGCGATTGAAACGCCATAGAGGCAGACAAAAATGCATAGAAATCTACTGGGCAAAATCAATCTTTTGGTTCGCATGACCTCTCCAATGCAGGAATAGTAATGCCTCATGAGAGGTGTTGCAATGTCAATTTAATAACTTAGCAGAGCACTACCACAGGCTGAAACAACGTCCCAGCAACTCTTTTAGCCACCCCCACTAGCTCGCGTTGGCTGGCGAAGACTTTCACCAGAGGTGCGCGGGAGAACTCAGGGAGATTTACCTGTGCGCCGTTGCGGAGTCGGCCGAGGACTTGAGCATCTGCGGTCACTGAGGGCATTTCCGGGAGAAGGGTGCGGGGGTGAAGGCTGAGTGCTTCAAGCGCGGGGATCTTACCCGCCAGTGGCTCGAGAATATCGAGGCTCAGCGCGTCGTCGAGTGTGAATGGGCCGGCCTGGGTGCGGCGCAGCGCTGAGAGATGCGCCCCGCATCCGGCCAGTGCGCCAAGTTCATGCGCAACAGAGCGAACGTAGCCGCCGGAAGAGATGCTCATTCGGAATTTCGCGACATCCACTTCAATCTCCAGTAGCTCAAACTCATGCACGATCACAAGAGCGGTTTTGAGCTCAACCGGCTTCCCTTCCCGCGCAAGTTTATAAGCGGGCTGGCCATTGATTTTCTTTGCGGAGTACAGTGGCGGAAGCTGATCTTGTGGACCAAGAAAACCTGCCGCCAGCACGCGCAATTCGTCCAGATTCAGCTTGAGTGGAGTTTGCGCCGTAATGGGCTGACCCTCAGCATCATAAGTGTCAGTGGCAAATCCGAAGCGAATTGCTCCCGAATAAGATTTTTCAGCGGAAGTGAAATACTGAGCCAGGCGCGTCCACTTCCCAAGCAATAACGGCAGAACCCCCGTCGCCATCGGATCCAGCGTCCCCAGATGCCCGATCGAGCGTTCACTTGTAATGCGACGCACCCGGCTGACGACGTCATGCGAAGTCATGCCGCCTGGCTTGTCGATAATCAATAATCCATTCACTGAATAAGACTAACTCTTCTTACTCGCTGTCTTGGTTTGGAGTGCCAGACCTGCCAACTGCTTGCGCCGTGCTGCTTCTGCATCGCGATGTTCGCGCCGTCTCATCGCATCTTCAAAGCGGCGCTTTTCATCGGCCGTTTCCGGCGTCGTAGGTGGAACCTGGATGCGGCGTCCTTCCTTATCCACGGCCACAAAGACCAGGTAAGCGCTGGCAACATGCAGAAATGCGCTGTTCTGCGTGTTCTCAACCCAGACCTTGACGCCGACCTCCATCGAAGTGTTGAAGGCGCGGTTGACGCTGGCCTTTAAAATAATGAGGTCGCCGACATGAACGGGCTGAATGAAGTCGATGTGGTCCATCGAAGCTGTGACGACGAAGGTGCGCGAGTGTCGGAAGGCGGCAATCGCTCCGGTGAGATCGATGAAGTGCATCAGCCGTCCGCCGAGGAGGTTGCCGAGGGTGTTGGCGTCGTTGGGAAGGACGAGCTCGGTCATCTCCGACTGGGAAGAGGCAACTGTGCGGGGAGGAAGCGGTTCTGCGCTGATATGGGTAGGACTCATTCTGAATTGATCACTCCGGTTCTGCGGTTCCTGCTTGAGCCCCGTTTCCGGTACAATGGAAAGTAAGGACAAAGCAGACACCCGCTGTTACCAGTTTCGGCAATCCTTCAATTTTAAGCAAATGGATAGCCACAATCAGTCCCACAAAAAGAAGACATCTGACGGAAATGTCCCCAATTTTCGAGCAGGCTCCAAGAAAAAGTCCCCCTATGACAACAATGGATAAGCTTTCTGGTTTGAAAGAGATACTTGCGCTTGACCCGCGCAACAGCTTTGCCCGCTACGGTATTGCCATGGAGCTTGTAAGCCAGGGCGATACAGCCGGCGGCCTGGCCGAGTTTGATAAGCTCCTGGAGTTTGATCCCGATTATGTGGCGGCTTACTTCATGAGCGCTCAGACACTGGCCGCTCAGGGACGCAAAGAGGAAGCAGCATCGCGTCTTGAGACTGGCATAGGATGCGCGGCAAGAGCTGGTAATCGCCATGCTATGAGCGAGATGCAGGCAATGCTCGACGAGCTCGCCACGTAATTGGCAGCCTGTGGAAAACTGGCTTCATCCTTTACTTTAACAACCTGCTTGCAATGTTTACAGCCCGAGCTGTAATTAATATCAGAGGAACCGAATTCACTAACTCCTCAAGAATTATTGAATTCTTCTTCATCTGATATCCGTCTATAATTTAAGTATGCCGAAATATTCGATCGTTGTTCCCTTTCACAATGAAGATGAGAACGTAACTACCCTCTATGCCCGCCTCAAGCAGGTGATGGAGCATGTGGGTGGAAGTTTTGAGCTGGTGCTGGTCGACGACGGTTCCAACGACCGCACCTACAAGCTCCTTGAAGAGATTGCCGCAGTGGATAGCCGTGTGCTGGTCGTTAAGCTGCGCCGCAACTTCGGTCAAACCTCGGCCCTCGCTGCCGGCTTTGATAATGCCTCTGGCGAGTTCATCCTCGCCATGGACGGCGACCTCCAGCACGACCCCAACGAGATTCCCAAGTTCCTCGAGAAGCTGGAAGAGGGGTACGATGTGGTCTCCGGCTGGCGCAAGGAGCGCATTGACAACTTCATCATGCGCCGGATTCCCTCCCGCGCCGCCAACTGGCTGATGGCCAAGCTTTCAGGCGTGGATATTCACGACTTTGGAACCACCTTCAAGGCCTATCGACGCGAAGTAATTACCAACATCCCTCTCTACGGCGAAATGCACCGCTTTATTCCCGCGCTGGCCAGTTGGTATGGCGCCTCAATCTGCGAAATCCCAATCAAGAACGTCAACCGCGAGCGCGGCAAGAGCCACTACGGTATTGGCCGCACCTTCCGCGTCTTCTTTGATCTGCTCACGATTCGGTTTTTGCTCAAATACATGGGACGCCCGCTGCACTTCTTCGGGACCTTCGGCGCTCTCGGCATCGTTATTGGTGGCGGAATGTCTTTCGCGCTGCTGGTTCTCAAGCTCATGTACTGGAAGCACAACATCATGGATGAGCATGGCCCCATGCTGGTCATGGGCGCCGTTCTTATCGTCGCCGGAATCCAGTTGCTGGCCGTGGGACTGCTGGGTGAGTTGCAGGTGCGGCATTACTTCACCAGCGATCACCGGGTTCCCTACGCGATTGAACGCATTGTTCGCCTGCGCGCGCCCGAGATGCCCAGCCTGCTCTCTGAAAACTAACAACTGCTGAAAAACTGTTTGAACCGAATCAACGCCCACTCCGTAGTACAAAGGGAGTGGGCGTTTTATTAGCGCCGGGGGTCAATGAATGGATTTTTGGTGGGTGATTGCCTGGGTGTGGACAATCCTCTACTGGGGCTGGTTCGCCTCTGAACTCGCTCTGCTGATCTGGACGCGTACACGCAAGCACTCCGGCCACAGGTTGCGCGATCGTGGTTCGCTCTTAATCTTATGGGGGACAATCGCAACCAGCATGACCCTGGGAATCACTTGGGGCAGCTCTCATTTATCGAACCTTCCCGGAGATAAACACGTCTACCGTATTGTTGCTCTTGCGCTGATTATTTTGGGCCTGAGCATTCGCTGGTGGGCAATTCTGACTTTGGGCCGCGCCTTCAGCGTCAACGTGGCTCTGCGTAAAGGGCAGCAAGTGATGAAGACGGGACTCTTCAGCCTCGTCCGGCATCCCTCCTACCTGGGTATGATGATCATCTTCGTCGCGACTGGATTATGGTGGAGAAATTACATTTCAATGGCCATCATCCTGCTCCCCATCTTTGTCGCGCTCTCTTACCGTATCCACGTGGAGGAGATTGCGCTGCGAGAAGGCTTCGGCGAAGAGTACGTGGAGTACAGCCGGAGAACGAAACGGCTGATTCCGTGGATGTACTGAACTGCATCTTTTGCCAAATCAACTCGGCAATTGAGTCACGATGACATTGAAAGAAATTTGATAATATTTTGGTGCTGAAAGCAAAGGAGCCTTTCCGTGAAACGATTTGTCATTGCCTTTTTACTCTTCACTTTTGCCCTTCCGGCATTCGCCTCCACCCACAAAGAAAACTATAGTATCTCTTGCAGCGAGCTATGGAGGGCTGTCAAAGATACTTTAAGGAACTCTGGCAAGTACGGCATTATCTCTATCACTGACTCTGAGATGACGGCCTCCTACAACATCGGCGGCAATCTCACTGGCAAGCGCATGAACACTGCCATCCTGAATAGCAAGGACGATGGCAAAGGCTGCGAATTGCAAATTCAAACTGCCTATTCAGGAATAGTGAACAATGATGCCGGTGATTTCAAGCAGCGTGTCGATCAGTCAATCACTAAGCTCAAATCTGAGCCGCTCCCCGAACAGACTGCTGCTTCCCCCTCTGCCCCCGCTGCGCAGGCCTCAGTCAACGTCGAATCAACTCCTGCCGGCGCTGATATCGAAATTGACGGTGCCTTTGTTGGCAACACGCCCTCAAAAATTAATCTCACGCCCGGCAAGCATCAGGTTGTGGTCAAAAAGAAAGGCTTCAGCGATTGGTCCAGGACCCTAGACGTCACGGGTGGAACAATTAATTTGAGTGCGGATCTGGAACCTGCTCCGACTAAGTAAGAAGAGCCGCCCCGCACCTTTGTAACCACTAGTCACAGTCGCTCTGCATCAGGACCCTGCTTCGCAGTCTGTTACGAAACTCTTTTGCGGGCGCCCCATCCTTCACGTTTTTTGTGAAGGGTAGGATTCCAATCCACTCCATCCATCTTTTAAACGGAGGGAGCAGGAGCCTTCAGGCTCCTGAATTTAGCATTCCAGCATCAGTGGCTTTAGCCACGGAGCCGCAATCCGCCCAAAACGGAGGGAGCAGGAGCCTTCAGGCTCCTGAATTGAGCCTTCCAGCATCAGTGGCTTTAGCCACGGAGCCGCAATCCGCCCAAAACGGAGGGAGCAGGAGCCTTCAGGCTCCTGAATTGAGCCTGAAGGCAACAGTGGCTTTAGCCACGGAGCCTTTCGTCAACATTCCAACGGCAAACTCTTCCGCAACCCGAGGCTGAATAACCGCACTTGATGAGCGCAGAATCGCCGAAGCACTCATCGCAAAGTCAACTATTCAGGCGTTGAACTTCAAGTCTCCTTTCAAGCTTGACGAGTTGAGAGCAATATTCCTGTTTGATTTGCCCGCCAATCAGCAGCTATGTCTGATGAATGGTCTTACGACCCTATTCACCAGAAAGCAACTGACGAGTGGCCGACGACTCAACCGGAACTTGCACTTCACTTCCGCATTCGGTCCGGAAATGTGCATTGGCCTGCTAGCACCAGTTGAGAGTTATTTCGGGTAATCTGTCGTCCACTGAGACAGAGCTATCTCACGTTGTATTGAGGGTGACGAGGAAGGAACAAGATAGACGCAACCAACGTACAATAGTCGAAATGTTAAATCGGCAGAAGGTCCTCACATCCTCCTTTCTTCTCCTGGTAGCCACTGGCCTTTGCCTGCGGCCTGCCGCTGCGCAGAACGGTACTCGGGTCTCCGCTGAGCACCGCGGGAGTGCCTGGCTGAACGCATCGCAGCAGGCGGAGATTGACCGGCTCTTTATCCGCCCGCCCGCATCCCCCGGATACGCTCTGGCCGTCATCAAGGACGGTGACTTCGCGCTGTCGCGGGGCTATGGGCTTGCGAACCTCGACGACGGCATTCCGATAACGCCCGAGACCTCGTTTCATCTCGCATCGTTGTCCAAGCAGTTTACTGGCGCTGCGATTGCGCTCCTGATTCTCGAACATAAGATTGCGCTCACCGATCCTGTATCGAAATACATTCCGGAGGCAGCTAAGTATGGTGACGGACTGCGTATCGAACACCTCGTGTACATGACCAGCGGTCTGCACGAATATACCGACCTGCCTCGGACAAGCGGTGACCCCTGGATGACGTTTTATTACTTCACGCGCGATGAGGCGATTGCCACCGCGCTTCGTCCTGAACATCTGGAGTTCTCTCCGGGAACGCACTGGGCCTACCGAAACATCAATTACATGCTTTTGACGAAGATTGTTGAGGTAGTGAGCGGGGAAACCTTCTCGGCATTCATGAAGGAGCGGATCTTTACACCGCTCGGAATGTCACACACAGAGATCGATGACGACACCACGGAGATCATTCCGCACCGTGCCACCGGCTATGCCCCACGCAACGATCCGAGAGTAATCAAGGAACTAGCCTCTGTCGGCGTAGCCATCAAGCCGGGGGATGGATGGCTTCGACTGGTTCGGGTATCTCCGCACTTTGGAGGCAGCGGCGTGTTCACAACATTGAACGATCTGCTGGCCTGGGACAATAACTGGTACACACAGACACTCGCGGGACAGGAATTTACTGATCTCATGAACCGCCGTCAGAAGTTCCAGCACGACAAGGACAATGACGCCTTCGGCCTGGTCTGGCGCTCTCGGTATGGCCACCCCATGCTGGACTACTCCGGCGGCGACACGGACACCTCAACGTATATGGCGCGTTTTCCTGATATGCACTTCACAGTGATTTGTCTGTCAAATATGCCGCTAGCCGACGCGGAGGGTAAGGCGGACGCCTTGTTGGATTTGCTTCATACCTGGGGCAAGCTCTAGCCCTGATTCGTCAGAGGAGTTGGCTTGTAGCTGATTACGTCAGAGTTGGCGGAGACCGAAAAGTTATCTAAGGCCTGGTCGATTGGCACATCATCGCCGAAACATTCATCCAGCATGCTGGGCTGGTACTTTGGGTTCCTAGAAGTTGACCAGCAATCCGGCCAATGAGCCGATTACCGGTCCTGGCCACAAATAACTCAAAGAATTAAAGCAGACTTCGGAGCATCCCGTCAGGTGGTGTTGCAGATTCTTTCCTGCTCTTGGCGCACAATAAACGGATAGAGTTTTTTAAAAAAAAATAAGCGGATTCGCGGGTCGCAATCGGCAGATCGGAGCGAATTCGTAGGGGTACCCCCACCCCCTCCCCCTAAAACAGACACATTTCAACGCTTATCTTATTGAAATTAAAGAGAAATCCTATTTACCACAAGCTAAAAATCACTCCAAAATCCAGCTTTTTGAGGCTCTTTTCTGCTTTTTTCGGCTGAAAATCGCCCTTTTACACCCCAAAATCCTCCCTTTTCCTCCCAAGTCAAGAGCTCAAAAGAGCCTCGCGAATCGCGTCATGGAAAGCTGGCCTTAACGCTTTAATTCCCTGCTGCGATGCCTCGGAACGATTCGGCCATGTGCGGTTGCTCAGAAGCGTGATGGCAATCTTTGCGTCGAGGTCAATCCACAGCGAGCAGCCGCTGTAACCAAGATGGCCTATGGAATTCTGAGAGAAATGCTTTCCTGCCGAGGAATTGTCCGAGGAAGGCGTGTCCCAACCAAGCGCTCTCGAGCTGCCTTCTGGCGCTTGGCGTTCAGCGAAGAGCGCAATAGTTTCCGCGTGGAAGAGGGATAACTTCTCGCTTCCAGGGCGCGCATTGAGAATGGCTGAGGCAAAGTGCAGAAGATCGGGAACAGTAGAAAAGACTCCTGCGTGACCTGCGACGCCTTTGAGCAGGTACGCATGCTCGTCCTGCACTTCGCCCTGGACAATGCGGTGGCGAAGGCGAATGTCGTACTCCGTGGGCGGAATCAGCGGGCGCAACGAGCTTGGTGGGTTGAAGCGCGTCGAGTTCATCGCGAGCGGAGAGAAGATTTCGCGTTGCGCCCATTGGTCGAGAGGCTCTCTCAAGATGACCTCGATGGCTTTGCCGAGGAGAATGAAACCAGGGTCGGAGTACTCGACGCGCCTTCCGGGTTCAGCTTCGATGGGCAGTTCGAGGCATCCACGCAAAACGTCTGCGGGAGTTTTGGCGGTGCGAAAGATCTCGACGTAGCCTGGAATTCCGGAGTTGTGGGCGAGCAGATGGTGCAATGTAATCTGGCGGGCGAGGCGCGAATCGTCGCGACCCACAATGAAGCCGGGAAGTAGTTCCCCGAGCGGTGTTTCAAGATTGAGCTGTCCGCGCTGATGGAGAAGCATCGCAGCGGCAGTCGTGGCAATGACCTTGGTGAGGCTGGCAACGTCGTAGAGCGTAGCGGGTTGAACCTGGGGCGAGTCGCCGTCATAAGTAAAGCGTCCGAGAGACTCCGTGAGCAGTGTCTTCCCCTCAGCGAGTACGCCAAAGGCGCAGCCGGGCAAGGTCTTCTCGCGAATGGCGCTGTGGACGTGCTCACAGGCACGGGTAAGGCGGGCTTCCTTCGGGCTGTTGTTAGTGGGCATGGTGGTGTTTTTTACGCTCTCTTGTCTTAGATTGCATCCTAGCGCGAAAAGGGTCAGGAAAGCGTAAAAAATATGCGCTATGGCAGAGAAAGAAGAGCTATCCGCGGCGCAGATGTGGACATCCAAAGCGGAAAGCGAGTGGAGATGGATTTTCAGTCTCTTCTGCTTCTGGAAGAGGGAATCTGTCGGCTGTCTGCACTCCCGGAACGGCACTGGTGCAGGTTCCAGCCGATTCGCTGGGCAAACCGATGGAAAAACCTGCCCGCACGAAGCTGATCTGCTCCCGGAAACCCTCGGATGCGAGTAATCTATTAACAGGCCCATGGAACCCGAGCAACAGATTCAGGAAGAAAACCCGAAGAGCATAGAAACTCCGATAGCTGCATGTGCGGCGGATGAGAGCTTCTCTGCTGAATTGCAGCCGTCACCCAAAGAGAGCACGCGCTCGGTTGTGAATCTCTGGATGCGCGATCTGGTTCTGGCGGCGTGCGCAGCGGTTTTCATCATTGTCTTTCTTTATCAGCCGGTGCGCGTGGAAGGTACCAGCATGTTGCCGCGGCTTGAGGATCGTGACCGCGTCTTCATCAATAAATTTGTTTACAACTTCATGTCCATTCAGCGTGGCGATGTGGTGGTCTTCCACTATCCGCGCGATCCGGAGAACAGCTTCATCAAGCGCGTGATCGGCGTGCCGGGTGACCAGGTCCGCGTGGAGCATGGCTTTGTCTGGGTGAACGGCAAGAAGCTCTATGAGCCTTACGTGCCGCAGGAGTTCCGCGATATCGCTTCGTACCCTGAAGTGGTGGTCCCCCCTAGGCAATATTTTGTAATGGGCGATCACCGCTCCATATCCTATGACAGCCGAAAATTCGGCACAGTGGATCGCGAGTTTATCTATGGCAAGGCCGCCTTTGTTTACTGGCCTGCGCGTGATGCCGGCGTAGTGCACTAATTCTTCTCTCTTGATGAGACTCGGCTTGTTTTGAAAGACAAAGTCGGGTTTTCAACGACAATCTGACTACAGACCCAGATTAGTGCAGCTTTTCACCTCGGAAACTGTTAAAATCTATAAAATCCACTCCTCCGGAGAGGCAATGCAGGCAATTCTCGCGCTCGAAGACGGGCGCATTTTTCTGGGCACGGGCTACGGCGCACCGGGCGAATGCCAGGGTGAGGTCGTATTTAATACTTCTTTAACCGGTTACCAGGAGATTGCAACCGACCCCTCCTACGCCGGTCAAATTGTCGTTCTAACAAATCCCCAAATCGGCAACTACGGAACCAATCAGGCAGACAACGAATCAGCCAAGCCTTATATTGAAGGCTTGATTGTGCGTGAGCTCTCACTGACCAGTTCGAATTGGCGCTCCGAGCAAGTCACGGACGAGTATATGGAGCGGTATTCCGTTCCAGTACTTTCTGATATTGACACGCGGGCGCTGGTGCGGCATCTGCGGACGCATGGCGTGATGCGCGGGGTGATGTCGACGGATGTGTCGAATCCAGAGGCGCTGGTGCAGAAGGCACGTTCGATTCCGAAGATGGATGGAATGGATTTGGCGCGTGTGGTTTCGACTCAATCAATTTACACATTTGATGAGAATGATCCGCGGAATGAGGCGGGTGATTCCCTGCTCTCGCTGGGCATTTCTCAAGACGCGCCGCAGTTTCACGTGGTGGCCTATGACTTCGGCATCAAGATGAATATTCTGCGCATGCTGGTGCGTGAGGGTTGCCGCGTGACAGTGGTTCCGGCGGAGACTTCGGGCGAAGATGTGCAGGCGATGAAGCCGGATGGGGTTTTCCTCTCAAACGGACCGGGCGACCCTGAGCCGGTCGATTATGCGGTGCGTGCGATCCGGAAATTTTTAGGACGAGTGCCTGTCTTTGGGATTTGTTTGGGTCATCAGTTGACTGGATTGGCGCTGGGCGGGAAAACATACAAACTCAAGTTTGGACATCATGGCGGAAATCATCCGGTGCGCAACAACATCACCGGCAAAGTTGAAATCACCGCGCACAACCACAACTTCGCCGTAGATCCGGATTCGATCAACGCGAATGAGGTTGAGTTGACGCACGTGGATTTGAATGACAACACGCTGGAGGGCTTGCGGCACAAATCACTACCCCTCTTCAGCGTGCAGTACCATCCGGAAGCTGCACCGGGGCCGCATGATTCGAATTACTTGTTCCGCGACTTCAGAAAAATGATGGAGGAGTGGAAGGGATGATGAGCACGGCATAAGCCGTGCTTCTTTACGAGGGCGACACATTTTTGGGTGAATGTTTTGTAAGGGCACGACTTTAGTCTTGCCGCGATGAGATCAGGAAGTTCAAGAAGAGAAAAATGCCAAACAGCACTCACATCCGCAAGATCGCGTTACTCAGTGCAATGCTCATTAGCATGGCGCCAGCGAACGCTTTGCAGGCACATGTTGATATCGACAAACCTGAGCGTCTGATTAACGTGGAAGGCTTGGTCGTCAACACACAGGGCAATCCGCTTTCCGGCGCTCCAGTAACACTCGAACGCGACGGAAAGGTGATCCATCAAGTGATGACCGATTCAAGCGGACGCTTCAAATTCGACCATGTCCATGGAGATTATCTCTTCCGCGTGGGACGCACACAGTACTCGCCGGCGGTTCTCAATGTGACTGTCGGTGATGATCTTGTGGTTGTTGCCGAACGCAAGAAACTTTACGTGATTGCGGGCCCGGGCGCATGCGAGGACGCGTGCTCAACCGTGACGACAGACAAAGGCGAGTTCAAAAAGATCCTGAAACAAAAACAGCAGATTGCAGCGCAAGGAACAAAGAGATAATGCCACGCAGAAATGATATTCAGAAGATTTTGGTGATCGGCTCCGGTCCAATCGTGATTGGGCAGTCGGCGGAGTTCGATTACTCGGGAACACAGGCATGCAAGGCGCTCCGGCAAGAGGGGTATGAGGTGGTGCTGGTGAACTCGAACCCGGCCACAATCATGACTGATCCGGAGTTGGCGGACCGCACCTACATTGAGCCGCTGACACGTGAGTATGTCGAAGAGATCATCCGCATTGAGGCGGAGATGCTCACAGCGAGCGATGGAATTCAGCAGCCAGGTACTGCAGGTAAAACGCCTGGTAAATTTGCATTGCTGCCGACCGTGGGTGGGCAGACAGCATTGAATCTGGCTGTGGATCTGGCCGATGCGGGAGTACTTGATAAATACAAAGTCGAGTTGATAGGCGCGAAGCTGGATGCGATTAAAAAAGCAGAAGACCGGCTGCTCTTTAAAGATGCAATGCAGAGGATTGGACTTGAGGTTTCAAAGTCTTCGCTTGTCAACAATCTCAGAGACGGGTTGGATTTTGCCGGGAAGCTTGGCTTCCCTTGCCTGATCAGGCCGAGCTTTACACTGGGTGGTTCTGGCGGAGGCATTGCCTACAATCGCGAAGAACTCATGGAAATCCTGGCCCGCGGCCTGGACCTTTCGCCGGTGCATGAATGCCTGATTGAGGAGAGCGTCCTCGGGTGGAAAGAGTATGAGCTAGAAGTGATGCGCGACCTCGCGGATAACGTCATCATCATTTGCTCAATTGAAAACTTTGACCCGATGGGCGTGCATACGGGCGATTCGATTACTGTGGCCCCGGCGCAGACGCTGACCGATCGTGAGTATCAGAAGATGCGCGACGCAGCGATTGCAGTGATGCGCGAGATAGGCGTTGAGACGGGCGGCAGCAACGTTCAATTCGCAGTGAACCCGGCGGATGGGCGCATGACGGTGATTGAGATGAACCCGAGAGTCTCACGTTCGTCGGCGCTGGCATCGAAGGCGACTGGGTTCCCGATTGCCAAAATTGCGGCGAAGCTGGCTGTCGGGTACACGTTGGACGAAATTCCCAATGACATTACGCGCAAGACGCCGGCGTGCTTTGAGCCGACGATTGATTACGTGGTGGTGAAGATTCCGAAGTGGCAATTTGAGAAGTTCCCTGGCTCCGATGACACTCTAGGCCCGCAGATGAAATCTGTGGGCGAGGTGATGGCGATGGGCCGCACCTTCAAGGAAGCGCTCATGAAAGCATGGCGCGCTCTGGAGACGGGCAAGAAGACGGGCGCGGAGGTTGCGCTGGAGCCGAGGCGGTTGACGCAGAAGCTGGTGACGCCGCAGCCGGAGAGGTTGAATTATCTGCGATTTGCTTTTGAGCGCGGGATGAGTGTGCGCGAAGTTGCGCGTCTCACCGGAATGGACCCGTGGTTCCTGCAACAGTTGCGCGAAATTACGCTGGAGCAAGCCAAGATTGCGGAGACTACGCCCGAGAAGATTTCTGCGATTGAACTGCGCAAGCTGAAGCGGCTGGGATTGAGCGACGAACGCATTGCTGCAGAGTGGAAACTTGAGGGGCACGCAGGAACGCAGAAGGTTCGCCAGTTGCGCGAGGGGATGGGGATCAGGCCGGTTTTCAAGCTGGTTGATACATGCGCAGCGGAGTTTGAATCGATGACGCCGTATCTCTACTCGACGTACGACGAAGAGGATGAGGCTCCGGCGACCAAAAAGCGCAAGATTATTATTCTTGGCTCGGGGCCGAACCGGATTGGGCAAGGAATCGAGTTTGACTTTTGCTGCTGCCATGCGGCATTTGCGCTGCGCGATGATGATTATGAAACGATCATGGTGAATTGCAATCCGGAAACGGTTTCGACGGATTACGATACCAGCGATCGGCTGTACTTTGAGCCGCTGGTTCTCGAGGATGTGCTCGCGGTTTATAACCATGAAGCTGCGGCGGGCGCTGAGATTGGCATGATTGTGCAGTTTGGCGGGCAAACACCGCTGAATCTGGCTCAGAGGCTGCGCGCGGCGGGTGTGCCGATTATTGGAACTTCTCCGGAGTCGATTGATTTGGCCGAGGACAGGAAGCGCTTTGGAAAGCTGCTGGATGAGTTAGAGATTCCGCAGCCTGCAGGCGGAACGGCGACGAGCGTGGAAGAGGCGCTGGCTGTGGGTGCGCGGATTGGGTACCCAGTGCTGGTGAGGCCGAGTTACGTTCTCGGTGGCCGTGCGATGGTGATTGCGTATGATGCCGAGGCTGTGACGCAGTACATGAAAGCAGCAGTGGAATATTCGCAGGACAGGCCCGTGTTGGTGGATCACTTTCTTGAGAGCGCGATCGAAGTTGACGTGGATGCGCTTTGCGATTCACAGGACGTGGTGATTGCCGGAATCATGCAGCATATCGAGGAGGCCGGTATTCACTCGGGTGATTCTTCGTGCGTGCTGCCGGCTGTTGATATTCGAGAGGAGACTCTGGAGACGCTGAGGACTTATACGCGGAAGCTGGCGCTGGCGTTGAAAGTGGTGGGACTGGTGAATCTGCAGTTTGCAATTCAGAAGGATGCCGAGGGGAATGATCATGTTTACGTCATCGAAGTGAACCCGAGAGCGTCTAGGACAGTCCCCTATGTTTCAAAGGCAACAGGGATTCCACTGGCGAAGGTTGCGGCACGATTGATGACAGGACGGACGCTCAAGGAGTTGTTGCCGGAGCATGTGGAGAGTAGGAAAGACCTGCCGACGGGCGCGCACTATTATGTGAAGTCGCCGGTCTTTCCGTGGTCGAAGTTTGCAGGTGTGGATACGGTGCTGGGGCCGGAGATGCGCTCGACGGGCGAAGTGATGGGCGTAGCCGAAACCTTTGGCGAGGCCTTTGCCAAGGCGCAACTCTCTGCGAGCCAGAATTTACCGGTCAAGGGTACGGTCTTCTTCAGTGTGAATGACCACGACAAGCCGGCGGCAGTGGAGATTGCGCGCAAGTACATTCACCTGGGCTTTGATATTGTGGCGACGGGCGGGACGGCCGATGTGCTGGAAGCGGCGGGAATGCGCGTGGAACGGGTCTTCAAGGTGAAGGAAGGCCGGCCGAATGTTGTGGATTTGATCAAGAGCGATCGAATTCAGCTGATTATTAATACGCCGCGCGGGCAGGATACTTTCTTTGACGAGAAAGCGATTCGGAGAGCTGCTGTGCTGGCCCGGGTGCCATCTATTACCACGCTGGCGGCAGCGAAGGCTGCAGTTGAGGGGATTGCGTCGATTCAGGGACAGAAGCTTTCGGTCTATGCGCTGCAGAATCTTCACGCCGAGAGATGAGTCAAATTCTTTTGGTCCATATTTTCAAGATGGTTAACCGAGCAGTTAACATGCCCCACTTTTCGCACTAAAAAGCGGCATATCCACATCGAATTCAACGGAGAATCGCCCATTAAACGAGGAGCTCCTTCGCGCTCGATCTGCGCGGATGGAGTTCCTTTTGTTGTCAGAGTGGGGAACGATGCGCTTCTGATAAGCGCTGATTATTCTTACAGATGGTGCGCCCGGAGAGATTCGAACTCCCGGCCTTCTGGTTCGTAGCCAGACGCTCTATCCAGCTGAGCTACAGGCGCACACGGGATGGTTCCAAAGAGCGAACCTTAATCAGAATATCAGGATTTTATTGGCGGCGCAACGATTTAGCTTGCCGGCTTAACTTGTTCGCTTTCAGCGGCCGTTGGCTCAGGTTGAGGTGGAATCAGGGAGAGTTCCTCGCTGACTTCCAGGCCTGTCTGGCGGATGAGGCTTGTAACCGTGGCAGCGTTCAGGCGGGTTGCATCGTACTCGACGCGCAAGGTGAGCGCGGCGCGGTCAAATTTTATCGAGCGTATGCCATACACATCGTGGGTGCTGGCGAGCGCTTCAATCACGGCCTGAGAGGGAGCTACGCGGTATGAAAAAAGAAGATCAACGGTCGTCATAGAAAAATGATAGCAGTATTCGTCATGCTGAATTGTGACGGCTGTCAGAGCTTGTTGAGGAAGTCGACTATTGAAGGGTCGGTCCAGTCCTGTGTACCCACGAATTTGCGGCGAATAATGCCGTTTTTGTCGATAGCGTATGTTTCTGGCCACATGTCAGTGTGAAAGAGAGTGGCGGCGCGCTGCTGGGGGTCTCGGACGGTGATCATGTGCATGTTGTGGCGGGTGATGAAGTCGCGGTAGTCTTCTTCATTTTCGTCGATACTGACAGCGATGATGGTGATATTGGGGTTCTGGCGCTGAAACTCGATGAGTGAGGGAAGTTCCTGAACGCAGGGACCACACCAAGAAGCCCAGAAGTTCAAGAGTACGGTCTTACCACGGTAGCTGGCGAGGTGAACTGTGTTTGTGCCATCAGAGACGGTGAAGTCAGGCGCTTGAACATGCAAGAGTAATGGGCGTGAGCCACGATCGCAGCCTGATGTCATGGCTACGGCAACGATGAGCGAGAGAAGAATGATTCGAGTAAGCCGCACATACTTATAATACGAAGGAAGAGGCCTGTTCGTCATGACCGATAAAGATAAATCGGAAGAGAAATTGCTGATATCGAGGGAAAAGCGGCCGTATACGCCGGTACTGGGGCTGCTGGATGATGCTGATTCGGCAGTAGATGGTGCTGCAGGAGTGGGCGTAACGGCAAACCAGGAGCCAGCTGAGGCGAGGAACTTCCCTGCTGAGGATGTGGGAACAATTGAGCTTTCGGTAATTATTCCGGCGCGGAATGAGGAGGCTAATCTGGGCGGTTGCCTTGATTCGCTGATAAGCCAGTCGGAGTCATTTTTTTCGCTGGGGCAGGATTGGGAGATTTTGGTTGTAGATGACGGATCGACTGATAGGACAGGTGAGATAGCGCGAGAGAAAAAGGGCGTAAGAGTGCTGGAGGCTGAGCCACTTGTTGATGGGTGGACGGGAAAGTCGAATGCGATTTGGACAGCGGCGAAGAAAGCGCGTGGGCGTTGGCTACTTTTTACCGATGCGGATACAGTGCATGAGGTTGGGGATCTGCGGCGGGCGATGCACGAGGCGGTGAAGTACAAGGTGGGGTTGCTGAGCTACTCGCCGAAGCAGTTGACGAGCGGGTGGGAGCAGCGGTCCCTGATGCCACTCATTTTTTGCGAATTGGCGATTAGCTACCCACCCGCGAAAGTTTCAGATCCTGCGGATAAGTTGGCGGCTGCGAATGGACAGTTCATGCTCTTTTCTCGCGATGCTTACCGGAAAGTTGGCGGACATGCTGCTGTGGCGGAGAGAATTCTCGAAGATGTGGAGTTGGCAGCGCTGGCGAAACGGCGAGGAATGGGATTGCGATTCAGGTATGCGCCGGATGCTCTCTCGACGCGAATGTATCGCACGACCGAGCAAATGAACGAGGGATGGAGCAAGAATCTGGCGTTGTTGTTTGGGAATTGCCGCTCGTTGGCGGCGTGGAGAGTGCTGGATATTTTTCTGCTCTATGGATTGCCGGTATTGGCCTATCACTATTGGAGATTACAAATTGCTCCGCTGGTGATGGTGCCGTGGCTGACGGCGGGTGTGCTGATTCTGCTGCTTTGGTTGAGGAATTTGGTGAGATTTTATGGGCGCGTGAGGAAGTCGAATTTTCCGTGGATGGATTGCCTGATTACGCCGCTGGGATTGCCGAGGTTTGTGTTTCTATTGGTGCGGAGTTGGTGGCTGCATGCGGTACAAAAGCAGGTCCAGTGGAAGGGCCGCAGCTATAGTGAGTAGTGAAAAAGTGCAGTATTTTCTTTGATGCCACTCAAATTGCAGAGTAATATTTGAAACAATTGGAGTCTGGCAGCATCAAACAAGAGAATAGTATTTTTATGCGGCTTTCCCGTTCTTTGGTTCAGATGAGGTTTTGCAAATGGTTCTATTAACCCGACGTGCGACTTTCTCTGCCTCTCATTATTACTGGAATGAGAGTTGGAGCGCCGCTGAAAATGAACGCATCTTTGGGAAGTGCGCGAACAAATATGGGCATGGACATAACTACACGCTCGAAGTCACGGTGGCGGGTGAACCGGATGCTGTGACTGGGTTTGTGGTGGATTTGAAGACGCTCAAAGATGTGATTGAGCGCGATGTCTTGGATGTGTATGATCACCGGCACTTGAATTTGGAAGTGCCGGAGTTTGCGAAAACTATTCCTACAACGGAAAATATTGCGATTGCGATTTGGCGGAGACTCAATGCGGGATTGAATGTGCTTCCTTCAATGAGGTCAGCGAAGCTTGCGCGTGTGCGCATTTATGAAACTACCGAGATATTTGCCGAGTACCGTGGAGAGAGCGCATGAGCGTAGCGTACTTTGGAAGGCGGTATACATTCAGTGCAGCGCACCGTTTACATACAGAGGCTCTGACGGCTGAAGAGAATCAGGCTACATATGGGAAGTGCAATAATCCGCATGGACACGGGCACAACTACAAGGTTGAAGTTTTGTGCGGTGGGCAAGTAGATGCAGAGACAGGGATGGTCATCAACATGGCCAAGCTTGATGAGATTGTGAAACGTGTTGTTATGGAACGTTTTGACCACATGAATCTAAATCGGGATGAGATCTTTGAAAAAGAGGTTCCGACGACAGAGAATCTGAGTATTGCAGTTTACGATTTGCTGGAACCAAAGTTGCAGCGAGAAAATGTGCGGCTTGAGAAGATTCGCATTGAAGAGACGGAAAACAATTTTTTTGAATATGCCGGAATGAAGTAAGCGGCGGCGGTGGACAAATTTTGCGGCGAATTGATTCCCCTTGACGAGTCGCGACAACGGAGATAAGCAATGGCACAACCATTTCCCCTGAATTTAGCACGTGCTACACAAGCGAAGAACAGCGAGGTCGACCTGGCGCAGGCCACGACACAGGAACTCTATCGCGAGTTGCTGGGGCGCTTCCATGAGGACCCGACGCGAGATGGATTGATTGATACTCCGCGGCGCATGGAAAAGGCAATGGCGCATTTGACGAAGGGCTACGCGGAAAATCCTGCGGAGATTTTGCAGAGCGCGCTCTTTGATGTGGATTATGACGAGATGGTGATTGTGCGCGACATTGAGCTTTTTTCGCTTTGCGAACATCATCTGCTTCCCTTCTACGGCCGTGCGCATGTGGCGTATATTCCGAATGGCAAGGTTGTCGGATTGAGCAAGATTCCGCGGTTGATCGAGGTTTTCTCACGGCGTCTTCAAGTACAAGAGCGGCTGACGCGTCAGATTGCTGATGCTTTGCAGGAGGCGATCAATCCGCGTGGAGTGGGTGTGGTAATTGAGGCCAGCCACTTGTGCATGATGATGCGCGGAGTGGAGAAGCAGAATTCTGCGACGGTTACCTCGGCGATGGTCGGGTGCTTTCAGGCCAAGGAGACGCGTGCAGAGTTTCTGTCACTTGTGACGCGGCCGGGCAACTCTCCCCGCTGATGAGACGGTAAGCAAGTGGAGCCGATAAAATAGAGATTGCAGCCAGGCGGGACTGATTTCAGAATTCTGCGATTGGATACTGCAATTCTAGCTTCGTGCAATAAGGGAGAGATTCATCATGGCTCATGGACCTACAATGCCGGTTCCACAATCGATACCGGGCGTGTCAAAGATTATCGCAGTTGGCTCAGGCAAGGGTGGAGTGGGTAAGACCACTGTAGCCGTGAATTTGGCAATTGCGCTCTCGCGGCTGGGGCAGCGCGTGGGTTTGATTGATGCGGATATTTATGGGCCGAATGTGCCGATGATGATGGGGTCGAGCCAGCAGCCTCAGGTTGATGAGCAGAACATGATTCAGCCGAATCTGACGCATGGAATCAAGACGATTTCAATTGGTTATCTTTCACCGGGCGATAAGCCGTTGGTGATGCGTGGGCCGATGCTGCACCAGATTATCAAGCAATTTCTGCAACAGGTACAGTGGGGCGAGTTGGATTATCTAATTATTGATTTGCCTCCCGGAACGGGCGATGTGGTGATCTCGCTGGTGCAGACAGTTCCGCTGACGGGTGCGGTGGTGGTTTCAACGCCTAGCGATGTGAGCCTGCAGGACGCGCGTAAGGCGGTCGAGATGTTTGCCCAGGTCAATGTGGAGGTGCTTGGAATTGTGGAGAATATGAGCCACTTTACTTGTCCGCATTGCCAGCATGAGATTGATATTTTCTCAAAGGGCGGCGCAGAGAGAATGGCGGCGCAGTTCAATATTCCCTTTCTTGGGTCGATTGAGTTGATTCCGTCGATTCGCGAGGGTGGAGATCGTGGATTGCCGGTGACGCTGGCTGGCCCGAAGAGCCCGCAGGCTGCGGAGTTTTATGCAGTGGCACAGAAGCTGACAGGATTTGCAGAAGTTGCGGCGGCCAAGCATACGGATGTGATTGAGATCAGCTAGAATTTGAGTTGTACAGGAATAAAAAGCGAGGCTGAAGCCTCGCTTTTTTTATTGCCGTCAGCAAACTAGCGCCAGTGACCTTCGATCAGAACCCAGTGATCGCCACGGTGCACCCAGCGATGAGGAACCCAAACAGCACCTACACGGGGCGGACGATCCCAACGGCCGGGAACCCAGACGTAGTGGTCACGATCCCAGCGATGATAGCCAGCTATCCAGACAAAACCACGCTCTGGCGGTGGGCCCGGGCGCTCGACAACTGCGACTGGAGGTGCCGTGCGAATGATGACTTCCTGTGCAGAGGCTGCAAGAGTCAAAGATGTGAAGGCAAGCAGGAGGGCCAGTACAAACTTTTTCATTTCAACGAACTCCTTTGGGGATTGTCGCGGCCTTAGCTCCGGCTTGCGACTCCTGCAAATACTAACGCGAAATATGCAGAAAAGTTGTTATCGTCATTGAGTATTTATTTTGATATGGAATTTACGATTTCCTGGTTTATGATTTGCGCCGCGTGCTCGCAATCATCCCGTGTGGCGTCGTTGTGAGTGACAACGCGGATGGAATCAGAGCCGACGGTGCTAATGAAAAGGTTGCGGATTTTTGCAGCGGCAACAACTTTTGCGGCGGAGACGGGCGGCTTGAGTTTGAAGATAATTATGTTGGTTTCAACGGTAGAGAGATCCAACTCGACGAAATCACTTTGCGTAAGTGATGTTGCTATCAACTTTGCATTGGCATGATCTTCATGTAGACGTTGGGGCATCTCTTCAAGAGCGATGAGTCCAGCGGCTGCGAGGATTCCTGCTTGACGCATGCCACCGCCGAGAGCTTTGCGCAGGATGCGAGCTTCTGCCATTAATTCAGCAGAGCCTACAAGCATGGATCCGACTGGAGCACAAAGGCCTTTCGAGAGACAAAACATGACCGTGTCGCAGCCGCGAGTCATTGCTTTCACGTCAAGATGCAGAGCGGTTGCTGCGTTGAAGATACGTGCGCCATCCAGATGAACGGGAAGGCCGCGCTCTTTGGCATTGGCCCAGATTTCTTCAATGACAGGCATAGGTATCACGGAACCACCTGCAAGGTTGGCCGTGTTTTCCAACTCGATGAGCCCCGTGGGTGCGCGAAAGTTTCCTTTGGCGTAGATGACAGGTTCAATATCGCGCCAGGTGAGGATGCCACGCTCGGCGTAGACGGCGCGGACGAGGCAGCCGCTGAAGACAGCTGTGGTGGCCATCTCCCAATCGAGAATGTGGGAGCGAGATTCGGTGATGATCTCTTGTCCGGGGCGGGTGTGGAGTCGGATTGCAATCTGATTGCCCATGGTACCGGTGGGGACAAAGAGCGCGGCTTCACGGCCGAAAATTTCAGCGGCACGTTGCTCAAGAGCGTTGACTGTGGGGTCTTCGCGGTAGACATCATCACCTACTTCAGCATTGGCCATGGCTTTGCGCATGGCATGGGTGGGTCGGGTGACGGTGTCGCTGCGCAGGTCAATCAATTTGGATTGCGTCATAATGAGAGTGCTCCCTCTGACTTTTCAATATCCATTTTAGATTGCCTTGGCTTCCCTTTCGCTTATGGTGTACCAAAATTCCGCGATGCTTAGTCAGCCCTTGCAGGTCTATACTGTCGTGAAGCCTATGCAGAAACTAACGACACTCGCCCTAATTGTGGCGCTGCCGATTTTGGCGGCATCTCAGACGACCACTCCCTCAGCAAAAACCGAATCGAAGGAAGGTACAAAACCCGCAATGAAGAAGACTCTGACGCCGCAAGAGGTTCACCGTTCAGCGATCGTCATTGATACGCATGCTGATACGCCGCAGCGATTTGTGGACGAGGGGTTTGACCTTTCCGATCCGTTGAAGGGCGGGAATGTGAATCTGGAGACGATTCACAAAGGTAATTTGGGTGCGGAGTTCTTTTCTATCTGGGTGGATCCGGAGGAAAACAAGGGGCATTTTGCGCGCCGGACGCTTGAGTTAATTGATTCCGTACATCAGCAAGTGGCGAAGCATCCGAAAGAGATGGTTTTAGTGACGACGGCCGATGGAATTGAGCGAGCACATCGCGAGCATAAATTTGCAGCACTTATGGGAATTGAGGGCGGGCATTCGATTGAGGGTTCGATTGGGCTGCTGCGTGATTATTACGATCTAGGCGTGCGCTACATGACGCTGACCTGGTCGAATTCAAATGGCTGGGCCGATAGTTCTGGTGATGCGACGGACGAGACGGTGAAACACACTGAATCGGGACTAAGCGAGTTTGGCAAAGATGTTGTCTACGAGATGAATCGTCTGGGGATGATGGTAGACATCTCTCATGTTTCGGATAAGACGTTTTACCGCACGCTGGTTATTACACGGGCTCCGGTGATTGCCTCGCATTCAGATGCGCGCGCACTCTGTGACGCTCCGCGCAATATGACGGATGATATGCTGCGCGCGGTTGCTCGTGTTGGCGGCCCTGGCTCGAAGGGCGGAGTAGTGCAGGTGAATTTCTACTCGGCTTTTGTTTCGCAGCAGTATCGCGACGCGCAGAAGGCGATGGGACCTGAGGTAAAGAAAGCTGTTGAGGATTTGAAAGCCAAGGCCAAGGCACAAGGGCATGAAGCGACCAGTAAGCAGATTGAGGATTTGCAGCGATCCTATGCTGATAAGATTCCTCGCCCGCCGCTCTCTATGTTGATTGATCACATTGACCACATTGTGAAAGTAGCCGGGATTGATCATGTGGGATTGGGTTCAGATTTTGATGGCGTGAATGGGCAGTTACCAGAGGGGTTGGATTCGCCGGCCGATTTGCCAAAGATTACCACTGCATTGATGGCGCGTGGTTATTCTCCCGAAGATTGCAGGAAGATTCTTGGTGGCAATTTGCTGCGCGTAATGCGTGAGGTGGAGCAGGTGGCCAAGCAGTTGCAGGCTGAAGAACGACCGAAGATTACTAACAAGCAGCCATTTGATGAATGGAAGAAATAGTCAGTGACCTTGATTTAAAATCTGAGATTTGCAGGATACGCACACGAACTGTGCGTTGTGACTAAATTTCTGTGGAGTGAATGAAATGAATTTGAAATCAATAAAAATGGCAGCCATTCTGTTGGCTGCGCTCTTTGCATTTGCCTCAATTGCACGTGCTGAGGATGAGGCACCGAAGGCCAGCGAAAAGCCGGCCGAGAAGACTGAGAAGGCACCGCCAACTGAGGTCACAACCCAGGGATCGGTGGATGTGCATGGTCAGCACATTCTTTACACGGCTGTTGCGGGCACGCTGACGGTTGGCGGGTCAAATGTGCAGGATGCGCAGCTTTCACTTGATGGAAAGCCAGTCCCGGGGAGTCAGCTAGCGTTGACGGAACCGAAGGATGCAAAGGATGCTGCGCCGACAGCGCGGATGTCTTATGTTGCATACTTCAAGAAGGACACCAGGAATGAAGATCGCCCGATTACGTTTTTCTATAACGGAGGGCCGGGGAGCGCGACGGTTTGGCTGCACATGGGATCGTTGGGACCAAAGCACGTGGTCACTCTAGGCGATACGCACCTGCCGGCTGCGCCATACAAGATGGTTGATAATGGCGAATCACTGCTTGATGTCAGCGACGTTGTCTTTATCGATATGCCGGGGACCGGTTTTGGACGGATTCAGGGTAAGGATGCAGACAAGGCCTTCTGGGGCGTGGAAGAAGACGCTAATGCCTTTGCTCGATTCATTGCGCGCTTTATTACCAAGTACAATCGCTGGAATTCACCGAAGTATTTATTTGGCGAGAGCTATGGAACGACGCGCTCTGCGGTGCTAGCCAACATTTTGCAGAATCAGTATTCGATTGATTTGAATGGCGTGATTCTGCTTTCGCAGATTTTCAATTTCACAGCGGATATTGACGAGGCTCACAGCAACCCTGGCGTTGACCTTCCCTACATGCTTGGATTGCCTACATACGCGGCAACGGCGTGGTATCACCATAAACTTCCTCAACAGCCAGCAGCACTGGAGCCGTTCTTGCGAGAAGTTGAGGGCTATGCGTTGACAACCTACGCAAATGCGTTGGCCAAGGGAACGGATTTGAGTGATACCGAGAAAAAGGATGTTGCGGAAAAGTTGCATCAGTACACAGGATTGCCAGTTACATACTTGCTCAAGGCGGATTTACGCGTGAGTGGCGGGCAGTTTACAAAGGCACTGCAGGATGATGATGATTTGACGACTGGCCGATTAGATACACGCTTCTCCGGACCTTCCATTGATTCGCTGAGTGAGTCAGCGGAGTATGATCCGCAAAGCTCGGCGATTTCGTCTGCCTATGTGACGATATTCAACGAGTATGCACGCAATACTCTCAAGTATGGCGAGGGACAGACGTACCTTGAACGCGCACAGTTTACCGGACATCGCTGGAATTTCAATATGAAGGGCCACGCGCAAAACAATGTAAGCGATTTCCTCGCTGAGGCGATGAAGATAAATCCACGGCTCAAGATCATGGTTTTCGGCGGTTACTATGACCTGGCAACGCCATATTTCGCGGCCCAGTATGAAGATAAGCACCTGCCTATCTCGTCAAAGCTTGCGAAAAACATTGAGTACGGATGGTTTGAGTCTGGCCATATGGTCTACGTGAAGGATGAGTGCCTGAAGCAATTGCATGACAGGACAGCAGCCTTCATCAAGGAAACATTGAGCGACACCAAGTAAAAGCAGTGTAGTTTTGAAAAGGGGAGCGCTTGAGATTTTTCAGGTGCTCCTCTTCTCGTTGAGAGGTTATTCTATTCAACATGAAAATCAAATTATCAGCCACTTTGATTGCAGCAGCCTTGCTGTTTCCCTTCTCGCTTTCAGCGCAGAGTTTTTCACTGCGCTTTTCAAAGTCAGTCAGCGCCGAATCACTTGATGGGCGATTGCTGCTGGTGCTTTCGACAGATCCGAGTGATGAGCCGCGCAATCAGATTGATGACACTCCGCGATCGCAGATTGTCTTTGGTGTGACGGTGGACGGCTGGAAGCCTGAAGCATCGGCTACGGTTGATGCAAGTGCATGGGGTTACCCGATCAAGAGCCTCAAGGATGTGCCTGAGGGTGAGTATTTTGTGCAGGCGGTGTTGAATAAATATGAAACCTTCCATCGCAGCGATGGCAAGGTAGTGAAGCTACATATGGATCAGGGTGAGGGACAGCACTGGAATAGCTCTCCGGGAAATTTGTATTCAAAGGTGGTCAAGGTGAACGTCAAGAAGGATGGCGCGCCGATTGAGATTGTGCTGACAGAGGTGATTCCGCCTATTCCTGCGCAGAAGGATACAAAGTACATTAGACATATCAGGATTCAGAGCGATGTGCTGACGAAGTTCTGGGGACGGCCTATGTTTATCAGCGCGATTGTTCTGGTTCCTGAGGGGTTTGATGCTCATCCTGAAGCGCGCTTTCCGCTGATTATCTTCCATGATCATTTTGTTTCGGATTTTGACAACTTTCGCGAGACGCCGCCGGACCCTGATTTGAAGCCTGATTTCAGCGAGCGCTTTCATTTGGCTGGGTACAACAGAATTCAGCAGGAAGAAGCGTACAAGTTCTATCAGACATGGACTGGGCCGAAGTTTCCACGCGTGCTCATTGTGAAGATTCAGCATGCAAATCCGTATTATGACGATTCTTATGCGGTGAACTCGGCGAACGTGGGGCCGTATGGCGACGCAATTGAAAATGAGCTGATTCCGGCGATTGAAAAACAGTTCCACGGCATCGGGCAGGGTTGGGCACGATTTGTTTATGGAGGATCAACGGGTGGATGGGAGTCGTTAGCTGTGCAAGTTTTTTATCCCGACCATTACAACGGAGCCTTTGCGGCTTGCCCTGACCCGATTGATTTTCACGCCTTCACGAATATCGATCTGTACAAAGACAGGAATGTGTTCTATCTAGAGGGCGCGCATAAGCGTGAAGAGCAACCGGCGATGCGCGATTACCTGGGACATACTTTCATTACAACAAAAGAGATAAACGGATACGAGTTGGCATTAGGTGATCATGGGCGCTCCGGTGAACAGTTTGATATCTGGGAGGCTGTATACGGGCCGGTCGGAGAGGATGGGTACCCAAAGCCAGTCTTCGACAAAGTGACAGGAGAGATTGACCATAAGGTGGCTGATTACTGGCATGAGCATTATGATCTGGAGGCGATACTTGAGCGCAACTGGGCGACGCTGGGGCCGAAGCTTGTGGGAAAGATTCACATCTACGTCGGTTACGAGGATACATACTTTTTGAATGATGCCGTCTACCGGATGGAGGATTTTTTGAAGTCGACAAAGGATCCTGCATATGGTGGCGAGGTTACGTATGGGCCCAAGGCGGAACATTGCTGGAATGGCGACCCGACGCAACCGAATGCCTACTCACGTCTGCATTACAACACGCAGTATATGCAGAAGATACTGGATCAGATTCAAAAAACAGCGCCTAAGGGTGCAGATCTGACGAGTTGGCGGTATTGAATGGATGCGAGGCTAAAGTTGTCAAAATATACGCCCTTGGCCTGCTCTGGTCGAAGCGTCTTGGGCCTGATATTCTTGAATTGCTTATGAAGATGCAAAGAATTCCACTTGCCCTTGTATTTGTCGCCGGGATGTTGCCGGCGGCTTTGTTTGCACAGCAGAGCCAGAAGCCGGTGACAGAGGAATTGCCCGACGCTCCCGCCGCGACTGGTGCTGCCTTGACGGTGCCGAATGGCCCACGCGTTGTGATGGACACCTCAATGGGCCGCATAACCTGCCAGTTCTATGAGAAGCAGGCGCCAAAGGCAGTGGCCAATTTTATTGCTCTGGCTGAAGGGACCAAGGATTGGGTTGATCCGGTGACGGGCAAGAAGATGCACAACAAGCGTTTCTATGACGGCACAACTTTTCATCGCGTGATTCCTGAGTTCATGATCCAAGGAGGCGACCGTGCGGGTACAGGAGCTGGCGATCCGGGATTCAGTTTTGATGATGAATTTGACCCGAATTTGAATTTTGATAAGCCTGGGCGTTTGGCGATGGCTAACAGCGGCCCCAATACAAACGGTAGCCAGTTTTACATTACGGAGACAGCTTACGATTCGCTGAACCAGCACTACACGTTGTTTGGCCAATGCGATGATCCGAGTGTTGAAGTAGTGAAGACGATAGCACGCGTCAACCGCAACGCAGACGACAAGCCGCTAGAGCCGGTTGTGCTGAAGAAGGTGACAATTGTGCGCGAAGGAGAACCACTGCCGCCACTTCCCGGCGCTGCCTCAACAACTCCAGCTGCAAAGCCAGCGGCTCCTTCGAAAACAGTAAAGTCGGCAATGCCAAAGTAATATTGCTTGAGCACAGCAGCATGAAGATCTGAGAAATTCAATGTTGAGAAGCGACAGTTAAAGGATCAAAGGAGATTTAACAATGTCATTAGCAGCAGGAACCTATGCAATCTTCAATACCAGCGAAGGAAAAATCACGGTGCGTTTGTTTGAAAGCGACGCTCCAATCACGGTGAAGAACTTTATCGACTTGGCTGAGGGCAAGCGCGAGTGGACGCATCCGCTCACCCACAAAAAGTCCCAGGACAAACTTTATGATGGAACCATTTTTCATCGTGTGATTCCGAACTTCATGATCCAGGGCGGCGATCCGGCAGGCAGCGGAATGGGCGGGCCAGGTTATCGTTTTGAAGATGAGACGCGAGGCTCGAAGCACAAGTTTGATACACCCGGCAAGTTGGCGATGGCCAACAGTGGCCCGAATACAAATGGCTGCCAGTTCTTTATTACTGTTGCAGCCACACCGTGGTTGACTGGCAACCATACGATCTTCGGAGAAGTTGTTGAGGGTCAGAATGTTGCCGACAAGATTTCTTTAGTGGCGAGAAGCTCGCAGGACAAGCCTCATAATCCAGTTTTAGTTGAGTCGGTGGTAATTGAACGCATCAGCTAGACCTAGTTAAATCTGAGATTTGAGCCCCCTGATTGATCTGGGGGCTCTTCATTTTGTGCAGGATTTGAATGCGGTTAGGCGAGAAGTCTTAGTATCCTAGAGAACAAGAGGTGCGAGTGGAAGTAGGTGAAATGAAAGCGAGTGAGCATGCACCAAAACATTTGATACAGGTGACGCCTCAGTTCCCTCCTGATGTCGACGGCCTCGGTGAGTTCGCGCTACATCTTGGTAATGCGCTCTTGAAGCAATCAGGAATTGTGAGCAAATTCATTGTCTGGCGATCTGCACAAGATTCGAACCCCTCAGCTATCGCGGGTTCTCATAGCACTGAACGTCTCCGTGAACAAAGCAGAGACGCATTTAATCAAGCAATTGAAGCATGTTTTCATGATTCAACGGCACCAGTTTTGCTGCTTCACTACACTTCGTACAGCTACTCAAAGGAGGGATTACCCTGGTGGCTGCCGGAGGTACTGCACAGATTCAAAGCGCGTGGTGGAAGGGTGGTTTGTTTTTTCCATGAACTCTATGCAAAGGGGCGCTTCCCTAATAAAACATGGATGGGTTCGTGGTTGCAAAAGAGAATCTTTCGACAGATTCTTGCATTGAGCGATGCAGCCATCACTTCGAATGAAGGTTATTTAGAGGAGTTACGCAGTAATAATGCAAAGAATTGCCCATTGTTACTGACTGCAATCGGATCGAATGTTGGCGAATTGAATGCGCTTGTACCACGAGCTAAACGCAGCAGAAGACTTGTTATATTTGGTCTTTGGATTACTCGTTTGCGGCTGTATGAGCGACATATGGATGGCATCAAGAAACTTGTAGAATTACTCCAGATTGATGAAATTGCAGACGTAGGAAATATTGACGACCCGGCGCCGATGCTGAAGCAAGCGAAGAGCGAATTAGGCGAACGAATGAAAATTTATGGCCGATTGCCGGCGAGCACAATTAGTGCGCTTCTGGCGGATAGTATGGTAGGAGTTGCAAATTACAACTATTCGCTGCGCTCTAAATCAGGTGTTGTAGCTGCATACCAGGCGCACGGTGTGCCATGTGTTCTCTTTCCTCCCATTGGTGAAATTTATACAGGGCAACTGTCGGACGAGTGTTTAAGTGCTGCGCAGGTCTTTGCAACGCAGCAGTCGAATTTATTCGAATTACTTGAGAGAACAAGCGAGGCGGGATTTGATGATTACCAAAAGAATCGGTCCTTTGACGCCGTCGCAAAGAAAATTGAGTCCTTGTTGTGGGAATAAGTGAAGTCAGGAAGTTTGAATTAACTTCTGCTCACTTGTTTGCTCACTTATTTACTCACAAGGTAAACTAAATGAGCAACTGTACTGTGCAGAGCAACTAAGTACAAGGCGACTGGAGCAAAATTGAACACTCAAACTGATCTTACGGTTCATACGGGATTTAATCCAGCACTCGAAGAAACCATCTGCACACTCTATGAGAAGGATTATCACTTTGGGCTTGCAGTCTTCATCAATACGCTTGTGCATAAGGGTTATAACGGCACAGTTTGGATAGGCTATCGCGGAGCGTTGCCGCCGTGGATCACGCAACTTAAGTCTGATTCGACTGTAAAGGATGGCGACAAGTCAATCGCATACTTCATGTTGGAGGACAAAGTTCGGCTAGCGTTCATACATGTTGACCCGTCTTATCATATGGCAAACTTCAAGCCACAGTTCATGCTTGAGATATTTCACCGTTACGCGACTGAGTGCCAATACCTCTGGTATTTTGACCCAGATATTTTCATTGTCAGCAGTTGGCGTTATTTTGAGCAATGGCAGCAGTGTGGAATAGCTCTTTGTGCAGATATCAATTTCAGTGTACTTCCTGATAACTCACCCTTGCGATATCGTTGGAAGAAATTTGCTGTAACTATTGGCTTACTCACAGCTAATGAATTGTCTCAATACTTCAACAGTGGAATGGTTTCGGTCGCACGCAACCAAATTGGGTTCATCGAACTCTGGATGCAGATTTTGAAAGGAATTGAGAAATCAGGCAATGATTTAAGTCAATTCAACAGCGGTGATCGTGAAGCCCTTTTCGATTTCTACGATCAAGACGCATTCAATATTGCGGCAATGTACACATCATTGCCACTCGCACCGCAGGGGCGTTGGGCAATGGGATTCGAGCCCGGAGCGACGGTTATGCATCATACGGTTGGGCCAAAACCGTGGAGAGGAACACTGAAGAGGGCTTTGCAGGGACATGCGCCTTCGAATGCAGCACGCTACTTCTTCATGCAAGCGGCAGGACCAATTCGCCCCTATAGCGGCAAGCAGTTATTTCTGCGCAAGACGGCGTGCTCGATTGCGTCCTTCATCGGACGTTTCTACGATCGGCCAATTTATTAAATAAAAATTACGCTGTGGCGCGTTGCTGATGTGCCTGACCACCGACGCGGACGCTGAGCACCTTAGAAACGCCTGGTTCCTGCATGGTGACACCGTAGATGAGATCTGCGGCCTGCATCATGCGTTTGGAGTGCGTGACGAGCAGGAACTGCGTATCGTGACTCAAAGAATGGAGCAAATCAGCGAGCCGGCCAACATTGGTTTCATCGAGTGCGGCATCTACTTCATCGAGGACGCAGAAGGGACTCGGTTGGTACTGGAAGATGCCAACGAGCAGTGCAAGCGCAGTGAGCGATTTTTCACCACCGGAGAGCAAGAGCACGTTTTGGAGCTTTTTGCCTGGAGGTGAAGCTACAATCTCGAGTCCACTCTCTGCCTGATTCTCAATATCAGTGAGACGCAGACTGGCTTGACCTCCGTTGAAGAGACGTGTGAAAACTTTGCCAAAGTTCTCGTTGATGCGCGCGAAAGCTTCGTCGAATTTTGTGCGGGAGATCAGATCAATTTCGCGGATAGTCTCCTGAATGTTGGCGATGGATTCGTTTAGGTCTTTGCGTTGAGTATCTAGAAAGCCATGACGCTCGGCAGTTTCCTTGTACTCTTCAAGGGCCATCATGTTGACGGGGCCCATCTGCTCGATGCGCTGGCGAATTTCGCGGCAGCGTTCTTCCTCAGCGGCAAGGAGGTCGGACTCGAGTCGATCGATGGCTTCGTCGGCGCGCAATTCAGCAGCCTCTAGGTTGACCTCAGTTAAACAACTTGCTTCTAGATACTCAAGATCTGAGCTGAGCTTGGCAGCTACACTAGTGAGATTCAGTCGTTGCTCACGTAGTTGATCGATGGCTGTACGCGCGGCTTTAAGTTCGGCTTCAAGCCTGGCGAGTTGTGCGCGAAGTAAGTGAGCTTCAGTGGCAAGCTTTTGCGATTCGGCTAGTGCCTCTGTGCGGAGCGTGGTCAGTTCGGTTTGGCGTGAAGCAAGTGCGGCACTCTCTTCAGTACGCTGAATGCGTTCTGCATCAGCAGCGGCTTGCTGCTGCTCTAGCGTCAGGATGCGGCGCTCAAGATCAGAGTGAAGGCGGTCGATGCGCTGGAAGGCAGATTCGGCGCCTCGGCGGCGTTCGTCAAGGCCGGCTAACTCCGCAGTGACACGTGCCGCCTCTTGTTGATGGTTTTCGCGCTCATTTCGAAGGAGAGAGAGAGTGGCTTGCTGCTCGTCGAGTTTCTTTTCTCCCTCTGCGTGCTCAGCTTCCAGACGCACAGCCTCTTCGCGTTTCTCGGTGATGAGTGTTTGCTTGGCTTCACGCGCCTGCTTGTTGCGCTCTGCCTGCGATACCCACTCGGCAAGACGGCGCTCGATGCGTTGCGCTTCAGCCTCCATCTGTTTGAGAGCTGCGCCGTGATTTGCTGCTTCGCGCTCTGCCTCGCGCTGTTCTTCGGTGCGAAGCTCAAGCCGTGAGTTTAGTTCATTGATGGTGATGACGAGTGCTGCAGTTTCGGACTCGGCTGTTGCGAGTGCAGAATCGATTTCGGCAAGGCGCGCATCTGCTTCACGCAGGTCACGTTTCAACGCCAGTGGACCTTCGCTTGCAGGTTTGCCACCGGTAACAGTTGCTGAATGGAAGGTTTCGCCGGGAGGAGTGAGGAACCACGCATTGGGATGTTCGCCTGCGAGTTTGCGGGCCAGTACAGCATCTTCAACAATGTAGCCATCGCGCAACTTGGGAAGAATCGATTCAAGCGAGTGCCCAAAACCGTTGAGCACACGAATCGCGTCGCGTAGCGGAGTTACTCCCGGGGTTGCACCCAACTCCGAAGCAGCTGTTTTCATATCGCCATTTGAAGAGCACGGATGGATCAGGAATGTTGCACGGCCATCTACACCGGATTTGAGAAGCTTGACGCCTTCGTCGGCAGCGTTCCAGTTTTCAACGACGACGTAATTCAGTTCTTCACGCAGGAACTCGTCAACCACAATCCCATTTTCGCCTTGAATTTCGAGGAAGTCCGCAAGAGTTCCGAGTGAGGAGAGATTGGCACCGAGCGCGCCGGGCTTGAGGAGACGACGCACAGTGTCAGTTGAGTAGCCGTGATTTCGAATCAAGGATTCAAGTGAATCCTTGCGACCGCTGACAGTGGCCTGCTCACTGCGCATTTGATTGATGCGCATGCGCAAGGAGTTTTCATCAGTGCGCCGAGCCTGAAGCGAATTGCGCAGTTCTGCGATTTCAGATTCGAGACGATTCAGGGTTTCAGCTGATGCTGCAAAACGAAGATTTGCCTGTTCGCGATCAATTCCGAGAGCTTCGGATTCATGCTTCGAATTGCGCATCTCAGCTTCGAGTCGCTCTGCCTCGCGTTCCAATGCAGCTAGACTTTCTTCGGCCTGCGCGGTGTTGTTGCGCGCGTTGCCTGCGAGTGTAAGCAGGTGCATGGAATGGCGACGATCGGCCTCGAGTTGGCGCTCTGAAGTAAAGACCGCGTCTGCAGCCTCGCGTGCCTTTTGCTGGCTGAGCTCAACCTGCGTGCGGAAGACGCGGACTTCTTCAGCTGCGGTATTGAGGAAGTGTTGTTGCTGGGTGCGCTCATCGGCGATGCCAATCAGTTGAGTGCGTGTCTGTTCAAGCTCAGCAGTGCCGGCAGCGAGACGCGATTCAAGTTCTGCGATACGCTCCGTGTTCGAACGCTCGCGCGCAGAGGCGCGTTCAAGTTCTACTGCAGCTTCATTGGCGGAGGATTGTGCGCGCTGATGTTCGGCGTCAAGCTCATAGCCGCGCTCGGTGAGAGAGTGCTGCGTTTCTTCCTGCTGTGCGATGGCCACTGAGCCTTCATCAGTTTGCGTGGAGAGCAATGCAATTTCTTCATCCAGCCTGGCTTGCTCCAGATCCATCAGGGTCATGCGGCTGGCGAGAACGACCTTCATCCTGGCGCGCAACTCTTCACGCGCAGCGGCAAATCGCTCTGCTTTGGATGCTTGGCGCTTGAGACTGTTCATCTGCCGCGTGACTTCTTCAAAGATGTCGTCAACGCGGGCCAAATTTTGCTTGGCACTTTCTAGACGCAACTCGCTGAGACGCTTCTTAGTTTTGAATCGCGTGACTCCAGCCGCCTCTTCAATGATGGCGCGGCGATCATGCGGCTTGGAGCTCAGCAACTGGCCGATGCGCTCCTGACCGATGATGGCGTAGCTTTCCGGACCGAGGCCCGTGCCCATGAAGATGTCCTGAATGTCGCGCAGACGGCAGAGCTTGCCGTTGAGCAGGTATTCGCTTTCGCCGGTGCGAAAGAGCCGGCGTGTAATGACTACCTCACCCTTTTGAGGAGTGCGCGCGAATTTGCGGCGACGGATTTTGAGAACCACTGCATGAGGACCTTGTGTGCCAGCTTCACCTTCTGCCGGCTGCGCCTCTTGTTCACCGCCCTCAAGAACTACACCCGGCTGCTCAGAGGATATGATCTCTTCAGCTTCGGCTGCGCGCTGGAGGCGGAGTTCTTCTTCATTCCAATCTTCAGGGCCATCATGCTCGACGACGACCTCAGGTTCAACGGGAATGGGGCCTTCAATTTCTGCCGGATCGATGAGAGTAACTGTGACCTCGGCCATACCAAGTGGCTTGCGCTCTCGTGTTCCGGAGAAGATTACATCCTGCATGTTGGAGCCGCGCAGACTTTTCGCGCTCTGCTCACCAAGAACCCAACTGACGCCGTCGAGGATGTTCGATTTGCCGCAACCATTAGGTCCCACAACCACAGCGATGCCGGTACCAGGGACGGTGATCTCCGTGCGGTCGCAAAAGCTCTTGAAGCCAAGGATGTGGATTTTTTTCAGTTTGAGCATTTCGACTCCCGGTGTGAATAAGGCATTGAACATGAGGGGAATTCGCGAAAGCTGGAAGCGTCCTGAAAGTGGCTGCCAGTTGCGAAAACACTACTATCCAAGTTCAAACATTAAGGCTCTGCGAGGTTGGGGTCAACGTCTGGGGTCGTGGTTTTTGTGGATAAGGTGTCTGGAATAACAAATCCGGAATATTTAGTGGGAAATGAGCAATTTAAGCGTTAATTACGCCAAATTTTCAAGAGTGTTTTGCATCTGCGTAACTTTGGTAGACGCAATCATTTGTAGATGCGATATCCGACAACGTAGCATTGATAATGAACCATTGAGTGAAAATGATCACAATTCAGGCGACCTAGGCGAACTGCTGCATCGCGTCTTCGGCTTTGACCGATTTCGCACCAATCAGGAGCCAGTGTGCCGCGCTGCTGTTGATGGCCGCGACTTGCTGCTGGTGATGCCTACTGGTGCTGGAAAAAGCCTTTGCTACCAGTTGCCCACGTTAGCACGCGGAGGCACGGGTTTAGTTGTGTCCCCGCTGATCGCGCTGATGGAGGATCAAGTTGCAAAACTGGCTGCGCTTGGATTGCATGTTGCGCGCATCCACTCCGGGCTTGAGCGTGCTGTTGCGCGGCAAGCCTGTGTTGATTATCTTGCCGGGAATCTGAACTTCCTCTTTATTGCGCCGGAACGTCTGCGTGTGCCCGGATTTGCGGAGATGCTGGCCAAGCGAAGACCATCACTGATTGCAATAGACGAGGCGCATTGCATCTCGCAATGGGGCCATGATTTTCGTCCCGATTACAGAATGCTGGGACAGCATTTGCCTACATTGCGTGGAGCTGATGAGAGCAATGAGACGCGCACTCCGATACTTGCTTTGACCGCGACTGCAACCCCGGCTGTGCAGGCGGATATTGTTGACCAGTTGCAGATGGTGAATCCTGCACATTTTATTCATGGTTTTCGGCGCGAGAATCTGGCAATTGAAGTGATGGAGGTTCCTACGCCGCAGCGAGCGAGCGTAATCTGCGGATTGTTGAGCGATCCCATGCGACGCCCAGCTATCGTCTACGCACAAAGCCGCAAGCTTGCTGAATCACTGGCTGCTGAGTTGGCCAACCCACTACGCAAGGGACATATTCCAGCTGCGGCTTATCATGCAGGAATGGAGCCCATACTGCGAGATGAAGTACAGTCGGCTTTTCAACAAGGCAAGTTGGAAGTGGTGGTGGCGACGATTGCGTTCGGAATGGGGATCGACAAAGCCAATATTCGTACAGTGATACACGCGGGACTCCCGGCAACACTTGAGGGGTACTACCAGGAGATTGGCCGCGCTGGTCGCGATGGAAGCCCAAGCCGAGCGATACTGATGCATTCTTACGCCGACCAGCGTATGCAGGATTTCTTCTTGACGCGCGATTACCCTCCGGTTGCAGATCTGGAAGCGGTTGCGAAGACACTTGACGAGTATGCTAGGCCGATTGAAGAGTTACAGCTTGAATCGAAGCTGACTCTGGAGTGCTATGGAAAGGCATTAGAGAAGTTAGCGATACACGGCGGAGCTCAGATAGATTTTAACGGTAATGCGATGGCCGGGAAAGCAAAATGGAAGAAAACTTATGGCGTGCAGGTGATTTATCGCCAGGAGCAAATTGAAAAAGTTCGCCAGTACACCGAGGCGCAGGAGTGCCGGATGTGCCTGTTGGTCAAGCATTTTGGCGATGATGAGGATGCGCGTGAGCAGTGCGGGTGCTGCGATGTCTGCGACCCGGCTGGCGCTGTGCTCAGACAATTCCGTCGTGCAACTGCCGAAGAGCGTTCACTCGCATTGCTGATTTTGGATGCGCTGCGAGACGTGGACTACAAAGCTACAGGAACGTTGCAGCGTGAACTAGGACTTGCCGAACGCATGAGCCGTGATGCTTATGACGAACTGCTGAAGGCAATGGTCCGGGCAAAATTAATCTCAATTGAAGATGCTGAATACGAAAAAGATGGAGTCGTGCGACGTTATCGCAAGGCGAGTCTTGAGGAAATTGGCTTGAGTTTGCGTAAAAATTCTCAGTTTGATCTTCTCTTGAGCGATGGAGTCGTTGATGCTCTGCGTAGTGAGTCCGCCCCTGCGACAAGAAAGAAAACTACCGGAGCATTCGGCTCGGGGAAAACTACGACTAAATCCGTAGCGACGACAAAGAGTGTTGAAGCCTTCACGAGACATCCATTGAGTGCCGATGCAGAGGCTATTGCCGAGCGTTTGCGCGCATGGCGAACAAGCGAGGCAAAGCGGCTCAAGATTCCGCCATATCTGATTTTGCTGGACAATAAGCTGCGCGAGATTGCTCAGATACATCCCAAAAATCTACGCCAGCTGGAAGAGTTGGCGGGCTTAAGCGCAACCAAGGTGGAGCGCTACGGCGAGGCGATTCTGGCACTCTGTTCTAAATAGCGCGAATTCCCTCTCCCATGCGCTATTCTGATTGAAAGTTGAAAGGCATCCGCATGGCGTTGACAGAGATCGACAGCAAAGCCCGAGAGATCATCCTGACGATTCAGGAGTACTCGATTTCGACCTGGCGCGCAGTCAGCAACCTCTTTCGCCCTCCCATTTACTGGAACGATATGCTGATCCAGGCCGACGTCATCGGCGTTGGCTCAACGACGATCGTCATACTGGTAGGTTTTTTCACAGGTGGCGTGCTTGCGATTCAATCCATGGCCACACTCTCTGCCTTTGGCGCCACTGCCATTACAGGACGCTTTGTCAGCCTCTCAATGGTGCGCGAGTTGGGACCGGTGCTGACCGGCGTCATGGTTTCCGGTCGCAATGCCTCTTCGATTGCCAGCGAACTTGGATCGATGGTTGTGACTGAACAAATTGACGCCATGCGCGCGCTCGGCGTTGACCCTTTACGCAAGCTGGTTCTGCCGCGCATAGTTGCCTGTGTCGTCATGTTGTTTTTCCTCACAATTGTTGCGGACTCCTTTGGAACGGCTGGCGGTGCTGCAGTTTCCATCTTTATGAACGGCCAAAACAGCACACAGTATTTTTCTTCCGCCTATGAGTCCCTGGTCTTCAGCGACATTCTGCAAGGCCTGGTCAAGCCACTCTTCTTTGGTTTCATCATCGCTTCCATTGGCTGTTTTTATGGCTTGCGCACTACGGGTGGGACACAGGGCGTGGGCCGCTCCACTATTCAGGCTGTGGTCACTTCTTCTGTCCTCATCATCGTTGCTGATTTTCTAATCAGCCAGATTATGGTTGCGCTCTTTATCAAATGAAACAGTCCAACTCCATTCTCGATGACCGAACGACACCAGTTGCTAAGTCGGCATCGGATTCTGCGCCAGTAGTTTTTCACAATGTCAGCATTCGCTTTTATGGCCCTCCAGTTCTCAAAGATGTAAGTTTTACGCTGGGAGCACATGAGACGAAGATCGTACTAGGGCCCGCAGGAGTGGGGAAAAGCGTTCTGCTCAAGCTCACGAATGGGCTGCTGAAGCCAAGGCGCGGGCATGTGGATTTATTCGGGCAGAATCTTTCTGAATTGACTGAAGACCAGCTCTTCCCTCTCCGCAAGCGGACTGGAATGGTTTTTCAGGAGGGTGCGCTCTTTGACTCGCTCTCCATTCGCGATAATGTCGCTTACCAACTTCACGTAGAAAATATTCCAGACGAAGAGATTGAGAGGCGCGTTCGTGAAGCTCTTCGCTTTGTTGAACTCGAGCACACCATTGATTTTTTTCCAGGCAGTCTCTCGGGGGGAATGAGACGTCGCGTGGCCATAGCACGAGCCATCATCACCCAACCCGATCTTCTACTTTATGATTCACCTACTGGCGGACTGGATCCCGTCACATCAAATACGATCATTGAACTCGTGGTGAAAGAGCGAGATGTTTATCACACGCCTGCTCTACTGGTAACGCACCGTTTGCAGGATGCTTTCACTTTAACCAGTCACCGTTACGATCAGGAGTTGGGGCACATGGTGCCGCTACCTAAAGGAGAAACCGATCCTAATACCAGTTTTCTGATGCTTAACGAGGGCCGTGTGCTCTTTGATGGAGCGCTGGATGATTTGTTACGAAGCGAGGATCCGTTTGTGCGGGAGTTTTTATCTTAGGACGAATACCTACATACCTCCGCTCTGTTATTTAAAGCCATTTCAGTTACTTTACTGAACATTAAATTGCCTTTAAACTAAAGATAATTTTTTGCGTCATTTTTGTCGTGAAGATTGACAATCAGAACATAAGGCGATGAAGATATTTGAAATTTTCCACTAGCCAGCGCAAGTTCGTCAGAGTTCAATAGATCTTCCCTTTTTCTGCGCAGCATTGTGTGTGTTTTTTGAAATCACTGAGGAGGCTCCATAAGATGAAATTCAGATCGCGCTTGTATTACATTATGATTTGCCTTATCGCAATTGCCATTTGCTCTGTGCCCCACGCGCTACGTGCAGATACCGTTCTGCTCAAAAACGGCGACCGCATCACTGGAACAGCGACCAAGCTGGAAGCTGGCAAGCTCTCGTTCAAGATCGCGTATGCTGAAGCCATCACCATTCCATGGGATGAAGTTGCCAGCCTGACCATGATTCAGCCTCTGTTGTTAAGCACGCCGAATGGCACTCTGAGTGTGAGTTCTGTGGAGCGCAGTAAAGAGGGACTGATACTTACGACTCCTTCTGGTCCAAAGACTCTGGATGCTGCGGCGGTAACTATTATGCGCACTGCGGTGGATCAGAAAGCTTATGAAGATTCGCTGCATCCAAGCTGGGTTCAGGCATGGGCTGCAAACGTGAATCTCAGTCTCGCTCTTGCCCATGGCAATTCCGAGACGACGACATTTAGCGCTGGTTTTACTGCAACACGTGTCACGCACAAAGATAAAACACAGCTCTATGCGAATACACTTTACAGTAAAAATGGAAACGCGACGCCGTCGACGAGCGCTAACACATCCTCTGGCGGATTCCGTTATGACCACAATCTTGATCCCAAATTATTCGCCTTTGGGAGCAGTGATTTCACCTCAGATGCGCTTCAAAATCTGGACTTGCGCTCGATTGTAGGCGGTGGATTTGGCTGGCACGCAAGCAAAACTCCTCGACAGAGTTTTGATGTGATGGGCGGTGTGGTTTGGATCCACGAAACGTACTCCCCAACACCTACCAACAGCTTTACTGCCATTAATATCGGCGAGCAGTACTCGCGCAAGGTTGGAATTGGAAGTCTGTTTTCTGAGCAAGCGTATTTTTATCCGAACCTCAACCAAACGGGCGAGTACCAGTTTTCCGTTGATTCAAGCTTCAGTACCAAGATCGGAAAGATTTTTACCTGGCAGACCACATTCAATGACAAATACACATCTTTCCCGCCGGCAGGAACTCTGAGTAATGACCTCATTCTGACGACTGGATTGGGTATAACGCTCGCTCGGCATTGATGTGTGAGTGAGCCCATTCTGGTTAACTGATATATTTCAAATGGCTTCGATCAAGTGATATGCGGTCCGTTTGCTCTTCGCTGACCGCCCGAACTGTTCATCCACTGCCCCCAAATGCTAACCTTATATGTTTTGATTTTCTGATTTTTCTGGGGGAATTATGGCTAAGAAGTTTTCAGGCGTGGATTTTCTGCATTTGGATGCCACTTTTAGCGAGGACGAGCTTTTAGTCCGCCGCACTGCGCGCGATTTTGTTGACGACAATCTGATTCCAATTATCGAAGAGTGCTTTCGCGAAGGGCGTTTTCCGCGTGAGCTCGTGAAAACCATGGGCGAACTCGGCTTCTTTGGCGCGAACCTTGAAGGCTATGGTTGCGCAGGAATGTCAAATGTGGAGTACGGCCTTGTGATGCAGGAACTAGAGCGCGGCGACTCCGGCTTCCGCAGCTTTGTCAGCGTGCAATCAGGCCTCGTGATGTACCCAATCTACGAGTTTGGCTCCGATGAGCAAAAGAACTACTGGCTCCCCGCGATGGCTAAGGGCGAAAAGCTGGGCTGCTTTGGATTGACCGAGCCCGACTTCGGCTCAAATCCCGGCGGGATGCGCACGACAGCACGCAAAGTTGGCAATGAGTACATTTTGAACGGCGAGAAGATGTGGATAACGTCAGGAACAATCGCCGATGTGGCCATAATCTGGGCCAAGGTTGAAGAAGAAGATGGCCGCGTCCGTGGCTTCCTTGTCGAATGCAACCGCCCGGGTTTCTCCGCTTTTGATGTGCACGGCAAGTGGAGTTTGCGCGCTTCAGTCACGAGCGGATTGTCACTGCAGGATGTGCATGTGCCTGCTACGAATCTGTTGCCCAAGTCGGGTGGTCTAAAGAGCCCGCTGATGTGCCTCAATCAGGCGCGTTATGGAATCAGCTGGGGCGCGATTGGCGCTGCGATGTCCTGCTATGACACGGCTCTGCAATATGCTCTGGTACGCAAGCAATTTCATGATGCGCCAATTGCAAGTCATCAGCTGATTCAGGAACGCCTGGCATGGATGGTGACGGAAATCTCGAAGGCCCAGTTGCTGAGCTTGCAGGTTGGCCGATTGAAGGACAAAGGAACGGTTCGCCCTGAGCATATCTCCATGGCCAAACGCAATAACGTGTGGATGGCCCTTGAATGTGCGCGCATTGCCCGCGATATTCTAGGCGCTAACGGCATCACTGAGGATTACCCCATCATGCGCCACATGATGAACCTCGAATCGGTGAAGACATACGAGGGCACGCACAATATGCACACCCTCATCATTGGCCAAAGCATCACCGGAATTGCCGCATACTGAACCGCATGCACAAAGAATGGAACTGAAAATGCCAGTTAAAACCATCTACGAGCCCTTCCGCATCAAGAGCGTTGAACCGATACGCGGAACCACACGGGCCGAACGCGAAAGTATGTTGCGCGAGGCCCATTACAACCTGTTTTTGCTCAAGGCCGATGATGTACTGATAGACCTGCTTACGGATTCAGGAACCGGCGCCATGTCTACGCATCAGTGGGCGGGCATCATGGAAGGCGACGAGAGCTACGCCGGCAGCCGCAGCTTTCAAAACTTCAAGAGCTCGATTCAGGATATTTTTGGCTTCAAGCACGTGATGCCTACGCATCAGGGCCGTGCCGCTGAGCGCATTCTCTTTCAGACCATGTGCAAAGCGGGCGATATTGTTCCGAACAATACGCACTTTGACACTACCCGCGCGAATGTGGAATTCACAGGTGCTGAAGCACTTGATCTGCAGATTCCCGAGGGGAAGATACCTGATAATCGCTATCCATTCAAAGGCAACATGGATGTTGCAGCGCTTGAAGCGCTAATCCAAAAAGTGGGCAAAGAAAAGATTCCGCTGGCCATGCTGACGGTGACTAACAACTCAGGCGGAGGGCAGCCGGTTTCAATGGAGAATACGCGCGCGGTTTCGACAATCTGCCGCAAGCATGGAATTCCCTTCTACATTGACGCATGCCGTTTTGCCGAGAACGCCTACTTCATCAAGTTGCGCGAGGCTGGCTACGCGGATAAGACACCGAAAGAGATCGCGCAAGAGATGTTCTCGCTTGCAGACGGCTGCACAATGAGCGCAAAGAAAGATGGCATGGCGAATATCGGCGGCTTTCTCTGCACTAACGACGATCGCCTGGCGCAGCGCGAAAGTGACTTGCTGATTCTGACTGAGGGGTATCCAACCTACGGCGGACTGGCAGGCCGCGATCTTGAGGCTGTTGCCATTGGCGTGCAAGAGGCTTTGGACATTGATTACCTCAAATACCGTATCTCTTCGACAGCGTACCTCGGGAACAAAATCTCAGAGCATGGTGTGCCGATTGTTCAGCCGCCGGGCGGCCATGCAATCTACATTGATGCGAAAGCATTTCTACCGCACGTTCCAGTGGAGCAATTTCCCGGCGTAGCGCTGGCTGCCGAACTTTATCTGGAGGGTGGAATCCGCGCGGTGGAGATTGGCAGCCTGATGTTTGCCGCAGCGGCCAAGATGGAACTGGTACGTTTGGCTATTCCGCGTCGAGTCTACACGCAGAGCCACATTGACTACGTCGTCGAGGTGATTCTGGATGTGTGGGAGCGCAGAGAGCAAATCAAGGGACTTAAGCTGACCTATGAAGCACCGTTTTTAAGACACTTTACGGCAAAGCTGGAGCCGGTTTAGAGGTCATTGAAATATGGAGGCTAAAGATGAACAGAAACATTAAGTTTTCTGTGAAAGCTGTTCTATTTTCTAAATTTACGCTCGCATTCAGTTTCGTGCTGGCAGCCTTCTCTTTGAGTTACTTTGCCATGGCGCAGACTGACGCCTACATAATTGCACATCAGACACCGATCGTGCTTCACGCCGCACGGCTGCTGGAGATTGAATCCGGCAAACTCTTTCAGCCCGGCGAAGTACTTGTCTTAGGTGAACGGATCGTCGCTGTTGGTCAATCCGTTGAGCATCCCAAAGGGATGCAATATTTTGACGTGGGCGATGCGACTCTGATGCCTGGATTGATTGATGCGCACATCCATCTCTTTCTGCACCCCGGCGCTGAAGACCTGCAAACCGTCGAAGAGTCAGTTCCCTGGCGCACTCTGATTGCCGCGGATGCAGCGAGAGCCGATCTGATGGCCGGCTTTACTGCCGAGCGCGATATGGGCACAGAGGGTGCTGGTTCTGCCGACACAGCCGTTCGTAACGCTATCAACTCAGGTTTGATTCTTGGGCCGCGGCTCCGAATCAGCGGCAATGCAATCGATATTATGGGTGGCCACGAAGACGCCAATCGATTTAACCCAGCACAGGCAGTGCTTTCAAATGCTGACCGCGCCAATTCCGCCGATGAGATCATCGCCGTGATGCGCTCGCAACACAAGGAAGGATCGGATTTTGCAAAGATCTACGAAACCGGCCATGACAGCATGGTCAATGGCGAACTTCACACGCCTTACCAATACACTGAAGCGCAATTGGCCGCCGCGGTGGAAGAAGCACGACGTTTGAATGCTGTCGTCGCAGTTCACGCCATGGGCGAGCCTGGAACCCTTTATGCAGCAGAGGCCGGCGTTGCTTCAATTGACCATGCGACTCAATTGAGCGACGAGACGATGCGGCTGATGAAGGAAAAACACATTCCAGCGGTGCCGACCTTTGCCATATTTGAATATTTCGCTGAGCATGCCACTTCCCCGGAGACCAAGGCGCGCGAAGAAGCGTTGCTCAAGTTCAAGATTGGCGAGTTCAAAAAGCAGATTGCTGCAGGAATTCCCTTTGCGGTCGGCTCTGATGTGGGCCCTTTCCCGCACGGAACACAAGCCCGCGAACTCACGCTGATGGTGCGCTACGGGATGAAACCACTAGCCGCATTGCAGGCGGATTTGATTGAAGGCGCAAAACTACTGGGGTGGGCTGATCAGATCGGAACGCTGAAGCCGGGGTACTACGCAGACATCATTGCCGTGCCGGGCAATCCGCTTGAGGATATATCCGTCACTGAACACGTGCGCCTTGTGATGAAGAATGGTTCGATTGTACGTCAGTAGACAGAATTAAACTGCAACTGTAAAGCTGTCCTCAGTGCGCGTAACAGCGTGATAAAGGGTGTCACGCTCGACGGAGACTCGACCGGCTTCTGTAATCAGGCGGCAAAGCTCTTTGCGGGTCATTCCCTGCGGAGTGGTGGCTCCAGCGTCGTGGTAGATCTTCTCTTCAATCACTGTGCCATCCAGATCATCTGCGCCAAAACGCAGCGAGATTTGCGCGATCTTGGGCGTCAGCATCTGCCAGTAGGCTTTGATGTGCGGGAAGTTGTCGAGGATAAGGCGGCTGACTGCGATCTGGCGGATATCGGTGAGGCCAGTTGTGACGGGCAGATGGCTGAGTGGCGTGTTTTCGGGGTGAAAGGCCAGCGGGATGAAGGTCTGGAAACCGCCGGTTTCGTCCTGCAGGTTGCGCAGTCGCATCAGGTGGTCAACGCGGTGCTCATCGCTCTCAATGTGGCCGTAGAGCATCGTCGCATTCGACTTGAAGCCCAGGTTGTGTGCGATACGAGCCGTATCTATCCATTCATTGCCGTCAATTTTGTGGTCACAGATGACGGAACGGATTTCTGTATCGAAGATCTCAGCTCCGCCGCCAGGGAGCGAGTCCAAGCCGGAATCACGCAGCTTAATGAGCGTCTCTTCAATGGAAATTTTGGCACGACGGGCGAGGAAGGAAATCTCCACCATCGTGAAGGCTTTAATGTGGACCTTAGGGAAGCGTTCTTTGAGGCCGGCGATGAGGTCGAGGTAGTATTCGAGGGGCAGATCCGGGTGCAGACCACCGACGATGTGGAACTCCGTGACGGCCTCGGAGTAGCCTGAAGCCGCTGTGCGCCATGCCTCTTCCAGAGTCATCGTGTAACCGTTTGAATCGCCCTTCTTGCGGCCGAAGGCGCAGAGGCGGCATGCTGCCACGCAGACATTGGTGTGATTGATGTGGCGATTCACGTTGAAGTAGGTCAGGTCGCCGTGAAGGCGCTCGCGAACCGAATTTGCAAGCCAGCCGACTGCAAGCACATCCGTGGTGCGATAAAGCAGAACACCTTCGTCAAAAGAAAGCCGCTTTTCAGCCAAGACTTTTTCAGCGATGGGTTCAAGACGAGGATCGTGTGTGCGAAAGCTGGAGAATAAATTTGGTTTGCTGTCGGCCATAATTCCATTCTAGTTCAAGCTTAGAGCCATTTCAGGATCGAAGGCGAAAATACGGTGAACTATAGGGGGGGGAGGGGGAGTCGGCTGTGAAACTGTGCAACTGTGAAACTGTGAACAAGCAAGTTCATCTTGTATCTCTTCATTGTGCATGAACCCGGGAAATAATCTGCAGAAAAGGAAAAGCCGGGGAAAGAATCCCCGGCCCTTTTAAAAGATGCACTAGTTACTTGGCTGTTGGAACTGATGCGTCGACCTTGGGCCCCTGCAAGACGCCATCAAAGAGCGAGGCGGCAATGAGTTGGCCATTGCTGGCGCGGATCAAATGCAAGCGGTAGCCGCTTTTGTACAGTTGCCATTCTTTGGTGTCCGGATCGATAGCGTAGACGTGGTCACTGGTGCGTGAACTGAAGAGAACACGATTCAGGCCAGCGTCGTAGAATACGTCGTCAATACCACGGAGCGGGAAGCGTGAGAAGGCCATCCAGCTCTGATCCTTGGTGTTGAAGAAGAAGACGCCATCACGTGAGCCAACCCAGAGAACGCCATTGGGCGAGAAAGCAATTCTGCGCAGAACAGAAAGGGTTGGAGGCAGTGTGACTGCGGTCCAGGTTGCCCCAGCGTCATTGGAGACGGCCAGCGCGACATCGTTGGCAACAGCCATGGTTGAGCCATTGACAGCTGCAGTTTTGAAGTCATTGCTGGTTAGACCCTGGCCTCCCTGCCAGCTCACTCCCTTATCCCTGCTGACGAAAACACCGGAAGAAGTAGTTGCAAGCCAAACGGGGGCTGAAAAATCAAGTGCAAAAACACGGCCATCAATTTGTTTCGAAGGCAGGTTTACAGTTTGAGTTTTGGTGATTTTCTTGCCGTTTTTAACTGTGACAATGGACTTGGTAAAGGTGTTCTTAACTGATCCTGCCGGCTTCCAGGTGGAATTGCTGTTCAAATTTTGAGCTGCAAGACTGAAAATGCCATGCGTAGTACCGGCAAAGATTGTTCCGTCAACGCCTTGAGCCAGGGAGAATACATCATATTCATTGAGCCCATTGGGAAGTTGCATCCAATTCTTCCCGTTATCTTTGGAGAAGAAGACGCCGCCAAAGTTCTTGTCATTGGCAACACCGACAAAGATGCCTTCAACCGGTGCATGTGAAACCAGCATCGCTTCAACCTTGCGTTGCGAGAATCCGCCATTCGATTGTTCAAATGTAGCGCCGGCATTGTTGCTCACTAATACACCGGAGCGGTCTGTGGCAAGCATTACGCGGTTGTGGTCTTTTGGGCTGACGTAGATACCGTTGACAATCACTTCAGACGAAGTCATGAGCTTGAAGTTTTTGCCACCATCGGTAGTCTTGTACAAACCCTCAGTGGTGCCGGCATAGACTGTATCGTGGTCAATTGGATCCTGCATCAGTACGCGGGTGCGTCTCGCGGTTGCAGGGATGCCCTGAATTTTTTTGTAGAGCGCACCGCCATTTTCGGATTTGTAAATACCGCTGCACGCGCTGGTATAAACGATATCGGTATTGTTGGGATCAATGATGATGGAAAAAACATCCGAATCATCAATGAGGCCCTGCTTGATGCTGTTCCATGTAATTCCGCCATCAGTTGTCTTCCAGGGCAGATGCCATGTGCCAGCGTATACGATGGCGGGATTCTTGGGATCAACGGCGAGCGATTGAACTTCGTGAATCTCGGAGCTGCCTGCCGGACTGATCTGCGCCCAGTTTTTTCCATAGTCGTTGCTGCGATAGACACCTTTAAGGGTACCCACGTAGATGCGTGCAGGATCCGAGGCAGCCTGAGTCAGTGAGCGCACGGATTGCCCTTCCATTGAGGGAACCTTGACCCACTTGGCGCCACCATCATAGCTGATCCACAGGCCGCCGCTGGTGCCATCCAACTTCCATCCGCCAACGTAGATTGTTTTTTTGCGCTCGGAATCAATCAGGATGCGGTCAATGATCAGGTCGTCTGAAGGCTCGATCTTGGCAAGGCGGTTCCAGGTTGCTCCGCCATCTTTCGATTCGTAGACCCAGCTGTTTGTGGTTCCAATAAAAAGATGCGAAGGGTCGCCCGGCACGCCGGCAATCGAACGCACGTCGCCGCCATCAGGACCGATGACCGACCATGGTTGTGAAGATTGTGCAGCGCCCATTTTTACAAACAAAAGGGCAGTGAACAAAATTGCAAGACTGGCGTATTGAAATGCAGAAATTACAGGTTTGTGCGACAGCTTCATGGAGCATCCCTCGAATCATTGAATTTGATTTTTGTGCACTTTTGATACGGTTAACGGACTGTTGAGTTGAATCTCGCGGACAGGTTGCGTGGCCACTGAAGCAACTTGTTTACACCTTTACAAATCAGCTCGGTAATTGCATTTGCACAAAAAATTCGAACACAAAGAGCCTACGCGCGCACAGTAAAAAGTGCGGCATGTACCCCTGCGGTCAATGTTACAGGAGTAATTGTTGATTGACATCAAAAAACAATAGATGTCCGGGAGGAGAATTATTCGAACGTAATAGTTTGACGCTAATGGGGCAAATAAGAAAGGCCCTGCTTTTCGCAGGGCCTTTCAGTCTGTGAACTAACTACAGAGTATTACTTGGCTGCAGGAGCTGCCTTCTTCTTGGAGGCGGTCTTCTTTTCCTTGGCAGCCGCCAAAGCAGCAGCGTGAGCCTGAGCGCGTGTACGTGATTGCGGCTTGACCTTGGTCTCATCAACCGGCTTTGTGCCTGTTGAATCGTAGGTGGCGCCGGCAGGAACCAGAATGCTCCGTGCCATCTGTGCATCGCCTGAATCCGTGGCGACCGAGATACGCGAAGGATCAATCTGCTTGTCTTCAACAAGGTAAGCCTTGGTGTTGACGGCACGCTGAGCAGCATGGTCAACCCCAACCTTTGCCTTCTTGCCCGCTGCATTCAAACCCTTCTCGGAAGCATTCTCTTCGCCAATAACAACAACCTTGGCGTCGGGCTGCTTTTGGAGGTTCAAGGCAACGTCATCAAGGCAACCCTTGGCTTCATTGTCCACACGGTCAATCGGCTGAGTCTTCTTGCCGAATGTGATCGAGCAGAGCTCAGAGGTCTTGGGCACTGGAGGAACGTACGGAGCCGCAACCGTGACAGAGGTGTTCGCTGAAGCTGAGTGGCCCTTGTCATCTGAGACACTGCAAGTGATGTTGATGGTGTCGATCGGTGTTCCCTCTGTAGCTGTGAAGGTCGCCGTGTTGCCAGAGCCCTGGATTGAACCAGCAGCTGCGGAGTAAGTGATCTTCAGAGGACGGCCCTGCGGGCTGGATGCATTGGAAGTAATGGTGCTCGAATCACCCGGCTTGATCGTTGAAGGATTGGCGGAGCAAGTAATTGTCGGAGGATCAAAATCCTTAACGACGAAGGCGTTTGTTGTGCAATCAGCCGACATCCAAGGCTTGATGCCTTCCGTTGCATGTCCCTTGACGGTGTAGCTACCGGGGGCCAGCGTTGCGGTGTCAACCTTGGCATTTGCGCCATCGCCCGTAACATTGGTGCCTGTCCAGGTGTAAGTCGCAGTAAGCTTGGGATTGAGCGCGCCAGCAGTACCCGTGATGATTACGTCAGTGCCAGGATAGACGGACTCGGGAGCAGCCTTACAGGTCAAAGTGACCGGCGGAGGAGGCTTGAGACCACCAATATGGTAAACGAGTCCCGCGCTGAGTTGATTCAACTTCGGGTTTGCACGTCCACCAAATACGCCTGCACCGTAGTTAACGTGCGTATAGGAGTAGTCATACTGAAAAAGACGCAGTGCAAGATGGTGATTGAAGAAAGGTGTGGCATAATCCATGCCGCCGCCGATTCCAATCGATGGGCCCCATTTGTAGGACTGCACCTGGTAGAACGGGCCATTCACTCTGTCAGCGCCAACGAGGATATGGATGAAAGGCGTAATTTCTTCGCTGGGAAAGCGCCAGACCAAGCCACCGTTCAAATTGTAGAAACCGTCGTTAATCGTGTTGGATTCCGGATGCATGCTGTAATCCAATTCCACGCCGACGTTTTTGTTGAAGTAGCGGGTCGCACTGACAATTGCACCGTAGTTAATGGAATTGAAAGTGTAAGATGCAGTGGTGCCATTGCCCTGCAGTACATTCACGGATCCGATGGGCGCCAGATAACTGTAGCCTGCGAAGATATCCCAGCGTGAGAGTGTGTCGTCGGTAGCAGCCTTATGAGCAGGCTTTGCCGCATCCTGCGCTGACAAAGCGACGGGGACCAGCGCTACTAAAGCCAGAAGAGCGATCCGGCTTGCAGATTTGAGTACACGAGAGTACATGCGTTTCTCCTCCAAAACTATTTCCTTTTGATTAAACGAAAATACACCCGGCGCACGAGACGCCGCGCTGGTTTCTGAACTTTTTTGAGCCTTCATTCAGGAACTCTGATACAGCATATTAAAGGTACCACAGCATTTACGAAAGTAAACAAATTTTCAACGAGTTGAACGAAATTAGCTGGGACGTACCAGAAAAGTACCACGTGTATTACCAAAGTAATGCACTTATCCACAGACCACTAGCAATCTAAACGGGTTAATCCGCTCTAATCGTCAAAAATTGTGCTTTTTCCTCTTAACTGATGTTCAGCGTTTTGACAAGTGAACGAGGCTCACGTTGAATCTTTTCCTGAAGTAATGTGATGGCATATATCAATTGCTCAGGACGTGGCGGGCAGCCTGGTACATAGACATCAACGGGGATAATTTGATTAACACCTTGCACCAAAGCGTAGTTATTGAAAACGCCGCCGGAGGTAGCACAAGCGCCCATGGAAATCACCCATTTGGGCTCAGGCATCTGGTCATAAAGCCGTCTAATAACCGGAGCCATTTTTTGTGAGACACGGCCCGCGATGATCATCAGGTCAGATTGCCGAGGCGAGGGCCTGAAAACCTCCGCGCCAAAGCGGGCAATATCGTATCGAGAGGCACCCATCGACATCATTTCAATGGCGCAGCATGCAAGTCCGAAAGTCATCGGCCAGATAGAGCTTTTGCGCACCCAGTTGATGGCAAAATCCACCGAGGTCAAAATGATTCCCTCGGGCTGTTCGTAGCCGTAATCGGCTTCCTGAATCTTGGCTCGATTGGCGGCGCTGCTCTCGAGAGAGCCAAAAAGGTAGCGATCCTTCTCAACATTTTGAGGCATAAGAACACTATACCCTGTCCCGGCGCTTGCGTTCTGTGACTGCGCGCGAGAAAATTAAAGTACAGTAAAAGTAGCCGGTCCATCTGGAAAAATCAGATTGCAACGTGGGTAGCGAGAGCTGAAGATGAATCATTGTCATCGTTTCAGCCTAATCAGCGACCAGTGGCTGAAGTGTATTCAATTGCAGGAATGAATCTTACGTACGCACAAAGTCCTTATCTGGAGTTGTTTTTCATGAGTTGGAAGTTTACAAAATCATGGAGAGTAATGGGCCTGGCAGCACTGGCCAGCGCCATGCCTTTGATTGCACACGCTTCGGATGGATCATCTTCAGCGCCTGTGACCCAGGCACAGTTGGATGCACTTAAACAATCCATCAGCGATGCGCGCATGGCCGGCGACAACGCATGGATGCTGGTCAGCGCGGCTTTGGTGTTGCTGATGACAGGCCCAGGGCTCGCACTTTTTTATGGCGGCCTGGTGCGCAAGAAAAATATTCTCGCCACCATGATGCAGAGCTTTGCCATGATGGGAATCGTCACCGTGATCTGGGCCGTTATTGGTTACTCACTCGCCTTTGGTCACGGAAACGCCTTTATTGGCGGCTTCGAACATGTATTTCTCAAAGGCGTAGGAGTTGCTCCAAATCCAGACTACGCGCCTACTATCCCAGAGCAAACTTACATGATCTACCAGTTGATGTTCGCCATCATTACACCTGCGCTTATCACTGGAGCCTTTGCCGAACGCATGAAGTTCAGCGCGATGGCAATATTTCTCGGCCTCTGGTCGCTTGTGATTTACAGCCCTATGGCGCACATGGTTTGGGGTGTGGGCGGATTGTTGAATACTTCAGGCGGCAAGATTCCCTGCTTCGACTTTGCGGGTGGAACTGTCGTTCACGTCACATCCGGCGTCTCGGCGCTGGTGACTGCAATCTTTCTGGGCAAGCGACTCGGCTACCCCAAAACACCGATGCCGCCGCACTCGCTTGTACTCAGCTTCATTGGCGCTTGTCTGCTGTGGGTGGGCTGGTTTGGATTCAATGCCGGGAGCGCGGTTAGTGCCGGAACACTTGCGACGAGCGCTTTTGTCAACACGCATTTTGCAGCAGCCGCCGCAGCCATCAGCTGGACGATCGCTGAGTGGCTCCATAACAAGCAGCCCACCGCACTCGGCGCCATTTCCGGCGCTGTTGCAGGACTGGTTGCTATCACTCCGGCATCAGGATTTGTGCAACCCATGTCGGCGCTCGCGATTGGATTCGTTGGTGGCGCCGTCTGTTTCCTGATGGTCTTCAAGGTCAAGAGCATCTTTGGTTACGACGACTCACTGGACGCATTTGGCGTTCATGGCGCCGGCGGCACAATTGGCGCTCTGCTGACCGGGCTCTTTGCAACACGCATCATCAACCCCATCTACGGGTCGGATAAGAGCGGCAGCTTAATTGCCACTGGGGCATTCGATGGCCACTGGTCACAGATGCTCAATCAGGCCGGCGGCGTTGCCATTGCCTGGCTCATCTCAATCATTGGAACGCTTGCGCTTCTATTCCTGGTCGACAAACTCGTTGGGTTGCGTGTCTCGCAGCAGGATGAGCAATTGGGACTTGATCAAACTCAACACGGCGAATCAGGCTACGAATACGACGTGCCTTAATTCCCACAAATATGTGCACCGGTTGAAGCGATAGTACCTGTCGCAGAAATCGAGAAATCAGTGAGGTAACAGAAATGCAGAAGATTGAAGCAGTTTTACAACCCTCGAAGCTCGATGCGGTCAAAGACGCATTGCTCGAAGCAGGGATAGAGGGCATGACGATACTTGAAGCCCGCGGACATGGCCGACAGAAGGGGCACACGGAGTTCTATCGCGGCCGCGAGTACACGGTTGATCTTTTGCCAAAGATCAAAATAGAAGTTGTAGTAACCGATGAACTGAAGGAGAAGACAATTCAGGCGATCATCAGCGCCGCACGCACCGGTCGTATTGGCGATGGAAAGATCTTTGTCACGCGCATCGATGAGGCTATCCGCATTCGTAATGACGAGCGCGGTGAAACTGCGCTTTAACACAGAAACTCAAGAGCCACACTTCAATGAAGCAATCTTTGGAGAGCGATGCAAAAGGCGCTGTTGGCAGTTGACGATCTACGCGATGAGTACACCAGGGAGATGGCTTTGGTGCGCCAGAATTATGAGCGCACCGGCGATGGCACCGCGGCCATTCGCCGCCGCTCCTCGGTTGTTGATCGCCTGCTCATCGAACTCTGGAAACGCGCTTTTGCAGACCAGCCCGGAGTAAACGCAACCCTGCTTGCACTTGGTGGATACGGTCGCAAGGATCTCTTCCCTTACTCCGACATTGATATCCTCTTCGTCTTCGCCGACGAAAAAGTGGAGTTGCAAACCCATGAGGCAGTACGCGCAATTATTCAAAGCCTCTGGGATATCGGCCTGCGAGCCAGCCCCAACGCGCGCACACTCAAAGAAGCGGGTCGCTTTGATCCGGACAATCTCGAGTTCACACTCGCTACCCTCGACCATCGTTTTCTTGCCGGGCAGTTCCCTCTCTACCAGAAGCTTCATCAGGAGGTCATACCCGGCCTGGTATTGAGTCAGTGGAACACCATCACGCAAAAGCTCAGTGAGCTTGCACGCGCCCGTCATGCCAAATACGGCAACACAATTTTTCATCTGGAGCCCAATCTCAAGGAATGCCCCGGCGGGTTGCGCGATTATCACCTTGCTCTCTGGTTCGCTCTGCTTTTCCACTTGAAAGATGAGCGTGAATGGCCGCGTCAGCGTGGCGGAGTCTTCCAAAGCGCGCGTGGCGACGCCGAAACAGCCTTTGATTTCCTCGCATCCGTCCGATGCTTTCTGCACTTCCGTCATGGCCGCGACGACAATGCGCTCGACTGGCAATCGCAGGATGAAGCGGCAGCCAACAGCGTAGGCCTTGAAACCCGCGGCACCGCAGACCCGTCTTATTGGATGCGTACATATTTCCGTCACGCGCGCATCATCTATCGCCGCGCGGTTCTGCTGATGGAGCATCTACCAGCGCCAGTCAGTTTTTACAAGCAATTTCGCCGCCGCCGCACTCCCATCGCGGGAACAGATTTTTATCTGGATCAGGGACGCATAGATATCAACCCCGGTGCGCAATTCAACGACACAGGCGCAATCCTGCGCGTCTTCTCGCTAATGGCTGCTCACGGTTATGCACTCAGCCAGACGGCGGAAGACCGCATCACGGACGCTCTCCCGGTTCTCGCTATTCAGATCCCCGAAGGCCCTTATCTGTGGAATGCGCTCAGGGAAGTTCTGCTGGGCCCTCATGCTGCGCACGCATTGCGCACGATGCATGCACTCGGCGTACTTGAGATGCTTATTCCCGAGTTCCATGGCATTGACGCGCTCGTCATCCGTGACAGCTATCATCGCTATACCGTTGACGAACACACCTTCCTCGTCATCGACAATGTTCACCAACTGCGCCAGCCAAGCGCAGAATTCGAACGCCGTCTCGGTCAACTGATTCAAGAGATAGACCGTCTCGACCTCTTCATGCTTTCGTTACTCATGCACGACACCGGTAAGGCACGCAAAACCGGTGATCACGCAGTCACCAGCGTCGAGTTTGCTGACAGCCTGATGGCGCGCCTGGATTTTGATGCAGAGGAACGCGAAGTGGTTCGCAGGCTGATTCGCATGCACCTGGAGATGTCCCAGGCATTGCGTCGCGATATCTTCGACATAGAAAATGTGCGCGGCTTTGCTGAGAAAATTGGCAGCCCGACACTACTGAAGATGCTTGCGCTGATGACTTACGCTGACATCAAGGCTGTTCATCCCGACGCGCTGACACCGTGGAAGGCTGAAAATCTTTGGCAGCTTTACATGGCGACAGCAAACTTCATGGATCGCAGCGTCGATGAGGTGCGCTATCACGCAGCCATTGATCCAACCCTGCTCAATCGCATCCGTGCGATGGTTCCACCAGCACAATTTGATTCGCTCAAAAATTTCCTTGAAGGCCTGCCGCAACGTTACATGCAAACCCGTCTTCCTGAGCAGATTCGCAGCCACTTCCTGTTGGCGCACGAACTGGCTGATGACCCTGCGCAACTTGATCTGCATCCCCACGCCAATCTTTTTGATTTAACTGTGGTGACACGCGATCGCAGCCAACTTTTTGCCGATGTTGCAGGAACTTTGGCGGCATGGGGAATGAACATCGTCAAAGCGGACGCCTTTTCAAACGATGCCGGAATCATCGTTGACAGTTTCCAGTTCACAGACACTTACCGCACACTTGAACTGAACCCAGATGAAAAGGTCCGCTTTATTGCGAACCTGCATGACGTCATCGCTCAGAAGCTTTCCGTTGAACAGTTGCTCGCCAGGCGCAGTCATCATGGCCAAACGGCCAACTTCAAGGTTGAAGTAGGAACGCGACTTGAGTTCGATTCCACCTCATCGAGCCACTCCACACTTCTGCAAGTTGTGGCGCAGGATGGGCCAGGCCTTCTCCGCCGCATAGCTCTTGCACTCAATCAACACAAGTGCAACATCGAGGTAGCGCTCATTGACACTGAAGGCGAGTCGGCAATCGACGTATTTTATCTGACTAAAAATGGCATCAAGCTGGACGAATCTGAACAGCAATCGCTTGCGAAGACTTTGACTGCCAGTCTTGAGGGGATGCGTCTGGCTATGAAGGCTTAATAATTTAAATCATATTCATGTTTTGAATGAGGTCTGAATTCCCTTCATCTTCCCGTAACAATCACAGCAATGCTGGTCGCGTAACATGGAGATGTGCCCTGTTCACTTCAAATACGCGCGCACCAGATCGATCAAATCCTCGGCAAGCTCCGGAGCAATCTGTTCCTTGACGCCATCTACAAGATGGAAACGGATATGATCTTCAAGCACTTCACCCATCAAACTGTTGATGCCGCCGCGAACCGCAGCCAGCAGCATCAGTTGTCCGCCACAGTCCTCATCAGCTGTCAGCGCACGCTCGACTGCATCCAATTGCCCGCGCAGTTTTCTGATACGCTGCAACAATTTAAGTTTCTCGCGTTCATGAAGCGACATGCCATCTCGCTTTGACATAATTTCCTCTTTACTGAATACCCATGGGGGGTATACTATGTACCTAGTGGGGGTATCTCTGATTTATGGTACTCTCTTTCTGCAATTAACTAAAGTTCATTTCTGAGGCCTTGTTATGTTCCCCAATATCTCATTGAATAAATTAAAGATATTAGCCATTGCTGTGTCATTTCTGCTGCTCTTTCTCTCTGCCTCTGCCACGGACAAGGCACAAACTACGGCGCAGATACCAGACGCTCCAACTCCTCAGTTGGCAGTCTTAGGCAACCCTCCACCGTTGTCACAGCACGGCTCTCAGGGGGAAATTGGAATTCATAATAAGGACGTGACTGCAAATGAACATGCGCAGTTGGAAATGCCACAGGTCACCATCTTTCCACACCCAGATGATGCGCGGTACCTCATCTCGGGCCAGGCGAACATAATCTTTCAGGGTCGCCTTCCCTTTCATTCGCTCTATCAGGGCACCAACAGCTTCCGGAACTCGGCCGAGTACAAAACCTCCATGATCGGTACCTTGTACACAGCTCTTCGGCCTACTCGTTCGATCCGTTACAACACGGATCTGATCTTCGACATGGAATTAGCTGCGGGGCGTGGTTTGAGCGAGGCATTAGGCCTTGCCGGATTTACTAATCTTGATGTCGTGCGCAACCCTTACCTCAGTGAAACGCCTTACATTGCGCGCTATGAGATTCATCAGGTCATCGGTCTTACGAATCAGACAGCCGATCAACAGGTAAGCAGTTTTGGACTTGCTACCAGCGTGCCGGTGCGCCGCCTTGAGTTCCGCATAGGCAAATTGACTCTGCCTGATTTTTTTGATGTCAACGGCCCCGGTTCAGACAGTCACTTGCAATTCATGAACTGGACCGTGGACAACAATGGCGCATGGGATTATGCCGCTGATACGCGCGGGTACACGGTGGGTGGGATGGCAGAATATGACGACCGCGCGTGGAGCATTCGCTACGGGCTCTTTGCCATGCCGATCGTGGCCAATGGAATCGATTTGGACTGGGCCTTCTCGCGTGCGCATGGCCATAACGGCGAGTTCGAATTCCGCAAGGGTTACATCAAAAATCAAAAGGGTGCTACGCGTTTACTTTTCTATGCCAATCGCGCGCATATGGGCGATTATCGCGAGGCCGTAGACGCATTTCTGGCAGGCACCGACACTACGCCCACTATCACCCAGCATGAACATTTCGGCGCGCTCAAGTATGGCTTTGGCATCAACAACGAGCAGGTAATCACTGCGAATCTTCGCGTCTTTGGCCGCTTTGGATGGAATGAAGGCCAGCACGAATCCTTCGCATACACTGAGGTTGACCAGACCTTCCTGAGCGGTTTCGATTACTCCGGTTCACGCTGGAAGCGCCCCATCGACAAACTCGGCGTGGCTGTCGTCTCAAACGCCATCAAGAAAGACCATCAGAATTATCTGAAATATGGCGGGCTTGGTTTTCTGCTTGGCGATGGAAACCTGAACTACGGCCGTGAAAATATCGTCGAGAGTTACTACACAATGCACGCCTGGCGCGGACTCTATTACTCAGTTGATGTGCAGCACATCAACAACCCCGGTTACAACCGTGACCGCGGCCCAGCCTGGGTTGGATCCACCCGCATGCATGTTGATTTTTAAAGCAATTTATTTCGCGGAATTTACTTGTGTGGGTTTTTCAGGAAGCGCGTAGATAATTTCACCCGAGCGGGCATAGTGCAACTTCTCGCGCGCTTCACGCTCAATGGCATCCTTATCCGTATTCAGGCTGTTAATGTGATCCCGCACGCGCGTATTCTCCAACTGCAACTGGTCAATCTCCATCTGCAGGCGCTTATCTTCAGCGCGCTTCTGCTGCCAGATGGAGAGGCCATCCTTGCCATTGATCACATGCCACCCCATGAACATAATCAGCGCGAGAACCACCATGGTTCCAGCCGGTCTCCACGTCTGAGGCGTGCTTGCCCCGGGAAGAAAACCAAGCAGGAAGTGCAGCAAGGAACGATGCTCTTTCACTGCACTCGCAGAGGCTGCTTCGCCGCCATCATTCTCTGAGAGCGTATCGGCATCTACTGCGCCGGCTGCATCCATGCGTTCAGCTTTTGATGCCACGCCGGATTTCGCCTTTGAAGTTAAATCGATCGATTGAGAATTGTGATTCTGCGCAATAAGTTCCTCTGAACGCGCCCTCTCCTCGTAGTGCGTATCGAGAATCTGCTGCTTAGGCTGGTCATAAATTGTGGGGATTGTGGATGATTTGGCCGCTGAAAACGGTGAAGGAATGTTTTCAGCAACTGGAGTCGGGTCAACTGCTGGAAGCGATTGGATAGTCTCAAATAGCTCCGGTGCGACTGGCTGCGGCGTTGGCTCTTCCATAGCTTGCGCGATAAATGGAGCGTAACTCTCCTCTGCATCGCAAACTTCGCTTGCGAAGGGCAGCTTGCCGCAGTATTTATCGAATCCCTGTTGACGCGTGCTCAAAATCCTAACCCTTCATCACATCTGATTCTGAGCAAACATCATCTCTGCTCAGGCCAGCACAAACTCCCGCGCGGCCTTACTCAGCGCCGCCACATCCTGCTCGCTGCGCGCTTCAGTGTAGGCACGCACAACAGGTTCAGTTCCCGAAAGCCGGTAGCAAACCCATGAGCCGCCATCGAGAATCAGCTTCAGCCCATCGGTGCGGACAACTGAGACAACTTTGCGTCCGCTGAGTTCCGTGGGATCAGCCTTCAGTTTCTTAGTGAAATTCGCCATCGTATCCGCGGTCAAGTGGAAGTTCTCTCTTATTGGATAGAAGGAACCAACCTTGTCAAAGAGTGCCTTCAGTTGTTCGCCAAGACTTTTGCCACGTGTCGCCACCATCTCCGCTACAAGCAGCCCGGCAATCACGCCATCTTTCTCCGGAACGTGGCCGCGAATCGTCAAACCGGCCGATTCCTCGCCGCCGATGGCGATCTTGTCTTCGTTAATCAATTCACCAATGTACTTGAAGCCGACAGGCGTCTCGTAGAGCTGAACCTTGTGGTGCTCGGCCAGCGCATTGATCAGATTGGTCGTCGCTACACTCTTGGCCACGCCATTTTTCCAGCCGCGCGTCTCCACCAGGTAATCGAAGAGCAGGGCGATAATGTAATTCGGCTGAATGAAGGTGCCATCCGCGTCAACAATACCGAAGCGGTCAGCATCGCCGTCAGTGGCAATTGCCAGCCTGGCGCCAATCTCTTTCATCTTTGCCTTGGCGTCGCCGAGCAGATGATCATCCGGTTCCGGTGCATGGCCGCCGAAGAGTACATCGCGATAATCGTGCACCGTCTCCACGGCCACGCCGGCTTCACGCAGCAGATCTGATGGATAGCCACGACCTGCGCCCCAGAAAGGATCGTAAACAATTTTGATTCCGGATTTTGCGATTGCCTTGAGGTCAACCAGCTCAGCAAGACGCTTCAAAAACGCAGGCTTCACGTCGGTTGTTTCAAATTCCTTGCTGCTTTCAACGTGCGCAACTCCGCCTTTCGCAGCCTGTGCTTCGATAGCAGCTTCAATATGTTTCGTCACATCGGGCAGAGCGGGCGCGCCATCATGCGTTGAAAATTTAATCCCGTTGTACTCCGGAGGATTGTGCGAAGCGGTGAAGTTGATGGCGCCCGATGTTTTGAGCGAGCGCACAGCGTAAGAAATCGCCGGCGTCGGCGCTGCCTCTGGAATCACGATTGGCGTAACCCCTGCCGCATCCAGAATCGCTGCTGCTTCGTGAACAAAGCTCTCGCCCAGAAAGCGCGGATCACGGCCCACGAGCACGCGATGCGGCGCAGGCTGGCTCTTTACATACGAGGCAATTCCAGCAACGGCCATGCGTATATTGGCAAGGTTGAACTCATCGGCAACAATAGCCCTCCAGCCGGAGGTTCCGAACTTGATTTGGGTGCTCATGACTCGCTACTCCCTCAAGAAGAAAAATCTTCAAAGTGCTTCCACATCGTCCATACTGCATGAAGGGAGCCGGGCGGGGCAAGTCGCAGGAGGATAGATTTTCATTAAAAATGAGGCGCACTTTATGACCGATAAAAACTCCATCGCACGCATTGTGCTCACCACAACTGCGAATCTGGAGGATGCGCGCACTTTAGGCCATCGTCTCGTCGAAGAACATCTAGCGGCCTGCGCAAGCATCATTCCTGCCATTGAATCCATCTACCATTGGCAAGGCTCAATTGAAGAATCGAAAGAAGTCCTGCTCCTGCTCAAGACAATTGAAGACAAGCTTGAAGCGCTCGAAGCACGTTTGAATCAGCTGCATACTTATGAGACGCCGGAGTTCCTCGTACTCTCCGTTGACCCGGCCGGAAGCAAGTACCTTAGATGGCTCACGGACTCCCTTCAATCATGAGCCGCTCTGATAAAATAGAGACTGCTGCATGATGCGATGGCTCATTCTGGTTTTGGTGATTTGTTTTCTCGCTCTGCTCATTGCAGCCGGTGCGATGTTGCTGCATGTCCGGCGCCAGCGTAAAAAACTACTCAAATCCAGGGATGCTGACCCGCAAGTTGAGGTCAGCTCCAGTGACGAGAACATTCATGACTCCTGACTCGAGTCAATTCATTTAAATTTGCAGGGCCAACTCATCCTAAGGGAGTGCAACGATGAACAATCAACTCACTGCACCGGTAATCGCAAAATCTCAATCGACAGTATGGCTGCGTAACACTGCAATTGTTCTCGGCGCCAGTCTGCTTGTCGGCCTTGCCGCTCACATTGTCTTTCCGCTGCCTTTCACTGTGGTTCCGCTCAGTATGGCGCCTTTTGCCGTCATGTTGGCGGGCCTGGTTCTCACGCCGCGCATGGCTTTTGCCTCACTGATTGCCTATCTCGCTGAAGGCGCAATGGGACTGCCCTTCTTTTCGCCCACAGGGCCCGGCGGCCTGGCACATCTGGTCTGGCCAACTGCAGGTTATCTCTTCGCCTTCCCTGTTGCCGCTTTTGTTATCTCGGCACTCTATCGCCGAAGCAATCGCAAATTCTCTGGCGCATTCGTCAGCGCCGCACTCGGTTCGCTGCTTTTGATCGCAATCGGCGCATTCTGGCTCGCAATCGTCTTGCACCTGAGCCTGATGACGACTCTCTCCATTGGCGTTCTTCCCTTCCTCCTTGGTGATGCACTGAAAGTTCTCGCCGCCGCCGCTGCTGTTCAGGGATGGCAGCGTATTCGAAAGTAATTTTTTCTTGCGGAGTTCGCATCACAATGAACTCTGCCATCTGCGTTGTTTACCGAAAGGAAATTTGTGAGTCAGAAGAATAATCAAGTTGCTGGAAGTGATGAAATAGTCGACATTTCCATTGCGCATAGTCCGGATTCAGATGATGCATTCATGTTTTACGGGTTGGCTACAAACAAAATCCGCGTGCCGGGATACCGCTTCAATCACACGCTGACTGATATTGAAACTCTTAATCATCGCGCCATCAATGATGCTTTTTACGACATTACCGCAGTCTCTTTCCATGCCTACCCCTACATGCAGGAACATTACACACTGATGGGATGCGGCGGCAGCGTGGGAGAAGGCTATGGGCCCATGGTCATCTCAAGCAAAGACCGTTTACCTGGGGATCTCGAAGGCATCCGCGTTGCAGTTCCCGGAACACTGACCACGGCGATGCTTGCTCTCAAAATCTTCAACCCAAAGATTGATACCGTTGTTGTTCCATTTGACCAGATCATTCCAGAAGTGCTTGCCGGCAATTTTGAAGCAGGCCTGATCATTCACGAAGGTCAGTTGACTTACGCACACAATGGTCTCAAGAAGGTGATCGACCTCGCTGTCTGGTGGCAGGAGCAAACCGGCATGATTCTACCCCTCGGCGGTAATGCGGTGCGCCGCTCCTTTAGCCCTGAGCGGTTGAAGATTCTTACTGCCGCAGTGCGCGACAGTATCCAGCATGGCTTGGACAATCGTGAATCTGCCCTGGAGTACGCTATGCAATTTGCGCGCGACCTCGACACAAATCTCGCCAGCCGTTTTGTGAGCATGTACGTCAACGAACGCACGATCGATTTTGGCAAGGATGGTCGCGCGGCAATTCACAAACTTCTCGAAGTCGGCTATGAAAAAGGCATCATCACAGTCAAGCCAAAAATAGATTTCGTAGACTGATTCTCAGTACGCAATTAAGAAGCGGCCAATCTTTCATTAGATTGGCCGCTTTTGATTCTGCAACTGCCCAAATTCTTTACACATTTTCATCTTCCTCGGAATCACCCATAGATATTTTCTAATCTTTACTTCCAGCCACTAAATATCCTCTCATCTTTGCCGATGTACTCCGAAGAGGATACGGTGAACGATGGATTCTCAACATGAACTCACTTTGGATACCCGACGTGTCATCCTTGCCACGGACAAGCAGGAACTATTTGAGAAATGCGAGTCTACAATCAAGAATACCGGATGGATTTTAGCCACCGCGACTACTGCTGAGGCTGCCCTTTCTCTTATCTCAGCGCCAAACTCGCCTGGAATCCTGCTTCTCGACGCAGACCTGCCGGGCATGAGCACGCTTCAGTTGCTCGCAGCCACACGCGGCGAAGGGGCGCGCAATTATCCAATCGTACTTGTGGCCGAGCTTCTCAGTGATGAAATGAATGAACGACTGATCCACGGCGACATTGATGACTTTATCCCTGCAAGCGCCGACTCGTACTACTGGCAGTTGCGTATTGAATCTGCCATGCGCGGAAAAAAATTGCTATGCGAGGTGGAGCATTTACGTGAAGCCGCTCTCTTGCACTCGCAATTCGATTCACTGACTGGTGCATACAATCGCGAAACTCTGCTCACCATGCTCTTCCGCGAGACGGATCGAGTTCAGAGGTCGAAAGAGACACTTTGCATGATTCTCTTTGACATTGACGATTTCGGCCACTGGAATGCGCTCTACGGTTCTACGGTTTGTAACGATCTCTTGTGCCAGATCGTAATGCGAACCCGTCGTCTCTTGCGCAGTTACGACCTGATCGGACGCGCCGGTAAGGACGAGTTCGTTGTCGCTCTCCCTGGGTGCAGCGGAGTCAATGCCGTCATGCTAGCCGAGCGGCTACATCAGGAAGTTTTTTCGCTACCATACGCGACTGCTAGCCAGAATATCCATCTCACTGCCTGCTTTGGCCTGTCCATGAGTCGCGGTCGTTCTCCAGTCGTTGTTCTGCGCGAGGCCGAACAAGCATTGCAGCAAGCCAAAATGAAAGGGCCTGAAACCATACAGTTCTTCAATGTTGAAGGGATGTCAATGAGCGCTCTCGAGTTGCCTGACTCACATTCCGACGAACTCCTCTGATAGTTGCGTCTGCTGCACATTGTCGGCTGTTGTATCATCGGCTTATGTCGAGTTCTCAGTTTTCATTACGCATCGATGGCATGCACTGCGGTTCTTGTGTGCGCCGCGTGACTCAGGCCCTCAGCACAGTTGATGGACTCCAGGTAGACGAAGTTCGCATCGGCGCCGCGCGCCTACAATCAACCCTTCCCGAACCACCTGTGACTGCCGCAATCGCATCGCTCGCCAAGATCGGTTTCACCGCGCATCAGGATGAGTAGTCCATGAGCATCGAGGCGACTCAAAACGCGCAGAGCTCACTAACTCACTCCTCATCCATCACCTTGCCCGTTCTCGGCATGAGTTGTGCCGCCTGTCAACATCATGTCGAGGCAGCCCTCATCAATGCTTCAGGAGTTCAAAGTGCGCGCGTCGATCTGATGGGGCATCGCGCAACGGTGCTCTTTGACTCGGCTCTCACTACCCCGCAAAATCTCATTGACGCCATTCGCGCTTCGGGTTACGACGCAGTTCTGCCACGCACAAATCAAGGCGAAGAAAGAGCCGATTCCGCTAGCCGGGCAACCGAGAAACAAGCTAACATTCGCACAAAAGTTGCAATTAGCGCCGGATTTTTAGCCATGATCTTCTCCATGCCACTCGGCAGTGAGATGGGCGCTCTCGATCAGCAACTGATGCGCATACTCCCCGCTCTCTATCGAATTCCCCAATATCCGCTGCGCTGGTCGCTGCTGCTCATCACACTTGCCGTCGCTCTCTGGGCTGGCAGAGGCATCTACCTCGCCGCATTGCGCGCACTGCGTCACGGCGCAACAAACATGAACACGCTTGTCGCGCTCGGCACAAGCGTCGCACTTTGTTACTCCGCATACGCTACCATTTTTCCCGCACCTGGCCGAGCCGTCTACTTCGATGCGGTCTTGCTCATCCTCGGATTTATGCTCGCGGGAAAGTCTCTGGAAGCACGCGCCAAACGCCGCGCCATGGCCGCGCTCGATGCACTTTCCCATGTCCGGCCCAACACTGCGCGCCGTATTAGTGGAGAAGCAAAGACCACGGAAATCATTCCACTTGAAAAGATTATAGTTGGTGATTCCATTCTTATTCTTCCCGGCGAACGTTTCCCTGTGGATGGTCTGATCATCGAAGGCCGTACTACCGTCGACGAATCAATGCTGACGGGCGAATCAATTCCACTCGAGCGCACTATCGGTTCTCACGTTCTCGCCGGCTCGCTCAATTACGATGGCGCCGTCCTCTGCCGCGCTGAATCACTTGGCGAAGCTACAGTGCTCGCGCGCATTGAACAACTTGTTCAGGAGGCGCAATCTTCCCGCACTCCACTTGAAGGCCTCGCCGATCGAGCCAGCGCAATCTTTGTACCTGTCGTTCTGTGCATTGCCGCAACCACATTTCTCATCTGGTTTCTCGCCGCGCACAGCTTCCCCTTGGCTCTCGCCAACTCTGTCGCTGTGCTGGTCATCGCCTGCCCTTGCGCCATGGGGCTTGCAGTTCCAGCAGCACTTACAGTAGCAGTTGGCCGTGGCGCGCAACTCGGCCTCCTCTACAAGGGCGGCGAAGCATTAGAACGTCTGACGACACTTGAAGTTCTCCTGATGGACAAAACCGGAACCCTGACCATCGGCAGGCCCGTGCTCACGCAAACACATTGTTTCAACGCCGTCACTGAAGACAAAATACTGCGCATTGCCGCTGCTGCGGAAGAGCGCTCCAATCATCCCCTCGCCCACGCAATCGTGGACGCAGCGAAAGCGCGTAGCATTGAATGGGCTCCCGCAGAATCCGTGCAGATACTCCCCGGTCGCGGTCTCTCAGCGCGTGTGGAAGGTATGGATTGCCTGCTTGGCAACGAAGAGCTGCTGAAAGAATCTGGATTCAAACTCAACTCGACTGAAATTACAAATCTTCCTGCCGTTGAATCAGGTGTTACGCGTCTCTGGGTAGCACTCGATCAAACCATCGTTGGTTGCTTTGACGCTAAAGACCAATTGCGTCCCGGTGCTGTTGCTGCCGTTCAATCGCTTGAAAAACTCGGCCTCAAGCTGCGCATCCTTACTGGCGACTCGGCCAATGCCGCCGCACCCATCGCTCATGAAGTCGGCATTCAAGCCGTTGAAGCCGGCCTCGATCCACTCGGCAAGCTCTCGCGCATTCGCTCACTGCAAGCCGAAGGCCTGCACGTTGGAATGGTCGGCGATGGAATCAACGACGCGGCCGCTCTCGCACAAGCTGACGCGGGAATCGCACTCGGCTCCGGCGCTGACCTTGCGCAAGAGGCTGGCGAAGTTCTTCTCCTGCGCTCAGACCCTGCGCTGATTCCCGCTTCAATCGAACTTGCCCGCGCCACCCTCCGCATCATGCGCGAAAACCTCCTCTGGGCCGCTCTCTACAACATTCTCGGCATTCCACTGGCCGCTGGCGCGCTCTACCCCAGCTATCACATTCTGCTCAGTCCATGGATTGCCTCCGCGGCGATGGCCTTCAGCTCCATCAGCGTTCTGGCCAACAGCCTCAGATTGAGAAAATGGTCTCCTGCTAAAAACTCCTGAACTGCTTTTATTTCAATCAGATTGTTGCTCACCCATTCGCTCTCTCGCGTTAAACTAAAGTCACGCGTGACTAAGTGTTTAAATTGCCACGCGAATCGGTGAATCTGTCCCTGTGCGCATCCTGACCCGCTACATACTCGGCGAAATCTTCTCGCACACGCTCATCGGCTGCGCGCTTTTCACCTTTATACTCTTCATGCGCGATCTGCCACACATCCTTGAGATGGTGGTTCGCAACAGCTCTTCTTTTATCAACGTTTTTCAGGTCTTTCTCTTCACCATGCCCGAAACTTTCATGGTCACCATCCCCATGGCCGTTCTCGTTGGCATTCTACTTGGGCTTGGCCGCCTGGCCTCAGACAGCGAGATTACGGCCATGCGCGCTTCCGGCCTCGGTATCGGTTACTTCCTGCGCGTCTCGGCCATCATTGCTGTCAGCGGAACCATTATCGGCCTCTTTAACTCACTCTATGTTGCACCGCGTTCCCAGCAGGCTATTCTCGATCTCGAACAAAGCCTAGCAACCTCCCAGGCATCGTACGAAATTCAACCGCGCGTCTTCATTGAAGAGTTCAAGAACTCTGCCATCTATGTTCAGGATGTGAAGTCTGGCGCGGGAGCGACAAACTGGCGGCAAATCTTCATGGCCGACCTCAAAAACCCTGATGCACCCAAGATCACTACTGCCGAGTCAGCCACCGTCGTCAACGACAATTCTCAGGTTCTGCTGATGCGTCTGCGCAATGGTGCGGAGCACGAAACAGGCGAGACACAGGATCAGTACAACGTATCAACTTTTAATACCACTGATCGGCCACTAGTCTTAAGCCCACAGAGTGACGTGCATCTCGGACGCGTTGACACACCCATCTACGCAATGCCCAACAGAGCGTTGCTCAATCACATGCACGATTCTGACGGTCGTCGCTACGAACTCGAGTTCCACAAACGCTTTGCCTATCCCGCAGCATGCCTCGTCCTCATGCTCGTCGGCGTTCCGCTGGGCGCTGCCTCACGCAGGGGCGGAAAAAGCTCCGGCTTTGTGCTCACCATCGTTCTTGTTTTTCTTTACTACTTTCTCTCCTCAACTGGAATTGCACTTGGAAGGCAAAATAAAATTCCCGCATTCGTCGCGGTTTGGTCGGCAAATTTCCTTTTCGCGGCGGTCGGCAGTTTTCTGCTTTGGCAGATGGCCCGTGGCGGGAACCTGCTCAACGCGTTGACTGGCTGGATGACACGCACACCAAAGGAAGAGAATGGAACAAATGGAATCAAGGAATCGCCGAAGATTGAAAAGTCACAAGTAATTGCACATTTTTTTTCGAATTTATTCCGTAGCAGGCAACGGCTCCCGCGCACGGTCTTCCCGCGCATTCTTGACGAGTACGTAATCCGCGAATTTCTCACAACATTTGCAATGGTGCTGGCGGGCTTTGTGATGCTCATGCTGGTATTCACCGGCTTCGAGCTCATCGGTGACGTTATTCGTAACCACATCAAGCTCTCCATCGTCGGCGCTTACCTCTTCAATCTTGCCCCAAGCATGATTTACGCCATCACACCTCTCGGCGTGCTCATAGCTGTTCTCGTCACCTTCGGCGTACTCAACCGCAACAGCGAGCTCGTCGCAATGAAGGCTACGGGAATTTCAATCTACCGGTTGGTCATTCCAATTCTGCTCATCTCTGCCATACTCGCCGCCGGACTTTTTCTCTTTGATCAGTACTATCTACCCCAGGCCAATCGCCGCCAGGAGGCTCTGCGCAGCACTATTAAAGGCCGCCCGCCACGCACCTTTCTCAACCCTGAACAGCAATGGATTTTTGGACAGCAAGAACCAGGCCAGCCTTCGAGAATCTTTTATTACAAGCTCTTTGACTCAGACAAACAGGAGTTCGTCGATCTCTCCCTTTTTGAATTTGACCCTAAAACATTCTCCATCTCGCGGCGCGTCTTTGCAGAGCATGTGATTTGGAATCCTCTGAGCAATTCCTGGGATTTTGAAAATGGATGGAAGCGCGATCTGGACGGCGCCAACACAACCGACTATCGCGAATTCCTTAAAGCACAATTCCCTGAAGTGCGCGAGGACCCTTCCTACTTCAAAAAGGAAAATCTCCAGTCGCAGGAGATGAACTTCGGCCAACTCGAGCGTTACATAGCCGATCTCAGGCAAAGTGGTTTCGACACTATGCGCCTGCGCGTCGAACTTTGGCACAAGATCGCTTACCCGCTCGTCACCATCATCATGGCCATGCTCGCCATTCCCTTTGCGCTTGCCATGGGCCGCCGAGGTTCGCTCACCAGCATCGCTGTCGCCATCGGCGTGGCGCTCGCTTACTGGGTTGTGCAAGGTCTTTTTGAAGCCATGGGTAACGTTAACTACCTTCCTGCGCTGGTCGCCGCGTGGAGTCCTGACATTCTCTTCGGTCTCACGGGTGGCTATTTGCTGCTCCGAACCCCGACATAATTTATTTACTCTTTTAGATCGCGCCAGTTCGGCCCAAAAGCCAAGTCGGCTATCAGTGGCACCTTCAACTCCACAACTTGCTCCATCCGGCTACGCACAATTTCAGCAACAGCCGCGCACTCTTCATCAGGAACCTCAAAGAGCAGCTCGTCATGAACCTGCAGCACCATCCGCGTCTTCAGTTTCCGCGCTTCAAGCTCCTTAGCTATCGCAATCATCGCCAACTTGATCAAATCAGCCGCAGTCCCCTGCAGCGGGGTATTCACCGCCGTCCTCTCTGCAAATCCGCGCTGATTCGGGTTCCTGCTCTGAATATCCGGAATCGGCCTGACGCGCCCAAACATCGTCCGCACACTGCCATCGCGTCGCGTCTGTTCCAATGTTTTGTCGATGAACGCTTTCACTCCGACGTAGCGTGCAAAATATCGGTCAATGTAAGCGCGTGATTCCTGCTGCGGAATTCCCAACTGCGCCGCTAATCCAAACGGTGAAATCCCGTAGACAATTCCGAAGTTCACGGCCTTCGCACGATTGCGCGTTTCCTTACTCATCGTCTCCGGCGCAATGCCGAAAACCTCGCTCGCCGTCAGCGTATGAATATCCTCATTGTTTTTGTACGCACGCATCAGCAACGGATCCTCACTGAAATGCGCCATCAACCTCAGCTCAATCTGTGAGTAATCCGCCGAGAGCATCGAACACCCCGGTGAAGCCACAAAGGCCGCACGAATCTCACGGCCCAACTCTGTCCGAATGGGAATATTCTGCAGATTCGGATTCGTCGAAGAAAGCCGTCCCGTCGCCGTTGCCGCTGCATTGAAGGTCGTATGCACACGCGAGTTTGAATCAATCAGCAACGGCAACGCATCAATGTAATTCGACTTGAGCTTCGAGAGATGCCTGTACTCAAGCACCATCCGAGGCACCTCGCTCTCTTCAGCAAGCTGTTCCAGTACATCCTGCGCCGTCGAAAATCCTTTAGACTTCCCTGACTTACCCGGAGCAGTCAATCCCAAATCTTTGAAGAGCACCTCACCCAGTTGTTTCGGGCTGTTAATGTTGAACTGTTTCCCTGCCCGCTTGTAAATTTCCTCGCCCACGCGATGAATCTCCGTGGCAAAGCGCATCGATAGAGTTCCCAGCAACTTCACGTCAACACGCACGCCTACCTTCTCCATCTCATACAAAACCGGAGCCAACGGCAGATCAATCTTCGTATAAACATCCATCAATTTTGAAGATTCAAGTTTCTCTTTCAGCAGCATTACCAACTCGCGCACACTCGCCGCTGCCCCGGCAGCGCTATTCGGCGCCGCCAATCCAGCTCTCGCTGCAACATCTGCGAGCGTCTGTGTTGAGTGCGTCGGATTCAGCGCATACGAAAGCAGCATTGTGTCGTCCACAACCCCGCGCAGCTTCACTTCCTGTTTTGCGAGCGCATGCAGCATGGACTTCCAATCATGAATCTGTTTGGGGATACTCTCATCTTCAAGCAGTGCGCGCAAATCGGTGCGCAGCGGCAATCGAAGCGCGATATCAGCATTCGCGCAAAGCCCCACGTAAACTGTGGTGTCTTTCCCTGCCGCATCCATCATGTCAAGCAGTGAGAGATTCTGCTGCGGCGCATCTTCTCCGCTCTCAGCTTCTTCCGAATCGACAGCCTCGCTCTTACCCGACCGCGCCTTTCCCAGCGCTGATTCCAGCACGAATGCAAAACCACTTTTACGCGCGCTCTCAAAAAGTGCCGCTGTCTCTTCCGCACTTGGCTCATCAATCAATCGCGCTGTGTGAGAAGTGGAAGAAGTGGAATCCTCAGCAGTCTTGGCCGAAGAATCTCCCGATTTATCTGGCGGTGCCATCGCCGAAAGTTCCCGCAACATCGTTGTAAACTCAAGTTCCGTAAACAGTGCGCGGCTCGCCTCAATATCCGGCGCTTGCGTCACCATCTCAGCCAGATTAAACTCCAGCGGCACATGGCTATCAATCGTCACCAATTCCTTCGAGAGCAACACTGTCGCACGATTCTGCTCCAACGACTCGCGGTAGCTTTTACGTTTCACTTCGGCAGCGCGATCGAGCACTGCCTCCACCGATCCAAATTGCTGAATCAGCTCCACACTTCCCTTATCGCCAATCCCCGGCGCGCCGGGTACGTTGTCGACTGTATCCCCACGTAGCGCCATCACATCCACAACCTGTGCAGGCGGCACTCCAAGCACCTCCTGCACCTTCGCTGGATCCAGAATCAAATTGTCCTTCTGCGGATTCAGCATATGCACCTGGTCCGTTACCAGCTGCATCATGTCCTTGTCGCCAGAGACGATGAAAACCGGATGGCCCTCCTCCGCAGCTTTCCGCGCCAGAGTGCCAATCACATCATCCGCTTCAAATCCTTCTGACTCAAGAATCGGAATCCGCAGCGCCTCAAGCGCTCGTCGAATGTAGGGAATCTGTCGGCGCAAATCCTCCGGCATTGCCTCGCGCTTCGCCTTGTACCCCGCGTAATCAATCTCTTCAAAGCTCTGCGATTTCGCGTTCCACTTGCGCAGCTTGCCAATCTCGCGCGCCTTCTCATCGCGGAATACTTCACCGCTCACATCAAAAACCGCAGCAAAATACTTCGGCGAGAAATCCTGCCTGAGCTTCTTGATCATGTTCACAAACACGTAAATCGCCGCTGTCGGCAAGCCTGTCCGCGTTGACATCGGCCGTGACCGCTGCATCGCGTGGTAAGCACGAAAGATGAAAGACATTGTGTCCAGCAGATAAACGGGCGGTTTGGTTTCGTTTGGCATGCAAATGAAGTCTATCAACTTCGAGCCGTCTCCAGCGAGAACTAGCTGATCAGCATGCAATCCCCATAGCTGAAAAATCTATATTTTTCTTTTACCGCGTGGTTGTAGGCATTCAAAACATTTTCCCGACCAGCAAACGCGCTCACCAACATCAGCAAGCTTGATTGCGGCAGATGGAAATTAGTCAGTAACCCATCCACAACTCGAAATTCAAATCCCGGCGAAATGAAAATTCGTGTCCTCCCGCTGTGGCATTCGAGTTCACTGCCGCCAGCGACCTTCGCACAATGCTCGAGCGTCCTCACGACAGTCGTCCCCACGGCAATCACGCGCCGCCCCTCATTCCGTGCGCAGTTAATCGCCGCCGCCGTCTCACCAGGCAGCATGTATCGCTCCTCATGCAATTGAACGTCGGCCAGATTCTCAACTCTGAGCGGCGCAAAAGTTCCTAGCCCCACATGCAGAGTAACCTTCGCTGTCTCCACTCCCTTTTTCTTCAGAGCTTCCAGAATCTCCGGTGTAAAGTGCAGCCCCGCTGTCGGCGCAGCAACTGATCCACGATCATGAGCAAAGACCGTCTGGTACCGTTCTCTATCTTCGTTCTGATCGCCACGATGAATGTACGGCGGCAATGGCATGTGCCCAATGCTTTCCACCGCCGCAAAAAAATCTTCGCGGGAAGCAAAACGCAAAGTCCGCTCACCATACTCCCCGCGCCCAATTACTTCAGCCTCTAGCACCGACACGTCTGATTTATCCGGAAAAATCAGCCGCTCGCCCAGTCCCACCTTGCGTCCCGGCTTCACAAGCACTCGCCACTCAAACGGTCTCAACTCCTCCGTCAACAGCACTTCAATCTGTCCCGTCGGCGCTTCACGTTCACGCACCACCGTCCGCCGCGCAAATAGCCTCGCAGGAATCACGCGGCTGTCGTTAAATACAAGCAAGTCACCAGCCTTCAAAATCTCCGGCAACTCCGCAAACGCACCGTCGCGCAGCGCGCCCGTAGCACGTTCTACAATCAGCATCCTGCTCGCCCCACGCACCTCGGGTGGCCTCTGCGCAATTAACACTTCGGGCAGATGAAAATCGAAATCAACAACACGAAGCCCGCTCATGGCTAGTTTTTCCTCTGGGGCTTCAATTTAGGATATTTTTTGAAATATTCATAAGCGTTGGCGCGTGCGCGTTCAAGCGAATCATTCAACTGTTGGCGCTTCGCTTCAAATTCTTCAGTCGGCGTCCCCATCTCAACATGAGTCCACTGCGCCCAACTCACGCAAATCCGCGTGAACGGCTTCGGAATTAAAAACCTATCCCAGGATTTCAATTGCCATGCTCTTTGCGGTTCTAGATGGAAGCACCCGATCGGAGCACCAGTGATTGACGCCAGCTTGATCGGCCCCATTTTCGTCTGGTAAATCGGCCCACGCGGTCCATCGGCTGTAAATATAGCGGGAGTTCCGCTTTCAATGACTTTACGCAGACCTTGCAATCCTTCAATGCCGCCACGCGAACTCGAACCGCGCACCGCATCAAATCCAAACATGCGCAGAATGCGCGTAATCAACTCGCCATCAAAACTTTGGCTGATAAGAATAATCGCGTGCGAAACACGAAAGTAAACAGTGCACGGCAGCACGCACTGGTGCCAGAAGCAGTAAATTTCCGGCCCGGCCTTCTCGCCATAAACAACAGGAGTCACGCCCTCTTCTGCAATTACCTCAAAGCGCCAGGTTAACCCAACCGGCCAAAGCATCGCCCACACAAGGCGCGGCACAACGGCCAGCATAAAGCGCTGGCCGAGTGTGAATTTGCGTTGGGAGCGAGAGGTCACTCCTTGATTCTATCTTTTCCGTTCAACTTTAACTGTACCGAATCCACTTCAAGAGTTCCGGCAACGTCGCGCGCTTGCCATACATTAGAATTCCCACGCGATAGAGCTTTGTAGAGAACCACAGCACGCCCCAGATAGTGAAGATCATTATCGCTATGGAGGCAACAAATTGCCAATCCGGTGGCATCTGCGAACCCATACGAAGCATCATAATAATCGGCGCGGTCGCAGGAAATAGCGATGCGGCGATGGACCAGATAGAGTTCGGATCATTGATAACCAGGAAGATCAGCGAGAAACTCAGCCAGATGGGAACAGCTGCAAGAGGTGTATACATTTGAAGTTCCTGTTCAGTTTCGCAGGTTGCTGCAAGTCCTGAAAAGAGCGCGCTGTAGAGAAGGTAACCGAGAATGAAATAGATGGGAAAAAGTATCCCTTCCTTCCATGTAAAATGCACTGCATACTCGCCGCTCATTAATGGCGCGGCTAATGCAGTCCCCGCCAGCGCAGCGGCAGCTGCAGCCCAGATCCCTATCTGAGTCATGCCAACCGCACCAACGCCAATCAACTTGCCGGCTAGCAGATCGCCCGACCGTGCTGTAGAAAGCATCACTTCAAAGATACGTGACGTCTTCTCCTGAATAATGGAACGTGCCACATTCATGCCGTAGATCATTGTCGTCATCGAGAGCAGAAGCGCCATAATATAGCCCTTCAAATAGGAAACGACTCCGTTGCTCTTGACTATCTTGCCTTCTTTATCTACCTGCATTGTTTGAACTTCAACCTTTTTCAATGCCGCGTCAATCTGTGACTGTGTGACTCCGTTCGCACGAAGTCGATCATTGATCAGAGCATCGTTGAGAGATGTAGTGAGCACATTGGAGATGACAATATCACCTGACGATTCTGATGTGTAGGTCGCAGTAATCTTCCCATCTGCCGCCTGCTCCACCCAAAGAAAGCCATCAATTGATTTGTCCTGCAGTCCCTTCAATAAAGTGTCGCGCATGCTGGGTTGCGCTGGTGCATAAATATCCACCGTAGCTTTCAATTCCTTCTGATCCAATACTCCTTTTTGAACGCGCGCAGCTAATTGCGGATCCTCTGATGCAATTGCAATATGTTTGCCGACCGCAGTATTCTTGCCCGCCAGAACCACCACTCCCATGATCACAACAAAGAGCACGGGGATCAAAATCGTACTCAAACGGAAAGCTTTGCCACGAACCTGCTCAAGATATTCACGCTTTGCAATCAAAAGTAGATTACGCATCGACTTTACCTCCCACGGTCTCAATGAAAATCTCTTCGATCGACGGCTCAACAAGTTCAAATCGGAAGACCTTCGCCATCGACGCCGCCTCATGCAACACCTTCTGCGCATCTCCATGTGGCTTCAGTTTGATCTCAGCGTGACCCGAGTAATTCTTCGCCTCAGCAATCTCACTCGACTTCAGGAAATCCGCATTTCCCTCGAATTCCATGACGATCTGGTTGCGCTCATAACGGCTTTTGATCTCCCTAACCTTCCCTGCAAGCACCGCTTTGCCATTGTTGATCAAGCAGATCGAGTCGCACAGCTTCTCCACCTGATCCATTCGGTGCGTCGAAAAAAGTATCACCTTGCCTTGGTTCTTGAGATCAATCAACACGTCCTGGAGCAGAGTCGCATTCACCGGATCAAGTCCACTGAACGGCTCATCCATAATGATCAGCCCCGGATCATGAAGCAGCGTACAGATGAACTGAATCTTCTGCTGCATTCCTTTGGAAAGCTCTTCGGTCTTCTTCTGCAGCACATCGGCAATCTCAAGCTTCTCCGCCCAGTTCAAACCGCGGCGCTTGGATTCCTCCGGCGTCAATCCGCGCAATTCGCCAAAGAAGACCAGCTGGTCAATGACCTTCATTTTCTTGTAAAGTCCGCGTTCTTCGGGCAGATAACCTACACGAGAAAGAATCGCGCGCTCAAAAGGCTTGTCGAAAAGCCTGACCTGGCCTGAGTCGGGAATCGTAATCCCAATCATCATGCGGATTGTACTTGTCTTCCCCGCGCCATTCGGTCCAAGCAAGCCAAACATCTGCCCTGCTTCAATCGTCAGGCTCAAATTATCAACCGCCAACTTCGAATCATAGGCCTTGGTTACACCTGCAAGCTCAACTACGGGCATACTTCTCCTCATGAGTAAGGGGTGGTATTGACGCAGTAATTCCTTTGTGTGAAGTTTAGCATTGACGCGCAGACTTGACAGTTAACAGAAACGCATCTGAATAAATCTTTGAGCTTCCCTGGCTCTAAAAGATTTTGCTCACATACCGCAGGCCATTTAGCATCCTATCTGTGGCAGAGATCGATAGTCCGGTGAAATTCGTGCGTGGAGTAGGTCCGCGCGTGGCAGAGCTTCTCGCCGCAAAAGGTGTAATGACAGCGGAAGACCTGATCTACCATCTTCCATTCCGTTACGAAGACCGCCAAAATCCCCTTCCTCTCGACGAACTCAAGCCAGGCGAGACGGCCAGTGTCATCGGCGAAGTCCGCGGCTCCATTCTTCTGCGCACAAAGCGCATGCCCATCTTCGAGCTCACCCTCGGCCAGGGTCGCCACGCGATCAAGTGCATCTGGTTCAACGGCACCTACCTTGCCCAACGCTTCCACGCTGGTCAAACCGTCGCAGTTTTCGGCCGAGTTGAAGCCTCGCGTTCCACCAGCAACCTCAAAATGATTCAGCCGCAATACGAAATTCTTGCCAGCTCAAATGAAGACGATGAAGCGCAGATTCTTGAAGTCGGCCGCATCACGCCAATCTACGAATCCCTGAGCACAGGCCAAAGCGGCGCGCGCCTCAACTCCAAGTGGATGCGCAAGGTCGCCTTCCATCTCCTTGAAGAACTCCGCGACCGCATCCCTGAAACTCTGCCAGCGCGGATGCTTGAGCGCCTCAGCCTTCCCTCGCGTGAGGATGCGCTCGCCGCCGCGCACTTTCCGCCTGATGGCACCTCACTCGCCGAGCTTAAAGAAGCCACCACGCCCGCGCAAAAGCGCCTCATTTTTGAAGAGCTTTTCTACCTTGAACTCGGCCTCGAACTCAAACGCCGCCGCATGAAGAAACGTCCCGGCGTCGCTTTTGAAACCAACGAAAAAGTCCGCGAAGCTCTGCGCGAAGTTCTGCCATTTAAGCCCACCTCCGCGCAAAAACGTGCCCTCGGCGAGATCGTTGAAGACATGCGCCAGCCCAGCCCCATGCGCCGCCTTCTCCAGGGGGACGTTGGCTCCGGCAAAACCATCGTCGCCTTTGAAGCCATGCTCGTCGCCTTGGAAAATGGCTACCAGGCCACGCTGATGGCGCCAACAGAAATTCTAGCCACGCAGCACTACCTCGCCGCGCGCAAATTGCTGGAGCGCTCCACGCGCAACTACCGCGTCGTCCTCCTCACCGGTTCGCTCGACGAAGATCGCAAGCGCTCCACGCGCTCGCTCATCAACCGAGGAGAAGCCCAACTCATCATCGGCACGCACGCCCTCATCGAAGAAAAAGTTGAGTTCGACAAACTCGGACTCATTATCGTCGACGAGCAGCATCGTTTCGGCGTTCTGCAGCGTTTCCGCCTCATGAAAAAACCCAATGTCGCCGAGCCTGACGTCCTCGTCATGACCGCAACCCCCATCCCGCGCACACTCGCTCTGAGCCTCTACGGCGACCTCGACGCCAGCGTCCTTGACGAAATGCCTCCCGGCCGTTCGCCTATCATCACCCGTCGCGTCACCGACGATAAAGCCAGCGAAACCTGGCTCTTTGTACGCTCTCAAGTCAATCTCGGTCGTCAAGCCTACATCGTTTACCCCGTGATTGAAGGCAGCAAAGATGACCAGCCCGAACTCGACTTCAGTCACGATGAAATTCCCGAAGCTACTGAAGCTGCAACCTCCGAGCCAACGCTTTTCGCATCAAAGAAAACTGCACGCAGCAAAGCCAAAGCTCCATCAAAATCCAGAACCAAAATCTCAGCGGATCTTTTCCCAACCACTCCGCGCGCCCCACTCAAATCAGCCGTTGAAATGTATGACCACCTGCGCACCGGCCCGCTCGAAGGTCTCCGCGTCGGCCTTCTTCATGGCCGCCTTGATGCTGACCACAAGGAGATCATCATGCGCCGTTTTCAACGCGGAGAGATTGACGTACTCGTATCAACCACCGTCATTGAAGTCGGTGTTGACGTTCCCAACGCCAGCGTCATGGTTGTCGAGCATGCTGATCGCTTCGGTCTGGCGCAACTCCATCAACTGCGTGGCCGCGTCGGTCGTGGTTCAGCCCAGAGCACCTGCATCCTCATGACCGGCCCGCGCATTACACCACAAGCCGAGGAGCGCCTCGACGCGATGGTCAACACCCAAAATGGATTTGAACTTGCTGAACTCGACCTCAGAATGCGCGGCCCCGGTGAATTCTTCGGCACGCGCCAGGCGGGACTCCCGGAGTTCCGCGTCGCCGATCTCATCCGCGACAGGAAACTCCTGGAACTCGCCAAAATTGAAGCCGAAAAATTCGCCCTCGAGCCGGAAGCAGGAGTCTCTGACGCCGAGCGCTCCCGCGTCTGGGATCGCCTCAAACAAGCCTGGCAAAGGAAATATGGATTAGTTGAAGCAGGTTAAGTATCGATTTATGAAATTTCCACTTCTATCAATTCTCACGATTCTGCGAGAAATTCCCTCTCTCCATCCTTGTCGCTGGACGGATCCAATTTAACCTCGCCTGTAAATGTCTGAATCTCCAATTCCAAGCTCGCAATCTCCGTCCCGCACTCCTCAGGGTGACTGCGTGTACATTGGCAGAGCTCAGTGAAGCGAATATGCCCGCTCTGACTCAGCTCCAATCCAGCCGCAATCAACATGCCGTATACGTTCACGCTAGCAAGGCGCTCAAACTCAAAGAGTAAAAAAATTGTTCCCGCTTCATTCGCACCGCAGCTCAGCACCCAGCCACCACACCCAAGCATCTCACCCGTCAGTGTCTTCACCAGTTTTGACGGTTCATCCTTCGAAATTGCTTTCATCTGCATTGCCCAGAGCGCTCTGGATGTTCTCTTTGCGAACTGTTGATTGATCAGTTGCATCACGTCTACGTTATCGGATGCCCCCGGAACCTCATCATGACTGTTTTACAACCGTACGCATATGACCATTTTCCAGCCATTCCCTCGAGTTCTTACTGATTCTTCCACCCAAAAAGTGACCGGTGCCTATTCAAACTTCTATTGCCTCATTAATTTGAGCCACGCATCATCAGGGTGGTTTTTTCCGCCCCGGTAAGTTAGTTTGTACTCAGGATGATTCTCGGCACCGGTATCGACCTCACCGAAATTGGACGCATTCGCAACGCACACGCCCGCTACGGCGAGCGATTTCTTGCGCGTATCTACACTCCCACAGAGCTTGCCTACTGCCTAAGAAAACGCAACGCCGCTGAAAGCCTCGCTGCACGTTTTGCTGCTAAAGAAGCCGCCGCCAAAGCACTCGGCACTGGAATCAGCCGCGGTGTCAGCTGGCTCGAGATTGAAGTGACACGCGAAAAAGGTGGCCGTCCCTCACTCGCCTTTCACGGTCGCGCTCAGCAATTCGCCACTCGGCTCGGCGTCCTTCATGCCTCGCTTTCCCTCACGCACACCAGTACTTTGGCCATGGCTAGCGTCATTCTGGAGCGTTAGTTTCCATCGCTTAGGCTCCTCTTTTCTGCTATTCTCTACTCGTCCAGTCAACATTTCCGCAGACCTTTATTTGAGGGAATCAGAGTGCCCAGCCAGAACGAGATTCGATGGTCCCAGTTGAGAGTCGGCATCCTCGTCATGGCTGCCTTCGCTGCTCTCGTCGTCCTCATCTTCCTCATGACCGGCTCCAATGGCGGCTTATTCACGCGCAAGATTAGATTGCGCTGCTACTTTGAAAATGCGGCAGGCTTGAAGGTCGGAGCACCCGTAACTTTGCAGGGTGTTACCAAGGGCAATGTCAAAAGCATCAAAGTCGTCCCTCAGCACAAACCCAACATGGTTGAAGTCGTCATGATGGTTAACGATTCTGACAAGGCCCAATTGCACACCGACACTGTGGCCTCCATCAAATCTGCCGGTGTTCTCGGAGACAGTTTCATTGACCTCGATTCATCTAATGCCGTTGGTCCTCCCCCGATGAATCTTTCAGAGTTGCAACCGGGCGACGCACCCAGCATCGATCAGGTCATCAGCAACAGCAATCAATCCATCAAGCATGTCGATGTTCTTGTGAGTGAGCTTCAAACCACCCTCATGGCAATCAACCAGCAAAAAGGCACCATCGGCAAGCTCATTGGAGACCGTGCCCTCTACGAGAAGATCAATCACATTACCACCGATCTTGAATCCATATCAGCATCTATCAATGGCAGCAAAGGCTCTCTTGGCAAGCTCATTAATGACGACACGCTCTACAACCGCGCCAACGACACCATCACGCATTTGAACAACATCGCCACCGATCTCGATGCTGGCAAAGGCACCGCCGGCAAACTGCTGCATGACGACTCTCTTTACAACAACCTGAACGCCGCTGTTGCCAATACCAACCAATTGCTCGCAGAGGTCAACGCGGGCAAAGGCACCATCGGCAAATTTTCCAAAGACCCCGCCTTCGCAATGAAGCTCGACGACGCCATCACGCGGCTCGACGGCATTCTGAAAGGCATTGACGAAGGCAAAGGCACCCTTGGTCAACTCGTCAGCAACCGTGCGCTTTACGACCACACCGATCAAACCATGGATCAGGCCAACCAATTGCTCTACGGAATGCGCACCAATCCCAAAAAATATCTCAACATTCAGCTCAAATTGTTCTGAGTCTGTGGCATCATGGCTGCACTATGAGTTGCGTAATTTCTCGTGTTCTCTTCTGCCTTGTCCTTCTCGTCGCTTTCCTCTCTCTCCCAAGCACCCTTGCCGCGGACCCTCCGCGCAATCGCCTCCTCATTCGAGGCAAAATAGTCACGCCCGATGGCGTCCTCACTGGTTACTGGCTTGAGATTCAAAACGGTATCATCGTGCACATTACCAAGCAGCAGCCCACACCAGATGGCGCAGTAATTCTCGATACCAATGACCTCATCTTCCCCGGTTTCATTGACCTCCACAATCATCCCTCCTTCAACATCTTTCCCCGCTGGAATCCTCCCGTGAAGTTTCCCAACCGCTACGCCTGGCGTGACTGGGATGTCTACAAGCACGATCTTGAAGACAAGGCTTATCAATTGTTTTTCGCTGGAGATAGTATTTGTGATATCGATGAGTACGCTGAAGTCAAAGCCCTCATCGGCGGCACCACCTCCATGATCGGCTTCTCAAGCATCAACAAAACCAACCCGCTCAACCCCTGCATTGAAGGTTACGTCCGCATCCTCGACGTCGCGACTGGATTCTATGGCCAAGGACAAGGGCAAGAGCGCATCGTCAACTCCGTTGGAATTACTCCCCGCGACATGAACGCCAATTCTGTCGCCCGAGTCCGAAACGGAATCAAAAACGGGACCATTGATCTCTTGGCCATCCATATCGCCGAGGGCCTTCCCACAGACGGTGAATCCGCGCAGGAGCTCGACCTTCTCGACGCCAATGGCCTCCTTAGTCCCCATACCACTCTGATTCACGCCGTCGGCCTTTCAACTGCTCAACTCGCCCGCGTCCACGCAGCAGGCTCATCCATTGTCTGGTCGCCGCGTTCCAACTTCGTTCTCTACGGGGCAACCGCCAACCTCGATGCCGCATTCCGCGAAGGAGTCACCATCTCACTTGCGCCCGATTGGTCACCCACTGGCTCCGACAATATGTGGGATGAAATTCGTTTCGCTCACAAAATCAGCACAGAAAACTTCTCCGGCATCTTCTCAGACCGTCAACTCGTCGAAATGGCCTCTGGCGTCCCCGCCCGTGTCGCGCGAATCGACAACAAAGTCGGCACTCTCGCACCCGGTATGCTCGCGGATTTTTTCCTTGTACATTCTGACGATGCAACTGCCCCGCAAAATCCTTACAGTGCTATCGCATCCGGCACCATCAGTCGAATTGACTTGGTCGTCATCGCTGGTCTCCCCCTCTACGGCGACCCCGCACTGCTCAAAAAGCTCACTCCAAACACCGAGCCACTCACCGTCTGCGGCAGCGCAAAGTCGCTTAATCTCGATGCACTTCCGGCTGGTTCCTTCATCGCCGTTCAATCCCGGCTCAGCGCAAAAATGAAAGCCCTCGGCACTGACCTCGCCCCCATCGCAGATTGTGAACCCTGATCCACTCACCAATGCTCTAAAATATTCCTTAGGCTCTGGAGTGAGCGACCCTTGATCGATATTCATCACCATCTGATCTACGACGTCGACGATGGCTCGCCAGATCTTGAAACCTCTTTAGCCATGGCTCACGAAGCCGCCAGTGAAGGCATTACCCACATCGTCTGCACTCCGCACGCCAGTGACAACTACGCCTACAATCTCCCTCTGATCGAAGAGCGCCTCTCCATTCTGCGTGAAAAGCTCTCCGGTGTCGTCCAACTCGGACTCGGCTGCGACTTCCACCTCAATGGCGAAAACATCTCAGACGCGATCGCCAATCCCCTGCGCTACTCCATTAACAACAAGGGCTACCTCCTCGTCGAACTCCCCGATCACGCCATTCCACCACAGTTGAACAACGCCCTTGAGCAACTGCGCATCGCCGGCTATACGCTCATCATCACTCACCCCGAGCGCAACCAGGTACTTCAACGCAAGCCTGAACTTCTCGCGGAATGGATGCGCATGGGCTGTCTTACTCAAGTCACCGCAGCCGCACTCTACGGCCGCTTCGGTAACACCGCGCAGGCCTTCGCCAACGCTCTTCTCGAACGCAATTGGATTCATTTTCTCTCCACCGATGCCCACCACCCCGAGTGGCGTCCGCCGCATCTTCTGAAAGGTTATGAATACGTACTCGAACGCAAGGGTCTGGAAGCTGCCGAGCGACTCTGCACACTGAATCCACGCGCAGCATACGATGGAAAGCCCCTAGCGCCCCAACCTGAGCCACTGGGTCTCTGGGAAAACGAGCCTCTGCATTTCGACGCAAAGCGCTATGCCGCCAAGGCAGAAGCACCCAAATCAAAAAGCAAAAATGCAGGCGAATCAACAAGTTTCTGGAGAAAGTTCTTCAAGAAATAGAGCTTTCGTTTTCTTTAAAATAGCGTTTCTAAATAGCTAAAGTCCCAACCCACCATCCACAACCAGCGTCTGCCCTGTAATAAAATGCGGCCCCGTCGCAAAGAATACCACCGCCGCCGCCACATCTTCTGCTCTTCCGTTCCGCTTCATCGGAGTCATCTCCGCAAAATGTGCCGTAGCCTTCTGATCAAACTCCGGAAACTCAATCCACCCCGGCGCCACGCAATTCACACTGACCTCAGGCGCAAATCCCTTCGCCATCGCCTCGGTCAACTTGTGCAGCGCGGCCTTTGACGCGCAGTAATGCGCATGTGTCGCCCATGCATTGATGCCACCCAGCGATCCAATATTCACAATGCGTCCATTTGCTTTTCGCAGATGAGCAATCGATTCGCGCGCCATCAAAAACGGTCCGCGCGTATTCGTCTCGAAGATCGCATCCCACTGCTCAAGAGTCATCTCAGCCAGATTTGCCTGCTCAAAACGCGCTGCGTTATTCACAAGCAGGTCAAGCCGCCCCATCTGCTCCACTGTCTCTTCAACAGCCGCTCTCACAGCAATTTCAGAACGCACATCTGCTGAAAGAAAGAAGACGCGCCGTCCCAGCTTCGCAACGGAATCAACAATCTCATCTGACTCCACTGAAGGCGCTCTTCCAGTCAGCACCACATCCGCGCCCGACTCAGCCAGCGCCTGCACAATCGCGCGTCCAATCCGGCGCGCTCCGCCACTGACCAGCGCTACTTTACCCAGCATAGATGGCCCCAATGATGGCAACTTACTTTCCATTAGGGTCTCCTTTGCTGATGATTCTACCCTGCTGCGCCCTGCAAAAAAATTACTTGGGCTGCGGCGTTGTATTAGCCGGCGGTGCTGTTGTCGGCTGTGTTGTCGGTGGTGTTGTCGGTGGTGTTGTCGGAGGCGTCTGCTGCACCGGAGGAGCCTGTTCTGCATCCTTCGTGTGATCCTTGTACGTTGAGTACTGATCTACTGGCCTGCTTAGCTTCACCAAGAGACTTAGATTCGGCTTCTCAATCTTGAAGTCCTGCCCGTAAGTCTGATAGCCCTGCGCAACAACCTGGAAGCGTATCGTCGAGCCAATCTCGAGTACGTCTATGACGGCTTTACCATCCTCGTTTGTCTTGAGTTGCATATTGCCCTTGTCGTGGCCATCCAACTGGTGGAAGATCACCGACGCATTCTCAATCGGCTTTCCATTCGTTGTGCGCACCACTTCAACCTCAATCCGCGCAGTGGGCGGCGGCGCCTTGAACTTGCGTCCACGGTTCGAGTTCACATCCTGTGCATGTGCGGCCAAACCAACAGTCAACGCCACACCGCCAATTAATAGCATCCAACGAGTAATCCGAAGCATATTTCTCATTTTATATGCTTGGACTCTTCTCGACACCATTCCGTCATCCACATTTTCAATTGAGCAACCACTTTCCAACTGGACGAACATACCCCCTCCGATGAACAATTAACCCATGAATGAGAAGAGCAACCGACCAGATGACGCTAATTCAATCAGAATTGACAAGTGGCTCTGGGCTGCCCGCTTCTTCAAGACCCGCGCTCTCGCTACCCGTGCCTGTGAACTTGGCCGCATTAATTCCAATACGCATCCCGCCAAACCCGCCCGTGAACTCCGCATCGGTGACCACCTGCTCATCCGCAACGAAGCCGGAGAATTCGCCATCGAGGTACTCGCCCTCAGCGCCATGCGTGGTCCCGCCGCCGTCGCGCAAACCCTCTATCGCGAATCGGAAGAAAGCCGACTGCGCCGCCTTCAACTCGCTGCCGAACGCAAAGCCTTTGCCGCGCTTGAACCCGCACCAGCCCGCCGGCCCACCAAAAAAGATCGCCGCCTCATCCATCAATTCCGTTCCAGAGATTGATTCAATCGCTATCGTTGTAGAACTCAAACTGCGCCATAGTTCTCAAAAAATGAAAGGATTTTTCTCAATGAAATCGCCTGTTCGCTTTGCTGTACTTTCCATCATTAGCTTCATCTTCTTTCTTCCCATTTGCATCTCTGCGCAAGCTCCCACCGACCCACTGGCGGCCTTCAAAGCAATCAAAATCCACTGGCGAGTCGTCACAAATGGACTTGACGCCACAGGCAAAGCCATCTCTGAAGTTGAGCTGACCAACGACAGCGCCGCCACCCTCCCCGCCACTGGCTGGTCCCTCTATTACAACTTTGAATTGCGCTCCGAGCCCCAGCCCGCCAACGCTCCGTTCACCATCACACGCATCAACGGCGACCTCTATCGAGCCGAGCCTTCCGCCACCTTCACCCCACTCGCGCCCGGTAAATCCGTCAACTTCCAACTCATCAACAACGAGCCCATCCTTTCCTACTCCATCGCACCAGGCGGACTCTTTTTTGTCCTTCCTGCCGCCGACAAAGCAAGGCCCGCAATCCTTCCCATCCCCGAGTCTTCCATCACGCGCTTCATTGATCCCTCGCAGATGTACCGTGGCAAAGAAGATCTGATTCCCTACTCATCGCCTCAGCAGCGTTACCTCAACAATCAAGCTCTCTCGCTACTCCCTTCGGCTCAACTCAACCGCGTACTGCCTACTCCAACCAGCGTGAAAGATCTTCCCGGCTCCTTCACGATCAACACGCAAACCGTCCTCTTCGCACCGAACGACTTTGCAAGCGAGGCAGAATACCTTAACCGCACTCTATCTCTGCTCCTCGGAAAGCCTCTCAAGACTCTCTCCGGCTTACCATCTAAACCCGCCATTCATTTCGTTCTCCTCACAGACAATGTCGGAGACAATCGGCCCACCGACAACTCTGAAGGCTACAAGCTCCTTATCAGCCCCACGGACGGCATCACAATCTCCTCACGCTCCTCTGCCGGAATTTTCAACGGAATTCAAACTCTGCGCTCACTCATCCCTCTTGACTCGCTCAACAATCACAGCGCCGCCATCACTCTCCCAGCTCTTGAAATCAACGACGCGCCCCGCTTCCATCACCGTGGCCTCATGCTCGATGTCGCCCGCAACTTCCAGTCCAAGGCTGAAGTCCTCAAGCTCCTCGACATAATGGCCCTCTACAAGCTCAACGTCCTGCACTTTCATCTCATCGACGATGAAGGCTGGCGTCTTGAAATTGCAGGCCTCCCTGAGCTCACATCATTTGGCGCGCGTCGCGGGTTCACTCCCGATGGCCAGCCTCTTGAAATGCTCCAACCTGCACTCGACTCCGGTCCCTTCCCTGATGCATCCAACTCCCACGGCTCCGGCTTCTACACGCGCGCCGACTTCATTGAAATCCTGCGTCACGCCAAAGAACTTCACATCGAAGTCATGCCTGAGATTGAAGGCCCCGGACACATGCGCGCTGCCATCATGTCCATGCTCAATCGCTATCGTCATCTCACCGCAGCCAACAAACCCACCGAAGCCCGCGAGTACCTTCTCTCCGATCCTGACGAGCAGACCGGCTACGAATCCGTCCAGGGCTACTCTGACAACGTCATGAACGTCTGCATCCCGTCAACACTCCACTTCATGGACAAAGTATTCAACGAGTTCGCATCCATTTACTCAGAGGCGGGCGTCAACCTTCAGCGCATTCACGTGGGCGGTGACGAAGTTCCTCGCGGCGCATGGCAACACACCACCGCCTGCCAGAATATCCCTGAAGCTGATCGCAATCCTCAATCACTTGAGCATGCTTACATGGACTCGCTCGGCGCTCTCCTCAGCAAACACGGCATCCGTCCTGCCGCATGGGAAGAAGCCGTCCTCACGCATGACGACAAAGACGTCAACACCGTCGCAGATAATCTCCTCAAGTACAAGGCCATGCCGATTGCCTGGCGCAATATCTGGGGTGACACCGACGACAACTCCTCCATCATGGCCAACGCCGGCTACGACGTCATCATGGCTGAGTCCTCAAACTTCTACCTCGATATGCTCTATAGCAAGGAACCCGAAGAGCCCGGAGCCTACTGGTCCAACTTCACTGACACCCGTCAGACCTTCGAGTTCACACCTTCCAACATTTACAACTCCGCACGCACTGACACCATGGGACATCCCATGAACCCATGTCATGACTTTGCCAACAAACCACACCTCACCGACGAAGGCCGCAAGCACATCATCGGCCTCCAGGGCGCAGCCTGGTCTGAGCGCGTCCTCGGTCCTGAAATGATGGAATACTTCTTCTTCCCGCGCGCCATCGCCATTGCCGAGCGTGCCTGGGCCGCTGAACCCGCTTGGGAATCCACCTGCACGGGAATCTTCTCTGCCAATTTCAATAACGACTTCAATCAATTCGCCAATGAACTCGGCCAGCGCGAATTCGCCCGCATGGACGCACTCAACGGCAACGTCAACTTCCGCATCCCACCCCCCGGCGCAGTCATAGAAAGCGGCCTCCTCAAAGCCAACACCAACTTCCCCGGCCTCGCCATCCGCTACACTACCGATGGCAGCGAGCCCACCCCTGCCTCATCCCTCTACACCACCCCAGTCAAAGTAAAAAAAGGCGCCATCAACCTCAAAGCATTCGACGCCCAGGGCCACAGCAGCCGCACCTCCACCCTCACTGTCAAATAAAATTCAGAGAACACGATCAAGGGCGCGGCGCACACCGCGCCCCTATCTTTTGATACCCATTTACATGTTCATCCAGAGTGAAAAGTACCGCAGCCAAGTGCAACAGAGGTTGTGTACGGCAAGGCTGTGAATCGTGGGACACAGACACATTAAGCCATACTCGGCGAGCCTGTTGAAATTCATGGACCTGCACCCTATTGACCAGACTTGGGCAAAGCCTAACTGTGGATGTAAAAACTGGTTGCGAGCAACTCGCAGTCAGCGAGGCGAGTTACGATTGTGTTGATGCATGTACAAAATCATGCATTGATCCGGAACCATCCAGATTCGCGAATCAAGGAAATTCCGGGTGCAGAGGAAAAACAATTTTTAAGCAGCAAGCATTTGAATTTACAAGGGGCAGCTATGAAAAGTCACTGTGGGCAGTTCCTTGTCACCCTGCTTCTTCTTTACTTCGGCGTTGCTGTTCTTGAAGCGCAGATGAATCCTGATTTCACAGCAATCAACTATCCTGTTCCGCGGAATTCGCTTATGGTGATGGCGCTGTCGGATTACCAGTCAGCACGGTCCACCAACGATTTCTTCACCGGCATGATGATGGTGGAGTACGGCTTGACACAGCGCTGGACGGCGGGATTCATGGTGGAAGGCGAGAAGATCTACGGTATGCCGACGACATACGGCGGAATGCGAATCAACAGTTACTATCGACTTCTCCCGCATGACCACTTGCTGAATTTCACCCTGTACGGGGAGTACGAAGGCCTCAATGGGGCTGCGTTGTACAAGATGGAAGTCTCCGGATTCGGAGGTGAGGATTTGAGTGGGCCGCTGACACTGGCGCGTAATACGAATGCCCGTACCTTTGAACAGCGAGCCATCCTCTATCACGATTGGGGACGCACCAACCTTACCTTCAACTTCATCAATGAGACGGGGCTGGACACCAGCGGAAACAACTTCGGCTATGCCTGGGGAGTCTTTCGGCAACCCGCCTATACCGCAATGGAAAAGGACAAAAGCATGGGCGGGATGGATATGGGGACGGCGATAATGAAAGCGCCTCCGGCATTCTCGTTACAACGCCTTGGATATGGCATTGAGATGATGGGAGCGCTCGGCAACACGGACCAGTTCGGCTTCTACTGGCAACGCCAGCAGCAGTACTTCGGTCCTGTCTTCAGCTATACCGTATCAAAGAATTGGACCGCGCACGTCGAGCCGGCAGTTGGACTCTCTGGAGTTAGCGATCCACTTGTACTGCGAATGGGGCTGGGATATTCGATCAACCATCTTCTACATCGACGGTCACCACGTTAGTGGTTGTGGCACTTATGATCTACATTGTTGGCAAACTATCAAGGATGCAGCATTACGGCGAATAATCCAATACGAATCGAGGTGCAAATCATGATTGAAAAAATGCTCATCAAAATATCTACCGGCAAAACTGTGAGCGAAACTGCAACTGCCTTGCAAGCTGCCGTGCTGGCCAATCAATTCGGTGTCATGCAGGTTCACAATCTCAAAGAGACAATGGTGAAGAAGGGCGTGGAGTTTGATCGTGAATGTCTGATATTCGAAGTATGTCAACCACAACAAGCGAAGAAGGTTCTCGACCAGAACATGAGCGTCTCTACCGCCCTGCCATGCCGAATCTCCGTTTACGAGGAGAGTGGCAAGACTGTATTGGCATCACTCAGGCCCACCATTCTTTTTGAGAATTTCCACTCGCCCCAACTGGAAGGGGTCGCGAAGGAAGTGGAGAATTCGATTGTGAAAATCATGAGCGAGGCAGCCTCAGGCTGATTGACTATGCTTTAGGATTGCCCAAGATGGATCTTTCAGATTGCAAAGCCAGGCTCAACGAACCAACAGTGGCGATCAATACAATCAGGAATACTGTCGCAAATGATTGCCCCGTCAGTATTTAGACACGAATAAATCCGTTCTCTAACCGCATCGGCATGACGAAACAGGGACCAAGTGGGTTCATTTGCAGATGATTAATCATGAGTCAGTTACACTCACATTTGCTCCACTATACTTGACAACGAGCATCCAGATCACCTATCGTTAGCAATCGAGGGGATAGACTGCTAATCAACTCCCCTCCAACCTTTTAACAGCACAAATAAGCTCCCCGGGCTCAACCTGGGTTGCGATTGAAGGAGAAGTAGATCAATGGCAAGCACATTTACTCCGCTCCATGACCGCGTACTGATTCGCCGCGTGGAAGAGGGCGAAACCATTCGTGGTGGCATCATCATCCCCGACAGCGCCAAAGAAAAGCCTCAGGAGGGCGTAGTTGTCTCCGTCGGCAAGGGCAAGTCCAATGACGAAGGCAAAACCTTCCCTCTCGACGTTAAGGCGAACGACCACGTTCTATTTGGCAAGTACTCCGGCACAGAAATCAAGATCGACGGTGAAGAGTTCCTCATCATGCGTGAAGAAGAACTCCTCGGCATCATCAAGAAGTAAGCGGCGTTAGCGGTGCTAGCGGAGCAAGCGGAGTTAGCAAAGACTGATCGAACTATCCGCATTGAAGCTAATGCTGCCTGAATAATACCGATTCCATCATTTCTCTAACTGAGAACTGAGAACTGACAACTGACAACTTAATTTTTCGGAGAAAAATACAATGGCAAAGCAAATTCTGCACGGTGAAGATTCCCGTCAGGCGATTCTGCGCGGTGTCAACACACTCGCAGACGCCGTCAAGGCGACGCTCGGTCCCAAGGGACGCAACGTCGTAATCGAAAAGAAATTCGGCTCCCCCACCATCACCAAGGATGGCGTCACTGTAGCCAAGGAAATCGAGCTCAAGGATCCGACCGAAAACGTCGGTGCACAACTCGTCAAGGAAGTCGCTTCAAAAACCTCGGATGTTGCCGGTGACGGCACCACAACCGCAACCGTCCTCGCTCAGTCCATCTTCCGTGAAGGCGTGAAGACTGTTGCAGCCGGAGCCAACCCCACAGCGCTCAAGCGCGGCATCGACAAGGCTGTCGCCGTTGTCATTGGCAAGCGCGACAAGGACAACAAGTGGGTTGAAGGCGGCGCACTCGGCAAGCTTTCTAAGCCTGTTGACGAGGGCTCCGTTGCCCAGGTTGGCACCATCTCCGCCAACGGCGACGAAGAGATTGGCGCCATCATCGCCAGCGCAGTCAAAACCGTCGGCAAAGACGGCGTCATCACCATCGAAGAGTCCAAGACCATGCACACGGGTCTCGAGACAGTCGACGGAATGCAGTTTGACCGCGGCTACCTGAGCCCTTACTTCGTCACCGACACCGAGCGTCTCGAAGTTGTTCTCGAAGAGCCCTACATTCTCATCTACGAGAAGAAGATCAGCGCCATGAAGGATCTGCTTCCCCTCCTCGAGCAGGTTGCTCGTGGCGGCAAGCCGCTCCTCATCATTGCTGAAGACATTGAAGGCGAAGCGCTCGCGACTCTCGTCGTCAACAAACTGCGCGGCACTCTGAATGTGGCTGCGGTGAAGGCTCCAGGCTTCGGCGATCGCCGCAAGGCAATCCTCGGCGACATCGCCATCCTCACCGGTGGCAAGGCCGTCACGGAAGACCTCGGCATCAAACTCGAGAGCATTAAACTCGAAGACCTCGGCAAGGCAAAGCGCGTGACCATCGACAAGGACAACACCACCATCGTCGACGGCGCCGGCAAGTCCAGCGAGATCGAAGGCCGCGTTAAGGAACTCCGCACCCAGATCGAGAAGACCACTTCCGACTACGACAAGGAAAAGCTCCAGGAGCGCCTTGCAAAGCTCGTCGGCGGCGTCGCCATCATCAAGGTCGGTGCAGCCACCGAAACCGAGCTCAAGGAGCGCAAGGCCCGCGTTGAGGATGCCCTCCACGCAACCCGCGCTGCCGTGGAAGAAGGCATCGTCCCGGGCGGCGGCGTAGCACTGGTGCGCGCCATCCCTGCAGTCGACGCTCTGCTCAAGACCCTTGAGGGCGATGAGAAGATCGGCGCGCAGATTGTTCGCCGTTCGCTCGAAGAGCCACTCCGCCAAATCGTTGCCAACGCTGGCGAAGAGGGTGCAGTTGTCGTAGCTAAGGTCCTGGAATCAAAGGACCAGCACTACGGTTACAACGCTGCCACCGGCCACTTCGAAGACCTTGTCAAGGCTGGCGTAATCGACCCGACCAAGGTTACCCGCACAGCACTCCAGAACGCGGCTTCCATCGCCGGCCTTCTGTTGACCACCGAGGCTCTCATCTCCGAGATCCCCGAGCCCAAGGCTGCTCCAGCCGGCGGCGGTCACGGCGGCGGCATGGAGGGTATGTACTAACGATTTGCCATCGAGGCATACGCGCCTTCAGCGCCAATGCAAAAGCTGCATTATCAATCTGTTAACAAGAAAACCCCCGGCTTCGGCCGGGGGTTTCTGTTTTTTCAAGATGACTAACTAAATAGTTAATACCGCACACGCTTATTTCGTCCAAAAGTTCTAACACTTTCAGCCGCTGCAAATTTTCTGGTAATTTACTGGCTAATTCGCCACCGAAAGATTCGGCACAAAGCTTGTCTGCTGAGCAACTTCCGCGCGCACGGGTTTGCTTTCATTCAGCCACCCAGCCGCCATCCAACGCTTCGGAATCGCAAATTGGCTCCAGCCGCACTCGTGGCAAACATGAACATCGGGCGATGGATTCATCGGCGGATGACTCAGCGTTCTGTGAGCATTCCTGTACAAACGAATTTCAGATGGAATGGTCGTGATTTCGTCAGAATTACAATTCGGACAATTCATAAACACCTCAAAGCAAAAAAAATACTTCAAAAAGCCGAAATGAGGCCGTATTTTTAAATGCAGCTTGCGACAGAGTTTTCAACAGGCAGCATGTACGGTGTAAATAATCTACTCCAAATTGCAAGAATTGTGAATATCAAGGTACGAAATAATACAAAAAAGTAACTTTTAGCCTATTTTGGTCAATCTTGAACAGACTGATGGGTGCCAAAACAGGAGAGATTTATTGAGCGGAGCCTGGAAGTGTGCAAATTGTGCTGAAAAAACTCAACGTAGATATGCCTGCTTTTGGAGCAAGTGTTTACCATCTGGTTAGCCATTTTGAAAAAATAGAAAAACCCCGGTTTGAGCCGGGGTTTTTCGCTGTAAAGCCAATGGTTAGTAAGTGATGTGGAAGCCCATCACGATCGCACGGCTGCCACCGATGGTACCTGTAACGGAGCCAAAGTTAGCAGCGTTGTTCGGGCAGGTAGTTGTTCCGGTAATATAGCCTGCTGGTGTGCAATAGGACTGTCCATTCGAGAGGTAGGGTGAGAGTTGGGTAGATTTCCCGGTACCTGTTGCGAAAGGAACCTGATCAAGATTGGTACCAGCTGATCCACGGCCGTTATTTGTAGCCTGATCAGCTACGTTGGTCACAACTTGACCATAACCAAGGTAGGAGCGGTATCTATTGCAGTTGTTGTAACCGCCATCAGCATTGATTGCAGTTGTTGAGCAACCGTTGTTCTGACGAATCTGCGCCTGATTCTGCGGGATATCCATACTGGTTGTGTTGGTAATGTTAAAGATGTTGAACTCAAATTGAGCGTTCATCTTTTCTGAAATCCTGAAGCCCTTGCGGAAGGACATATCCAAACGCTTCTGCGGGGCTTGGCGGAAGATATTACGCTGCCCCGTATTGAAGGCCGTCTGGTAGTTATCCGCTGGATCTCCACCGGTTGAAACCGGAATTCCGTTTGTTCCCGGGGTCAGGTAGGTAATGGCAATCTGCGACGGGTCAATGGTTGGGATATAGCTGCCACCCGAACCTCGGAATGCGCCTTTATTGCCTGTAAATGCTGTACCTGGATGCTTTGGATCCTTGATGCCGAGAACAGGGTTCATTAAGGTTGGGAAGTTGCCAAAGTTGATGCTACCGACTGCTCCATAGAACTCGTACAGCGAGTATGGTTCGCCACTCTGTAGAGTGATGTTGCCTCCAGTGTGCCAGTCGTTTATGAAGTAAGCAAGCACTGATCTTTCCTTGGCAGCATTTGGAACATCGATCTGGAAGTTGGCCGCGAATACGTGCGTACGGTCAAAGTCAGAGGATGCCCATGAGTTGCGCAGGTGCTTTGGATCGTTACCTGTAAAGAAGAGACCGATATCGCTCTGCTCGTCGAGTGAGTGGCTCCATGTATAGCTTCCGCCAACCTGGTAGTAATGCGAGAGGCGCTTTTCAACGTGGAATTGAAGAGCGTCATAGGCTGAAACTCCAACTGTCTGGAAGGTTGCGGCATTGGGGCTGAAGCCGACGTATGGTGTACGGAAATCAGTGTTGCCGGCATCCAGGGTGTTCCACGGCTCAACCGCAATTGGCGCGTAGTCATAGTTGATATCCACCTGGTTATCCTGATTCATCACTTCCATACCATAAGAAGAGGTTTCACCCCAGATTGGATTCGTAGGTGTTGCTATGCCCGGCTCGTTGAATGGAATCGGGATGACAGCATGGCGGCCACGGTTACCCGCATAACCAAGTGTGATAGCCACTGTGTTCATCGGTTGCCACTGCACGCTTAAGGTGTAGTTCATTGTGTAGGGCAGAACGTTGGTTTTGTCGTAAGTACCGAAGTTCAGAGGCGAGGTGCAAAGAAAGTAACCTTCCTGAGCCTGAACGCCGCCACAATTTTTTCCGAACTGTGCGAAGTAGCCGCCTGAAGGGGATCCCGTCATCTGGTTCAACTGTGCCTGCAGAGCAGAGGTGATTACACCCGGGTTTGAATTGGGAGGTGTGTATATGCCACCCTGAGCAGGAGTGCTGAATCCCAAATCACCAATTGGATTTTCAAGTGTCAAGCCCGTATCAGAATTGCCCGTGGCCAAGGCAACCAGTGGCGCTGATTCTGAAACACCGAAGGGGCCGCCAATTGAGCTGCCAGCCGGCTGGGAGAGATAGGTGAAGAGTTCGCCACGGTCAAAGTACATGCCAGCGCCGCCGCTGATGACGAGGTTGCTGTGGAATCTCGCCGGTGACCATGCAAAGCCTAAACGAGGCGAGATGCCCCACTGGCGTCCGGTTAGAGTCGACGCTGTTGTACCTGCGCTGGGATTATCCTTGTTATTGCCGGCGATTACAAATCCAGAGTTGTTTACCGTGAATCCGGTAGTAGATGTACCGGTCACGTTATACAAGTTTGGATCAAAGTTGAACATGTCACCGTATTTCTCAGTCATGCCGCCGTGGTAGTCATATCGCACACCAGCGGTAATACTGAGGTTGGTCTTGGCCTGCCATTTGTCCTGCAAATATCCGCTGAGCTCATTGGTGCGGTAGTAGCGGTCAGCAGTGTTGCGGCCTTTGTAATTACTTTCAAGAACGCTTGAACTGTGCACACTACCTTGCAGGAAGCTGTCAAAGCCATTGACCGTAGCCTGAGCATGTCCTGAGCGGTTATTGACGATATTCAGTTGTGTATAGCTGTAACCACCGCCGGCAACCAAAGTATGTGTTCCCTTGGTGAAAATCACGTTAGTTGAAGGATTGAGACGATTCTGATAGAACCCCATATCGACAAAGGCGCCTGGGGTACCAGCTGGCCCGAGGTTGAGACCTGGCGAGTATTGGTCGTTATAGCCAAAGTTATTGATCAGGATGCCGGGCATAACATTAGCAATCAAACCAGTATCTGAAGTGCCTGGCATTGGCGTTTGGTTTGCGCCTACACCTAAATTGCCACCAGCAAAAGTTTGCGTATAGTTGGAGAAAGTTCCCTGTCTTTCATATCCGAGACGCTGCTCCCAGTTCAAATTCTGTCCGATTGCAATTGTGTTTCCCAGTGCAAAGACCTGAGACCCGTTGTGCGCAGTCACCGGGAAGCCGCCCGTATTCGAGAAGCCATAAGGGCGAGTAATCGGAGCGTTCTGATAGAAATACTTGGCCGAGACGCGGTCATTCTTGCTGGCGTCATAATCCAGCGCAACGGTTGCCTGTGTGGAATTCAAACGGGCGGTACCAATCAGGAAGACGTTGGGCAAACCATATGTATATGGAGTAGTGGTCTGGGCAGAAGGAATCATGTACTGACCATTTGGCAGTTTTTCATTGAGCAAAGCCGCTGCGACGCCATCCACGCTTGTGAGTGTTGTGGGCTGTCCAAGCCAACTTGTATCAGCCGCAAGCAATCCACTTGTCGAACGGTCATCGGTCAATCCAGAAGGAACTGTCATTGTAGTGAGGCCGGTCGCATTGTCTTCATTGACGCGTTGCTGTAAAGCAACGAAGAAGAAGAGCTTGTTAGTCTTGACCGGACCACCGGCGGTAAAGCCTGAGTCCCAACGACGAAGCCATGGATTAGCCATGGAGGCCGGGAAGATGCCGAAGCCTTGCTGAGCCTCTTGATATGCCTGCCTGAAGAAGAATGGAGACGCATTCAATGCATTGTTGGCATAAGTACCATAGAGCGAGGCATGCCAGTTGTTGGTTCCGGTTTTGGTATTGACGTCAATCTGCGCACCGCTGGTGGCACCCTGCTGGGCGTCGTACATGGATGCGTTGACACGCTCTTCCGCAATGAACTCTGGCGGAGGCGAAGGCAAGCTGTTGCCGTTAGAACCATACACCGATGTACCCACTGAGAAGGAACCACCAACCGTAGGTGCGCTGCCAATGTTGAAGTTGTAACGCTGCGAGTTTGCGCCCGAGGAGCTTTTGCCGTTGAAGAGGTTTGTTGAATCAACACCATTGACCTGGAAGGTGTTTGAAGTATCGCGCTGACCGTTGGCCCAGATGGGCTGGTTTCCAAGGCCTGCGTTTGAATCAAGGTTGCTGAGCAATTCGGCATTGACACCGGGCGAGAGCACAGCCAACTGCGTGAAGCTGCCGGTTGCGAGCGGTGTGATTTCAATCTGTGTAGTGTCGAGAGTATAGCCATTGGTGGTGTCAGTTGCGTTGAGGAGCGGATTTGCGGTCACTGAAACGGACTCCGTCACCTTACCGACCTTCAACGCGGTGTTGGCAGTGGTGGCGCGGGCTTCCTGCACGGTCAGGCCCTTTGTCTCAGATGTCTCGAAGCCATCATGAGTGACCTTTATGGTGTAGGTGCCGATGGGGAGGTTGAATATCTGGTAGTAGCCGTTGGACTGGGTGGTGGTAGTGCGGGTGACGCCGATCTCGGCATCAATAGCCGTGACCTGCGCTCCGGGTATGGCAGCGCCCGAGGAATCGGTGACAGTGCCGTTGAGTGAACCCAGTGTTTGTTGCGCATGCATTGGTGACAATGCAAAGAAAACGCCGGCCAGTGCGATACAACAGAGTGCTAGACCTCTCCAAATATTGATTCTCATGGCTCTCCTCGAATGTTTGAATTTGCTGTTCATTGCTCTCTTGAAGTGAAAAAAGCTTCATGGCATGAATGCATATTTTTTTGTGATTACAGCAGCAAAACAAAGACCCCTGCCATATAGAGGTACGATTGGCAGGAAAGTGGGTACACGTAAATTTAGCTTTTTCAACAGGGGGTTGCGCGTAAATTCAACGTAAATATTTAAATTAGCTGTGGAATTCTGGCAGAAAATCATTCTGAGTTCATGAGGTTGTAATTAAACGATACATTTTGACGATTCAGTGATCCTGCGAAGCGAACAAACACGGCTGCAGAGTGACGTGCTCCGCAGCCGTTTGAAGATACTTGTTTGCTCTGGCTACTGCGACTTTGAGTGACCCACGTGAATGCGCAAACCGGTGACGAAGGCCAAAGGCAGGCTTGGATATCCGACAGGGGCAATATGCTGATTGCTGCTGAGATTCTCACCCTGTACGTAATATCCGAGCCAGGGAAGAAGCTGATAGCTGGCGCCGAGATCAGAGCGGAAAAATCTGTAGTCAAGATTGCGGTTAGGCAGAACCAGTGAATTTCCCTGATTCAGATCAGCGTAGCCGAGGAAGGTTGAATCGTCGGCGCGGCTTGAGTAAGTAGTTGTCACCGCGGCGGCAAATCCCTTGATGGAGTAGCTGGCCGTTACGAATCCCGTGTGTGGCGGACGCCGGAAAGGGCGCGCGCCTTTGAGTGGGGAGTAGATACCGACGGGTATGCCGTCGAAGGTTGGCGCGTATCCGCCGAGCAAAGCCGCATTGTCACTGGAGAAAGATTTTTGCACGACTGAATCGAGGTAGGTATAACCGCCTCGGAGAAAGAGATTGCGTCCGATACCGCCTTCAAGTGTGGTTTCAATGCCCAGCGCCCGAAAGCTAAGTGAGTTGAGGTCGAGCGAATAAGCGTTGTTGTTATTGAGAAAAGCCTGCAACTCCTGCTGCTGTTGAGGCGTGAGGTTTGGCAAGAGCGATGGAATCAAGCCCGCACCGACCGATTCAATTTCTTTGCCGTACTGGTTGTGGAAGAAGTTTACACGCCAAACTAAATGCTCCTGCCAGAATGCTTGTTGCGCTCCACCTTCCCAGGTTCGCGCAGTAGGCGCCTGGATGGGCAAAATTCCAAGTTGGTTAATCGTCGCCTGGCCGCCATTCTGCTGAAGGAAGTTGTAAAGCGAACCAATTTGTTCAGTCAGCGCCGGCTCTCGAATGCCTTGCGCAAAGCTGAAGTTGATACGTGTCCCGCCCCAGAAGCCTTTGCGGGGGCGCACAACATAATAGCCAAAACCGAGGCGAGGCGAAACTCCGTTGCCGATTAATTCGTAGTGCTCAAAGCTGGTGCCGAGGTTGTAGAAGAATCGATTTTTGAAGTCGCCGTGCGCGGCAACAATGTAATCGTAGTTGGTGCGCTGGATGGATTCATTGATTCCGTAGACAGGCTCGCGCTCATATCCATATTCACGTTCGACATGAAAGCCCGCTGTTAATTCGACGTGCGGCGTGACTTGATAATCACCCTGGTAGTTGAAGAGATTGCGCTCGGTGCCCAAATCAAGACGGTTGGGATAGACGCCACCATTTGCGGCGCTGTAATTGAGAAGCGCAGGGCCCATGATGCTGAAGCCGTTTGCGCCGTGAATTTTCACAACGAGACCGTAATAATTTCCGCCGGTGTATGAGTTGGGCGCACCATCGCAAGTGCCGGAGGGATAACAAAGGCCCGCTGGATACCATTGCTGCGACTCTTCGCGCTTGCGAGCGGCACCCAGTTGAAAACGATTGTGGAAGTCGGCCGTGGTTTGATTGTCAAGCACGCCGCCCAGATAGAGGTCCTGGTCGCCTTCCTTTCGATCATCGCTGATGCCGTAAAAGGCGTAGGCGTTGGGAACGCCGGTTGCGTCAACGCCATAGCGAACGGTTGCGCGAATCTGCGTGCTGCCACTCGGCTGCCAGCCGAAATTTCCTGCGCTTGTGGCAACGTGATACTCATCCAAGGGAATGGAATTTCCCGTCTGAAACCAACTGAAGGCTCCAAAGTAGTCGAGCGTTTTATGCGTGCCCGCAACTTCAAGTTCTTCGCGCGAAGTATTGAAATTTCCCGCGTCGCCCTCAAGAAGAAACGAAGGAAAACTTGTGGTTCCATGTGGCGTTGTAAAGCTGACGACTCCGCCTGAAGCATCAGCGCCGTAGAGATTCGAGTTGGGTCCGCGATAAATTTCGACTTGCTCAAGGGCGGTTGTGCTGACCGGGCCAAAATCAAAGCGGCCGCCGATATCGCCCGCATTCTGGCCGTCGAAGAGCATCTTGTTGGCATCTGAATCGGCGCCGCGTAAAAACACCGAGGTCTGTGCGCCGCGCTGTCCTACTTGTTCAACCACCGCTCCGGGAACTGTGCGCAGAATGCCGACAATATCGGAGTGGCCCATCAAATCCTGTGCGTTAAGAACCGTGGTGGCATTAGTCGTCTGCTCTTGCGGGGTGGGCGTTCCCGTGGCCGTAACTACGATAGACTCGCGCACCCACTCCGGCTCAAGCACGAGCTTGCGTTCAATATTGTCGAGCGTGCCGGCATAAAAATCCGGCGTAGAGAGTTGACGAAAACTGGAGGCTTTGATGACAAGAAAAACATGGCCCGGCGTTCCGGTTGTCAATTGAAAACTGCCATCTGAGGCTGAGACTGCTGAAGTCACAACGTGGCCATTCATGACGAGCATCACTGTGGCGCCGCGAATTGCAGCGCCGGAAGGATCAGTAACAGTGCCACGGATTGAGGCCGCGTGAGCTGCGGAGGCAAATGTCAGGAGCGTCAGGAGAGAGAAACAAAGCCGAGTAACGCGAAGAGATTGAAGGTGAAAACGACGCGAGAATAGCTCGCGGTGACGGAGAGAAAATAACATGATGGCTCCTCTGATCCCCCTCGGGACCGAAGCGGGTGCTGGAGGCAATGGACCGGTCTCCTGACTCGCGCCGATTCGGCAGCCTTCCCGAAAGCTTTTTTCAGCTCCAGTGGCATTGCGCCGATTCCATGCTGAATTCCTCACCTAATATAAGGACGAGGCCTTCAACGAGTGCGCTCACAGTTGCGGGGCAGTGGCGGATTTTCACCGCCTTCCCGAACATCCATGCGTATCTAGTTATGGGTTGCACGCAGAACTCAAAATCCCGCGCAAAATTATTCATCAGGCTGAAAACTATCCTACAAGATTGCACTCTATTGAAATTCCAGGCTCACTGAGGTTTTGCAGTCTCGCAGAAAAAATTGTTCATCAGGACAAAGATTCAGCAATTTCTGCCCGCAAATAAAATTCTCCTCACCATGTCGAGCATCGGAAGGAGCAATTAATTTCTGGTGACCCCGGGAAGATTCGAACTTCCGACACGCAGTTTAGGAAACTGCTGCTCTATCCACCTGAGCTACGGGGCCACGTTTATTATCAATAGGTTACCATGTCGTCGCAATCTTTCGGGTTACAGTTAGTCCCCGGGTGATTGACAGGTCCGCTGCGCGGATGGTCTGAAGGGCGGCACGGAATGGTGTCAAAATAAATCACGATATCAACAAGGTAGCATCACATATATTCCTCGTGCACGTGACTATTCATGGAGAGTTCGCTTTCAGAATGGGCTGAGGCGAAGCGCATGCAGAAGTCCATAACGCTGATCAGAGTTAACTATCCAAAGACAGTGACTTCATTTCTGCCTGCATTAAACTTGCTCAGATACACCAAAGAATCACGCATCTTCGCATCAGCGAAAATGCGCTTTGCAAAATGAGCACATTCATGTTCTGAAATAGGATTGACTCACTTTAGAGAATAACGATTCACATTCAAGAGTGAGCAGGGACTCAGCCTATTGCGCATGCGCTCAATAAACTGAGTCCCTGGTCTTTTGCATTCTATTTTGCACCTTCCGGCGCATTCAGGTTGCGAACAAGCCAGGGAATAATGACCTGTTTGAAGATGCGAGGGTCAGGCCAGACACCGACTTGTCTTCCCAGGTGACCTCCTTGTGGATTGATCCAGGCTTCCTTGGGCACGTCACCACTGTCCATTAATTCGTAGACATCGGAGATGGGGACTTGCGTATCCTTGGTGCCTGCAAGAATCAACATCGGCGTTGTGGGTTGACCCAGAATATGCTGGTTCACCAGAGACATCTTCGCAAATACATCGGCGACCTGATCCAATGTCGTCACGCCATCGAGAATCGACATGAGCGCCGGCACTTGATCGAAGAGATACTCGCGATTTCCCATTAGCGAATTCATCACAAACTCTTTTTTAAAGAAGAGGTCTGTGGGGGGAGATTGCACACTGACACACTTCAAACGCTTTCTTTCAACGACTGACATTTTTGTGCCCCAGTAAGCTCCCCAGCTCACGCCATGCATGGCGATGCGGGTAGGGTCAATCTCTTTGCGTGTGGCAAGGTAATCGAGTACACGCGTGAACAAACGGTCGGCGGTCGGGCTTGCCTTGATCGGCGATTGTCCTGTACCCGGTCCATCGATAGCAAGATATCCAATACCGAAGGGTAGAATCGCGCTGAAACTCTCCGTGAGATCTTCTTTGCGGCTATCAAGGCCGTTGACCGCGATCACCAGCGGTACCGGACCCTTGGCATCCTTAGGCAAGCGCAGGTAACCGATGATCTCTTTGCCTTCAAATGGAATGCGTACTACCTCGAGCGGTGGATCAAAAAACTTTGCATGGGCTAAATAGGCATTGAGAGCCTTGGCATAGGACTCTTTCTTTCCGGGTGAAGTTGGCACAGGCCAGCGGCCAAATGAGTAGAGGCGCCAGGCGCGAATATAGTCTGCATTTGCCTTGGAGGGGTCAGTTGATTCCAAGCTCTTGCCTTCGGCCATATAACGATCGGCGACGCCCATGAAACCAGCGGCCCACTCATCTTTGTCGGAGGTATGGATGGACTTGAAGGCTTCGCGCACATCGTTAGGATCGAGGCCGATCAGCGGATAGCCTCCGACTTCTGCGCGATGCACCGCCTCCACCTTGATTTCTTCGATCGTGCGCTCTTTGTGTTCCTGTGCAAAAGTCAAGGAAGTAAACGCAAGCACTCCAATGCTGAACAATCCGGCATATGTGGAAACTCTTAGATTCATTCTTATCTCCTGAAAGGTAGGGATGGATGGGGCTGCACAAGTTGAGAAGCATCGTCGCAACAAAATGCCAGTAAAGTTGATGAGGAAAAACGGCGCAGCGATTACACTGCGCCTCATAGTTGCATTGCCACAGTCCAACATGCTAGTAAGTCAGCTTCAAACCAAGTTGAATCGCCCTGCTTCCACCGGAACCAATTACCGGGTTCGATGCAGCTACATCCGGCGTCGCGCACGAGCAACCGAAACTGCTCGGGCCTGATGGATCATTGTGTGCCCATCCATTTTGCCCACCGTAGGGATTGGCGAAATTGGGGTGGTTGAGAATGTTGAAAAACTCAGAACGGAATTGCGCCGTGTAGCGATCTCGGAACTTCCATACCTTGTCCACTGAAAAATCAAGGTTAATGTAGCCATTATCGCGGAAGATGTTACGGCCCATGGTACCGAAGGTTGCCGGAGCTGGCGGCGTCATAACCGAGCTATTGACTTTGTAACAGCCAGCAAAGTTAAGCGACTCAATATTGCCATTAGCTACACAGAGAGGATCACTAGAAGCAGGACTATCTCCTTGAACCGGATCGAAAGGAGCGATAGCACCATTGCCGGGGAGATAGTTGACGGGATTCGTATTGCCGGATTTAAAGTCACCGGGTTTACCGGTGAAGTTCCACCGATCGGTGGCTTCACCCGTAAAACTCAAATCATTTCCTGTATCCATCGGGCCCCAAGGCTGTGCGCCATAAAGGCTGAAAATTGCAACCGTTTCCCAGCCTTTGAGGGTTTGTGCGAAGTCCTTCCTGGGTGAAGGAATCTGGTAGGTGGCAGAGACTGTGAGGCGGTGGCGAATGTCAAAGTCGCTGCTGGCATACTCTCTGGATGCGTTGTAGCTATCCTGCGGAATGCCCAGGCCGGCAGCAAAGTCCCAGTTGGCGCCCACATCGTCCAGTGCATGCGAGTAAGTGTAACCAACCACGGTCATGAGATTGTGAAAGTTCTTGGCCGTAAAGGTAACCTGCATACCGTTGTAGTTTGATTTGTAAATGTTCCCCATTTGGTAGATGTAACTAAGGTAGGGGAAGGCTGCGTTGAAGGGGCGACCTGTTTGTTCATCGCCATAAGCATAAGGAACGACCTCATTGGCCGGGATGTTCTGGTTGATGTCATGAATGCCAACCAGTTGTGATCCATGCCCGCCCACGTATGCAACTTCGAGCATCAAATCCTGAGTGAAGGAGTGTTGCACGTTCAATGTCCAACTGTAGTACTTCGGTGTGCGCAGGTTCTTGTTGACACCCAAAATACTGCACGGGTTGGCACCGCAGTCGATGGTTCCAGTTGGAAACACCGTAGAGGGTGCAACAGCATTCCAATTGAGACTCGTGCCCAAAAAATTCACCGTACCCGTATCAATCGTGCCGGTACCCTGCGTGCCGCCAGGACCTACACCAAGAGCGCCGGTGGGAATGCTACCCAGACCAAGCGAGTTGTTAAAGGCGAGGAAGGATTCCCAGTTGAGTGTTTCGTAAATGATTCCGCCACCGGCGCGGATGACGGTACGTCCGTTGCCAAATGGATCCCATGAGAATCCAACGCGAGGAGCAAAATTGGTGTGGTCACCGTTGTAAGGAGAACTGATTCCCTGTCCAACCTGCTGCAGTCCGGCGGTGGGATCAAAGTTACCCAGCAGATTATGCTGCTCCTTGATGATGGTACTCAATTCATAACGGAGACCGAGGTTGAAAGTGAGATTCTTGCGGATCCGCCAGTCATCCTGCGCAAAAGCTGCAAATCCATAATTGGAGATGTTGCGTGTCGGGTCTCCGACGAGCTGACTGCCCGATGAAGGATAGCCGGAGAAGTAGTCCAACAGAGGATTGGGCGTCAATCCAGCAGAGGAAAGCGCGGGGTTGTCGACGAAACCAAATTTGATGCGGCCACGGCCTCCGCCATAAGCTCCGCCGCTGAAGCTGTCACGGTGAATCTCGCCACCGAATTTGAAGGCGTGATTACCGTGAATGTAAGAGACATGGTCAATGAACTGGTATCGATCATCCGGCCCCTGAACCTTTGGCCAGTTGAATCCGCCAAGGCCTTCGCCCGCGCCAGCGTTATCCCATCCAGCGATATTGATTCTTGGCAGTCCGCCATAGAGTGGGTTGGTGATGCCGGTATTCAGGCCATAAGTAGACGCCAGGACACCGTGATCGTTGGTGAATGTGGGCTGATAAAGAGTATTGAATCCAATCCTTGCCTCATTGACCCAGCTGGATGATGGTATCCAAGTCCAGTTCAAACCCACGACCTGAGCACGGGTGTGAATCTGGGTGAGCCATTTCGTTTGCAACTCGTTGGCATCAGAGACGGTGCCATTGTTATTGCCGAAAAAGTACATCCCATTGAAGGTGTGCCGGTCGCCAATGTGGTAATCGACTTTGCCAACGGCATTGTCACTGTTAACTGTGTTGGGCAAGCCATAGTAGATGCTTGTTGCACCTAATACACTGGTTCCCAGGTTGGTGGGAAAGCCACTTCCATTGCATGTGACTGGCGGTCCAAGTACGCAGCCGGCAATTTGCAGACTGGGAGAGCTGACGGGGATCCCTGCAGTTACCAATGCTGTAATTGCGTCCGGCAAACTATTCGAAATGCCGTTTGCGCCTCCGCCAAGCGAAACCGTCGCAGGTGTTCCCAATGCACTGATACTCGTCACCGTGTAGCGCTGACCTTCGTAGCCGCCAAAGAAGAAGAGCCGATCTTTTTTGATTGGGCCGCCTATCGTCGTGCCGTATTGCTTCAGGGTGCGTGGATTCTTCTCACCCCCGGAAATCGGGTTGAAGTAATTGCGCGCGTCCAGTGGGGTATCACGGAAAAAGCCAATGCCTGTGCCGTGAAATGTATTGGTGCCCGACTTGAGAGCCACGTTGACAATCGCGCCTGGCTTCCAGCCATACTCTGCAGGTGGATTTTCAATCAAATTAAATTCCTGAATGGCGTCGACGGGAAGAATGGTGGCGGAGTCACCGGCAATTCCAGCTCCGTTGATAATGCTTTGCCCGGAGAATGGCTCACTGTTGAATAAACCATCGACGATATAGCCATTGTCCTCAGCGCGTGCGCCGTTGGTGCTGGTGGTTGAAAAACCTCCTCCGGGATAGCGCATGACTCCAGGGCGCAGTTGAAGCAGATTTTCGTAATTTCGCCCGTTCAGAGGCAACTCCATGATCTGTTCTGTTTCCAGCGTGCCACCGAGACTGGATGAGGTGACATCCAAAAGTGGTGGAGCAGATGTTACGATGATGGTCTCTGATACCTGACCAGGCTGCAAGGCAAAATCGACTCTTACATCTTTTGCAACTTCTACGCGAACATTCGGCTGCTCACTGTTTTTAAAGCCGGGGATAGCCACACTGACCTTGTAGTAGCCAGGTGTCAACTCTGGTGCTGAATACTCGCCACCTGAACTCGTCTTGAGAGTACGCGTCGTGCCACGCTGCAAATCGGTGATTAGAACTGTAGCGTTTGGCAGTAAAGCACCCGCTTGGTCCGTTACTCTGCCCAGAATGCGGCCAGTATCACTTTGGCTGAGCACATAGACGGGACAAAGAAGCACTCCAAGCAGAGACACAATTTGCAGCAATAGAGAAAACCTGCGCATTACGAAACCTCCAAGGTCAAGTACACCGACCTGGTATGACAGCTTATCCACTAAACCTCCAAGATTGTCAATAATTATTTTATTGACCACTTTTTAAGAGGTCGTGGTATAGTGGCATACCAGAAGCTAGTCATCACATTTTCCATCCCGTCTACCCGGAGATTGCTCATGCCAATTACCACCACTAACCCCTTTACCGGTGAGACGCTGAAGACCTTTGAAGCTCTGACTCCAGATCAGATTGAAAGCAAACTTGCGCTGTCCGCATCAACTTTTGTCCGTTATCGGCAGACTGCATTCAAGCAGCGTGCCAACTGGCTGATAAAGGCTGCAGAGATCCTCGACCGGGATAAAGATCCTCTTGCCCGACTGGTAACACTCGAAATGGGAAAGCCCATCGGCGCATCCGTTGCTGAAATTGAAAAGTGCGCGTTGGTATGCCGTTACTATGCCGAGCACGCTGAAAAATTTCTTGCTGACGAACCACTGCACACGAACGCTTCGAAGAGTTTTGTCCGCTATTTACCCCTGGGGACGATATTCGCAATCATGCCCTGGAATTATCCTTTCTGGCAGGTGATTCGTTTTCTGGCCCCTGCGTTGATGGCAGGAAATGTTGGCTTGCTAAAACATGCTTCAAACGTTCCGCAGTGTGCTGTAGAAATTGAAAGAATCTTCGTTGAAGCGGGTTTCCCGGAAGGCGCATTTCAAACACTTTTGATTGGCTCCGACAAGGTGGATGGCATCCTCGGCGATCCGCGTGTTGTCGCAGCGACTATCACGGGCAGCGAAGATGCGGGCATCCAAGTCGCGATTGGAGCGGCAAAACGCGTAAAAAAGGTGGTTTTGGAATTGGGCGGCAGCGATCCGTTCATCGTGATGCCGAGCGCAAATATCGATAAAGCTGTTGAATCGGGTGTCAAGGCCCGCGTGCTGAATAACGGCCAATCCTGCATAGCCGCTAAGCGCTTTATTGTTCACGACAAGATCGCCGACGAGTTTGAAAAGAAATTTGTGGCTGCAATGAACGCACTAACTTTGGGCGATCCATTTGACGAAAAGACGGACGTGGGCCCTCTGGCAACTGCGAGTGCAGTGCGCGATCTGGTACGCGATGTGCAGAAGACGGTTGAGGCTGGCGGACGAGTGCTGACGGGAGCGACTGTAGTTGATAGGCCGGGTTATTTTTATGCGCCGACGGTGCTGACAGACATTCCGGAAAACTCGCCGGCTTATCGTGAAGAATTCTTCGGCCCTGTTGCTTCAATCTTCCGCGTTGCTAATTTGGATGAGTCAATCAGAATTGCCAATAATGTGCGTTTTGGACTCGGATCAAGCGCGTGGACTGAGAACCCTGACGAGCAAGAGCGCTTTATCAATGAACTCGAGGCCGGCATGGTCTTCATTAACAATTTTGTTGCATCCGATCCACGGATCCCCTTCGGCGGCGTGAAAATGTCCGGCTTTGGACGTGAACTCGGGATACACGGAATCAGGGAATTTGTGAATGCCAAGACGGTTTGGATCAAGTGAAGGAAAGTTGTTGACCGTTTTATGGGCTAGCGGTATGATGGCTTTACAAATATTCCATTCAGGGGCGGAAATATGAACTTTTTTACCCTTCCGTTGACTGCCATATCCGTTGCCCAATCTGTAATGACACATGCGAGGTGGATAAATGTATAAAGCAGTTCGCACATCCCGGCTGTATGAACAAATTGTTCAGCAGATTGAAGATTCAATCCTGAGCGGAGTACTAAAGGCCGGCGAGCAACTACCGTCTGAGCGGGAATTGGCGACTCGCTTTGGAGTCAGTCGCACAGCCGTTCGCGAAGCGGTCAAAGCGCTCAGCGAAAAAGGGCTTGTTGAAGCCTACACGGGCCGCGGCACCTTCGTTACCGATGCCACATCCCAGGTAATGCGCCAGTCACTGGATCGGATGATCAGGATTGGACAGCCTGAGGGTTCTGTTTACCTTGTTGAATTGAGGGAGATTTTCGAACCCGAGATTGCTGCCCTGGCGGCTCTCCGAGTGGAAGAGTCACATCTCACTCAGATGCGCGAAGCAATCGCCATTATGGATCGAAGTATGCATAATCCCGATGCATACATTGAAGCCGATCTGGATTTTCATCTCGCACTGGCGGAAGCTGCAGGCAATCCACTGGTCTTGTCACTTCTTGATTCAATCGTCGAACTTCTGCGTGAGCAGAGAATTCGTATCTTCACTCATGCTGGTGGCCCAAAGCGCGGACAGGAACATCACAAGCTGATACTGGCTGCAATTGAACAGCGTGATCCTTTGCTCGCCCGCAACTGCATGCGAGCTCACCTTAAACAGGTGCGAGAAGACTCTCACGCCGCTAAAGAGATGAGCGACGCGCGCATTACGGTCGCTCAATAGAAAGTTACGGAGGACGAAGGAGATGGCAAAGCTTGGCTTCATCGGTCTTGGTGTCATGGGCAGCGAAATGGTGGATCGCCTTCTGCTAAAGGGTCACCAGGTAACTGGTTATAACCGCACACGCTCTAAGGCTGACCGGCTGATCAAGAAGGGGATGGTCTGGGCAGATTCACCGCGAGCAGTAGTTGAATCCTGCGACGTTACCTTCACTATGGTTACAAACAGCGCTGCCATTAACGCCATCTTCGACGGGCCGGATGGGCTGCTGGCAGGACTCAAGCCTGGTCATATTCATATCGACATCAGCACGGTTAGTCCTGAGGTCAGCAGGAAGCTGGCTGAGAAAGTGCGCGAAAAAGGCGCAGACATGATCGACTCGCCAGTTTCGGGCAGCGTCATTACGCTGCAAAAAGGGCAACTCTCTGTGATGGTTGGCGGGCGCAAAGAGACTTTCGACAAGGTGAAGACCATTCTTGAAGACATTGGTCCCAAAGTCACTTATGTTGGCGGCAACGGCCTTGCGTTGGCGTTGAAGATTGCCATTAACCTCAGCCTCGCCGTTCAGATGCTGGCCTTCTCTGAAGGCGTCTTGCTAGCCGAAAAATCCGGCGTTTCGCGCGAAGTTGCTGTTGACGTTCTAATTCACAGTGCGATCGCCTCGCCCATGGTTGTTTATCGCGGACCCTTTGTTCTGGAGTTGCCTGAAGAGGCATGGTTCGATGTCAACATGATGCAAAAAGATATGCTCCTTGCCATGGACATGGGCCGCGCGCTTGACGTGCCTTTGCCCTCGACTGCAATCAGCAATGAGATTCTGACCGCTGCACGTGGCATGGGCCTGGCCAAGGAAGACTTCGCCGTCATGTTTGATGTGCTGGCTGCTATGTCCGGAGTCAAACGTTAAAAAGCAACACGGAGATCAGCATGACAAATGAAAACTTGGACACAAGTCAGCTACTCCACCTGTATCGACAGATGGTCAGCATACGCGCCTTTGAAGATCAGGTGAATGAATTTTACACACACGCGAAGATGCCCGGCCTCGCGCACTCTTATGCGGGTGAAGAGGCGATTGCTGTTGGCATTTGCGCTGCTCTCACCAATGCGGATTACATCACGAGTACGCATCGCGGACACGGACATTGTCTCGCCAAGGGCGCTTCGATGGATCGCATGTTTGCCGAGTTGTTGGGAAAGGAAGCTGGATATTGCAAAGGCAAAGGCGGTTCCATGCACATTGCCGACTTCGCAACCGGCAACCTCGGCGCCAATGCCATCGTGGGTGGCAGCATGGGAATTGCAACTGGCGCTGCATTCGCATCCAAATACCTCAAGCAAAAAAACGTTGCCGTTTGTTTCTTTGGTGAAGGCGCCATCGGGCAGGGCCTCTTCTACGAAGAGTTGAACCTTGCTTCATTGTGGAAGTTGCCCGTCATCTACGTTTGCGAAAATAATAATTACTCCGAGTACACTCACTTCACCGAGACAACTGCAGGCGACATCATGGCGCGCGCTAGTGCTTTTGGAGTGGTTGCAGAGACAATCGATGGACAGGATGTGCGCACTGTTAACACTGCGGCTTCCCGTCTGATCGATCGCGCGCGCAATGGTGAAGGTCCCGCTCTGCTGGTTTGCGAAACCTATCGCTACGGCGGGCACCATGTCGGCGACATCAATCGCACCTACTACCGGACCAAGCAGGAAGAGCAGTTGTGGCAGACCGAGCGCGATCCGATCAAAATTTTTGCCCGTCAATTGATGGATGAAAAAATCACCGACGCAGCTGGACTGATGGCCATTGACGCTGCCGTGAAAACTGAAATTTCCGCCGCCGCCGAGTTTGCCTTGAATGCGCCTTACCCAAGCGCAAGTCAAGCAGAAGAGGACGTCTATGCCGCCAGTTGAAATACGCGAATTGACCTTTGCTCAAGCTGTCAAAGAAGCCATCGCTGAAGAGATGCGCCGTGATTCAACCGTCTGCCTTCTCGGCGAAGATGTAGCCGAGGCAGGCACACCCTTCAAAGTACTCTCGGGATTGGTCGAGGAATTTGGAACTGATCGTATCATCGACACGCCGATCTCTGAAGCCGGCTTCACTGGGCTTGCGGTTGGTGCTGCTATGACCGGAGTGCGGCCGATCGTCGACATTATGTTTGGCGACTTCATTACACTCACTATGGATCAGATGGTGAATCAGGCTGCCAAGGTTCACTATATGTCCGGCGGCAAGTGGAAAGTCCCCATGGTGATGCGTACGACTCTGGGCGCGACTCGACGTTCCGGTGCGCAACACTCGCAATCCCTGCACGCATGGTTCAGTCATATTCCCGGCTTGAAAGTTGTGATGCCTTCAACGCCCTACGATGCCAAGGGGCTACTGAAGAGCGCCATTCGCGATCAGAATCCCGTCATCTTCTTTGAAGACAAGATGATGTACAAGCAGCGTGGCCCAGTTCCTGAAGAAGAGTATCTGATTCCCCTCGGTGTGGCAGACATCAAGCGTCTCGGAAGTGACATCAGCCTGGTTGCTACCAGCAGCATGGTTCAAGTCGCACTGGGCGCGGCTGATCTTTTGCAGAAGGTGGGCATCAGCGCTGAGGTGATAGATCCGCGAACCACTTGGCCGCTAGACGAAAAGACGCTGATTGAATCAGCGAAGAAGACTTCACGCGCCATTGTGCTTGACGAAGGCTATGAGCGTTATGGCGTAACAGCAGAATTGGCTGCTGTCATCGCATCAGGTGCATTCTATAATCTTGACGCACCGGTGTTGCGAATGGGAGCGATGCACGTCCCGATTCCCTTCTCACCTCCGCTTGAAGACGTGACCGTCCCGACGGAAAAAACTGTTTTTGATGCCGCTTGTAAACTCTGCGGCCACTCACAAAAATAATTCACACCGAGTAACAGCACACGGAGGCAAGTGATGGCTTTACCGACTTACGGAACCATGGCAGTGGATTGGGAACAACGTGTAGATTTCGAACGCCTGCGAACTGAGCGATTGTCACGCGCAAAAGCGGCGCTGGCTGCATCTTCAATGGGCGCGCTACTCTGCTTTGACATGAACAACGTGCGCTACCTGACCGCAACGCACATCGGAACCTGGGCGCAGGACAAGGCCAATCGATTTACCCTGCTGCCGCAGAATGACGAGCCCATTCTTTGGGACTTCGGCTCTGCTGCGCGCCATCATCAGTTGCATTGCCCCTGGCTCGGCGAGCGTTCACGACCCGGTATCTCCATGTTGCGCGGTACCATGTCTGCAAATATGGGCAGAGCTGAAGATGTAGCTAAAAAGATCCGTATCGAGCTTGAACAACGCGGACTTCACAAACAGCCGGTTGGAATCGACATTGTGGAGTTGCCGGTTTTGTTCGCCCTGCAACGCGAAGGCATCGAAGTCGTTGATGGGCAGGAGTTGATGTCCACAGTGCGCATGATCAAGACGCGGGATGAGATTGCTCTGCTGAATCAATCCGCTTCATTAGTCGATGCAGCATACGATGCACTCTACCGCGCGATGAAGCCCGGCATGCGGGAGAATGAAGCAGTCGGATTGGTAAGCAAAGTTCTCTACGACCTCGGCTCGGAGTATGTTGAAGCTGTCAACGCCATCTCCGGCGAGCGTTGCAATCCGCACCCGCATGTTTTCTCCGATCGCATTTTGCGCCCAGGGGATCCTGCGTACTTTGACATTCTTCACTCATACATGGGCTATAGAACCTGCTACTACCGCACTTTTGCTGTGGGCTACAGTACGCGCCCGATGGTTGATGCCTACAAGCGCTGCCGCGATTATCTGGATGCCGCCATTGAGTTGGTTCGCCCTGGCCGAACGACTGGAGAGATTGCATCGCTCTGGCCGAAGGCGCAGGACTTTGGCTTTCCTAATGAAGAAGCGGCTTTTGCGCTCCAGTACGGCCATGGGATCGGACTTGCGATTTGGGAGAAGCCCATCATCAGCCGGCTTGTCTCGTTTGAACATCCGCAAGTGATTGAGCCCGGCATGGTCTTTGCGCTCGAAACTTTCTGGCCTTCTTCCGATGGCTGGAGTGCAGCGCGCATTGAAGAAGAAATAGTCGTCACTGAGACTGGGCACGAAGTCATCACGCGATTCCCCGCTGAAAAACTGCTCGTCGCCGGCGCACCTTACTTCACCTCGGGTGGCGAGTTGCCAACAACACGTGAAACACAGGATGCACTCAATCCTGAAGTCAAAGCGATGGTCAAAGCAGTGGACGACGCAAAAAAATAGCTCGGCGAGCGAGAGGAGCGGAGCCCGAGCAGAGTTTTTCTGTTGGCTCCAGAAAAAATGGCAATTGATGTCGTAATGCCTGCGCTCGAAATGGCGCAGGAGACCGGAAAACTCGTCACATGGCTCAAGAAGGAAGGCGAGAGCGTCGCCAAAGGTGAGCTGCTACTAGAAGTTGAAACCGACAAGGCTATCGTTGAAATCGAATCTCCGGGTGATGGAATTCTCAGCGGTGTGCGTGTTCAAGAAGGCGATGTGGTGCCGGTGGGCGAAACCATCGCATGGTTGCTGGCAGCCGGAGAAGCCATTCCCACAGAAACCGCGCCTGAAGCTTACTCTGCGCGCGGGGGCAGCACAAGCAAAGCAGCCACGCATACCCCCGAAGTCGTACAAGCTACGTCCGTGTCACAGTTATCTGCGCAAATCTCGCCCAAAGCGCGCCGATTGCTGCGCGAGCACGAAATTGATGCCAGCGAAGTGCGCGGAACAGGCCCCGAAGGAACCATCACCGCTGAAGACGTGCTCGCATTTGTTGAAGCTAAGCAGAATGCTTCCCCTGTAAAGACGGCATCAACTAGCACGATCGCTCGCTTGATGGCCGAGCGCACTACCGAGAGCTGGACGACTGTTCCGCATTTCTTTCTCACGCGCGACGCCGACGCAGGAGGATTGCTTGATGCGCGTGAGCAGCGCGCCGCCAGTTTTGAGAAGCAGCACGGCGTACGATACACGCACACGGACGCACTGGTTAAGTTGATTGCAGTTACTCTGGCCAAGCATCCAAAAATCAACGCAAGTTGGATCGATGGGGCAGTGCAGTTCAACGCGGACGTGAATGTTTCCATCGCCATGGCCGTCGATGATGGCGTTGTCACTGCAGTCATTCACCATGCCGACACGCTCACAATTCCTGAGATTGCCGCGCTGCGGTTCGAATTGACAGGTAAGGCTCGTGCAGGCCGCCTGCGTTCGAACGACGTTACTGGTGGTACATTCACCATCAGCAATCTCGGTATGTATGGGATTGATTCCTTCAATGCCATCATCACGCCGCCTCAGGCAGCGATTCTTGCCGTGGGAAGAATCGCCGAGCGTGTTGTTGCCGTAGATGGCAAGGCCGTCGTCCGGCCCACAATGACACTGACCCTTTCCGTCGATCACCGCATTGCCGACGGTGCGCGTGGGGCTGTGTTTCTGGACGCATTAGCAGAAGCCATTCGCAACCCGCTACCCTGGCTTGCATAACTAGGTCTAAAAACTTCCTTCCCCGGAGAGCACGACAATGGCTATCGAAAGCAACGAGAAATTCGTGGCTGTGAAGAAACGCAAGCCCTTCTATGCAAGCTTCTGGATGCAAATCTGCTTCTCCATTATTGTCGCTGCTCTCCTGGGATATTTAAGTCCTGCCTATGCCGTGGCAATGAAGCCATTGGGCGATGCATTCGTCCGGCTTATCACCATGATTATTCCGCTCATCATTTTCTGCACAGTTGTTACCGGCATTGCCGGAATGCAAGACATGAAAAGGGTGGGGCGAGTCGGCATTAAAGCCCTGATTTACTTTGAGCTGGTTTCGACGCTTGCCTTGTTCATTGGCCTGGTAGTCGGGAATGTTACCCAACCTGGCAGCTCGCTGCATATTGACCCATCTACGCTCGATGCCAAGTCTGTTGAAGGCTACTCCGGCTTGGCAAAGGCGCAGAGTGTGCCAGATTTTCTGCTGCATATTATCCCCACCACTGTTGTTGATGCGTTCGCCAAGGGTGACATTCTGCAGGTGCTGTTGATCGCTGTCCTTTTTGGCCTGGCGCTCTCTGTCATGGGTGAGCGCAGCAAGCCGCTGCTTTCTTTGTTGGAAAATTGCACGCACGCGGTTTTCGGAGTCGTCAATCTACTCATGCGCTTCGCTCCCATCGGCGCATTCGGCGCTATGGCCTTCACCATTGGCAAGTACGGCATCGCTTCGCTTGGTCCGTTGCTTCGCTTGATCGGAACCTTCTATCTCACTTCGATCGGTTTTGTCATTGTGGTGCTGGGCGCTATCGCACTCACCTCCGGATTCAACATATTCCGCTTTCTGCTCTATATCAAAGATGAGATTCTATTGGTCCTGGCGATCAGCTCCTCTGAACCGGCAATTCCAACACTGATGGCCAAGCTCGAAAAGTTAGGCTGTTCGAAAACTTTGGTTGGGCTCGTCGTTCCCACCGGCTACACATTTAATACCGATGGTTCCAGCCTGTACATGACTCTCACCGCACTCTTTGTTGCGCAGGCTACGGGAATACATCTCACGCTCACGCAACAGATGACCATCTTCGCCGTCGCCATTCTCACATCAAAAGGAGCAAGCGGCGTACAAGGCGCTTCGTTCGTTGCTCTTGTAGGAACATTGATGGTTGTTCCCACGATTCCAGTTGCTGGAATGGCGCTGGTGCTGGGCATTGATCGATTTATGAGTATGTTCCGCGCATTGATAAATATGATCGGCAACGGTGTAGCTACACTGGTCATCTCGCGCTGGGAAAAAGAGCTGGATGGTCAAACTCTGCGGAAGAATTTGAACACAGATCCATATCTGGCACTCGAAGAACTCTCCTGATCATCTGACAACATCACGGCGGATTTAAAATCGAAGCGCAACATGTATCCATTCAGGCAAGAATTGCTTTGATCTCCTCAACATTTGGGACGCGGCCATAGAGCATGACCCTTCCATCAACTACCAACGCAGGTGTCTTCATTACCCCGGAGCGCACAATCGCCTGAATGTCAGTGACCTTTTCGAGGGTAAACTCCATGCCGAGTTCCCTGGCGGCAGTATCCACGTTGTTTGCCAGCCGCACACAGTTTGCACATCCTGAACCAAGTATCTGCAGAGTTGTCATGATTTCGTCTCCTTTAATTTTTTTCACATCAAAATGTTGAACAGATAGCCGACGATGAGGATCCCCACCGCAACGACTCCAACGAAAACCGCTATCAGTTGCGGACGGAGCACCTTGCGCAGAATGATGGTCTCTGGGAATGACAAACCAATGACCGACATCATGAAGGCCAGCACCGTGCCCAGTGCAGCGCCCTTTTGCAACAGCGCCTGCACCACCGGAATGATTCCGGCGGCATTTGAATACATGGGAATGCCAATCAGCACCGCCAAAGGAACCGACCACCACGCTCCTTTGCCCATGATGTGCGCCATAAAGTTTTGTGGCACATAGCCGTGGATTCCTGCGCCGACAGCGATACCCGCAATCACGTAAGGCCACACTTTACCCACGATGTCGCGCACTGCCTCACGGCCTGATCGAATTCGCTCGGCCCAACCAAGTTGCGTATCCTCGTCGAGCCCGCTCCCTGCTGGTGTTTCATAGACCCACGATTCAACATAGCGCTCCATCTTCAGTCTGCCAATAATCCACCCTGCAATCATCGCAATCAGTAGTCCTGTGCCCGCATAGATGGCAGCCACCCGCCATCCAAAAAGTCCAAAAAGCAATACCAGCGCAACCTCATTGATCATTGGAGCCGCAATGAGAAAGGAGAATGTAACGCCGAGGGGTACGCCTGTCGTGACAAAGCCGATAAACAGTGGCACGGCTGAACAGGAACAAAAGGGAGTTACAACACCCAGTAGCGAAGCCAGTACGTTGCCCACGGATTCACGTTTTCCTGCCAGAATCGCTCGCGTGTGCTGTGGCGTGAAATAGGACCTGACAATGCCAACGCCGAAGACTACCAGCACAAGCAGCATCAATACCTTCGGCGTTTCGTAGATCATGAATTGAACGGTCGTGCCGAGGCGGGTGATCGGAGAGAGTCGCAAGAGCGAGTAAGTAAACCAATCGGCGAATCCGGCAAGCCGGCTATAGATCTCCCACCACGCACTCAGGCCCAGGCCGATTAGGAATACGCTGCGAAGAAGCGCGTTCCGCTGTGCAGTGTGGTTTATTTGCTGTTCTACTATATGAAGCTGATTTTCCTGGATAGCCATCACATACTCCCGAAAAGGCACGTTCATCCGTACTGAAATTGATTAACGCTGTTGAGTCACCGCCGGTTGCGGCATAGTGCGTGGCGCGTCGCGATTAATCGTGTCGCTGCGTGTCGCAATCGGGTTTTGACTATGGTCCGGAAAATGGTAATCGGCAAGCCGTTCGACAATCACCGCTTGATCCGGCGGAGTATTGAGCAGTTTGCGGCTGTACTCGTCGGCTCCATCTTCGAAGCGGTCTATCGCAGTTGATGATGCAGATTCACCTTGCGCGCAGCGTGTACGAATTGACTGCTCCAGCTCTGCCAGAGGCGCGGGATAGAAACCGGGACGCTGTGACACCCGCACGGCTGCTCCCGTAGAGATGCGCTGCACGATGAAGCCAACGCCCACTGAATTGTCGAGCATCAGCGTTCCCTGGTTGATGCGTGCTCCGGTCATCCATGCGCCGGCATCGACACAACAGGGACAGTTCCTCGACACGATGCGAAGATCCGTGCGATCCACTACACCATCAGGAAAGAGTAAACGCAATGCGACGTTTAACTGCACCCAGGATGTCACCAATCCGTCGCAGAGGTGCCCATGCATCCGGGCCATCTCTTTCAGAGTGATGTTCTTGGGATGGAGATTGCGCCTGCCCAGCGCGCTGTCCGTATCCACAACCCTGAGCGGCTGAAGATATTGTGCGTGGTCTGCCCATGCTGGATAAAAATCATCTGCTACAGCCTGCTTTTGGGCAACTGACACACGGGCCGCCCAGAGAGCAGCGACAAAGAATACAAGTGCGAGGCTCGTGTAAATGAGTAGCGGAGCCCTCGGATTTTTTGAATTTCGCAACAGGGTGGCATTACTCTTGCTGTTCATCTCTTTCGTTCGCACAATCATCTCGCTCTTTCTTTCAGTACTTGTGTTGCACAAATGAAGAAGTTGCAGACACAAGGAGTAAGCAGCCTGTAAAACACGGTGGTCCCTTCGCGCCTGTCGTCAACAATACCGTGGGCGCGCAGCAAGGCCAGATGCTTTGATACCGTCGACAGGTCACAGTCAAGCATATCCCTGAGTTCCCCGACCGAACACTCCCTGCGGCTCAAACTGTCAACGATCATCAGCCGCGATTCGTGTGCCAGCGCCTTGAGCATCTTTGCCTGTTTCGTAAATGTCTTGCGATCAACCATGAAGTAATGTTATTTCTTATTTGGCCATCCTGTCAACTATAAAATGAGTCGATTCTTTGTCTTTAGTGAATAAATAGGTATTGGGAGCTCACAGTTGGTCAGCAAATTTGAAATTGGCTCCGCTTCGTAAGTGGCACGAAAGACAGAAATGAATGGAGTGCTGACGATTAATCTGTCTCGCTTGCATTACCGAGCTGTATCCCGGCTAATCAAGCGCTTTCTTGAATCGCAGAATTGAAATTGCGAGCAGAAGTGTGCCCAGGCCAGCCATAGCCGCCATCTGTGGCCACAGAATGCTGAAGCCCACTCCCTTCAGGTACACGCCGCGCAGGACAATCAAAAAGTAGCGCAGCGGAATCACGTAGCTGAGTATCTGCATCCACTGAGGCATGGTTGCAAGTGGAAAGCCGAATCCAGAAAATGTAATGGCGGGCATGATGAAAAAGAATGCGGTGACCATGGCCTGTTGCTGAGTTGAAGAGACAGTTGAAATCAACAACCCTACTCCCAGCATGCAGATGAGAAAAAGTACGGCGCCGCTGAAGAGGACAAAAATGCTGCCGCGGAATGGAACCTGAAACCATAAGGTGCCTACGGTGGCAATCAAAGTTACGTCAACGAGTCCGATCAGGAAGAAAGGCAGCGTTTTGCCGAGGATAAATTCGTAAGGCCGAATTGGTGTAACCATAATCTGTTCAAGCGTACCAATTTCACGCTCGCGCACCACGGCAAACGCGGTGAGTACAATGACCAGGACCAGTGTGAGGCTGCCGATGACGCCAGGGACAAAAAACCACCGGCTGCGAAGGTCAGTGTTGTACCAGGGACGTTGAGCCAGTTCCACTGATGGCATAAGCGAGACTAACTGAGGAGCGATGCGGCTGACTCGGTCCAGTTGATTTTGTTTTGAAAAGCTGCTTGCTATCTGAGAAATATAGCTTGATGCGATGAGAGCGGTATTGGAGTTGGTGGCGTCAACGATGACCTGCACCGGGGCAGTCTCTCCCTTGCGCAGCTTTTGCGCAAAGCCGGCATCGATCTCAATGCCGATCATCGCATCGCCGCGTTGAATAATCTCACCAAGTTCGCCCGATGAAGTCAGTTGCCGCTTCACATTAAAGTATGGACTGGCGGTAAAACGTGAGATCAGTTCGCGACTCTCCTGGCTATGGTCCAGATCAAGCACTACGGCCGGCACATTCTTGATTTCGAAGGTGGCTGCGTAACCGAAAACGAGCATCTGCACAATTGGCGGAATTATGAGCACGAAGCGCGTGCGCTTGTCGCGGAAGACCTGGATGAACTCCTTGATCAGCATTTGTTTGATTCGAGCGAACATGTTTACTCCGTTAATCCAGTCTCTTATGGAAGCTGCGCGTAGCCAGCGCACCGAGAACAAGCGAGAAGATGGCCAAAGGAATCAGGTCAACGTAGAGCATGCTGACCGGAGATCCTTTGAGGAAGATTTTCTTGAGCACTGAAACGTAATAGCGCGCGGGAATAATGTGCGTGATCAATTGCAGCGCCGGGGGCATCTGCTCAATGGCAAAGAGAAATCCAGAGAGCAGAAACGCGGGCAGGAAAGTGATGACCAGAGCAATCTGGCTTGCGGCAAACTGGCCTTTGGCGATAACCGATATGAAGAAGCCGAGCGAGAGCACAACAATGAGAAACATGGCCGAGCTCAGCAACAGCGTCCAGAAGGAACCGCGAAATGGCACCTGAAACCAGAAGACTGCAATTGCGGCGCTGATCAGAGTGTCAATCATGCCCAGGACAAAGTAGGGCGCGAGTTTGCCGAGCATAATTTCCATCGCGCTGACGGGCGTTGAAATTAGTTGCTCCATGGTGCCGCGCTCCCACTCGCGCGCAATGGTGAGCGAGGTGAGAAAGGCGCCGATCACCGACATGACAAGCGCAAGCACGCCGGGAATGATGAAGTCGCTGCTTTCAAGGTTTTCATTGAACCATGTTCGCGTGTCTGTGCTGACAAGCGACGGCTGGAGCGCCACACCGCGACTGCGCAGCCAGGTCAACTGGCTCTGTGCTGAATAACTTTGAATAATAGCCTGCGCATAGCCAATCAAAATATTTGCAGTGTTGTCGTCAGAGCCGTCAACAAGGGCTTGAACTTCGACGGGACGGCCATCACTCATACGCGCCGAGAAATCCCATGGAATAACAATGACCATACGCACATCGCCTGCATCGAGCGCGCGGCTGAGAGAGTGGTAATCGCCTGCAACTTGCTTGATGTGAAAATATCGGCTCGCAGCAAAATGCTTGAGCAGATCCTGACTCTGTTGGCTGCCATCGCGATCCCAAACCGCGATCGGGAGATTTTTGAGGTCCAGATTGACGCCATATCCAAAGAGCAGCACCAGCACAACCGGCATGATGATGACGATGAAGAGGCTGCGAGAATCGCGCAGGATCTGCGTGAGCTCTTTATGTGCGACGGCCAGCAGGCGGGTCCAACTCATTCATTGACCTCCTGAGCTGCATTACGACCCGAGGTCTGCGAGACGAAGACATCTTCAAGAGTTGGCCGGATGGGTTCGATGCGGGTGACGCTGATTCCCTGAGATGTCAGCGCTTGACTGATCAAGGGAATAACGGCTTGCGCCTGCTCTACGACGAGGTGCAGCGAACTACCGAAGGCGGCTGCATCGAGAACTCCTGCGCAGCTTTTGAGCACTTCAATGGCGCGGCCAATCTCGCCGCACTCCACCAACAACAACTCACCGTTCATTGCCTTGTGCTTAAGCTCGGTGGGAGTGCCAAGGGCGACGATCTTGCCGCGATTAATGAGTGCGAGACGATTGCAATACTCGGCCTCTTCCATGTAGTGCGTCGTCACAAAGACGGTCACTCCATCTTCTGCCATGCTGTGAATCAACTCCCAGAATTGACGGCGCGTGATCGGATCAACTCCCGAGGTTGGCTCATCGAGAAAAAGAATCGGCGGCTTGTGCAGCACGGAGCAGCCCAGCGCGAGCCGCTGCTTCCATCCACCGGGAAGCGTTCCGGTGATCAGTTTTTCTTGTCCTTTGAGATTAGCCATCTCGAGCGTCCACTCAATACGCTCTTTGAGTACCTTTGCAGGAACCGTATAGAGTCCCGCGAAGAAGCGGATATTTTCAATCACTCTGAGATCGTTGTAGAGCGAAAACTTCTGCGACATGTAGCCGATATTCTGCCGCACGTCATCGGGATTGCGGCCGACGTCAAAGCCGGCAACGGTTGCGTGGCCTGCGGTAGGTTTCAGCAATCCGCAGAGCATGCGAATGGTGGTGGATTTGCCCGCGCCGTTGGGGCCGAGAAATCCGAAGACCTCGCCTCGCTGCACGGTGAGATTGAGATGATCGACAGCGACAAAATCGCCAAACCTCTTGACGAGCCCTTCAATCACGACCGAATTTGCGCTCTCAGACATTCACTTGCTCCCGCGCCGTGACCGCATCAACAAAGAGGTCTTCAATGGAGGGCTCTACCACGGAGATTGAATCGTACTGTGCGTGTGCAGTTTGCAGAACTGCTTTGAACTCCTCAATTCTCTGGGCAGCGTTATCGACGACAATGTGCAGGCCGTCACCGGTCAATAAGAGGCTCGAGATTCCCGCGGAGTTTTTGAGAAGATCGCGAAGAAGACGCGGCTCGGTTGCGGTAATTGACACTACACTTTTTTTGAATTGAGATTTGAGATTAACCGGTGAATCGCAAAAAAGCAGTTTGCCCTTGTCGAGAAGAGCAACGCGATGGCAACGCTCTGCCTCGTCGAGATAGGCGGTCGATGTGAGAATGGCAACACCTTCGGCAACGAGTTCATAGAGAATCTTCCAGAAATCGCGACGCGAGACGGGATCGACGCCCGTGGTTGGTTCATCAAGCAGGATCACCTTGGGACGGTGAATCAGCGCACAGACCAGGCCCAGTTTCTGCTTCATGCCGCCAGAGAGTTTGCCTGCTAATCGTTTGCGGAACTCGCTCAATCCCGCAGCTTTGAGCAATTCCAGCGAGCGTGTTTCACGCTCTGCGCGGCGCACACCGAAGAGATCTGCGTAGAAGCGAATATTCTCATCGACTGTAAGATCTTCATAGAGGCCGAAGCGCTGCGGCATATAACTGAGAGAATGTTTGGCGCCTTCGGGGTCGCGAATTACATTGTGGCCGGCGATAATCGCTGAGCCGGACTCAGGCGGCATTATGCCGGCCAACATGCGCAGTGTTGTCGTTTTACCCGCTCCATCCGGACCAACGAGCCCAAAAATTTCACCAGCATGCACGTCGAAGCTCAATGCATCAACGGCAATGATTCCTGGAAAGCTTTTTGTAAGCCCTTGCACAGTGATTGCGGGTTGGAGCGCGTCAGTCATTATTTGGATGAGGTTCCGGTGGCAGGTTTTGTGCCTTCTGCAACTGGCCCCAAATCAATCTGCGCATCGGCTGGCATGCCGGGTTTTAGTTCATGATTGGGATTGTCAAGATCAATCTTGATGCGATAAACCAGTGTGACCCGCTCCTGTGTGGTCTGAACGCTTTTGGGTGTGAACTCAGCGTCAGATGAAATGAAGGAGATGCGGCCATTATATTTTCGGCCAGGATAAGTGTCTGTTGTCACTGTGACTGACTGACCCCAATGAATGCGTCCAAGATCAGTTTCAGCTACGTAAGCACGCAACCATAGATGATCCAGGTCTGCCAGCGTTACTACGGGTGAGCCCGATGCAACCACCTCGCCCAGTTCAGCCTGGCGCACCGTGATTACACCCGTGAAGGGAGCCTTCAGGAGAGAGTAAGTCAAGGTAACGAGTGAGCTGCCCAGATTTTCACCGGCTGCCTTTTGATTTGCGCGGGCCACGGCAATCTCTTCCTTGCGACTTCCCTCTTGAGCCTCGTTGTAGCGTTGTACGGCGGCTTCATGGGCAGCGGTTGCACGCTTCAATGCGGTTGCGGCGAGGTCACGCTCCTGCATTGTCATTTCGTCTTTTGCAAAGAGAGTTTGTGCGCGGTCAAAATCAAGCTTCTTTTGTTCAAGATCGGCCTCGGCGTCTATCACCGCTTGTTGCGCGGCACGAATCTCCTGCACGCGCGTCCCGGCCAGTGTTAAATCCAAACTTTTGTTGCGCACGTCAAGATTCGCCTCGTCTACTCGCACATGCTGACGCAAATCCTCAGCTTCAATGCGCGCCAGCAGATCACCCTGTTTCACCTGCTGACCTTCTTCAACCGGCAGTTCAACGATGCGCCCGGGAACCTTGAAACTGACCAGGCTTTCATGCGCTTCGATGTTGCCGGAGAGCATGAGCGTATTCTGCTTAGCCGCATTTTGATGAGTGCGCTTGTAAACGTAGATGCCCGCAGCGGTCACTGCGGTCAAAATGATAACGATTGGAATTACCTTTTTCATTACTTAACCCTCACAAATTCCCTGGCAAACTGAATCATTCTTATTCTCGGCGCGTAGTTCAATGCATCTCAATCGTCTTGATATGCTTTGCTGTTTCACCCATCGCCCGCGCCAGAGCAAACTTTGCGTCCATGTGGCTGGACAAGGCAAGAATTGAGTTTTGCTCTGCTCGAGCCAACTCATCCTGCGCAGTGACAACTTCAACGTTATTGGCCGTCCCAACCTTGAAGCGGTCTTCGCTCATCTCAAGCTCGCGATGCGCCAGAGCCTCGCCATCCCGGGCAACTGCAACCTGGTCGGCGGCAGATTGCAGATTCAACAAGGCCACGCGCAAATCCTGCTCAATGCCGCGGCGCAGGTCATCTATCTGCGCATCAATGCGCTTGATGCGGCTCTCAATTTCAATCGCTTCGCCGGACCTGTCCTTGTCAAAGAGCGTGAAATCAATCTGCCCCTGTATTAACCCCGTGGTCTGCACGCCACCGATACTGCGGCCAATCTCGCCGATATTTCCATTCACGCTCAGACGCGGATAATTCCGCGCTCGGTTGGCGCCCTTCTGCTCAACGAGAGCGCGGCGCTGAGTAGCGAGGGAGAGATAATCCGCACGTTCACTCAACGCTGCGGCAGTAAGTACCTCGACTGACTGCTCAGGCACGGGTCGAAATTCAAATGGATCTGCGATTTCAATCGGCGTACCCGGATCCAGTCCGATGTTGCGCGCCAGCTGAATCAGGGATTGCTTCAATTGATTTTGAGCAATCAGGAGCGACTGGCGATCATTGGCCAACTGAACCTGCGCGCGCAAAACATCAACCCCTGTTGCCGTGCCGGCATCGTGCTTATCCACGGCTAGCTTGACCAACACTTCCGAATCAGTGACGCGCGAATGTGCGGAGTCGGCAAGGGCGCTTGCTGATTGCGCATTCAAATACATAGAGGCGATGGAGCGAACAATCAGATCCTGCGCATCGCGATAATCGAGTTTGCCGGCCGCGAGTGACTCTTCACTTGCTTTGAACTGGCGCAGTGTGGTGAGGTCAACAATATTTTGCTGCGCATAGATTCTGAAGTCGTAGTTTGAAAAAGGCCCAACCATTGTTGGCAATCCCGGCCCGCTCAGGCCAAATGCGTTCAGATTGCGATTCTGGAAATTTGCATAACTTTGAAACGAAACGCGCGGAAGCAATGCGGCCGAAAGGCTGCGCAGTCGCGCGCCTTCATCCTCATCTACATGGGCGGCAGCGACGAGCACGCCGAGATTTGCTTTCAAACCCTGAGCAATCGCTTCATCAAGAGTCAATCTGATGGGGGCAGCCTGCTGCCCATATGATCTGTAAGTCGTGAGAAGGGCTAGTAGCAATACGACGCAAGAAAAATGCTTTTTCATGATTTCTGACTCTCTGCGGCGACAATTGAACGCCAAAAATACTTAAAACTCTCTTCGACGCACTTCTCGAGTGAAGGCTCGCCATGCAAGGACCAGAAGAGAATGGTGCCCATCATGGTTTGTTGAAATTGTTTGGCAATGGCTTCCGCTTTGAGACGTGAATTTACTTCATCACGTTTCTGCGCGGCAGCAATAAGTTTCGCGAGCAGGCGCCGGCCTTCAATCATGGTTCGATTCATTAATGCGCGGACGGCGGAGTTGGCGAGAAAAGCCGAAATCAGGGCGCGGGCAAGCTCCGGAGTCCGCCCCGGCTCCTGAGCCAGGCCTTTGGCAAGCTTGCGCAAGACTTTTTCCGTGGGTTCATTACCTGCGAATGCCAACTGAAGCGCTTCATTCACCTTGCCCAGTTGAATTTCGGCAAAGACCGCTAACACCTGCTCTTTGCTCGCGAAGTAATTGAAGAATGTCCCCTTGCCTACATCGGCTGCCTCAGTGATCGCCTCCACCGTAACGCTCTGAAAGCCTCGCTCGGCATAGAGCTCAAGCGCTGAACGAAAGATGCGCAGACGCGTCTCCGTTGCGCGCCGCTGACGGCGCCCGCCAGTTACAGGGTGGCGAGCGGGGAGTTTTGGATGACTTTTGTCTATTTTCGACTTTTGGACATTATTGACCATTGGTCATAATTTAATTCGCGGAATTAAATCTGTCAAGAGCTGCTTCCGGTCTGAATTCCCTGCCGTTCAAAATTTTGTACAGCGTCAAGGCTTTGAACGCGTGCTGGTGAAATCCCTTCCCCGCGTTCTCCAATGTGATTGATTGCTGCGGACTCAATACTTATTACGCGCCACTGCGGCCTGCATTTCAGGCTCTGTATATTTGCAGTGCCTATGTGTGGCACCCGGCTACAACATTTCAATCTAGATAATTATGGCCGGCAACTGGGGCATACAGCGCCGCTTAGAAACCAATCAGGTCACATGAAACCACAGTTGAGTAGCCGCCGCTTTCAACCCTATTCTTGCCGATCAGAGCGAGCTGCGTCTGCCGACAATCAGGTTGAAAACAAGAATAATCACGGCAATAACCAGCAGCAGGTGAATCAAGCTGCCACCGAGGTGCATGCTGAAGCCCAAAAGCCACAGAACGAGGATGATTACAAAGATTGTCCAAAGCATAATTCCACCTTTCTGATTTTGCAGGCGCCTGGAGGACAAACACTCCGAGACTTCAGGCGCTCACAAAGTTGTTGTTAACTTACTGGTTTGCGGCCATCGACTGCGCCTTTGCACCTCTGACGGCATTAAGAAATGCGCCAGCTGAGCTTGGCGTGGCTACTTCACCACGGAGGATGCTTTTCGTTGAGATATTTGCACCGTAGATGGCTTCTGTAGAATCATCGTCGCGGCGAATGCCAGCACCGGTGAGCGTGAGTCCTGCAAAAAGTCCCTTGGCGCGCGAGTAGGTGAGAATCTCGGTGTCGAGCTTCCAATCAGTATTAGCAGAGGCATGACGTCCTACCGGGCCTGCTGCAGCCGATGCATCTCCACCCAACTGAAAATGGCTTGACATCAAATTCTGCATGCCACGCTCGTCTTGAATAATCATGACCAGGTCAACGCCTTCAATGCCGATCTGCAATCCCCAACTTCCGCCCGTGATGGTAAAGAACGCAGGCGCGCTCCAACCTTCAGCTGTGCGGCAGGTGGCTACGCCCCGGCCATTTTCTGCGCCGAATACAAATCCGCCCTTGAGCATATGAGGAACAACTGCAACGCACTTTGCGTGTTCAAGAACTTCTTCAGGTATGCCTTTATCAGGTGCTGACATAATCTCGTGTAGAACGGCGCCTGCATGATCCATCCGGTCTACTGTAGCTTCACGATCGGAAGCTGCCCAACACATTGTCGTCATACTCATCACTGCCACTAACGTAATTAGCTTTTTCATCCATTCCATCTTTTCTACCTATGTACAGCGACACTTGCGAGCTTGCAACTGAGGCCCATCAGGTAACTCCCACATTAGCGACAACTTCAGATGAAGTCTGAGCAAGAACGCTCAACGGGCCATATCGCGAAAATATATTTAAATGTTTTTCAGATGGTCAAAATGTGAGCAATTTGAGACAGGTTGAGCTTTGAATGAAGTATAAAATTGATGTAGATTTTGGTGTATTTGAGTGGTGGACGACACGCATTAACCTGTTTTGGCATATCTCGCCTGACATTCTATGCACTGAACGGAAGTTAGTGAAGCTCTTATCATTGGCACAATTGCCTTTTGAACCACGGCACAAGGTAATTACAATTCATTCATTCATTCAATGCGTGTTTCCCCGCAAACGGAAAGAGGTCTTGGATATGCCTGGAATAGAGCCTCAACACTTTGATACTGCTGCCTTTTTGACCCATACGGGCCTGGGCCGCAGAATCATCGAACTCAATCCCAAGGAGACTTTCTTCACTCAGGGCGACACTGCAGATTCAGTCTTTTATCTGCAAAGGGGGCGCGCTAGAGTGACAGTGGTTTCAACCACAGGGAAGGAAGCTACCATTACGCTTCTAACTGCCGGCGAGTTTATTGGCGAAGAAGCGATTGCCACAGTTGCAGGATTGCGCCTCTCAACTGCCAGCGCGATCACTGCTTGCACTGCGCTCAAAATTGGGCGTGATGAGATGATTCGCGTCATGCGCGAGGAGCACGACTTCTCTGAATTGTTTTTGAAGTTTCTGTTGGCGCGCAGTATGCGCACGCAAGCCGATTTAGTAGACCAGCTCTTCAACTCCAGCGAGAAACGACTGGCCCGGATATTGCTGCTGATGGCGGAGTTTGGCCATCCCGGTGAGCCGGAGACTTTGCTTCCAAGGATTTCGCAGGAGACACTTGCCGAGATGATCGGAACCACGCGGTCACGCGTGAGTTTTTTCATGAATCGTTTTCGCAAGCTCGGATTTATCGATTACGACGGACAGATCAAGGTGCATCGTTCATTATTGAATGTAGTGCTCCATGATCAACTGCCTGAGTACAATGCCGAACAACCGAACATCAATTAGAGTGCAAAAAATCATGCAGTGTAAAAAAGTAAAATAGACAGGTCGTGTTCGGTATTGTACAGAAACATCAGTCCATGCAGGGGATAATTCATCCAGATCAATGCCATATCCATTCTGCGCGCGTGCAAGCTGGTCAACTTTGCCTCACTCTAAAATGCGCATGGTAATGATGCCCCATGTAAGTACACGAGAGTATTGACTACTCAAGCAGAAGAGATGGAGTGAATCGCGTGCAAACGATTGCGGAACACAATATTTTAGTGCGTCAGAAAATTGAATTGCCCAATGGTCTTCGACTGGAAACACAGGAATTTCGCGAAGGCTGGAATCTGGCGTTGAAAGTCAATGCAGCGCAAATGGAAATGAAAATACGAACCAATGGATGGAATTTCATCGCCGTTCCCGAAGGGGCGTTGCGCAGTGGGGTAGGCGAAACATCGCAGGAATCGATTGCCAGCGCGCTGAAGATGTCACTGCGCCGGATCAATTCTCATTTCAATGCAGTTGAAGTGAATCATATTGAGTTGACGCAATACCCTTGGTTTTTTCTGGCGCGGGTCAGGATTTATCCGTATAGAATTCAGCAAGGCAGTGTACTGCCTGCATGTGATGAGTTGCAGCCAGCTACAACGGAACTTCGTCCAAAGCGATTGCCGCTTGATTCAAATGTTTTATACCCGTACTTCGGCAGCGCCATGCCGCAACTGAAAGAGATGCTCATCGCTTCGAGATCAACACTGACTCGACAATAATCAGCATGACACACCGACAATGGAGATTGAGCCCTTGAAGAATAGACAAATATTGATCGCTGGTCGCGCAGCACTCGTCATGCTCGTCTTGCTGCTGACTAGTTGCGCTCTATCTGCCTACTCTGTTCTCACGCACGAAGAAATTGTCGATATTGCATGGCTCAACGAGATTCGGCCTCTTCTCCTCAAACGCTTCCCGAATCTCACCCCCGATCAAATCAAAGAAGCGCACGCCTATGCCTATGGTGGATCTGTAATTCAGGATCTCGGATACTATCCATTCGGAAACAAGCAATTCAGCGACCTTACTCATTACGTTCGCAGTGGCGATTTTGTACTTGAACTGATTCATCAAAGCCAGGATGCCAACGAATACGCCTTTGCCCTGGGAGCACTCTCGCACTATACCTCGGACATCAGCGGGCACCCTGCAGTCAATGAGGCGGTTTCGTTGAACTACCCTAAACTCCGCGCAAAATATGGCCATTCAGTTCGTTATGCACAGGATAAAACAGCACACCTGAAAACCGAGTTTGGATTTGATACTGTGCAGGTCTACAAAAATAGATACGCTTCACAGCAATACCATGACTTCATCGGATTTGAAGTCTCTTTGCCTTTACTAGAGAGAACATTTCCCATCATCTATGGTCTGCAACTCAAGGATGTCCTAGCGCATGAAGATCTGGCGATCGGCTCTTACCGTTATTCTGTCAGCCGCTTGATTCCGCAGATGACCCAGGTTGCTTTGCGTGTACACAAAAAAGAGTTGTTCAAGGAAACGCCTAATTTTGCGCGGCGCAAATTTCTTTACCACCTCTCGCGCTCCGATTATGATCGCGAGTGGGGAAAGACCTACACAAAGCCCGGCTGTGGAACTCGTTTAATGGCTATACTCTTTCGCTTCATGCCGAAGATCGGCCCCTTCAAAGGCTTGGGCTTCGATAACCCAACACCTAAAACAGAAGACCTCTATATTAAAAGCATTGATGTAACTGTGGCTCGTTACGACGATTTTCTTAAGGATGAAGGCGCCGGCAAACTGATTCTGCCCAACTCGGACCTGGACAGCGGCAATGTGACCAAAGCTGCCGAATACTCGCTGACAGACACAACCTACGCGCAATTGCTGGCAGATCTCGCCGCGCATAAATTCGACAATACTTCCCCTGAATTGCGCGCCAACATCCTTGATTTCTACTCTAATCTTTCGCTTCCTATCGAAGGTGAGAGTGATCCTGCAAAATGGCAGATCGTCTTGAACAACCTCGATGCGTTGAAAGCATTCACCCCGGCGCCGCTTCCTGTGAACACTCCAGCAGCCGCAATCATCACCAAGCCGGCTTCAAATTAGCTACGTTTCATATTGCCCGTAATTGACGTTAATTCTTGTGGTCCCTATAGCTCAGCCAAAGACTCCGTGAACCTCTACTCTCTTACCTGTTGGGGAGAACGATGATTGCCCCATCGTTTGAGATTTCGCTTACCTATACAAACCAATTGAATCCACAGGTGAAAATTTGAATAAAACACAAGTGAAGGGCACTATTCACGAAATGATGGGAAAGGCCAAGCGCAAGGCTGGCGAATTGACTGGCAACAAAACGCTGCAGGTTAAAGGTATCGTTCAACAGGCACAGGGCAAGATAGAGAATACGATCGGCAAGGCTGCAGAGGCAGTTGGCGATGTGGTCAAGGAAACTGAAGTTCATATGAATGCGCAGATAAAGCATGCATCTGGAAACTCCTCGGCAGGCGCGAATATAAAGACGACGAACAGCTCGCCAAACAGCAGACCTTCAATTAGAACAACATGAAAAGGCCTCCGTGGGTGAGCTGGCATAGTTTGCTGACACTCCTTGTGATGATCGCAGCAAGCATGGGGTTGTTTGTTGTGCTGGCCGCAGATCGCACAACATTTTCTAAAAGTGAGCGGTTGTAGACAGACTCCGTTTGCACAAAATGCCAGCCTAATGGCATGGCGCGAAGAATGTCGCCTACGCTCCTCGTAGCCCGGCAACCAAATACCAATCGGCTATTCGAAGGAAGCTTTGGTGAAAGGATACCTATGCGTATTTTCAAGTTCTTATTTGCATTTCTGTTAATGGCAATTCCGGCAACAATGTTTTCTCAGGTGGGCGTTGCGGTAGCTTTTGGTCCACCGGAAATTCCGGTTTACGCACAGCCCGATTGTCCCGATGATGGTTACATTTGGACGCCTGGTTACTGGGCCTATGATGACAGCATCTCTGACTACTATTGGGTTCCAGGTACGTGGGTTGAGCCGCCTGAAGATGGCTACCTGTGGACGCCTGGTTATTGGGGCTGGGGCAATGGCGGTTACTTCTTTAGTGATGGCTACTGGGGTCTTGATGTCGGTTTCTACGGAGGCATCAATTACGGCTACGGTTATTGGGGCGGAGGATACGACGGCGGCCGTTGGGATCATGGACATTACTACTACAACAGATCAGTGAATCGTATTGAAGGCGGAAATTTTCACAACACTTACAACGAAAACGTGAATCACGGAAACAATGACAACCACGTAAGTTACAACGGCGGAAAAGGCGGCCTGGCGGCACGCCCAAATTCGCAGCAAGAGTCTGCGGCGCGGCAGAATCATATACCTGCTATAGCCGCACAAACATCTCATGCGCAGGCAGCCCGCGCGAATCCAGAGCAACGTGCAGGAGTCAACCATGGCAATCCGTCAATTACAGCGACAGCACGTCCATCAGGCGCGGAGAACAAGGCCGGTTCCGGTGGTGAAACACACAGTGCTGGCCCTCCAATCCATCCTAAAGACCTTCCTGCGATTTCCCGGCCCGAGGCTGCAAACTCAGGCAATGCGAAGGCGGATCAGAAGTACGAAACCAAGCAGACGCAGCTGATTAACAGGCAGAATGCGGATCGTGCGAACCTTCAGCAGAAGCAGGATACCGAGCACGCGCAACTGAAGGCCAACGCTAATCTGCAGAAGGCAAATGACCAGCAGCAGCGGCTCGAGCAGAAGCACCAGCAACAAACTCAGAGGCAGGTGCAGCAACACACGCAGCAGCAACAGTCACTGCAATCTCATCAGCCCCAGCCACGATCTTCATCGGGCGGCAGCGCTCACTAATCAGGTGGCGGCGGGCAGCGTAAATAGTTAGCCAATCCTTAAAGTTGGCAGGTACACAAGCAATACTGGCTGGAGTTATTCTCCCCTGCCAGTATTGCTTGTTTCAGATTAAATTGATTGTGGATTCAAATCGCTCTCGTCTTCAGCTTCGTCTTTGCGCGCTTTACGAATTTTTAAAATAGTGATGATCAAACTAACCACCATCAATGTGACGAATAGAGTAAGCAGCGGTGTTGACCACTTCTGCAGACTCGAAGAAAACAACCGAGTCACTTTGCGCCCGTAGGTTGCGCCAAGCCAGGCAACCAATGAGTATCTGAGTGCGCGTGCCAGACTGAAGACAGTCAGGAAACGAGTGCGCGTAACACCGAGCGCGCCGGATGCAAGAGCAAATGGCAAGAGCGGAATAGGCGGTGGCAGGAGCGCGGGCAGAAAGACGGCGAGGATGCGATGATCTTTAACCCATCTAACCACACGTCCAAGCATTCGCGCCGGCACATAGCGCTGGAGTGCTTTTTCTCCACCTTTACGGCCAATGTGCCAGGTGGTGTAGCCGCCCAGTATGCTGCCTGCAATCGCGTACGATGCAAGTAACCAGGGTGTAGATTCGCGGTGTGAAGACATCATCAAAAGTAATAGGTCTGTGCTTCCAGGCAAGGGCAATGGAATCACTGAAGAATCCACAATTGCAACAAAAAATAATCCAAAGGCGCCCAGATGCAGAATCCAGCGAGGCATCATGTCTGTATGCGCCAGCGGAAGATGAGTTCGGACGGGTTGTGTAACAAACAGACTCATGCAGATCTTGCTCAATATCTGTTGCAACTTGCGCCGGCAGTTTAAGTGTTCACATCATGCAAAGCAAACCAGTAGTATCTGCGCCAGCAGAACATGCACCGAACCGGACGCAGCGCAAAGAGCGCAAGCAGAAAATCAGTCGACCTCAACTCGGCTGGTTTGAATCTGACCGATTTGCAGCGTGGGCACTCATGGCGAATCCAAAGCAACCGAGGCACCCATGTCGGCCATCTGCGATTTGAAAAATCCATCTGTTTGCCTTCTAACGGCCAGAGACAAGGTCGCGCTGGTAGGTGTTTCCATGAGTGGGGCTTGAGTTGGCCTGAAGCCATGCAAGCAGTGCCTTGATACTGCCGGTCGCCAGGGCCATGGAAGTATCCGCCGCACCGTAATAAAGGTTGATCGTGTCGCCATCTTCTGCGATGGTTTGCCCGCATGGAAATACAACATCCTTTACGTCTCCAGCGCGCTCGTAGCAAGCCTCCGGACCGAAAATCCATGAGTCGCCACGTTGCAAACAAATCTCCGGTCTATTCAGATCAAAGAGCGCAAGGCCCAGACGATAAATGCTTCCCGATGCAGTCCGGCGCACGCCATGATAGATAGTGAGCCACCCTGCCGGAGTTTCAATCGGCGGTGAGCTGAGACCAATCTTGTTCGCATCCCACCATCCGCCGCGTCGCGCTTCAAGCATGATCTTGTGACCGCCCCAATGGCGCAGATCAGGCGAGTAGGATATCCACATATGGGCGCCAAGCGTTGTAACTGGCCGGTGAATCAGCGCCCAGAGCCCATTCATCTTTCTTGGCAACAAAGCCGCATCTTTGTCTTCCGGCTGCATGATGACACCGTAGCGTTCAAATGTCTTGAAGTCCTTGGTTAACGCCAGTGATACTCCGGGACCACCCCTTGCATAGGATGTGTATACGACGGCGTACTGCTCTAGCTCTGGCACAAATGTGATGCGCGGATCTTCAATTCCCCAAATCTCTTCAGGATATTCGCGCGGGTTTGACTGCAATGTTGGAGTGGTATCAATGCGCCAGTTATCCACTCCATTCGCTGAACGCGCGGCGGAGAGGTGAGAAAGCCCACGGCGATCTTCCACGCGACAGAGTAGCAGCGTATCCCCATCAGGGAGCTTGACAACCCCTGCATTCATCACACTGTTGATGGGATAAGGCCAGTCTCTTTGCGTGAGGATTGGATTGTTCAAATGACGTGTAAACAAAGGCAAACCAGTTTGCGTCTCCACATGGGATTCGGGAGGGGCGACTTCTAAACTAATTTGATCGATCTGTTCTGATGATGTAGTTTCTGGGGTCAAGAGGTGATGCTCATTTCCGTCATCCGTTCTTGTGCGTTTGTTACTTTGGCTTCCTGCATTTCAAGCAGGGCCATCAGGAAGGAGAGCGTTGATTCAGCGCCTTGATTCTCATTGATGCGGTCGGGGTGGAGTCCATCTCTGCAACCGCCCGTGGTTGGATCATAGAGAGGCAGTTGCAGATCGTTCTTGCCTAGAAACCAGCCAAAGACGCGCTGTGCCTCTTCATACCAATAGCTTTCCTCGCTGAGTCGATAAACCTCGAGACAAGCTGAAATTGTTGCACAGGCTTCGACGGGCTGTTGATCAAAGCGCGCCTTCTCATTGCCCTCAACAAAGAATCCCTGTGATCCGATCGGGACAAAAATCTCTTTGTCGTCACGATGCTGTTCGGCGACAAGCCATTTGAGTGAATCCATCCCTGCTTCAATCATACGTTGATTGCCACTGCGCCACCCGGCAAGGATCAAAGCTTGCGAAAGCCGCGCATTCGAGTAGGAGAGGCTTTTCTCAAACCATTTCCACATTGGAGTGTGCGCTCGCTCATAAATGTCGAGCAATCGATTTGCCAGCGTGTTACGCATGCCCTGAACCGCTCTGTCACCTGGAAACCAGTCCAGATAGGCCTGCATACCAAGAATTGAAAATGCCCAGGCACGCGGGCTGGTAAAATTCTGCGCTGCAGGGAGCGCGGCTTCAAAGAGCCTTCCAGCTGCTCCTCGCAGCCCGGCATTGCGCGAGTGCCCAAGCACATTTCCGAGCGACCACAGTGCGCGCCCATGACTGTCGTCGGAGCCAACTTCTTCGAGCCAGCGGCGGTCATAGCCTAGAAAATTTCTGAACCGCCCGCTATCTGTGTTGAAGGCGAGCCATAAGAATGCAAGATAACGATGTGTGAGTCCCGTGTTTTGCGTTCGACCAGATTGCATGGCAGACTCATCGAGAAGTGTAGAGACGATAAGCGCACGTGCGTTGTCGTCCGTTGTGTAACCTTCACTCGAATTGGCTAATGAGAATATCGCGTGCTGCAAAATACCCGTATCGTCCGTCATCCTCAACAAATGATCCGTGTTGAGTTTAGGAAGATGGGTGGCAACTTCAATAGCTGCGTCCTCCTTTTGCGCGGCTCTCGGCTGTAGCGTCCGCTCAAAACGAGCCCGCTGAAAACTCTTCATGTATTTGCGTGCAGTCTTTGGCCAGATTGTCTCGCGTGAGTGCAGATAAGCGCGCTTTCGCATCGCATGACGCTCGGCATCGCTATTGAGAAGACGCAAAACGGCATCCGCAATCGCCTTTGGATTTTCAAATGGTACGAGTATGCCTCGGCTCTCGGCCAGCAGTTCTTTTGCATGCCAATAAGGTGTTGAGATAATCGCCTTCCCTGCCCCAAGCGCGATGGCAAGGGTGCCTGAAACGATCTGCGCCTCTTGACGATACGGCGTTATATAAATATCCGCGGCGCCGACGTGCTCCACCAACTCCTCGGCATTGACAAAGCGATTGACCAGAATAAGATTTTCTGAAACGCCTAGCTCTGTAGCAAGAGCGATCAGTTCTTCACGATAGCGTTCACCTTCTCGGCGACGTATCTGCGGATGCGTTACACCGGAGACAACATACACAACATTGGGATGCTCAAGAAGAATCGCAGGCAGTGCGCGAATAACATTCTCAATCCCCTTATTCGGAGAAAGCAGCCCGAAAGTCAACAACACGGACTTGCCTTCCGCACCGAATCGGTCTTTGAAGTAATTTGGATCCATGAATTGAAAATCAGGCACGCCATGCGGAATGACGTCGATCTTCCCCGCTGGAACGGCATAGATCTCACGTAGAAATTGCGCAGCCTGCTCGCTCATCACAATCAGACGATCTGAGAGACGCGCAATCTCTTCCAGCACCCTCCGTTGATCTGGATTAGGCTCACGCAACACTGTGTGCAGCGTAGTTACGACCGGCATATTCAGCCGACGCAAAAATGACAAAATATAACTCCCTGCAACACCACCGTAAATTCCATACTCATGCTGCAGGCAAACCAGGTCATTGCCATTGAAATTCAAAAACTCCGCAGCGCGCCTGTACGAGCTCAGATCTTCCTGCTCAAGCTCGAGGCGTACCTGCTCAGGATACTCATACGTTGAATCAGGGTCATTCACTGGAATCGCAAAGAGGCGGCCGTCACCAAACTCGGCAGCCAGTGCGGTGCAGATGTCAGTTGTAAACGTAGCGATGCCGCATTGCCTCGGCAGATAGTTGCCTACAAATGCAATGCGGGTAGGCAGTGGAAGCTTGCACTCATTCATCTCATTCTGCATTTGAGCGTTTGTATTCAGCTCTGCAAATGAGGCATTGTTTTGCGAAAGTGCACCGTTATTTGTAGACATCATGGCCTGCTTTCACAGTTAATTCTTGTTTGTAACCAGTAAAAATAGGACTATCAAAAGAAGTGCTCCAATTCCACCGCTCGGGAAATAACCCCAACGCATGCGATTGGCGCGCGACCGCATGAATCGCATGGCAAACTAATACAGAAAAATATTCAGAAATGTCGCAAGCATTTGACACCTCATTACATCAGAATTGAATGAAGTGTGAAGCTTATTAGGCGTGGCCGACACGGAATTGCGACAGATACTGAAACATGCCGAAAATCTTGAGCAGCCATAGTACGAGCGCAATCACCACAACGGCGTTCAAAATACTTTTGATTTGTCCCTGCATCGGTATAAAGCGGTTAATGAGCCACAACAGGATTCCCACTACGGCGATTGTTAGCACTACTGTTACGAGCGACATGTGATGTCTCCATTCATTTTGTTAATCGTCACCAGATGCTCCGGGTAGATCCAGAGCTATGCCGATGCAAATCACAACTCTTGCATGTGTTTATTGTGGCAGCGGAATCGTTATAATGATGAGCAAAACCGTACAGAACTGTCGTTGTCACGCGTAGAATACTGTTGGGAAGTGAGGCAAAATGACCATAGATTCAAAGAGCTATCGTCTCTCGCCAGACCATAAAGTGGATCTTGGCAAGTGGCCAACAACTGTTGCGCCCTACTTCAAATCAAAAAAACAATATCAAACGATGATAGAAAAGCACACTCACGATCTGAGTGCCTTGCAATTACTTCACTTCGCATGCAATCGCCATGCGCTGCTTCTAATTCTTCAAGGCATGGATGCAGCCGGTAAAGATGGAGCTATCCGTCACGTTTTATCCGGTGTAAACCCCGCAGGTTGCGAAGTCTTCAGCTTCAAGCAGCCCAGTGCCGAAGAACTGCAGCACGACTTTCTTTGGCGCACCACATGTCGTCTGCCAGAAAGAGGTCGTATTGGTATTTTTAATCGCTCGTATTACGAAGAGGTATTGGTCGTGCGCGTGCACCCGGAGATTCTCCGCAACCAGGAACTTGCTGGAGAGTTGCATGACAAAAAGGATTTCTGGAAACTCAGGTACGACTCCATTGTCGATTTGGAGAAGCACCTCTACCGCAATGGAACTAAGACAGTGAAGATCTTTCTTCACCTATCCCACGAAGAACAGCGCAAACGCTTTCTGGAACGCATTGACGTGAAAGACAAAAACTGGAAGTTCAGCACCACAGACTTTCAGGAGAGAAAGTTCTGGAAAGAATACAAAAAAGCCTATGAAGAATGTCTTCAAGCTACTAGCACGCGTCATGCGCCCTGGTATATTGTGCCTGCTGATGACAAAGAGAATGCGCGGCTGATCGTCTCGCAAATTGTACTGGATGCGCTGAAGGATTTGAAGAATACATACCCCCTCATCACACGGAAACGTCACAAGGAGTTGCTCGTCATCGAAAAGCAGCTTAAGAAGTAATTTTCATTGCGATCAGACTTGTTTGCCGTTTCCCAATACTGCAATGAGTGATTCAATCACCAGCCTGGTTTCATCGGGGCCGCTCACTTGAATACAAGTTACGCCTGCCTCTTTGGCTGGATAGTCATTGCCACCTGCAAACAAAGCATCGCCGATGTATATCATCTCTTCCAACGTGATGCCGAGTAGATCGCGCAATTTCCTGATTCCGTATGCCTTGTCAATTCCATGCTTCGTGATATCAATTGAAGTAGCGCCGCCCATGCGTACAGAAAACTCCGGAATCCATGTATCTAGAATGGTTTTGATCCGCTTTCGCTTTGTATAATCAGGATCCCATTTTTGCTTCTCGTCTAGCGGCGCATGCTGACCAAGTGCGGAGTAGGTGATCTGGCTGCCACGATCTTCAATGGCATCGCCCCATGTTTTTTCTACTTGAATTCCGGCGCTCGTGATGGCTTGAGTCAGTGCAGAAATGATTTTCCTTTTCTCTTCCGCAGTAAAATCCTCCGCGTAGAGCATCTTCCATTCCCCTGAATATTGGAAAAATTTTGTGCCGCACGTTGGAAGCAAGGACAGATTCAAAAGCCTATCGTCGTGTTGAATATTCGCCATTAGCTGTGTTTGAAATTGAAGCCATGTGCCGCCAGAGATGACAGCGACTTTGACCACTCCCAGCAACTCATGCATAAGCGCGCCCATTTCAACACTGAGTGGCGACTTGCTTAACGCAAGCGTTCCGTCCAGATCAAAAACAATCAGCTTCTTCATATTTTCCCGCTGACCATACTCAAATTATCCATCATTGAGCGCTCTCCGCTGGCATTGAATGATGCGAATGAACGCCTGGAAGAAATGAGAGGTCCTCTGTCATCACATAAACGCCTATCGCAGCCGCCATGAATAGAGCCCCAACCCAAAACCACCAATTGCGATGCATACGACGCCAGTAGGGTCCTGGATCCGGCGCGCCCGTATCGCTGCTGTTTCCTTCTTGATTATGCTTACTGCCGGTCATAGCTCCTCCTATTGATTTTGCAAGCGCTTTCACTTGCTCTCATCTGGATCACGGTTGTTTGAGGCCCTCCACTTTTTGAGTAAGACTCGTTTGCGAAGTATTGCTGGGAGGTATTTGCGTTTCTGCAGGCATTTCTGTTCCAGTTGCGAAGATCAGCAATTCGACCGATCCCCAATCAGCATCCAGATTTGCACCTGCCTGCTTTCCCTGGCCGAGCGTCTTGATCTGCGTATCGTCAAAGCCAAAATTGTTCACCAGGTATTCACGCACCACCATAGCCCGCGCCTGTGATAACTGCAGATCCTTCTGTGTATCACCTTCCATGCCTGTAGAGACCACAACGACTGCAATTCCAAACGGATTCTTTTCAAGATACTCGCCACTCGATTTAAGTGTTTTTTCATTTTTCAATGCGGCCGAGTCTTGACTTCCGAAAAGCTGCTTGCCTGTAAATGAAAAAGTCTTCAGTGGCGCGCCCGGTGGCAGTGCCGGAATGCTGTTAGTTGCCAGGGCAGACGAATCCTCATACCCGCGTTTCTTGAAATAGCCCTTCAACAAAAAGTTATGCTTCAGAGCCTCCATATTCTCATGGAAGTCCGTGACCCCAGCCTGCGCCTGGACCATCGTTGCGTCGAGGGTTGCCGTCGTTTGCTGCAGGTTGTTATATAGTTGCTTGTCGTTCACTAACGCGCCGACAGTCCCCTGCCCTGCATCGATTTTTGCACTCACTGAACTCAAGTGCTCCGTAGCTGCAGTCGCATTTGTCAAAGCCACTTGGCTCGAGTCCAGTATGCCGCTGGCCTTTTTGAAGAGATCAGCAAGCTGAAGCGGCGGATCACTCTGAATCGTATCGCCATTCTTTACTTCACCCTGCTGCGCCGTGCCAAAGGAAATTGAGACATATTGATTGCCCAATGCGCCTTCAGTCTCAATTGATGCAATAGAATCACGCTTGATAATTTCATGTGTTGCACTATCAAGATCCATCTCCACAGTAACTTTGCCATTCGGCGTGTGCGGCAGTTGGATACTACGCACCGTTCCGCTATGAACTCCGCCGACCTGCACATCTGCGCCAGGCGTCAGTCCCACGACGTTGTCAAACTGCGCCTTCAGTGTGTACGTCGAATGAAACAGGTATTCCTGACTGCCAATGATGAAGACGCCTGTAGCCAGAATGGCCAGTGTAATCACGATAAAAAATCCTAATCTCGCCACTCTCGACATAAACCCTCCTACGATAACCTTAGAAATTCCTTCACAAAGGCGATCTCGCTTTGCTGAAGGTTGTCAAAACTGCCCTCTATTACAACTTTTCCCTTATTCAAAAGTGCAATACGATTGGAAATCTTTCGCGCGCTATGAAGATCATGAGTCACTATGATCGATGCCATCTTCCGTTCCCGCTGCAGCTTCAGCACCAAATCATCAATCTCGTCTGAGCTGATCGGATCAAGGCCGGCTGTAGGCTCGTCGAGAAGCAGAATCTCAGGCTCTAGTGCCAGCGCACGCGCCAGCCCTACGCGCTTCTTCATGCCTCCCGATATTTCAGAAGGCATCTTCGTACTGTCGCCATTCATCCCTACTTCGTCCAGCAACTGCTTCACCCGTTCGTCGTGCTCGGCCTTAGACATCGAGCTGCGATGATGTTCGAGAGGAAATGCAACATTTTCTGCTATGCTCAGCGAATCGTAAAGCGCCGATTGCTGAAACAAAAATCCCATCTTCTTTCTGATTTCTCCCAACTGATCGAGTGCCAATCCGGCGAAATTATTCCCGTTCACTGAAATCGAGCCTGAGTCCGGATTTACGAGGCCGATGATGAGTCGCAGGAGTACGCTCTTGCCCGTTCCGCTACGACCCAGTACTGCCAGCGTCTCTCCATGACTGATACTTAGGCTGACACCGTCAAGTACCTTCATGTTGCCGAAGCTCTTGCAAACATTGTCGACAGATACAACAGCCGCAGTCATGTCCTTGTCGGGCTGAGTTTTTTTTTCCGGATTTTCAATGGTTGCTGGCATACTCACATTCAAAAATTCAACTCCAGGTTAAGTGAAAAACACGAGTATCAATTTCACCAACACAACGTCGGCTAGAATTACGAACAACGAGGAGAGCACTACCGAGTTTGTCGCGGCGCGGCCCACGCCTTCAGCTCCACCAACCGTTCGCATTCCCTCAAAGCATGAAACAAGACCGATGATCAGGCCATACGCCATGGTCTTGAATGTAGGTGGCAGAAATGCATTGAATGTTGCGCCCTGAAATCCGCTGGTAATGAACTGATGAATTGAAAGTGGCTCGACCAGTGTTTGAGCGAACCAGCCCGCAAGCAATCCGCTGGCATCAGCCGCAAGCGTCAACAGCGGCATCATTAAAATGCAAGCCAGAATCCGTGTAGCAGCCAGCAGGCGATAAGGATTGATTGCAGAGGCCTCAATGGCGTCAATCTGCTCGGTCACTTTCATGGATGCAAGTTGAGCGCCAATGCCTGCTCCAACACGGCCACTCACCATCAATCCTGTAATGATTGGACCCATCACTGAAATCACGGAGTAAACAAGCGACGAGGGAAACATGGAAGTGGCCCCGAAACGGCTGAGCGTATACCGCGCTTCCAACGAAAGCACAATACCGACGGCTGCGCCCGCCAACACTACCAATGGAAATGATCTTGAACCAACTTCGTCGAGTTGACGAATCAGTTCGCGGCCTTCATAGGGCGGCGTCACAGCTGCTTTAAGAACGCGCCAGAAGAAGATTCCCAGATTCCCAAACCAATCAAAAAAATCATTGACTGGCCGCATTATTGTGCTGATCGCAGATTCACTCGGCGATAACTGCTCGCCTGGATGCGGCTGTGTAAGCTCTACTATCGAAACTGGCTCACTCATTGAGTGAGTCCTTGAGCGGATGAATTCTCTGTATCAATTAGTTGTGACTGCGATTTGGCTCTAACAGAGAACGACACAACCACAGCTGCGAGGACCAGCACAACAATAAGCACGCGAATTGAGGTGTCCAGCGTCTTGTTATACCATCGCCTCATAGGCTGGCAGGAGAGGTCAACTTCAAAGCTGTGCAAGTAAGGTGAAGCGATTTTGTTTGTTGTTGCTGTCATAACCCTCCTCCAATCGCGAAAATCAATTGCTGCTATGAATTACTGCAAACGACGAAAGCTCGTGCAGACTTCCCGCAGGTACATATTGGCAGAGTGCAATGGCCTGTGGATGGTCAGATTTGCTCTGAGAATTAAATGCCCGCCCTTTATTGTTGAAGCTCCATTGATGCAGTTAATTGAAGCGCCCGATAAAACCAGTACCCTTAAACTACTGATTCAAATTGCACAGACATTCCTTGTTGGTAATGAGGAAAATAGCTCACTGCCGACTCTATCTTTCGGCCAGGAGACAGTTATGCCCGCATCTCATAGCTTTTCATCCATCCCTAAAAGGATCCTCTTACCTACCGATTTCAGTCCCTCATCCAAATCCGCCATGCAAATGGCCGCAGATCTTGCTCAACATTTCCATGCTGAGTTGCACCTTGTTCATGTAATCCCCTTTTTTCCAACAACGACACTGCCTGATTTCCTCCCTGAAGAAAAATTTATTGATGATGCAAGATCAAACGCGGAACAGCTTCTTTTAAAATACAAGGAAACATTGACGCCCAAAGGCATCCATGTCACTTCCTGCGTTGAAGTCGGAAATGATGTCGTGGGAAATATCATGGAAGTGATCGAGCGCCAGAAGATCGATATGGTCGTGATCTCCACGCATGGCATCTCCGGCTGGCGCCCGCTGGTCTTCGGCTCCATTGCCGAGAAGATTATCAAGCTAGTCGAGTGCCCTCTGCTGCTCCTGCGCTCGTCAAAACCAGAGTAGGAAACACATTACCATGGCTTATGAACCCGCCGCTTCTCCGTCAAGCGAACAACCCGAGCCCCCGGCTCAGAATTCCTCTGCAACTGGCTTGACCAGTAATGAGGCTGCCACCCGTCTGCAAAAAGACGGCCCAAATGCCATGCCGGAAACTTCTGCTCATCCTCTGCGCGATGCATTGGCAAAATTCTGGGCGCCTGTTCCCTGCCTGCTTGAAGCTTCCATTGTGCTGGAGCTGGTGCTGGGCAAATATTACGAAGCAGCAATCATTGCAGCGCTGCTTGTCTTTAATGCAGCACTCGCATATTTTCAGGAAAGCCGCGCTCAAACAACTCTGCTGGCACTCAAGTCGCGCCTCGCCCTCAATGCATCAGTTCAGCGCGATGGAAAGTGGAAGTCGATTCCTGCAGCGGAGCTGGTTTGCGGCGACCTGATTCAACTTTCCCTCGGCACTGTAGTCGCCGCAGATGTGCACATTATCTCTGGTTCAGTTGAGCTCGATCAATCCATGCTCACCGGTGAGTCATTGCCAATTGAAGCCGGCCCTAACACCAACACCTTTGCAGGTGCACTCGTGCGTCGTGGCGAGGCTACGGCCACCGTCACTGCCACCGGCACTCGCACCAAGTTCGGGCGTACCGCAGAGCTGGTTCGCACCGCGCACGTTGTCAGCACTCAACAAAAAACTGTTCTCAAAATTGTTCGCAATCTGGCCATCTTCAACGGTGTTGTGATTCTCGCGATTCTGATCTTTGCGCATTTCCATGCCATGCCATGGAGCGAAATGGTTCCGTTGATGCTCACCGCCATGCTTGCCGCCATTCCAGTTGCGCTACCTGCAACCTTTACTCTAGCTGCTGCAATCGGCGCGCGCGCGCTTGCCAAAGAGGGAGTCTTGCCTACGCGACTTTCCGCCGTCGATGAAGCTGCTTCCATTTGTGTGTTGTGTGCAGACAAAACAGGAACCCTCACTCAAAATCAACTCTCTGTTGCCAGCGTTCACCCAATGCAAGGTATAGATGAGGCGCATCTGCTCGGCTTTGCGGCGTTGGCAAGTTCAGCTGGCGGTCCGGATCTTGTCGATGCGGCAATTCGCACTGCAGCCGCGCACAACACTATCGCAGATCTTCCCAGGCTCGCATCCTTTGTCCCGTTTGATCCGGATAAAAAGACCTCGGAAGCTACTGCGACAGATGCGAAGGGCGCTCAACTGCGCATCATTAAAGGAGCCTACTCTGCAGTTAAAGCTTCGGCTACCGCCTCTGATGCAGCAGCCTCAACAGCCGATGAACTTGAAAAACAAGGCTTCAGAGTTCTGGCGGTCGCTGAAGGCAATCCGGACTCCATGCAAATCATCGGTTTCATCGCACTCAGCGATCCTCCACGTGCAGACTCCCCCGCGCTCATTTCTGAATTGCATGATCTCGGCGTGCAAGTTGTCATGGTGACAGGAGACTCCCCGGTCACGGCTGCTATTGTTGCCAAGGCTGTCGGACTCAACGGCGCAGTTTGTCCGCCGGGCAAACTGCCAGACAGTATTCATCCCAATGATTTCGCCGTCTTCGCCGGGACTCTTCCAGAAGGCAAATATGACATCGTCAAGGCTTTCCAAAAGGACGGCGACACGGTCGGAATGTGCGGCGATGGCGCCAATGATGCACCGGCGTTGCGCCAGGCACAAATCGGCATTGCAGTATCAACAGCGACGGATGTTGCCAAATCTGCTGCCGGTGTTGTCTTGACCGAAGCAGGATTGAGCGGTATCGTCACCGCAGTCAAAGAAGGCCGCGTCACTTTTCAGCGCATCCTCAGCTACACGCTGAACTCCGTAATGAAGAAAATCCTGCAGGTGCTCTTGCTTGCAGTTGGACTGGTCATGACTGGCCACGCGGTGCTTACGCCCATGCTGATGGTGATTGTCATGATCACGGGCGACTTCCTCGCCATGTCACTCACGACAGACAGCGTTCGCCCCTCGAAATCACCGAACACATGGCAAATTGGCAGCATTTCCATTGCCGGCGTAATTCTTGGTTTCTGTTTCCTGGCTTTCTCAACTGCCATTCTCGCCTTCGGAAAATTTGAAATGCATTATGGGATCGACGCCCTGAGAACGCTCTCCGTCGTCGGCATTGTCTTCGGCAGCCAGGCTACCACCTATGTCATTCGCGGACGTCAACACCTCTGGGGATTGCCTCCCAGCTTATGGCTTGTACTCTCTTCTTTCGCTGATATCCTCATCATCTCGACCCTGGCCATCAGCGGCATTGCCATGGCTCCATTACCAATAATGATTGTGCTCTATGTGCTCATTGCAGCTTTGGTCTTTGGTCTTCTGCTGAACCTGATGAAGATTCCATTATTCAAGCGTCTCCACATAGCATGAGGCGATCAACTGCCGTGTGCGATATTGCTCAGTTAACGCTATCCCCTTTACCTCACAATTGTAAGTGCCAAAGTGTCAGTCTAATCTATGGTTCATTTTCTTGCCCGAACCTTGATTCACTGCATCAGGCTGATTAGACCAAACATAAATTGGCCATCAGAAAAAATGCGAAGCTGCTGCTTTGCTTTACCACTGCGTTCAATATGAATTCGACTCCAGAAGTATTCAACTGCGCAACATCTTGAAACTTTCGGCGAGAATCCATCGTCTTAACAGCATTTCATGGACGGGGCCAAATTTGACGAATCACATTTCTCAGAATCCTTTCGTTTCAGCTGATTTCCTGGCCAACTCCGGGTTAGGCCGCAAAATTGTAGAGCTGAAACCCAAAGAATCATTCTTTTCTCAAGGTGATCCGGCTGACTCTGTCTTTTACCTCCAAAAAGGCCGCGCGAAGATCACTGTAGTTTCGCAGTCCGGCAAAGAGGCTACCATCACCCTCCTTGCTGCTGGTGATTTTGTAGGTGAGGAGTCTCTGGCTTCCATCTGCGGGCTCAGGCTTGCTACAGCCTCCGCTGTCAACTCCTGCACAGCTCTCAATATCACCCGTGAAGAGATGACCCGCGTCATGCATGAAGAACCCATCTTTGCTAACTTTTTTCTGAAGTACATGCTCTCCCGCAGTATGCGCACCCAGGCAGATCTTGTCGATCAACTCTTCAACTCCAGCGAGAAGCGACTGGCGAGAATTCTTCTGCTAATGGCGGAATTCGGCAAGGCCGGTGAGCGCGACACCTTTATTCCTCCCGTCTCGCAAGAGACGCTCGCAGATATGATCGGCACCACGCGCTCTCGCGTCAGTTTCTTCATGAATCGCTTTCGCAAACTGGGCTTTATCAGCTATGACGGTCGTATTCAAGTCTTCAAGTCATTACTCAATGTCGTTCTTCTCGATCAATTACCGGAACACAACGCACAAAACCCGCTTATTCCTTTCACCGGCAGTATTCTGAAGCCCGTCATTCCAATTGAAAATGCAAAATTGAAATCGAAGAATTTGAGTAAAATGTCGCGTAAAAGAAAATTGCCCAATGCTGCAGATTAGAAGTGCATAACAACACTGAATTCTTTTCATGCTCTCTTCAATTCACTGGCCAACTGCATTTTGATGATACGCAGTGCTCGTCAATGGTACTTTTTTCGGTTGCGCGGGAATCCTCTTCTTTATAAAGTAGTGATCGAATTCGCCGCTCACTGAAAGCATTTTTTCGTTCTCATATTTTGGCTCAAATCATGTGATGATAGATTGAGTCTTTCTATTCCATTTGCATGTCAGTCAAATTTGAAAGTGTGAGCTCGAACATGAACAACAACTCGCCTTTAACACTTGTACGCACACTTCAAATCGGCGCCTATGTTGCGATTCTTGTCTGGGGTATCAAAGCCACATCTTCGGTGCTCGGCCCACTGATTCTGGGACTCATGCTCGCCTATGCCGTAATCCCATTTCCCACATGGCTCATGCAACGCTTCAAGCTCTCAAAGAGAAATGCGGCAGCTCTGACAATCATCGTGCTGGTAGTTTCTTCTCTGCTCGCATTGTTTGCATTGGAGAGAGGCGTAACGCAACTCTCAGCAAGACTCCCCACCTACGAGCAGCATCTCAGCGGACTCTATAACCAAATCTCCGCTTTAGCAAGCCGCTTCCCCGGCATCGACTTCTCAAACCTTTCCCTCTATCAACTGTTTACGACTGAGCGGATCAGCAGTATAGCCATGTCAGTCATCCCCCAGGGTAGTGCAATCATTTCGACTGCACTGCTGATCTGCTTGTTGGCAACTCTCTTCGTCATGGAAATGTTGCCGGATCAAGGAAGCATACCCGGCGCGATTGCCAGAGCCGTGCAAAGTCAGGCTTTGTATGCGAGAAGCTACGTCGTCGTCACGGCAAAATCCGCTGGCATCAATGCGGTTCTCAACTTTGCCTTTCTACTCTTGATGCGCGTTGATACTCCCTTCCTCTGGTGCTTCCTTTTCTTCTTTCTCGCGTTCATTCCCTTCCTCGGTTCTGCAATCGCCATGATCCCCCCGATATTGATCGCGCTTTTGATGCTCGGTTGGAAGAGTGCCCTGCTGGTAGCCGTCGTCCTCATCCTGATCCATCTGCTTGTCGGTAATATTTTGATGCCTATACTCGCAAAGAAATCTATGAGTATTACTTTCCTCGAATTCACGCTTTCGCTCTTTGGCTGGACTTTTCTTCTCGGAATTCCCGGAGCTATTGCTGCCATTCCTCTCACCCTGGTATTGAAAGAATTCATATCCAGGAATATGAAACAAGGTGCACTTACTCAGAATTTGTAACACAGCCGCATTTTGAGTCACCGCAAAGTTTCACGTAGTGTGCATTATTATGCCGCATTTAAGTTCCCTGCCTTGCAGCAATAAAAACGGGCGCTCTTTTCAAGCGCCCGTTCAGGCTGAGGGTTATACCTTGTACACAAATCAGAAAGTGAATCGCGATCCAAATTGGAATTGGCGTGGTGAGTTGACGGTTGATGTGATTTGACCGAAGACTGCGGCGACTGATGGGTTGGACTCCACAGCAGTAATGCTGGGAACGTTGGGCATGCCAAGCTGTGCGCGGTTGCCGACGTTATAGGCTGAGATATCGAATCGCAAATCCCGCGACTTGCCGAGTGAGAAGTGTTTGTAAATGGAGATATCGAAATCCTGCGCTCCCATGGTTCGCACATTGGAGAGATAAGCCGGTGCATTTCCCGGGATGAAGGCGCTGTTGGGAATGGAGAAGCAGGAGTAATTGAACCAGTTGGCGGCAGTGTGCGGCGCCCCGCTCGCGGGATTGCAATTGAGATTGCTACGCTGGTTGAAGTAAGAGGGGCTGACACCGGAGCCCGGCGAGGCAATTGGAACTCCTGTGCTGAAATACATAATGACGTTCCCTGTCCATCTGCCGAAAATTGCGTCTGCAACGCCGTTGATGTTGACTGCGCGGCCCTTGCCGATGGGCAGATCATAGGAAGCCTCACCGGTGAATTGCAGCTTGACGTCCTGTGGGCTTATGGCGTGTTCAAGATTGAGGTTTTTCTGATCCTGAGGCGCGCCGTAGTGCGTGCCGACAAAACCCAGCGGTGGGTTGCCGTCGTCCGTCATGAGCTTGGCCCATGTGAAGCCGATCAGCGAGGTGAAGTGCTGTGTCAGGCGCTTCTGCAACTTGACTTGCAGTGAGCTGTACTCGGAATCACCACCTGGATAGCCATGGACATTGATGCCGTTGCCAGCGCCGTAATTGCCGTTGCCAAATTGAGGATACTTTTCTAGCGAGACAAAGAGCGGTACGGTGCTGGAGCCGTAGTTCGCGTTTGTGGGCGGAAGGATTCCTGCCCACAGGTTGGGAACTGTGGTGTTGGTCAGGTTTGAGCCGTTGGCCGCAATGGTGGCCAGATCAAGCTGGTTAATATCTACGCTGCTCAATGGAATGAAGAGTCCGCGGCTGCCTACGTACCCGAGGCTGAGCACAACCTTCTGCGGGAACTCATACTCCCAGCCAAAGTTGAAGTTGTATGTGGTCGGCGTCCGTTGCGAGTGCAGCATGGTGTTCAGCGAGTTGCCCAGATTATTGGCCAACCCTGTTGGATTATGTAGCAGTGGAACCAGGCCATTCGGGAATGGATTGTTAAGCGGGCTGAGCAGAACCGTATTGCCCTGGCCTCCACCGTCATAGGCAATTGTGTTGGGGTCAAAGTTATAGTTGGTGGCGTTCCAGATGTTGGATGTTGAGTAACCATCACTGTCAAGGCCTGCGCTGCCGACCATTTGCGCGCTGGGGCCGAAGTAGAAGCCGGCGCCACCGCGAATGACGAGGTGCGCAGTTGGTTGCCAGGAGAATCCCGCGCGTGGACCGAAGTCGTGCATGTTGGTCACGAAGGGGGTGCGGGCGCCCGAATTGGCGTAGATTTCTGCACCCGTGTAATTGACCCCATTCACGGTGTTGGAGATGTTGGGATTAAAGTACTCCAGGCGGTTGTGGCGCTCCGTTTTTCCGCCGAAGATGTCCCACCGCAGTCCCACGGTGATGGTGAGTTTCTGGTTGGGCTTGTAGGTGTCTTCGATGAATGAGGCGTAGTAGGGGTTGGATTCTGCTGCGAAAAGATCCTGCGTGAAATTGGGATAAGAATTGGATTCGGTGCCAGGTTGGGTGCCCATGCCGAGCAGAGTTGAGGCGAAGTCGCTGCCACCAACCGCCGAGCCAACGGTTTGATCCGTAGCGGAGATGTCGAAAGCGTATGATCCAGAGCCCGCCGGTGGTTGGCCAACATTGAGAAAGCGCTTCAAGTACTCAAACCCAAATGTGATGACATGTTTGCCGATAAGTTTTGTGAGACTGGCATTCGCATCACTATTCTCGCTGGCGTACTGGAATGTGTTGTAATCCGCAGTTCCACCAACACCACCGCCCGCGTCATTAAAAATTATGAAGGGGAGCCCCTTCTTGATTTGTGCATCCGCCAGTGAGGATGGGAAGCCTAGCGTGGTGATATCGAATCCGTTCTGGCGCGGATCGCCGCCTTGATCCTCATAGTGCCGGGTGAAAGAGTAGCGCAGTTGGAGAAAAGTGGTGGTGTTGAAGTTGTAGTCGTCCGCAATGAGTGCGTTGCGACCATTGGTTACGTTCTGCGCGTAGTTGAGATCCCACATGTTGCCAAAGGCGTTGTATGTGGAGTTGAAGAGTCGATCGAAGGAGAAGCGCCCGAAGATGTGCTGCTTGTCGCTCTTATTCCAATCGATGCGGACGTCAAAGCGTTGCGCGCTGGTGGGATCGAGTCCCGGCGCAAAGTAGTTGTACGTAGTGTCGTTCGACGCTGTATCGCAAGGAACGCCAGGAATGTTGCTCACGTTGCACTTGGGCATCTCGGAGAGAAACTTCATACCCGTTGCGTTTGGGCTGGTGATCTTGTTGCCCGCGATCGGCTGGCGTGTTCCATCCGGATTATCGGGCAATGTTGGATCGTAGATTGTAAAACTGTCGGCGGAAAAGTCGCCTGTGCGTTCTGCGGTAGTGGGAACAGTAAAGTAATTGGAGCCGTCGAACTGCTCCTGCTGAGTCGCTTCGTAGTCCCCGAAGAAAAACAACTTATTGCGGAAGATGGGACCGCCAAACGCGCCGCCCTCCTGATAGCGATGGAAGGCGGGCGGTGTATTTGCTGCACCGCTCCCAACCTGGCTCTGCTTGTTGAAATACTCGTTGGCGGCCATGAGGTCTGGACGGAAGACCCCAAATGCATCACCGTGAAATTTGTTGGTGCCGGACTTGGTGACCAGGCTGATGACTCCAGCGCCGCCACTTAGGTAGGAGGCTGGTGTGTTCTGAGTTTCTACGCGTACTTCTTCGACGCCGTCCTCAGGAATATCCAGCGCGGGGATGATGGCGGCAGCGTTGTTTTCAGCAATGCCGATGGGACTGCCATCGACCATGTAATAAACCGAGCCGACGATGGCGCCGTTGATCGTGTATGAGGAGACGTCTACACCTGGCCGGCCACTGGATATGTTTTCAATTGCGAAGGAACTCGATGAGTTGGGTGCGCCGTTCGCAGGTGTGACACCGGGGCTGAGCTGCACCAGGTCGAAGACATTGCGCGTGAGCAGCGGGACGCGGTCAATGGCTTCTGCTGAGATAAGCTGGCCGACAGTGGAGTTGCTGGCCTCAATCAAATCGGCCGTCTCGGTGATAGTAACGACCTCAGTGACTGCGCCCACGCGTAGTTTGATGTTGGCTATCGTCACCTGGTCAACGCTGACGTTGATGTTCTTCTGCACAACTGTTTCAAACCCTTGTGCATTCGCTGTCACCTGGTAGGTGCCTGGATTCAGAGAGACGAACGAATAGTTTCCGGCTGATGTAGTCGTGCTTTGCTCAGTCAGGCCAGTGGCAGTGTTCAGCAGTGTCACCTTCGCCCCTGGCACTACTGAACCGGATGGATCTGTGACCAGGCCATTCAGCCCACCACGGCCAGCTTGCGCAAATCCAAGAGTTGAGGAAGAAACCAAGAGGAAGAGAAGAGCAAAAGTGACAACCGACAGCAACAAAATCCTTGAGTGTTTCATGGCACTCCTTTCAAGCAGGCGAGCGTTTGGGCCTGAATAAACCATTCGCATGACTTTATCCCGGCGAATGTGCATTGTCAAGCACTCATATCACAAACTTTTATCCCCGTATTTCCAACAGGATAGCTGATTATTTATAAAGATTTACCTGCAAATCGAGTCCAATCGTAGACATTTTACTCATCCAGCCAGCTTTGTAATAGCTCAGACACGCGCTCTGGCTGCTCACATGCTGAAAAGTGGCCGGCGTGGGGCAGAAGATGAAATTTACATCCACCGAGGGCACCCTTGAAAGCCTCCATCTCGGCAGCAGTGCAAATCGTGTCCTCTTCACCGGCAATAGCCAGCACCGGGCAAGCAATGGTCGCAATAGTTGACACTGAATCAATACGCAATGCAAGCCCTGCCTGAACAGCCGCCGCTGTCTTCGCGTTCATCTTCGCCATCGCGCGTATCTCACTAAATAACATCGGATTCTTATTTTGACTGCTCGCTCCGGTCAAAGATTTCACCTGGCCATCCAGAACCGCTTCGACTCCCTCTGTCTCAATCCGTTGAATCGTCGCCTTTCGCTTCTCGCGTCCCTCGGCCGTATCTGATTGTGCTTTCGAGCAGACAAAACCCAGCTTCGTCATCCGCTCAGGCGCTCGCCGCCAGAGCTCCAGCATCAGGTAGCCGCCAATCGAGCAGCCAACAAAATCAGCCTTGTCCATCTTCAAATGGTCCATCAACGCCAACACATCTTCCGCCATCCGGCCAAGAGTCAAATCAGCAACTCCGGGCACAAATCCGCCAACAGGGAGCGCCTGATTTGCTGACTTGCCCTCAAGTTCAGAGCCGCCATGACCGCGCAGATCAAGCGCGATAGCGCGATGATGCGAGAGCCGCCCAATGACAGGCAGCCAATAAGCGTGGTTGAGTGGTGTGGGATGGAGAAAGATGACCGGGCGACCGGCGCCCGCATCGAAGAACCGAAGTTGCGCGCCATCAGAGACAAAGTGTTGAATCATGCGAATACATTATCACGCGATCCAGCGTTATAACTGGTCAGAAGTTTACAACGAAATCGTCGGCGGCGCCTGAGGTGGATGATTCGTTGTTGTATTCACTGGCGGCACATTGGCAGTTGTTGTATACCCATTCGGCGTCTGCCCCTGCGGTGGATACGGCGCAGGTATCTCATCAGGGATTCCCAGCCATCCAGCCAGATATGCCACGCCAACCAATCCGCTCGAGAAGAAGAGTCCGAGTACCGCGATGACGCGTACCACGGCCACATCCCAGCCATTGGCCTGCGCCAATCCAAGACAAACACCGGCTACCTGGCGACCATAGATTGGCCGCACCAGTGGACGACCCGGAAACGGTGGCGGAAGTTGAACATTACTTCCGCAGTATGAACAGAATCGCGCGCTGTTGGGCAATCCCGAACCGCATTGCGTGCAAAAAACGGCCATTTTGAAAACCCTCCGGCTGCGGATTTAATCTCCGAGCCACATACACACGGGAATACGCAGATTCCACCGGAAAGGTTCCATGCGATTGGAAACCATTCTCATGACCCTCTCGGTGACAACTCTGGCGCCGTAACTCTACTTTTCCCGGTAAGGCTTATGCAGATACTGCCGCGCCAGGTCGCCCTGCGTCGTATCTGCGTCGGCATCAATCGCTTCCTGGTAATCGCGCATGGCGAGCGCGCGTTCACCATTCAGGTCGCGGCACATCCCTCCTGCAACAAGTGAACGTCGTTTCAACTCCGCTCCAACCGTCGGCGTCAGCGCAACCTTCTCGTAGGCATCGGCGGCCTCGCCAAAGTGGCGTTGTCCGCGCAAACTATCTCCCAGCCCGAAGTAAGCCAGTTCCATGTGCGCATCGTAGTAGAAGCCCGGCTGTGCGGCTTGGCCAATCAGCTCGCGATACGCTGCGACTGCTGCCATTCCCTCACCCGCATCCTTGCGCAGATTAGCCTCTTCCAGACTGAAAAGAAAATCATGCGGATACTCCTGGCGTAATACGTGCACAATCTTGATGGCTTCCTGATACTTTGACTCGCGACGCAGAAAGAGCGAGATCACAGTCCGTGCTTCAGCTGAAGTGAGCACACCGCGTGCCCCTGCATCACGCAATAGCGCCATCCCCTTATCCTTTGAGCCGGTCATGCCCATAAAGCCAATGAGTATCTTGAACTGCCACGGCAGCGACCCGACTACATACTCATAGACTCCATAGATCAGCTTTGCGTCCACGTAATTCTGATCGAGTTCAAGGCACCGTTGGCTGTCATCCTTCGCCTGAATCGCCAACCGCATTCCGGCCCCGAAACTGCGAGGAACCATCGCCAGGTAAACCGCCTTCAGGCTCTTTGACCACGCTCGCGAAAAAAGCGCATCCACATCATTTGGGTTCTTGTCCAGTTGCGCATTCGCCTCATTGATTGCCTCGTCGTAGAGAGAAAAAATCTGCGCGTGCACCTTGGGGTCTTCAGGCGTTGGATGCTTGCCGGTCAGAAAACCGTCATTGGCATAGAAGGTTGTGTCCAGCAGATCCTGCCGGTAAAGTTCGCGAAAGATCACGGCGTGTAGCAAGAGAGCGGTTGCCTGCGCGTTGCCAGGATGATCCGTATGGAGACGGTCAAGGCGTTCAACAGTGCCCTCATAATCCTGCTCATAGAAGCGTGCCATCGCCTCTTTAACCAGCGGATCCAGATTGAGAGGATTGGTGTGAACCGGAGCTTGCGCTTGAAGTGAGCATGCAAAGAGGAGAAAGCAGAGCAGTGGAAGGTTCAAGAGCGCACGAACGATTGAACAACGTTCCCAAGGCTTCATCGTTCTCACCTCCAAACCCATCGTGCGCAACTCCTTCATCGACATTCAATCCTTCCCTGTCCATTGTATTCAGTCGGGCGAGCCTGAGTTGCGCAAGAGGAAGCAATCTGCGTGAATGCAGCGCGGCAACCTTGAATTGGGAATGAATTGGGAATGAATTGGGAATGTCGAGTTCTGCTTTACGGTAGGATTGAACTATGGATTTGAACTTGGTCCCAAAAGATTCCCCGCTCATTGTCGCGTTGGATTTCCCCGACGCTGCCACAGCCCTCGCACTCGCCGGCAGGTTGGAAGGCTCGGTCAAATGGCTCAAGGTTGGCTTGGAACTTTACATTGCTGCTGGCCCGATGTTTGTTGAAGAGCTCATCAAACGCGGACATTCAATCTTTCTGGATCTGAAGCTGCACGATATTCCAAACACCGTTGCTGGAGCCGTTCGCTCCGCCGCTTCACTTGGCGTTCGGATGCTGACCCTTCATGCTGCTGGAGGACCAATAATGCTGGAAGCGGCGAAGAATGCAATTGCGAATCTTGAGAACCCTCCACAACTTCTCGCTGTCACTGTGCTGACAAGCATGGATCAAGCGCAAACTACTGCAATCGGAATTGAGCGTTCGCCCGCAGAGCAGGTTGCGTTGCTGGCACGCATGGGAATTGCAGCAGGAATCAATGGATTTGTTTGCTCGCCTGAAGAGGTGAGCAAGCTGCGTGAGCTGACCGGAGCAAGTGGAGTTTTGGTCACGCCGGGAATTCGGCCCGCTGGAAGCGAAGTTGGCGATCAGAAACGGATTGCGACTCCAACTGAAGCCTTGCGGCTTGGCGCGAGCTACATTGTGGTTGGACGGCCGATTACGCAGGCGAAAAATCCAGTTGAAGCTGCGAGAGAAATTTTGCGCCAGATTTCTGGGTGATTTTGGCAGTATCAACAAACAGAAAATGCACTAAAACACTGAGCATTAGAGCATTTTTTAGCTTGCAAAAAAGCGCTGTAAGCAGATGAAATACAGGGAGGAGCAATTTTGCTCAGCCTCTCATTCAGCCGCGCGTCACAATTGACTTTGTACGAACACTGGCTTGGTTTAGCTCTCCATCTCTGCTTCGCACTCCCCTATCGGCACTGAGGGGGGATTTGATGGGTACCCAGGCGCCGCCGGAAGTAAATCGTTTCTCAGTGCCCTGCCCGACTCTTGTGCCCGAACATTCTCTTCGACCCTGTGTGTGGTGAAGCTTATGTCAACTTATCGTTCTTGCGAACCGGTAAATGATCTGGCCCTCGACGCTGAAGAGTTGCGCGCCAAATATGACGCCCTCGCACTGGGCAGCCAATGGGGCGAGCATCCCAAACACCCAATGGAACAATGGCAAACCGAGGTCCATCGCAAAATTACCCGCGACGGCTACTGGGATTGGGTCGTTGCAAAACTCAAGCTGGCAGAGGCCAAAATCCACAAGGACCCCTTTTTGGCGGAAGCTGAGCAGCAGGAAATCATGGAACTCCAAGCCGGAGACCCGGGAAATCAGGGTGCGTAAAGCGGTACTCCGCTGCGTCCACCTTGTCCCTCGCATTTGGGGATAAAGGATTCAAATACCTCGTCTCACGTGCTTTGTGAAAGGGCTCGGCATTAGCCGCGCCGTAAACGACAGCCTAATGATCGTAGACTTGAGTCCCTGAGGGATATTATGCTCCGGCTGCCCCGCTCCCTCGCAATTGCGGACCAGTGATTCAAAACTTCCCGCTCCTCAATCTTTATGAAGGGTACGGGCTTTAGCCCGTACATTATCACTCAATAAAATCGTGGACTTTAGTCCCTGAGGGATGCTTCTCGCATCCCTGTATTTTGATTTACGGAGGGAGGCGGGGGTTTTAACCCCCGCATTAACGTCATTCAAATCATCGGGCTTTAGCCTTGGGCTTTGATCTTCGTAATTCACAACCCCATCGCGACAGAACGAAAAGAATCACGGCGATGATTAAACGCCCTACCCTCCCGTAGGGAGAGGACGAAAGTAGCCCAGGGTGAACCCTGAGCCCAGCGAAGGGGAAACCCTGGGACAGCCCACCCCAACTACCCCCGCCCCTAACAGGGCCGAGCCGTCGGTGCCGGACCT